>Ga0315314_1000007_pt1 | contig 427385 bp, 395 predicted proteins | sample TDP9_MG_FD_203631 | JGI IMG/M metagenome (GOLD analysis project Ga0315314, IMG submission 203631) | Freshwater sediment microbial communities from Lake Towuti, South Sulawesi, Indonesia - TDP9 | ecosystem: Environmental > Aquatic > Freshwater > Lake > Sediment | place: Indonesia: South...
AAGATACAGGCCCAGTCAAGCCCTCGACCTCATACGGGTCATGCTCAGGACGGGCCAGCCGATGCATGTCCTCCACCAACTCATCAAGCCTAGAAGAAGTTTTTCATACCGTCAAGCCCTATGTTTATGCAGCCTACGGCGTCTCGGTGTGCTTCCAGTCCGCAGTCTCGGCACCTGAACATTCTTTTGCTTCTAACGATTCTTTTTGAGCCGCACCTCGGGCATTCTGATGATGTTCCTCTCTCATCAACTCTAGTTACTCTAATTCCGTACTCCTCCGCCACTTCTTCCATCCTCCTTACTATGTATCCTACTGACCAGAAGTTGTGGATCATGGAGTTGCTTTTCCTTGAGAAGTTGGCGCTGCTTCTTATGTCTCTCAGGTCTCCGCAGACTATCTCCGAGACGCCCCTGTTCCAGCACTTCTCAACAAAATCCCTTACTATCATGTTGACACTGTTTCTGAATCTTCTCCGCCGCTTCCGGTAATAGGATTTTAACAGTTTAGAGGTTGACCGGTTGTTTGTGTTCAATTATGGTTGACTGGTAATTTGCCATTTTGTGTGTCCAGTACCACCAGTCCGAGAGCATGGGATTCGCCCGGTAGCCGAAGACTCCCCCATCTATATTCGCCATTATGGGTACTTTCACTCCCAAATCCACGTACGCCTCCTTTTTTTCTCCGGTTGGCTGCTGGTGTAGAGGAAGTTTGATCTCTACTGGCATGTAGGCATACCATTTCCCCGAGAGTTCGTCATAGGTTATTTCGAGTCTGCCCTGTTTACTGCCTTTCCACTTGTTCCTGCCCCTCCATTTTGTTTTTAGTCCGAAAGGGAGTTTGAGGACTCTGTCTTCTAGATGGTAGCTGTCGCACCTTACGAGGATTCTTAGGGGTCTTTTTCCGGTTTCTCGATCCTTCCAGTACCGAGGAGGTTTGGGTTTCTTCTCCACCTTTCCCGTTTTCCACTTCTTGAGGAGTGCCCAGTATGATTTCCAGGCTTCGTTGTTCTTTTGTGTGATCTGCTGGGCGGTGGCGGAGCCAACCAGTTTCTTGTATTTGTGGTATTGTTCGTCGGTGTTCCAATCAAATTTTCCCGAGAAGAATGATTGTCTGCGTTTATGGTTTATCTCGTTGTACAGTCGGGAGCAGTTGTCGGCTAAATTATGCAGTCTCTGCTTCTGCTCCTTTGTCGGAACCAGCCTGAAGGTATTGGTCCTCCTCAAACGCGCAACTCTCCCTTCGTAACGAGTTCTTTGCGGGCAGGCTTCAAACCCTAGTTTATCCGCATACCCTTTTCACTCCCCCTTTTTTCCTCTTTTTTCGGTATTTAAACTCCCCGCAATTCATCCCCGCCCTGAAGGGACTGGGGCTTTCTTGCTAATCCTCTGTAACATATTCACCGACTATGTACCATTCTGCGATTATGTTGTACCCCAGATGGTCAAATAATTGGCCCATGTACTTGACTGTGGGAATGGCTTCGTTTATGCCGGTATGGCCTCCGCCATAAGTGCAATAAACCACAGCGTTTGATTGTGGCCTTTTTGGAGAAGTAGCTTTTATGTCTCCTGTACCGTTGTATTTCGCGAGAAGTGACATGAAAAGTTCTTGTAGCGGCTTGCCTGGTAACCACATATACACACCCGAACCCACGAATACAAAATCATATTGAAGGATATCCAGTTCCGTGTCCTTCTTGGTTATTTTCACAGTGTCAACTTCGTGCCCTAACTCCTTAACGGCTTCTTCTATTTTCTTCGCAACTTTTTCAGTGTTGCCCGTCGTCGAGTAATAGAGATTGAGTACTTTCATTTTATTCATCCTTTTTTCCATTTCTGGCTTATTTAATTTTCGACTTTTTCTTCTCTTCTTTTTCCTGATTTTTGTTCCGTGTTGTGGTCGATTAATTCTAATAATTTGTTTCTCTTGGAGTGTGCTAACTCGGCAGAGAGAGATAGTTTAGACGAGGGCTACCTTAGGAAGAGAGCCGAAAACGCCGGGGTGCTTAAGGTTCTAGAAAGCATCCAAAAATTATAAAGTGTTCACAAGCGCCACCGTGCGATAAATTCGCGAAATCTTTGTTTAGGTTTCTCCCTGTTGGCCAGTAAAAGAAACCACTCGTCAAAACGGTACACTCGACAAAGCTAATGCGCAAGAAATTTTTTACGTGTAATTTATCATTTTTTCCCTTGTGTACAGTCTCTATTCAAAATCATTTTTTTTCTTGTTATGGAAACCTTCTGGTAGCTTTGTTTGATTTATGATTTAATCGTTTCTTTATCAGTCGCCTGTTTACTACTTTAATTGTTCTTCTAACTTCTTTAAGCTTGTTTTTCTCACGAGTATTGTTTTTGTATTGGTGATTGATCCTTTTTCTGCCATGTTTTCATCGTCGGTGATTAGTGTTGCATCCATAATTTTTGCTAATGCTAAAAAGTAGGAGTCAAAGCCTGAGGACCCTGTTTTGGCTGCATTTTTCCATGCTTCATCAAAAAATTTTTCCTCACTAACCATGAAATAAATTTCCCTTATTTTCGATGATACACTAAGTGCTAATTCTTCTTTGCTAGTAAGCCTTTTGAAAACTGCTGCAACTTCTACAACGCACACTAGAGGAATGTAAATCTCGAAAGCTTCTCCTCGAATCTATTAAGAATGAACTTACACTTATGATGAGTTTCAAGCTCTCTGTCATAAATCTCGGCTGGAAGTCTTTGGTAAGGTTTTAAGAGACCCTTAACGATAACTGTAGTGTCGAGTACAAAGCGTTTACTCATAGTATTTTTTCCTTCCTCGCGCTTCCTTAAGCGCTTCTTCTGAATCCTCCTTTACCTCAACATTCTCTAGGTCTTTCATTAACGCGTTAATACTCGGTTTTACAACTATCCTGACTCTAATTCCTTCGGGAAGGTCGATTCTCTCCACGGGTTTAAACACTCCCTCCTCATACACTGCTTCAATAGATTTGTCGGCTTTATCCATAACTTTAACCATCCATAATGTTATTCGCAAAAAATTCTCTATAACATCACTCTAATTTATGAACTTTAAGTATAAATCTTTTGTTTAAAAATCTGTAAGCACCATAAACGGTTTAAAAATAAAGTTAGATTCCTTTTAAGTAGTCAAAATACAAGACAGCAAGGATTATTCCTGGTATTACTGTTACTACGGCTACTTTGTTTATTATGGTAAAGGGGTTTAGGTATTCCAGTATTCTAGCCAAAGTACATGGCATTTACCTATCTAAACACGTATAAAATGAAACTGCTGTTGACGGTAGGGGGAGTTGATTAGGTTTTCTTTGTTGTGTGGTGATGCTCTTTGAGACTTATTGAGAGTGGTTTGTCCTTGAGTGCGCTCACATTCAGGATGGAGAAGCCGATTGTGTTTCCCTCATTATCGACTTTTTCCATTACTGCGTCGTTTTCTGTTTCTCTGAAGTATCCCTCTTTTCGTTCGAATATGATCTCTAGGTAGTCTCCTTCCTTGTCGTACCAGTTTTTTATCTCCTTTCCCATGTATCTCACCTTTCTTTACCGTGTCTGTGAAATACGCAGTTATAATAAACAGATTATCAATTAGTACTTTAATTACGATACATAAATATTTCTTGGTGACTGTTGTAATTCCGTAATATTTTTCGTACAGAGGATACTCTCTTTTCATTTGGTTTCTACCGGCTCTACGATGTGCGGAGTTGCCTTTTTTATGCTCTTTATTCTTACGCGTTTGGTCAATCGTTTTTTTGGAGGCATTCTTACCACGATATCGTGTTCAAGTGTTTCTTCGGGTAAAGCCGTAATAGTTTCATCTTTCAAAAATGCTTCACTCCTTATCTTATTTTAGGGGGTTTATTTTTCAGAGCATGTAGCTACCTGCAAGTCTCTATGATGCTTCTCAGGGGTTATTAGGTATATTGTAAGAATTTTTTCGCTCTTGGTTTTGTTATATTGCTGGTTGATTCTTGGAACATGTGTTCTAATAAGTGGAAGAGTATGCCTTTTTTAAACATTGGTGATAATAAAAGATTGATGTTAAGTTAGTTTCCTTTTAGGTAGTCTAAATACGTGACGGCTAGGATTATTCCCGGTATCACTGTTACTACGGCTACTATAGTTATTATGGTGAAGGGGTTTAGGTATCCCAGTATTCTTAGTGCTGCTGCTGTTAATGCTCCTATGATTGCGAAAAAGCAGATTATTATCCATGCTCCCATGGTGTCGTATTTTTCTAGTGCCCAGTATATTCTTTCAAGCATTTTTTTCTTTGCTCCCTTTTTCTTTTTTTCGGCTTGCTTTTTTCTTCTTCTTTTGGTTTTCTTCTTGTTAGGACGGCGGCTGTGATGATGTTGCTTGCGAGCCATACTGCAACTAAGAGCAGGAATACGAAGTTGAGGCGGGTGTACCATGGTGCTAGTGTTTGACATGATGTTATTAGTGGGGTGAGGAATCCCCAGGAGTTGAAGACGTATCCTTTGATTGTGTCGTATACTGCTGCTGCTAGTGCGATTACTGCGACTGCGGGTGCTACTATTTTTATTATCCATTTGAACCATTTTGGTATTCTGATTCGGGAGTTGTTGTTTATGTATCCTACGGCGTTTTCTGCTCCCCATATCCATCCTGCTGCGATTAACTCTACAATAATTACTATGGTTAGTCCGAAGCCTTCTACCCACCAGTTGGATAGTGATGTTAGGTTGTAGCCCCAGGGTGATGTTGAGGTTAGGGTGAGGGGTATGCTGGCTATGAATCCTGTTGCTATGAGTGCTGCTAGGAGTTTTCTTGGGCTTAACTCGAATTTGGTTTTTAGTGTTTCTTTGATGGGTTCTATTATGAGGGTTAGTCCTAGGATGCCGGCGATGAGCGTGAGTGTGTAGAAGAGGAGGGCTAGGCTTTTGCCGATGGTTGGTCCCATGCTGCGTATTATGGTTGCGAAGCCAGCTTGCCATCCTATGAAGGGTGCGGCGGGGTAGCCGAGGATGCCCATTGGTAATAAACTTGTGATTCCCATTGTGAAGAAATTTGGACTGAATAAGTAGGTTAAGCCGCTTGTGCCGCTCATGCTGAAGAAGGTCATTCCTGCGAGGAAGATTAGGCCTGTTCCTAGGAGTGGAGCGATTAGGGCGAAGGTGGTTAGTTTGTTTTGTCCTTCTGGAATTTTGCTGGTGTAGAAGCTAAGGATGCCGAGTCCAGCTCCCAGGTTGAAGAAGAGTATGGTGATTATGGTGCGCCAGGATGAGCCGTTTAGGAAGACTTGGGGGTTGAAGCCGAGATAGAAGTTTAGTCCGGGGTCTATGCCGCCTGCGAAGGATATGGTTAGTGCGAGAGTGATTGCCATGACGATTGCTAGGGCGGGGAATACGGTTTTGATGGCGATGCTTCTGATTCTTGGACCCCACTTATCACTCATCAGGAGGAGGAAGATTGAGCCCCATATGATTGCTAATCCGATGAGTGGGAAGAGGGGGGATGCGTAGTTGAAGAAGTAGTTTGCGAAGTCGAAGGCTCCACTTAGGGGGTAGAGCCAGTTTGATAGGGGGTAGAATCTGCTTAGTGAGTAGTAGGCGAAGCTTGCGGACCAGCTGAGTATTGCGCATAGTCCGGTGAGTAGCCAGAAGGTGTTTACGAGGGCGAACCAGCCGAAGAATTCGAGTTTGGAGTTTATCATTTTGAGGGATTTGGGGAAGCTTGATTTGGACCAGGAGCCGAGGGCTAGTTCTACTAGAACGACGGGTATTCCTATCACTAGGAGTAGGATGAGGTACATGAGTACTGATGGTCCTCCTCCGATTTCCGCGACTTTGAAGGGCCAATTCCAGAGAAGAGAAACTGCAGCCGTTATTCCGAAGGCTACCAGTATAATGCTGGTTTTTCTTAACTGCATCCCAATGCACATCCCAGAGTGACTCAGGCATGAATTGATGTTCATTATTTGTTTGACTATTATAAATAATTATTGTTGCAAACAATACATGTGGACAGCTCCCGTTAGTGAATAAGTAGTATGTTGCTGAGGTACGGGAAGATTGAACGCTGGACTAGGTATTATTTATTATGTGTATTAATCTCCGAGCCATCGGTATTTCTTTTCGATTTCGCAATACGCCCCATCTAGAGTTATTCTCCATACTCTGTGTCCGGAGGCGGCTGGTATTCTATTTGGTTTTAGCTTGGCTGGACCTCTGTATTGACATTTAACTTTCTCTCCTTCGATTGCGTCACCTGGTTCTTTTAGGATGGTCACTCTACTTCCCCGACCTTTTTTTCTCTCTTCAAGACTTCGAGTGCTTCCATGACCCGCTCTTCGCTCACGTTCAAATAATCGGCTATATCGCTTGGATAAGCTTCTTTTTTCTCCCTTAGATAGTTTGAGACCGCTTCAATCAATTTCGTCAAGTCTATGGCTCTACGAGGGACTTCCTGGATACCTATTTCAATCTCGATTCTTTCGATCCTGTCTTGAAGCTCGCTCAGCTTCTGCTTCATTATACTGAGTTCATCATAAAGGGAGCCAAATAGACGCTCCAGAAACTCTTGAATATCCTGAAGCTCTGTAGGCTTGATCTCATTCCATTTTTCCTTTACTTCTTTTTCAGAGTACCCTTGCAAAATCACTCACTCCTTACTGAGTACCTCAAATGTTAAGAGTTCTCCTTTTTCATTATCGATAGTTACCTTTGCAGTTCTAATTCTTTTTTCAGATCCAAATCCCAATTCATATCTGCAAGTAATTTCCCAATGACCATTTTTCTCATTATATACGCCTTTCAAAGGTTCGAAAGAGCCAAGGTTTGCTTTAGGGTCGCCATAAATTATGTAATTTTTTGCTATTACCATAGCACCTTGTAAGTTCATATCAAAACCCTCGCGAGTCAGTATCTGTTTTTAGACAAATATAAAATGGTACGCTCATATTTAAAAATGGTACGGTTTACTCCCTTTTTGTGCAAAAATAGGTAGACTTATCGAAAAAGTAGGGATAAGCTCTTGCTGGAACTATCCCGAATTTTAGTTGGTGGGACAACTCCAAGGAAACTGGATAAATAAGGAAAGTGAAACTCACTACTAAAAGTATGACAGACTTAAGCCCCTCCTATGGATTATTACGCTCTAATGATTTTTCCAAATATTCCGTTCTCACACTGGAACAAATTTATTAATCACTGTGAATGGTATTTTTACGGATGGTTTTATGATTCGAGTTAAGTTGGAACTTCCTGAGAATATTGTTGAGCGGATAGACCAGTGGGTTAAGGAGGGACGCTTCAAGGACAGCAGTGAAGCCATTAGGATAATCATCTCTCTTTATGAGGAAAGGGAGAGAACTCGAGAATTCTACGAAATGCTTACAAAAAGAAGCGGAGAGGCAAAGGAGAAATCAGATATACTAATTCCCTTTGAGGAGAGTTAGGGGTCACAGGAAAACGGTTTACGATGATTTTTCAAAACTACCCTGACGGAAGAGCGGCTAACCCTTGGAAGGCTTATTTTTAAAATATATTATCCTTGCTTGCCTTCGATGGGGAAGAATGGTTTAAAAAATAATATTATTACACTTAGTAGGAAGAAATATCTAAGAGAACGTGCTTAAAAAAGATGTTAATCTGTACGAAAATGGTATTAAAATGTTGAAGGAGTGTTTGAGAGTTGAGGGACAGAAGTCCTGCTGCGATTGGATTTTATCCGGGAAATAAGCAAGCTTTGATGGAAATGATTAAGGAGTGTTATCTTAGCGAGTTTGGACCGAAGAGTCTTCCCAAAGTTAATCCCAAAGGTGCCAGGAAGATTATTGCGTGTGTTTCTCCCCATGCGGGTTATTATTATTCGGGACCGGTTGCGGCATACCTCTACAGAGCTATTGCCGATGATGGGAAGCCGGACTCCTTTGTTTTGATCGGCCCCAGCCACATGGGTTATCCGGGTGCGTCAACCATGGTGGAGGGGAACTGGATAATGCCTGAGGGAAGAGTTCCTGTGGATACCGCGCTCGCTAAAGCAATAATTAGTAATGCTGCGATAATTCTCGATGAAGCTAGTGCCCACAGGGATGAACATTCTCTCGAGGTGCAGCTTCCATTCCTGCAAGAGCTCTACAAGGATTTGAAAATAGTTCCAATAGCCTTGGGAATGTCTGATTGGGAGACCTGCGAAGAGGTTGGAAGGGGAGTGGCGGAGGCAATCAAGGGAGAAAACGCAAACGCCGTAATAATCGCCAGTACGGATCTAACCCACTACGGAATGATGTACGGTTACGCTCCCGCGGGAACGAAGCCCATAGAGAAGGTTGTAAAATGGGTTCATGATACCGACGGAGAAATAATTAGTAAGATTGAAACCCTAGACGCCCAAGGTCTACTCAAGCTAGTTCGAACAAAGGATCTCACCATGTGTGGTGCGGCACCCGTGACGAGCGCGATAGTGGCTGCGAAAGAACTGGGTGCCACAAAGGGAATGAAACTACAGTACGCAACCAGCTATGACATTCGAGGAAGCTCTGACGCCATAGTAGGCTACCTCTCTGCCATAATGATAAAATAGAAAGAGGGATGGATTGGTTCCCGAATAATTCGCTCATAACAATTTTCTTTTCTTGAGGTCGTCTGCCACTGTTTTAAGTCCCAACTCGTTTAGTTTTCTCTCTGTGGGTATTCCTGTTTCTGGGTTCCAGCCTCTCTCATCATAGTAGCTGTCGAGGAAACTCTCCGCAATCTCTCTTGTAATAACTGTTGTTCTAAAGTAGTCCATCATTTGATACTTTTTGCCGTCTCCTTCTACGGGCTGGAACCATTTGTCTGGGAACCGGTCGTCTTTCCTTGTGAAGCCCTCTCTTACGTTGATTGCCCTCTGCAGGTTCCATATTCTTTCGCCGGCTTTTATTAACTCTTCGGGACTGGTTTCATATCCTGTTGCTGAGGAGTAGAAGTCCGCACATATGTTTATTGTGTAGAAACGGTTTATGTGGCCCCTGGCACAGATTCCCAGGGAGCTTAGGACGGAGTACCAGTCTTCTCCGAATTTGGTTAGTTTACCGATGTCCAAACCCGTGGGGTGTGTGAAGATGCGGTTTACCGCTTCTGGGGGTTGTCCCATTCTCTGGGCGTGGCTTCTGAATTTTTCGGGGTCGCTGCCGGGCATGTAGGTGGGTGAGCCTCCGCAGGCTACGTGGGCTCCCATGGGGTTGACTACTTGGCTGAATTCCATGCTGCCTAGGCTGAAGTTTCTTGGGTCGAACACTATGCTGAGGTTTTTTATGTGAACCACTTGTTTCTCGATGTCTTCTTTCTCCAGCAGTTTGGCGGCTTGCACCATTCCCTCGGCTAATACGTCGCCGAATCCTTCTCTGTAAGCTATTTTATCAATAAGGTTCATTAGGCTCTTGAAGTCTCTTTTGAGTTCCAAGCCGCCGGTGTCCTCTCTGGTGATTTTTCCCTTCTCGTAGAGTCCGATGAATAGGTCGAGAACCTGTCCCACGGTGATTATGTCGAGGCCGTATCGGGATATTTTGTCAAGAGCCTTGACAGCTTTGTTAGCGTCACAATCCTCGCAGTGTAGAAAGAAGAATAAGGAATTAAGATAGGAAGTTGTGGGAGTAACCAGTCCTTTGAATTCACCGCTTTTGACCTCAAGCAGATCTTTGTCTCCAATGGGGCAGGAGGGGCAGGCGAATCCCCGGTTTTTGAGTTCGAGAAATCTTTCCTTTCCAAATTTTTCATTAGCCTTTTCTGGTGGATAGGCTGCACTCCAATTATCGTAGAGGAAGCCGTAAAGATTCCAGATAACGTCCCAGGCGGCCATGAAGCCGTACTGGTGCCAGAATTCTCGGAGTGGATAATTTTTCATACGGTCGAGCATAGAATCAACCGTCTTCATGAATCTCTTGTGATCCGAAACCTTGACCCCTTTTGTGCCTCGCGCTACCATGGCTTTTAGATTCTTTGACCCCATGACGGCTCCCAAACCACCCCTACCAACCGTAGCTGTCTTATCAACTAGGGCGAAGGAGTATCTGACGAGGTTCTCACCTGCTTGCCCGGTTGCAATCACGCTGCAGTCGCCGTGGTATTTCTTTTTTAGTTCGTCGTCCGTGTCGTAGAGGTCTTTGCCCCATAGTTCACTCGCGTCACATATCTCTATATCGTCATCAAAAATCTTGAGGTAAACGGGCTTCTCCGCTCTCCCAGTTATTACCACATGGTCGTATCCAGCCCATTTTAGCATACCAGCGAAACCCATGCTGCCGCTTCCCGATGCCACAGCCCCGTTGATGGGTAGCTTTGTGGTTATCATAACTCTGGTCGTTGAGGGAGCCATGGTGCCGATTAGGGGACCTGCTCCAACTATTATTGGATTTTCTGGGGAGAGGGAATCATTTTCTGGTTTGATTAGCTGGTAAGCTATCCAGTTGTTTACTCCGAAGCCGCCGATGAATTTCCTTGCGACTTTCAGGTCTAGTGTTTCTACTCTCCACTCCTGATCCTTGAGATTGACGTTTAAGATTCTGCCCGCATATCCGCCTACTTCCATTTAATCTCCCTCCTTTGCTATTAGTGCTCCGTAGATACAGTACTCGGCGCATAGACCGCATTTTGTGCATTCTTCTGTGAAGCTGATTTCGTTACCATTTGTTTTATTGATTCTAATTCTAGCCTCAAGAGGATTAAAAGCGCCGGTGTATCTGAGTGAGCATCTCAGAGCACACATCAAACAGCCTGCACATTTTTTTGATTCAACGGAAATCTTAACTACACTTTTATTATCAGACATGAAACCGACCCACCGAACCCTTTGGTAATACAAAAAGCGTCTTCATAATGTCCTGCGGCTTGTTTCGCAATTAATGGAAAACAATTCTATTATTTATATAAAATGTTTGCCATTTCTAACCCGCCTCATTCGCCTTATAAATGAGACACAAACACTCTTAAAAAGATACAAGTACTCTAACTTATGCTGGTAAGGAGTGTTAGCACTGCGTGAATAAAGCCGTAATATGAAATGACACTAAGGAATGAGAGATGCGGAGGAAACCGAAACTTTACTTGGAAAACTCTGTAATAAATATGTATCTTCAAGACGACGACCCTTATTTGAGAGATTTGACTCTGCGATTCTGGAGAGAGGTTTTACCCTATTTTGATATTTATGTCTCAGAAGCTGTCCTCTATGAAATCAGGGCAACAGAGGAACCCAGTTTACGAGAAAAATTGGAAAATTTAATAAAAGACTTCAAGGTTCTAGAAACAACGGAGGAAGTCTAAAATGCCAAGAAGAGAGGTTACCGAGAAGGAAAAAGAAAAAATACGAAAAAGAGTGCAGCGAGAGTTCCCAGAATCCAAAGCCCTGCAGGACATTCACTACCATCGCTACGTTAAGGAAATAGAATGGCAAACAATGACCCCGGACGAGATTGTAAAAGAAATAAAAAAGGGTGCCAACGAAGTAAAAAAGGAAATGAAAGCAGCCCCATAAATGAAAACGCTTTTTTTACATAGCCAACTAGGGAAGGGATGAGTCATATTTCGGCGGACTGCTGGTAGGACGGGTAGTTGGAACGCGTGGCTCCTGAAAACTGTTTGTGGAGACAGAAATAGTCGCTCATAGTGTTTAATATAGAAATTTAGGGTAGCGATTATTATTTGAAGTGGGCTCCATACTTGTGGTAGATTCTGCAGGTTCCTTCGCTTGAGACCATGCATGGTCCGTATGGTTTTTCTGGTCTGCACACGTTTCCGAATAGTTTGCATTCTGGTGGGTATATTTTTCCAATCATGACCAGGTGGCAGTTGCATCCTGGGTGTATGTCTATAGATTTTTTTACTGGGAGTTCGTACTTTTTTTCTGCGTCGTATTCTTCGAACTCTTTTTTCAGTATGTAGCCGGAGTCGGGTACGCGTCCTATTCCTCGCCAGTGGGCGTTGGCGATTTGGAAAACCTCATCCATTATTTTCTGGGCTTTTAGGTTGCCCTCTTCTTTTACTAGTCTTGTGTACTCGTTTTCGCACTTGGGGTCTTCGTCCTTCAGTTGTTTGAGGAGCATCGCTATGGTTAGGAGGACATCGTTGGGTTCGAAGCCGGATACAACGGTGGGCATGCGGAAAGCGTCTGCAAATTCTCTGAAGGGGTGGGCTCCTATTATCGTCGCTACGTGTCCGGGGCATATGAAGCCGTCGATTTGGAGGTCTCCTATACTCATCAGAAGTTGCATTGATGGAGGGATGAGTCGGTGTGCGCTTATTATGCTGAAGTTTTCGGGAACGCCTCTCAATAGTTCTGATGCGATTCCTGGAGCCGTGGTTTCAAAGCCCACCGCGCAGAAGACGACTTCTCTGTCGGGGTTCTTTTCGGCGATTTCCACGGCGTCGTGTGGGCCGTAAACGATTCTTACGTCAGCTCCCTCTGTTTTTAAACCGTAGAGAGAGGTCTCAGTTGCTGGGACCATCATGAGATCGCCAAAAGCAGTTACTATGACGCCTCTTCGTGCAAGCTCGATAGCCTCATCCAAAACCAGGGATGGCGTGACGCAGACTGGACATCCGGGACCTGCTATCACTTCAACCTTATTTGGAAGAAGTGTTCTCAGGCCGTGCTTGCTTATAGTTTGTTCATGTCTCGGGGTCTAGAGGAGTCTTCTAGGCTGTCCCGCATATATGAACAAACTTCACCCTTTCTTCCGGAGCTAGACTCTTTATGGTTTCGGAGATCTTGCTCGCGAATTTCGGGTCCTTGAAAGCATTAAGAAAATCTAAATTTTCCATTCCACAACACTACCAGTATTTAAAATGTGAATTACGCTAATTTTTGGATAGAAGCGGCGTCATACAATCCTAATACCGTAGTGAACAATCAATTTAGTGTATATATTGTTATCTCAGTTTTTTCAAATTCAATGTTTAATTACTCACGAGAGGTACAGGTTCGTTTTTGGATTTTTATTTGGAGCGTTTTTTGATTTTTTCCTCGGCTTTCTCCAGTTCGTTAACTGTGTTGACGTTGAAAAATGTTTCAAGCTTAGGATCCAGTTTTTCAATCACTAGGATGGAGAGGTAAAGTATTCTCCCAAGATTTTTTATCATGGAGAGCATATCCATTCGATTTTCTGATAGGGCTTTTTCTGCAGCTTCCAAAGAAGGCTTCGCCCGGTAAACGGCGTGTAGAGGTTCTATGTTACCGTTGGGCCATCTGGGTACCACTGCGTTCTCTGTAGTGATTACCTCTCTCATCAGTCTGAGTACCTCTGTGTTCAGGAAGGGCATGTCGCAGGAGAGGAGGTAGAGGTATTTTTGTTCGCAATTCTCAAAAGCGGTGTAGGCTCCGTTCAGGGGGCTGCTAATTTCTGGAAGTTTGTCGGTTAGTATGCAGGCTCTGTCTCCTATTAGCTCTTCATAGGATTTGTTGATGTTTGAGCCTAGGACGACATATATTTCGGAGAAGACTTCCTCGCATGTTTCTAGGGCGTAGAGCAGCATTGGTTTACCGCAGAGGGGAATCAGTCCCTTATCGGTTCCCATTCTCACCGATTTTCCTCCACAGAGAATTGCTACAGCGGAATCACTTATCATGGTAATGTTCTCCGAGACTGGATTGATTATTTTTCGAAACTAAACTATCATTTTTGGGGTTATAATATTACACGCTGGGGTTGGGTATATATGTTCATCCGTCTTCCGCGGGTGAATCCAATCAGGGTAATGTTGGTTGATTCCGCTGCGGAAATTCCTGAGTCGGTAGCCGCGGAAAGAGATGCGACTATGGGTATGCCGGCTCTCGCCGCTTTGACCACCATGTCCACGGTTTGTCTCCCGGTGCTTATCAAAAATGATTTCTCGAGTTGGACAGCGGAAAGAATGGATGCTCCTATTACTTTGTCCACTGCGTTATGTCTTCCGACGTCTTCTGACAGATGCAGCAAGTCTCCCTCCTCGGTGAAGAGGGCTGCGGCGTGTGTTCCTCCGGTTTCACGGAAGATCACCGAATATTTACTCATGGTTTTTGCGGCAGAGAATATTTTCTCGCTTTTTACCCTGAGCTTTGATAGGACTTTTGGTATTCCTACGCCCTGCTTCAACTGGACGAAATACTCGGGAGGCCCACAAGCTGTGGTTACCAGTCTTCCACCAGTAACACAAGTCGCGAGTCTATCCTCGACATCTATTCCCTCTTTAAATTTGAGATTTGCAGTATAGTTAGAGTATGAGTAATCCTGCACTTCGTCCACTTTTTCTATTATACCTGTTGTGAATAGATGTCCGAAGACGAGTTCCCTCTCCTCGCCGGGAAGATAGACCAAGCCCACAACCTGTCTGCCGTTCACTCTGATTACTAATATATTTTCTTTTACTACTTTGTCTTCGGTTTCTTCGGCTTGTCCATCCTTTAGGCGTGTGATTTTTATGGACTCTGTTCTTTCCAATCTCAAACACCCTCAATGAACTCTCTTAATATTGAGAAGAGAATCAACTATTTATTTCTGTCATTTTAACCGAGTGAACCACTCTCATTACGGATGTTGAACTATGATTCCTGTACCGCTGTTAGGGCAGTAGTTTCCAGAGCTCGTCTAGTACTTTGGCTGGGATTTCCAATTTTTCGGCGTTTTTGAGTCTTTCAAGCCAGTATCCGGTTGCTAGTGCCACTCTGGTGCTTGCTCCTTCATCTAATGATTTTTTAACTTCTTCTATTAATTGTTTCCAGTTAATCAATCCTTTTTCCACTATGTCTTTCATGTCTTCAAGGTCTTTGGGCTCTCTTCCTGCCAGTGCCTTAAGGATGAAGATGTCCTGGGGATGTAGGGGTAGAATTTCAAATTCTCCGAATTTTAGTAGGTCTTTGGAGCACCTTGAAACCATGCGTTCATTGATTCTGACTCCCTGAACCTGCTCAAGAAATATCTCTATAACGACTGGACCTACTAGCCTCGTACATTCTTCACTGTAAGCTTTCACCTTGTATCCCTGTATAACCGAGAAGTCTACGAAGCTCTTGTAGTTGGCTTCGTTTTCCGCCACAAAATCTAGATCCATTTTAGTGGTTTTTATTCCACGCAGAACAAGAGAGGTTCCACCTATTGCTATTAACCTTGTTTTCAGCTCAGAAAATTGAGCCAATACGTTCGAGAGATCCCTTTTGGTAATCAGTTATTTCCCTCCTTCGCTACCTGTTGTAGGTTTCGAAAAAATTTTTAAAGTCCTCTAAGCTTGGCACGCCCTCTACGCTCCAGTACCATGTGTAGACTTCAATGGGGTCGAAAAATTTCTTTAATGTTTCGTCGTATGCTTTGTTGAATCTTCCCTCGGTTTTGATGCTGGGGAAAACCTGTTTTTGTTTATGTGTTCTAGCCTTTCTGAAGGAGCTGCTTCCCAGCTTTATTTCCCTGCTTGGACTCAGATAGTCTGCGATGTCCAAGAAGAATCCGATAACCTCCACCAAATCGTAGAGTTTCCCCTTTTTGAACAGGTACTCGTAGTCTATTTTTCTACTGTTTAATGCTATGAGGGTGGGTATAGCTTCCACGTACCGAGCGTTTCTTAGAAATAGGAGAATGCCTAACACTGTGTCCTCAATTGTTAAAAGGGGAATTCTCGGCTCAAAACTTGAGAGTTTAGACCTCCCGTAAACATCTTCCTCCTTCCAGACAAACTTCTCAAAACTATTCTCGGACAACCCCTCCAGTTCGGACTCGTTATCGGTGAAAACTTCTATGTTGAAATTTATCAACGGGACACCGTACTCTAAGAGAGAATATCCTGGCCCAAACACTAGCTTTTTAAAGTGACTCATAATTGTTAGCAATCTCAACTCTTCAAAGAGTTTAAGAAACCTCCATCCCCTCTCAGTTATAGTCAAATACTCTCTTGGTCTTCCAACACCCTGCTTCCGAGGAGAAAAAACATCAATCAACCCTGCTTCCTTTAGAACCTTTACTGCGTGAAAAACAGTTTTCCTACTCATCCCCACTTCTTCAACAATTCCGCTGGGATAACGAGAACCCGAAGAAAGTAATTCAAGTACTCTTATCACTTCTCTCTTTACTATGCCCGCCATTTTGACCAATAAAAATAACAAACGTGGAAAATATAAAGTTTCCTAATGGAAACTAAATTATCAAAAAGATTATGCTATAAATTTGAAAAATTGTATATATTTAGCTCATGGAAACTGTTCTGGCATTATCTCCTTTTTTTGGGAAAAGGTGGGGTTTTTAAGGCGACTTTAGAGATATAAATTGCATCCCCTTCCCCCAACGAGTTTGGTTCAGGGTTTAGTTGGGAGCCAGGTTTATGTGATCCGCATCCACCCCTCCTTTTTTTCGAGTTTTCCTGGCTCCCCCTCTTCTCCTTCTGTTGCCATTTCTCTTATCAAATCAGCTGGATATTTACAGTTAAGGAAAATTAAGACGGAGAGCCAGAACTATTGCTTCATATTTTCTAGGACATAGTCTAGGAGTAGATCGGCTATTGGTATTTTTGTTGCCTGGTATAATCCCTTCCAAGTGGGAGAGGAGTTGACTTCGATTATTACGGGGCCTTCTGGGCCTTCCAGTATGTCTACTCCGGCGTATTCGCATCCTATCACTTTTGCCGCCTTTATGCTCAGTTCTTCCAGTTCGGGTTCAAGTTTGAGGGCCGTTGGTTTCGCTCCTTGGAAGACATTTGTTCTCCAAGAGTCGGATATGCGGTACATTGCGGCTACGACTTTTTCTCCTATTGTGAAGGCTCTTATGTCACGGTTTCCGTGGGGGACGAATTGCTGCATGTAAATCACGAGGTTGGAGAAGGAGAGGTTTTCGAAAACTCTGGATGCGGTTTCAATATCGGTGACTCGGGTCATTCCTTTCCCCTGAGAGCCGAATAGGGGCTTAACAACCACATCGCTCATCTCTTTGAAAATTTTTAGAGCTTCATTCTCATCTTCCGTGACGAAGGTGCGGGGTGTGGGTAATCCTGCTTCCTCCAAGAGTGCTGATGTGTAGAACTTGTCGCTGGCTTTCTCTATGGCTGATGGGGGGTTGTAGATTTTCATGCCTAAACGCTGTAATCTGTGGAGCGTGTCCATTCTCAGTATTACCTCTTCCAAGGATCCCAGGTTGAAGCCTCTGAAAAGCAGAGCGTCGAAATCCAGAAGGTTTAGATCTCCGAAGGAGGCGGGAGAATTCGCCGAAACCCCTAGTACCAGTTTTCTCATGGGAATTATCAGTGTCTTAACCTTTTTTCTTTTAGCCGCCTCAACCAGTTGAGGGACTGCGAAGCCTTTTTCGCCTCCTTCAGTTAGGATACCAATCATGTTTTCACCCTGAGTGGAATAATTTAACCTACCTTTTAAAGATTAATTGCTTTAAAGGGGTAATTAAGTTTCAGAAATGTGGAAATTATTGGTATTTTGAGTTATTTCCTAAGAAAATATCGCGAAAAATAGCTTTTTTTCAATTTGGTATAGGTTTGGTCTTGCAGAAAGATTTTATAATAGTTCTACTCAAATTTTAGTAGGATTCGGGAAGATATAATTTGGATCGCGAAGGTGTAATACAGTTTCTTACTTTTAGGTGTTGGTTGGTGGGTGTTGGGTTTGATAGTTGAAACTGTTAGGGTTAGATTGGAGGATGAGCTTACATTAATTAATCGTCTTGTTTCTGGTATTAGGCGGGATTTGAGAGAGGGTTATGACGAAGAACTCAGCCCGATGCTTATCCGTTTGGAAAAGGCGCGGGAGCAGTTGGTGAGGGCACTAATATACGCTAATGAGGATTTTCAGATACTTCCCAGGTGCCGAGACAACGCGGACTACATTTTCAATCTAAACCTGATTGTAAAGCACCTGGCGCCTGATTGGTTCTGTCGGGAGTTTTGCTTCGGAGATTTTAAGGCCGACTTGCTTCTTAGATTCGGAAACACTTGGGAATTTTTGTGGGTAGTTAATGAACCCGAAGAGTGTTTTAGCTTAATCAAAAACCTACACGTATTTTTAGAAGCATTAAAGGAATACAGCAAATCGGATCCAATTCTATATAAGCTCAAGGTTCAAGAAAGGGAAGGCTCAATGTTTAAAGTAATATTTGTATTCACTAAGGACGTTTCCATAGACCTTCTGGAAGAAGTGCAGAGCCTATCCGAAGAGAAAATCGCCATGAAATATTATCTTCTAGACCTAGGAAAATTCCCCCGCATGATTATCGAACCCCTAACCTAAGAACAAAGTAAATCATAAACCCAAAGAACAAAATACAAACTCAACTCGAATCGTTTTCGTGGATTCGTATTTTTAACAGAAGTTAGTTTTAGAATAAAATTAAATACCACTGTTACTTAGCTCCAATTGTCCGCGTGGTAGACAATATTAAGCGTGGAGATACCAGTTTGGATAAAGACTATAATATGGTGTTGACTGGAATCGGTGGCCAGGGCGTGGTATTGGCGTCAGATATTTTGGCTATGGCAGCCCTTGAGGAAGGTCCAGAAAATAGGGTGAGAACTTCGCAGATTAAGGGTATGAGTCAACGCTCTGCCTCGGTCATTGTTCACCTCAGGTTCGGTCCGACTGTGGACAGCCCGTTGGTAGCCAAGGGTTCAGCTGATGCTCTTCTTTCACTTGAGCTGGCAGAGGGGTTACGCTACATGGATTATTTATATGAGGGTTCCATAGCAATTATAAACAATGATATTAATATTCCTCCGGTTTCTCTTCAGGGACAGAAGGTGGACGTCGACCCATCTCTTTGCTATGGGTGCGGAAATTGTCTCGCTTACTGTCAGGTTAATTATTACTTTAAGGGGAATAATGATCTTCTGGTTTTGAATAACCCGGCTTCGAGTGTGATTAGTGGCAAGTGTGTTGTTCAGGAGTCTTGTACTGGATGCGGTCAGTGTTTTTCCGCTTGTCCAAGATCAGCTATAGAACTGTTGGAAAAAACTGTTTACCCGGAACTCGACCAAATCACTAACACGTTGAAAAGGATTACAAATAATGTATTCGTAGTATCTGCGACGGATTTGGCTAAGGAGTTAGGTAACACCAAGGTGGTAAACATTTTATTATTGGGAATATTATTAGGAACTAAGAAGGTGCCCTTGAGTATTAGAACAGTGGAATCGTGCATCACAAGGCTGGTCCCAACAAACCTTTTGGATATTAACTTGAAGGCATTTCAAGTAGGCATCAAGAAAGGACAAGAAATCTCAGCCAAGAATTCTTAATTAAGCAAGTTTTGAAAATGTAGAATTAAAATTTTGTTTTATGCTCATTAATGATGCAAAAATAGGTGTCGACCTTAAAGGAAATTCTCAAACACAAAAGATTAAGGGGATGATGTAATGGCTAGACCGATATTTGCTCAGGATTCACCGGGTACGCGTGTAATTCTGTTGGGAAACGAAGCTATAGCGCGTGGAACTCTTGAAGCGGGGGTCAGGGTTGCAGCGGGATACCCTGGAACCCCGGCAACTGAGATTATTGAAACCCTCGCGGCTATATCCGAATTTTACCCGGATATGTATGTGGAGTGGTCGATAAATGAGAAGGTTGGTTTTGAAACCGCTTTCGCCGGCTCAATGTGTGGAGTACGATCAATTGCATGTATGAAGCATGTTGGATTGAACGTTGCTCTGGATAGCTTTGTAACCGCATGCTATGCAGGAGCCAGAGGGGGCTTCGTTCTGGTTAGTACTGATGACCCAGACTGCCACTCGAGTCAGAATGAGCAGGATAATCGTCAATTGGCCAAACTCTCTTTTTGCCCGGTTCTTGAGCCAGCAAACGCGAATGAAGCCAAAGAGATGACCAAGTTCGCTTTCGAGTTTTCGGAACAATACAAAACCCTAGTAATGCTGCGAACCACCACCCGGTTAAGCCACTCTCAGCAGGATGTCACGCTGGGAGAGATTCCCCAGATAATAAAGGCGGGTAAATTTGACCACGATAAAAGCCGATGGACCTTCCTGCCTGTTAACGCGAGGATTCAGAGGAAAGTCATGCTTGAGAGAATGGAGAAAATAAAAGAAGCAACTGAGTCTAATCCCTTTAACAAGATGATACTCAACGAAAATTCAAGAACCGGTATCCTAGCGTCTGGTCTATCACACACTTACGCAAGCGAATATCTTGAGAAAAACAATCTCATGAAAGAGGTTTCCTATCTGAAGTTGGTTACAACATTCCCGCCTCCAAAAAAATTAATCGGCGAATTTGTGTCTAACTTGGACCGTGTCTTAGTGGTGGAAGAACTCGAACCCTTTATCGAGGAATACGTTAACATGTACGCTAAAGAATTCAATCCTGCTCTAGAAGTAATCGGCAAAGGGCTATTACCTCAATATGGTGAGTTGTCACCAGACATCGTGGCAGGAGCAATAAACAACTTTCTGGGGAAAGGGCAACGTACCTCAATGCAGAAACAAGAAATCGAAAACCAGCAAGAAGTAAAAGCTCCACCTAGACCCCCCGTTCTGTGTCCTGGGTGTCCACACCGAGCCTTCTTCTACGCGTTAAAGTTAGCGGAGAACCGAAGCAAAATAAAATTCATATACAGCTCGGACATAGGTTGCTACACTCTGGGATTCTATCCACCCTTAGAAACGATTGAGACTTGTTTATGCATGGGGGCAAGCATAGGTATGGCTAATGGTTTTTCAAAGGTCGGGGAGGATAGCCCCATTTTTGCCATTTTGGGTGATTCAACATTTTTCCACGCAGGCATACCAGCGCTTATCAATCTGGTTTACAACAATAGCAAAGTTGTCGTTGTTGTTCTTGACAACGGTACCACTGCAATGACTGGACATCAGCCCCACCCCGGAACTGGTTTTCGAATAGATGGTTCCCCGTCTCCCAAGATTCAGATGGAAAAAATCGCCGAAGGATGCGGAGTGAAGTACATTAGGGTGACTGATCCTTACGATCTAAAAAACACCGTGGACACGATTTTGGAGGCGGTTTCGTTTAGGGACGGCCCGGCTCTAATTATTTCGCGTCAAGACTGCACCCTAGTCAGTCAGCGTAAAAAGAGGAAAGCCAATGAGAAGATTGTTCCCTACGAGATTGATAAGAACAAGTGTACCAAGTGCCGACTCTGCATCTCCACTCTGGGTTGCCCAGCATTCCTCGTCGAAGATGATGAGATAGAGATTTCATCGAACCTCTGCTTTGGCTGCGCAATATGCCAAGACCTGTGTCTTGAAGGAGCCATACAAAAATCTGAGCCAGAATAATTGAAAATTAACATTAACAGTGTAATAGAAGCGATGTTTTGTCGATTAAAAAATTCGTGGTAATGTTCCCGGTCAATTGGCTACGAAACGCGTAAGAATCGAGCTCCCAATATTAGATAGTGAAAGTACCACAATGTTTTTAAGAGATTGTGAGGCAAAATCCATATTAAAACATTTAACCATGATGAGAGGAGGTTACTAAAATATGTCATGGGTAGAAATTGATAAGGTAGCAAATGTTCCAAAAGGTAAAATGAAAATGGTAAAGAAAAAAGACATACCTATAACGGTGGCTAATGTTGATGGGAAGTTCTATGCCTTCTACGACCGGTGTCCCCATATGAATGCTGCCCTTCATAATGGTGTTCTGAAAGGTAAGGTAGTTACATGTCCATTGCACAACGCTACTTTCGATGTGACAACGGGAAAGAAACTCTCAGAGCCAGTATTTAAATTCCCCCCAGAGATTGCGGAGAAAGTTCCAAAGGAATTCCTCAAGATGTTGGAAGAAGAAGGAAGAAAAATAGAAACCCGTTATCTTATAACCACTGAGGTCAAGGTAGAGAAGGATAAGATTTTTGTAAAGATTTAAAATTTCATTTATTACTTTTTTTGTTAATTGTTTTTGAGTTGTTATTTCTTGACATTTTTTTCGAAGTATTTGTTGATGTAGTCTACTATTTCTTTTGTGGGGGTTCCCGGTCCGTATATCTCGGCAACCCCTAGTTTTTTGAGTTCTTCGATGTCTTCCTTTAGGACTATTGTTCCTCCCGCTAGTACCAGCCGGTCTGATATTTCTCGTTCTTTCATTAATTCTAGGACGCGTGGTACAAGGGTCATGTGTGCTCCGCTGAGGATGGAGAGTCCTATGGCATCCGCGTCTTCCTGTATGGCGGCCTCGATTATTTGTTCAGGCGTTTGGTGGAGCCCAGTATATATTACTTCCATTCCGGCGTCTCTCAATGCCATGGAAACTACTTTGGCCCCCCTATCATGACCGTCTAGACCTGGTTTAGCCATGAGAAAGCGAATTTTCAGCTTCTTGGACATAAACATCACCATTAGGAGTTAATTTGACCATTATCTTTTAAATTGTCGTTCCCTTAAAGGGAGGATTGGGATCTTCCTTTTTGGAAGCGGTTTACAGAAGTATATAAGGTTAACTAATTTTTTGGTTTGCAGGATTTAAACTTTATGAAACTAGGAAGAATTGCTAACAAGAATCATTGTTTTCAATTTATTTTTTATTAAAAAATGTGTTTGAGGCGAATTAACAAATATGTTTAAGGAAGGTGTAAATTGAAAAACTCGCCATTTTTATGGGGGTAATAAAAGAGAGAGGGTGGTTATTCTTCTGCGACTTCTCGGAATATTACTCTTCCTAAGGCGCGCCAGACTTCTTTTACTTTGCCTTTTAGGGTTTTGGTGGCTTCTTCAACTGTTTTGTCTAGTTCTTTGTCTGCGAGTTTTTCCAGTCTGTTCTTATCATACTCTTCTTCGAGGCTCATTTTTAGTTGGTCTGGTTCTCTTTCGCATTTCAGTTTTCTCTGTTTTATTATAGTTTCTAGTCGGTCTAGGATTTTTTCCGAATCTTGCTCATAGATTCGATAACCCTCGGCGAGAACGTGAGCCCTAGAAAGTGATAGGTTGTCAATATCGGATTTGATATCGTCGAGGTATTCCTGCCACTTTTCCTTTAAGCTTTCGATGGTGACGACTTCCTCCCACTTGAAAAGTAATTTTGACTTCTTTTCGGAAACGGATACATGATCATCTTTTATTTTGCTTTGAATTTTTTCTAGTAAGGCCATTTCCCTCATTCCTTTTCTAATATATTGGTATCAACTGTATCTAACCGTTTTTACTATTTTTTTATTCTATAAAGGTTTCTGCTTAATTAAGTCATGGGAAATTCTGAAATCGGAAAAAAACGAACTAAAACAAACAAAAAACGGAAAAATTCAAACGGACAATGTGAGATTTAAGTAATTAACTTTCCCAAATCTCCAAAAACGGTGAGAAAAAAATCCAAAAAAGAGAACCATACAATTCTTTCACTTTAGTTTCGAGTCGAGGGTCTTATTCACAAGCTCATCAGCAATTGCGAGTTTATCAGTGTTTCTTGGAGCATACGAGTACTTTACACTCTTAAATTTCTTCTCTAAACTTTTAATTTTCAAAAATAACTTGTGTAAGTCATTGTCCCGCACCTCGTACTCGCCGTTTAACTGCTTAACAACAAGCTCACTATCAAGAAAACAGTGTATCCTAACCTGGGAGTAGGTGAGAGCGTGCTCCAGAGCCTTGGTTAATGCCAAGTACTCAGACTGATTATTTGTATGAATTCCTATGTACTTTCCCTGACTCGTTAAAACTTTACCCTTACCATCACATACAACAAAACCAATAGCTGAAGGACCGGGGTTTCCCCTAGAACCTCCATCAGAATAGATTAAAAGGTCAGAACCATTTGCCATAAAAACCAGCTCAAATTATCTGGGTCAAAAATGTTATAGCGTAATCCTTCTAGCAAGTCTCATTTGTGTGGTAGCAATCTCCACATCGATTCTCAATAAAAAATGGGAGAGTAGAATGCGAGGTGCAATGCCAGGGTTCTACTTTCATTCTTCTAACTCTCTCTTTTCGCGTTCCATTTTTCTCTGGAGTTCCTCGATCCTTTCAATACGATCATTATTTTCCCTTCCAAGGTCGTCAAAGAGCTTGGCTAAGTCTAGTGCATTTCTTTGCTTCGCTTCAGTTTCCAGTTTCTTGTAAGTTGCTAATGCCTTCTTTTCTAAAGTAAGAGCTACCTTTAATCTGTCCTTTTTTTTAGACGACATAACCATCACTCTCTTTTTAGTTTTTTATGTGCACGTTTTTATTAACTAATGGTGCATAATCCTTCTAGCGAGTCTCATTCGTGTAGTAGCAATCCTCACATTGATTTTCAATAAAAAATGGGAGAGTAGAATGCGAGGTACAATTCCAAGGGTTCTGCTTTCATTCTTCTAACTCTCTCTTTTCACGTTCTATTTTTCTTTGGAGTTCCTCGATTTTTTGCACACGCTTCTCCGCTTCCTTTCCGTAGTCGTCGTAGAATTTGGCTAAGTCTATCGCATTCCTTTTCTTCGCTTCAGCTTCTAGTTGCTTGTAAGTTGTTACTGCCTTTTTTTCTAAAGCAAGAGCGACCTTTAATGTGTCTTTTTTAGACGACGTCCAATCACTCCCTTTATAGTTTTTTTATGTGCACATATTATTGATTGTATTGCATTAAACCCTCATAAACTTTATTGTTATCATTCAATTTCTGTTTCTGCGGGGTAGCTAGTTTAATCATAGTTGTTTTTATGGAACCGCCTAGAGAGCCTCCTCGACGCTTTAGGACCTATATAGTTTCAACAAGATTCATTCAAGAAATAGCGACGTGATTAATTAATTTTTTTAGAAAAAGGCTTATATTTCAATCCGAAAGTTTGTGAATGTGGTCAAGCAGCAATTAATCCAAAGATTCTTAGACATGGATTAACTAGTTTTGTACACTTCAAATGTTATTTGCGCTTTCGAATTTGGTTACCAATAGGAAGCCTAAGAATACCAGTAAGGGAAGGTGTAAAATTGGTTCGAAAAATTAAGCGAGATGAGCTGGATATTAATAAGGGGTCTGTTAAGAAGCGTCAGGAAAATGTAAGAGTTAGAAGCGATTTGACTCCGTTTTTCGAGCCTAAAAGTATCGCGATAATTGGTGCCATTAAGAGCGGCTGGTTTGGTGGTCTGGTCACGCTTAATAACTTGAAAAATTTGGGGTATAAGGGAGAGGTCTATTTGGTAAATCCTTCCTACCCGGAGGTTGAGGGAATTAAGGTTTATCCGAATGTTAAGGAAATTCCTAGCGAAGTAGATTTAGCGGTAATAATTACCTCCTCCAAGGCAGTGCCCGGAATAGTTAGGAACTGTGCAGAAAAGGGGGTAAAGGGAGCAGTTATTGTAGCGGATGGTTTTGCGGAAAGAGATGAGGAAGGAGCGAAACTTCAAAAGGAATTAGTGGAGATTTCCAAGCAGACCGGAATAAGACTATTAGGACCCAACACTATTGGCACCGTGAATCCTTACTCGGGCTTAATAACTACGCCCTATCCAACGGGATACAAAAGCATAAGGAGGGGGCATGTGGCACTCGCCGCGCAGACAGGAATTATAGGGGCACAAGCGTTTCCCTTCGAAGACCTGCAATACGGCGTCAGCAAAACCTGTGACTTGAGTAACAAGTGCGACATTAATGAAACAGATCTACTGGAGTACCTTGAAAATGACTCAGAAACCAAAGTAATCGCAATACACATCGAGGATATTAAAGACGGAACGAGATTTTTAGAAGTAGCCAAAAGAGTTGCTAAAAAGAAACCCATAATAGTGTACAAACCCGGGAGAACGAGCGAGAGTAAAAAAGCTTTAGCCTCTCACACAGGGTCAATTGCTGGAGACCACAAAATATACGAGTCGGCGTTTAGACAGGCTGGCTTAATCCAGGTGAATTCTTTTGTGGAACTATTTCATATAGCTAAAGCGTTCGGATACCAGCCACTTCCACGGGGAAACAGGTTGGGTATAATTACAATTTCTGGGGGTGCTGGCATTATGGCTATAGATACGGCGACAGAATGGGGATTGGTGCTGGGTAAGTTGTCAGATGAGAGTAATGAAAAGTTATTTGAGGGTCATCCTACAATGGTTGGTAATCCTTCAGACATCGGACCGGCTATGCCCACACTGCAGGATCCCATCATGCCTTACAGAAAAGCACTTGAGGTCTTTTTTGAAGATAGCAATATTGACTGCCTGCTAATTACACTTTACGCCTACCCGGGGCTCCCGCCAGAATTCTACACTAAAATTCTCAAAGATTTACAGGTTGAAAGGCTTAAAGACAAGCCCATAGTAATCTGGATTTACGGTCCCAGTAATGAAAGCATTAACAAAATTTACAATGCTCTTGAAGCCGCGGATTACCCTACCTATCTTGATATAGAATTGGCCGTCAAAGCCTTAGGAGCAATGTACCAATACACCCTGATCAAATCAAAACTCATGGGACGATAGTGCCACTAATGAAATATGTTATCGGGTGTTCGGCAAACACAAAATCAATTCAGTCAAACAAGAAGCTCATCGACCAACTTATTTTGGGATGCAACTAAACTGAAAAAAATAGTCCTTTAAAAATAGGGGAAAATTGGTTGAAAGAGTTAAAGGCTCTAAACCCTAAGTATACTGGAATTATGATTCTGATTAGTTAAGTTAAAGGGGTGTTGAATTATGCCAGACAAAGTCTCGGAGAAGGAAGTTTACCGGTGTCCCTTATGTGGATATGAATTCACGGAGGATAAAGCAGAGAGATGTGCGGTATGCCCTCTTGCAAAGGCTTGCAATCTGATTCTATGTCCTGTTTGCAACTACGAATTCCCAAAGACATCCCTGAAAAGAAGTAAGAAACCAAAGGTAGAACAGCCTAAGTAAGAGCCTTCTTATGACTATGCGGTCTTCCTTTGGTTTTTAAAAGTCAAAGAGTGGTAACTTTGTATGTAATCTGTCTCTTGGTTCTTCCTATGACTACCGATATCTGACTGTCTGGTAACTCCTTGGAATTCCATAAGCTTCGCATAATTTCAAAGTACTACAAAGTTTACACATCTCTTTGGTCATGTTAACTTTTTCTTCCTCTCCGTTCATAAGTTTGGCTGTGATTTCTCTGACGAACTCGTTTACTGCTGGTCTAGTTTTTAACATTTGTTCAGCGACCGCACGTTTTGAAGAAAGATACTGGCTTATAGCGGCTTGTGTCACGCCTAGCCATTCGGCGATTTTCATCTGTGTACAGTTGTAGGTTTCAGATAGTTCCTTGGCGATCATGGCACGAATGGAGGGGAGGTAGAATTTGTTCATAACTTCGCATGGTGTCCTCATTCTGTCTCACACTCATTTACACTGTCTAATAACATATTTATATTTTTCATAATTTAAACCTTTTGATGCAAAAAGTAAAATTTATTCAACATAATTATGTCAAAATAAAAGAGTAATTTAGCATTTATAAAACCGAGTATTCACAAGTAAAATCTATTGCGGAATCAGTTGTTTATATACTTCTTGAGCAGCTTTATCTCCCCGAGTTCCCTTAACAATGCCTACTCCCGATTTTAGAATATTAACATCCACCTTTGAATCTTTTTTTAAAGCAACTCCCAGCTCCGACACCAAAACTATTTTGTATGATTTATCCATGTTTTCAACGATTTTTTGAAAGTCTAAATCTAGGTCTTTTTCGGGTATGACTATGTAGGTGCTTTTAAGCGCCCTGCCACAAACCGCTTTCACGCCGGTTTCCTCTCGTTTCGATTTGAAAACTATTTCCTCCGGCTTCAGGTTGCAAACCCTACAAGAATCTTCTTTCTGGAGGGAGACTTTCTCAAAAGAGAGGTCCGAGGCATCAATGATAAGCAAAGTTCCCGCCAGTTGGGGGGCCTTTCCCAAAAGAATTCTTATCGCTTCCGATACCTCAATGTTGGCGACAATTGAAGGAACCGGTGGAAATACTCCTACTTGTCCACATGCAGGTAGCGTCTCGTCACTAATATTTCCATAGAAGCACTCTAAGCAGGCGGTTTTTCCGGGAATTATTGTGAAAACGTTGCCGTAGGTTTCGATTGCGGCTCCAAAAATGTAGGGTATACCTAACTTGTGGCAAGCCTTGTTTAAAACGTATCTCGGCTCTATAGCGTCGAGTCCGTCAACCACAACATCAATACCTTCTAATAGTTTCATAACGTTTGTCTCATCCAAAAAATAGGTAAAGTCTTCTATGTTTATATCAGGGTTTAACTTAGCAAGTTGAATTTTGGCTGCCTCAACTTTCGGATAATTCAACAGTTCCATATTGTATAATCCCTGTCTCTGAAGATTGGAAACCTCCACGATATCCATGTCCACAAGGCGAATTGTTCCCACACCCATCTGAGCGAAGAGAAGAGCCGCGTAACACCCGATTCCGCCCACCCCGACAACCAAAACCTTGGACTTCTTCAGTTTTTTCTGACCGGTAAATCCTATGTAGTCGAGAACAATATTTCTGGAGTATCGGTCTCTCTCCTCATCCGAAAAAGAAACATCTTTTGACATTTTTACCAAACCTCACACATAGAAATAACTGGAATGGGAATTTAAAACAGTATTCAAAAGAGAGATGCCTGGCGCCCTTTTTTATCAATCGAAAGTCTTTAATATTAACAATTGTTTGGTAAAACTGGGACGGTTGATAAATGAAATAAATGTTCCTTCCCAACAGGTTTTTAATTTCAACAAGAGATATAAAGGCTTTAACATATATAGGTTCAATAACTTCAAAGACTCGAATAGAAAGTGTAAGGATAATAGATTTGGCCGGTGGTTCTAAGTGAAGCAGTTAATCCACAATGGCATTCTGTTTCCAAAGTATGAGGCTAAAGGATTCTCCATCTCTTATAAAGGAAAAAAGATTAAACTCGAACCGGAACAGGAAGAGATGGCTTTGGCGTGGGTCAAAAAGCTGGGCACGGTTTACGTGGAGGATCCAGTCTTTTCGAAAAACTTCTTTAATGATTTTGGTGTAGCTTTAGGTCTGGAGAAAGTTTCTCGAGAAGACTTTGATTTTTCAGAAATTGTAAAGTATGTGGAAGAGGAGAAGCTTAGAAAAGCAAATGTGTCAAAGGAGGAGAAGAAGAAACTTGCTGCGGAACGCAAGGAAATCCGTGAAATGAACAGAGAGAAGTATGGCTATGTAACCGTAGATGGGAGAGAAGTGGAGATCGCAAACTATATCGCTGAACCCTCAAGCATTTTCATGGGGAGAGGAAAACATCCCTTGAGAGGAAAATGGAAAAGGGGTCCAAAACCAGAAGATGTTGTTCTAAACCTTTCAACCGACGCTCCCAGACCGCCCGGAAACTGGAAAGAAATTGTATGGGAACCAGATTACATGTGGGTGGCGAAGTGGGACGACAAGTTACGCGGAAAACTAAAGCATGTATGGCTTTCGGACAGCTCTCACGTAAAGCAGAGGCGAGAAATTGAAAAGTTCAACAAAGCCCGAGAGCTTGAGAACAAGATAGAAGAGCTTAGAGAACATATAGAGGATAACTTAACATCAGAAGACCCTAAGAGAAGAAAGATAGCTACCGTGTGTTACCTTATCGACTTGTTGAAGCTTCGTGTGGGCGATGAGAAGGATAAGGACGAGGCGGATACCGTCGGCGCAACCACACTTAGACCCAGTCACATTAAAATTGGTGAAAACGGATTAACAAAATTCAATTTTCTGGGCAAAGATTCGGTGCAGTGGGAAAAAGAGGTCACTCTTCCGCAAGAGGTGATTAAAAACTTTGAGGAATTTATTTTGGAAGCAAAATCAGCGATTTTTGCCGGAGTGAGATCGAGTAATGTTAGCCAGTTTCTGGACGAGGTTATGCCAGGATTGACCGCCAAGGTCTTTAGAACCTATCACGCTACACAAGTAGTAGAGGCCAAACTAAACGAATCTGAAACCACAAAGGATGACCCAGACTATGTTAAGAAAAACACCGCCAGATTAGCAAACCTCAAAGCCGCCGAAATCTGCAACCACAAAAAGCAGGTGTCCAAAGGCTTCCAAAGCTCACTGGAAAAGAAAAAGGAACGTCTCAAAAAACTAAAAGAAAAGAAAACCGAAAAATCCAAGGAAAAGGTAAAGGAATTAGAGGCTCAGATCGAAGGCATGAAGAAAACCAAAAACTACAATCTTACAACCTCGCTCAAAAGCTACATTGACCCCAGAGTGTACTACGAATGGGGCAAAAAAGTAGACTATGATTGGAAAAACTACTACCCAAAAACCCTCCAAAGAAAATTCTCTTGGGTCGAGGAAGAAACGGAGTAAAAACTATCACCGCGGTTTTTCCCACTCTGCCAATTTAGATTTTAATAGCAGAGGGAGAATTTAAATTTGAATAGTTTAGTATATCTAAAATCCTAATATTATTATTACTTTATAGGGGGTTATGTAGTGAGTCTTAAAAAAGAGGCAGATAAAGCCTATCAAAGAGCGGAACACAGTTTGGAAAAAAATGATTTGGCAGAAGCAGGTGACGATTTCGAATGGGCAGGAGTCTGCTACCTAGATGCTGGAAACGAAGAAAAGGCCAGGGAGAGTTTCCTAAAGGCGGCAGACTGTTTTGAAAAATTGGGAGAAAACTTAATGGAACAAGACTTCCTGGGAACTAGCGCGGATAACTTCAAAAGAGCTGGAAAATGCTGCGAGCAAGCAGGAAACAAAGATAAAATGAAACAGTGCTACCAGAAGGCGGCAGACCTCTATAAAAAGTACGCGGAGAGACTGGAAAAAGACGGAAAAACCGAGAGAGCAAAAGAAGCCTTAAAAAACAGAGAAGAATGCCTACAAAAAATCAAGTAACAACTTTCTAGAAAATCCAAAACCCCAATCAGACAACCACTAAAAACCAAAAATATAAACACATTAGAGCTGAATGGGATGGTTAGTTTAAAGAGAGTTTCGGGTCTTCCCATAAGTTTTGATAGAAGAACAAATAGGCTGATTTCAGATTCAGAGGAATTGGAGCTTCCAGAACCAAGCGTTAGAACCCTAGGCGATCTCTCCAAGGTAGCTAGAAGCCGAGACCTAGAAGTTCATACGGGGGAGATTGCTTACTGGATGTACAGAGACATTGCTCTCCAGGAACACAGATCCTTAATTGCAAAGTACAGTGTGCGATTCGACATAACCGTAATGAAAGCCTTCCTGCTGGGAGACGAGTACGGAAAAACCTCTGGGCACTATCACCCAGATTCTTATCCCGAAATATACGGTGTACTTTACGGAACTGCAATCTACGTCTCACAAAAAATGAGTAACGAAGATCCCCTCAAAATAGAAGTTTTCACGGCAACAGAAACAAAGACCGGCCAACTCTGGGTATCACCCCCTCTACACGGTCACGTAACAATAAATAAGGGACCGGAAACGCTAGTCATGGCAAATTGGGTCTCGAACAAGTTTCACTCATTCTACGAACTAATTAAAAAAGCCAGGGGGGCAGCATATTACCTTATAAAGACAAAAAAGGGTCATCAGTGGACACCAAACCCAGCCTACAAGTTAATCCCGCCGAAAATGACGGGAACAGGAATTGCTCCGCCCATAAAATCACCAATATACACAAAAGGAATCGAAAAAATAGACAAACTCTCAGATTTCCTAAACCAAAAATAAATATCAGGTGTGACGGGAAAATAGTGTCCAGCCTCTTGCTAGGTAATGTTGATAATTTTTGATCTTGGTAATAAAAAAGGAGAGTAAAGATTAAAAAAGAGGGAGGGAGTTTATTTTATCAATTTAACTATATCAGCAACAATGTACTCAAAGCCCACAGCCATTATGTGGCACCCCGCTGCGCTGGTTGTGCTCTTAAGCTCTTTTAGCCAGTCTTCGAAAAACTCAAGATTCCATCGATCAGTCTTCTCTCGTCGTTCTTCTTTGGGAGCCTCTTGAATCTTTTGTAAAGATTCCAAAATTTCTGGAGGAACAAAAATTCCTGGGCAGAACTCGTCCATCCACTTGGCCATCTTGAAAGACTTCAGTGGACAAATCCCAATCAGAGTAGGCACATTAAGATACTTGACCGCGTCCAAGAATTTCTTTGCTACTTCCATGTCAAAGACTACCTGGGTTTGGATGAACTCGCCGCCTACCTTGATTTTGCGTTCGATTTTTAGGATTTCTGGCTCAAAGGGATCCGCTCCCGGCGCGCCTGCGACTCCGATGTGGAATTTTGGGGGATTTTCGATTTCGTTTCCTGCTAGGTCTTTACCTTCCATGATTTTTTTAATCATGTATACGAGTTGGGCGGAGTCTATGTCGAATACGGGCATGGATTGAGGGTTGTCTCCTGAGGCAGTGTGGTCTCCTGTTAGTGCGAGTATGTTTTTGATTCCCAGGTTGCCTGCTGCGAGTATGTCAGATAACAGTCCGAGGCGGTTTCTGTCTCGGCAGGTCACCTGCCATATGGCTTCTAGTCCTGCTTCCTTCTGGATGAGGTATGATGGAACTAGGCTGTTCATACATCCGAAAGATTGCGGGTTGTCTGTAACGTTGGCTGCAACCACCTGTCCTGCGAGCAGTTTGGCGGTGTGAATTACCTCTTCTAGATTGGTTGTTTTTTCGGGTTCTATCTCTCCAGTCCAAGTCCATTTGCCTGCCTTGAAACTCTGTCCAAGCTTACTATACACTTCTTTTATTGGTGTCATCTTCTTTTAGCCTCCTTTCTATTTCCATATGATTTCGGCTGGTCCAGCTTTTACGCTGTAGTCTCGGGGTTCTCTGAACTTGGTGAAAAGCTCGTCTCTACCCTGTTCTTTGAGCCGATTATAGATGAGTATCCATGCGCAGTCTTTGTCAGTTCCAACCTCGCATTTTCCTTCGTGCATCCCGCCGCAAGGACCGTTCAGTAAGTGTTTTGCACATCGGGTTATTGGACAAATTCCTCCCGTTTCGTTTAGAATGCAAGCTCCACAGGCTCTGCACATCTCAAAGAATTTACCGATTCGCTCAACCTCACCTATGAACACTGTGTCTAATGCTGCTAGGGTGATTTTATCACTGGCTTCTCCCACGACTTGGACTCCAACTCCACATGACAACACGAGAAGAGCATCAGCATCAGACAATGCGTTACCAATTCTCTTCAAATCACGCTTATCAATCCTCAAGTCACAGGGACTCTCAATAACAATCGAACCAGTAACTTCCTTACCCATATCCGTTAACCTCTGAACCATAGCCTTAACCTGCTCGTCACCACCAGTCTGGCACAAAGTTGCACAAGTTCCGCAGCCTACGACTGCTAGTTTGTTGAATGGTTCTAAAGCTTCTTTGAGTTCTTCGTCGGTTTTTACTTTCGTGATTATCATTCTTGTTGCATGCCTCCTTTTTTTGGGCGTGGGGCTTGATGTTTTTGCCCGTGTTTACGGTTATGAAGGAGTATATATTTTTGACTGTATGTTTACAGGTTGTAAGTTGCAACGATATTATAAATAAGGAAGCTTCTTTATAGGTTTTAAACTGATTCCTATCCGGGAAAATTAGTTTTGATTTAGTCTAACCATAAGAATTCGTTTTTTTAAAAAATAGAGTTTTATGAAGGTTTTATTGTGAAAAGAGAAAATAAGTATTAATCTTTTTTGTGATTATTTTTGAAAAAGATGTGAGTAGACTATTTCCATTTTGTTATTAGTTAAAGAGTAATAGAGGGAATGTAACCTTTAATAGAGTGGATGAGGGTGAGTTTTAGGATTGGTTAAAAAAAATTTATTGCTTTAGGGCGGGTAGGATTTCGTCTCCTATGATTTTTATGGCTTTGGTTTTGTCTTCTGCGATGGGTGATCCGACTACGAGTTGTGATACTCCGATTTCTTTGAGGTCGATCATTTTTTCTGTGCAGATTTCTTTTGTTCCGGAGATTGAGAAGGCGTCTATCATATCTTCTGTTACCGCGGCGAATGCTTGGGGGATTTTTCCCTGTCCTAGTAGTTCTCTTATTTTGTTTGCATTTTCTTCTGAGATTTCGTGTCTTTCAAGTACTATAGCCGGGGTTGCTGCTACTATGAAGGCTACTACGGGGGCGGCGAGTTTTTTGGCTTCTTCTTGAGTGTCTGCTAGTGAGAAGCTGGTGTAGGCGGCGATGTCGAAATCATGAGAGTTGCCTTTTGCTAGTTCTTCTTTTATTGTTGTTGTGGATGGTTCGATGTCAACGGGGTGTGAAGCGTTTATTAGTGCTCCGTCTCCCATTTCGACTGCTAGGGATAACATTTTTGGTCCTTGAGCGCCCACATAAATTGGAATTGGTCCTAACTTGTTTTTGAAGTTTAAACGGGCGTTTTTGATGTTGAATACTTCCCCTTCATGGTGGACGGTTTCCCCTGCCCACAGTTTTTTGACAATGGTTATTGTTTCTTGGACGGCGGTTAATGGTTTTTTCCATTCCACCCCTAATTGTTTTAGGGTTGTAGAGTCCCCCGCTCCAATCCCCATGATCGCCCTCCCATTTGAGACCTCGTGGATAGAGGCTATGGCTGAGGCGGTTACTGCCGGGTTTACCAGAAAGGGATTTGTTACACCGGTTCCAATTTTGATTTTTTGTGTCTGCACCGCAGCCATAGCGAGAGTGACATAGGTATTACGGTTGTTATAGTGATCGGTGATCCAAGCGAAGTCGAAATTGTGTTCTTCGGCTTGCTTTATGTATTCGACTATTTTATCAATCTTCTGTTGGGGTACAAGCTCAATTCCCAGTTTCACCATTTTTATTTCTTCCTTAAAATTTATTTTTTTGAGGTTCTACAATTTGGAATAGTATGAGAGAAAATTATGGGCTTCTTATGTAATCTGCTATTTCTTTGCATCCGTAGTTCTCGAAAACCTCCGCGGTTTTTCCGGGTTCCACACTCAACGCTGCTTTGAGGAGTAATTTTAATCCGTTGTTTGATTCTAGCTTTCCGCGTCTCCAGAGTTGTAGGACGCCTCTTGCATATTCTTGGGGCATAGCTTCAGGGTTTTTGGTTTCTAGTATAGCGTCTATTAGATCTTCCACTAGGTTTTCTCTCACTTTTACATCTACCATGCTGACGAGCTCAGCGAGCTCAACAGCAGCCAGTTTTTCCTTCGAGAATGACATCATTTTTTGTTTCTACCTCCTTCCTTTGTCTAAGATAGTTTTGAACTCTTTTTACTTATAAAGTAAATGTCACGTATTAGGAAATAGGAATCCGAAAATTAGGAAAATTAAAAGGCTAAATAGTTAAGGAATAATAGTTTTAAATGGGTAAAAGTAATTAAAAACGGAAGAAAAACACGCTAAAAGAATCGATTTTGAGAGAAATTTTCCGAAAAATCAAAAAAATTTCAATAAAATATATAAGAAAAAGAGATATTACGGTGTTATTTTTTCCTAAAATCGGGATATAATGAACTGAGATGAACACTTACTTACGCTTTCAGATAATAGAAATCGGAAAAATAGCAAAAAATGATTATTTTTTGCCTAATAATTCCGTTTTTGGGAAGAATTGGGACTAAACATTAGAAGCTTATTATAACTTTCTAAAAATATTTTATAAAAAGAGAGAGAAAATTAGAGGTCAAATATTAGTTTAGGCGCTGAGATTTAGGATATTGTGAAGCTTCTCGTAGGCTTTTGGTTCATTGCAGGGCATAAGGCATACTCCGTCGGCACCCAGCTCCGTTAAGGTTTTTATGTGTTCTCTTGCGTATTCGACGCCCTCTTCTAACTGGTCTTCAGTATTAGATAGTTTGTCTAAGAGTTCTTCGGGTACGGATAGTTCTGGTATAAATTTGTGTGCGAATTTGGCTTGGTTGAAGGAAGTGAATACGCCGATCTTCATTATCACGTATAGACCTGCCTCTCTTGCTCGATGAAGAATATCAAATATGAGACCTGGATCATAGGTTTCAAATGCGGTTATGAAGTCTACGCCTGCTTCTTTGGCCTCTTTAAAGTCAACCCTTTCTTCGGTTAATGGATTCACAGAGAGACCAATATTAAGGTTTATCCGCTCTTCTGAATTACTGAAGTCCAGCTCATTTACCATTTTTCGAACTTCTTTTATGACCTCAAGGATATTTTTTTCAATGTACACTTCATCATCATTTTTTGCTACAAACACTATGTTTCGGATTCCCACAGATAATGCTGCTAGGACATCGGAAAAAACGGCTTTTTCGCTTCTACGCCCATAAGCGATTTCCATGATAGGTTCCACATTAAACTGGGCAAGATGCATGCAGGGAATAATAGGACTCATGTGGACATATTCATTAGTTGAATCAGGAACCATAATAGCGTCAACAAAATCTCTGAAAGCCTCCACCTCTTGGAGAAATTTGGAATTGTTGATCTCCTCAGGTGGGTCAAATAACGCTACAGTCACGAATTCTCCCTGGGCCATTTTTTCACGTATCATCCTTTTTTTTCCCTCCGTTCAATTCGTTAATCCTTTAACTAGTCCTTTTCCGCTGAAGGCGTCGTATTCTACCTTTTCTTCACCGGTTTGACACTGCCAAACTAGCTGGTCTTCCTTTTCAACCAGTTTGAATTTTGAGTTACCATCCAATCTATTAAGGAATTTTACCTCTTCCTTGGATAATATGTTTCTAGCCTCAACAAATCGACTGAATTCAGAGTCTACATCCTCCAGGTCAAAATTCACTACAGGGACCAACTCCAGCTCTAACGGAACCAGAATACTTGGAGGTATTCTTACATCCTCAAAATCGCTTTCTTCGATTTTTTTCGTGGCTGAGTTTACTAGGTTTTCAGGTATATCAACTTCGCCCAAACGAGTCTTTTTTACATTAACGAAACTCTTTTCTAATTCCATTAGTCCGGGAAAGTGCTCTTTGGCTTTCTCATCTATGGAGTCATATAACTCTTCCATGCTGTCAGAAACCGCATAAAAAGCTACATTTGATTCGAAACCAATTTTTGCGATCCAAGTAGTAGGTCCAGGATTTTCCTTCTCTTTTAAGGGGACGTAAACTTTCATTTTTTTCACCTTTTTTTCACGATTTTTCTCTATATAATAGTATAGGGAGGTTTGAAATTAGCAAATTTCGGCATTTAAAATACGATTTTTATTGCGAAATCTCTGTGAAAAAGTACGTTTTTGGGAAAGATAATTCCTAAATTATTCCCCCCGCGATACCAAAAATATGCACTTAAAAACCTTATGGTACGTTTATAGGAAAAAATTAGCATTGTTACTCTACTTTTTTACTTCTTTTGTACTCATTTTTTCCTAAAATAGTATTTTATTTTCCATTTTTTACGATTAGAATTATTTTTGAAAATTTTAACGCCTGATCTCTGCTATTTTTCGTTTTTTGGGTGCTGATTTCGTTAGAATTGAAATTTTTAATAAGTAAAATCGTTGAAATTACCTTTTTTTCAGTATTAGAACAGTTAACGTATAATAAGTATAGTCGCATAGCTTTTTTAGGATTTAGCATTATCGTTTTCAGAATTTTATGTTAAAATAAGTTACTTTTCTATTCCAAAATATTTATAAATTTGCCGAAATAAGTAATTATGAGTAAAAATATTCAAACTAAGCTTTGGGTAAGGAGGAATTAACCTTGGAAATGGACGAGATTAACAAAAAAATCGTTACCAAGCTAATTAAGGACTCCCGAACGCCATACAGAGAAATCGCTGACGAACTCGGAGTAACGGAGTCCACAGTGAGGAAGAGGGTTAAGAAACTGGTTGAAGAAAAAATCATAGAGAGGTTTACACTAGCTCTTAACCCCGAGAAGAGCGGGAGGTCTATAATTGCCTATGTCACTGCTTACCCTCAGAATCAGAGGGAGAGAGAAGTAGAGGAAATCGTTAAGACGCTTCCTGAGGTGGTGGAAGCATACGCCATGTCGGGGAAGTGTGGAGTAAACATGAAGGTTGTGGTAAAGGATTTACAGAGTCTGAATAGATTTTTAGAAAAAATGCAGAGCGAACCATCAATCACAGCTTTAGAAAGCTGCATCGCTTTAAAAGAATTAAAAAGAAACGTTATTTAGAATTTTCAGCTCGGGTTAAATTCAAAGGATCCGTGAAAAGTTAAAATTCCCCTAATAATAGAACAATTCTCAAAAAAAACCTTTTAATTGACCTATTTTCAAAACACATCAAGGATTAACCTATACATTTATAGTCAAGAGAATCCTATAAGAAGTAAGAACCACGTATATACATTTGGATTGCTCCGCATTCAATAAAAGGGTGAAGTGTATAGAGGATGAAAAAAATTGATGACATGGATCAGAAACTGATTGAGATACTTTCTGAAAATAGTAGAAAATCGTTCAAGGAGATTACGGATGAACTCGGTGTAAGTTTGATAACCGTCAGAAAGAGAGTTCAAAGATTAATCGATGAAAGAATAATTAAAAAGTTTACAATAGTACTGGACCCCGAAATATATGAGAACAGAATAACCTCATTCATAACCGTGCATCCAGCATCACACAGGGTGAATGAAATAGTAGACAAGATCACCAAACTAGAAGAGGTAGAAGAAGCCAACCTCATGACTGGAGGATGCGGAATAAACATGAAGGTCCATGTCAGCAGCCTCACAGAAATGAACGAATTCATAGAAAAAGTGAGGGGGATACAAGGCGTGATAAGCATAGAAAACTGCGTCGTCCTAAGAAAAATCAAAGGATAAGACAAAAACTCAACTCATTACGACACCAAAATTTAATGATTAAAAAATTTATGTAATTAGTTTAAATGCAAAAATACATCAGTCAACCATCTAATAGGGCAGGATATACTCTTTTTGTGATTATTAAGGTCACGAACTGCCCCCATATAATAAACGTAGGGTTCGAGCATTTTCAATACAGTCAGGGGATGTGCGCGGAGTTTGGTGGTTGGCTCTGAGAACGCTTTTTGTTAGTTGGAATGTGCGGATAATTTTGGTGGAAAGTTTATAAATGAGATTAATTACCGTTTCTTGGAAGTACGAGTTTGGGTTGCGATTTTTTCTGGCACCGCCTCTTGGTCTCTAAGAAGGTGCAAAAAATAATGTCTGAAAACCTCAAGGTCGGAGTGTTCATATGCCATTGCGGTTCGAACATTGCTGGCGTAGTTAACATGCCCGATCTTGTTGAATCATTAAAAAAGTTACCGAATGTTTATGTTGAAGATTACACTTACATGTGCTCCGATCCCGGTCTCAAGATTATAGGTGATAAGATAAAAGAGGAAAAATTGGAAAGGGTTGTTGTTGCCTCCTGCACGCCCAAACTTCATGAAAAACTCTTCCGCGAAACCCTAGAGGAGGCTGGACTAAACAAGTATCTATTAGTGATTGCCAACATTAGGGAACAGTGTTCCTGGGTTCATAAGGGGAATAACACAAGGGCGACCAATAAGGCGGAAGACCTTATAAAAATGGCCATCGAAAGAGCCCGGCTCATGCAGCCACAACCCAAACACACGGTGCCCGTAGAAAAGAAAGTTCTCGTGATAGGGGGAGGAGTCGCCGGGATAACAGCTTCTCTCAATCTGGCAGACATGGGATACGAGGTTTACCTAGTGGAAAAGAATCCCAGCATAGGAGGCCACATGGGTCAGCTGGACAAAGTTTTCCCCTACCACGACTGCAGCATATGTATACTAGCCCCCCTAATGGTGGAAGCGAATAGACACCCCAATATTAAGCTAATCACATACGCAGAAGTAGAGAGTGTATCCGGCTGGATAGGCAATTTCAAAGTCCAGATAAGAAAAAAACCCAGATTCGTTAAGGAGGAGGAGTGCACGGGCTGCGGAATCTGCGCCGACTACTGCCCAATAGAGGTTCCCAGCGAATTTGACTGCGGACTGGGAATGAGAAAAGCCGTTTATATGCCCTTCCCCCAAGCCACACCCACAATCTACACCATTGACCCGGAACACTGCGTGGGCTGCCGAAACTGCGAAGCCGTCTGCAACCGGGAAGCAATAGACCTGAACCAGAAAGAAGAGATAATTGAGAACACCTTCGGCGCAATAATTATTGCCACAGGCTTCGACCCCTTCGACCCCACAATCAAGGACAATTACGGCTACGGCAGATTCGATAACGTAATCACAAGCCTAGAACTGGAAAGAATGTTCTGCCCCTCCGGACCCACACTAGGAGACATCGTTAGACCATCAGATGGTATACCACCAAAAAAAGTCGTCTTTGTCCAGTGTGTTGGTTCCAGAGATGAAAGCATCGGTAAACCGTACTGCTCCCGGGTTTGCTGCACCTACGCCGTGAAAGAAGCCAAAGAAGTAAAAGACCACTTACAAGAATCAGAGGTCTACGTCTTTTATCAGGATATGAGAACTTTCGGTAAGGGATTCGAGGAAGCTTACCAAGACGCCCTAAGTGAGTACAGAATCCGATTCATTAGAGGAAGAGTCAGCAAGATAATCGAAAACCCCAAAACCAAGAACCTCATAGTAAGAGCAGAAGACACCCTAATGGGACACCCAGTAGAGGTTGAAGCAGACCTCGTAGTTCTCTCCATAGGCTTATCCCCCCCCAAAGAACAAGAGAAGCTCCTCTCAAATATTGGAATCCCCCTAAGCAGCGACGGTTTCATTCTTGAACGCCACCCCAAACTAAGACCCGTTGAAACCCAGACACCGGGAATTTATGTCGCAGGATGCGCCCAAAGCCCCAAAGACATACAAGACAGCGTCTCACAAGCCGGAGCCGCAGCGGCAAAGGTTGCCGGTTTGCTCTCAAAGGGCGAGGTAGAAATCGAACCCTACGTCCCAGTCATAGACCCCGAAGAATGCTACAAATGCGGCATATGTGAGACCGCTTGCGACAGAGGCATAATCTCCGTCAGCAAAGAAGGGGTAAACATAAGCGCAGCTGGCTGCGAGGGTTGCGGTGCATGTGCAGCAGCCTGTCCATCAGGAGCGCTACAGATTCCAATATCCACAGACGCCCAGATAATTAGTCAGATAGACACCGCCCTTAAGGAGAAGAAGGAGTACCCACTCATAATAGCGTTTCTCTGCAATTACTGCGCATACGAAGCCGCAGACACCGCAGGACTAAACAAGGTAAAATACCCCACCAACATAAGACCAATATGGGTAATGTGCAGCGGAAGAGTGAACCCACAATTTGTACTTGAAGCCCTTGAGAAGGGGGCGGACGGCGTACTCATAATGGGATGCTACCCCCAAGACTGCCACTACAGAACCGGGTTCCTGAAAACAAAGCGCAGGGTAGAGGTTCTAAAGGAGATGCTTAAATCAATAGGAATCAATCCAAAGAGGCTAAGGCTGGAAAGCGTCTCAGCGTCGGAGGGCAAAAAGTTCGGCAACATGATAAAAGAGTTCACAGAAGAGCTACGCAATTTACCCACCATCGGTTCAGAACTTTTGGAAAAAACCATGTAGAAGATTTCATGTTGGGGTTGAGGCGGCCTATTATCAGAATGGGTATTTAGGCTTAGTTTATTCTTTTATTCTTATTGCCTCATTATAGCATCTTAGGGTTTCGTATTAGGTTTCTGCTTAGGGTGGTGGTTTTCGTTTCTATTTTTTAGTAATTAAACTCCGTGTAATTCATCCCTATCCTTGAAGAGTTGGGCTTTCTTGCTAAAATCTTTGTAAGAAAGCGATAAATAGCCGAAAACCATGAGTATAACTAAAAAAGTGAGAGGTTGAATTAATGACCAAGTTATTTGAACCGAGAAGCATTGCTTTAAACTTTTTCACGGAACTGGTTTCAAATATACCAGAGGTGGAGGAAGTTTACGTTACAACTCATAATGAGATTCTAGATATCTGGACGGTTATAAGTAACAATGAACGCAGCACTGAGCGGAAAGTGTTTGAAGCTGAAGGTAAGCTCTTGGAAACGTTCCCTGATCTTCGCTTTGATTTCCTAGTAATTCCGAAATACCCCGAACTTTATCAAAATCTACCATCAGGAAGTGAGAGAATATACAATAAGTAGGAACGTTATTCTTATGCCTTCAGAGAAGCAGCACCTAGGAAAAGCTGAATATAATAAAAACTTTTTAAATGAAATATTTGTAAATAAGCCTCATGCTGAAACCTACCCAGACTGGGGTATAGTAGTTGTGTTCTATACTGCTTACCATTATGTACACGCATATTTTGCACGAAAGTTAGATGCCCAAGAAGCACATCCTGACGATCATATTACCTGTCTTAAAAATGGTTTCGCGACACATCCCTTCCTGTTGGGGGGACTATAATCAGCTCTATAACGACAGCAGAATAGTTAGGTATCTAAAACCCATACCACCTTATACTATCACAAAGGAACGATTAGACGAAGATATTAACTTATTATCTGATGTTTTTGAAAAATTATAAGCTACTGGTTTAAATATCGATGAAAGAGGTAAGTTCGTCCTCTCCCCTCAATCAATTTATGAACCAAACTAATTTTTATAGGAACGAGTAATTAGATTCCTTCGTTTTCGCAACAATTCGATTTCTTACCAGCCTTTACCCGTGTGTCGAAACCAGAATAGAATTGGTAAGAAAGTAACAAATAGCCTAAAAACCATAAGTATAACTAGTGAAAGGTTGGATTAATGTCCAAGTCACTCGTAGCCAAGAAGAAGCGTGAAATACCATCTGGAATTTATCTAGAACACCCAGTCCTTTACCTCATAACTTATATGTTCTAGCATACTTTACCTCCAAGCCAATATCGCCTAAGGTTCCCAAGCTTCGAAGTGTAAAGTATTTAAGCGAGCGGAGTGAGCTAAGTCCATGTTATATACTTTTGGCCTCTTATCATTTTCCACGCGTTCTCTCCTTGACCTGCTCTAGGGTCCACTCAGCAGTGTCCCGAGAAGATGGATCATCCTTCCCTAGTGCTTTTATGAGGGGTTTTATTGTGAGTTTACCCATCGTACCCAGAGCTTCTGCTGCGGCCAATACGGTATCCACCTGTTCGTCTAGCACTCGTTGGCGTCTAACGAATTCTTCTCCCATGGATTTAGGGCATGCTAGATAAACCTTGCCATCGCTTATAACTCGAAAGAGTGGTTCTACCGCCTTCTCATCTCCTATCCTTCCAAGTGCCCAGGCTGCACACCTTCGAACCGGTGGGTATTCATCATCTAGTGCACTTATTAGTGGTTTCACCGCCCTAGCGTCCCCTATCTTTCCCAGAGCCTCAATCGTTACACCTCGCATATCGGGATAAGCGTTTAGCACTTGTATTAAGGGTTTCACTGCCTTCTTATTCCCTAACTCTCCAAGAGCCCAAGCCGCTTTATCTCGAACCCCGCTACTTTTATCATTTAGTGCTTGTATCAGGGGTTCCACTACCCTCTTATCACATATCTGCCCAAGGATCTTTACTGCATACTCCCGAACATATTTATTTCTACTCCTTAGCTCCCAGAGAAGAGGGTTCACCGCGGGTTCTCCTATCTTTCCCAGAGCCTCTGCAACATACTCTCGAGCATCAAAGTGTGAAGAATACAGAGCACTAATCAGTGGGCTAACTGCTGGTTTCCCTATCCTAATAAGCTCCTCCGTGATACACTCTGCCATTTTTCTGCCAAACAGTCTCGTGTAATCAGGCTTGGAAACCTGTATTAAGGCATCTACTAGCCCCTCAACATCTTTCTTTTCCATCATTTTTAATATCTTTCCCGCATTCGGCTCAAGTCTTCCCATTTACAATACGCCCCAAACCAATTAATTGTGACCAATGGTGTATAAATTTATCCGAACCAGGTTCTTATACTATTCCAAATTAGATCATCCGAACTATTATTTCTAATTTCACTTATATAAGGTACTTAAAAGATTTTTTGTCTTAAATTCTTTAGGGTTACATGAAGATAGGATACATTTTAAAGGGTTCGTTAAATGAGGAGGGGATGAAACTAGCCGTGTGTGGGAATCGGGGTTCTACCTCTCATTTAGGGCATAAAAACCACGAAAATATCGAACGAAATAGGATTAAGTGATTTAGCTCATTTGTACTTGAATATTATGAAAAAGGTCTTCAAGACAAGACTCTTATAGGACTAAGTACCTTTTTTTCAAAAATTCTGGCAGAAGATACCTTAATTCCCCATTCACTCTTCAGGACAGAGTATTCGAACCCATAAAAAAGGTACTCTGGGAAACCGAGGAGGGAAAAGAAGCACTAATCAATAAACTTAATAAGGTAAAAATTCAAAAAAAGGTCAACAATAATTTTGGCTCGATTTAAAAATATAGTTGGAAGAAACTGAAACGGGATGTTGAGGAGGTAGAATAGAAACAGAGCAGTCAAAAATTAAAATTTATATATAACCTCCGTGAAAGTAAAATTATCTCCACCAAACAAAGGAAGGGTGGGTGGAATCTAAATCATGAAAGGGAAGAAAACGGATTCTGTCATTGTTCAGCGTCTGACAAAGAAGTACGGAGAGGTTGAGGTTCTCAGAGGGGTAGATCTAAGGATAAAAGAAGGCGAATTCTATGCACTCATGGGACCCAACGGCTCAGGGAAGACGACGCTCACCTCCATCATAGCCTCGGTGAGAACGCCAACTAGCGGGAAAGTAGAGATTTTCGGTAAAACACCTGAAGAAGCAAAGGAACTTATGGCATACATTCCTCAAGAGAGTTTCTCGTCTACAGTGCTTAGTGGCAGAGAGAACCTGATGTACTTTGCAGGGCTTCTCGGATACCCAAAAAATGAGGCGAAGAAACTTGTTGATGGACTGTTAGACAAGTTTGGGCTTTCCGAGGATGCGGATAAGAGAGTTTCTAAGTATTCAGGTGGTATGAGAAAGAGATTGGAAGTGGCGACTGCGCTATTCCCCTCCATAAGGTTATCCATTCTGGATGAGCCGACTACCGGTTTGGATCCGTCAGCCAGAAGAGAATTTCTTGGTGTGCTTAGTGATCTCAGTGGAGAAGGAATTACCATCCTGTTAACCACCCATATTGGTTCGGATGCTGAGGTAGCCTCAAGGGTTGGCCTTATGGACAAGGGCAAGATCATAGCTGAAGATGAACCTGAGAAACTCAAGAAATCGAGCGGCCTTGTCAACGTGATAAACATAGAAACTGCGACAAAGAACAAGAAAGTCTCGGATGTACTGAGCGGCTTTAGCAAAGGAAAGAAGCTGCTGGAAACCGATGTGGGGTACAGGGTCTACGCTGAGAATACGGAGGAGGAAACTCCTAACATTGTAAGAAAGCTTGACGAGATTGGATGTAAAGTAATTAGGATTGAAACCGTGAAACCGACGCTTGAGGATGTCTTCTTCAAGTTAACCCAGAAGTCATTACAGTGAGGTGAATTTCTATGGGTCAGATAGTAGCCACTTATAGTAGAACTCTTAAGGAACTCTTGAGGTTGAAGATCGTACTATTCTGGAATGTCGCATGGCCAATCTTATGGCTCCTGTTGAGTGGCTTCGTTTTTGTGTTTAGTTCAGCCTATGCGTTACCGAGTGTAAGGGGTTCGTATACTGTCTCATATATAATTTTTACATTTATGATCGCGGGTATGGCTACTCTTCCTGCGAATATAGCCGAAGACAGGGAAAGAGGCATGCTCTCAAAACTGAAGTCGATGCCGGTAAGCCCATGGAGGGACTTTGTTGGTAGACTCGCTGCGTTTTCAGTTTTCTCAGTCCTAGCCGCAGTTTTGGTCTTATTAATTGGCTTCGCAATTGGGGCTCGGTTTTCCGTTACTGTAGCTGGATTGGGAACGCCGGAAATCAGTCGTCTTCTTATGCTTGCAGTTGGATTTCCGCTGGAGTTCAGCGACTATTTTATGCTGGCAATCCTTTCATCGACTGGAATCTCAGTCATAAATGTAGCTTCGGTCATACTGATTGGCTTTACGATTGGGGCTCAGTCTACCGTTAGCGCATTTGTAGTACTGCAAATCGTCGGTCTTTTTCTACTAGCAATCCTTGCATCGACTGGAATCGGCCTTATCATAGGAACCCTGATCAAGAATATACAAGGGGCTATCATGACGGGAGTTGGAATAGCCACATTAGGAGCCTTTATATCAGGTTTATTTATTCCCTATAATTATCTCCCCTCGGTACTCCAAAGTTTCTCAAGGATCTTTCCGCTCTCCTCAATCAGCTCTTCAATCGTCTATCTTGTAGAAGGAATAAACACCGCTGGTTACAACCCGCTTGAAGTAACTCAATTAGCCCTAACAATAATAGTATCCTTAGCGATTTTCATCATAGGATTAGTCCTCTACTCGAAGCTCTGCTGGAGAAAAGAGTAAGTCTTAGTTAGTAACAAACCAGTACCGAAGCCTCATCATAAGATGGCTGTACACATCCCATCGGTGAATCGGCTTTTCTTTTTTTCTCTTAAAACTATGGCTCACATAGTCCCCTACTTGCTAAATGCATTTAGTGAGGGAAAGAATTTATTAGAAACTTTTGCGACAAGAGGCGGATGATTTAAGTGGAAAATTTATAAATGAGAGGAAACACCGTCCCCTAGAAAAAAGAGCAAAACAAACAAGCGGGCAAGAAAGCATCAAACCAAAGAATAAACCAGCACCACAAACCCAGCCACAAACCAAAAAGAAAGAAACCCCACAACCAAAACAGAGAAACCCCCTCAAAAAACTGAGAAAGGAAGGATAAAAGTTGAGCGAACAGGTAGAATTGGAAATCACAATGGAAGTAGAAGACGACAGAATGATATTCAAATGGAACACCGAAAAGCTCAAAAAAACACTAGACTACGACGCCACCAGATGCAGCGGCTGCGGATTATGCAAACTCGTATGCCCATGCGACGCCATAGAATTAGGGCCCATACCGGAGATAGCGATGCACGAAGTAGAAGCGCCCAAGGTAGTGGTTGACCAGAACAAGTGTTCCTATTGTGGATTATGTTCTGCCGTGTGCTTGACAAAAGCCATGAAACTCAAAATGGGTGACAAGTACATCCAGGACAATGCCGATTACCCCCAGTTCGTAAAAGACATCGAAATAGACAAAGAAAAGTGTAAACCGTGCCTGCTGTGCGAACGCGCTTGTCCAAATAGGTCCATTACCGCCGAACTTAAAATACCCAAGAAGGAGGATTTGGTTATCTACGAGGGGGAAAAGCCGGGAAAAATAGAGGGCGAAATCACCATCGACAAGGATAAGTGCACGTACTGTGGGCTCTGCGCAAGGCTGTGTAGTGCTATTGAGATCGGCTGGAGAGACGTGACGCCCAATAATCCATCACCGGGATCTAGCATCAGAGTGGTTGAAGACGAGTGCGACTACTGTGGATTGTGCCAGAAAATTTGCCCTTATGAAGCTATAAAGGTTAATTGTAAAACGGATGTTAAGAGGGAGATTAAGGAGTTGGAGTGGTCGGGGGACATAAAAATAGACCGGGAGAAATGCCTAACTTGCGGATTGTGTAAAGTTGTCTGTCCTTTGGACGCGATACACGTTACTAAGGCTTTTGAGGGTGAGATTCGCCTGCATCACCCGGAGAAGTGTGATCCGGTGGGTTGTAAGGCGTGTCTGAATATCTGCCCCTCCAAGGTCTGGTTCATTCCCGAAACTCTTGAGGAGAAGGAGAAGTTTGACAAAATAGCCTTCAACCAAGACTTCTGCGGCTTCTGCGGGGCCTGCGAAAAAGCTTGCCCAGAAAAAATTATAGAAGTTGTCCGAAAAGATGTTCACTACACGAAGCCGAATGAGACTCCGTGGAGCAGGATGTGGGAGCAGACGTTCCTGAAACTGGTGGGCAAGGCTGAGGTAATACCCAAAATTCGTATAGTGAAGATTCAGCGGGAAAAGGAAGAGGAGCCTCCAGTCGCTGAGGAGAAAATTCCAGAGCTAACGGCTGAAATGAGGAAAAAACTCTCCCAGCGTATCAAAAAGGCTAGAAATGTCCTCAAAGAGAAGAAGACTAGGATGCTGACAGAGAAGGGTGAAACTGAGAAAGTCATAGGACATGTGAAAAAAGAACTGGAAGCAACTTCGTGAAGTTAAGAGATATCAAGGTGTTATGCTAGAAAAAGTATTTTTTCCTACCGTTAAATTTAGGGCCGCCAATGTTGCCACCTTCTTTTTTGTTTTTCTGATGTTTTTTAATGGGGCCCTTTTGTTCCGTAGATTTAGAACCCTTAAAGAGTGGATAAGTAATTCCAGTCCATTCTCCTTTCCCGGGTTCCTTGAACTTTTATTGGACACTGTCGAGAAAATATTCCTCTAGAACGGGGATATGTAAAACTATGTAGTTTTTGGTGAAAAAATTACATATTTTTTGCAAACCATTTTTTGGGAAACTGAAAATAATATGTTTTAAAGGGCTGAAACTTCCTAAAAAGAAAAATTAAGAAAAAATATCTACTTAATTCAAATTTAAACCGATAATAATTCTTTAAATCTAAAAGAAGAACGTTTAACACCCCAAAAAAGCCCAAAAAATGGCTTGAAATTTATTTATATACTCCACTCTTCACTTTTTAAAATCCAAAGCAAAAAAATAAAGGAGAGGAATAACCCTGAAACAAAAACTACTCCTAGTAATCCTAATATTAGCACTGCTATCGTTAACCGGGTTCACATTACTTACAATAACCTCACTGCAAACACAAACTGCTCTCAACTATTCTTTCCTAGGAGTTAACAATAACAATCCCGCGTATTCTAAATCCGACCAGCCGAGTCTCCTCTTCATCGCCAACGAAAGCAACAACTACTTTAAGGATTGGAACTACACTCTACAAGCAGAGGGCTTTACGGTAACAGGTATTTATTTAGAAACCCTTGTCGGTGATCCTTCCATCGCTAGTTTTTTTGATGTTCTCGTTCTAGACACCTCCTGTGAAGGACTAACCCTGAATCAATCCCAAACCATAGCAGGAACCGGTAAACCAGTATTAGCGGTGGGCAACGGTGGCTACGAGTTTCTGAACCATCTAGGAGCCCAGATCACCCCCCGGAAAATCACTCAAGACACAAGAAATCGCGTACTCAGCATTTCGACCAGCTATAACAATTGGGATGTTCATTACCATATAGTATACCAGCACCCCAACCACGTAAATTATAACACCACTTACCACTACGGGCAAGTCTCTCAACGATACTTCATAATACCCTTATCCAACGACAGCCTAACCCTAACCAGCTCCCCAAACCTGATTCCACTGGCAAAGGACATCACAACATTCGATGACTATTTCTTGAGCATCTACAACAAATATTCGGGTAACCCCTACTTGGTACACTGGGCGCTACATAACATAACAACCATAAGCCAAGACCCATCCGGAACAAGCTGCCTGCAAACCCTGGTAAACACGCTGCACTGGCTCAATGATAAAAACCCCTACAGCGTACACATATCGCCAGACTATTATGGATACAACGCCTCAGAAGTGGCGAACATAAGCATAGCTGCGATAAATAACTTAAATCTAACCTTTTACGGAGGAGTAACCCTCGATGTGGAAATCACCGACCAGAACCAAAGCACTGTGCACACTGACCAGATAATCACCAGCAGCAGCCAACCGGTTTATACCTCTTTTCAAATACCAGTGATTCCCAGCCCCAGTTACACAATAAACGTGACGGATGGAACGCTGTTCTTTCTGGAATCTTTCACCGTACAATCCACCGATTACCGGATAACTGAATTCAACGCCACACCCAGCATCATATACCTTAGTGGAGGCGCGGTTCTGCTGAACGCCTGCGTAACGGTAGAGGGCAACCAAGCTCCAGATGCAGTCGTCTACTTGAGCATCATAAACAGGATAACCTATCCCAGCGCGACTTTTGCTAACAATCCCAATTTATACACCCTTCTGGGCTCCAGAGTTACCAACAGTTCGGGTTACGCAGCCTATAACTGGGTTCCCGAAGAAACCGGAATCTACGAAATCGTAGCTTGGATTAAGAATTACGACGGTCTCCCTAAGAACTGGACGAACACCTCAGTGACCGTTAGGGGTAAACCGGAGCTTTCGGTAAACCTTGTCGGCATAAATCCCGGTATAACTGTTGGGGATACACTGCGCTTTGAGGGGAATCTAACTCTGTTTTCTCAGCCTCTTGGGGGCAGCGTAAATATAAATGTAGCCATCTGCTGTCCTGACGGTCGTGTGGTGAATTATACCATATACACAGCCAGTGCTGGACGGTTCTCTCTGGAGTGGACTCCCAGCACTAGAGGGATTCACACCATATTCTTCACATTCCCAGGTAACTCAACCATAGACTCCGTAACCAAAGGTCTAGAATTCTCAGCCTACCAACTTGTAGCGAGACTGGAGACCAATGCCAAAGATGGACAGATTACATTGGGGGAAAGTCTCCAGATTAAAGCAAACTTCGGTACACTCGGCTTCACACCCAAACTCAACGACCCAGTAACCCTGCTGGTAATGGATTTCGACGATAATATCGTATTCTCAGGGGGGTACACTATCGGCAACTTGGATTATTTCCAAACCCAATGGACAACAGAATACATCGGGGATTACAAAATACTGGTATACTTCAACCAATCGTACACCATTGCCACCACAAGCAGCACAATCAAGGTAACATCTCTAGGAAGTGACTTCGCGTCAATAAACGTATTGTTAGGACTTTCAGGACTTTCTCTAGGTAATAATAACAATTCTGGCTTCTCTTTACCTGGCGTTCTGGCGGTTACCGGTTTAGGATTGCTGGGCAGCGTAATACTGTACACGCGGCTGAAGAAAAACAGAAACGAGTTTCTTAATAGTTGGCTGCTCGGTGGGTCTGATACAAGAGGAACAGAGGAAGGGTGGGAAGATGAAGAGGACTAAGGCAACAAGCATCAGTCAGACAGCCATTGAATTTGGCTCTGATAAATCTGTACTAGGGTATCCGTATCCTCTTAGTCGGTGGAAAAAGGAGGTTGAAGAGACACAATATTCCCAAACTCAATATTCCCTTTTTTTAATTATGAGTATAATTTCGAGAGATATTCTGATTCAAGAATTAAGAATCGGAGGTTTATGAGATGTTTGAAAGCTTTTTTTCTAATCTCTCATCCATGCTTAGCAGCGTTTTGACTATACTAATAGTAGTTATTGCAATAAATGTCTTATGCTTAGGTATCCTTGTTGCGACGGGAAAAATTACCGTAGCATATTTGATTCTGAGAGACCAGATACGCTTAACATACCGGTTCGTAAGGTCAATCACTAAATTTTTCATAAACCACTGGGAGTTCGCTTCCGGTTTAATTCTTTTCTGCGTCCTCTATATAGTGTTTTACTCTGCTCTTCCCGACTGGGCGGGAGCATACACTATGCAAAAGCAGTTGGTAAGCTTTTTTTCTTCCACAATGATTTCAGCAACCGTAGTTTTACTAGCCCAAAGGAAGATAAAATGGCTCTTAAGACTAGCACCAATATCCACAGCCTCAATCACCACGATTATTGCAATTTACCTCTATACGGAGAGCGTATACCTAGTTCCCCAGCTGACCACACAACCTTTTCCTCTTGAACTATTGGCACTGGTCTTAATCCCATCAATAATCAGCATCGCACTAGCCAAAAAGTTGCACTGGATGGTTAAGACAAGACACCAATCAAACGAAGCGTACTTAAACACACAAAGCATAATCAAAAGCCAAAATCCGAATTCTGATCCTGATTATCCAGACAACCCTGATGAAAACACTTACGAGCCAACGCATTTCTCGAAGGAGGGGAAAAATCGAGGATTAACAAAAGTAGAGAAAGTCTACGGAGGAAAAAGCAGGAGGAGCCACAATTCTAATCCTATGAGACAACTTCTGGAATCGGGGAAAAAGAGAACGAAGAAAAACTATGAAAAGCTCTTCCCAGAGGATCAGTGGGACGAAGACGCTGAGGGAAAAATAGAGGACGAGGATTTCTAGAATGGTTTAATAATCAATTAGTTATGTTTGGAGGCGTACAAAATGATAGATGATTATAAAACACACTCGATTATCTGCGAGTGTTGCGGAGAAAAAATAGCCTGCCCAACTTGTGGAAACACCGAGAGGCTTCTCCCTTTAGCATTCCAGCCTCGAACGCTCGCTCTTTGTTATGACTGTGGAGCAATCTTTTGGGCAGACAGCGGTGAAATCCTAACCTCTTTAGTGGGAGACAAAAGTATTTGGGGTGCTACAGCCATGGCATTAGTTTTTTCGTTAAAAATTGAAGGAAGTAGAGAATGAAACAGAGCAGCAGAATGTCTAGAGGCGTGGATATGCGAGTTGAACTCTCCCCTGGGAAAGTTGAAAAAAGGAAAGCACAGAAGAGTGTTGAAACATCGATAAAATCTTCGAAGTATGAAAAGGACTGGAAGGTTATAATAGAACGGCTCATTCAAGCACTAAAGGATGAAAACAAGTATATGCGATTGGGTGCAGCTGGTGCTCTGGGAGAACTGGGAGACGTGAGAGCAGTGGAACCGCTCACCGAGGCATCAAAAGATAAGGATTCAAATGTTCGAGAGATGGCAATTTGGGCTCTGAAAAAAATAGGAAATCATGTTAAAGGTGGAACCATTAATCAGAATTCAGAAAGATGACTAGGATGATTTTGGAGAAGAGGCAAGAGAATTCGTCTGTTTTAACGTTTAGATTCTGTGTATTCTTTTAGTGCCTGTTCTCCTTTCAGTGTCAGAGAGTATACTCTTTTGGTTTTTGATTTCCAGAGTTCCAGAGTTTCCTTTAGGTATTCCTGATCTTTGAGTTTATCTACGAGATAACTTAGCTTCTCCGAGTCGACCTCTGTTTTTAGGCTCTGCACTATGTTTGTCAGAGATAGTTGGGGATATTCATGGAGTAGTTCCAGTATTTTTACGGCGTTCTCAGTTTCGTTTTTCAAGTCTCTCTCGAGCATAGTGGACGGTAAACTCTCTGCCGGGTTTACGTTCTGCGGGGGGTACAGCTCTTCCAGCCTGGTTCTTATTTCTCGATCCGAGGGTGCCTTTGAGGATGCGCCTGCTGGGTATTGTAGAGTTATGGGGAATCCTGTCGGCAGGTCAGGTCTGTGGAAGAGCGCTTCTCCCTCTTTCAGGTATTTGAAGTAGGTCTCCTGGTAGAGTCGTTCTCTCTTAAGGGAGTGTATCCCAGGGGCCTTTTCCTCCAAGCCCATGAGGTCTCCCGCTACGCTGATGTCTTCGTTTGAAACGAGTTTGTGGAATATTCGTGTTTCTATCATAGGGGGTATGGGTTCGTATATTAGTCGGGGTAGACTGGTTGAGATGTGCAATCCCACTTTCAAGTCTTTGAGGCTTTCCACCCATCCGGTAAGAGATTCCTGGAAGTAGACTTGCTGTGTTCTCCAGCCGAACCTTATGTTTTTGAAAACTTCCTCCGCGTCGTCCAGAAATATCGAATACCTGCCTTTGTCCGTCGCCAGGGCTTTGATTATCATCAATCCTTTGAAGAAGCTTGAAAACAGCTGATCCTTTTTGGAAATCTCTATAACGGTGGGATTAGTCGTGAGTTCCCCAAAGGGTGATGTGGAGCGACCGTTTATTGTGGGGGATTCTTCGGAAAGGACCAGACCCGTTACGCCGCGTATTAATCCCTCTATTTCGCCTCTCTCCTGAGGCGTCCGCAGTTTCGACGAACTCTGGTTAATTAGAGCATTTCTTAGATCCTCCAGTGTGGGGGCTCCTTCTCCGTCCTGTTTCTCGTAGATGCTTCTCAGGGCCTCGTTCAGACCGATACTCTGTGTGTTGGTGAGGTCCCATAGTACTTGGAATAGTCTGAGCAGTAGGGATATGTACTCGGAAACGCTTGAGCCTTCGGGGTCCAATGGATTTATGCAGATGCTTTTGCTGGGGTATACCATTGTTTCGGGGTTCATGTTCACCAGTTTTCGGAACTCTTTCTTGGTGTCCACTATTAGGTAGTTCCAGGCGAATTTGGAGGCTTCAAATATTATGCTTAGGTTTGTGGCGGTGCGTTCCTTGTGGCTTCCTCCGGCGACCATGATGCCTCGGGATAGGTGATCGATTTTTAGTCCTACGTCTACGTCTTCCTTGTAAACCTCGGTTTCAAGCACCTTACCCAGCTTAAAGTCGTACTCCACGGAGGGGCTTACGAATTCTGCGGCGGGTTTGACCGTTAAGCCTTTGGTCATGAAGGTCGCTATGTCCATGAAGGCTGGAGAGGCCTCCAATCCGGTTAGAAAAAATGGGACACTCCTCCGCCGGTTAGCATAGCCTTTGTAGCCTGCAGCAGGGATTCGCCCAATAGGGGTTCGATTTTGCAGTGGGGATAAGAGTTTTCAAATGCTGTGGCTAGTGTGAAAGCGTTCTGTTTAACCTCTTCGACAAGTTTTCCGATTGATCGGTCGAGACGTACTGGCGCTATTGTCTCTTTCTTGGTTCCGAGAACTATGCGGGTTGTCCAGATGCCTCCTCCGCCCCAGAGGTACGTTTTTCTGCGGGACTTGTCCTTCTTAGCGATGGATCGGCGGCTGTCTTCATCTAGGTTTGGGAGGAACCTTACCGTTCTCTCTGAAACTGGGCTGCTTTCTACGAAGTAGATTACTGGTATTTTTTGAAGGTAGAGTGTTCGGAAGAAGTAGTTGAAGCTGCCTCTTATGCTTAGTGGGATTTCCTCCACCTTCATCATAGCGTAGGCTGCTAGCTTGTAGCTGTCACGCATTATTAGAACCGAATCCTCGCCTACCATGAAGAAGAAGGACATATCCTGTAACGGGTCAACCAGCGAGAATTTGTCTTTGTTGGGCCACTTTCCGCGACTCAGCAGTCTAAGAAATGGGGAAGCAAACTTGGAGCTTACTGCGCACATCGAGATAAAGGTGCACAAAACGGTCGTGATTATCCAGTAGGGATATGAGAGATACGTTGTTGAAACAAAGTAGGATAGTAGAAGGACGGCGGCTACGATTATGAACTTGGCTACGTTTATTAGGCTGAAAAGTTTGGCGTTTCGATCCGCCCACTTGATGTAGGGTTCACTGGGTTCTTCTTTTTCTTTTTCTGTTTCTTCATTTTCAGCAGACACTTCTAAACCTCCTCATTATGTGATTCTTTAAAATTGTGTATTCCATCCTGATTTTGGTGTTCCAAATTTTGGTTTTTAGCTCTGTTGAGCATTCTATTTTTGATAATCGTCAATCCTTCACCCTCCAGTATGAGAGGCCCACAAGAATAAGGGCTGCCATAGCCATGAGTATCACAATCCAGTCCTGAACTGGTAGAGCCCTAATCTTGATGTAAACGCTCAGAACGGATAACAGGGAAGTGATGCCCAAAAACAAATCCACCGCCGCGAAGTTTAGAGCCCTAAAAAGCTTGCTTCTTGGTGTTTTTTGACTCATCAGCCAGACTAATGCGGCTTTATCCCCTTCTTCCAGTGCTCTGGCTATCTGAACGTAGGGATTAGCTCTCTCTGGGGGTTGAGCCTGTGGTGGAACTAGAGCAGTCTTGGTTTCCTCAGCTGCCAGAAATGTCATTGCAACCTTTAGACCTAGAAACACGAGGAAGACGGCGATAACAATCATAATGCAGTCGTAAAGTAAAGAGATTAGTATCCAACTTAAGAGTACTTCACTTCCAATCATTTTTAAGGCCTCCTTTGAATTCAGGTATTGCATTCCCCTCAGGTTCAGGTTTCACGTCTTGTTCTTCAGTTATTGTGACTCTGTTTAGGTTGATTCTTTTGGTTAGTTTTAAGAAATCGTTTTTGGATGAAAATGGGATCGATGAGAAGACTCTGACAGATGATTTATCATCTTTATTTTCAATTTCGATTATCATTTCGGCTTTGTAGAAGCGGTTTTCAGCCTTCTCCTGGAATCCTTTCTTTTTGAGACGCTCTCTTAACACCCCAATTATTTCAGAGTCCACGACAAATGTGTTGAAGTAGCTTCTCCTCCTTCTCCTCTTGGTTTCCCTTAACACTATCTTCTCAGGTAGTTTAACCACGTATATCTTTCTGTAAATAAGGAAGCTGAGTGCTAAAATGGCAATTAGGGGGAGAATGTATCCGAGAATAATACTACTCGGCTCTAGAGATATCCACACGGGGAGAACGGAAACGCTAGGGTAAAAGCCCTGAACCAGAACCGTAAATAGGTGAAGACCCTGATCGTAAATTGACGCAGGAGTATAAACCGCGGGAACACAGATTACCACAGATTGGTTTGGGAGTAAACTAATCTGATTAAACACTCGAAGTTCGGGGATAAAAACGCCAAGATTTTGCTCGGATGATGAAAAGCTGTCAATTCTTAAAGCCAAAAGAAAGTACTCATTCTGAACTGTGAGTGGAGAAGAGTAGACCTGAACCATAAACGGAATAAATACATTTATTATTCGCGCAGCAGAAACCGTGCCATTTGACGCAGTGAGCACGTACTCTCCGATGTTTAGACTGAGACTGACACTGAAGTAGCCGTTCGTTGTGGGAATGGAATCTCGGTATACTTCCTCCCCGTTTTGGGTGATGGTTAGATTCACGGTGCCAGCCTGCAAGACATCCCAGCTAAGAGCGCTTCTTATAGCCATGGTAAGATTGGTTCTTTCTCCAGCCGCAATCCTTGTGGGCTGAAGCTGCAGAATATACTCCTGCTGTTGAGCACTCCAGAATATTAGGTTGCTTAGAATTTGTTCTCCTTTATCGCTCAGACTCGAAGGGTCGTCTCTTCCAACATAGAAGACGTACCTTAGTGATTGGTTATCGTGATAGAATCCCAGCCAGCAGTCTCCCTTATACCCTAAAAATGAGAAAAGGTTGCTTTCGGTGGTAATCAGAGCGGACTGACCCTGATTGATTATCACGGTGGTGTTCTGCTCCACGTTTTCCCATATAGGATGATAGAACAAATCCATTCTAGTCAGAGAAACATGATCAGTACTGGAGGGAGTACCATTAACTTGGGCGCCTAGACTGTTAAGCAACCTCACACCGTTTTCACCAGTGCAGATGAGAGGTTTACCGACTCCAATTAGTTTCTGGAACTCAGAGGGTGTAAAGTCTAGCCCGGGTCCTACTATTATAACATCGGAATTCGGGTCTGCTAGGTATTCAACATAGTCCCTCTCAAAGAGGTTAATCCCGTATGGGTTTAGGTTTGCGAGCTTCTTCCATCCGGCTACGTAGCTGGGAGAGCTTAGCGGAAGAGTGAAGAACTCGCGTATCAACGCTCCTGTAACGACCTTGACGATATTCTCAACGAAAGTGTAATCTGCTATGGAAGCGGTATCCAGTGCAGTTAATCTCTCGCTAATGGTTATATTCCAGTTCTCCTGTGAGATGGTTACCGTAGGCAAAACTGATTGCAAGCCCCATTCTGAACAAAACTGGTTTTGAGCCTCCGAAACTGATGAAACCCTCGGATTATTCACTGAGACGACGTTAATACCTAGGTCAGACGCAGCGCCGATAAGGGAAGTTTTGTTTGCTGATGATGCGAGAGTTGAGAAAATCGTTATATTTCCATGCTGTTCCCCGTAAGGGGGCTCCCCAAGAGTGTCCAAGTATATTACTCGTTTTATGTTTGAGAGCTGCACAGTAAACAGGATGTATCCTTGGGTGATTAGTTGTTCGGAGCCGAACCAGTGTTCTGTTGTGCTGTTTCCCTCCTCTCCGCTCAGAAAAGCGAAAACCAGAGTCTTGTCAAGACTTACATTAGCGAGCAGTCTAGCGGTTTCAAGAAGCACCGCCACACCAGACGCATCGTCAACGGCTCCGGGACAGTTGGTGTTCTGAAGATCGTAAATCGATGTTCCGATTCTGAGAGCCCTTATTGAATCGTAGTGACAGACTAAAAGAATTATTTCCACTGACGAAGAGGGTTTAACGCAGTATATATTTTGGGTGACGTATGGGGTGCCCTGCCACATAACCGTAAAGTTATCTCTTAGAGGTGCGTAACCATATGAAGAGAGGGTTGAGAAAATGTAATCCGCCGAAGTGTTGCACTCCGGTCTTGATGTGTGTCGGGTTCCTAGACCAGAAAGAAATCCAACTATGTTTTGCAGGTTATCCTGGCTGGAATTGCTCGTGAAGTATCTCTCCCATTTTTGGACGGTTGATTGATTGGTGAGGTAAGCAGCACTAACCACAGATTTTGGAACATAACTGGAGTCTGACGCGGCACTGGGTTGAACTGGGAAAGCGGGGAATGAACTAACAGCTGCAAAAAGACCAGAAACCATCAATACCAGTATGAAAGAAACCAGAACCAGAGTTACTCCCCGTTTCCACATATAGTATCCCACGCCAAATTAGTCCAAGACTGCTTCTTCTTCCTCCACTTTCTCGGCTTTTTCCTCTATCTCTTTCGCTTCGGAGAATTCTATGGGTTCCTTGGAACTCAGATCCTTGGCGGTTATGTCAATTAGTCCCTTGGCGGTTATTGCGAAGTAAGTCTCTTTCGGTGGCAGCGCTGGAGCATCTACCACGGTTGCCACTCTCATGTTGTGTTTCCTTGTACTCAACCCCAGCCTGAAGGTAACTCCGTGAGCAACGGTGTGTCCGCCTATGGGATTCTCGCTCTTGCCGTACAGGTCGGGTTGGGAGTGAACCTGATTTGTTACCACAACAGCCAAGTCGTGGGAAACGGCGATTCTCAGAAGATCGTGGATAACTCTATTCATCTTTTGCTGCCTCAGGGGCAGACTCTCCCTCCCACAGTACTCTGCACGGAAGTGCCCGGTTAGGCAGTCCACCACCACGAGTTTAATCCCCCGGTTTTGAACCACCTCATCTAGACTCTTGTGAACCATATCAAAGAGGGCTTCACTGTTCATAGCGTAAGCATAAAAAACGTTATCGCTCGCCAAGTCTGGATCCAAACCGAATCTCTCCGCCACGCTTTTGATATGGTCGTATTTCACAGTCCTCTCGGTATCTATGTATAGGGCTGGAGCCTCTAAACCGCCCTTTTCTTTGGGGAGTTGGACGGTGACGCAGAGCTGGTGGCAAATCTGGGTTTTTCCAGCTTTTGCGGGTCCGTAAAACTCGGTAACCGCGCAGGTCTCTACTCCTCCACCTAGTATATTGTCGAGTCCTTTCAAACCAGTGGTAATATGTTCCATACTATTTAGAATCTTTTTGGCGTCTTTACCAGAGAGAATCTCCACCAGTTTTCCGCCTTTTGTGTTTTCTTTAGAGCGGACAATTATCTTGGCGGAGGCTATGATTTGTCTGGCTGTCTCTTCGGGTATGCCGGAATCCATAGAGAGGTCTCTGGGTGAGGAGAAGGCGATGCTCTCCACTGTGCTGTAACCAGCGTTCATAAGCTTCTTGGCTTTCTCGGGACCTACCCCTTTAATGTTAGTTAAATCCATTACTTGTCCCCCTCCAAAACGGTAATTAATTTGAGAATCACTGACTGGGGAATTCTCAGCGTATTTTCGGGATTTTCCAGTTCAGACTTTTTTATGACTGTGGAGATAGTTTTACGGACTGGTTTCGATTCTGGGATGTCTTCGCAAAAGTTGCATTCGGCGTATATTCCTCTGACTGGGTTGTAAAAGATTTTTTTCTCGGTTTCAGGAAGCTCACACACAAAGGCACAATAGCCTCCATCAACCTTCCGGTTTAAAACCTGACAATAAACTTCGGGCATTTATTTTCACCAAATTCCCTTTTTTCTTGCGGTTTCACGATTATTATTGTTGGTGCGGCGCTCGAATTCGGATAAGTAGTATAGGTGTGGTCTTATAGAGAGGTTACTCAGATGTTTTGCGCCGCACTAAGGGTTGCTAGATTCAGTTTTGCCTTTATAAAGACTTGTGCTTGCTTTTGTGAAGGCTTTTTTGCTTGATTTGGAGGTTTATGAATCCTTTTTTCATCATTTTTGATGTTTTTTTTCTCTTTTTTTCATTTATATCATTTTTTTCTCTTTAGTTTTAATTTTAGAGTTTTATGAGGTTCTTTTTTACTGCTATAAAAACACGGGATATCTCTTGTGAAACTATCGTATGCAAAAAATATGTAAAAAATTGGTCAAAAATTACATATTTCTGTTATTCGAATATTGGAGAACCTGGATGGAAGAAACTAATAGGAGTAAAATCTTAAAGGCGTAGGTCTAAAGTTATCATTTGTAAGACATGCAGTCAGAAAATGGGGGTAAAGTTCAATCAGGAAGGGTAACCTAACCCTTTCCATACTCTTAATTTTGAGTCGCCTTGGCGAAGTTTAGCCTTTTTCAAAAATTTGGACCTATCTTTCATATGTTTTTATATGAGCATACCTCAACAGATCCTATGTAATTTTTATACAAATTTTTACATATTTTTTGCAATGAGGGGTATCTGCAACTTGTTTGGCTAATTTTGTGGATGTAAAATAGGAATTTATAATACTCTGATAAGAAAAATAGCAAGATATTAAAAATAATAATGAAAAAGGAGCAAAAATTCGTTTTTAAATTATTATTGGAGTTCTAATAATCCCCAAAAACTAGAAAAAAGAACTCTTCGAAAACCGACGTAAGCCTTTATAAAGGCGGTTCGAAAGCTAACACTTTCTTAGGTGCGACCTATGACGCCGGGTAGAAAATTTACTGATAATAATCTAAGACAGCTTCACAGCCAAGGATTAACAGTGAGAGAGATCGCCGAAAGACTTGGTGTGTCAGAGGCAACGGTATTGAGACATGCAAGGAGACTAGAGCTGACTTTGAAAAGAAAGCGTTCTGACGAGCAGCTATCGCGGGAAGAGTCAAAGGATGTTTCGGAAAAAAGGGCTAAGGGCGATAAATCTTCCTTTCTGCCTCCACCGTCAGGTGGATGGCCTATGTAAAACTAATGAAAGGTTGTATATGGAGGAAATAAAAACGAAGCAAATAGGAAGTGAGGCCTCCCGGAGTGAGGAGGCTTCGGGTATTTTTTTCGATAATGGTTATAATGTAGAGTCTTATGAGAATGTTCCGGTGAGTGTGGCTTGGAAAATATATGAGGGAAAGAGTTACAGTGTTCTTGATGCCGTTGCATATAGAGCTACTGCTGTGGGAAAAGTTAGAGAAGATAGGCGTACCCTATCTAAATTTTCCAGCGTTTTGCTTAATCAGTTGGTTAATAGTCCGAGTACAAGCGGCGTAGAGCTGAAAAAGGTATTTGGGGTGAATGCTCCACATTATATGGGTAAGCAAGTTATTATAGTCGCAAATAAATTCTTGGTGAGCGGCTCTCGCGACGAGGGGGACCCCAAGGTTGACTCGGTTGAGATGGTACCCGTATCTGATTTATCATCTGTGCTGCAAAGCAGAAAAGACTATGTTTTACAGAGAGCTAGTAGAATTTTTAGACCGAATAAGGGTGAGATTTTACAGAAAGCCTACTCACAAGCAAGAAGGGGGTTGATCCTCACCATAGTTCTTATGACCTTGCTCGTTCCGCTAATATTTCTCAACGGAACAGGGGCGGTTTTCCAAATACTGCTCACTGTGGACTCCATTCTCATGATAGCAACCATTGCAGCATCACTGGTTATACACGAATGGGGAGTTGCCAATTTTAAAAAACTTTTGAGGGAAGAACTAACTGCATTTCGAGAACAACTAAGACGCATATCTCCTCAAGTCATTTTAAGAACATCTGAAACATTCCAAGAATCTCCAAAACAGCGCATAAAGCTGGGTTCCTCTTCTCAACCCATTACAAATAAGGAACCTCCAAAGGTGTTGGAGATTAAAAAATATGTTGAACCCTTATTAATTGAGGGAGGAAACAGTAGCGAATTTTATGCCCAGAGAAGAGATGGACTATGGGATCTAGCCCAGAAAGCGTATGCAGAGGGCGACTGGGATAACTGTACCTATCACTTGAAAGGAGTGGTAACTTCTGCATTAAAGGAAGTTTACGTGAAATTAACCGGGAAAGCGGCGTTCGGGTCTCTCCCCCAGGTTGAAGAATTTGTTTGTAAAAAGACTGGATTGAATCCCAAAGGGTTTCAGCAATTCTTTGAGGTAATAAACAACTCTCAAAAACTAAGCGAAGTGGATCTTTCGAGATTATTTGAACATGCTCAGAAACTACTTACTGACCTACAGTCATCAATGTCAGCCGCCGCTACTTCTAAAGCTGATTCCTTTGAGAAGGGTGCGGTAAAAGACCGAAAAGAATTGCCCAAGATAGAGCTACATAGTTTCAATACGGTGTCCGTTCCGCGAACTGAAAAGAAGAGTTCCAAGATGGCGAAAGAGAATAGAAAGAGGGCGAAGTCTAAGACGGGGAAAAGGAAGTCTGTAAACGAGGAATCCGAGAAGTTATACTCTGAGCCCGAAGTTTCAAAAAGTGCTCGAGTGGTTGAAAATGAGGCTGAAGTAACCAATTGTGATTCTGTTATTGAGACGATGTGTGCTGACGACGATATTAAGAATGAGTTGAAAAGGCTCTTCGGTTCTAGAGGTGGGGAAGTGGACTCTGCTTTTTTGGTCGTTACCCAGAGCCCGGAGGTGGCTAGCATTGTTGAGACCCTTAAGAGGAAATATCCCGAGGTGCCTCTTGAAACTTATGAACATGTTGTTAATGGTAAGGCTCAGATAATTGTTTCACGCGACGGAGGAATAAGTAGCAAAATTGACTATGAATCTTCGAGGCAGCTTGAGAAACTGATTAGAGACCATTATCGTGGGAAACGGTCGAACGAACTTAAAACAACTGAAACAACTGAATCACTCGATATTACTGATTTTTTAGATGAGTAGGAGGGTATACTGACGGTGGATGGTCAAAAGAGTCTGGGAGCCTTCTTGAACTTGGAGGAGAAGATGCCTGCCCAAATCAGGGAGATTCTGGAACAACAGGGGATAAACTATTTGCGGGCGGTTCAGATACTTGCGATTCAGGGTGGATTGTTCGAGGGTGCTGATCTTTTGGTTTGTTCTCCTTCTGCTAGTGGTAAAACCCTGGTGGGGGAGCTTGCTATTTTGAAATGGGTTCTGGAGGGTGGGAAGGCGGTTTACATGGTTCCTCTGAAGGCTCTCGCTAGGGAGAAGTTTAGTATGTTCCTGAGGAAGTACCGCGATCTGAATCTGAGAATCAGGATATCCACCGGGGATTTCCATTACACGCCCGAGATTTTGGAGGAAGCGGACATACTGGTCACCACCATTGAGAGGTTTGACTCACTTCTGCGTTTGAATCCTGACTGGCTCTACGATATTAGGGTTATCGTAGTGGATGAGATACACTCTATGGGTGATGGTGAGAGAGGGGGAAGGCTGGAGAGTGTGCTTATCAGAATAAGGGAGAAACTGCGGACGCAGCTCATTGGGTTAAGTGCAACCATAGCCAATGCCGGTGAGATTGCGGATTGGTTGAATTTAAGGTTAATTGAGTCGGACACCAGACCCGTGCCTTTAAAAAACTATATCCTGGTAGAGGCTGATAAACTGGTGGCTATAAGGAAATTGGTTTCTTCAATTGTTCAAAGTGGTGGTCAGGCTCTTGTTTTTGTTGCACATAGGAGGGACGCAGAGAGTCTAACGCGTAAATTGGTTAAGTCGGTTGTGCCTCACTTGTCTGGCGATGAGAGGGAGACGCTCTCAGCTAGGTTCGTTGAGGGTAAGAATTATTCTAAGCGTTTGATCGAGTTGATGAGGCAGGGTGTGGGTTTTCACCACGCGGGTTTGAATCATGACTCCAGGGAACTGGTGGAGGATGCTTTTCGCAACGGTTTTCTAAAGGTTGTGTGTTGCACCACTACTCTGTCTGCGGGGATTGATACTCCGGCTCGATTAGTTATTCTAAGGGATTTTCAAGTATTTAATCGTATAGAGATGGCTACTGGCGAGTTTGAGATTGATGGCATGAATGCGAATCAGTTTCATCAGATATTGGGGAGAGCTGGAAGACCGGAGTTTGATAGCGTGGGCTATGGTGTTGTACTCTGCTCTTCTGATTCGGATCGTTTTACGGTTCTGCGGAAATATTTTGAGGTTAGGGATGGGGAATTGGTGCCCCGATATGATGCTGTGGAGAGTTCCATTGGTTTTCCACCGAACCTTGAGGAGCAAACCCTTCTCAGAATGTTTGAGAGCGAGGAGGCGAATGAAAAGGATATCTTGAACTTTTTTGAAAAAACTTTTTGGTGGAGGAAGGAGAAATCCAAGAATCCACAAGCAAGCCTTGAGAGACTAGTTAAGTTAGGCTCTGTAAACATATCTGACGCTGTAAAATGCCTTGCTGAAACGTGTGAATTGAGTGGTGCTGAGAGAATCCGTGACGAGAGCTTGAGATTGCAATTACTGTCTAAAAGGGTTGAGGCTACGGTCACGGAGCCCGTTGTTAATGTTTGCAGTTTTCATGAGGAGAAAGGCCCCCTCTGCACCTGTTCTTATCAGAGCGGGAAGCGGGAAGGATTGTGCAGACATCTGGTTAAGCTCGCTCAGATTGTGGATCAGAATTATCCAGTCTACAGGGGATTGGTGTCACGCTGCCTTAACGCCGAGAACGTGCTGAAAAAGCTGAGGGATAATGGATTAGTTACCGAAACCACGATGAGCACTTTCACTCCCACAGGGTTTGGAAAACAGGTAACAAGACTCTATCTCAAGCCGGCAACTGGTATACTAATCCGAAGCATGGTTCACAGCAGCATTGAGGATGAACTTGAATTTATGAACTTGGTTTTAAGCGCGGTGGAGTCGGAGTACGGTAGACCACAGCCCCAATTTATGTCGATGGCGGTTCTGGATTACCTTAAGGGTAAGAGTATTAGAGAGGTTAGCTCTCTCTACGCTATTCCTCAGGGGGACCTAGAATCAGTCATTGATACTCTAAGCTGGATGATACATTGCGTCACGGAGATAGCGAATATGGAGGGGGCGAAAACCGCGACTAGGATGGGAAATAGTTTGGAAGAACGTATCAAGAATCGTAGAAAAGAGAAAGGCCTCGAAACTTGGAGTTGAAAAATATGGGAAAAAGAGAGTATATGGTGGCGAAGTGCCCATCGTGTAAACAATACTTTGCAGCCGCCCTCAGCAAGAAGCCATCCTGTCCCCGGTGCGGGGAGAAGTTGAATCTGCAACATTTGCAGAAGAATGTTGTCGGCTCCTGGAAAACGGCGGCGAAACTTGTTCAGAGCAAGCAGGCTGAGAAGACGGGAGAGAAGTACAATGCAATGGGAATGGATACCAAGACCGAAAAACTGGAGAGCGTCATCCAGAGCCTTCGAGGGAGTAAAGTAGTTTCGGTTCAAGATATAGTGAGAAACGCTGAGAAAGTAGGATTAGCGAAAGATTGGGTGCTTAAGAGGTTGGACTACATGGAGAGTGAGGGAATGCTGGTTAGGAGACGCGGAGGTGTTGAATTCACTTACCTTTAGGGGTGAACACAAAGTGTTTTGTATACGAACACATAGTCCAATAGACGATTTAATTAGAGGAGGTATACCAACGGGAATAATTACCCACATCTACGGGGAGGCCGCCACTGGTAAGACTACGCTTGCTATGCAGGCGGCGGGACACCTATCCAAGGAAGGTTATCAAACACTTTACATCGATTGTGATAATAGGTTCTCTTTCAAAAGGTTCTCTCAGCTTTTCCCAGACGAGAATTCGCTGGAGAGATTAACGCTGATTGTTCCCAAGAATTTGGATGAGCAGACGGAGATAATCAGCGTTCTGGATGCTTACGTCTCGAATAGAACCAGACTCATAGTGGTAGACACGATCGCATCCCAGTACCGTAAGGATCTCTCTCCTGAGACTAGTTTTTCCAGATACCGGGATGTTGTGGAGAAGCAGTTGCCTGAAATGCTCGGATTATGCAGGAGGAGGAGAGACGTAGCAGTACTTGTACTGAACCAAGTGGTTTCCAAGGTAGATGGTGAGGAAGAGGGTGAAACGGTTCCTGCAGCCGGTTGGGGTTTGAACAAGTTTTGTCAGATAACCCTCCATCTTTCGGGGATCCCTGTGAAGCCAGTTATGGAGGCGGAAATCATTAGTCATTACCGAGACCTGAGAGGTAGAGTTTACTACCAGATTACAAATGGAGGGATAAGTTCTGTTGATTCAGAACTTCAGAAAAAACTAATGGAGGTTGGAGAAAAATGCTTAAAACAATCTACTATATAGCCATAATATTCGCCTTGGCGATAGGAATTTCTTTCGCCATTAGATTAATAGAGACCGGGGTAAGTGCTTGCTTCAATGGAAGTCCTATCGGTCTTCTTTACATTCTGGCGGTTTATTTGGTGCTCTATCTTCTGGCCAGATTTATTTTTAACAGTCGGTTCAGCAAGTCGAGTCTAATCGTATTGGGATTAGGAACCGGTAATATATGCTTGGGTTTTATTGGACTGGGGGTGAGTCGTGGAATTCATCCTGCCATAACCATCGCTGTTGAAGTAATAGTGGTATCCGTTTTCATAATAATAAGACGCAGCTCTGGGGATATCCCTCCGACTTGGGTCAGGGGCGGATTTCCCGGTTACGTGGTGCCAGATGCGATTTTGGATGATTGTGTAGTCTTCAGAAGTGGCAGAAAAGGTTTCCAGGTGCTACAATTTACTGAAGTAAAGGGTAGCGGTACTGGAGTTTCGGTTTTACTATCCGCCTGGAAGGCCCAAATCAATCTTAGCTTTGAAACTTATAGGCGGGATGATGCGTTATATAATTTTGTCACTGTTTGGGAGATTTCTAGGGATTTCGGTGAGGCTGTGGAGCGAGCGAGAAAAAAAATGGGTCTCCTCAGAGCTATACTGGAAAAGGAGGGATATGATACGAGGCTGATAGCCGATGAGTTGGAGATTGAACGCTGCCTATATTCACCACTTCTAGCAAGTAATGGCAACTGTGTTGAAAAACTGGATAAGCAGTATTTAGATGAGCTCAGTGTTAACGAATTGGTTCCTAGCACAGAAGTGAAACCAATCTTAGAAAGAGTTTTGAGCGGCGAGGATCTCGAGGAGAAGAGTGCTGGTTACTTGCTCCTTTTGAGACCTGTATTAAACTTGGATAAGGAATTTAGAAAAGCCGAAAAAGAACTAAAGAGTAAGATTGAGGGTTTGGCGTCAAACAAGTTCAGGAAAAATGACCCAGCGTCCTTAATCGCTATGTTGTCTATGACGCGGGATGGTAGTCTGATTGTGCAACCCGGCTTAGAGAAGAAATTAACAGAGGCGAGAGTCAAGTGTCAGAGGATGATAGACGCTAAGAACTGTGGGCTTTGGGGGGCTTCCCTTTTCTTCATTGGAACAGGAGGAGATATGACTAGGATAATAAGACGGGTGAACACCGAGAAAAGCGGTGAAAGTGTATACAATCTCGTTAGGAGGAGAAAATACACGGAGATGTACAATTCAGAGGAGGTATTCGAACTTCTCCCGATTCAAATCTCGATGAACACCGCTCAGGAACAGTCCTACGAGGAGGATGCTAAGTTTGATTAGTAGTGTTTATGGTGTGGCTAGTCTGGTTTCGCGAGGAATCGAACCTCTGGATATAATAGATGTTATGAAAGGAAATGGTAGGGAATGGGAGTCTATTTCTAGGTTCATGCTGAATGTGGCTTCTCAGTGTATGAGGCTTTACCATTACGATGCGGCGGAAAGGGTTCTAAACGTGATTCTGGATTTGAGCAGAGAAAACGGTGATAGGGCGACAGAGGGCGATTGTCTCACGAAGATGGGGCGTCTAATGTGGAGCGAAGATCGAGGGGCTGATGCTGTAAAGTGTTATTCGGAGGCTGCCGCGATTTACGAGGAGCTTGGGGACTTATTGAGTTTGGGTTCGGTTCACTTTCATATAGGTACAATCCTATGGTTGATGGATAATCTGGAGGAGGCTTTGAAGCATTCTAAACAGGCCTACCAAACAATTCATTATGTGGAGAAGGATGGCGTATTAGAGATCCTAGTTAGAATGGGGGACATTTTGTTCGGTATGCAGAGATACGAGGAAGCTTACAAACAATATCGGGAAGCTCTTAAACTTTCAGAAGAATTAGAGGACACTAAAACCAAAGGTATTTGTTTGTGGGAAGTCGGAACCATACTTGAGAGGATGGGAAGACTGGGTGAGGCTCTAGAATCATATTTAGAAGCAGCAAAAATCAAACAAGACATGCATAATAGAGTAGGGGAACCGCTTTGCCGTATAAGGGCAGGTAAAATTCTTCTCAAATTAGGAAAAATAGGGGAGGCTCTTGAACAGTTCAACGAAGCTTTTACGATTTCTAGGAAGGATGAAAACCAACTCGGAGAAGCCATAGCTCTCTTTCATGTAGGAGTTTCAAATGTTGTGTTAAAAAATAATCAGAGGGTTGTTGAGGCTTTTGAGAAGGCGATTCAAATCTTTGAAAAAGGGTATACTCGAGTGCATCTATTGGTTGCTCTAAATATTTACTTAGATTACCTTCTCTCAATGGGTGAAAAAGACAGAGCTGAGGAGATATCGAATAAAATTTCCCGTTTTAAAATTGAAGATTCGTCTGAAGACGCCTCGGAGCAGAAAAGAATGGTAAACGAAAGAATCGAGGAAATGAGAAAAGTACTGAAAGCTGAGAATTAGAGGGTGAAAAGGATGGGTGTAAAACTGGGTTCTATAGTTAATTTCAAAACCATTTCCCTAGACGAATTGGAGAATACTAGGGTCGCAGTGGATGCTTCAAATATGCTTTTCCAGTTCTTAAATAAGATTAGAAGACATAATCTCCCTCTCTTCAACCATGAGGGACGTGTAGTCTCTCACATCTACGGTGTGTTTTATAGAACCATTAATTTTTTGGAACATGGTATTAAGTTGATATATGTGTTTGATGGGGCGCATCCGAGGCTCAAGGAGAGGAGGGAGCATCTTGTGGAATCTTTGGTTAAGGAGTACGGTTATCTGAGAAAAGCTAGAGAGAACAAGAATTACAATGTTGCGAGAACCTTATCATTATCCCGTGAGGTTCTTTACGACACCATCATAAACGAAACCCAGAAATTACTTACCTCTATGGGCGTGCCCTGGGTAAAATCGCCGGGAGAGGGTGAGGCGCAGGCGGCTTACATGACCCGGATAGGGAAGGCTGACCATGTTCTCACACAGGATTACGACGCTCTGCTTTTCGGGGCTAGGTCAATCTTGAGGAATCTGGATCTCACCGAAAACAATGTTCAATGTGCAACTCTAGAAGAGGTTCTGAAGCTGCAAAACATTACTTACGAGCAGTTTGTAGATTTGGCAATCCTTGTGGGGACTGACTTTAACTCTGGGGTGAAAGGAGTGGGAGCAAAAAGGGCTCTGAAACTGATTCGGAAACATGGAGATATTAGGGGTGTATTTTCTGAGCCGGGGTTGAAACCTTTTGAGGTTGACGGGATTAGAGAGATTTTTCTCAACCCCGATGTTGTCGAGCCTCAAATAATATTCAATGCTCCTAATACTGGTTCTCTTAGGCGACTGTTGGAGGAGTTTAGTATGAAGCCTGAGAGGAAAGATAGGGGAATAAAAAGATTGGTTAGAGCCTACAAGGAATTACAGCTTATACAGGCAACTCTCTAACCTTTCGGGGGGTTTAAATCACGATGATTAAGAATATTTGAAGAGGCTTAAAGGAGTTGAATGAAATGGATTCGGAATTTCCAACTGGAAAAGTTCTACAAACACAAGACAATAATAACGAGACACAACACAGATACTTTTATCTGACTAACAGGGTTTCGGACACTCTTGACAGTCTACTTGAATCATACAAGAGAATGCTCGGAAAAGGAGACATAGAGGGTTTACTGCTGGTAGACAGTGATGGTAAAGCTTTGGCAAAGTCTAGGTTTTTTCATGTAAAGAACGCTTGGAATGCGGGGGCTCTAGGCGCGGCGTTGGCGGGCATAGCGAGACAGGGAGAGAACCATTTAGGTGCTGACGCGTTCCAGAACGCGATGATTGTGTACAATTCGAAACAGTTCTACGTTTGCAAAATAAGTGACCTTGACGGCAATAAGTCTTTGCTGCTTCTGATTTTTGCTAACGAGAAGGCGAATATTGGATTTATCCGAGCGAAGATGAGTCAATACGTAAAGCGAATCCAGGAAGACATTAAGAACAGCGAATCTATAATAAAAACCATTGAGGCAAGTGAGGAGCAAATCGAGGAAGTTCTACACAGACTCGACGCCGCTGTCATAAGAGAAACGAAGTAAGGGAGTTAGATAAAATTGGAGCCAGAAAAGTTTCAGAGGAATTTGCCGGAAGGAAAAATGGTGCAGTTAAAGATTGTCTTTTGGGGACCCGCATCTTCTGGGAAAACAACGAACATCCGTGCTTTAGCGAAGCTTTTTCCTAATAATATAATTGGTGAGCCTTACGAAGTTTCAACCAGCGAGGGCCGCACAATTTGGGAGGATTACCTGGCACTACAACTAGAGTTTCCCCCCTACTGTTTCGTCTTCCACCTCCACACCACAACAGGCCAAAAAAGGTTTCTGGCAACGAGGGAACAGGTCGCGAGAAATGCGGACAGTGTTCTTTTTGTCGCTGATTCACAGGAACACAAATTAAAAGACAATGTGAGAAGCTTTGAAGAACTTATAGCCTTCACAGAAAACAAAATCCCAATAATAGTTGAAGCGAACAAACAAGACTTGTCCAAAGCAGTCCCAGCCGAAAAACTCAGAAAAGAATTGGGTTTACCAAAGAGCATTCCCGTTTATCCCGCTTCAGCGAAAACCGGTGAAGGTGTATACAAAGTATTTCGAGGTATAATACGTTTAGCAATCAAGAACAGATCTCGGTGAATTCTTTGAAAGAACTTTCCAACTATTTCAGCGATAAAGGCCTAGCAGTTCTAGGACAACTGGTTTTCACTATGAGACGACCGGTGCTCCTACTAGGCTTTTTAAACAGCAAAGTTTTAAGAGAAGTGGCTGCGTTTGCCCCCCACCGACAGTTGTGTGAATACGAGCTGGATGTTTCAGAGAACCCAGAGAGCGGCATGGAGGAACTCAAAGCCTTGTTTGAAGGTGAGAAGAATGGTAGGTCAGAGAGAGTATTATACCTAGCTCCGGGTATCTCATCGGATTTTCTCGTGAAGCTTATGGAGAGTTTCGATACCGGGTGGGTGGCTTCTTGTGTGTCTCTCCCCGATGAAAAAGTACTTAGTAAGCATAATGTTGCTGTTTATGATTTGAACAATCGAAAGTGGCTTAATGTGGATGTTGTGAAAACACGGTGCTGGCTTATGGAGAATCTTCTTTCGGAGGCTTCCCGCTACGCCGAGTCTATTGAAATTGTTCTCAGCGGAAAACTCAGACTTTTAGCGTTGCAGGCTGAATTTTTCTGGGAGCTCTTGAGTAGCAGTGTTACTGATCCAGAAATTTTGTTTGACCTCGTAGGTTGTCGAGAGGCGGAGGATGCTCAGATAATTCTGTCGCTGTGTAAGAAGGATTACCACTTGAACCCCCTCAGCATTATTGATTCGGAGAAACTCAAGGAGACGGTTAAAAAACTCTTATAGCCAGAACTCTTGAACACGTTCCTTCAAAAACTCATTTTTTCGAAAATATTCTTATAATTTTTATTATTACCATTGCTATCAACTTTTTATCTGAAATTTAACATTTATTCCGAATAAAAGAGTTTACTGAAAGTAAGATTTTTCTTGTTGAAGATATGGGAAAATAGCTACACTTTAGTGGTTTGTTGCGGTACATTTTCATGATTGCCATCTTTCGTTTGGTGAGATGGAATACTGCTAAATTTTATTTATTTATTTGTGTAAGATTTATTTTGAGGGCGTTTTTATGAGTGAAATTGTAAAAATTAAGGAATTTCTTAAGAGTGAGCCAATAGAAAAGGTCGAGAATCCTAGCCGTCTCTCGCTGGAGGAACTGTTTCAACTGTTTTTACCTGATATAGTGTCCAAGGAGGATAAACAGCTCTTGACTGAGTTCTTTGTTTACAAGTATAAGGGCGAAAAGGGGGTGGAGGGAAGGACTGGGGAGAAGTTCAAGGATTTGATGATAGTTGATTCCATAATGGGGGGAGAGTTTCTGCCTTTGGTCGTTTCGAAGCTTAGGCAGATGAACAAGTATAAGAGGCTTAGCGGGGAGATTCTTACCTCGGAACAGTTTAGGCAAACGCTATTGAACATGGTTTACGATTATCGCGTAAGGCTGGACGCAAAGGATTTGATGATTCTTAACGCAATGTGTGACGACCTGTTTATCTCCATAACCGATATTCATAAGCAAACCACGATGAGCTATAAGACGACTTTTTACCGTAAGAAGGGACTTGAGGAGAGGTGCCGCCTAAGAGTGGGTACTCGATTGGATTACTCGAAGATAGGACTCTCCAATCTGGTGTTTATGGTTGAGGGGGAAGCCTACGTTGAGAGCCCCTATCTCCTATCGAGGCAAGAGCTCTTGGGCGTAGACCTATACACCCTCTTCTCAATAGCGGTACCTCCCAGAGCGGTTAACCGGGTTCACAAAGATTTCGAGAAGAGATTCTCAAAGCTGTGGGTCTGGGAAGTCGATAGATTCGAGGGCTCCCTCTCGTTCGGCTTTTATGATGCGGATAAGGGGGATTGGAACATCGATTGGGATTCTTGGTCGCTTTACCTTAGTAATGTGCTCAGCAAGGGCTGGGACAAGGTTATCCCCCAAAAAAAGAAAATAAAAGAGCCAATTAACTTGTCCGAGCCACCTGAAAAAAGAAAGGGCATCACCGCTGAAGATCTGAAATTCATCTTTGAGCTGTTCGAAAGGGCTGATAAACCCACGCTAGAGTTGAGCAAGAAACTCGAATACGATATACGTGCTGCGGAAAAAACTAAGAATAGTCTCTTCGAAGAAGGGATACTTCTGCCGTTTCTTAGCATAGAGCATATAGGTCTGAGCGAGAATATACTTTTCATCGTCGAGTCTGATACGAACACTCTTAACGCATTCGTGGTCGCCGTTAGAGAGCTTCCAAAAGCTTGGATCTATTGGATGAGACCTCTTAAGGGAGAGAGTTCCCAAGCTCTAGTCTGTTGGTTGGAGACCCCGCCTGGAAGCATCACTCCACTTGAGAGGGTTGTCCGACAGACACTACGAACATTAGCAGATTATAAACTATGTTTCAGGAGCAGTTCGTGGGGAAGCACGTACCCCTTACTGGAATTATTCGATCAGCAGACTGAAACTTGGAGATGGAGCCCCGAAATGCTAAAAATACATCTGAAAGAAGGCAGGGATGCTAATCCGTAAAGGGGAAGATATTTTTTATTGCTTAGTAATACAGCTAAACTCGGAATAGGGAAAATTTGTTTGGAGTTAGTGTACCCTTTCCTCTTGCTTTTAATGTATTCTTTTACTCTTTCTATTTTCATTTTGCTTTTGGAAAGTACTGGGTTTAAATAATGAACTTCTAAAATAAGGGGAGCAGAATCGGTGGGATACAATTTGAAAGTTTTTAAGAATAAGATATGTGCTATTTGGGTGCATTTCGAATGGGGGGAACCGTACTGGTTCGAGTTAATAGATAAACGAGGAAATAAAACTCTTTGTAAAGACTTTATTGGCAACAGAGCAAGGCTGTACAGATATAAGCGTATAAGTGATATTCTTTCAGAGTTGGAGAAATGGATGGAGGAACGCATCCGCGGTTCTGGAGAAGGTCGGAGTAAGAAATCCTATTTTCTCCCGCCGCCAAATCTGGTGCCGCCAATTTAACGCTTCTTACTTTAGACTAAAATGTTTTATTTGGAATATACTTGTGGCATATTATGCACTCAAATCCTACGGGTTTCTCCCCTTCATTTTTGGATAAAGCGTCACACTCACTCAGTTCTCCATCTCCACAAAGATGAAGAAAGGTAATATTTGAGGTGTTTCCGCAATTGTAGCATTCGTAATCATACTCCACGGAAGATACTTTTTTGCCACTGTTAAGGGATATCACGAATTTTTCTACGAGTATCCTTCTGCAAACCCCGCATGTGTAAACTATTTCATCAGGAATTATTGTAGTTGGGCAACCACAATTAGGGCAATTCTTATAGGGTCTTTTAACACGGGTTCCGAAAAGGGTTTTTACCTCTAATTTCTGATACCAGGTGCACCACCTGCATAGTTCAAATAGGGCGGAACCCGTATCGGGTGAGCTAATCTTTTTGAGAACATTTACCACTTCAGCTTTTTTCCACATAGCTCCATCCCTGTTGTGTCTCTAACTAATTCTGTAATTCTACTATCATTCACTATTCGAAGCAATAGTTGCATTTCTGGGCAATTTATTTTGTCTGCTTTGACCTTAAAAAGACCACAATTTGTTTTGCGAATTGTTCCTGAGACACGCTTGGCAGAAAGTACCCACTTTCTGGTACGAGTTTGCAACTACTATGAATCCTATAAAATTAAAAAAAATGGAGAGAGAAGCACTGAAAGAAAAAGGAATGGAAACATCTGGGAGCGGAAAACTTGAGGTGGGTAGAGGAAATACCCTATCAAATGGGAGAAGAAAGAACTATACAGCATAGTAGCATTATGGAAACTCCTATAAGCAAGAATTGTGTTTTTATTTTAAATCTTCATAAAAGGGTAGCTCAACTTGTGAGGTGCCTGCGAATGGATGGTTAAAGTGATGGAGCGTCCAAGCATTCTCAAGAGAAAAAGTGGGAAAAAGACTTAATCAGGCGCAATTAGTGATAGGAACTGAAGAACCTTTAGAGCTGCCGATTGACGATCTTCTTTCTCGTTTGAACACTTCTCAGTCAGGCCTCAGTTCTGAAGAGGTGAAGAGACCGATTTTTAGCAGATAAAAGGTTTAAGAGGGTAAGACGGTTAGATTCTGAAGGGTGTGTTATATTGGCGTCGGACTCTCAGAGAGTAAAGAGGGATAATATACTGAGGCATGATTTAGAGAGTAAGTACTATGATAGTATATTTAACATAAAGACTGGTTACCGGTATGGAAGTGTAGTTAACTCGGAGTTGTCCTTTGCCGGTATAGATGCTTCCCGCAAGATTCTAGTTTTGGATGCTGCTTGTGGAACCGGGAAAATAGCCCTCAATCTCAAGGCTTTTGGTTCTAGGGCTTTGATAGTGAACTGTGATATTAGTTCTGGGATACTTAGGGTGGCTATTGACAAGTCGAAAAGGTATGGATTTTCTAGTGATACTTTCTGGTTTCGGTGTGACTGTGAGAACTTGCCTCTAAGGGGTGATGCTTTTGATTTGGTTATCTGCTCCTCCTCTTTGCATCATTTTCCGAACTATGTGTCCTTTATGAAGGAAAGTCGAAGGATTTTGAAGCCCGGTGGGTACTTAGCCGTTTTGGAGGAGCCTAATCGTCTAGGAATAATGTTAGTGGGAATGTTGGGTGTAGTGCTGAACCAGTTGGGGGAGGCTGTGGGCCGTGGATCGGGGTCTAGTTTAGACCGGAGAACGAATAAGGCTATGTTGGAGATGCAGAAAAACCCCGGGGAGTTACAAACCGATCCTTATATGTTTACTATAAATGAGTTGATTAGGGCGGGTTATATGTCGGGGTTCAAAAAAGTTTTTACTAAGGCTGAAACCTTTTTTTCTTATTTTGTCTTCTTTTTCATGAAAGGATTCCTTCCAAAGAAATATCTTGAAAGAATATATAGGGAAGCCTATAAAGCGGATAAAAGGTTCTTTCACCACTTTATTCCCGAGAAATTTAGAGCCACCACAAATTTATACTGTCAAAAATGAAGTAAACATTAATTTCAAGTGGAATGTTATTGACACTCCCCTCGAATAAATTCGGGGGATTCTTGCTTCTGGCTTGCGTGAGCCTTCGAAGCAATGGGTGTGCCACCACCCAGTTAGCACGCCCTTCCACACGGGGTGGAACGGCGTCTATGTCGGCACCCTCACGGGGGCTGCGTCTTGTTTAGCCGTTTGAGCCCAAGCCAAACTCCTCAGCTACCGATAGCTATCAATATACCTACTACTTCTAATAAACTTTCTTTGGCGATTCATCCCCGCGACTAAAGTCGGGGACTTTCTCGCCAACGGTTTTGTAAAAAAAGTATTAGTCTCTGGGGTTTAGTTTAGACCTCTCTAAACGGTGAAGCGGAAAACGTATTATAATAATAAAGGATTAAGGGTGGGTGTTTATTCTTCTATGCTTGCTCCGCAGTTCGGACAGAAAACTGCAAAGGGCGGTGCCTCAACACCGCAGTGTGGGCAAAACTTGCTTTTCTGCGGTGCTCCCAGCTTTATCTCTACCTTCGGCTTTACTTCTTCTTCGGTAATAGCTACCCTTTTCTTCCCTTTAGGTGCCTCTCTTTTTATTCCGGCGCTTTCGCCAAGTTCTTTGATCCAACTGAACATGTTCAGTAGAAGTTTTGCATTGTCAAACCTTTTCATAAATGTCTTTGAAAATAGCATGATGCTGCTTACGAAAATCATTTTGCCTTTCCCCAACTCTCTGACCGCGATTACTGGAAATGAACGTAAACCCAGTTGAACTCTTGCTATTTGCTGCCATTCGGGAATCAGGGTTGCCCGGAACCAAGGAGCGTGAATTTTGAAAATTCCTTTGGTTATGGGATGCAGGGTGAAATCGGTGACGAATTTTGAGTTCATTCCTAACCAGTCTATGCCAAGTTCTCGGGCCAAAGTGATCTTATAGTTTCTGTCTCCTAGTGCGGGGGTTATTAATATTGTTCCTCCACCCTCTACGTGTTGCATAATCGCTTGGGTTTCTTCTACCTTCCAGTCGTACTCTTTTCTGGATCTTCTGGGAGCTATAATAGCTATAGCGCTGTATGGTTCAAGTACTGTTGAGGTAAGTGGACTTGAAGAGTTTACATAGAGGTCTAAACCCCAGTTTACTATGCTGTTCTTTATATCGTTGAATATCCTTGTTTTGGTCTCTTCATTATGGTACTCGTCTATAAGTAAGTTTACATTACTTGCCAAACTAATTAACCTCCCTTCTTGTAATATAAAGCATCAAGAGGTTCTAAATTTATTATATCATTATGTGAATATAAATCTAGTCTTAATGGCAATTTTTGTGTTTATAAGTCGATTTTCAATAAATCGGGTTTTTCTCGGAGATTAATTTTGTTCTAATATTCATTAATCCTTCAGCAATCTTTTGTACATTACCTGTGGGGATTTGGGGTTCAAGCTTTTCTACAAATCGCCCCCAACGTTTGGGAATAGAACTTAAACCGTTTTTAGCTCCACAAAGACCTCCTGCGATGCAACCCAGAGTGTCCGTATCGCCTCCCGAATTTGCTGCGATTAACAGAGCTTTTTCTATATCACCTTTAGAGGCGGAAAAAATTGCGAAAGCTGAGGGTACTGTCTCCCAGGAAAGGGGACCTACACCGATTTCGCGGTAAAGGACTTTTTGTATCTCCCAAGGATCCGTCTGACCCTTTACCAGTTCCTCAGCCATTCTTATTCTGAATGCGACGCTTTTACCGGACTTGGTGCCAAAGTTTTCCCCCAGCTCTGCTCCTTCAAAAGCAGCGTCAATTATTTGTTCCACCTTAAATCCTTCAACAGCGGCGGAGGCAGCGCAGGCAACCGCAACTGCTGCTGAAATCGCGCAGCTGGCTCCATGGGTAACCATTGAGGATGTGGTGGCTTTTTCCAAAATTACTTCCGGTTCATAGGGTGAACATAAACCTATAGGAAAAGCCCGCATAGCGGCTCCATCAGTGTCACCAGTCGTGGGAACCGTTCTAGGGTCCTTTTGGAGGCGTTGTACTGAGGATTGTGTAGATGGACCTAAACGGGGGTATCCCGCGCTTTTTAAAATCGCTTTTACTATAATTTCGTGGGTAACATTTGCTTGGTTTTCTATTAAAGCTTCAGCTATCAGAAAGTTTAGGAGGGTGTCATCAGTTATTTCTAAACTTAAGGGATCTTTTACAACTCCGAACTTTGATCTTATCTGAAACGGCGTTAAGCCTTCTTGCGTCGCCCCCATAGCGTCTCCTATGGTTAATCCGACTAGACAACCATGAATACGATTAAGAGCATCTTGCATATTATTCCTCCGAGAATAAACCGATTTTCTATGGGTTAACACAGCCACAAGACTATAACTTTATGTCAATAGGCTTTTTAAGAATTTACTTCTTGTCGATTTGTACAGTTTAGGAGGTACCAAAGAAAAATTTATTTTTTGGTAAAGGCTCATATATCTTGCTTTTGATATCTTTATTAATCTTTATGTTCTTTAATTTGATGAAAGTCACAAATTGGGCTTCTCGCATTACCCATTACGCCCTATAACCTTAGAGTCTCTAACTTAGATTTGCATGTTAGAGTTTTTGAATATCTTAAAGGAGGTCACTTAATGAAGATTGATGAGAAAAGGAAGGTTGCAGGGGTTTTTTGGATTGATTCAAACAATTGGATGTGGAAGATTGAGGTAGACCAGGAAAAATTGAAAGAGTATTCAGAAAAAAGCGACCCGGTCCTGCTTCGCTCCGATATAGCGGCTCTAACTGAAATTTATAACATTTCTCAGATTAATCCCTCCTACGCTAGCCATTCAGGCGTGGCTTCAATACAAAATGATCTTTCCATGTTACCCCACAGAATTATAAAAGAGAAATCTGTACCAGTGCTTACCGCATACCCAATAATGTTTAAAGGAAACTTCCAGTTTACACCAGAAAAGCAGAGGGATCCCATAAGCCAGCAAGAGCGGGTTTATTTAAACATTAACCTTCTGAAAAGCGACACAGAAATCGAAGTTGGAAGGGTCTATGCGATGGTGGACAAAAGCGAAAAAATTGTAGGAATGGCTAAAGAAGAGGACGTGTTCTTGATAAAAATCCTTTAAAATCCTACGCTACTGGAGGGAAAATTTTCTTAACCCCTTTTAGGGTTGGGAGTATGTCAGCCACCTTATAGTTGATTAGAAGTAGCAAACCTCGCAACAAGGATTCTTAACGTTAGGCAAGCTCAGTCAGGTTTGATAAATTTGCAGAGAAGGTTATTCCGCCTTTTTTATTGAATCTTTAAGGCGTTCAAGTACTTTTTTAATGTCCTCCTCGGATTTTTCTGGTGTTCCTTCCTTGACTGGCGCTTGGGCGGTTTGCTTGGTTACTGCTGGAGTAACACGTTCTGGTGTAGTTGTATATGCTTTGCTTTCAGGAGACGCGGCTGATTTTGTGGTTATACGCGTCCTTAATTCGTCGAAAAAGTGCTCAGCAACGGGGGCTTCCTTAGAAAGGGGTATATTACGAGTGGGGGGCGGTGTTTCCGGTCCTTTTGGCGGTACTGACACGGTTTCAGCTTCTGGGACACGAGTTTCAACCTTTGGAATTGTTAGAGGTGGTTTTGGTGGGGTGGCTGTAGGGGCTTTTTGAAGCCCGGGGGGAATGGTCGGGGCAGGAATGGATGGGGTTTCTGCTTCCGGCCGCTTTTTAGTTATGATTGGTTCTGTTCTTGTGGCATCCTCCACCAGTTCTGAAGGGACGCGAATCACCCCGGTACTAGGGGTAATTTTCATTTTACTTTCTTCAAAAGTGGTTAGTCGGAGATCAAGGTTTCCAACTTGCTTTTCGATTTTGCCAAGTCTTTCTTCAAATGAGGATAAGTAAGTTGATAAAATCTGGCTAAGTCTTTCTATTCCTGACTTTACCTCATTTAGTGTGTCCGAATCCTTTCTTGATTGGGGGTTCATTGCGGGTTGCCCACCTGTCGAAGGGTCTAGATATCCTTCCTTCTTGTCTTTTCCAAAAACGGGCATGAAGTGCACCTACGATAAATTAATACAATGGAAATAAATTAAGCTTGTGATTTTGGCGGATTTTTTGTCTAGTTGTTGCTTCTAAAGATATTTACAATACTTGAGTTTTAAGATATTCCCCTTTATGATAATTTAAAGTTTTTTGGATAGGAATATGGCGCCAGCCATTTAAATTATTTAATAGTTCTTATTCTCGTGTTAACACTACTCATTTTGAGGTTATATATTATATTTTGTGAGGTGTGTTCACAAATAGCCAAAATAGGGAAGGTTTTAAAAATCAAAACCGGGAGAATTTTAAGGTTCGAAAAAGATAACTATTTTTGGGGTTAACCCCTGGACATTAACTACACTTGGCTCGCATGGTACAAACTTGAGTGGGAGAAAGAGAAGAAGCTGAAAAACCAATCGACTGGTGTACACATTCCAAAAATATTTTGAACCCTCTCCCAGAACAAGTAAGAGAGAAGAGATGGGAAAATGAATCAGCGATACAGTTAACCTGGTCACTATACATCATAACCACTGTGAAACTAGAAGAGAAATAACCAAACCCAAAAAGGAGTTTCAATAAGAAAAGAATATACATTTAAGGTTTCGAATTCTAGTACTTTTTACTTAATGGAGGTTTGCTATAATTGAACCTTTCAATTTCCGAGAAGGAGAGATACGATAGGCAGATGCGGATTTCTGGATGGGGAGAAGAGGGACAGAAAAAATTGAAGCAATCAAAAGTTGTGATTATGGGTGTTGGCGGGTTGGGTTGCCCAGCATCCCTATACCTAGCAGCCGCGGGTGTTGGTCATCTCGTTTTGGTGGATAAGGAGAGTTCTGAGCTTAGTAACTTGAACAGGCAAATCCTACACTGGCAAAAAGATATAGGGAACCCTAAGGTGCTCTCCGCAAAACAAAAAATAGAGGAATTGAACTCCGAAATTAGTGTGGAAGCATTAAAAACGGAAATCACCGAGAGAAACATAGGTGAACTCGTCTCGGGGGCAACCGTAGTTGTGGATGCTATGGACAATTTCAAAGTGCGGTTCATGATTAATGAGGCATGTGTTAAAAAAGGAATCCCATTCATCCACGCAGGGATCTACGGATTTCAGGGTCAGATGACCACAATATTTCCTGGGAAAGGCCCCTGTTTAAAATGTATATTTCCCGCAACTCCTCCCGAAGCAGAAAGGTTTCCTATTGCGGGAGTAACCTCCGGCGTGTTCGGGGTTCTGCTAGCTACGGAAGCAGTAAAGCTGATTCTGGGAATCGGTGAACCGTTAATCGGAAGACTATTATTCTTCGACCTGGAAGATATGACTTTCGTAACCTGCGAAGCCTCAGGAGACCCTAACTGTCCAGTTTGCAAAAAATCACGAAACAAACTAAAATCCCACACAAAACCAACATTTTAATTTAATCCTAATGTTACTGAACAGGTAAGCCTGTGAGCCTCTTTGGGTTTTGCTACATAGGGGAGTCCGGATTATCATAAGATCAAGTGTTTGAAAGATGTTAGGGGAATAAGGTATTAATGTATCACGGTTCACTAATAGTATAATCGACTTCTTTTGATTAATGCTGTGGTGACTAGGCTCATCCATGTTTTGGGTTGGCTTTTTAACCAAACCATTTCCGCCTGAGCCTCCAGTGTGGCTTTATCTTTTATCTTTTCGTATTCGAGGGGTCTCTTGTTTAGGATGGCTTGATTAGCCATTTTGTAAATGAGTTCTTTTCCCTTGTCTGTGCGGATGAAGACAGTTGACCAGCCAGCGGGAGATCCTAGTGTGGCTACTGATAAATCCGTGTGTTCTGCGGAGAAGTCCTTGCAGCTTATACATTCTTTTGCCATGGAGGCTTTAAACTCGTTTAGGCGCATGGGATATTTTTTCCCGTCTTTAGTTACTATGTAGATTCCTAGGTTTTTGATTGGGGTTTCCTCCTTGAATACCTCGTTGTCGAAATCGACAGCCGTGATTGTTTCAGGGTCTATGCCCATTCCAGCAGCCTGCTTGGTTAATAGGTCGTGACTTAAAACGTTCCCGCAGGGTATGCCGATCCAGTAAGTTATTGACTCTCGGAATTCTTTATACATCTGTGCAAGTCTTCGCGCCCCCTCTATGTGACAGGGCAGCCCCACCAGAGCTACACTTTTAAACTTCGTTACTGCATCAAAGAGCACAGCGTTCGTTGGGCATTGAAAGGGCTTCGTTCCACAAGCATAGAGAATCTCGAATTTAGTGGTTGCAATAGCGGGTGAGGGCCTCCAAGGCGCATCTTGCCTGCGTCCCGCCACAACCGCACAGTCGATTGAATGCTCTTCTAGCAAGTGTATTAGTACGGTGGACACTACACCGCTTTTGGGTTTAGCTATAGTTCCCAGACTTTTACTAATAGGTTGGTACTTGAAATATGAGTAATCTTTCGCATCGGTCATTAGAGACCGAACCTGAACAACCTCCTTAAAGTCTCCAAATATTTCATTCGGATCCACTTCAATAGGATGCAGCCCTAGGCATATCTCCGTACAGACATTACAATCCATAGCACACTTTCCAGTGGATATTATTCTTTTACCCCATTTATCTAATGCAAGCACACCATTGGGGCAAGACGACACACATGTACCGCATAGAACGCATTTTCCGGCGTTTATCACATCTCGCTCGAGATCCTTATACAAAGATATTCCCTTCAGAGAAGTTATTTCAATTTAATTAAAAATTCAGATTTTATTCCTCCACTTAAAGGAACCTGTTTTTATCAAGTTACCCATATGTTCCATGAAATTTAACCCTAACTGTATTAAATACATATTTTTCAAAAGTTATCCAATAATTCTCGATGATTGTGTGGATTTTGAGCTTGTCTTAACGTACTTCAGTGGAGTTCACCTTCATTAGAGTTTGAGAAATGAATAAGAGGTATAAATTAATAACTGTAGTAGAAGATTCGTAAATAAGAGTTGGTCATCCTAGACCTTCCAAGAATTACTGGGATGGTTATGACCTGCTGGGTAATTTTTAGTGATTATGTTTTTATATGTTTGTAAACTAGGGAAATTTAGGATTGGTTTAAATGAAAATAGGGGAGTTATTGGAAGCAATAAAGGAATCGCCGACGATTTCACCCAGTTTCAATAGTTATGATGTATTAATGGTGCTGTTATTTTTCTCGGAGAAGAAGTATCCCATTGGAAGGTACGCTCTCAGAGAGCAGTTGAAGCTGGGTCCCGGAGTAATCCGAACTTTACTGAGGCGTCTAGCTCAGTTGAATTTAATCAGACCCGTGGAGAAAAAGGGACACGTTCTAACTGCGGAGGGGGAAGAAACTGTTAAAGAAACACGAAAGTTCATTGCTGAGGAAAAGAGGCTGGGAGAAAGTTACTTGTTTATCGGGGGAGAGAACTTTTATGGCGTTAGATTGAGAAACGCTGCGGATAAGATTTCGGATGGACAGGAGCAACGTGATAAGGCTATTCAGGTGGGCGCCGGCGGGGCGACCACCATTGTCTGTAAGGGTGGAAGATTAATAATTCCTTCAATACGTGAATTGAATGAAAAAGAGGAAAAAATGATCCGGGAGGCTTTCGATGTGCATGAGGGGGATACTATAATCATTACCTCAGCTGATGATGACTTGACTGCTTGGAGGGGGGCTTTAGCGGCATCGCTGAATCTTTTTACCCACAAAAGTGAGTGATATTAGAGTCTTATTTTGCTGCGGTTTGGTTTTATAGCAGTTAGAGTTTTAAAATTAGAGTTTTGTGGTTTTGTTATGTTATGTTTTGTTTTGGGCTCTTTTGTAATATGTAAAATAAGTGTAGATTAGATGTAGAGCCCTTTGTTGTCTTCGTCTTTTCTTTTCGCCCATAGTGTTTGCCATTTCTTAACGAAGCTTGTTGTTCCTTCTAGTAGTTCCTGTATTTCCTCGATTTCGCCCTGGGATAGAGCGGCTCTTAGGTTTTCCCAGACTTCCTTTTCTTCTTTTTCCTTGATTTTTTTGGCTACTTCTTCCCTTATCATTGTCGCAGCTTTAGGGCCTGTTAGCATAATCAGGTATTTGTTTATTAGTTCATCCATGTTGCTGTCGAGATTTAAAACATGAAGTGTTTCAAAGAAGGATAACAGTGCGATATCGAAATCGTCTATTTCATTTTCGTCGTCTATTTCTTCCAGTTCCTGCACTATTTCATCGTAGCTTGTGTGAAAAATCCAGAAGATATTCCTAATCTCATTCAGAAGTAGTTCCGAGGTCATAGTCATCATCACTAAAATTTTACTACTTCCCAACAAATGCATTAAGGCTTAAAAAGTAATCGCTTCGACTAATAGACGCTATGCTCCTTGTTAGTTAAATTGTGAAGTGTTTTTTTAGAATTCGTGTCTTTTTGAGGTTCTTGGAAAAGGGCTTTTTTGGGCTTCTTTTCCGAAAATAAGATTTTAAATGGTAGATTGGTCAACTAATTTCAGAGGAAAATACTGAAAACATTATAGTAATTGCGCCAGCATTTTCACTAAGAGGGCACATAACGCGTGACTAATAACACTGTTTGAAGATTTGGAGGGATGATTAAAAAATCGAAATGATAAGCGCAAAATAAAATTCTATAATTATTATTATCTTATTAACAAAAATTTAAAATAAAATGCATCGGCTAGAAGATGGAAGTGTCTACGAAAGCTTTATGTGGAAGAAATACTCAAATTTCTCAGAATAATTTCCCTCAAAAAAACTCTATTGTAACTGGAGGTGTTTAGATGTCTGGATCCGAAACTCAAAAAAGCGGGGGGCTTATGAAACTGGTTTCGGAACATCGACAAAAAGTTGCCGAAATGCTACAAGAACTAGGGCTACAAGAAGAATTCTTCGCCGTCATCATTAACGGAAGAAAAGCCGACCTCAATGAAGAAGTAGAAAAAGGCACCAAGATAATAGTGCTACCAAAAATAAAGGGAGGATAAGAGAAAGCCACAAAAGTTGAGTAGCTTCATTCTCTCGACCTCAAGTATATAAAAACTGTTCAGACTCTTAGAGGTCTCCAATTGGTGGCTACATAGGAGTGACTCTTTAATTTCAATCCTCAGGCCAGTTAATTTCTTTACTGTACTACGGGCAGTCTCCAGAACTGGTAAAGATTAATCTACGTTTTTGTGTGGTTTCTTCTTGCATTGTTGCTTAATGATAATCGAAATTTTATTTAAAAAGAATAAAAAAGAAGCGAATGCTCCGATATGTCTGTGGTTAGGGAGGTTTTGAATACTCTTGTTACTAGCTTTCTGTTATTTCTGCGGTTACGGCTTTTTTTATTCCCTTCTGTTTTTGATACTCTTCGAGGGGTATGGCGAACTGCTTTTCGACTTGGGGTCTGTGAATGCTGTTATATGTGCAGAAGGGAATTATTCGACCATCAGGGGTTCCGTAGTGTATCACACATCTGTTAATTCTCTCAAGGTCGAAGTTGTACGGATCTTGGAAGTGCATCATACCAACCAGTATTATTGATCTCATAAAGTCGCCCAGAGAGTCGTACTTACCTGAACTCAGAACGCCGCGTATTAAATTGAAGAGTGCCCCTTTCTTTTTAAAGTGGCGTAGGGCACCGGTTACCGCCCTTAATTTGCCTCTAGTCATTTTTCCTTGCTCAAAGTCTTTTGCCACCTTCTCTAACATTCCGAAGAAACCTTCAACATTCACGTAGTAAGTTATTGGATAGTATTTTTCGTCTTCTTCCACCCTGATGATGGTGGCCATGCCGCAGTGCACATTGTTTCCGAATTCTACTATGGAGTTTCCAGTGTAGGCAGTTAGCGCTCGTGAGATGCCTGCTGTTATGCTGCAGGGATAGAAATCCTCGTATTTTATTTTTCCCTCGGTCTGTTCATCACATTTTCTCATAACATCGGGTATCGTTATCCTCATATCCAGTCTCTTGGATTCGTCGATTCTTCCAGTTATGCTCACCGGTTGGAAGATTATTCCTCGAACCACGTCCACGTTTTTCACGGCGAATTGTATAATGTCTCCTATCTGGCTGTCGTTTACTCCGCGAACCACCGTAGGTACAAGAACAATGGAAGTCAAACCAACCTTGCGACAGTTATCAATGGCCTTCAGCTTTTTTTGCAGAAGATCCACTCCTCGAGCTACCTTATAGGGTTCCGGCGTTAAGCTGTCGAACTGCATGTAAGGTGTGCTTAGGCCTGCATCCTTGAGCTCTTGGCAATAATCTACACTTTCGGCTAGTTTTATAGCGTTAGTGGCTATCTCAACGTGTTGAAACCCAACCTCTTTCGCCATACGGATTATTTCGGGCAGGTCTTCTCTAACTGTGGGTTCTCCGCCAGCAAATTGGACTGCGGGGCAGGGAACTGGTCTGTTGCTTCTGAAGTTCTCCAGCATGAAGCGTATCTGTTCTAGGGATGGTTCATACACGTAGCCGGTTACCGCAGCGTTTGCAAAACAGATGGGACATCGGAGATTACACCTATTGGTAACGTCTATTAAGCCTAATGCGGTGTGGGAATGATGCTTTTCGCAGATACCGCAGTCGAAGGGACAGCCGAGTTTTGTTCTTGTTCGGGGATTTTCTAGGGGAATCGATTCCAGCCACCATTTCTCGGCCTTTTGGAAGAGTTCAGCGTCGCCCCAGTATATGTCGGTTACCTTACCGTGTTCAGGACAGGTTTTTTCTATGAGTACTTTGCCTCCTTCCTCATATAGTGTGGCGTCAATAACTTTCTGACATTCAGGACAAATGCTCTTCGTCTTTATCGGAAAGCTTCTTACCTCGTGTTCAAACAAAGTCATCACCCAATAAAACAGTTACTTCACTCTTGTAACACAGTTATTTATTACTTTTGCGAAACTTCCGAATCGGAAATATAAAATAAACCTCTTTTTGATAGACATTTTTTAAAAAAAATGGCACGCAACGTCTCAGAAATTTAAACTTTACTTTTAAAAACATTTTTTAATGGCTTTAAACCATTAGAATAAGTTAACCCTAATGCCGGTGATCTAAATCATGAAGAAACCATCCATGAAGCTAATCAGTATAAAGCTACCGAATGCTTACATTGACGGTCTGAACGAGTTAGTTGAAATGGGAATCTATCCAAGTAGGAGCGAAGCCATAAGAGTTGCTATCCGAGACATGCTCAAAAAGGAACTCTGGAGTAGACAAGAAAGAGTAAAAAAGAAATAGTTCAATTTTTACCATCCCATTTATTTTTGCATTATTTTTGTTCGTGAAAACAAGTAGGGTTAAAAAAAAGAAAGGTAGGGTCAAGTAATTTTTGCGGCCGCCGTTTCTGTGAGTTGAAGAAATAAAAGAATTAGAGGGTGCTTAATCAAGAGGTTTCTTAGTGGCTTTTTCTCCAATATGAGGTTCCAACTTGGATGCAGCATCTTTCATCGCAGCTGCTCTTTTCGCTTTACCCTCAGCCATAGTTTTTTCCAGTTCTTTTTTCTTCTCTTCTTGAAGCTTTTTAAGCAGTTCTTTGTCTTTTTTTACTTGCTCCGCTGTTGGAGGCGTCTCACTCATTTGCTTTCCTCCAAAACCTCATTGGTATAATTATTGGCGCCAGAAGTATAATAATATTTTCGTTCTCATTAAATTCAAATCAAAAGAATAAAAACAATCCAAAAAATATCAAAAACTAAGCATTTCAATAAGAATTATATACAAATTAAAAGAGAAGAGAGAAGAATGAATCAAAAAATTCTTCGAAAGAAGCCGTTTTCACCTTTCTCGCTTTCCCTGAATGAACTCTTCAACCCACTGTCGGGCAACATGATCCGTGACCTGAGTCGGAGGATGCTTGAACGCGTAGGATGAGATACTTATAAGCGGTCCCGAAATTCCCCTATCAAGAGCCAGCTTAACCGCCCGGATAAGGTCGATGACCATCCCGGCACTATTCGGAGAATCCTCAACGGACAGCTTAACCTCAACCCTAATCGGCATATCACCAAACTTCTTCCCATCCAGCCTAATGTAACAAATCTTCTTATCACCAAGAAACGGCACATAGTCAGAGGGACCAATCCTAACCGGCACACTGTACGGAGTCAGACTGGTAACCGCCTCAGTCTTACTAATCCTCTTACTCTTCAACCTCTCCTCAACAGTCATGTTCTCAAAATCAGTGTAGAAAGATCCCAGAAAGGAAGCCCCTTAGAAAAGCTAGATATAAATACTAAAGTGTACACAAATTTATATTGAAATCATCAGCAATAACAGCGGGCTGTAGGGAGGAATAAAACACCTTGAAGAACACTGAAGAAACAGGACAACACACACAGGCAACAATAGACGGAGAGGTAGAACAATACCTCAAAGACCTAAAGAGCCAAGAACTAGATATTAGAGATAACGCGGCAAAGAGCCTCGGAAAAACAGGAGACCTGAGGGCGGTGGAACCACTCATACAAGCACTAGAAGACGAACATTACGAAGTTAGGCTTAGTGCAGTAGAGGCTCTCGAAAAAATAGGAGACAAGAGAGCAGTAGAACCACTCATACAAGCACTAAAAGATGAAAATCTATCAGTTAGAGGGCGTGCAGCGCGCTCTCTTGGAAAAATAGGGGATGCTAGAGTTGTTGAGTCCCTCATACAAGCGCTAAAAGACGAAGATTGGTATGTTCGAGGAGGAGCAGCGTACGCTCTTGGAAAGATAGGAGATGAAGGGGCTATAGAACCACTAATACAAGCACTAAAACATGAAGATAGTAGCGTTCAACAAAATGTGGGATTTGCTATTAAAAACATAGGGGCTGAAAGGGCTATAGAACCACTAATACAAGCACTAAAACATGAAAACAAGCATTTTCGAACTGGAGCAGCACTCGTTCTTGGAATGATAGAAGACGAGAGAGCAGTAGAACCACTGACTGAAGCGCTAAAAGATGAATATAGCAAGGTTCGAATAAGAGCAGCAGAAGCACTTGGAAAGATAGGAGACGAGAGAGCAGTAGAACCACTGACTGAAGCGCTAAAAGATGAATATAGCAAGGTTCGAATAAGAGCAGCAGAAGCACTTGGAAAGATAGGAGACGAGAGAGCAGTAGAACCACTGGTACAGACTCTAAATGAGGATGAAATTAGTGAGGTTCGAATGACAGCAGCAGAAGCACTTGGAAAGATAGGAGACGAGAGAGCAATAGAATTCCTCAATCATGCCCTAAAGGATAAAAACAGCCACGTTCGAATGAGAGCAGTAGAGGCTCTTAGAAGAATAGGAAATGAAATGGCAGTAGAACCACTAATACAATCGCTAAAGGATAAAAACAGCCACGTTCGAAAGAAAGCAGCAGAAGCACTTGGAGAGATAAAAGATACAAGAGCAATAGAGCCACTGGGTCAAGCTCTAAATGATGAACAGTGGTACGTTCGAAAAAGAGTTATAGCGGCACTTGGAAAAATAAAAGACGAGAGAGCAGTAGAACCACTCATACAAGCACTAATGAATAAATTTGACTATGTTCGAAGGAGAGCAGCATCAGCACTCGGAATGATAGGAGACGAGAGAGCGGTAGAACCACTCACCCAAGCACTAGAGGATAAAGATAAGTATGTTCGAAGGAGAGCAGCATCAGCACTCGGAAAAATAAAAGATGAGAGAGCAGTAGACCCGCTCATACGAGCGCTAAAGGATGAAGATCAACGCGTTCAACTTAGAGCAATAAATGCTCTCAGAAAAATAGGGGAACCCGCAATAGAACCACTTTTAATAGCGCTAAAGTATATAGATAAAGATAACCGATGGGGAGCCTCGTACGCTCTTGGAAAAATAGGAAATAGAAGAGTGGTGGAATTCCTATTCCAAGTTTTAAAGGACGAAAATAGCGATGCTCGGGTAGGAGCAGCGTGGGCTCTAGATGATTTGGGATGGAAACCTGAAAATGAAGAAGAAAAAACATACTATCTAATTGCAAAAAAAGAATGGGATGAAATAGCTAAAATTGGTGAACCAGCAGTAGAACCACTCATTCAAGCATTAAAAGATAATGATTGTTTTGTTCAAGTGGGAGCAGCACTAGCTCTAGGAGAGATGGGAAACGCAAGGGCAATGGAAACACTCATTCAGGTTCTAAGGCATAAATATAGTGATGTTCGAGGAAAGGCAGCAGAGGCTCTTGGGAAGATAGGGGAACCCGCAATAGAACCACTCACACAAGAGCTAAAAAATGAAAATAGCGATATTCGAGAGGGAGCGGTATGGGCTCTTGGAAATATAAAGGATATGAGGGCAGTAGAAACACTCATTCAATCTCTAAAGGATGAAAACTGGAGTGTTAGAGAACGCGCAACATATGCTCTTCTAAATGTAGGAGAAACGGCAGTAGAACCACTCATCCAAGCATTAAAAGATGAAAACAGCAATGTGCGCTTTGGAGCAGCTTGGGCTCTTGGTATGATAAGAGATAAGAGAGCAGTAGAACCACTCATCCAAGCATTAAAAGATGAAAACAGCAATGTTCGATGGAGGGTTGCTGAGGCTCTAGAAAGAATAGAAGGTAAGAAAGTATAAAACCATTCACACAAATATCAAATAACCGTTTTGAAAACAATCGTACTATCATGGCTACAAGATGTAACACAGGACCTTTTTACGGTGGATTTTTATTTTCAGGATTCTAGTTTCAGACTTTAGTTACAGGGTTGCAGATATGCCCAGCTCACACACGGAAACATTTAGAGGAGATGAGAATCTTACGCCAGCGTTGCCCCCATCGACCCACATAAATTCCGAGAAACACCACCGACTCACAATTAGTACAGTGTTGGGAAACCAACAAGAAGTTTCACCTTTCCCTATCACCCTGAATATACTCCTCAACCCACTGCCGAGCAACATGATCCGTGACCTGAGTCGGAGGATGCTTGAACGCATAGGAAGAAATACTAATAAGCGGACCAGAAATCTTCCTATCAAGAGCCAGCTTAATCGCCCTAAGAACATCAATAACCATACCGGCACTATTCGGAGAATCCTCCACCGACAGCTTAACCTCAACCCTCATCGGAGTATCACCAAACTTCTTCCCATCCAGTCGGATATAACAAATCTTCTTATCACCAAGAAAAGGCACGTAATCCGAAGGACCAATCCTAACCGGGATACTGTAAGGAGTCAGACTGGTAACCGCCTCAGTCTTACTAATCCTCTTACTCTTCAACCTCTCCTCAACAGTCATGTTCTCAAAATCAGTGTCCCCGCCTAGATTGAGCTGGTAGGTGTCTTCTATTTTGACGCCTCTGTCGAGTAATAGGTTTACGAGTGTTCTGTGGAGGATGGTGGCTCCTACTTGGCTTTTGATGTCGTCGCCTGCTACTGGTAGGTTGGCTTCTTCGAATCTGCTGGTCCATACGGGGTCGGAGCATATGAACTCTGGGATACAGTTTGCGAATGCGCAGCCGGCGTCTAGTGCTGCTTGGGCGTAGTGTCTGGTGGCTTCGTAGCTTCCTACGGGTATGAAGTTTACAAGAATATTCGCCTTGGCTTGTTTCAGAGCGTCGGCTACGTCAACGGGGTTCATTTTCTTTGGGTCGTAGCAGTAGAAGGATTTTACCATGTGTGGTGCAACACCGTCCATTATGGGTCCCGGTTGAACCTTGACACCCAATTCTGGTACTTCAGCAAACTTTCTGACACAGTTGGGCTTGGCGAAAATAGCTTCACTCAAATCTTTCCCAATTTTCTCCGTGTTTACATCAAACGCTGCGACGAATTCTATGTCTCGGGGGTAGTATCCTCCAAAATTTACGTGCATCAATCCGGGTACAGTTTCTTCTTTTTTGGCGTTGTTGTAGTAGTGGACTCCTTGGATGATTGCGCTGGCGCAGTTACCAAGCCCGGCGATGGCTACTCTAATCTTACCCATCTTGTTTGACCTCCTTGTGTCTAATTATTAAGGCGTATCATCAATAATCGTTTTCCAAGCCACATTAAAATAACCAAATAAACTTAACGAGTATTAGCCTGCAAGTTATAATACTCAGAACCTCATTTAATCCTTATAAATTTGTTCCAACGGGCAAACGGATCCCATTAATTCCCATTCAGACGTTTTCGCTTTCTATAATACTTGAATCTATAAATTAAAATAAGGTATGTATTTAGCTCAATGGAAACCGTTCTGGCAGAACATTTCTTTTATAAAGGAGTTCAATCTGGATTTTTAGAAAAAAAATCGTGTTGTGCATTGAATTGTTCATCATGACTTCTTGCCGTTTTCGATTTTTGTTTTTTTTAAACTTTCCTGAGCATGTCAATTAAATTATCTTTGGATATGTTGTTCCATATTGATACTTTTGATAGTATGTCGTTGAGTGTTCCTTTTGCAATCTCTGGATGGTTTGGGACAGTGATGTTGTGTTCTCCGCCTTCCGTTATTTTTCGTAATACTATGTGGCTGCCTCTTTGTCTGATTACTTCGTATCCCATTTTTCTCAAAAGTTTTATTAGTTTGTTTCCGCTAACTACCGGCAGCTTCGGCAAGTGAGCGCACCTCAAACTCGAATATCGACAATATCTGTATGTCTTCCCCCGAGGATAACACTTCGTCAAAATGAAGTTCAACAGCCTCCTTTACGTTTCCCATGAGTTCGTCCAGCGTTTTTCCCTGAGTGAAAATATCCACCCCGATGCCACGAGCACACCAGTATTCGCCGTCGTTATAAATCTCGAATTTAACCAACATCCTTCATCACTATAAACCACCTATAGATAACTCCCTATTTATGATTTTTCGAGGCAATCCGAGACCTGCTTAGTTTTGGCTATTTTTCTTCAAGCAGCGGCTGTTAATAAAGGAGACAAAACAGGCTGTTTTTTGGCGTTTAGATCACAATTATCCGTCTTTTGTTCACTACAACTAAATACATAAAAAATGGAAAATAAACAACTATAAAATCATTGCACTCATCTGCTTGAAAAGTTAACCATCAAAAAAAGGAAAAACTAGAAGATGAATTAAATTTCACCCTACACATCGAACAAATACACACGAGGAGCAGCCGCCGTGACTAAATTTTGTGAGCTATTTCCGCTCCCTCGTGAACCGCTTCATACGCTTTTCTGGGCTGCACACAATCTCCTATAGAGTATATTTCGGGAGCCGAGCCCTCCAACTGGTCGATAAGCTCATTGTTAGGAACAGTGCCCACCGCTACAACCACCGTGTCAGCCTCGAGAAGATCGCCGTTTTCGAGAATCACACCTTTGTCAGTAATCTTCGCCACTTTGGCGTTGGTCAGCATCTGCACCCCACGCATAGACAAAGTCTTAAGAATCGTCCAGCGACAGGTTCTACTAATATCTGCACCCATCTTGTCCAGCATCTCCACAATGATAACGTCACGCGTCTTCCTCGCCATATCGTAAGCCGTCTGCAAATCCAGTACACCAAAGTTCACGAGGAACATCATCTGCTCCGGAGTAATAGAAGCATGATCGGTCAGGTAGAGACCGGTTTCGCAGCCCACACCGCCACCGCCCACCACGACCGCCCTTTTGCCCACGGCAGCCTTACCCGCAAGCACATCCCAAGACATAACTACATTTGGGCCGTCGATTCCGGGGATTTTGGGAACCAGCGGACGCCCGCCAGTAGCAACAATTATAACATCAGGCTTCAGCTTCTTGACAACCTCAGGGGTAACTTCCTTACACAAAACCACGTTAACACCGAGCAAGTTCATTTGATAGGAGAGGTAGTCCACTAGATTCTTGAACTCCCGCCTGTCCTGAGGCGCGGCTGCTAGGTTCAACTGGCCGCCCAGCGTGTAGGTTTTCTCGTAGAGAGTGACATCATGACCTCTAAGCTTTGCAACCCTTGCAGCTTCCATACCGCCGGGTCCACCTCCAATGATAAGAACCTTTTTACGCTTAGCAGCAGGCTTAATCCGATACTCTGCCTCACGACTTGCGGCAGCGTTCGCCAAACACTCCACAGGCGTCAGCATGAACACGTGGTCAAAGCAACCCTGGTTGCAGCCCAAGCACTGCCGAATCTCCTTGAAACGCCCCTCTTTAGCCTTCCTAACCCACTCCGGGTCACAGATCAAAGCCCTGCCCAGACCCACAAGATCCGCCTTACCGTCAATAAGAACCTGCTCCGCTAACAAAGGATCCGTAATCCGGTTACACGCCATAACGGGCACGTCAACAACTTCTTTAACATTTTCAGCCAGCCAGACATAAGTACCGCGTGGAACATTCATGGTAATCTGGGGAACAGTAGACTCGTGCCAGCCTCCCGTCACGTTAAACATGTTCACTCCTGCTTCCGCGAATACCGGGGTGTATTCCCTAACTTCCTTGTAAGTGTTGCCTCCGGGCATCATATCGTCACCAGAAATCCTCATTATTAGAGGATAGTCGTCACCAACTTTGTCCTTTATAGCCTGAATACATTCCACGCCGAATCTCATCCTAGCCTTGAGGGCGCCGCCATACTCGTCATCCCTCTTATTTGTGAGCGGCGAGAGAAACTGCGGAATCAAGTATCCCGCTGAAGCAATAAGCTCCACAGCATCGAAACCCGCCCTTTTGGCTCTGAGAGCAGCTTCCCCATAGTTCTCTTCCGTTTGCAGAATTTCCTCTTTTGTAAGCGCTCTCGGAGTCTCACCAGTGAATTTCGATTGTACTGCCGAGGCACTCACCGGTGTCTGTCCGATGATGAATGAGAAGGCATATCTTCCTGAGTGGTATAATTGCGCACCACATTTAGCCCCACCTTCATGAATAGCTTTAGTGAGTTTTGAAAGCCCCGGAATAGCTTCATCACTGTCTATTCTAAGCATCGTCTCCATGCCCTTACCAAGTATTTCTGTCCAGCAACCACCCACTAGTATGAGGCCCACTTCATTTCTAGCTCGTTCAGCGTAGAAATCGATAATCTGCTGAGTCACATAGCCTTTATCCGCGTAGCCCAGATGCATGGCAGGCATCACGGCTCTATTCTTTAGGTTCATGTTGCGTATCTGGATGGGTTCGAATAGTTTCATTTTTCATTCACCTTTTTGCGAGAATCATTATTTTTTGTTTGGGAACTTTATTCTTTTATTATTTATTTCTCTTTCCCTTTTTTCATGTGCTTTACTTACCGCATAAACTAAAAAATAGTCGTTAATGGCAAAAATTGTGAGGTAATAGTTGCATCTTTAATTGTTTTTATTTGGCATGCTACCTTTATGCTTGATGCTGCCTTGCCACTGTTATAATACTAAATAAAAAAAGGGTAGAGGGAAAAGTTCAGAATCACTAGTTTTAGAGTCCATCATTCCCCATCCGTGTAATTATCTGTTTTACACCCTCCGCAAGCGGAAGTAGTAGAACAAAACCCCAGCCGCTACACCTGCACAGGCGGCAACACCCGCAGCAACGTAAATCAGAAGGCTGAAACCGCTCTGTGAATTAGATGTCAACAATAGTAGTATGGCTGTAAGCGATTTTAGTATGTCTGTGAGTGATAAGGGCTGTTCGACTATCACGTGCCTCGTTGCTGTTGTCTCGAGTCCCGATTGGTCTCGGACTTTTACCTGCACATCGAACTCGCTTGATTCTATATTTGAGGCTTTGAAGCTGTAGGTGCCGGTAATGCCGTAGGGTGAGCTGGAGGGTTCCACTAAGGTGAATCGGGGGTCGTTAATGCTTATGCTTAGAATTTGGCTTCCCGTGCCGTTAAAGGTTCCATTTATGTAAATCACTCCCGTATTTACTTGGGTGTCGTTTGAGGGGGTGGTAATCGTGACAGTCGGAGGAACATTATCTACAATGAAGGTCTCAGTGTGGCTGGTTGACATATTAACAATCCTTGGATTATTATCGATATATAATCCCCCGTAGCTTACTGTCACATTAGTTATGTTCTCTACAGCAGTTGTTCCACTCACGTAGGTTTTATACGGAACCACTATCCATTCGGTTAACCCGTTTTGGTCTGTTGGGGGGTTGCTTCCGCCAAAGCCGATGGAGTCGTAGATCGTGTTTCCGTCAACCTGAACCTTAACCTGCGCACCCTGCACAGCACCACCACCAAAAGCTAACGCCTTAACACGGAGAAAATTCGCTGAAACACTCCCAGCGAGATTATTATTTAAGCCATCGTATACGAAGTTGTATTGAGTGTTGTTTATGGCGGTGTTACCAGAAAGGGTGTTATGATCGCTATACGACATAAGGTGGAAGCCGGCTTTTATGTAAATGGGGGGACCGCCGTTGTTTGTGGCGATGTTGCTAGTAAGAGTGTTGTAAGAGCTATTGACTAGAAAGAACCCTTCTCCGGTGTTGTTTGTAGCGGTGTTACCCGTAAGAGTGTTGTACCAGCTGTCGTAAAGATTGAAGTTATCGTAGTCGTTGTTTGTGGCATTGTTACCAGTAAGATTGTTGTAGTGGCTATAGATCAGATAGAAGGCGAGATAAGTGTGGTTTGTGACAGTGTTACCAGTAAGATTGTTGTAAGTGCCATATTGCATGTAGAAGCCGAAACAACCCGTACCCCACATGTAGGGGTTTGTGACAGTGTTACCAGTAAGATTGTTGTAAGAGCTATAACTCAAGGTGAAGCCGTACCAGGCGTTTGTGGCATTGTTACCTGTAAGAGTGTTGTTTGAACTCCCTTCTAGCCAGAAGCCTTCGTGGTTGTCTGTGGCGGTGTTGTTTCTTATTGTGTTGTTGTGTGAGTACCATATTATGGTTCCCACGTAGTTGTTTGTGAGGGTGTTGTTTTCTATGATTGTGTTGTCTGTGTTTATCCAGAGACCATAATGATTACGGTTGCTGGTACTATTTTCGTATCCGCAGTAGTGTAGTTCGCTGTTATTCATCGGAACGTTGAACCGGACTGCACCCAGAATAGGAAACTGTAGCTGGGGTCGAGGGCTGTGATAATCGAGCTGCCGTTGATGTATAGTGTTCCATTGTTTTGAACCTCTATGCGGTGTTCACCGTTGGTGGTGCAGTTGACTCTTAGGGTGACGTTTGTTAGTGTTAGGATTCCTCCGTCGGCGATTGTTAGGTTTCCGTTCAGTATGATTTCCTTGTTGATTGTGGTATTTGTGGTCGAGATGATTGTGTCGTTCCAGGTTTCGTCGGCTTTTGCTAGTATGGGCTGATTTGTGGGAGGGTTCGTGCCTAGGAGTATGGTTTGGTAGATTAGTGGATTTATGTTTTGTTTTTGGTTTTGGGTTGCGGTGACTGCTGCGATTGTTATCATTGTTGTGAGTAGGACCGCTGTCAGCAGTATTGCTTTTTTGGAAGTTTTCCTAATTCTGACTGTTTGTTTCATATAGTTCCCCATTCTCTCTTTATTCCCTATTTTTTGGCTTGATTTAATTGAATTTGATATGCTTTTCCTTATAAAGATAACTTTTATGGTAATTGTCATCCTCCAATAACACTACTTCTAGCACAGCTTGACTTTACAATCTAGATAATCGTTGAGGCTGTGAAACCAGACTTAAGCGACATCTTGGGAAGTGTGAAGTATGCCTTGGGAGTATAAGGCTGGCTATAATCATTTCTGGTGGAGTTTAGCAGCTAACTATTAACGTATAATCCTTCACACTAAGAATGTACGTTTCCTCACTCTCTTTTCATTTCTAAATATTCGTTCAAATAGGCTCTTAGTCCCTTTGCTCCGGCGGCTTGGATGGCTAATTCTTTGTCGCCACTGATATTTATTACTAGGTCATCGATAGAGTAGTCCAGTTCTAACGCGTCATCACCTGCAACATCCATGTCTAACGTGCTGCCTACTTTGATTGTGCATTTTCTTTTTCCTTCAACAATTTTTGTCACGTATTCTCCGGTAGCGTAGTCCCAGCTCTTTGTTATTTTCATCTCCGTTAATCCCTCTAATAATACCATGTTTTTGAACCAAAAAACTTTTCACCTTACTTTCGCTCTATCTAAGTTCTATCTCGTCTCATAAGCGAAGTTTTTCAGGTTTTTTCTATTCTGTCTTATTAACATTTTTCTCCCGTATTTCTGGAAACTCGATTCAAATACTAACATTGATGCTGTACTTACCTTACTTCGTTGGATTGAGTGGGTTTGTTCTCTTGTTTTAGAATTTAGGGAGAAGTGGTTCTATAAGATGTTTAAGCTTGTAATGCAAACTAATACCTATGGAAACCAAGATGGATAATATGAGAAGGGAAATTCTAGAGTTAAGGAGAGAGCTTATTAGAGTTGAGCATAGGTTGAAGATGCTTGAGAGGGAATTGTTGGGGTATTCGAAGGTCGATGAAATTAGGAGTGAGCTGAAGAAAGAGTTTCCTTTACTGGAGTTTGATGGTGACCTGCTTGAGCTTGTGGGTAGGCTTCGGTGTAATCCCGTTGAGAGGGATAGGGAAGTTATTAGAGAGGCTGTGGAATGGTTGATTGAATGAAAATTTTTGAATGCCTGATGCCTTTTATCAAGAACCACCGGCTCCCACTCCCTATTCTCAAAAAAAGAATTTCGAATCGTAATTATAATAATCATAATTCGAATTTATAAACAATTCCTGACCCAAGACTCGTTAGAACAAGAAGAAGAGATTTTCTCCGATAAAGTTTTAACACAGAGTAGAACCCGTTAGGATTGGAGGTATTAAAAATAAAAATGGTTAAGCGCACCGTAATCATTGGTGTTGGGAATTTATTGCTAGGGGACGAGGGAGTTGGCATACATGTGGTTGAAGAATTGAATAAAAGGGATTTACCCGCTAATGTTGAAGTCGTTGATGGGGGGACTGGTGGTGTCACGCTTCTTAATCTGATGGAGGGTGCTGATAAAGTAATTATTGTGGATGCTATTTTAGGTGGCTGTAAACCGGGGGAAATTTACGTGTTGGATGTTGACCGGTTGATGAAGGGTGTGGTGAAGTTTTTTTCTCTTCATGAAATGGATTTGTTGTCTGCTCTCAGGATTGGCAAGGAGCTTGGTAAATTGCCTCTGGAGTTGGTGGTGGTGGGTGTGGAGCCCAAAAATTATAAGGAGCACAGCATGGATCTTTCGCCGGAGATTAAGGCTGTTGTTCCAAAAGTGATTGATGTTATATTTGGACTCGTCTAATCCAATCTGTGTATTATTCTGATTTTTTGTTTGTTTGTGTACGGATAGTTTTTTTTACTAGTTTTGCTTTTCTTTTGTTGGATGGATTTTTTATGTTGGTTTTTAGTGAGAAGCTTAAGAAATGTGTTAGAGAGAATGGGAGCCGTGTTGTTCTGGCGTTGGATTTATCACCGTCGGTTGGAGAGAAGGATTTTAAGAGGAGATTGCTGGTAAAATCTCGTCGGATTTTGAGTGAGGTTGAGGAGCATATTGTGGGGGTTAAGATAAATTTTCAGTTGTTGCTCCCTCTTGGCCTTTTTGATGACCTGCGGTTGTTGATTGAGGATGTGTCTCATTATGGTCTTCCTCTCATTATGGACTGTAAGCTGAACGATGTGGAGCACACTAATGAGTGGGCTTCGCGTTACTTTTTCGAGGCGGGGTTTGATGCTCTGATTGTTAATCCTTTCGTGGGGTGGAAGGGTGGATTAGATGCGGTCTTTAGTGTCGCGAAGGATTATGAGAAGGGTGTTATTCTGTTGGTGTATATGTCTCATCCGGGTGCTGAGGAGGGTTATGGTCAGAGAGTGGTTAGAGATGAGGGTGCTGTTCGTTTTCAGTACGAGGTTTTTGCTGAGAAGGCGAAGTCCTGGGGAGCTGATGGGGTTGTGGTTGGTGCAACGCAGCCGAAGATAATAGAAAGGGTTTTTGAAATCGTTGGTAGGAAGATTCCGATTTTTAGTCCGGGGATCGGCTCTCAGGGGGGTGTGATAGGTGAGGCTTTCCGGGCGGGTGCCACTTACGCTATTGTTGGGCGTTCAATTTATCAATCCGAGGATCCGAAAAGGTCTGCTAAGGAAATAAAAGAAAAAATCAACGAGGCAATGGGACAATTCTAAGGAGAGGTGTGGAAAATTTTTTCTGGGGTTCTTAAGTGGTTATAAAAGTTCAGGTTGTTTTTGGGGGTGTTTCGTTTATGTTTTTTATTATTTCGTCGAGTTTGTTTATGAGTTCGGGGTAGAAATTTTTGTAGTTTTCTATTTCTTTTTTTGTTTCATCAACGAAGTCGAGGAAGTTTTTTATGGTTCGAACATTTTTTTCAAAGTTTATTAGCAGTTCGCTTTCTCGTGTTAGCAGTGTTTCCATGTCTATTAGTCCTTCGAGGGCGTTGCGCAGGTAGAAGGAGATTTCTTCGGAGTTTGTGGAGTTGAGTGACTGGTTTATCCAGAATAGTTGGGAGAGGAACTCGTTAACCGCTCTCTTTCTTAGTCCAAGGTACTCTATTATTCTTTGAAGGTAAATTTTTATGTCCTCCGCGAGTTCCAGCTGCTTTTCGGAATGCTCCCTGATGAATTCAGCTGAATATATTTCGACATCATATTTTTTTCTCATTTCCACTGTTAGTTTTTGACACAGTTCTAGGTACTCTTGAACCTGTTTTCTCAATTCATCCTCCAATTCCAGTCCCAAACCATAAGTAACACTTCGCTAATTTATCTTTCCTATTTTAGTTTTGATATCATTTGTATCATCCTCATAAACTTATCTATTCCAGTTTTCGACTTTTAGGTTTTAAATAAAAATACGGGGTTCAGTATTCAAGAAAAGTAATAGGATTTATCAACTTAATTTTATATTTCTTAAATATTGTAAAGTTTTTATACTATATCACCACATTAATAAAAAATCGAAATTGAATATGTGGAAATATTTATTCGGAATTAGCTACAGATGGCGGTGAATTGGAATGAACGACGAGGATAGAAACTGGTTGAAGGGTCTTCCAAAAGAAAAATTGGTGAACCTGTTAAATTTGCAGATTAGTAACATTTGGAGAGTTGACGGTCTCTACTTTTTGGGTATAGAGGAAAATTTTGGCACTAATGCTGCTACAAAAATTGACACAAACTGTTGGAGTGCGTTAGCGAAGTTGGAGGTTCGAGACCTAAAAGAGCTTTTGGAGCTTGAAAGTAATGATTTGAAGTTATTTATGGCGGCGCTGAGGGCTACCAGTTGGGCTTTGTACCAAGAGGAGAAGGAATGGGAGATTAAATCGGATAGAGCAATATTTAGAGTTACCAGTTGCCGCACTCAAAAAGCCAGAATAAAGAAAGGCGTAAGCGAATTTCCCTGCAAGGAAGTTAGATGGACATATTTGAAAGAATTTGCAAGGGCGTTTAATCCAGAAGTAGAGGTTAATTGCATCGTGTGCCCCCCAGACGAACATGACGAGAATCTATGGTGTGAATGGGAATTCAGAATAAAGCCAAAATAGAATGCTATCTCATTGAGAATTTACCATAAAAAATTTGAATGTGATATACAAGTCGAATAGAAACCTTTTTAGTTTGGAGTGTCGCCTTATTTAAAGTAATTGTCTGTAGTTTATCTTTTTGGAGGACTCCCTGATGAGTAGAAGGATCGGTGGAGTTTTAGCGGTTAGGTTGCTGGTTGTGATTTGCGCCGTAGCTTTGCCAATATATTTTGCCTTCATATTTGCTATTTCTCCCTACAAGATTTATCAGTATCCTTTCCAGATTTACCCGCTTCTTGTTAATAATCCTATTTACCAATTTGTTACGCAGTCCCTTCAATTTATCCTTAAGTTTAGCTTTGTGGATGGTTTAATGAATTATGTGATTACTCCAATCTTTTTCTCGCTGCCTTGGCTCTTGTTTATAGTGATTAATAGGACGCGTTTAGCTAATACGTTTTCAGTAATGAATAGTAGTACCACGGTTATTCCTCTGCGGTATCGGATGTTTTATGGTTTCACCACTCTGATAGTTATACTGTTTTTCATACTTCCAACTATTTCACCTATTCTGAGCATCTTTGCAGGAATTATTCTTGCGGGGAGAATCGTTACCATGAGTGACTGGGTTTGGAAGGCGGGCAGAGGAACCAGAATAGCATACGGTGCTCTTATTGCATTCATGGTATGCCCGCTACCGATTTACGCCGCTTACATTTTTTACAGCGGACAAATCTTTGTCCTGTTAGCGAATTGGATTTGGGGCATATGGACCAATATTATGATAATGGTGTACAGCATTGCTATGGTTATAGTCGATTCTCTGGCTATTGGTTCCATAATCTGGCTTGTTTTCGCAGGGGCGGGAGAATTCGAAGCGCAAACCTATGGAATAAAAATGACAGAAGTACCATACAAGCTCATTTTGATTTTTCAGATTGCAGTTTTCCTAGTTTTAGCGTACTTCACGTTGCCCTACATTTACTTCCCAGGAATAAGCCCCTCAGGATACCTTACTTGGGGCGGGAATCCAGAGCTTCTATTCAACTACATTAATTACATCTGCCTCGGAATATTCGGCATAGTGACTCTGATAATTCTAGTTAGAGGAACTCAGAAAAGAGCCGGCTTCAACCCCTCACTAGTAGGATTCATCCTAGCCGGAGCATTCATAGGAGTAGACTACCTCACGGGTAAGTACATAATCCAATTAGCTCTGATACCAAAGTATATTTCATGGTACCTGTACACATTACCCAACCTAGTAGTAAACTGTGTTCCCCCCCAGTACTGGTTTAACCTTTACATTCCTATTAACGAAATTCCGAAAATTTTGACATACTTTTTCATCTACACAGGGAATCCCTTTTTCCTTAACCTAGTATATCAAATCTGGTATCTAATCCAAACAAACATTTTCATTACCCTAATAGCCATGGTTGTCGCCTCCGTTCTCTGGTTCTTCGCTTTCGTTTGGAGCTTTGCCAAGTCGTCCTCCAAGGAAGTTACTTTTTAAAAAGAGGTACCTAACATCCAATTATTCACAGAGGACATTTTAGTTGAGCATATTCTCGAAATTAAAGGATTATTCAGGTTTGGATCTGATTTGTTTTAAGTTCATAGGGTTCCTACGAATTTCGGAGCTTCGGCAAGTTTTATTATGGGAATGTATTGGTATTTGGGATCCATTTCTAAGGATTTTACGAAGGTTATGGATTCTTCGGGCGTCCCTTGATATCGGAGAAACTGTCCCTTAGGAGCCTCATCCCTAACTACACAGATGAATAGGGGAAGCCCTCTAAGTTCATAGTATCCGGGAAAGCTTACCGTTAGAGCCCCATAAACATGCTTCCCATCCTTTTTAAAATACAGAATTGAAGCGCCTCTTTCTCGAGCCATCCAAAAAACCAGCATCCGCGCCAAGTCCTCTAAACCACTGAGTTTGAGAGGAACAGCAGGCGGTAATTCCTTATTTTCAGACACACTATCACCAACCAGCAACTTAGTGAATCAAATTTTATGAATCATTATAATAGTGGTTTATATTTAAAATTATCTTTTGAAAAAACATATAATTTCAACAAGTATAAATCTAATTCTTCTGTTTCCTACAACCAAACACCAAAATTTCCCAAAAAATGTCACGCCTAGTTAATTTTTAATAAAAAGATTTTTGGGTAAAAAGGATTTAAAAAAACTCAACTGTATTATGAAATTGGGAAATCTTCCAGTTTTGAAGTGTATTTTAATGTGTTGTAAAACAATGGGCTGGATATCTCTGGAATGAGGGTTTTTAGATGGGAAATAACAAGCACTGTTTGAGAGAAGCGTTGCTAAGCGAAGAAACCGAGGGTGGAAAAATTAGATGCCTCACATGTATGCGCAAATGCGTAATTCCAGAGGGCGGAGCAGGGTTCTGCAAAACTAGAAAAAATATCGATGGAAAACTCTTCACACTAATCTATGGCGACATTTCCTCCCTGAGCGCTAACCCCATAGAAAAGAAGCCGTTTTTCCACTTTTACGTCGGCTCCAAAGCCCTAACCGTTGGCTCCTGGTCATGCAACTATAGCTGTCCCTGGTGTCAAAATTTCGAGATTTCGAAACATCCTCCGGATGAGTTCAAGAATTACGTGAGCCCAGAGCAGTTTATGAAGCTGGTTAAGGCCTATAAGTGCCGGGGAACTTCCATCTCCTTTAATGAGCCCACTCTTATGTTAGAGTATTCCTTAGACGTATTTAGACTGGCAAAAGATAGGGGATACTACAACACTTTCGTGACTAACGGGTACATGACCCCGGAGGCCTTGAATCTCCTTATAGAAAATGGTTTAGATGCTATGAACGTGGATGTAAAAGGATGTAAGGAAACTGTACAGAAATACTGTGGAGCTGACGTTGAGCATGTTTGGTGTAACATTCACGAAGCGAGGAAAAGGGGTATACACATTGAAGTAACCACCTTGGTAATCCCGCAGGTAAACGACAATAAGGATTGTTTAAGAAGTATAGCTAAAAGGTTAAAGGAAGAGGATGAAAACATTCCCTGGCATCTAACCAGATTCCACCCGGAATATCAAATGAGGGATAGAGAACCAACCCCCATCGAAACACTGGAACAGGGTAGGCAGATAGGTCGGGATGAAGGATTAAAATACGTTTATGTAGGAAATGTGCCGGGACACAGCGGTGAGAACACCTGTTGCCCGGTTTGCGGGGAACTACTCATAGAGAGATATATTTTTAGTATCACCAAGTATCGAATTACCCCTGATAAAAAGTGCCCTAAATGTGGTACAGAAATCCCCCTCGTAGGTGAACCGAATCTGTAGCAATCTGGAGTGAGAAAAATGAGCATTAACGTTGGCGACTATGTACTCTTAATATACGATAGGAAAAGGAGATGGCTTCTTAAAGCTGAAGAGGGAAAAATCCACCACACCCACAAAGGAATGGTAAACTTGGATGATATTATTGGTAAACCCTACGGAACCATGGTTTTGAGCAACTTGAATCACAAATTTTACGCAGTCAAGCCCACGCCCATGGATTTGCTTTTGAAGATGCAGAGAGCCACGCAGATAATCTATCCTAAAGACATAGGTCTCATCTTGTTGAACACTGGTGTAGTTCCGGGTAGCCGGGTTGTGGAAGCGGGTACCGGTAGCGGTGCGCTTACCAGCATTTTGGCGAATTACGTTAAACCTTCTGGTAGGGTTTACAGTTACGAGAACCGGGAAGAGTTCCTAAAAATAGCTAGAAAAAACCTTGAAAAAACGGGAGTTTTGGATTACGTGGAGCTCAAAAATAAAGACATTCTGGAAGGCATAGAAGAAAAACAGGTCGATGCTGTCATACTGGATATGGCGACTCCCTGGTTAGCGGTTAAATTAGCCTACGATGCACTAATAGCGGGAGGGCACTTCGCCTCCTACTCACCAACTATTGAACAGGTGCAAAAAACAGTGAAGGAACTGGAAAAACAAAACTTCATCGACTTGACGACTCTAGAATGCATAGTGAGATATATCAATGTAGAAGAGGGAAAAACCAGACCCGAGACTAGGATGATAGGGCACACTGGATATATGACTTTTGCGTTGAAAGTTTTATAAAAATAAGAAGAGGGGAAAGAAGGGAGTCTAGAATTTAATGGAACCAACCTTGTTCTTCAACAATTTAACTATCTCTTCTCTCATTCCGCCAAATCTAGAATCTGGAAAAATGATAAGGTCGCTTCCTTCCAGAGAGACTTTACAAATAGAGCCTCCAGTACTCGAAAACTCGTAAATTGGCTTCCCATCCTCGGATAAAGAGGATTTAAATTGGTAACTTGAAAATTTTGTAGCTATTATGACAGTCAAAAGCCCGAGCTTAACTTGAGCAACCAATTCTGGGTCAACAGCTGTAGGCAATTCTTCGTAAGTGACCGGTTTTGGTGATACTACAGGTTCCGGGGCTGGGGCAACCTCCTCAGCGGCTGGTTCGGGTTCAGCGAAAGAAACAGGTTTAGGGGCAGGAGCTTTTTTAGGAGTAATAATTTTAGGTTCAGGCTTCGGTGTGTACGCCGCCTTTTCTGCTGGCTGGATAGCGGGGGCAGCTTGTGGTTTTGCTCCGAACTCCATCACAAATTGGTCCTTCTTTGTGAATTTACGCTTGAAAATGGCGGTTAACTCTGATTGATTATTACGGATTTCTGGATCGTTCGGGTTGGATGCATCGACAACTTTTAGGTGTTTCAGGTCGTGTCCTATGTGAAGTTGTCCGTATGCGAATCCCGATTTTTTAATGGATTGCGCGGTACGCGTAGCCGATCTTTTGCTGACATCGCTGCAGTCTTTTCCCAACCAGAGGTATAAAACGTTTTTAGACTCGTCTATGAGGGCAATAATCTTATCATCAGACAGGTTTTCTTGATTGAAGGGCACGGGAACCCTTTCTCCGTGTTCAATTTGAAGCATAAGCAGGTAACTAGGTTTACCAGACAACTCAAATCACCTATTAATTATTTAAGTTCTATTATGAACGCGAATCTATAAAGCCTTTTCCGACACTCAAAAATATACTTACGCCTCGTGTCTTAGACGAAGTATTGAGAAGCCTTTTCATGGCAATTTTAAAAATGATTCTGATATTTAAAAGGGTGAATCATGATGTATGAAAGATTTCTAATAAATTTTTAATGCAATATTTTGGGGCTAATGTCATAGTTTGAGTTATTATTTTAGTAAAAAGGAGTGTAAGTGAGCCCTCCTCTCCTGTTTTATCTCCAGGCCGTCTTTATGACAGCCTAATTATTATTTCTTTTTTGAATAATTTAAACCTTTGGTTTAGGTATATGCCTTTATAATTGTATTATCTATGAAGTAATAAACTAAAATCTAGAAAAGTTTATCATATAAATTTTTATTGAAACTAAAAAAATTAGAAGAAAATAGCCAAAGTACTAGAGCACCCGACAAAAATAGTTCAAAAAAAGTTAAATTCCCAAGAAACAACCTACAAATCTTAAAAACACCTCAGTAATATATCCACATAACGAAGAAGACCATAGCAGGAGGCAGATTCACCGAAAATGTCCGCAATAAAAACACATGACTTAACTAAAAAATTCAAAAACCTCACCGCGGTAGACCGACTAAACATTGAAATCGAAAAAGGCGAATTATTCGGAATGCTCGGACCAAACGGCGCAGGCAAAACAACAACAATAAAAATGTTAGGCACGCTAATCAAACCCACCTCAGGAACAGCAGTGGTATGGGGACACAACGTCCTGACTGAAAAGGATGAGGTAAGAAGCAACATAGGAATAGTCTTCCAAGACCCCAGCCTAGACATAAGGCTAACCGGAGCAGAAAACCTGGATTTCCACGCAAGAATGTACGGACTGAGCAAAGAAAAAAGAAAAAAAAGAATAAAGGAAGTCCTAGACCTAGTGGAACTAACCGAACACGCCAAAACACTGGTTATAAAATATTCCGGAGGAATGAAAAGAAGACTCGAAATAGCCCGAGGGCTAATGCACTTCCCCCACGTTCTATTCCTTGACGAACCAACATTGGGGCTCGACCCGCAGACTAGGCGGAGAATTTGGGATTATATTAAAAAGATGACCTCTGAAGAAGAAGTCACGGCTATTATCACTACTCATTATATGGATGAGGCGGACTTCCTCTGTGATAGAATCGCCATTATAGACTTCGGAAAGATTGTTGCTTTAGACAACTCAAAAAACCTTAAGCAAGCAGTTGGGGCTGATGTGATATCTCTGCAGATAGGTGATGGTGAAGAAAAATTTCTTGAATTGTTAAAGGGTGTCGACTGGGTGCAAAAGATAACCGAGCATGACGGATTAATAGACCTCAACGTGCAACAGGGAGAAACCAAAATACCGGAAATAGTAAGCCTGGCGCAGAAGGCGGGGATAAGAATCAAGTCCGTGAATCTACGCGAGCCCACGCTTGAAGACGTTTTCCTCAAGTATACTGGGAGAACAATTAGGCAGGAGGAAGGGGGAGCCAAATCGCTGATGAAGGAAAGGGTTAGATCAGTTGAAAGGAGAAGGTAGAAAGCGGAAAATGTCCGAAAATCAAGTGGAGGAATGATTGAGTTATGAAGGTATTAGAACTGCAAGCTGTTTACGTAATGTGGTTACGTGAGATGAAGAAATTCTTCAGGTCATGGAGTAGAGTGATCGGAATGATTGCTATGCCAGCCTTCTTTCTGGCATTTTTGGGGATGGGATTTCAGTCTTTTCAAATACAAGGTGTTTCGTATTCAGCAGTAATAGCGAATATTTTAATAGCTTCTTGGGGTTTGCCCCCTAATTTAGGACCAGTAGAATCATATTGGGTAGCGAAAATCGCCGGTTCAATCGCGGATGTTGTGGCACAGAGTCTTGGATTAAATTATACGAATTTTTTAGCTCCCGGAATTGTGGGAATGATTCTGCTCTTTGCCTCGATGGTGGCGGGGTTGTCTATTCTTTGGGATAGGGAATTCGGATTCCTCAAAGAGGTTATGGTTACACCCGTAAGCAGGCTCTCAATTGCTCTGGGAAGAACTATGGGTGGGGTAACAACCGCCATAATGCAGGGACTCCTAATCCTAGGAATCTCACTATTCATGGGAGTGAAAGTCAATGTCCCCACAGGGCTCAGCCTCTCTGCAGTCTTCATGGTACTGATATCCACTTCGTTTGTCTGTTTGGGTATGGCGTTCGCTTCAAGGATGACAGATTTTCAGGGCTTCATGCTGATTATGAACTTCATAATATTTCCGCTGTTCTTCCTCTCCGGAGCACTGTTTCCTCTGAGCTCGTTTCCGAGCTGGGTTCAGACCGTCGCCTATTTCGACCCCTTAACTTACGGAGTGGATGCGCTTAGAACCACGCTTGTCGGAATTGGAGGAACAATGCCCCTAACAACTAACTTCCTGGTTCTTATCGGCTTCACTGCTGCCACGCTTCTGCTAGCTACTTATTTGTTCCAGAGATCGGAAGTGGATTAAACTATTAATAACAATGAATTCTAGGGTTTCCCATATTTCGAAATATAAAAGAGGGCAGAAACGTGGTATCGCGTGCATGCCTTTCTTATTTATTGTTGTTTTTATTCGCTTTTGGGTAGAGAAAAAATTTAAATCGAATTTTAGAGATTAGTTTCTTATTACTTATTCGTAATAATTATTGCTGGTTGAGAAAGTTGACCGAGTCTGTTAAAATTTATGAAGGTTCCGACGATTACATCGCATCGGATGAGCTTGCAAATATTGTTAATGCATCCATTGCGCTTGGACGCCCTTTGCTGGTTCGAGGTGAACCAGGAACGGGAAAAACGCTTCTGGCAATGAGCATTGCAAAAGCTTTAAACAAAAAGCTGATTGTTTGGAACATAAAGTCTACAAGCAAGGCTAAGGACGGTCTTTATGTATACGACACTGTTCAACGACTGAACGACAGTCGCTTTGGAGATAAGGACATCTCAAACATCGAAAGCTACATCAAATTGGGAGAATTAGGGCAGGCGTTTGAATCCGAAGAGCAAGTGGTTCTCCTAATTGACGAGATCGATAAAGCGGATATAGAATCCATATGTTTTGATTAGCATATGGCTAGAATTTCCAAACGATCTTTTAAACGAACTCGATGAGATGTCGTTCAGGATTATAGAAACGGGTAGGGTAATCAAGGCAAAAACCCGGCCCATCGTTATCATCACGAGCAATAATGAAAAAGAGCTGCCAGATGCGTTTTTACGTCGGTGCGTGTTTCACTACATCGAATTTCCAGATGAGGAGCTGATGCGTAGGATTGTGAATGTTCATCATCCAAACATTGAGGAGAATCTTCTTAATCAGGTTTTGAAAAAGTTTTACGAGTTGCGTTCTATTAATACTTTGAAGAAGAAGCCCTCGACGAGTGAGCTTATTGATTGGATAGCTGTGCTCCTTCGTTTTGGGATTACTGAAAAAAGATTGGCGGAGGAGATTCCTTTTCTTGGTTCTCTCATTAAGAAGGAGCAGGATCTCGTGGAACTTGACCGCGTGACGCAGCAAGGAGCGTATGAAACAGCACCCCGCAGGAGCTACTATTAAAATGCTCACCGATTTCTTTTTCCTTTTGAAGCAGAATAAGATTCCCGTTACGATTACCGAGTGGCTTATTTACATGGAAGCCCTTTCGAAGGGGCTTCACAATTGTAGTTTTGATGATTTTTATTTCTTAACGCGTGCTCTGCTCGTGAAGAACGAGTGTTATTTTGATGCTTTTGATCAGTGTTTTGCTCAGTATTTTGAGGGTGTGGAAGGGTCTTTCACAATTGATGAGGAGTTTCTGAGGTGGCTTGAGAACCCGCTTAATCAGAGGTATCTAACGCCCGAAGAGCTGGAGTTCCTGAAACACTTGAATGTGGACGAGCTTCGAAGGCTTTTTGAGGAGCGGCTTAGGGAGCAGAAGGAGCGGCATGATGGGGGCGATAAGTGGATTGGTACTGGTGGAACGTCTCCCTTTGGAGTTCGTGGTGCTCATCCCACGGGAATCAGTTTGAGCGACCGGAGGGGGAGTGGCATGGCTATGAAATACGCTCTTGAGCGACGGTATCAGAACTATCGACACGATTTGACTCTGGACATCCGCCAGATTCAAATGGCTCTTAAAAAGCTGCGATTGTTTAAGCGTATTGGTGTGCCGGATGAGTTGGATCTTGAGAATACGATTGATGAAACGTGTAAGAATGCTGGGGAATTGGAACTCATATTTCGTCCGGAACGGAAAAACCGTGTGAAGGTCCTTCTTCTAATGGACACTGGGGGTTCCATGGATCCTTACGCCGACCTCGTGAATCAGCTCTTTTCGGCAGCGTACTCCCTGAAATTTTTTAAGGATTTTCAGTACTTTTTCTTCCACAATTGTATCTATCAGTTTGTTTATAGGGATATGGTGAAATTGAAGTCCACGATGGTTGCCACGGCGGATTTAATGCAAAAATACGATAAGAATTACAAGCTCATAATCGTTGGAGATGCGAGCATGCATCCTGGTGAGCTGGTTGAACCGGGCGGCGCAATTTATTATTATCCGGTTGAGACGGATAGAACGCCGGGCATTGTGTGGCTCACCCGCTTACGAAATCATTTCAGAAAATCGGTCTGGATTAATCCGTCGGGTTACTCTGGCTGGACGATCAACATGATTTCCAGAATCTTTCCCATGTTTCGGTTAACAATTAACGGTATAGAAGAAGCAGTCAAAGCTTTGGTATGATGCAGTCTAAAGAGGATTATTCCAAACGAAGGGGAAAAGTGCTCTGAAGGAAGGCTTTTAGTAATCTTGTATATGGTTGCAAAAATTATTTTCAAACTCTGGGAGAATCGAAGATGGACTGTTCTGGTTGTGAAGCCTCCTGCTGTAAAAACTTGGTAAAGGCGAGGGGTGACCTAAAAGTTGGTTTATTCCTTTTGTCTCAAGAAAAAAGGCGTTTGGCGGAGCTGGCAAGTAAAAAGGGCTTAGGGGTTGATATTCGACCATTACATTATCTGGAAACAAGTTTGGGTGAGCAGAAAATACTCACGCACCAGATGGTGAATAGGGACTGCGAATTCTTGGATAGAAAGGCGAACAGGTGCATAATTTACGATGGCAGACCTTTAGTGTGTCGAAGCTATCCTATTCAGTGCAAGCTCCCAAACACCGACATGGAAATAGATCTGGATTGCAAAAACACATCATCCGCCCCCTCAGTGTTGAAAGAGTTAGGGGCTGAAGTTCTCAGCGTCAAGGAGGAAGACGAAAAAAAGAACTGGGAAATGTTCCGTTCTCTGGATTTAGAGGAGGAATATTCAGCCTACTTGGAATTGAGGAATGCATGGTTTAGGATGCTAATGAAATACGGTAAGCGGGGGGAAGCTACAATATATTTTTATGATCATGTTAAAGAGGAACTATTTCCATACATCAAATGTCGCAACAGGGAATGGTTGTATAGGAAAATGGTGTGAAAAGGGAGACGCATTTTGGGTATTTGCGCATTCTGAGCAGAGAAGGTTCTGCGGTAAGTTTTTTTAGCTCATTGTCAGATGGGTTCAATGAATGAGTGTGGTTTTGATGTCCAGCCTTGAGAAGGAGAAAGGAAGGGCTAAGAGGCTCTCAAATCTTCAGAAGGCTGTTGGTTATCTTACTTATTTTTTGATTTTGGGGCTGGTCATTATAAACACGTATTTCATACTGAATAATTGGGGGGTGCGTTTTAACATTTTGCCTACACCGGTCCCTTCTCACACACTCGTTATACTCGGCTTAGCACTCCTTTTTTCTATAATTATTCTCCAAACCGTACTCGTGTACCAACTTTATAAACTTAAAAAAGAGGCTTTAAAGGATAAAAACCAAAACCGAAAACCAAAAAAGTCAATGTGATACGTGAAAACGCTTTAAAGACTTGAAAAAAGAATAGAAATAGAGAAGAAATTGGGATTAACTAACTTATATATAAAAAAGGAGAGTAGAGAGGATATCTAATCAACCGTGAGCTTTGCGTCTAAATCTGCTTCTTTTAGAGCCACTAGCCTTTACTACAATCTCTTTTTCAAGAACTGGTGCTTCGAAGATTTTCTCCACTCGGGTGAGTTGACGAGCCGAAGTGAAGGGAGCAAATTCCCGTCCATCACCGGCATAAAACTTGGAGAAGAACTCCACCCAATGAAGTCGCAGACTATTCATGAAGCTTAATAAGCCTTCTAACCCAATTACAAGAATACCGCCTACGGCTGCCCAAAGAAGCGACTCGGAAACCACTTGTACCACGGGAGCTTCGATTAGCTCAGGTAGGATTGCTCTGAATATCCCCTGGGAGATTCCGATTAGCTCAGGTAGGTATGTTGGTTCGTATAAAGTTGCTAATTTGGGTGGGCCGGGTAGCCCTAGGAATATTTCGGACAGTATGGCGTGTACTGCTGCTAGGGCGAAAATTCGTGCGAAGGATATTGAGTGAGACAGACAGGAGATTAAGTAGTCTAGCTGCTCTGAGAATCCTTCTGCTCGGTCGTGAGAAAAGTATATGCTGCCAAATAACGAAACAAACAGAGGAATTAAGACAAATCCGTACGTGAGAAATTGAACAGGTGGTAAGAGAATGACAGGTGACCAAGAGGTTGTAGTAATGTTAACTATTAGCTGTACGTATGATAGGGTTTCGTGCAATAGATGGTCTCCAAGGAAATACTGAATCTGAGCTATCAGTTCCAAGCTATGCCATAAGTGTGTATCCATTAGATAGGTTCCAATACCTAGGGGTTCTAGGACTTTTAGGGGTCTTATAGTTGTGTACCAGAAGGGTGTCATTGCCTGCCACATCGTTGGCAAGTTGCTTACAGAGAGGCCTACTGAAGGGGTGAAATAGTTGGTTACTAGTTGGCTCAACTTACTTGTTGAAGCCCCCCATGGGGAGCCCCAGTTCATAAAGTTAACACTATATTCATCACTGTATATTATTAGGAATGCGCCTAGGTAGAACAATATAAGAAAAAGTGGCTGGAAGACCGCCAGTTTTTTCTGACCCTTCCTTACTAGGTTAGCAAATCTTACGGAAAATCCGAAGGTGATTTCGATTACTCCGATGACTATTGCTAGTCTCAGGAGTCTAAAGTTTCCATCCGTTGTTCCGAACGGATAGTACCATAGAGGATTAATAATGGCGGTTGACCCAAACACTTCGCCGAAAAGGAACCCGAAAATTATTGCAGAAAGTCCACAGAGAACCAGCAAGCCTGCTCCTTCGTATATATATGCCATAATTCCAGTGATTGCTGGTCTTTTTAGTCTCCAGGCGAGAATGGCGAGTGCAAACAGGGTTAGTATAACTCCGTGAGCTACGTCGGGAAACATTAGTCCGAAGAAAAATGGAAGGGTTAGAGTCATAAGTTTTGTTGGGTCTGTTTCTCGATAGTTTGGTATACCAAAACCCTTTACTAGTTTTTGGTACGGGCTAAAAATTCTGCTATTTACCATTTTTGTTGGAGGCGTTTCTTCGGTGGGAGGATTTTTTGTGACCTCGATTATAGCGGTCTTTTCTGTAACATTATCAATGGCGTTCCTTAGTTTTTTAACCTCACTGAGGGGAACCCAGCCCCAAACTTCTATAGTTGATTTTGTTATCCGGAGGTACTTTTTAGCATCTATACGGTCTCTTTCAATTTCGAGCAGTTCTCTGCAAATGAGTAACTGGTATCCCCACTCTTTGATTATACCCATGCGTTTTTCTTCTAGGTTTTGGAGGTCTTCTTCTAATTTTTTTATCTTTGCTTGAGTTTTTGTCATTACATCTTTCAAAGTGCCTTTGACATCCGGAGGTACCTTGAACTCTTCGAAACCGAAAGCAGTGAGAATTCTTTCGACCACTCCACGGTACTGGTTTAGTATCGCTATGAAAACTACGTCCCGCCCTCCAGCTATGCTGGCGGAGCGGAAAACATAGTTGCCCTCAGTTACCTCTTTGATACGCCATTTTAGTGTTCCAGATCTTATGGTTGGCACCGTTCCCGCTACTGCGTAAACGTATCTTCCTGGGCCTAGTTGAGCTATGGTAATATCTAGGGGTTCAAGGGTCTCTGCTACCTTAAATATTGTATTTTGCTGGTCTAAGCTCTGCCGCGCTTGTAAGAATTCCTGGCTTAGAGACTGTATTTTCGGCTCAACCTTACCCAGGGTCTTTTCAGACATGTCAAGTATTTTATCTAATTTTTTATCGTCAACCAAATAACGCTTTTTTCCACGTATTTTAGCCGCTATACCAGGAACATACTGGGCTAATTCGAGGTAATCAACATGTCTTTGTATGTCGTTTAAAACCTTGTAAACGGACTGTTCCTTTTCAGAAAGCTCGGTAGCCGCTGAAGTACGCTGTTCCAATATGTCTATGAGTTCTACTTCTCCTATCTCGTGTAAGCAACGTAATAAGTCACGTTCATAATCTTTATGACTGATAACCTTTATAATGCCCATTTCAGCTACAGTGAATTTCATTGCAAGTCCCTTTGAAAATTTGTACCAGATAATGTGACTAGAGAAGTATTTTACGGTTAAAGTTTCGAATATATATAATTTTTGCAGACATTTACAGGTATATTATAGTACAATTTATTTGGAGTTAAATACTGAAGATTATTCTCTCTGCGGGAGAGTAAATTCTATCCTCAACGTGTGAAAAGTTCTCAATTCATCCCTTAGGAGATAATATTTTGAAAACTTACCGACATTGAACGTGAGTAAAAATGGGTCCCGTACCCGTTTTCAATTATTGTTAGTGTATTTCATCATTTGAGGCGGGCAGTACCATAATTTGTAACTATACTTATTTTTGGGCGTAAGACATAGCGTTATTGTTAAATATTAAAAGGTAATACTTCAAACCTGAAAATACAGTGAGCTTTTGAGGTGAGTGCAATGGCTTCGGATGTTCTTAAAGTTATCAGAAGTGCTGAAGAGGCTGCCGAGAAAAAAATCTCTTTAGCGGAGAGTGAAGCTCGAGCAATAGAAAATAATGCAACTAAAAAAAGGGACGATTTATTTAAAGAAAAGGTCAGTTTGGCTGAAAAAGAAGTCGAAAAAATAATGAAAAAAGCAGAAAAAACTGTGAATGAAGAAATTAAAACCATTGAGAACGAATCTGAGAAGGAAGCAGAGAACATCATATCGGAAGGCTCAAAAAGAATGGATGCAGCAGTTAAGGTAATTGTGGAAACAGTAATCGGGGGATAGATAAAATGAAGGCGGCAGACAAAGAAGCAGTCGAAGGAGAAGAAGAAGTAATAGTAGAAGGCGTGGAAGAGCCGGAAATGGAGAGATTAAAAAAGATCAAAAGCAGAATCGAAGAAGAGGCAGAAGAAAGAGCAAGTTCAATAATTGAGGAAGCAAACGTAAAGGCGAAGGAAATAGAGGAAGAAGCAACAGGCAGAGCGGAAAAAAAGGCTGAGGAAATAATCAAAAGAGGCAAAGAAGAGGCAGAGAGATACAAGCGAAGAAGGCTAGCAGAAGCAAAACTCAAGGCAAAACAGAGGAAAACAAAAGCACAAGAACAACTAATTGAAATGGCGTACGAGAAGGCCAACGAAAAACTAAGTGAACTAACTTCCTCGAAAGAGTATCCCAAAATATTGGAAAGGTTGGTTCAAAGCGCCGCAATAAGTATTGGCGGCGGAGAGTTAGAGGTTCTCCTACCCGCGGGACATAGCAAATACCTGTCAAACACTTCTTCGATCGCAAAAAATGTGGAAGCGGAAACTAAAAATACAACAAACATAACCGTTTCAAAGGAAACATTAGACGCAACCGGTGGATGTTTGGTCAGAAAAAAGGATGGTAGCATATCTGTTGACAACACCTTCCAAGCAATACTAGAGAGGAACATTAAAGAAATTAGAGTGAAAGCGGCAAAGACTTTATTAGAATAATATCTTACTATTTTATTTTTTCAGACAAGCAAAACATTTTCTTGACTTGATTGAAAAACCTTGGAATAAACGGTAACTCAACAGCCAAGAGAGGTTAGTCTAAAACATCTTTTGCAGAATCTTCGAAATTCATCTACAACTTGTTTGCTTCTCGTAGGAGCGAACTTTTCTTTTCATGTGGTGACCCTGCAAGAACTAATATACTCCTCTTTCACAACTTATGAGATTCTCACCATCAAATAATTAGAATCATGCATTGAGATGACTGAATCTAAGAAAAGGGGGATTAAAAAAAAGTGGTAGATTTTTATTTTTTATAGTCTGCCCAACAACAAGAAACTTATAACGAATCCATATATCGCGATAGCTTCGATTAACACAATGTAGATGATGGATCTGCCGAACACTTCGGGTTTCTCACTTATAGCTCCTATAGCGGCTGCGGACGCTGTACCCATGCCAAGACCAGCTCCAAGACCCGCTAAACCTACAGCGAGACCCGCACCTATACCTATTGTGTATTTTGCGAAGGGACTAAAGTCTATATATTGTAACTGTGCCACTACGAAGCTATTGTACATTGATACTGTGAGGACTATCGCCGCTGCGATTAGTAGGAGTAGGAAATTTTTGTTCATTCTTTCACCTCTATCAGAAGATTATTAGTAGGTCACGAATCTTGCTCGGTTCTACCGCCTCTACTTTCCCGACAATTATTATTTTAATGTTTCGGATTTCTTGGCTTTTAAGTTCCAAATAAGCTATGGGAACCCCTATGTGAAAGGGAAAACCAAGCAATTGGGAGTAAATAATTTGGGTAAGATACTCGTTGAAAGCATGTTCAATTGGAAAAATGGACTTTGTTTGTTCATACACTTCTTTTGCTCTGTAGGCAAGGTATCGGAATTCCGAAACCGAGAGGGTGTTTAGTACACCGTCTATATCTGGTGCAGCAATGCATTCTCTGATGGCCCGTTCAGATTTGTAGAATACGGGCAGAATGAGTTGTTCTATTACTTCTGGTCGAAGTTTCAGGGCTTTGCTTCTAAGAATGGTCAGGATGTTTATGTTGTCTATTTTTGTTCCGATTATTGTCTTGGCGTATTTTTTATCACTTCTGGAGAGTTTTTTTATGTTTGCCCAGAGTTCGCCGTATATCTCCCTGTCAAGTGCATTTTCGAGTACTAACGGTGTTTTAAGAGACTCAAACTGGGGAAGAGCTGCCGTTAAGGCTTCTTTAGCCTTACGTTTTCTTACCTGATCAACGACCTGATTAATATTCTGCGCGTCTAAGAGAATGCCGTACTCCTCCGCTTCTTTGGGGGACAGTGACACGATGTATTGTAGGGCTGTCTGTTTCGGCGTTTTGCTAGTTACCGCACTGATTATAACTTTTAGATTGTCGTAGTAGAATTTTTCTCTATAAAGTTTTAAAAAAACTTTGGCTTTTCCCGTAGAACTATTTATTATCAAGTCGAAAGACCTTAGGAATTCTTCGCTTAGAACTCTGTCTATCTGTACTAGATCATAGGGGGGTCTTAGTTCGACTTGGGCTATTCTTTCGGCGTAGGGAGTTGCACTGAGAAGGCGTACTACGTCATCAATGTTGGTGGACTGCACTAGTTTTTCGTAGTCTCCTACTGATAGCAGATGTGATTTAAGTGCTCTTACCTTTGCGTTGATTTGTGCGTATTCTCTTGCCGTGAGCACGTCCATTGGTTTACCCCGCTGATATTGTTTTTGAGGCTGCCTCTACAGTGCTGATTACATATATAAAAGCTATTCCTCAAAGTCAGTATCATTTTTAGAAGAGGACTTCTCCTCATCCTCAAAGTTCACTTGAAGTTTCATAAGTTTAAGTACTCTTTCCCATTTTTCATCCTCAGAGAATTTAGAGTCTTTTTCCTGAACCTCCCCCGGCAAAACCTTCGATTCAACCGGTGGAGGTGAAGGGGCACGGGTTTCCTTTTTTATATCAATTCTTTTGGAAATTTCTCGGGATTCCCAAAGTCTAATAATTTTGAACAAATTATATATTCCCACCAAGAAACCCAAAATAGCACCGAGTATTGCCCAATAGGCGGAAAACTGAGGATTTAACTGTCGACCTACATAAGCACCGAGTATTGCCCAATAGGCGGAAAGCTCAGGACTTAACACTTGACTTATGTAAGCACTAATTATCGGCCAATAGATGGAAAACTGAGAACCGAACTGTTGACCTATATAATTCCCGATAAAAACACCAGTAACAACCATGATGGGAAGCTCGGAACCAATAATCATCCATTTACCAATATTTCCGGCGCTATACCTTCCACTATCTTTTTTTCTTCTTTCAAGGCTCACAAATAGCCCTCCAAGAGGGGCTATATTCAAATCCACAATTAAAGCTTTTCCAAAAACACGAAAAACATTCTAGTTAAAGTTCACCTTTAAAAAAGTACTAATCCCGAGACTACCAAAAAACATATTCTATCCCAAACAAGAGAACGTGGGCGTGCCATCTCCCCGTTAACAGCTTCTCACCCTTTCCGGTTGAACCAGCCTTATTACTCTCTTTCCTTTTTCGGCATTAACCTCACGCAATTCATTCTCAACCTTTAGAGGATGGAGATTTCTTGCTCAAATCTTTTAAGGTGGTCTGCCGATGAGTTTCGCTACGTCCTCCAAGTCGTAAGCGGAATGGTTTGTGTTTTGAAGCTTGTTTTTGTCTTCCACTTTTTTAGCCAATAGGACATAGTGTTTCTTTTTTGTGGATTCTATCTTTTCCACCTTAGCCTCTAGCTTCTCTAGGATCGACGCTGCTTCTTTTCCTGACAGGTTTGACCATCTAACCTCTACGATGATTATCCGGCTGTTGCTGGCCACTATGTCTATTTCCGTTCCCTTATGCCACCACCTGCCCACCTCTAGGAATGGATCCCTGATGAGCCTTCTGAGAATGTATTTCCTACAGATGTTTTCGAAGGCTTCTCCAAGGTAGCTGTTAAATTCTTCGTTGAACTTCGGCATGAATGTGTCTAGTTCCCCGCTTTCAAGTATCCCTCTGTTCGGGTAAACGAAGCGGAACCAAAACCTGAAGTAGTTGTCTACTATCACGTATCTTCCTTTCTTCGTTCTTGTTTTAGCCTTTACACTGGAGAATGTTGGCAGTTCTCTTTCCACTATGCGTAGACTCTGGAGAACCGACAGGTATTTTGACACCAAGCTTTTATCCAGCTCTGTTTCGTTTACGATTCCACCGAAGGATTCCTTTCCTGCTGCTACGGCTCTCAGAATGGCGAAGTAGTTCGCGGGCTTCCTCAGCTCCTGCTTAAGAAGAATTTCAGCCTCCTCGTAAAGATAACCTCCCCTCGAGAAGATATTTTCAACAAGATTTTTTTCAAATGTTTTCCTACCATTAAAACTTGCGAGGTAACTCGGCACCCCTCCAACCACACTGTAAACCTTAACCAGATCCTCGGTAGCATAATTCGGGAAAAAGCCACTCGCACTAAAGAAACCCATTTCACCCAACATCCATTGCCCGGTTCTCCTACCGTAAAGGGGACTCTTATATCCCAAAACATCTGTTTCCATCATTCCAATACTTGAACCACACAGAACCAGAAACACATCACTCCGCTTTGACAAAAAAGTGTCCCATAATCTCTGGAATATCGAAACCACAGGCTTATATCCCTCAATGAGAACCGGAAACTCATCAATTATCAAAACAATCCTCTCAGAACCCTTACGCAGAAAAAACTCCCTGAACAACGTTTCAAAGTCTTTTATATCAGCTAGCCTGAAAAGTTCATCCTTCAAGTAGTCAGCAAAGAGCTCTTTCAGCTCTCTAACAGAATCCTTGACCGGTTTCTCTGTAACCAAGAAGTACACATGAGGCTTGTTTCGAACAAAATGCAGAAGTAATGCGGTTTTTCCTATCCTCCGCCGCCCATAAACCACCAAGAGCTCCGGCTGACCTGAAGAGTACCTCTCCTCCAGAAACTCTAGCTCCCTCTCCCTATCAACAAAAAGTTGAAACATAAGTATAATACTCAAGTTTCAACAAATAAACATTTTCACGGTTAAGAAAAAGGAGCCGTCCTAAAAACTCTTTTTCTTCCTAATTTTTTCTATTTTTGCAATTTTTACTACCAATTAAAAAAATTAGAATTATAATTCTTTATGCTTTTTAACACGTTACTTTTTTTTAATATTACCTTTTGTGATAGCACTCATGAAAATAAAATTCAGCATACACGTGGCATGTGGTGAAGCCGAAGCCACCTACAAAATTGAGGTCTAACATAGCTACAAGCTCAGTCCTTTAGGTGCCTTAGGTATGAGTAGTTGACATTTCAACTCCATGCCTTATTGCCCCAATATCTAGATAGAGGTCAACGTTCCATCTGTCTTCATACGTTTTTTCCCACCCCTCCTTTCCATATTTTTCAAACGCCTTCAAAAAAACTCTCCTGCGTTTTGAAATGCTTTTCCTGAATTTTTCAATTACAGAAGAATCGACAAGCCTTTTGATACCGTTTAATATATCAAGATAGCAGCCAACCACATTAACCATGTTTCTCTCCTTCGAGAGTTCCAAAAGTCTATCATAATCGACCTCTTTTGATTCAATCAATTTAATACAGAAATCCTCCACACCCTCAGGCGTTTCAATTTCCCTAAGAAAAATTTCCTCCACACTCAATTCCCTACCAACACTCTCAACCACACTCAATTTACCCCTCCCCTTAATTAAAAGCCCCGTACCCCGAATAGCAAGCCCCTCATCTATCTTATCGTAAAGCATCCGCTCAATTCCCTCCGGCGTCTGAACTAACCTTTCAAAAGGAATCGCCCCAGGATAAAAAATTTTTTTAGTATCCCTTTCTTCAGAAAAAAATTTATCCAATAACACATTCAGTTCATGCCCTTCTTTCAGGCTTACCACGGCGGGCTTTCTCCTTATGTAAGTAACAAGATTAGAATCAAATAAAAACCTCACAATTTTCCTTACCCAATTATACGACAAGCCCGTTATATCCTGTATCTCTCTCAGACTCACCTGATTTCTCAATGTTTTCCAAACATCAATAGTACTCTTCTTTAAAAGAAAACCCGGATCCACACCAAAACTCAAAGATTTAATGTAAATGTCCCTCAACTTTTGAGGCTCATACCCCCTAGAAACTTCAACCACCAATTCCCTCCCCCTACCCCTTCTCTCTATTAGACCCTTTTCTTCCAACAATTTTACGGCAACATACACAGCTCTCTGACTGTACGGAAGCTTATCGATCAATTCTTTAACTTTATGCGGCTCGATAGAAACCAGAGAAAAAACAGCGGATTCCACATCCATATTTAACACAAAAAATCAAATTATATTTAAATATTTTGCAAAAATAGTGTTAAAAACATTAACGCTCCTTTTTATCTGAGTTAAAAAGCCAGTTTACTAGCCCCACTAGATTCGTTGATATATCAAATGATGAACCTATTAAATAGGATTTAGCAAATTCTATAATTACAGTAAGTTTAAATGTTGATAAAAAGCTAGATCCCGAGTTGCCCTATCGCACTCTGACTGGACAACTTTAAATAGGTAATTTGTGAGCCTTACTTTTTTCCAAATAATTCCTTAATCAGTTCTGATTTGTCTATCTCTAGGTGACTGGCGATATCGTTTAAAATGCTGTTGAGAGTTCCCACCTTCAAAGGCTTGTGTCTAGGAATTGTAATGTGGTGTTCTCCTTTTAGAATGGTTGTTAGTCTTATATGACTTCCCGTCTGTCGTGTAATCTGATAATCATATTTTTTGAGAAGCCGGCAGAGTTCTTCACCGCTGATATCTCTTGGAATTTTCATACGGTTATAACCTCATCTTTTACCACATGCAGTCTTATGATTCGAGGCATTTGGTCTTCTTCAAAGTGGCATCTCACAGCGTCCCTAACCGCTACCTTCAACTCCTCTAAATCTTCAGCTTCTGTGTATATGGAGTATCCTAATGCTCTCGCTTCATATCCACCCTCTGCTGATTCTTCTACGAGAAATATTATCTCTTCCATACTACTCGCCTCCTTAACCGGCACACGTATCTCAAAAATCGCTTTCTATCCATGCCCCGTTTTGATGTTTATACACAACTGCTCGTTCTCCTTACTATCTGGCACGTAGTCAAACAAATCCAATTTCCTCAAATACCATACGTCAATAGGGTATAAAAACCCGCCGTTATCACCTTCGATACTTACCAGAGATAGATGTCACACCAGTTAAAGAACTGGTGCAGAAGACTGGGAGGCACACCAAGTGGTATGGTGATTTTTCCAGACATTCCCGTGACTGTGGACCTTGTTGAGCCTCAAACCTTAATTATTAGTGGTGTGCCGGTTCTTTTACTATTCTCGGTTATGTCAGGGTTGATGAGTGTGGGCGGTTCATCCGCTCCACTCTACGTGGGAGTAGGGGCTGTAACGCTGGTTGCCTTAGCAGGGGTTGCGGTCTACTTCTTAAGATTCAGAAAATAGCGGTAGAACCTAAACAGTAGATAAAATCAAAAAACCAAAAAATAATAAAAAAGAAAAGGAAGAATTAGATTGGAAGAATTCCGCTAAAGTACGCCGGTATGAAGTAGAGCGCTCCCGCAGCACTGCTAGAAAGACTGTAAATTATGCCGGGGAATATTCCGAACACCACGCAAGCAGCAGCTAACAAGACAATAGGAACAAGCATCCAAACCGGGGCTCTTTTCCTCTCCAGAGACTTAACCTTCGCAGACTCCTTACCGAACCAGATTATCTGAATAAGCCGCAGGTAATAAATAGCCGAGAAACCGCTGGAAATCACCGCAACCACAGCCAGAGTAATCCAAACCCACCCATTAAAAGTAAAGGGCGCAAGCTGAACAGGCGAAAGAATCAATAAAAGCTTAGACCAGAAACCATTGAAAGGCGGAAGACCAATAAGCGCCAAACCGCCGATACCCACGCTAATGCTTACAGTGGGCATCTTCCTCCCAATGCCGGAGAGGTCGTCCAGCATACGCGAACCAGTCGCGTGTAGGTACGCTCCAGCACACAAGAAGAGAAGCCCCTTCATAATAGCGTGGTTAATCACGTGGAACCATGAAGCAGTGAATCCGAGAAGCGTGCCAGTCGAGAAGCCGATCAGGATGAAGCCGATGTTAAGAATACTGCTGTACGCAAGCAAACGCTTAAGGTCCTTCTGAAGCAAAGCCATAACGTTAGCCACAACCATAGTAACAATCGCCAAAACGACCAAAGCATTGTTCCAGTCAAACGGATACGGAACCGGAAACGCTGGAAAACCAACAGGAAAACTATAACGACCCAGAGTAAAGGTGTACAACTTCAACAAAGGAACCAAATCTAGTAACGGCGAAGGAATCAACTGCACCGGGAACATCACCGTCAAGGTACGAATAAACGTATACACACCAGAAGCGATAACCACACCCGACAGCATAGCACTCATACCACTAGGAGCAGCCGGGTGCGCATCGGGCAACCAAAAATGAAGGGGGACTATGGCTGCTTCGACGCCGAATCCTGCTATGAGGAGTGCGATTATTAGGTAGAATAGGGGTCTGAGGGTGAATAGTTGTAGCCAGTCTAGGATGTTTATTAGGGTTCCGGCGTAGGCGAAGTTTAGTGTTCCGGTGTAGCCGTATATGAATGACATTGCGTAGAGGACTAGGCTGCTTCCTACTGCTACCATTATGAGGTATTTGAATCCGGCTTCTACTGGTTCCCATTTTTCTTTTCTGAATCCTACGAGGCAGTAGGCGCTTATGCTCATTATTTCGAAGAATATGAATAGTGTGAATAGGTCGCCTGAGAAGACTATGCCGTTTAGTGATGCTACTAGGATTAGTAGTAGTGCGTAGAATTTTGTTTTGCCGGTGTCGTGTTCCATGTATTGTATGGAGTATATGCATACGAGTAGTCCGAGTCCGGTGAAGGCTGCTGCCATGAGTATGCTTAGGAAGTCTACTGCGAAGACTGAGCCGGTGGGTGGTGCTGTGACTGCTGCTAGTATTGTCCATAAAGTGCTTCCGCTGTAGAGCATGTTCATGAGTATGGTTAGTATGTATCCGGCTGGCATGTATTGGAAGTAGAAGGTTGGTGTAATGTATATAGTGGTCGCGGATAGAGCGAATATGATGTCTGATGAGAGTTTTAGGGTGTTCATGTTCCAGTACATTTGGTAGATGACGTATGCGGTGGCTGAGAATCCTGCGGTTGCTATGATTTCTCTTATTCTTTGTAGTTTGCCTCCGGCTACTCTTTCGAACAGGGTGCCGGCTCCAATTACCAGTATTGCGGTTGCAATTGGGATGAGTATTGGATATATTAGATTTATGTCGCTTAACATTTTATAGACCTCCTAATCCTAGTAGGTAGAGTATCTGCTGGTATCCATATAGTGTTGGTAGTATTTGGTTGGTTATCGGTGTGAAGTACTGTGTAGCAATTGCTGGTACTATTCCCAGCACCACGACGAAGGCTGCTAACACGGCTATGGGTGCCACTAGGCTTCGTGGAACTTGTACTTTTTTGAGTCCTTCTTTTAGTGGTCCGAAGAATATTCTTCGAACTGCCCATAGGTAGTAGCCGAGTGTGACGGCTGTTGCTACGAGTAGGAGTGCTGTTAGCAGGTACTGTGTTGCCGTTGAGCCTCCTGCGAATATCATCCACTCGCTGGTGAACCCTAACAGCGGTGGTACGCCCGCAACTGAGAGGCCTGCGATGGTTGCTATCGCGGCTGTTGTAGGCATTTTCTCGGACAGCCCTCCGAGTTTGTCGAAGTCTAGGGTTCCGGTGGTTTTCAGTATGATTCCAGCAACCATGAACCATACTCCCATGCAGATGCCGTGGTTCAGTACGTGCAGGAGGGAGCCGTTCACACCAATGACGTTAATCATGGCGAAGCCGAATAGAATGTATCCCATTTGCGACATTGATGAGTATGCAAGCATCCTCTTTAGGTTCTTTTGTGTTAGTGCCAAGATTCCGCCGTAAATAGCGGTGACTAGGGCAACTATTCCTAGGCTCGTCGTGAGCATTTGCACAGAGGGTCCCATGTAAACCACTAGGAACCTCGCGATACCGTAGGCTGCGGTTTTGGTCATGGCTGCACTCAGCAGGAGAACAACGGGCATTGGTGCCTCCATGTAGGTGTCTGGTAACCATGTGTGAAGGGGAAATATTGCCATTTTCACGGCGAAGCCTATGAAGATTAGGATTGCTGGGATGACAAGAATCAAACCGGTGAGATACAGGATGACCCATATATTGAACGTTGGGAAAGAGGGATTAATGAAGTTTAAGAAGCTTAGTACAGAGTTTGTAGGGTTAAAATATGCATATTGTAGGTTGAAGGACATTTGTCTGAAGTCGAATGAGTTTAGTGTTACGCCCATCATGAGTAGACCTGCGAACATGATTACGGAGCCGAAGGTGGTCCATAGGAAGTATTTGAGGGCGGTGATGCTTTTTCTTTCGGTTAGTCCGAACTGGTTTACCAGTATGTATGAGGGGATGAGCATCACTTCCCAGAAGAGGAAGAATTCTATGACGTTTGTTGCTAGTAGTACTCCGAGCATACCTCCTATGAATAGTAGCATGTTTCCGAAGAAGCTTCCGGGGTTTTCTACGTCCTTCATGTAGAAGGCGCAGTAGAACATGACTGCGGCGCCCAGTCCTGATACGAGCATGGCTATGGGGTAGCTCAACCCGTCGGCGATTAGGCCCGCGCTAAGAGAGATGTTTGCTAGGGGATTGCCAAACTGTGAAATAGGAAGCATCATTAGGTAGGGACTGTTTGGAATTATTTTGTACACTAGGTATAGGGGTTGTGAAACCGCTTTGTCGAAGAAGTTGAATGGCTGGTAACTTATGTTGATTGAGGTTGTGAATGGGTAAAGTTGCACGTTGAATGTTAGTGCCCATGGGAATCCTTGGGTGGTGTATTCGAAACTATATGTCCATATCCATGTTGTTGGGTCTAGCGTTAACTTTAGTGTTTGTGATATGGCGTAGGGGTTGAGCAGAACTATTCCTATGTGTATCATGAGTGCTGCTGAGGTGCCTGCGGCTATGAATGCTAGCCATCTTGCAGTTCTGCCGGATTTTTTTCCGATTAGGTAAACTATTGGTCCCATTATCAGTAGGACTGCTATGGAAGCGAGAAGTTCGTAGCTTGCTAATATGTTGTTTAACATTTTTTCATCCTCCTACCATAGTAGAAATATTACAATGAGTAACGCCACTCCTGCTATGATCATTAGTGTGTTGATGAAGGCTACTCCGGTTTGTGTTTTTCTGAATTTTTCGCTTACGAGGACGGTTAGTTTCGCGCTGGCGTAGTTGAATCCATCTAATACTTTGACTTCAAGGTTTCTGTAGAGCCAGGCGGCTCCTGAAAGGAATCCGTTGACGAAGACTACGTGGTAGAGCTTGTTTATGTACCATCTGTTGTAGAGGAAATTCCAGATGGCTCCACCTATACGAGTGCCGGTTACGTTTGCAGCGACGCCTCTTCGGGATATGTAGTAGTACCATGCGGGTATGAAGCCGATTGCGAATAGTCCGAGTGACAAAAGAATCGACGGCCAGGCACTCGCCAGTTCTGCAAACCATCCGCTATAACTGGTCATCTCAAAGTAGTGCCAATACTCCCATAACTCCCAATAAGGAACGAGGGCTTCGGGTAAACCTAAGGGTGCCTCGCTGAAAACCAGCCCTCCGAGGAGGTATGTTTGTAGGTGGAAGTATTCTGAAAAGCTTGGTAGGTATGTGGTGAATGGTCCTAGGAAGTACTTTCTGAAAGCTGGCTCAAGCCATCCAAATAGTATGGTTGCACCCGCGAGTATTAATAAGGGTACGTACATCACTTTTGGAGCTTCGTGGATGTGTCCTTCTTTGTCTAGGCTTTTGACGTGTTTGCTTTCTGGACCGTGGAACGTTAATCCCATCATGCGGAACGTGTAAAACGTGGTCATTGCAACCACTATAAGGGCTATTGCGTAGAAAATCAGTTGGTATGCGTCCCAAGTTGCGCCTAGTATTGCTTCTTTGCTGAAGAATCCCGCGAATGGAGGGAACCCTGCTAGGGCGAGAGCCCCCACAAGCATACATGCGTATGTGATAGGCATCTTTTTTCTGAGCCCACCCATCTCAAACATGTCCTTTGTAATAACCACGTGGAGCACCGCTCCCGCGCAAAGGAATAACAATGCTTTGAAGATGGCGTGAGTCATTAGATGGAACGTGCCCGCAAGGAATCCCAATGCCGAAGCAGCGGAGATTCCAGCAATGCCTAGAGCGAGCATCATGTATCCGATCTGGCTCATGGTGGAGTAGGCGAGGACTTTTTTGATTTCTCTGGCCACTATGCCCATGCTCGCCGTTAGAAGAGCTGTGAAGGCGCCTATAATGGCAACTGTTATGAAGAAGGTCTGCACCCCGCTTTGAACTTTTAGGTACAGCAGGAACCACTGTATTGCTCCAAGGTTGACACCATACAATGAATACAGAAGGGGGTTCTCTACTAGTGTTAGTAGTGTTTGTGGTACTCCGTAGAATATGGGTAGCACTCGGGCTACTAGGTATACACCTGCCACAACCATGGTTGCAGCGTGTATTAGCGCTGAGACTGTTGTGGGACCAGCCATGGCTTCTGGTAACCATACATCCAGGGGGAACTGTGCAGATTTTGCTACCGGACCACCGAAGAATAGTATCGCGACAACAGGCAGTAGTCCTCTTATGGCTAGGTCGGAAATCCAACCAAGTCCAGCATTTGTTGGAGCAAGCGGATTAATAATGTATACTGCTGCGTTTTGTTGTAGCTGGGTGAAGTTGAAGGTTCCCGAGATGAAGAATATTACTACTATTGCTATTAGTAGGGCTATGTCACCGATTTTCGTGGTCATAAATGCTTTCATGCCGCAGTAGGCGTTGTATTCTCCTTCTGTGACATAGTCTGGGACTGGGCTTTTTTCTTTGGCTTTGTGCCAGAATCCTATTAGGCCCCAGCTGCAGAGGCCCACTATCTCCCAGCCTATGAACATCTGGATGAGGCTGTCGGATATGCATAGGAAGATCATGCCGCCGATGAAGAAGTTCATAAAGAACCAGTAGCGTGTGAGGTCAGGCTCTCCGTGCATGTAGCCCCAGGAGAAGACCATTATTAGGAATCCTATGCTCGCCGTTACATTTGCCATGAACACGCTTAGGGGGTCAACGAGTACTCCCGCGTATAGTCCCTGTGGCATCCAAATTCCGAGTGGTGCCGGAGGGTTTAGGGGAATGTTTGGTATCCAGAGTTGGGTCCAATCGTAGGGTACAATTGACATCCACTTTATGGTTATCGGGATGTTTACGGGTATTCCGAGGATTGTTCCGGAGAATGTTTGTGTGATGTCCCATGGATATAGACTTATTCCGAGTTGGATCTGTGGTTGGGGTAGAGTAATGTATCCGTTCCATATGTCGGGAATCATGGATGCGGCTATTATTGCTGCTGCGCCTGCGAATAGTATGGCGCATATGTCTCTGAGTTTTGGGTTAATTTTGCTAAAAACGGGTGTTAGGACTGCTCCCAACATGGGAACTATCCAAACAAGCCAGGGTGCGTATTGTATCATCATTTTTCACCTCTACCATCTGAGTTTTCTCATTTTCTGTGAGTCCAGTGTGCCGTAGTGCTTGTAGAGATTCACGATGAATGACAGGGCTACTGCTATCACGCAACCACCGAGAACAATGGATATTATAACGAAAACGTGTGCAAGTGGGTCTACGTATAGGGGTGTGTAGAAGTTCGATGTGATAAAGTATGTTCCAAAAACGGTTAGGAAGAAATTGTCCGTTATTCCGAAAGCCTGGAAAATGGAGAATAAATCAAGCACCCACTGGGTGAACCATCTGTAAGCTGAGAGGGCTACAAAGTTTAGGTGAGCTGCTGCAACTAGGACTTCGATGCCGAGTGCCAGTTTTATGACGTTTCTCTTAGTCACCACAGCATAAAGTCCGACGCCGTAGAGGACCGCCGCGCTTACCAGATAAATTCCGGGGGATACGGGTAACGCCATTAGTTTTCAGCTCCTTTTTCTTCTTTTTCTTCAGGTTCTGCTCGAAGCAGTATTGCTGCTCCGATTCCCGTGGCAACAAATGCTACGGCTAGAGCCATTGTGTCAATGACCCTGTTTGACCATAGGTAGTTGCCTTCATAGAGGGCTATTTGCCATACTGGAACAGCTGTGATACCAGGCATTGTGATATTAGTGTATTGTGAGGCGAAATACGCTAGGGAGAACGGGTAAAAGGTGAAGGGAGTTAGCCAGAATACTTTGACTGCTATGGCTACGATGAATGCTGCGAGAATTATGCCGGCTGCTATTCTTGTGACTTTTATTAGTTTTTCTCTATCCATTTTTACTCACTCTCGCGTGCTTGTCTTGTGAGGCTTACGGTAACCAGTAGGAGAACCACTATTGCCCCTGCGTAGATTAGCCATTGGAATACTGCCACCCATGGTGCGTAGAGTAGGTAGAATAGAACCCCTAAGATTACGTTCATTACCGCAAAGGCGATGATTGCATGGTCAAGTCTTTTAAGTTCTACAGCGAGTACGCCGAAGACTATGACTAGCGCTAAAAGAGCCACGTGAATAATCGTGGGGTCAATCATTCAAGTCGCCTCTATTATTTTCCACTCACTATTTTTATTTTTTTTAAAACGGAGTAGTTTGGATTTGATGTTATATTTAACTCTTACGTGCCCAAAAACCCCGAAAAGGGTCTTTAAAGGGGAAGGGGGGACAAAAAGAGACCGTATGAAAGCCAATTTAGGGGAGTCATCATCATAAAATGGGTTAAAAGATAACAAATAAAATTTAATTATAGAGAAATTCTTGAAAAATCAATCTGGAGAGAGTAGGAAATTAGTTGAGTAGCGGCACCATCCTTGCGGGATGGGATGTTCTCTGCAGATTCCCAAATAGGGTTTCATCCCCAGATCATAACTGCCGCTCAAACTTCGAGTATTTCCGCCTTGCTGGTATCAACTTTTCCAGACCCCTTCCTCACCGTACCTATTTCGTAGTGGCTCACAGAGCGTTTGCCCAGTTCTGATTCCAAATTTTCCTTCTGGTCGTCTGAAATAATTAGAAGCATTCCGCCCGCTGTTTCCGCTGACTCACCAGACTGAAGACCGTATCCAAAAAGGTCTGAAAGCTCTAAAGAGCCTTTGATTATGGGAATTGTGTGAATGTCAATGTTGACCTTGCTGGCTTTTGCTATTTCCTGTGAGTGACCAAGCAGTCCAAATCCTGTAACGTCCGTAGAAGCATGGGGTTTAACAGCTATCATCGCCTCAGCCACCGGCTTATTTGTCGTTGTCATAATATCAATCCCTTTCTGAACAATTTCTTCCGCCTCTTTTCTGGATATTACTCCCAGCATTTGCTCTGCTACGATGGGATCTCGGAGTCCTCTGTAACAGGCCATGGCTGGCTGTGTACCCAGCGGTTTGGTAAGCAGTACTATGTCGTTGGGCTGCGCGTTTTTGTGTGATACTATCTGGTCTGGATGAGCTATTCCTGAAGCCACTCCTCCGACTAGGGGCCAGGGATTCAGTATGGTGTGGCCGCCTGTGATGGTTGTGGTGCCCAGCTCGCTTAGTAAATCGTTTATTCCCCGCAGCATGCCCTCAGCTATTTTGATAGGCATGTTTTCAGGTATTCCGAGTATCGCTAAGAAGCTCACAACATCGGTTGCGCCTATTGCTTATGCATGTAAATCGGGTAGATTTACACTATACACGTCATTCGTAACGTTTACAGCAGCAATCTTGCCCTGAATATAGGGGTCGTCAACATTCGGGGTTATGTAATCAACAGTCTCTATGAGTACAAGGTCATCCCGGATCTTTATCACCGCGGCGTCTTCCCCGATTCCTGCCAGTACTCTTCCTGAGGGGTCTCTTCTCACTCTGACTTTTTCTAGGAGGTTATGCAGTTCAGTTTGAGGTAATTTACATGATCATCCATGGAGAGTTACTGCTTTTGTTAACCTATAATCCTCCAGCCGTTTACACCTCCACTTTTGGTTAAGCGCTCAATTAGTATGACGCTGTAATATAATCATTACTAAAATTTAAAAAAATTATGAATTGAACGTGCTTGATTTTAAAAAGAAATTCAGAAACGATTCGTAATAATTGGTATTCATTTTTGAAAAAGGCAAATTAACGCTTCACTCTATTGCTTGGCGTATCGCTGTCAGAAAGTCCTGTGCGGTTATCCCAGGAGTTTCTATTTTCTCTTCCTCGTAAAATGTTTGGATAACTTGATTTATCTCCCCTATATCGGTGGGAGCCCCAGTAAGTCTTTTTTCTAGTTCGCTTAACTTATCCTCGGGATATATCCAGAAATCTCCGCTGAGCATTATTTCTTTGATCATTTCCTCGTCTATCCTCAGGGTGACTCTGATGAGGCCTCCGGGTGCTTTGTAGGCGGATTCAGAAACAGATGCGGTGCTTGAAATTTTCACTTTTCGTGCTAGGTCTGGGTGGCGCAAAAACACTAGGTTCAACCATTCTGGGGATTGGTATTTCTTCTTCAGTTCTCTCATGGCTTTCTTTTCCCAATCGGTGAGTATTCCTTTTCGCAGTTTTATATCTAGAGTTTCCTCGTAGTTTTTTACGAGCAGCGACTTTATTCTTTCTAGGGGAACCTCTTGTCCCAGTTCCTTTTTTATGGTGGTCATTCGCTCCTCGAGACTTTTCGCCACCTTGTCCCGGAACTTTTCGCTCGGAACCCTTAGGACTTTTACCATCATTTCATAGTTGAAGTCCATTATGATGTTCCCAGTCATTATGTTTACAACATTTTCCAGAGTGCCGGCACCGTTGCCGCTGATTTTTCTACCGCTCACTTCGATGTCGTTGATTGGTTTGTAAACCGCGGGGATGCCCAGCTCCTGGTAAGTTTTTGTGGGTGCTTCTAAAAGCTTTCGAAAGAAATCCTTTATCGATAATGGAACTTTGGGGTTCTTCTTATCAACAATTACTTGGTAGAAGAGTTGCCCTTGGTCCAGGTATACTGCCCCCCCGCCCAAGATTCTCCGAACCACTGGTATCCCCCGAGACTGGCAAAAAGAGTAGTCTACTTCCTTCTCCAAATCCTGATGGTATCCTATGCATACCAGTGGACTTTTAGGGTAGCAGAGTATGAGAGTTTCAGGAATTAGGTTTTTGCTTCTGGCTGACGCGACGGCCTCGTAAATAGTTTGAGTGTCAATTGCGGGTAGGGCGTCTAGGTCTAAGAGTCTCCATTCTTCCAATTCTTTCAGCCTCAAAAATTAAAAAAGAGTGAAATGTTGATTTATTTGAGCCTTTCTTTTATCTCCTTGTTTATCCAGTTTTTGATAGAGGCACCGGTGATAAGTTTAGATAATTCTGGTTTTAGATTTGTTGGTTGTACAACCACTAACCATCCTTTTCCGTAGGGATCCTCATTGATAATCGTGGGCTTCTTTTTTAGTTCAGGATTGACTTCCAAGATAGTGCCGCTGATAGGAGCTTTTAGCGGGCCGACCCATTTTCCGGTTTCTACGGAACCGAAGCTCTTATCCGCCTCAGTGGTTTTCCCCTCGGGTTTGAGTCTTACGAACAGGATTTTTCCCGCGGTTGCTTGGCCGAAGTCGTCGAATCCGATTCTCGCTTTTCCGTTCTCTACCTTAACCCAGCAGTGATCATTGTTATAGTATAGGTCTTCGGGAAGTTTGATGGTGACGCTCTCACCTTCTAAAGTAAATGTTACCTCCATATCTAACACCTTGCCAAAACGAAGGTTGTCTGTGATTTTAAATATAGTATTCTTTCCTTTAAAAAAACCTTATGTTTTTTACGCCTATAAAAAATGTTTTGTGGGAACAATTATCATCCTATTTAAAACATTTGTGCAAAGCTTACCCAAAATATAGGCGAATTTGGGGGTTAGAAAAATCGAATTCCGAAAAATATGAAAATAGTCCGAGGGAACTTGTTAAAAAAGTCCGATGAAAAACTTTAAAAAACGAAAATCGGCGAGGAAAAACTTTTAATGCAGATAAATCTTTGTTAGTGTGAAGCCTTAAATAGGTAAAGGTATCTAATCGCTATTATTTTAGAGTTGGAGGTGCAAACAGACATTGCCCGATATTGCCACATTTGGACTAGCATTGTTAATCAGCTTTCTTAGTGCTTGTGGATTATACTTTTCTGCAAGGTTTTTGGCACCTAAAGGAAAGAAAAGCAAGGATAAAATGAGTGTGTACGCTTGTGGGGAAAAATACCCCGCGGAGAAGTTCCAGTTTAGACTGCAGTTGTTCTACTACGCGGTTTTCTTCACAATACTTGAAACAGCGGGTTTTCTGGTATTCACCTCTGCTTTCGCGAATCCACTCTACGGTGGAATATTTGTGGCCTTTGCCACAATAGCGGCAGTGTTGGTTCTATATAGGAAATAGTGAAGGTGGGTAATAGTTGGGACTTAAGGATAAACTTGTAACCTGGTCGAGGGTAAAATCCCCTTGGGTTTTCCACATGAACACCGGAGCATGCAACGCCTGTGACATAGAAGTTATCGCCGCTCTAATGCCCAGATACGACATTGAACGTTTCGGCATACTCTTGGTAGGTTCACCGAGACACGCAGACGTGATGGTAGGCACAGGCTCAATAACGAAACAAATGACACCCAGATTCAAGCGCCTATATGAGCAGATGCCGGAACCAAAATTCGTTATCGCCGTCGGAAACTGTGCCATCTCTGGAGGCGTTTTCCAAGGATGCTACAATATCGAGGGAGGATACGACAAAATAATTCCAGTTAACATGTACGTACCAGGATGTCCTCCCAAACCTGAAGCGATAATTGACGCAGTTGCAAAACTACTGGGAAAACTAAAAGGAGGATAAACATGATGACCGAAGAAGAAAAGGAAACAAAGAAAGAAGCAAAGCCTAAAGTAAAACCCCCCGCAAAAGAGGATGAAAAATTAAAAACGGAGCTGGAAAAAGCATTCGGAGACGCCGTCGAGGTATGGGTTCCAAGAGCGAAAAGAATATTCATTAGGGTAAAGCCTGGAGACCACAGAAAGGTTATCCAATGGATGAAAGACAACTGGGACTTACAACACCTGACCACTATAACCGGCGTTGACAAGGGAGAAACCTTAGAGGTCATATATCACCTGTACAAGTACCAAGGATACCGCACGTATCCCTCGGTTAGAGCCGAAGTTCCTAGGAAAAAACCCAAAATTGAAACTATTGTTGACATATTACCAGCAGCTATTTTCTATGAGAGAGAAGTACATGACCTTCTAGGAATAGTTTTTGAAAACCACCCCAATTTAGAGCGTTTAATTCTGCCAGATGACTGGCCTGAGGGAGTATATCCTCTGCGCAAAGATTGGCTACCAGAAGGAGTTGAATAAAAAATGTCGACTGTTAAAATACCAATAGGACCACAGCATCCAGCATTGAAGGAACCAGTAAACTTCACTATTGAAGTTGACGGAGAGCAGGTTGTGGATGCCAAAATTAGGATAGGATACAACCATCGAGGAATGGAAAAATCCGCTGAATTAAGGACATACGTTCGAGACATATACTTCTTCGAGAGAGTATGTGGTATTTGTTCTCACGCTCACACAACGACATTCACACAGGGAGTTGAAGAGCTACTTGACGAAGATGTTCCCCGAAGAGGACTCTACATAAGAACCATTGTCTGCGAGTTGGAGAGAATTCACTCACACTATCTATGGCTTGGAGTAGCGGGACACGAAATAGGATTCGATACACTCTTACACTACACATGGAGAGACCGAGAAGTCGTCATGGACTTACTTGAAGCAATCTCTGGAAACAGGGTAAACTATGCCATGAACACCATTGGAGGAGTTAGAAGAGACATAAGTAAGGATACCATACCCACAATCAAAAAAGGTATGGACATCTTGAGAAAAAGAATGCAGTATTACCTAAAGGTCTGCGTCAATGAGCCCACAATTCTGAAAAGAGCCCAAGGTGTAGGAGTACTACCGCCAGAAGTTGCGCGTAAACTGGGAGCCGTTGGACCAACTTTAAGAGCCTCAGGAATCAATATGGACTGTCGCAAAGACGATCCAAACGCTGCTTACGGTGAAGTACCCTTCGACGTGATTACTTGGGACTCACGTGACGTGTTTGGAAGAGTGGCGGTACGCATTCTGGAAACGCTCCAGTCATGCAATATGATAGATTGGATGGTTGACCACCTTCCTAAGGACGAAATCAGACTAAAACTAAAAAGACGTGTACCAGAAGGAGAAGTACTGAGCAGATATGAGGCGCCCAGAGGAGAACTCATATACTACATAAAAGCGAATGGATCAGATAAACCTGAACGGGTAAAGGTAAGAACACCGTCACTAGCAAACTGGCCTTCGGTAGAGTATATGTTAAAGGGAGGCTACATTGCAGACGTACCCATAGTTATTGCAGCGATAGATCCGTGTTTAAGTTGCACCGATAGAGTCACATTTGTAGATGCAGAAAAAGAAAAGACTTGGACAATGGATTTAGAAAGTTTGCGAAGATATGGTATTGAATTTTACGAAAAGAAAAGGTGGTAAAAATGGCCTTTAACCTACTATGGTACCTTTCACTGTACTTATATCTACAATACGGTTATACTACCATAATCTTTCAGTATTTACTTGGGCAACAGGGCAGCATATTGAAGGATCTGTTTAAAATAATCGTGTTTCCCGGTATTCTATTCGTAGGCGTCGTTTCACTTTTTGCGGAATGGTACGACAGAAAAATCTATGCCCGATTACAGAACCGGGTCGGACCTTTCCACACCGGATATCATGGAATACTACAACCTCTAGCGGACCTCATCAAACTATTAGCCAAGGAGGACGTGGTGCAGAGCGGCGCTGAAGCGCGTAGTTTAGCGGCAACCCCGATTTTTGCGCTGACACTGTCCCTAGTTATGCTAATGTTTATTCCAGTATACAAGAGCACGGGCATCATAAGCTTCGAGGGAGACCTCATAGTATTACTGTTCCTGTCTACGATCTTCGCCCTAACAGTCATCCTGACCGGCTGGTTCTCAACCAACAGGTTCAGCGAGGTGGGAACAGCCAGAGCGGGCATGCAGCTTATAGCCTACGAAATTCCCTTTGTATTATCAGTCATAACACCTGCAATTATAGTAGGGTACTATTACTCAGCGCCGATACAGGTAAATAACTATCTGCTCGCTCTCGGCGTATCACTTCCATCAACACTAGTTCCACCTACAGCTCTTTCGGTTTTGACAGTGGCAAACATAACTCAAATCCAAGCAACCATAGGTATGCCGTTCATAGTATTCGCCCCCATCTCATTTGCTGTATTCGTGATTTCTCTAATGGCGGAGCTGGAAAAAGTACCCTTCGACATTCCAGAGGCACATACAGAAATAGTAGCCGGATGGCAGACCGAAATATCCGGCAGAAAACTAGGAATTTTCCGACTGGCCTCGGATCTTGAATACCTATGGGGTGCGGGATTAGCAGCGGCACTATTCCTAGGCGGACCCTGGGGCCCAGGAAGCCAAATCGGATTATCTGAATTAGAACGCCTCATGGGAGCGTTCCCGTGGGGCTACGTTATCGGCACCGGATGGTTCCTAGTAAAAGTCTTTGCAATAATTTTCCTGATAGCAAACCTGAGGACTCTGTTCGCAAGATTCCGAATAGACCAAGTGGTTCGAGGCTCATGGAAGTATCTAATCCCCCTAGCTTTCCTAAACATAATAATACTTGAGGTAGCATTCTACTTCGACCTATTCGGATGGCAAGCAACCTACTACCTACTATTATGGATAACAATACTAATCTGATTTAGGAGCGTGAAGCACGATGGTCAGACCAGGAAGAATGGAAAATGAACTGTTAAGAAACCTACCCAGAAAACCAGCAACAGTATTCTACCCCTTCGAAAAACTAACACCCTTCCAACACCTAAGAGGAAGACACATACTATATCTAAAAAGATGCGTAGGATGCGGAACCTGCGCCAAAGACTGCCCCTCAATGGCAATCACCATGATAGACTGGCCCGAAGAATACCCCCAAGAACTAAAAAACAAAGCCGCGAAGCTGCCTGTGTGCGACATTGGCTCATGTCTCTTTTGCGAGCAGTGTGTGGAGTCTTGTCCTCGTGATGCTCTTGAGATGACTACGACGTACGAGCTTGCTACTTCTGACAGAAAGGCTATGCAATGGGTTGTCGATATGACGACTGAGTAGGGTTACTCTCCTTTCTTTTTCATCTTTTTTATTTTGATTTCTCTGTTTTGTGATTTTTTGTTTGTGTGGTCTTATTGTTTATGTGAATAATTGTTTATGTGAATATTGGGTTCCAGTTGTGTGTTTTTCTCCGTTTTCGTTTTGACTTGTTTTTATGAGTGGTTTATGCCTGAAATGCACATCGGAGTGAGGTTCTTTGTTGCAAGACCCAAAAAACAAAAAGCAGTCAAGCTTAATTTCAGTGTTATTTCCTCTTTAGAAAATATCTCATCCCCACAAAGTCTAGAGTCAAAACATAGTTTTTGAAAAACTCGTGGGAAATTAGCCCTCCAACATGAAACCCAAACGCATTTTCAAATGGAAAATTATCCAAATAGACCCCTTGAATGTTTTCCTCTTGAGTGTTCCCCAAACTTAACTTGTTCACTTTAAAGGGGATAGCCTTAACCTTTCCACCTCCCCCTATTCCTTCACTTGCCATATTTTCTTGTAACTCGATGTTTGCTTCTTCTAGGGTGGATCTAGGGCAGGTAAAACCATTACCTGCCAACCCTGTATCGACAAGGAAAATTAGAGGGATGCTACTGTTCACCTTCCCCCATGCTACCATGTAGTGATCACCAGCCATCCAAAAAGGAACAATAACCGATTTTTGATCTTTAGCTTCTGCTTCGACCATCTTCAGATTGCTTTCGCTTTTGCGTCGTAAAATCAATTGACTATGAGGATAGTCCAAAGTCGCAAGAAATTGATAGAGCAAGACTGTCCCAATAACACCATCCACCTGCAATCCAGAAAAAATAGGCTCAGAAAAATGGCGGATTGGCAAGATGTTAACAGGAACATTGTTAATCCTAAAATCACCTATCCTAAAAGAATCAACCTTGCCATGCTGATAATCTGCCTTTTTTCCTCCAGCAAAGATTCCTCCTTCCGATCCAAATTGGACTATTTCCAGTTCTCGAGCAAATTCTGTGTCAAGAACTACTTCCCCGCCTCCGGTATCAATAAAGAAGTTGACTGGTTTACTATCATCTACTTGAACCTGAACCACTGGCAAGGGATCTGTTAACACAAATTTAACGTGGGAAACATTAGTCTCTCCCTCAATCTGATAAGGGTAAACTCCCTTAAAACTCTCTAATTTCTTAGCCTTAACCGTCCCTTCTGCCCCTCCCGCAGAACGGAACAAGGGTGCTGCTTTGAGAAATTCTTTCCGACGATAGAAAACCTCACCAAGCAAAGATTTAGGAGCTTGTTCCTTAGGCTTAAGGTCAAGTGCTTTGGTTAACCACTTCTGCGCGTCCTCTAAATGATTAGAAAGCAATGCAATTTGACCCAAATGAAAAATAGCGCTATAATTCGTCGGATTCTTCCTTAAGATTTCAACATAGGCCTTCTTAGCATCCGAAAACTTTCCTTCCTTAAAGGACGCCCCCGCTAATTCAATTTTCCCTTGAACATCTCGAACTTCAAAACCCAATTTGATTTACCGCCTGAAAACATTTATTCTTAATAATTAGAATAAAGACAAGTGGCTGCTAATAGACAAGCGATTGCTAATAGACAATTGATAAATATTTATATAGCTTTTTCTATATGGTTATGTATCTTTTGCTATAGGAGAATCTTTTTAGAAAGTTTCCAGCCAATTTTTAAAAAAGAATTATTCCTACTCTTTTATAGTATAATAAACCTACATAAGCTTCGCTTTTTAGAAAGCTTTTTCATAGCAACCCTCATGCGCTCCGCGTTTTAGACAAATAAACCCTTTTTACATTGTTTTTATATGTGGTACGAGGCTTCGATAACCAAAATTAATTGCCTTTGCATACCTTGTCCGAAACTTACCCATCTAGGACATTCCAAGTGGTGTTCGGTTCCCGCTTCATCGGGGAGCACCTGTCTTGTTGCGGCATGAACCTCTCCACTCTTCTTCTTGCAGGCGTTTAGCGTCTCCGCCCAACTGGTGGCGACGGGAACTAGATTCATATATGGTATTACTTGGTACTAAATCCTTCTACTGTTGCTTACTCTTCAATATCACTGTAATCATATTCTCTGAAATCCTGAGGCCCCGCCCCTACAACTGGATGTTCCATCATTTCCAGTAGCTTTCTGGTAGCATAGCTTAATTCCTTTTGCCTTTTCTTAGACGAAACTTCCTCGTCAGTTGCAATATCGATCAGATGGTTAATTAAATCGTCATACGAAATTTTTCTCTCTCGCTCACTAGTTAGTTTACCAACGAATTTCGCTAACGTACGTGCGGTCTCTTTTAGAACTTTTATTGTGGTATACACTCCAAACACCCAATGGATAGCATGGTATACTAAATATAACTAAATATATAATGTTCGCTATTTTCACGGTGATATTGTCAACTTGAAGTTTTTGTCGCCTCGAGCGCCTTTTGTAGTTTTTGGATTCGGGTGTCTTTCTGGGATGGGAGTGTTTCGGTTCAGGGATTGGTGAGGTAGGAACTTCGGTTATTTCTGTAAGTTTCTAATATTTCCTCTCTTTGTTCCTTGGGCATATAGCTTAAAACATAAACACATCGTCAAATGATAACCCTGCAAAAAAGTGGGAACTATCAAATAAAATTTAAACCATATGTGAGATGCCGATATGCTTTAACATTAGGTCAATTTTGTCAGCAATGTTTCTGCGTATAGTATTGCGTCCTCTGAGTCTTTTTTGTTCATTATTCTCTCTCCGTAGTCTGCTTTTTTGCGTTGCTCGTATAGGAGTAATAATTTATCGGCTAGGGGTGCGAAGCCAAGGTTTCTCAGGACATTTGCTAGTTTGTCATCCCTTCTTGGGAGATTTTGTATCCTGTTTGCGAGGAAAGATTCTGTGGCCATACGTGTTGCGAAGTATGCTGCGCTAACAGCTTTATTATAACATTTTATCTCAGAATCTTTTTGGGCTTCTTTTAGGATGAGGAGAGCTTTCTCTCTTAATTTATTTGACATGGAATCCCTCCCGCTCGAAGGCGGAGGAAAAAACCTTTTCTTTTGGTGTGCATGTTAGGAAGTTTATGCTTAGGTTTTCTTTAACGCCGGCGTCTTCTTCAGCCATCCACTTGGCTTGGATAATCTTCTCGGTAACATCTTTGCCATCGTCTCTAACGACTACAAGAACATTACTCTCGTAGAGCTGCTCGTCCTCACGGGAGAGAGCAATAACACTTACTAGGCGGTCTCCAAGTTGCTTGTAGCATCTATCCGCAAATAAGTTAACCAGCCTCGCCCACTGCGGCACATCATCAAAACTAATTACATAACGGGGAATTGTGGAATCTGTTTCGACATCCAACTTGACGGCACCTTATCAAGATTATCATGAAAAAACAATTATTTAAAAACCTTGCCATGATGCGAGCTAGAGTTTACGAATAAACCGATCTATAGCGGAATATGAACAAACCAAAAAGGGAAGGGATAATCATAACAAAGATAATTCAGTTCTTGTTCTTGTTTCGGGCTTTCTAAAAGCTTATTTAGGGGAATTTTTATAACCGTTTTTTACATTGTTTTTCATAATAATTTATTGTGTTTTAGGCTTGTATCCTGTTAGGAGGATGGTTTGTTATGGGTATTAAAACGTATGAGGACTACTATAATCGACTGCTTGATATGAAGCCTAATGTGTACATTGATGGTGAAAAGGTGGACAGGAGTGATCCGAGGCTTCAGCCGGGAATTAATGTTATTAAGGAGAGTTATGATAGGGCGAATGATCCGGAGTACGAGGATTTGTGTGTTGCTACGTCGCATATTACGGGTAAGAAGATAAACCGGTTTACCCACATTCATCAGAGTAAGGATGACCTTCTTAAGAAGCAGATGATGACGAGGGTGCTCTGTCATCGTGTGGGTGGGTGTATTCAGAGATGTATGGGTATCGATTGTATGAACGCGTTGTCCGTCGTGACCTATGAGATTGATGAAGCGTTTGGCACAGACTATTATAAGAGATGGGAGAAATTTCTCAGATACTTCCAAGAAAACGATATAACTGGTAACTGTGCTCAGACCGATTGCAAGGGCGACCGGTTGAAGAGACCTCACGAACAGGTGGATCCAGACCTCTATCTAAGGGTGGTGGAGACTAGGAAGGATGGAATAATAGTTAGGGGTGCGAAGATCTGTAATACTGTTGCTCCATATGCGGATGAGATAATAGCTATTCCCACGAGATTCATGACTGACAAGGATAAGGATTACGCTGTTGCATTCGCAATTCCGGGGGACACGGAGGGAGTGAAGCTCCTCTGCAGACCGGCATATCAGCACAAGAGGAAGAAATTGGACGCCCCTGCTGCACACTTGGGTGACGTTGAATCGTTCACTATATTCGACGATGTCTTCGTGCCTAAAGAGAGGGTGTTTATGAATGGGAATGAAGACCCGAGGGTGACGCCTTTCGCAGGTTTTCTTGCTTTGCTTTTCGCCCACTTCCACAGGCATTCTTATACTGGTTGTAAACCCGCAGTGTCTGAAATTTTGAGTAGTACGGCAGCACTTGTTGCGGAATATAACGGTATTGAAAAGGAGAAGCATGTTAAGGAAAAGCTGTCCCACGTTATAGGCGTCGCGGAACTGGTATTCGCGGCAGGTGAAGCTAGCGCCTACCGTGGAGAGAAGGCTCCTAGCGGCACATTTATACCCGATGAAATTTTAACTAATGCTGGCAGAAGGCTGGCGGGTGAGGAAATATACAATGAGTACAAGACACTCGCCGATCTCGCGGGAGGCTTATCGGTCACTCTACCCCTTGAGGGAGATTTCTACAACGAGGAAACAGGGGAACTGGCAAACAAGTATATAATGAGAAACCCGAATGTCTCCGCAGAAAACGTGCACAGACTCTTCCGAATGATAGAAGGTGCGATAGGCTCAGAAATAGCGGGACTCGGGCAGGTAGCAGGTCTTCACGGTGGAGGCAGCCCTCAGATGGAAACCATCACTATGATGGCGAGGTACGACCTTGAGAAGTTGAAGAGCATCGCAAAGTACCTTGCGGGAATCGAGAAGGAGCTACCCCGATACACGAGGCCCACTGTGACACCAAGGGCTATAATAGAGAGATTTAGACAAATGTATCCAGCCCTAGTAAAAAAATAAGCCCGAAAAAACTTTACAAATTTGGCAGGCGTAGGTCACGCAGCCAACCCTCTTTTTATTTTTTTGATTATTTTTCCGTTTAAAATACATGCTCCGTCCTTTTTCGAAAAAATTTTTTTGACTTTTAGACCGGTTTGAAATTTTGAAATTTGTTGGGCTAATTTGAAGTTCTTCGGTAATATTTTATTGAATCGGTAAATAAGTTTGGAAAAACTAAAGCGGTAGAAGGGATTAATGTGGTTTCCATTCATTTGGTTTAGTAGTTGTCTTACTGAGTCCCGTCATCTAAAAAATCAGTTGCCCATTCGTAGCCACATTTTGTGCAACGTTGTCCAATGTATGTTAAGTAATCAGCGCAAACTTCTTTTTTTACAAGAATTTTTTCATGTTCCGCGACAGTACCGCATTTAGGACATTTAATCAGAGCGATAGCCTCCTATCAACCTATACACTTTTGGGATTTGCTACTTAACTGTTATTATAGTATAGGTCGGCGCTTGTTTTAGCTTGGAGAAGGGAATATTTTTAATTGTCGGAGTTGGTTTCTCTAATAGCAATTAGTTAGGTTTTCTAAAAAACTTTACCATTTTTTGGTGCATAGGCTTGTAGGAGGATTTTTGGAGTTGGTTACGTCCGCCTATATTCTCATTAAGACAGCATCTGGTTTTGAGAAGAATATCCTATCTAGGTTAAAGGAGCTCAGTTCCGTAGAACATGCGGATCTGGTTTATGGACTGTACGATATAATAATGAAGGTGACGATGAACAATTCGGAAGAATTAGATTCATTCATTTTCGATGTGTTGAGACCCATGGAGGGAATAGTTGAGACCATGACCTGCATAATCGCACCCGAAAGGTAATTTCAAAAATAGGAAAGAACCCTAAACGGTTTTATATTTTTTTTAAATTTTTTGGCGTGGAAATAATTGGCTTCGAGGATCGTCCCGCTACCAGCGATATGAAAACAATTCCGAGTCCATAAACTTTTTTGCCCATTTCACGTAGACCACTTTCTCGTTCTTTTCTATTTCCCTTTGATCTATTCTTTCTTCATGTGTTTTGAGTATTCTTGACGCTCTCATGATGCCTAGCCAGGTGTCCAAGTTTTTTTCAGCCTCTTCTAGGGGAATCGTGTCATTCTCTATTTTGCTTATAATTTTGTGGATTTCGTTTTCCAAGAGCTTGGAGAGGGTTGCTCCGAACAGGATATCCTCGCTTGTCAAATTTCTTTCCATTTCACGCTTCTCAAACTCTTTAACTATGGATTCAATTTTAACCTCTTTTCCATTGATATGTATGGTTTCAGGAACAGTAGCGCCAGTATAGGAAAAGGGATTAGTCATTTTGTAGATAATTTTTTCCTTCTTTGATTTCAAAATATTTCCCAATTTTATCAATAACCATTGAACGTACAAAAAAGTTACCATGTATTAGTTTATCCACATTTTATGGAAATAGTAATTCACTAATGACAAAACTACGTAATACCAATTTAATTTTCTCCTTTTTAATAGCTTTAAATCAGAAAAGCCTTATGAACCCTCTTTTTCCACATTAGCAGTTCAAAAAACACGGTACATAGAACCCAAAACCACATATTTTTTACATTATAACGTGGGTTTGAACAAAAATTTTTATAAACATGTATATAGAAGTTAATTAAATACCTAGAAACAACTAGAACGAGAACATTGGAGTTAAAGTTAGTGCAGAAGTGAATTAATTAGTAAAAGGTGGAGAAAATGACAGTAAGTGACGAAAACACGGTATTTGTCGGAAATAAAAAACCGACCATGAACTATGTTCTGGCAGTAATAACCCAATTCAATAAGGGAACAAAGGAAGTCTCAATCAAAGCTCGAGGAAGAGCGATCAGCAGAGCCGTGGACGTAGCAGAAATTACGAGAGAAAGATTTCTCTCAGACGTAACAGTTAAAAATATAGAAATCGGCACGGAAAGCATTGAAAACGAAAGAGGACAAAGCAACGTATCAGCAATGACAATAACACTCAAGAAGTAACAGCGCCACCAGAGAAAAAGGGTTAAAACTAGCCTCCAAGAAAATAACAGGAAACCAGTAGAGAAACAACAGCAAAAACATATAGCCAAAAACCAGAAGACCCATAGATTACTAATCAGGTTTCCGAAGACAAACAAAAATAGGAGAGGGCAACCAAAAAATTAAAACCGCCCCCTTCATTTTCTTTTACTCTAATTTTTATTTTGCATAAAAAGCATTATTAAAAGACAGTACCCTTCGTCAATCTCTCTAAATACAATTTAAATCTGCACGATTCGTCTACTACCTGCTTTCAATAAGTGGTCTTGCTGAAATCCCAAATTAAAAATAAAAGAAAGTCAGGGTATTCTGAGATAAGATACATTGTAGAAATTATTCGCTACTAGTTTCCGCAGCTGCTTCTTCTGGTTTTTTCTCCTTCTGGTGAACAGCCTTTGTGAATGTTCTGGCGAGCTCGCTGTACCAGTTGAGGAGCTTCCCGAGGTCGGTGGCTTTGAAGTAGACTCCTCCGGTCGCGGTTGCAATGTTCTCCATCAGCTTATCGTTGACCTCCCCTCCGATACCCACTGCGTAGAGGACCACGTTGGAAAGCTGGTGTAGTTCTCTCTCCGCAATGGACATCACTGCCTCTTCGGTGTCTGTTCCTTGTGGGAAACCGTCTGTCATGAATACGATCATGTTCTGCCCGCCGCTCTTAAATGATTTTTTAAGGAGGCTTATTGCCTTACGGAGAGCGTCGCTCATGTTTGTGTATCCGCCGGTTTTGTATGCGACTTCTGTTAGTATGGTGTCTGCTACTTGGTCTATTTTTCCGGTGGTGGCGTCGTAGTAGTCGTTTCCGTCGAATTTTATGATTTTGGCTTCGTCGTGGTATGTGGCTATGGCTACTTTTTCGCCGTATCCTCTTCCGACTTTTTCTGCTAGGTATAGTAGTGCGGCGAAGGCTGCTCCGTGTCTGCGTTTTACATCGTCTCCTTCTTCGAATCTGCTGAGGAAGCTTGCGATTTGTTCTGATTCCAAAAGGCTACTTATTCCTTCTCTGGCGGGGGCTATGTTTACTACTTTCATGTCTTTGGTGCTCATGCTTCCGGAAACATCGATAAGCAGTATGGCGTTGAAGGGCATTGCTGGTCCTATGGGTACTATTTCTGCTCTTTCTATTTCTGGCCAGTTAACTATTGCGAATTCTTTTCCTTTTAGGTCGGGGTCTGTGGATTCTATGGAGATGTTGGCTTCGAGGTCTTTCCATCTTAGTTTCATTTTTTTGAATACTACTCTTTTGTTTAGGAGTTTTTTCAGTTCGCTTCTTCTTTCTTGAGCTTGTTTGAATACGTCTTCGGGTGCTTGTCCACTTAGGGGTTCTACTCCGATTATTAGTTTTCTTAGTGGTTGTAGTTTTCCGGTGTAGTTTTTGACGTTTACTTTGAATCCTTCGTCGAGTCCGCTTGATTCTACGAGGGTGGAGTCGATTTTTATCTTGTTTTTCTCGAGTTTTTTGTCTGTGTACGCTGGGGCTGCGCCGAAGTTTCCTGTGGTGGGGTCTTCGAATAGGATTATGTTTCCGTCGTAGATTCCTTCGGATTTTGCGACTTCAGGATGGATATAAGCTGCGCCTTCTGTTTCTCCAGCTTTAACTATTTCCAGTTCCATTTTATGTTGCCTCGCATTCCCGTTGTTAAGAATGTTTTTAATCTTTAATTTAGATTCGTCATTAATAAATCCTTTTCACATCGCTTTGCTGCTTAGACCGCTCTGGTTCGGTTTCAAGGATGAGAACTTGAAAAGGGTATTAATAACAAAAGAGTTGTAATTACTTGATTTCATAAAATTTTATTAGTAGTTAAGAATTTTTTTGAATGAAATTTTGGAAACGATGTTAATTCTTCACGAGTTTTCAAAGAGGTTGAGCTAACTTGCTCGAGTCAACTCGTCTGGAACGGTTGGTTCTCACTGTTTCCCAATTTGGACTAGTATTTTTATTGCTTCGCGGTCTTTTGCGTGTTCAAAAGCTCTTAATACTTCTTCAAAGGGGTATCTGGCTGTTATCAGGGAGCCGGTGTCAATGAGTCCCTGTTCTAGAAGTCTTATCGCGGGGTCGAATGGTCCACATCTGGAACCGATGATACTGATCTCATCAACCACGATTTCTGACCAGTTCAACTCCAAGTTCTGGTGATAAGTACTCTTAGCAACTATTATTCCAGAGGGACTGACCATCCTCTTTGCCAAACTGTAACCGTTGGGGTTGCCAGTGCACTCGACCACCAAATCCGCCTTCGTTGCGGGTAGGTTTTCCGTAGTAGCGGTTTTAACACCCATTCTTTCAACAATTCCTAATTTGTTCTCATGCTTACCCACCAGTACCAAATCGCACCCGATAAGCCTAAGAACCTGTGTGACCAACAGGCCGAGTTTTCCATCCCCCAAAACGAATACTTTCGAAGTTGGTTTAATGTGTGTTTGCATCAGAATCTCCAAAGAGGCTGCCAGAGGCTCTACGAACACGGCTTGATCATCGCTCACACCATCGGGGAGGATATGAATATTCTCCCGTGGCAGCGTAACGTACTCAGCAAAAGCGCCGTCCGCATTTTGTATTCCCAGAACACTCCTATTGGGACAGTGTCTCTGTAACCCTTTTCTACAATATTCACAGGTGCCGCAAGCGAAGTTTATTTCACCCACAACTCGTCTTCCCAAAAGTTTCTTATCACTCGACTCCTCTACAACGCCTACGAATTCATGACCCGGCACTCCACTGAAATTCATATATCCTTGTATGAGTTCCAAATCCGTATTGCAAATTCCAACAACACTGGGTTTAATTAAAACCCAGCCGGATTTAACTTTGGGTTTAGGATAATCCTCAACAACTTTAACTTCACCATTCTCTATTAGTAATGCTCTCAAAATAACACTCCCTACTCAAAGACTTTAATGAATGTTAAACACAAAACCACTATTAAAACCATATCGGAAAGCTCAACGAAACATAGGAAATTAGAGAAAAATTTTTTAAACGGAGGGTCTGCGAGTAAATGCAAAAGCAAGTTTTAGGAGGAAATCATATGAGCAGCGTAGGTAATGAGATGCCTTTTGTAGGCATTTCAACATTTTGCAAATTCCCTTACACAAGAACCCTGGAAGGTGTGGACGTAGCAATTGTTGGAGCACCTTTAGACCAGGGAGTTACAAATCGAACAGGAACGAGGTATGGGCCGAGGGCGATAAGAGAAGCTTCACAGATTTATGGACCCTTCTTCCAAGCCGGGCGGGGGATATACGATGTTGAGCTTGGGAGATACAAGCTTGCTGGTACCAGAATCATTGATTTTGGTGATGTAGCGGTAGCACCTATGTTGAATGAGTTGAACCTAGATCTAATAACACTATTCATTCAGGAAATCATAGGCAAGGGTGTGTTTCCCATAACTCTTGGGGGAGACCACTCGATCACCTTTCCCGTGATTAGAGCGTTTAAAGATACCCTCTTGAACATCGTTCAATTCGACACACACCTAGACTTTATGGATGATGTGGCGGGAATAAGGGTTTGTCACGCAAATCCCATGAAAAGAGCCTCTGAGCTGGGCCATGTTAAGGGAATCACACAAATAGGCATTAGGGGATTGCTTAACCCCACGTTCATTACGGATGAAGCAAAGAAGTACGGCTCGAAAATAATTACAGCTGAGAGAGCCATAAAACAGGGAACTGATTGGGTGCTAAACCAAATTCCAGAAGCTGAAAACATTTACGTTACAATAGACATAGATTCCCTTGACCCTTCTGTAGCTCCCGGAACAGGAACCCCTGAGCCCGGAGGATTCACATATCTTCAGATGAGGGAGATGCTCACCGCTCTACCAAAGAAGGGGAATATTGTGGGGTTTGACCTAGTGGAGGTGAACCCGCTTTACGACCCAGCTGGAGTTACAGCACAAGTAGCTTCAAGGCTCATAATAGACTTCATAGCAGCCATAAGGGAGAAAAAAATAGTGGATTGATGGTTTTAAAAACTAGGAAACTTTGTCTTCCGCCTTCACTGATCCATTATTACTTCTATTTTTGGAAGTGTTTTTCTTAATCATAAACTATTTAAACTTGGGATTTAAGATAGTGAGCAAAACTGAAAAAAGTGGGGTTTAGAAATGTCCTCTGGAGTGTACATGGATGATGGAATGTTGTGGCTGGAAAAAGGTGTTCCATTAAACTTTGATCTGCAGAAGCTTGCTAAGTGGATTAGAGAAGAAAAGGGCCCCGTCACATACTTGATGTTTGGTATAACATATCAATGTCAGTGTAATTGCAGGCACTGTTGTGTTGGTAATTACATAAAAGAAAAACTCAGAGATCTTACAACCGAAGAGGCTAAAGATGTGATAGATCAAGCTGGTAGATCTTTGGTGGTTAACTTTTTCGGCGGTGAACCAACCCTGAGACCAGATCTCATGGAACTAATAAACTATGCTTCAGAGAAAGCCGTTTTCGTGTTAGCGGACACCAACGGAATACGAGTCACGAAAGATTACGCCCAACAATTGAAGGATAACGGCTTGGAGTTACTCTATGTTAGCATCGACAGCCCAGTTGCGGAAAAACACGACGAGTATCGAGGATTTAAAGGATGTTATGAAAAGGCTGTTAAAGCGGTGAAAAACGCTCTTGATGTAGGATTGAAGGCTGTTTTATCCACTTATGTGACAAAAGAAAATCTGAGCAACGGTGAGTTTGAAAAGGTAATCCAACTGGCAAGAGAACTGGGTGCGACCGGAGTAAGGTACCTATTATCCACGCCGGCTGGTAGGTGGTTACGTAACGTTGATGTGAGGTTGACCGCCGAGGAGAAGGAGAGGGTTAAAGAACTCGTGGATTTCCCATTTGTTTGTAGGGAATTCTATTTTCAACCTCAAGTAACAAATCAATGCCGGGGAGTGGCGAATAAAGAGTACGTCTACGTATCACCGTACGGCGATGTACAACCCTGCTGTTTTATGCCTCTTACTTTTGGAAATGTCAGAAAGGAGCCATTAAAAGTGATTTTGGAGAGAATGTGGAGTCACCCGATGTACAGTGAAAAATGTTTATCTAAGGAATGTCCAATGCAGAGTGACGAGTTCCGAAAGAAATACATAGATACAATTCCCCTCGATGCAAAACTACCATTCAGAATGTAGTGTTCAAAAAAAGAGCCCGCGTAATCCAACTATTAAACCAATATCCCTTAGGGATTACTTATTGCAGCGGCAGATCGGCTCTATACTCGCCTATATCAAAAACCCATTTAACAGTAAAGCCAAGGGTTTTAACCACATGAATTATCCTCCTGTTTGTGGGGGATAGGAAGGCGTATAGTTTTTTTACTCCCATTTTTCTTGCTACTTCAATTGTGTATGCGAGTAGCTTTGTTCCTATTCCCTTACCTTGATAATCATCGTGTACAACTATAGCTATCTCGGCTTCCCCGGTAGTTTTATCCAGATAATAGCGGGAATCAGCTATTATTCTCTCCCTCCCATTTTCTTTTACTATGGCTAAAATTGTCATTTTGTCATCGTAGTTTACATCGCACCACTGTTCCACAATCCATCTGGTGACTGGTTGATAGTTTAGGAAGCGGTAGTAGTTTGTTTCCTTCGACAGTGTGCTGTACATTTCGAATAGTTTGTCCTTGTCCTCACTCGGTTTTAAGGGTCTAACTAAAGCTTCTGTCCCGTCTCTCAGCTTTATAACGGTTTCAAACTGTCCTGGATAAATTAAAGACATATTTTCAGCTTCTTCTTTAGCAAATAAATATTTTACCTAAAGAACTATTCGCGGAAGTATGGGACTATTTTTTCAACGAAGAGTTCCAGTGTTTCCTTGTTCAGTCGGGAGGGAACATAAAGGGCCATGGCGAAGTGTCTCACGCCTCCCTCAACATACTTTGCTATCTTGTCTATGCAGTCGTCGGGGGAGCCGAAGATGAATCTTTCCTCTATGGGCTCAACCGGCATTTTCATAACGTCTTCCGCTGCCGCCATCATGGTGTCAGGGTTAAAAACAAAGTGTAAAACATCCAATTTCACTTTGGGAGGTTCTATGCCAAAATCCTTAAGGGTATCATAAGAACCAGCGAGAAGCATTTTTGCATTAAACTCAACCAGTTTATAGGCGGTATCATAATCCTTGGCTACAACCATATAGTTAAACATGGCTGGCTCAATTTTCTCCGGATCCCTGCCCGCCCCTTTTGCCCATTTTTTGATTTGGTTAAATTTTGCCCTGTAATCCTCCGGCTTCATAAAGGTGCCCACGGGTATCCATCCGTCACCCATTTCCGCCGCGATTTTCATGGTTTTCGGTGAATTCGCACCAAAGTATATCGGGGGATGAGGTTCCCGGACCCCTTTAGGTCGAATGAAGGCTTTCTCAAGTTGGAAGAATTCACCCTTGTAATCCGAAAACTCTTCTGTTAAAAGTTTGATTACGACCTCGGCTGCTTCGCGAAGACGAGTCACCGGGCGGTCCCACTCTATATGATAAGGTACGAGATTCATAGCCTCTCCAGCGCCAAGCCCAAGAATCGCCCGCCCCTTAGACAAGCGATCCAGAGTCATAAGAGTTTGCGCCAAAACAGAGGGATGACGCCTATGCGGGTCACTTACGCATGTTCCCAGCAAAACTTTTTCGGTTTTCATCGCCAGTGCGCTGAGTACACTCCAAGCTTCATAAAAGTCCCAGTTTTTGATACCAATTCCTACGGTGTGATCCGCAGCCCAAACAGAATCCAAACCCTTCTTCTCAGAGTACAACCCCGTCTCCAGTATTAAATCCAAGGGATACTGCGGGAGAACAAAACCAAACTTCACAAGTTCGTATGAACTCATTTAAATACCCCCGAGTAAAACTTACTCGATTCTTACCTAGAACTCTAGATTTGAAGTTTACTAATTAATTTAATTAATTATTCTATTTTCTTAAAAAAATTAGCGAACTTCCAGCTCAGTTCCACAAAATATTAATGGTCACGGATTTGACCAAAGAATAAAAGGTCAGGAGCACCTGACACTTCATTCTTTTTTATCATTTTTGAGTATCACCGATATGAATCTAGGTTTTAAGGAGAAACTCTAATGAGATTCTATTCCGAAAGTTCTTGGTGGAGTACGTTTCCGAGTCTTTTGATTCCTTCTTCGACTTTTTCGTCTGAGGGGTGTGTGAAGTTCAGTCGCATGGTGTTTAATCCTCCTCCATTGGGGTAAAAAGCGGTTCCTACCACGTATGCAACGTTCTGTTCGATGGCTTTGGGGAAAAGGTCTATTGTGTTTATGTTTTCGGGTAGTCTCACCCAGACAAACATTCCGCCGTCTGGTTCAGCGTACTGAGCTCCGTCTGGGAAGTATTCTTCCATGGATTTGAGCATTATGCGCATTTTTCTTCCGTAGACTTCCTTAATTTTTTTGATGTGTTGGTTCACGTATCCTCTACTCAGGTATTCTGCGGCGACGTATTGGGTGAAGGGGGTTGTGCAAAGGTCTACGGCTTGTTTTGCTATCACGAATTTTTTGACCAGTTCGGTGGGTCCAACCATCCAAGCGATTCTGAAGCCGGGTACGAGAATCTTGGAAAATGTGCTAATGTAGACGACGCGATCCTCGGTGTCTAATGATTTTAGTAGTGGTTCATCTTTCCCTCGGTATCTCAGCTCGCTGTATGGGTCGTCCTCTATGATTAGAACATCGTATGTGTTGCAGAGTTCTATTATTTCTTTTCGGCGTTTTTCGGGGATGGTTACACCCGCGGGATTATGGAAAGTGGGTGTGACATAGAAGAATTTTAATCGTTCACCGTCTCCCCGCTTGTGTATCTCTTCGAGGCGTGCTTCTAAATCCTCTACAATTACCGAGTGTTCGTCCATCTCGACGACTTCGTATCTCGGCTCTTGGAAACCGAAGGCTTGAATGGCTCCCAGATACGTGGGGCAGGTGGTGAGAACGATATCATCGGGATTGAGTAGAATTCTCCCAAGGATATCTAGAGCCTGCTGTGACCCGGAGCTTATTTGGATGTTTTCCAATTCGCATTTTACGTTTTTTTCAGCCATTCTCTTTTTGAGCGCTTCCCTGAGTTCCACCACACCCTCCGTAGTTCCATACTGGAGCGCGTTTGAGTTGTTAATTATATCGGGGCAGATTTCATGTATCTGCTGGACAGGGAAAGCGTCTGGATTGGGCAATCCTCCAGCAAATGATATGACCTCTGGTTTCTGAGTCAATTTAAGAAGCTCACGGATAATCGAGGCTTGAAGTTTAGTCGCCGTATTTGAAAACAGTTCCTCAAACGGTTTTTTCATAGTTAGTGCACCTTATTTTCAATGTTGATATTGAAACTTACGCAGTCCGAATCAAAATTTGCAAGTAATTTAGGGACTGTGTAATAGTACAAGTTATTGTACAGGCACACATTTTAATTTAACGGATGCCATTCTGAAATAAGATAATTCGACAAGTTCCATTAAAAGTTTGCACTCCCTTTTTCAACGTAGAAGGAGTTGTTGGTGCTCAGCATAGGGAAATATAATCTTGTTACTCTTCATCTACCATGGATTCAATAAATGAATAATCTATCTGTATGTTTTCGTTCGCGTTTCCAAGAACTGGTACATAGTGACCCGGTAAGAGTACCTGGACATCTAGCTCCGTTAATTTTTTTATGGATTTTTTAAGCTTACTGGTATCGCCGCCGGGAATGTCTGTACGCCCTATTCCAAAGGCGAAGACCGTGTCTCCCGAGAAAAGCACCTTGTTTTCAGCATTGTACAGGCATATTGCTCCCGGGGAATGCCCAGGGGTGTGGATGACTTGAAAATTCATGTTTCCCAGCTGTACCATATCTCCGTCTTTAAGTTTAACTTGAACGTCGAGACCCATTTTCTCTTCAATGTAGCGCGCCTCGATTTCGTGAACCATTACCTGGGGAGCACAGAAATTGACGATTTCAATGGCGCCACCTATGTGGTCAGGGTGGAAATGGGTGATTACGAGTTTTTTAATTCTGTTTGGTTGGAGACCCAGGGATTCAATTTGTCGAATAATGTAGCTTTCAAAATCTCTATTTAAACCCGAATCAATTAGTGCTAAATCTTCTTTACCCACCACGTAAACGTTTGAAGCCCAGGACTGCCCGGGAATCATCGCTATTTGATCCATTATCTCCATTGAAATTCACCTTTAATCTTCGGTTAGATTGACATTACAGCAGCGTATTTGCATTTATAATTTCGCTTAGGTTTTTGTAAATTATTAGATGTTTTCATTTTTCAGAAATGTTTGAGCATATAAATTTGTATTTTGTGAGGATTTTTTAATAAATGAATTTTTAAATGTGCGTTACAAATATTCTCAATAAGTCTATAAAAATTGTTTTTTATGAGACTCACGGAGGTTTTCTTATGCCTAGTGCAGAAGAGCTTATGGAAAGGGCTAAGGGCTTTTATCCTAAACACCCCGACCTCATGAAGCATCTAGAGACTGGGGCGTTATGGGAGTATCGTATTCGTCCCTTCACGCTTGATAGTAGTGATAAGGTTGTGTTTAACTTAAGAAAGCTCTCGGAGAACGAAGTAAGATTTGAAGAGGGCCCCGCAAAAGAAAAGCCAGACCTCATACTATACTTTACTGAGAACGCAATGATAAAACTGATAGAAGAATCAAACAATGTGGACACCTACTACGAGAATTATAGGGAAATACTAAAGAGTCCAAGCGTGGGAATAGAACTGGATTATAAGCTCAATAAACCCCGTTTAAAACTCGTCAGAATGGGGTACCAGGAATGGGCGAACACCTACAAGTTCCAAGCTTGGACTTAACAAATAATTATGGTTTCAATTTAATTCTTTATTATCTGCCTATAATTATACAGAATCTGACCAATAAATATCCATAGCCTTCTTAAATTACTAAAAACTAAAGGTGCTGTGTTGTATAATTTTTGTTTTTTCACCGTGTTTATGTAATTTGAATTTTTAATAGTTAATCCATATTTTTTTGGAAATTTTTCAACCAATTAATAAGGCATATTAAAAATTGATAAATTATGCAACAGAGCAACTAAAGGAAAAAGTTTAATATAAGTTTCTTATACTAAACCATTTATAAAAAAATTATGGAGGAGAATGATATGCCTAGAAGACAAAGTATGGGTACTGCTGCTATGCTTACATTGGTTGCCCTCATTGTCTTTATACTAAGTCTTGCATTAATTTTCTTTGCTTGGAACGGAATACAAGGAACCGCAAATAACGCCCTTATTATTGGATTGCTTATTGATCCGTTATGGGGCTTACTCTGGCTGTATTTTGCAGTTATGGGCGGTAATTTGATGATGATATCGTTACTTTTCTTAGGTCTTGGTATAATATTACTTTTAGTAGCTGTATTAATAAGTAGATCTTAGGAAGCGGCTTGAACGAATGCTCCGATTAGTAGTCTTTGAAAGAGCGGTCCACTATTGAAGCGGTTCAATAACTACCAGTACCTTGAAAACCTAATGAATCATCCAAAAATTTCCCCTCTTTTTTATTTTTAAAAATTCTTGTTTCATTTTCAAGGAAAGTTGTTTATTTAAAAATCCGAGAAATCGGGTATTTAGGCAGGGCTGCCTAATATGCAGATGTTGAGTTAGATAAGTATATTTCAGGAATGAAGAAATTGGCTGTTGCAATTAAAAGGTATTGGAGCCAAAGCTACTGTACAGTTATTTTATGTGGGTCTCCCTAGACTTTCAACTTTTTTTCACTGAATTATGAAAAAGTAATTTGAAAAACTTTGCTGCGAATAAGTTAGGGGATTCCTTCGGTTAAATTTAAATTAAAATTGATTTTGTTTTGTTATTTTGGTAGTTGTTGCAGGGCGAGGTTTGCCGCTTCTATCACTGTTTTTACGAATTCTTCGATGGTGAAGCCTGAATAGTCTATGTTGTTATTTTTGAAGGCTTCGACTATTGCATTGTTTATAGCCTTTTTGTTTTCTGCGGGAATGTCTTTAAGTGCATTCGTCACTTTTTCTAAACCGTCTGGGGGGGAGAGTAAAAAGTCGCCAGTTATAAGAATGTCTTTGATTTTTTTGCTTTTGTCGATTGCTACGTTTGCGGTTATCAATCTTTCTGACTTGTATCTGAAGGTTGCTGCAAACCAATTATCTGGAAGCTTAGAGTACCATCTACTCTTGGAGATACGGGTTACCGAGTCTTCTGCTGTGAGTTTTTTGAAGTCTTTGGATATCATTTCTTTTTCTTCCTTCGTGAAATCTCCGGGTTCAAAATCCATCCCCAGTTTTTGTTTTACAATACTTTGTAAGAGATTTTTTAGTTCGTCCTCGCTTGGGGTTTTGGGTGCATCCTTTTCCATGCTGCTTGAGTACATGGTCACGTCGCGCAGCATTTTGTCTCTGAGCTTTTCCTCAGGATACACGTAATAATCTGTGAAAAACTTGATATTGGGTGTGAGCCTGTTAATGAAGGTTCCCACCACAACTCCTTTCCCTGAAGTCATTGAAGTGCTTCCGCCCAACTTTTTTTCTTCCTTTTTAATATCACCTGGATGGTTGTAATAAGCGTCTAAAACGCCCACCCTTATGAAGAGTTCAAGAATGATTTCTCCAGCCCAAATCCTTTCAGCTTCATCCAGATTCGGAAACACGTCCGTGGTTGTCACTAGAACCGCCGCGATTTGGCCTTTTGGCGCATAGTAAGTGCCAGCCCCACTCTCTCTACGTCCCACCAGTACCCCGTCTCTTTTCACAGCCTTATATCGGATATCATCCAAATCTTCGTATTTACCCAAACTTAAGGATTCTTTATCATGAGAAACAAATATTAACGTATCAGTAATCTTACCCAGGTCACGCATTTTGGATAAAACTTCAAAAGCAATTAGTAACTCAACACCGGACATATCAGAAACTATTAATCTGCCCTTGGGTTGAGGTTTTAATTTCTTCTCTTTTCTTTCCAATTGCTCCATCATTCGAATAACCTCCAAACCACAGAACCAATTTGTATGATTTGAACTGGCTTATAATTTTTTAATTATCTTTTTTATAGTTAGGGATAAGCTCTTGAATATTTCTCTCCACAAAGGAATACTTGTCCTTTCTTAATTACCGTACATATAATTTATGGAGAATAGAATTAAAAGAAGCTTAATCTCCTTAATTTTATTTTTGTACTATAGGAAATTTCTGCTAATTTATGTTAATTTTAAGGGTTTAAGTGGGGGGTTACCTAATTACTGACATACTTCCTACCTTTGAAGGGAGGAGGGGTTCTACACTTCTGATATTAGTGGTTTGAAGTGTGGATCAAGCCACCGCCTGTTACTGGCTTCCGCACCCTTCTTCCGGGTGAGCAAGCATTATTACTTTCTTTCCCCTTTTTTTCAGTATTTAAACCCCATGCAGTTCATCCCTAACCCTGAGGGACTGGGGCTTTTTGCATCCTTAGTAAATTTTTTAAGAGTATTCCTATTATTTGCTTTAAATGAAATATTTTTAAGAGTATGATGTATGAATTTTATGTATACGAAAAACGATTATGAGGTTGTTTAGAGAATGTTTAGTAAGAAAGAGAAAACGACAGCTGAGAAGATTCGAGGCGAAGTAAAAAAGCAGTCTACCCGAAACCTATTAGAGAAGGTTGCCTTCTTGATCCCTGGCTACTGAGCAGTAAGGGTTGTTTCTGCTCGGCTAACATGGATACAAGGCTAAGGAGATACGTAGAGAGGTTGATAAAGCTTTACGGACCTATATATTCCAGCGGCTCAGTGATTGTAAAAGCGACCTTAATCTTGTGCAGGAGATGCTTGTGGATTATAACGTTCAGAATACTTGGGAGCAGATGGATAGATTAATGGCGCTCGTAGATAGGGTCGCCGAGAGAATAAATCACGCAGACTATGGTTATAGCGGTTTCTTTGATTCAACAAAAATTCGAGAACCGGAACTTGACAGAATGTACGAATTTGATTCATCTATTTTAGATGATGTCGAAACTTTTCAAGGCGAAATAAAAGCTCTCAAAGATGAACTTGAATCAGGTAATTTTGATAATTCGTACCAGCGTGTCTTTTCACTGAGACGAACGCTTGACGATATTGACAATAAGTTTGGGGATAGAAGAGGCTATATGCTCAAATTCGAATAAAGATAGTAGAGGTGAATATTTGTGCCAGAATTAATTGAATGGACTGGAGCCGGAAGGCAAGATATTGTTTGGCGATATCCGGATAATCGAATGACATGGGGATCTACACTAATTGTTGCTGAAAACCAGCAGGTAGTGTTCTTCAGAGATGGAAAAGCTTACGACGTTTTTGGCCCGGGAAGACATGTTCTAAGTACTCAAAACCTACCCCTCCTTAACAAAGTATACAGCGCTTTGAGAGGATTCAAGAAATCCGAGTTTACATCTGATATTATATTCATTTCTACGTCGCAGTTTCAGGGAAAATTTGGCGGAAGAGGTCAAACCCAAGAACTTGCGCCACTAATGTTCCACGGTGCATTCTGGTTCAAAGTAGAGGAACCCAAACTATTTGTGGTTGAGGTTGTAGGAAATGCTAAGGCATTCACAACAGATGCGGTTAACGAATTTATTCGAGGATTTATCGTAGAAAAACTCATAGACACGTTAGCGGGTTTCACGCTGAGAGACGTTTTCACTCAACTCGACGAGAGCAGTATGAAAGTAAAAACCAAAATCAAAGAGCAGTTCGGAAGAATAGGAGTCGACCTCGTGGATCTTAAGTTTGAGGGAACGGACACCACACCAGAATACAGAGAGAGGCTATTCTGGCTGCAAACAGGCCAGGTTGGCGGTGAACGCCTAGCCACCCTAGAAACTACTAAAAGCGCTGCGGAATCGCTGGGAAAAGGAGGCGGCGCAGCAGCAGCAGGCACCGGAATGGTAATAATGCCTCAGTTGCTTCAGCAACCGCAAGGTCCTCAGGTCGCTGTGACAACTTGTCCGAAGTGTGGAGCGCAAATTCCTGCTAATGCACGCTTCTGCAATGTTTGCGGCGTTCAACTGGGTCGCGGAAAAACCTGTCCAAAGTGCAACACCCAGGTTCCGCCGGGAAGTCGCTTTTGTCCGAGTTGCGGAACACAGGTTTAAAAGACAACCTCTCCTTCTTTTTTTCAATCTGAAATTTGTTTGTAGTTTCAAAACCCTTAAAGCCCTCTATTTTTCTTGGGCTGCGCATTCTTTTTTGGGTATAAAAAAGAAAAAAGGGATATAACTAATCTAGTTAGTGTTCCATAATTTAAGGAAACAAGAGAAATAGCATTAGAAATTGTTGCCAGGTTAAACCGGTTTGTAGGAAACCGGATTGTAGTCCCATAAACAGATAAAGTAATAATCCTGCAATTATGAGTAGTACTGTGCCGTTTAACATGTAATAGGCTTGTGATTGTCTTGGTTGGAGGGTTCTTCTCAGCTCGTAGCCTTTCCCTCTACTTCGGGGTTTCTTCTCTTCTTTTTCTACTTCTACCTGCCACCAGAAATGGACCAGCGCCGTACCTTCCAGTCTCCTAAAAAGTTCTTGTCCCGTCATCCCGGAGATATAGTAATCAGCTGCTTCATGTCCAGCTACTAGGGATCCCTTTTTACTGTGAAGCTCTTCGGGTTTGATCGGTGGGAAATAGTCTAAGAATAAATGCGAAGCAGCCCCTAGTGAAAATACAGCCAGCCCGAGTAGTAGAGCAGTGTTAACTGCAGGATTAAATATTAGTGTTTGTAGAGGGTTACCTATCTGAACAAAAGTGAATACTATTACAATCGCTGAAAAAATCCCGGGTAGTATGCAAGAGTGGGTGAGCCAATCTCTGTGCTGCAGCCACATTATCGCTTTGTCATAGTCGGCTATCTCCGCACCGGTCAATACCAGTAATAATGCTACGGCTAGGTATATCATGTCTGCTGAGGTTAGCGTACGTTTTAAGGGAATTAAGAGAACAGTCCCAAACATCTTTAATGGAAGATAATTAGAGAGGCCTAGATACCAGTAGTAGAATATGATTGTGAATGCGAAGTAAACGATAAGACCTACTGCTAGGTGGACTTTTCTTGGTGCCATTTTTTCTCCTCCTAACATTTTTCTAAGCATTAGTATTTGAGTATTACTTGTATACATTTGTTAATATATAAAAATTTTCCAAAAATTAGTTTATAAAAAGTTTAATGATTCAATTTAATCGATTTCTAATATTCGCACGATAAAAATTAGGCATAGATATTTTTTTATTTTAACAGCTTGATTAATTAAAATTGATGAGTGTTTGCTTTGCATAATAATTGAAATAAGAGCTTTTCGAGTAAAATGGAGGACTTATAAATGCATTTTCTAACAAGGATTATTAACAATCAGATAGATGATGAGATTCATAGAAGATTTGTAAAGTTTTCAACAGGAGAATTTGAGGGCCCGAAAATTGAAGTTAATGTGAAGAAGAAGACTGTTGGCTTCAAGGCTAGTTTTGATTATCAGGATTTTGTTATGGAATTTATAATTAAAAGGGTTCCGAATGTAGACTGTAGCGTAAAAGGGAACATTTTTTCGAGCCAAGACTTTTCTAGCGAGTTGGGAAATCTTGGAACAAAAATGAAGAAATCAGGAGCAACTTATAAAGCGGCTGTAAATACTATTGTCTCCTCTGAAAAATTGAGAGAGTTATATGCAAGCATTGGAGGCAAAGCCACACCTCTCCTTAGCATAAAACCCAGCTCTGGTTCATGGAAACTGGCGATGAAAGCCAATTTTCCCAAGCCTATGGCGGCTGAGGCGAAGGACCCTACCAATTTTTGTAATGGAGCCGTCGAAGGAGGCGAAGATATTTTGCAGGATCTTATAGGGGAGCTTGCTCCGGAGTTCAAGGGCGAAATTCCTTTGCCTTTTAAATCTTTAAGCCTAGCTAATGCTTATCGTATAGATGAATTAGTGTTTCCAGAGAACAAGGAAAAGCTTTCACCGAAAGAAGTAAGGATGCAATCGAAGAGAAAGGGAAACCTATCCAGAATCTTAGAGGTTGATGGACAAAAATTCAAGAAAGAGATTGCATTTATTGTCTAAACAAAAACTTTCATTTATTTAATGAAAAGTACTGTTTGTATAGTGATTCTAAGTTTGTGAGCCCGTAATCCAAATTTGATTTTATTTCTTTTGAAATCTCTATCAGTTTTGTCTCTTTGTCCTGGGTTGATTCATACTTGTGCATAATTAGGGCTATACTTCTTTTTATTGAACCGTAGTTCAGTAGTTTGCTAATAATTTTTTTGTCAGAAGCCTGTAAACATATTAAATTTTGAGCATTACTAAGGTCTCCTGAGAAATGCATACTGAAAATTTGATTCGCGAAATTAGGGGTTATTGATAGATTTTTCGGAAACATTGCTTCAACTACTGCTCCTAATTCGCCATCCCATTTTAAAATCATAAGTCCTAGTGGAATTCAAATCACCACACTTGTCAGCAGTTAATAAATTATTAGTGTGATTATTTAGTGTTCTCAGGTATTATTTTGTTTTCTGGATATACAAACTTTTCTTAATGTAATATAAAAACTTTATAATAGTATATTAACGTTTGGCAAAATAACATCTTTTTGTTATTACTTTTTTAAAACTTTTTTTTGCAGGTACGAAGATAAATTAATAAACTTACTTTGGCAATAATAAGATTAGACACGGCAATTCAAAGAACCTAATTGGTAGAACGCGGACTCGGAAAAGGAAAGCGAAAATTGTTAATGAGTGAGTATAATAAGCAGTGGAGGAGTTACCTATTGGTTGTTTATGGTATTTATATCAAAGACCATACTGGAAAAACTCTCTTCTCCAAAAATTTTAGTGAACCCTCCGTTCCGAGTAGTGCGTTTCCGAGTCTGATGAACGCGGCTATGACTATTTTTTCGAAAAATAGCGAGAAATCGTTTCAAATAGTTCTTTCTGACATAAAATTTACCATAGAGGAAATCATAAGAATTCTTCTGATTGCTGCTACTGACGTCCGGACGGAGTTTAGAAATGAGCTTTTAAATATCGGAACATTCTTCATTAATACCTTTAAGGACAAGTTTTTCCTTTTGGGTGACCTACTAGATGGAATTGTCACACCAGAGTTGGAAGAATTCGAATCTTTCGTTACTGGGGAAATTGGAAAAAGCGAAAGAGAGGAAATACTCAAAAAGAAACCCAAAAGAGTTTTGGAAATCTCAAGATTCTTATCGCCCAACGCTTACGAAAGGAAGGAAATCCTAAAAAGATTCGGTAATCAGGGAATAGATATAGTATTAATTGCTGACGGAAACTACAGAATAAAACAGATTGCCAATATTCTAGAATTAGACCAAAGCCTGGTTGAGAAAGTAATTAATTTTACAGCATCACAGAAATGGATAACATTTGTAGCTGATTGAAATCCCAATCGCTTTAGCCATCCCACACCTAGAGTGGTTGGCCTTCTGGCTAAATTTTTGAAAAATACATTTATTAGGAAGCATGACACATCTTTAACAAAAATTTTATATTCGATGAGTATAATTGTCTTCTTCAATTATTTTTGAGGTGGATTGAAATTTGGAAACAGAATAGTGATGAAGTTCGGTGGTAGTTGTCTTAGAGACCTAGAATCGTTCCATCGAATTTCTGATATTTTAAAGGGTTACTCTCAAAACGAGTTGGTACTAGTTTCCTCGGCTCTTTATGGAGTTACGAACAGCCTTATAGATTTGGCGAATACTGCTGAGAAACATAGTGTAGACTTGGATAAAGAACTTAACTCCATAGCTGACAAACATACATCACTATTAGAGAAGGTCATAAAAAATGATCTCAAGGAAACGGCTTTGGATGAAATTCGGAGAGAGATAAGCGAACTTGAAATTGCCTTGAAGGATATTTGGGATTACGGTTTAAAGCCCCAGAAATTGGATTTAGTTTCTAGTTTTGGTGAGAGACTTTCGACAATTATTCTTCAGAGATATTTGGAAGCGGAGGGCTACAGGACGGTTTACGTAAGTTCTTATGATTTGATATTTACTACAGGTGAACCGCAAAACGCTCTTCCCATCCTAGAGAGGACGGAGCAAAGGGTAAAGGAGAGAATACTACCGCTTCTCTCGGAGGGTAAGATACCAGTTGTAACCGGGTTTTATGGCAGAGACGCTCAGGGGAATGTGACCTTATTGGGTAGAGGTGGAAGCGATTTTACCGCAACGATACTAGCATACTGTCTAAAGAACGAGAACATTGAAGTGAGGGTAATACTCTGGAAAGATGTTGATGGATTACTTACGGCTAATCCCAAATTAGAACCTAGTGCACACCTTATAAGAGACATATCATATTCTGAAGCAAAAGAACTGGCTTTCTTCGGAGCCAAACTACTTCACCCACTGTGTGTATTTCCGGTGGAGAGAAAAGAGATTCCAGTGGAAATTCGAAATTTTGAGACTCTTAAACCAGACCGATATACAAGAATATCTAAGGGTGTAAAGACAAAGGAAAGCGTTGTGAAAGCGATTGCAGACATGAAAAACGTCAACATGATTACGGTTGAAGGAGAGGCAATGGTGTCTAGACCAGGGACCGCTGCAAAACTTTTTGATTTAATGGGTAAAAATAACGTCAACATAATAATGATATCCCAATCTTCATCCGAGAATAACATCACATTTCTTGTCAGCGATGAGGATAAAAATAAAGCGATTAAGGCGCTTAACTGGTCACCCTTTTTTGGAAAAGAGTGGGTTAACATAGAAATGGAGGATGATGTAGGTCTATTAAGCATTGTCGGAGCCGGCATGAAAAACACATGCGGAGTTGCGGGGAGAATCTTTTCAGCGCTTGGAAGTGCCAGAGTTAACATAAGGGCAATTGCGCAGGGAAGCAGTGAGCTAAATATTTCACTAGTGGTTTCAAGGGAGGATCTCCAAAGAGCAGTTCAAGCAATTCATAAAGAATTTAATTTACGTGAGGATGAAGAAGAACACTAAACCTCTAATCCGAGTTTTTGGGAGGATTTATTTTATGAAAATGAAGTTGGAAATAGAACTATTGGATGAGCCAGGTCAGCTAATTAAAGCTTTAGAACCAGTTTCAAATTTCGGAGGCAACATTGGAGAGATAGAACACCTAAGAGACCAGAAAAAGGGAAACAAGTTACCTGTAGTGATAACTTTTGACCTCGACAAAGAAGACGAGCTGAAAAACATAATTCAGGCATTAAAGAAACAGAATATCTCAGTAATTAGAGCGGAACCCGTAAGGAGTATGTGTAAAAAGACAGTAATTCTCGTAGGCCATGTTTTTGCCACAAATATTAAGGATACAATAGATAGAATTTTAGAAACCCATGTGGTTGTCAAGGAGGTCACAGCCCGTATAAAACGTCCAGAGGAAGTTTCAACTGTAAAGTTTAAGATTGAGGCGGAAAACGAGGAAAAACTAGATGAAACGGTTGAAATCATCAGAGAGATTGGGGCGAAAAAAGATCTCTTTGTGGTATGGAGTTGAGCAGGTTGAAAATGGCACTTGTTGGATTCGGAAATGTGGGTAAAGCTGTTTCCAGAGTTATGTTAGAGAAAAGAGAACTTTTTCAAAAAATTGGTTTTGAACCAACGGTTGTGGGTATATTCGAAAAAAAGGGAAGCTGGATTGACGAAAAAGGATTAAATCTTCCAGAGATTCTTTCGTACGGGGAATCTTCTCCATCATGGGTTGAAGGTGCTAACGCTAAGGAGTGGATTCCAGATTTAGATTGCGAACTGATTGTAGAAATGACTGTAACAAACATTGAAGATGGTGAGCCAGGTCTGACCCATTTTAGGGAGGCTCTGAATAGTGGTAAGGATGTGGTGACTTCCAACAAGGGACCTTTAGTTATTGCCTTTCCCGAGCTGATGGATTTAGCAGAGAAAAGGGGAAGGATGCTGCTATATGAGGCTACTGTTGGAGGAGCCATCCCTATATTCTATGCGGCAAGAGAAGCACTTTTAGTTAATAAAGTGATATCCATAACAGGAATTTTAAACGGAACCTCAAACTATATTCTGACGAAGATGACAGATGAAGGGGGTTCGTTTAGCGCAGCACTCAGAGAAGCTCAGGAGAGAGGATATGCAGAGGCGGATCCCACGTATGACATAGAAGGCATCGACGCAGCTTCCAAACTGGTAATCCTGGCTAATGGCATTCTTAAAATAAAGAAAAAACTAAGAGACGTTAAAATTGAAGGCATATCCAAAATCACTCCCGAAATGATTGACCTAGCAATGGAGGACGGATACATAGTTAAACACATAGGATACGTGGACAGGAATAAAATAGAAGTTATGCCCCGCCTTATTCCAAAAAGTTCACCCCTAGCGGTTGGAGGTACACTCAACGTCATTTCTTTTGAAACCGACATTGCTAAGGATATTACTTTTATTGGCAGAGGCGCCGGGCCAAGAGAAACTTCTAGCGCGATTCTAGGAGACATTCTTTACATTAACAAGATTAGAAAAGAGAACATGTAGCAGAAAGAGGTTGGAAAACCAATGGATTCGGATTTATGGTTAGAGTGTATAAGCTGTCATACAAAATTTGATGCTAGAAAAATGATATACGTATGTGAAAAATGTGGGCATCTTTTAGACGTGAATTATAGTAATCTGGATAGAGCTCTAGAAGGTGATTGGAAGGATAAACCGATCTCGGTATGGAAATACTCTCCCTTCCTACCTAAGCTCGAGCATGTGATAAGTCTTAATGAGGGAAAAACAAACCTCTACCACTGCATTAACTTATCAGATAAATTGGGTATAGATAATCTTTGGGTTAAGAATGAAGGGGAGAATCCCACGGGAAGCTTTAAGGACAGAGGAATGACGGTGGGTGTTTCCGTAGCAAAGAGTTTGGGAAGCAACATAGTAGCGTGTGCCTCAACCGGTAATACATCAGCTTCACTGGCAGCTTACGCCGCTAAGGCCAAAATAACCTGCGTAGTGTTTATCCCCTCTGGAAAGATAGCTTTAGGAAAACTAGCGCAAGCAATGATGTACGGGGCTTTCGTCCTAGCTATTAAAGGAAACTTTGATGAAGCCTTGGAACTAGTTCAAGAGTCGTGTGAAAGATTCCACATGTATCTGCTCAACAGTCTGAATCCATACCGTCTTGAGGGACAAAAAACAATTGGATACGAGATAGTTGACCAGTTAAACTGGGATGTTCCTGAAGCCATTATTCTCCCTGTCGGGAACGCGGGAAACATCAGCGCAATCTACAAGGGCTTATTGGAATGGAAGAAAATAGGGTTGATAGACAAAATTCCCAGAATGATAGGGATACAAGCTGAGGGATCAGCACCAATTGCTAACGCTTACAAGAAAGGAGATAAAGATGTTACTTTTGTTGAGAAACCGGAAACAGTAGCTACGGCTATAAGAATAGGAAAGCCCGTAAACTGGGAGAAGGCGCTCAGAGCAATATATGGATCTCCGAAGGGTATGGCTGAGACCGTAAGTGATGAAGAGATTCTTGAGGCTCAAAAAACTCTGGCCAGAACGGAGGGAATTTTTGTGGAACCTGCTTCCGCATCTTCGATAGCTGGTTTAAAAAAATTGATCGATGATGGGAAAATTGAAAGAGACGAGAGAGTGGTTTGTGTCACAACGGGGCATGGTCTAAAGGATCCAGATACCGCAATTAAATCATGCGAGAAACCGATTCAGGTAGAAGCGGATATAGAAGAGATCGAAAAAATCCTAAGCAAAATTATGAGAAAAACTATGAACGCATACGCAGTATAGTTTACATTCGCCACTACCAAGCCAGAATTGGAAGCTGCGGGGTTAGTAGACGCCGTTCTCGGAATTTCGCCCTGCTAGCTAGTGTTCTATCAGTGCAGTTCTTAAATTAAATGTTAAAAAGTTTTTTTGCAGAGTTTAACGTTTTGAATTATATTTATATTAGTTAGGCAAGAGAATTTATTCATATAGTATCTGACAGTACAGATTTATTTACTAATGTTGTTCACCTTATACATGACTAAAATCGCACCGAGAAACAAGTTAGCAAATAACCAAATTTATGGAGAAGATTAATGGATTTCACGAAGATTATTACTCAATTGTAATGGCACATTATCAAAATTATACTGCGTTAATGAGGGTTAAAAGTTGCCTGGTAAAAAGCCTAGTCTTGAAAGGGCGGATAAAGCTTTTGCAGCAGCATACGAATCTGAAAAAAAAGGAAATTCTATCAACGCGGTTAAAAACTATGTTGAAGCAAGTGAACTCTACGCTGTCCTAAATGATAAACTGAAGGAAGCGGAAGCAAACTATTTTGCGGGGCATTGTAGTCTTTTACAGATTAATAGGGCAGAAAGCATTGAAGATTTTAAAATACTATTAAAAAGTGCGAGAGATTTCTGGGAATCGACCAGAAAAGTTTACATCAAACTTGGGGCGGAGGATATTAAACCTGATATTAGGGGGGCAATTATCGATAGTTCTCTGTTTTTCTCAGATCTCGCGAATTCGTTGGAGGAGCAGGATTTAACCAAAAGAAAGAGCAAGTTTTTGGGCATTGTTGAGGGATTGGAAAAGTGTTCCGCAATTTATCAGAAATATGAGAATTTTGAAAAGGCAGGTATTGTTGAGTATTGGTCAGGTATTGCAAAACTGAGAAACTATGTCTACATTGATGAAGAAGAACGAGAAGAAACCTTAACTAGTGCAATTACTAACTTTAATAACTCGGAAAAGTTTTTACAAATCGCCAATAAGGAAAGACCTCCACTTTGTTTTTCAAGTTTAGTTAATAAGGCAAAAATTGCGAGGGTTTTGGAGTCGCAAGAACCGGATGAAAGCAAAAAAATGACGCTATCAACTATACGTGAGGATGTAACAAAATCTCAAGCGAAGGAGTTACCTTTCTGCGAAGGCTTTGGGGTTTATAATCAATCTTGGGCCGATTTCAACCAGGCCGCATTTGTTAAAAATACTGACGAAAGATTCCGTTTATTACAGAGCGCCAAAAAGCTGGCTGAACAGGCGTTACCTAGTCTTCTTAAGGATAAGGAACTGAGCCTTATTGCAGAGGCTTACCTTGTTTCTGCGATGGCTAATAAAGAACTTTCGGAAATGACTCGGATTGTGAGTGAGTATGAAGCATTTTTGAAATCGGCCTATGATGATTTCAGGGAGTGCCTTAAGTATGCCAGAATACTGGAGGAAACTTGGCTTAGTGCTAAAGCTCTTGCAGAAATACCTGGAGTAATAGCGGATTATTCAAAATTTCTTCAAAGTGAGGTGTTGAAACGAGATATTTTGAGAGAAGGGGCTTCCATAGGACGGGAAGCATTAGAATACGTTAAGAAACTACCAAACGATTTCACATTTCTTGGAACACTATATCTAAGCATGGCCAAATACGTGTTAGTGACTTCGATGATAAGTGAGAACAAAGAATTAACCTCAGATGAGCTGGAAAGGGTTAGAGATCTTCGTTCACGGGCCTTCAGATACGGAGAGAGGGCAGTCGAATATTTTGAAAAAGTTGGCAAGAGAAACCCAGCCTTTGAGGTTGCTAGTAGAGCAGGATTTTATCTCTCAAAAGTTGGGAATACTGATCAAGAAAAAATTGAAATCTTGGAAAGAGCTAAGAGTTTCGCCGAAACCGCTACTGAAAGATACAAGCTTCAGAAGGAGGATCTAAAAGCTGCACATATCCTCATTTCTCTTGGTTTTATATGTGAGGACTTGTGGAACCTCTCTAACCAGGATGAATACTATAGAAAGGCTAAGATTTCTTTTGCTGATGCCTCAAAACTCTATACTAACGCTAATTGGATTGTGTTATCCGCGGGGGCCCTATGTAAATTGGGAGAAGTGGATGACCGGAAAGGGAATTATAAAATGTCTTCAGACTACTATCTCGAGGCCTCCAAAAAATATGAACAAGCTTCCCTAGAGCACCCTGAACTAAAGGATAATGTAAAATTCACAAAGGCAATGCACCATATCGAGTTAGCGAAAGAGAAGGAGAAAGAAGACTGGGTAACAGCCAAGGATTATTATGAAAAAGCATTGCCGATCTTCCCGAAAACACATGAGTGGGAAGCGAACTTTTTTGCAGCGAGAGCTAAACTATTGGAAGCAGATGCAGCAAGTATGGGTAAGGAAGGGGAAAAAGCCACACAACTTTTTAGCTCAGCAGCTCAAACTTTTCTGAGTGTAAGTAATTTAGATACAGCGAAAATATTCGCAGACTTTGCCGAAGCAAAAGCAGAAATTGAGAGAGGACTTATCTCAGATAAAGAAGGCAAGCGGGAGGCGGCAATAGTACATTTCACAGCGGCAAAAGAAAAATTGGAGACAATACCAACCAAGACATCTATAGTTCCGGAAGATATAAACGCGCAAATCGTCTTTATTAAAGCCCTTTCAGAACTAGAGAAAGCACAAGTAGATAACAGATTGGAAATGTATCAAGCGGCTGCACAATTGTTCCAAGAATGCTCAGTTCTTTTTACAAAGGAGAGGATGAAAAATGTATCAAAGGGTTATTCAGACCTTTGTTACGGTATGGAAAACCTAGTTAGATGCAGGGAAGCGGAAAAGGACCCTATGAAAGAGTACATAAACGCCACAACCTATTTTGAGAGAGCTCAAAAATTTTTCCAGGAAGCAGGGCTGAATAACTACGCCGATTATCTAGAAGCAATGAAAAATTACTTGGATGGAATTAGATACAGCAAAAAATTGGAACTGGAATATGTTGCCGAGACGAAAATGAGTTATTATTCAATGATGGAGAAAGGCTTCAAGAATGCTATTGACATTTTCAAAAAATCGGGCCACATCTACATGAAGGAAGAAGCTGCTTCTGAGCTGGAAAAAATAAAGAGAAGGCAAACTCTACGTGAATATCTAAGTTTAGTTGAAAGTACAAAAACCCCTGAAGGAGGAGAAGGTTACACAGTTTCAATTCCAAAAGAAGTCCTAGAAAACGCATTTGTAATCCTACGTGTAATGAAACCAATAGCCTATAGTGTTTTTCAACCAGAGGAGGAGATCACTATATTCTTGGAGATTACCAACATCGGTGCAAAGACAGCGACCTTAGATAGAATCGAAAATGTTATTCCACCGGATTTCAAGATTAAAAGTGGGGAAACATCAAAAAAATTACTCCTTAATGTCGATGAACTTTTGGGTACTATTGAAACTATTACTCCACCCGAATCCCAGGGTTCAGATTCTGTGCTGAAAGTTAAAAAATATTCTTTACCTCTAAATGGAAAAAAACTGCAAAAAGGAGAAACGGAAAAATTAACCATAAAAGTTACGCCAAGTAAATCAGGAATGGTTAATTACCAGCCAACCATAATTTATAGTGATGAAAACAAGAATAAGAAATTTTTCAAACTAAATATCCCTATTCTAGTAAGTTAATAAATGTAGACTTTTTAGCTAAGGAGCTGGTGAATCTAGAATGATTCATGGTTTGTGGGTAATTAAGAGAACGGGAGAATGTATTTTTGAGAGATTTTTTGGGATGCCCAAATCAGGACCAGATATTTCAAATTTGCTTTCAGCTATTCACACTTTTGCAGATAGTATTTCCGGGAATTCTGTAAGGTCTATAACCTTGGAAAACATGCTATTCAGATATAAATTGTCTAGAGACGTATTTTTCGTCTTATTTACAGATAAGGAAGATGAGGTGTCAGAAACTCTAGATAATCTAGAGATAAAATTTTGGACAGAATTCAAACAGCCAATAATGAAAACAGAAGATAAGAAGGAATTCGAAAAATTTGCTGAGGAAGTTGATAAAATAATAAGGATGTATCAAAATAAAAAAGAAATTGAAGACTTAGATGATAAACTTCGATCCATAGAAAGGGAACTGGTATAAAACTCTTATTTTCAATATACCATGTTTCATAACTATTAAGCTAGGTAAAAGGATTACGTGAAATTAAATGTGATTTAATCTTTTTTTAGAAGTCATCAATCGAGCTGGTTTATGAGAAATCTTTTGAAATGTTTCCTTATTTTATTTTTACAGCTATTACAAAAACCTTATTGCAAGAGGTAGCTTCCATCGGAATATTATTAATCCTGCAAACAGTTCTGAAAGATTTTTTAAACGGGTTCACTATTAGGGAAAGATTTAATACTACTCAATTTTGGATAATAAAGAATATATGTAACGCCAACTCGAAAATTCTAAAAAAGTTTAACGGGGAATATGTTCAAACATTCAAGATAGCAAAATATGACTAAAAAGTTAAAGGCGTTTAATTAAAGAATAAATAAGGGTTTCCACCATTACTCCAAAGAGGTTTATAGAAAAATCAAATTGCAAAAATCGTTGAAAAAATACAAGTTAACTTTAGACTGGAGAAATGCTGGAGGAATATCAGGAATGACTGAAGAGTTAATTCAAAAGGCAAGGATGCTAGAAGAGGAGGATAAATTGGAGGAAGCAGTAGAAGTCTATACCCAGATAGAAAAGGACGCCGAAAAGGCGGGAAATATAGAATTAGCTTCTCAGGTTTATATAGAAAAAGGATTAGTATTAACAAGGATGGATAAACATGAAGAGGCTGCAAAACTTTATAAAATGGCCTTAGAAAATTACGAAAAACTTCACGATGAATCAGGAATAGCTGATTCCGCTTACAATTTATGCGTTTCTCTTTCAAACCTGGGAGAAAATAAGGAAGCAATAAAAAATGGGCAGAAGGCACTCGAAATTTATCAAAAGCAGAATGTGCCAGAATACATCACAGACACAACCTACGCCCTGGGATTAGCTTACCTACAAGACGAACAAAATGAAAAAGGGATAGAACTTCTAAATCAGGCATTAAAAGAATACAAGTCGCTCAAAAACGATGAAGCAGGAGCTAGCGTCCTTATAGATCTGGGAAACGCTCAACTTGAGCTTGAGAATTATGATGAAGCCTTGGAATATTATAAAAAAGCGTTGAAAGAATTTGAAGGAATTAATGACATGGTCGGTTACGCTGACACGCTAGTTTGCATAAGTGAAATATTTGAGGAGAAAGAGGAACCTGTGAAAGCTGCAGACAACTATGTGAAAGCCATTGAAATCTATGTTAAAGAAAAACTTAAGGAAACAGCCGAGGACTACATAAAAAGAGTGGAGAACATGCTGTGGGACCTGCCTAAAACCTCGCGAAGAAGAATTAGAAATTTAGTAGACAACCTAAAAAGCAGCCTTACCCAAAATTCAAATTCCAAGTTACCCCCTGCGGATAGCTGAGGGTAGTTCACTCGCCTACTCGTTCTGCTACTTTTTTGGCTTTGTCGAGTGCTTTTCTAAGTCTTCTGAGTTTTTCGTGTATTATTCTGATTCTATCGAAGTCATCTATGTCTTTTTTGGATAGTTCTCGGTCGATTTCCTTGTTTACTGCTCTTACCTCGTTTACAGTGTTCCTTATGGTATTCCTGAGGTCTCTATCGAGTTCGGGTATTAGTGTTTTCTTGCGGAGGCGTCTCCTTTCTAATAGGTAGGCGGAACCGGCTATCAAGGTGATTACTCCTAGGAAGGTGAATCCGAAAATTGCGTATTCCCTCGATGCTTGGGGAAAATAAAAGAGTGGAGGTACAGTTAGTCTGGCGGGTTCTACTTTGAAATTGTAAATGTAGTGTGTGGTTGTATAGTTAGGAGCGTCTGCATAGATGACCATAGTATAGTCTCCCGTTTTATTTGTAAAGTATGTGAAGAAGAAGGTGGTGTACCATCCTTCTTTGTAGTGAAATGCGAACATCGGAAAAATGGTTCCGTTAGGTAAAACGAAAATTGTGAATATTGTTATATTGCTTGAAATGTCATTTCCGTGAATGTCGGTGATGTGTATTGAAGCATATAAATTGTCTCCAATATAGAGTATACCGCCCGGATTGGGTGAAGATACCTCTACATTGAGTATCATTCTGTTTTCTAGCAGCCAGTTAATAGCATTGAGTGCAAGACGAGCGTTGTCTGAAAGGTTTAGGTGGCGGCTGTCAAAAATCGAAGAGTCTCCGATAACCAGAAGTTTTCCGTAACCCGCATTTGCAGCGGCTATTACGGTTCCATTGGAGGTGTTGGCAAGCGCTACCGCTCCCAGACCTGTACTAACATTTAGAATCGCTACGGAGTCCATTTCTATACTGCTAAGGTTACTAGTAACTGGGTGGGATTGAGACATATTTGCCGAGGTGATTATTATTGTTCCCGTCTCGTTTGCAACGACTGTGATTCCGTAGGGTTGTGTTATCATGTTCACCGCGGTCCAGTTACACTCGTTTTCTGGGTCTACGCAGATCAGAATACTTGTCCCATTATTAAGGAGGCTGTGGAGAGTGGCGTTTTCTTGTGGAGTGAAGCCCTTTACTGGGGCAAAAATTAGTATTCCGTCGTAAAATGAGAGAAGGGTGCTGTTGTATTCGGTTAGGAAGGGAATTTCGTCTATGTCATGTCCTTGTTTAAAGATTTCTTCAGAGAATTGGAAGTAGCCGCTGTAAATGCTGTAGAGTCTCCTCCCCCAGCTCTCTAAACCTATTTCATTATGAATGCTGTCAAAGAATAATCTACCTTCGGGATAACTCAGATTAAAACTGATATTCACGTTTCCTAGGTGTTCTCCATTAGCTGTAATGCTGATTAGACCGCTGTAGTAGCCCGGACGTGGAAAATATGTGGCGTTAAAGGATATCAGAATGTTAGCGTAGTTGTCCCTAATTAGAACTGTTGGGGTTTCGTTGAAAAGTTGGGTTGCATTACCAGAATACGCTACTTGAACATTTTCCAGATGGTAGGAACTCACTATTGTCAAATTGGAGTATGCAAAATCCAGGGGGAAATTAAGTTCGAAGGGTTTATTGGGAATAGAGGTCGGAAAAAGAATAATACAATTGGGAGGGTCGCCAACGAAAACGTTTCTAGCAATGAAATTATCCAATAGGTAAGTTTCACTCATATTAAACGTGAGGTTACCTGAGAGTATTTGTTCTAGTGTTAAAAAGTTTGGAAGCTCGGTTGTTACCCAACCCACAGAGTACACCCCACTGTTTGTGGGTTCCCAGCTTGTTGATATTCTCTTGAAGGCAAAAGGTTGAATGTTCTGGTATTGAAATATTTCTGTATAAATAATGCTGCTTCCATCTGTTGATTTATTTGAAAAAAAGAAAACCGTAGCATTCGTTACCATACTTCCAATGTTTAGAACAACGCTTTCTGACGCAAAGGGCGTATAGACTTTACCGTTCCGCCCAATAGAAGCATTAACAACACACAGATCTGTAACATTTCGCACCTCCGCCGCCAATACATTGTTAATCGCGTCCCACATCTGACTATAGTCTCCACCAACCCCGAGAGCACCCACAAAAACAACATTGCTTCCAGGATCCAATTGCCCTGCTAGATTCCATTTCATCGCGAGACCGACATTACCATCATCGTAACTAGAGTAGTTATTTAGTTGATCGTTTAGAAAGTGTTCTAAAACAGTATTGTTTTCTCCAACTTCATGAGCTGTAGAGGTAGTGTTGCTTTTGAACCCCACATATATGAATTCTGTAAGTGGTTCATTGTAGTAGCTATTGTTCGCATAAATTAGATCATCTGTAGAATTGTATTGTGCATGGTCGTCACTCGTATAGATTGATTCGTTTAGGAAAAGGTCGATGTCCCAGCAAGTTAATAGAGATACATCTGTGAGGGCGGTGCTCCCGATATTTACTAAAGTGACTGTTATTCTGAAAGCTCCCGTTGCGTTGGTACTGTTCCAGCAATCTACGGATATGACTATAAGCATATTTTCATTGCCCAGCACTGTTAACGCCCTTTGATAGTCTTCACCAGGTATCGTTGTTGAGTGCATTTCCCGATATACTGTTGTGAGCAAAAACAGAGTAACATTATCGCTTCCATTGTATTTCACTCCGAATCGCCCTTGCAGTAAATGAGTACTGTTAAAACCAGATGTGGTGTTTTGGGTCTGCATACCTACAAAAGTTCCATAAGTTCCAACTATGCAGTACGTTGACATTTGAGAAGTTGTGTCATTCGTAAAGAAGAATCCAGTATAAGGTAAAGCGGGAGTAAATACCCGGGTAATGTTTCCTAAGGGTCCTTCAAGATTTTTCAGGTAATTGTAGGTTGCATTAGCATCCAGACGCCCCGCTCCCTGAGTGTTAGGATCCTCACCCAAATCTATGGCGGTTCTCATCATTCCCACTCTTAACGCTTCAGGGCTTAGGAAGGGAAAAGCCTGAAGCAGAAGCGCCGCGGCTCCTGCCGCATAAGCTGTCGCCGCAAGTGTCCCGGTTGCAGTAGTATAATTCCCGTTCTCATTAAGGGGGGTACCGTATCCACCAGTAGGAATAGAGGGGAAGCTTATATTCACCCCTAGATTAGGGGGTGATGCTTTGCACGAGGTGATATTGTACCCCGGAGCAACGAGGTCAGGATCCGTCCACATGAAGAGGCTGGGTCCCCGGCTGCTATTAAAACATACAAGTCCTGAGGAGGTGTTGTAGGATCCTACGGTTATAGGACTTAATGCCATTCCCGGTGAACCCACGCTGGTGTAAGCGGGACCGTCGTCGCCTGCTGCCGCTATTACGGTGACACCGGATTTAACAGCTTTGTCCACAGCGGTGCATAGAGGGTCGTCTGGGTAACCTGGTCCAGCGAATGGAACAATGATTATGTCTGCTCCGTGACTAACGCTCCATTCCACTCCGGATAGTACCCAGGAAAAGAAGCTTAATCCCTCTATATCGAAGACCTTTACGTTTAAAAGTTGTGCTTGGGGAGCGATTCCCTTATAAGTTCCATTGGAGGCGTTTCCTGTTCCCGCTATGATGCCTGCTACGTATGTTCCATGTCCGTTAAAGTCGAAGGTATACGGGTCGTATTCGACCATAGAAACGCTTGCTATAACTTTGGGGTCGAATGTACTACTGTTGTCATCTAGGTCGTCTAAGTCCGGATGGTTTGTGTCTATTCCGCTATCTAGAAGCGCTATTATTATACCGCTTCCGGAAAGATTCTTAGCCCATAGGTCCTCAATTTCGGTGTCGTAAGCTACTTCTTTGCTATATATGTCTGATTGTTTTAAACTCATAGGTTGCAGGTGAATCGGATAATCGTACCAAACCTTACTTACTTGGGGGAGAGAGGCAATTTTTTGGATGTTACTAGGAGGAGACTCTATAGCTATTGCTGGTATGTAATCGTATACTTTATTGACTACAATATCGGGAAACATTGAATTCAGGGCTTGCACACCAGAACTGAAGTCTGTTTCCCTGAACATAATAATCATATTAGTTGAATAAGAATCAGGGAACGCCCCACTCTTAATAATTGATACGAGATATGGGTCGATTTTTGAAGTCAAGTCTAGGCCACTGTTGCTTATTGGATTTGTGGGGTTATTTTGAGGGGGGATAGTAGTGAAAATTGCGTAAAGGGTGATTGTAAATGTGAAAATTACTAGAATGGCAATAATTTTTTTGGACAGTTTCATGGTGAATATATTTTACTATATGTTTATTAGTTTGTCTATTATTACATTTATTAATGGTGCTGTGTCTTGAAAGATGACTTCTTAGAAGAGGCTTACTTCAGTGGAAAAAGAATGGCTCAAGCTGCCGAATGGTGCAAGGACCGTGAAGGCAACATAATAGAAGTTGAGGTGCAGGGTAAATGGTATAAGACTGGTGATGACTTTAGAGGAAAGGGACATTTTTTGGAGTCTTACTCCTCACCGTTACGGGTTGTTATAGTGATAAGTCTAACCCAGGGTAAATTAGGAAATGGAACCATTAACCCCGGAGAAATTGTTACCATCGGTACGTCTTCTAAGGAGGATGTTCAAGCCGAAAACCTTATCCTGAGAAACTTTATGGAAAAGAATCTGTCTGAGGATCGATTTTTTGAAGGGACACATTTTTTATCCGCTACATCCTGGCTCAGTGACAAACTCAAGCGATACAAGATTAACGTTAAGATAAAGGGTATTTGGGAAAAAACACAAGAGCCTTTCACTGCCGAGGGCGAGGTGATAGGTGTCGAGGATAACATCACAAGTGGACACTTCGCCGTTAGAATAAAAAGTGGGTCAATCAGCGATAGACCAATAGAACAAAACATCATCATAAAGATTGGTGGATTAAGCAGATTACGCAAAAACCAAAACGACGTAACAGCTCAAAAAATCCTATTCATGCCCGGAGAGAAACCCAAACCCAAAACCGCTGATAATGTTGTACTTAGGGTTCACGGTTTAACTGTTTCCTACCATAAACGACCAGTTATTTCGGATGTTAATTTTGAGATAAAAGAAAGGGAAATTTTAGGAATCGTGGGTGAGTCGGGAAGCGGAAAGTCGACCTGCATGAAAGCAATAATCGGAGACATAAAATTCGATAAGGGAGAAATCGAGATATGCGGATATAACGCCGGAGACAAAGATAACGTGGCACCCCTTTTCGGATACGTACCCCAAGATTTAAGCCGCATGTACATGGACTTCACCCCCATGGAAAACATCGTCTACTTTGGAAAACAGTACGAAGTCCCAGAGCTAGAACTAATACACCGAGGAAAACAAATCCTCAAAGATCTCCACATTTTTGAAAAAGGAGGAGAAAAAGTGGAGAATCTTAGTGGAGGAGAAAAAAGAAGGGTTAGCATTGCCATAGCCTTAGTACACCTGCCAAAAATACTATTCCTAGACGAGCCCTCGTCAGGTTTAGACTTGGTGAGGAGACACGAGCTCTGGGAGTATCTCGACCGAATAAACAAACTATATGGAACCTCACTAGTTGTGATAACGCACTACCCTTCAGAGATTGATTACTGCGACAAGGCAGCGATCTTCGTCAGAAACAAGGGATTCGTTGATTTCGGAACACCAGAGCAATTGAAAGAACGCTTACCCGGTAAGGGATACACCATTGGACTAGTATTGGAGGAGTATAACCCCAAAACTGTGGAAATTATAAAGAAAGTTAAAGGTGTCGAGTACGTGCTCCAGAAGGGAGAGCAATTAAAAATATTCCCAAACATGGAAAACAATATAGTACTGAAAAATATACTAGAAAAGTTAGAAGCTAAAAAAATAACTCCACAAAAAGTTGAGCCGAAAATTGAAATTGATATGGACGACTACTTCATTTACCTTACGGGAAGCTCAGAAGCCATAACCTAATTTTTTTATTGCAAAGGGAAGGTTTACGCTATGATGGCGAAAATATTCGATTCGATAAGAAGAAAGTCAGTTCCCTTAGCTGGCAGTATTAAAAGAATAGGAGCTCTAATCAGAAAAGAAATAGAGTCACTTCTCAAAGACAGACAAGCGCTCCTAATAATTTTCCTGCTCCCACTAATAATCACACTAGCAATGGGAATGGCTCAACAGAGAGTGATAACCCTAAATGATTACTCCAAGATAGCAGTGATAAACCAAGACACAACCACCGTTAATGGCACGAGTTTTTCTAATGCTCTAATCGTTGAGATGTTCCAACATGCAAATGAGTGCCTAGTTATCCCTATGGTAAGCTATGAATTTGCGTTGTATCTTCTCTGGCAGAAACAAATAAACGCCATAGTCGTAATTCCTTTCGGATTCACAAACCAGTTAGCCTCCTCCGGAAGCGGTTTAGTCCCAGCATACATAAACATGACCCTGGATGGAAGTGATATCGAAGGACAAAGCAATATTATAAGGGGAGTCGCAAACTCGATAGCGGAACTAAAAATTGACTACAACTTCACAAAGGATGAAATAATTCCAGCAGCCCAAGCAATATGGCCAAGCCAGACGACCGGGATAAGTGACATTTCAATCACAATACCTCTAATCTTACCCATGCTACTTATAGGAGCGTCACTCGTACTAACAAGCCAGTGCGTCGTCGGAGACATTCCTCTCAGAAGAATGCTACTCACACCAGCAGGAAAATCAGAAGCCCTAATAGCAAAAATTGTATCATACCTACTAGTTAGCATAGTACAAATCACGATAGTTCTGGGAATACTAATTCTGGGATACGGGTTTCAACCGGCAGGGTCACTCTTCACCCTCCTAACAGTACTTATCTTAACCTCTTTCTTCGGAATAGGACTCGGCATATTCATTTCGGTATTGAGCTCCTCCAGACTTCAAGCAAACCAGTATTTCATATTCTCCTACCTAATCCTAATCGTAATCCTACTCGCAGTACCAGTGAAAGCCGTTCAGAGTCTAGACCCCCTACAATTATCAAGAGACGCCATAGCAAGCGTAACCGCCAGAGGACTATCATTAATAGACGTAGGAACACAATGCCTATACCTATTGGGATTCGCATCCTTCTTCCTCGGTCTAGCATTCATAGTATTCTTCTTCAAAAAGAGTCTAGTGTAACACTTTAAAAACGGAGGCAAAGGGCGAACACCAAATGGAAAATAACGAAATGGACATTGAAATAAAAAACATCAGCGTGAAGATAAGCAAAGCAACCATACTAGACCACATAAACTTCTACGCCAAACGAGGAGAAGTACTAGCAATCATAGGAGGTAGCGGAGCTGGCAAGTCCACCTGCCTCCGCATCCTAACCTCCCAAATAAAACCCACAGAAGGAGAAGTCTACCTAGCAGGATACAACGTAGCAAAAGAAAAAGAAAAAGAAAAAATAGATGAAATCCTAGGATACGTACCCCAACCAGAAGAGGTCTCAGCATACCCCGAATTCTCAGCCCTCACAAACACCTACTACTTCGGAAAAATGTACGGCCTATCAAACGATGAAATCAAGACAAGAACAATCCAAATACTGAACATACTAGGATTCACAGAAGAAATGATGAAAAAACCATTCAGAGACCTCTCAGGAGGAGAAAAAAAACGAGTATCAATATGCATCGGCCTCATCAACAACCCAAAAATACTACTATTAGACGAACCAACTACTGGATTAGACTCTCATCTTCGTATTGAGGTTTTGAATTATCTTCGTAACTTGAATAAGAGGTTAGGGGTAACTATTTGTATTGTTAGTCATGATTTGGAGACCGCTGATTTCTGTGATAGGATTGTTGTTTTGGATAAGGGAAAAGTCGTTGTTTTTGGTGAGCCTAAGGAGTTTCTCAAAGAGTTGCCTAATGATGGTAAGTGTGTTAGAGTCAAATTTAAGCATTTGACGGCGGAAACTCAGAAAAATATCGAGAAAATCAAATCCGTAAAGTATGTTCTTTCTGTTGGTAGGAATACTTTGAAGATTTTTCCGGAAACTGGGAAGTATAACTGGGGGGAGTTTATTGAGGAATTGAGTGCTTTGGGTTCTGAGCCATCGGAATTAACTGAGGTTGAGGCGACCTTTGCTGATTATTTTAGGTTGGTCTATCAGGGTGCTTTTGGTAAGGAGAAAGACATTTTTAGTATCGATTTTGAATAAGGCATACTTCGATTAATGCTTGTGGGTAAACGAGTTGCTTCTCACAACTGGTTTTGCATCTATTGTTTTTGTATTTATTTGGTTATGGTTGGGTTTTTTGGTTTTCTTTGTGTGTTGCTTCTTTTAGGGCGCTGGCAAAGATTATTGCTCCTACGTATTCTTTTATTGGTGCTACTCTTGATGTGTCTATTATTGTTTTGGGGAGGTTGGTGTATAGTGCTCCGTAGGATCCCCCCTTGCCCAGGTGTATTAGTGTTCTGTAGATTAGGTTTCCGGAGATGCCGTCTGGTGCTAGTATTAGGTTGGCTTTGTCTTTTTCCGCGTCTTCTATGAGTATTTGGTAGTTTTGGATGTTTTGTGTGATTTTTTTTTCTTTTATTGTTTTCACCGCTTCTTCAGCGTCTCTTATTGTTTGGTCCACCGCCGAGTCTCTTCCTATGTCTCCGGCTCTTCCCCCGGAAAGTATGGCTACTTTGGGGTAGATTTCCAGTTTTTGTAGTAGGTTGACTCCGTCGGATACGAAATTGATTTTTTCTTGGACGGTTTTTCCTTCGTCTATTCCTACTGGTGCGAAGAAGAACTGGTTGCCGTTGGCGGATTCTAGTAGAGCGATTCTGCGGAGATTTTTGACATTGAATTGTGTTTTTGCTTGTTTTAGGAAGTCGGTTGCTGGTAGGGAGCCTCGTACAACGGAGTCTACTTCGCCGGAGGTTAACATTTTTAAGAGGGTTTCTTCGGGGTTTTTCGAGCTTTGGAATTGGATTTTTTCTTTTTTCAAATAGTCTTTTTGAGCCTGTTCCAAGTTTCCCACGATTATTGTTTTCGCCATTCCTTTTTGAGCCGCCGTTTCTGCCGCTTGAATTGTTCTCTGGGGGTATTTTTCCTCGACTCCTAAACCTATTGCTACTGTGGACTTTGAGCCTTTGGCGATTTTTACCAATTTTTCGAAAATCAAAGAGATTCACACCTTTTTAGTATTCTTCCAAGGGGGTCTTAAACATGGGGAGGGTAAAGAATATTTGTTAGAAATATTTATGGGCGTTTTCTAGGGAGAGTTTTAGAAGTTTAAAAGTGTTTGATAGGTCCTCAAGGCTTAGTACCTCGATGGGGGAGTGGATGTACCGTGTAGGTATATTGATGGTAGCCGAAGGTATGCCTCCTCTGGTGGTTGCCGCTGCGGTGGCATCGGTGGTTCCACCCTCGAATATTTCGAGCTGGTATGGTATGTGATTTTCCTCCGCGGTTTCTGTTAAGAGTTTTAGAACTTTTGGATGGGATATGAGGCCTCCGCCTAAACTTTCTCGTCTTCCGTCGGCTATTGTTATTCCGGGGCCTTTTCCAATTTTTACGGGCATTTGTCTTTCTTCTATACCGGGGTGGTCGCCGGTTGCCGATACGTCTAGAGCTATGGCGAAGTCGGGGTCTACTGTGAAGCTCGAGGTTTGTGCACCTCTTAGCCCCACCTCTTCCATGACGGATGCGACGCCGATTACCGTGCATTCGGCTTTTACCTCTTTCAGTGTTTGTACCATGATAGCGCAGCCAGCTCTGTCATCGAAGGCTTTACCTGTGACCATGTTATTTCCCAAGTCGTCTAGGTAGCCGAGCCAAGTTATGGGGGCGCCTATTTTTATTCCCCATTCCTCCGCTTGTTCTCTGCTGTTGGCTCCGATGTCGATGAACATTTTGTCCCGTTTTACGGGTTTTTTCCGTTCCTCATCGGGCAGAAGGTGTGGTGGAATTGATCCTATCACGCCTTTTATGTCGCCTTTTTCTGTGTGTATCAATACTCTCTGACCGAGAACCATCTGGTCGAAGAAACCTCCCAGATATGAGAATCTTATGAAACCTTCCTTCTCTACGTATCGGACAAGCATTCCTATCTCGTCGGTATGGGCGAGAATCATAGCTTTAGGTGAGTCCTTTGCTCCTTTCTTTGTGCATATGAGATTGCCTAGGTTATCTACCCTTATTTCGTCAACAAAATCAGCTAGTTCTTCTTCGATAATATTTCTAACGTTTTCTTCGTGGCCCGAGGGCCCGGTTGCTTCTACTAGTTTTTTGAGAAGACTTTTAAGATCTTCCATAACTTTTCCTCCACTAGCAGACTACCCTACGTGGTGTTATGTTCTCTGTTAAATTTTTCATACTTATAAATTTCGTGTGCCTCTCGGGTTCCTGCGCAATCATTACACTGGCTCTCTCATAGTGTATGAGGAGGTGATTTTTTTGATTGTGATTCAGAAAAATTTGAGGAGGAGTAGAGGTAGGTCTCCAAGGAAAAAGGATATGATTACTGAAATAAGGATGATGGGTACTAGAGGCTTTGAGAAATAAACCCAGATTCTATCATTGGGTAACTGGTGTACTTTGCTTTTCAAGAGGTTGAAATTTATGCTCTCCTTATCCAGTGCCTGTCTTGGGGGGATTAGATGCATTTCTGTTTTGCTGTCCTTCTTGATAATGTGTTGTGCGGGGTAGAGGTTTTTCTTAGTCTGAACTGAACTTAAGTCTGATCGAGTACAGGTTAATAGGGCTAATATTTTCCTCCATTTTGATTCGGATTCCAATCCTGGGAATAGATTCTCTCCCCTTAGATGTCTCACCAAGTTGGAGCTTAGTATTATGAGGTAGAGTACGCCCAGAAGAATGGAGGTGTTCAGAAACACCGTGAACGCAAAAAATGGAGTGAGTGATAATGAAACGTTTTTGGGAATAAGTAGCGAAACACATATCATAGCTTTTGCGTCAGCTCCTCCAAAAATTTTGATAATGTAAAACACGAGGGAGATTAGGAAAGTTGTTACGTAGGAAAAAATAGTAGTAATGAGCTCAGCGGTATAAATCCATCTGGCGGCAGCGATGATTAATCCAGCTATGGTCATAATCAGCCAAATTTGGTTTTTTACCGTTCGGGTTTTCCAATCACTGTAGGAGGCAAATGCTAGAGGTATGATGCATACGACTAACGCAATATTGTTTATTAGTGTTTGAAACATTGCTATAACCTTTTTTTGGCGTGCTCTACCTTCATTATTTCGGAAAATTATAAAAACTCTAGTTATGTGCGAAGAAAGCGACGAGATTTGGTTGTGTTTGGTCAATTCTGCAGAAACCGTATCTCTCAAATTGAACCAGTTGACCTACTTTCAATTGGTTGCACTGGGGTTCTCCGAACCCGTAAACGCTCGCGCCATCGGGTTTCAAAACACTGATGGGGATGCTTCCTTCTGAGGGCGTCCAATGAATTATTTTCGCATTTAAGTTACGTGCTTCCTCGATTGTGGAGCTGTTGAATTCAGCTTTCGGAGGATTGACGCTTGTTACTGTTATGTTGATGAGGTCTTTTAAACGAATAATACTATTGATGCTCATTGTAGCTTTATCCCGATCGGATATCAGAACTTTAATTAATCCCTTTTCGACACTTACTGGGATTTTTCTTGTTCCTCTTTCTGGAAAATCTGGGTGAAGCAAAGGCTTAGCTTCTAGGTTCTTATTCGGAACATTTCTGATAGTAAGCTCAACTGGAGATTCCACGAAAAAGTAGCGGTCCGCCGTTGGATCCACCATTTTTCTGTTTATCGCGTAGAGAATGTCGGGGCTGTATTCGATATCTATCATGCTTAAACCGAGGTCAATCATAGCTCTCCTTATTGCTTCGGGCTGTATTCCTCGCCTTCTTAGTGACTGCAAACTCCAAGTTCTCGGGTCATCCCATCCAAGATAAACCCCTCTCTCTATCAGCCCCCGCGATTTAGACTTGCTAAGTTTTAAACCCTTAAAGGTTATTATTCCATAATGTATGAACTGAACGATAGGCCAATTCATTTTCTTCCAAATATACTGCTCTATTATATCTTCTTTTACTAGGTCTTTTCCACGCAGAATGTGGGTAATGCCCAATAGGTGATCATCAATAGCCCAAGAGAACTCTAGAAGCGGCCAGACACGGTACTTGGAACCCACCCTAGGATGTTCACGCTCCGAAATCCTCATAATTATGTGGTCTCTCACAGCGGGGTCCGGATGGTTCATTCCAGTTTTGATTCTGACCACCGCTTGTCCTGCCCCGAATTCCCCGTTCAGCATTTTATTCCAGTTTTCTAGATTCTCTTCAACCGTCTGATCGCGGTGAGGGCAAGACTTTCCAGTTTTTTTGTACTTTTCCCGCCACTCGGTAGCTTCACATAAATCGGTGTACGCCTCTCCTTTCCGGATTAGTTGCTCGCAGTACTTGTAGAATTCTGATATACGGTCTGATTTGTAAATTTCCTGGTGCCATTTAACACCCAGCCATTCAAGCCCTTCCCTTATGAGATCATAGGCTTTTGGCATAATCCTTTTTTCTTCACTACCTATGGTGTCGTCAAAAGCCAGAATCAATTTGCCCTTGTATCGTTTAATGTACTCATCGTTGAGGACGACCATTCGCGTGTTACCTATGTGAAGCGGACCGGAGGGATAGGGCGCCAGCCTCATAACAACTTGCTCATAGAGGTCGACGTTAGGAAGGGGAGGAAGCTCCTTCAGCTCCTCTTCTCTCTTTTGCACTTCCAGAAGTTCGGGAGCAATTTCTAACAGTTTCTCCTTCTGCTGATCTAAACTTAGTTTTGAGATTTCCTCGATTATTTGGGAGGTTAGTTTACCTATTTCCTTTGCCTGGCTTCTGAGTTCAGGGTTTTCGGCAATCACCCTGCCCATAACCGCTTTTTGATTAGCGTTTCCTCCGAACTTAACAGCGTTTGCAAGAGCATATTTCAGAATGGTTTGCTCAAGGTTCTTTGACATTTGAAGCTCTCCCATTGGGGTAATTTTTAAAGTTTCTGTTACTAAAGTGTGTTAGGAAACAAAAGTATTATACGTTAATTTAAGATTACCTTAAATCAGTTATCATCAAACTGGAGCATCGAGAAAGCGCTAGGGATTTTTATTCCCATTCAAATATTTAAGAGGTTCGGGTCTTGATTAAGAACAATATTAGTGCTATACTCTTTGACTTGGATGGAACTCTGGTAGATACAAGAAGCCGATTCTACTTGGTTTTTAATAAATCCTTGGAGAAATTTAATTTGCCCACTGTATCTAGAAAAGTTTTTGACAATTTGTATACAAACGCTTCTCTGGAAAAAGTGGTTGCGGATGATTTAAAGATACAATTTTGGGATTATTTTCTCGAGGATTATTCTAACATATCATCTCCTGACGAGTTTATGATACCAGGATCGAAACAGGCTCTTTACGAGTTGAAAAAACGCGGGATGAGTATTGGAATTGTAACTGGCAGAATCGCAAGCGTTAAAAGCGTTTGGAGGGAATTGAAAAAATATGAGTTAGATCAATTTATAGATGTAGTGTTTACTAGATTAAAAAGCCAGAACAGGAACGAGTACTATTTCTCTAAGGAACAGAACCTTCTAGAGGCCTTAGACACACTGGGCTATAAGCCGTTTGAGAGCATGTTTGTAGGGGACCACATCGGAGACATCATATCCGGAAAAAGGATCGGAGCGGTAACCATAGCGGTTTTGAGCGGAGGCGTTAAAAAAGAGATTCTGGCTAGGGAAAATCCCGATTTGATTATAGAAAGTGTTGCAAAACTCCCATCAATAATTTCTGACTCGGAAACTGATTAATAATTATTTTCTCAGTAGGATTGGACTCTATAGTCTTTTGATAGGTAAGTTGTTCAAGAACTTTTGAATACCATGTGGTTTTAAGGGGATAGTGTTTGGATTTCCACTTTTTTTACACTCTCCAATTTCTCAAGTTTTTTTATTAACTGATTTTCGTCCATTAGCTCAGCAGGACAGTAAAGTTCGTACATACAATTTTTCTCTTTGAAGCAGAGACCAGAAGTGAAGAGCGGCGTGATTTTAGTTTCCTCGAAAAACTTTTTAAGCCCAATTAGAAAATTTGAAGAAATTTTCTCCCCGAGATTTATTAAAATCTTGAATACCTTCGGGCTTTTAGTGGGAATGATTTTCACGGTTTCATTAGCAGGAGAGAGAATAACAAGTGCGGTTTCATGTTTAATTATGTTAAAAAACTGTGTAGGAAGCTCAAGAATTTTTCCATTATTTTTCGGTTTAAGCTTCATCATAACTCCGCTTGTGAGTTGACTCAACCAGCATCCCTTCCTTTTTCTTAAACATTTCAGAGGGTTGCATCAAATACATGGAACAAATACAGTTTCCAATAAATAGAGTAATGTGTGATTTTCATTAAAAGTTGCGCTGTCTATTGAAATCTATACGTTGTTTTCGTCTATTCCTTTTTCGCTCCCATCTCCCACATCTGTAAACTCCCACTTGTCTAGTTTGATAACTAGCGTGCAGTCTTCCTGCAAATCCGGGCAGTCGAGTCTGATTGAGACCTTATCGCTGCTCTTACCTATGATCTCAGGGTTTTGACAGCGCTCGGTCAGCTTATCCATAAGGAAGAGTACAAACGAGTCAGAAATAACGTTTAAGCTTCCCTCAAGTAGCTTTCTGCCCGTTTCGCCTAGATAGTAATGCACTCTCCGACCATCCCTTTTTGAATCAACCAGTCCGGTCTCAACCATTCTCCCGATGTGCCAGCGGACTGTATCATGATGAACCTTCAAGTTTTTCGCTATTTCTCTCTGATGACAGCCAGGGTTATTAACGATATACAGAAAGATTTTCTTGGCGGTCCCACTCCTTAGGGTGAAGAAAGCCTTCTCAGCCTCCTCACCTCGTAACACCTTTGGAAAATATACCAACTTACCCCCATACTTAAAACTGCCAATTAGACCCGATTTTTGAAGAGTTCTCAGATGCCAAGAGAGAGTTCCTGGAGGGGTTGCTAGTTCACTGGCTATTTCTAAAAAGTAGGTTCCGGGTTTTTCGCATATCATCCTATAAATTTCCCTACGTACAGGGTGCAGTAGTAGAGTAAGCCTCTTCTCTGACAAATCTAAACCCTCTTCTCAACATTTAAAAAAAAGTAAACGATTATTTAAAATATTGTTCCAAGACACGCCTCTATAATTTTTGGCTATTATAACGAAATAAGGTAAACCTTTTAATTTTTTCTAGTTTTTAAAATAAACAATAAAAATTGATTTTAAAATGAAAAATTTTATAATTTAGTTATCAAATTGCAGAATTCATAGGATATATAAAAATAAAAGCATAAAAATAAACAGAGATACGAGCATACGAACCACTCAAATAAAAAAGAACTAAGCTTTCTGTAGAAAAATCTGCAAAGAGGTTATTTATTTGAACGTAATCGACCTGACCCAGCCCTATCTTTATGACTTTGTGGGTGGCGCCTCATTTCCGAATAAGTTCAATTATGAGTTTCATGTAAAATCCGTTGGACATAGCATAACGATTGGAGAGCAAATCTTTCAATACCTCTCAGTAATTATTAATTTGGAAACACACTGTGGAACGCATATAGAGTTTCCTTCCTCCTACCTTTTGGCGGGCAAAGGATCGCAGGATTATAGCATATCAAACTTTGTCTGCGAAGCTTTAACAGTTGAAGTCAAAAAAGGTGAAAACGAGCATATCACAGCTAAAGAGCTAATCGGGAAGCTAAAAGAGATACCCACTCTAAGAAATAAAGTGCTACTGGTTAAGACGGGATTTAGCAAATTCTGGAAAACCGACCCCGAGAAGTATTTTGCCAGTTTTCCAACACTTGAACGAGAGTGCGCAGAAGTTGTCTCGAATTTTGGTCTAATTGCGTTTGGAATAGATTGCCCCTCTGTAGACTTGCCAGATGATTCACCCTCCTTTCCATATGTTATTGATGAGGGGGCTGAAAGTTTTCTACAACCGATAAAAGATCCCAAAGCCACAAATCACTTGATTTTGCTAAACTCAAACTACATGATAATTGAAAATTTGAACTTGGAAAAAGTTAAAGACATGGAAAAATTCACTCTCTGTTTCCCACCCTTAAGAGTAGAACCAGTGGACAATGCGGCTGCAAGTGCAATATCGGTAACAGCTCTGCCCTGTCGAGCATTTGCCATTAGAGAATAAACCATTTTTAAAAAAACTTATTCGAAGAAAAAAGGAAGAAAATAAAAAGAAGTAAAAGGAGTGAATCACGGTACTAGAACGCTCTTAGTTTTTTCTAGACTGTTTATTTTCTCGACCATAGATTTTATTTTTTCAATCAATCCTCCGACATCATGACAATCTCCAAAAAAGGCCTGCATCCTCTCAGGTTCTATACCGAATTGCGCTAGAAGATTTTGCAACATTGAAATTCTCATGTTAGCCACATCGGCACCTCTCAGGTAGTGACATCTATCGCAGCCGATAAGCAGAACCCCATCGGCGTTGTTTCCGAAGGCATCTAGTACAACTTGTGAATCAATGGAGGCTGTGCATGGAACTTCTACGACGCTCACATTTACTGGATACTGCATTCCGAGCATGCCAGCGTCATCTATTGCAGAGTAACCGCACTCTAGGCAAGTAATCGCGACGATTTTCTTAGCTTCTCCACCATTTTCCAAAATGCCGTTAATAGCAGCTGTTAACTGTTTACTGGTATGATGCCTTAGATCAATGCAGGCTGAGGGACAAGCAGCTGCACAGATACCGCATCCGAAGCACTTTGCCTGGTCAACTTGAGCAGATTTGTCGCCTACTACGTGAGCGGCGTCGAATGGACAGGCCCATTCACATATCCTGCACCTGCTGCAAGTATCTTCGTCGACAACTGATGTTAGTAGAGGTTTCTCGATCTCTTTCTGGTTTATTAGTTTTACTGCACCCATGGCTGCACCAGCAGCGTATGATACAGCGTTGGGTATATCCATTGGAGTCATTGCTCCACCGGCTAGGTATACTCCTACAACGTTTGTTTCTGAGGGTCGTACTTTGGGGTCAATTGTGCTAAAGAATCCATCTTGCCCTATGGCGACTCCCAGCATTCTTGCGAGTTCTTGGGTTCCTTTTGATGGAACCATAGCCATACTTAGAACAACAAGGTCGGTTTCAATTTTTTCGAACTCGCCTGTTAAGCTGTTTTCGCCCTCAACCACTAGTTGGTCTCCCTTGGAGAGCACTTCTGCGGGTCTTCCCCGGATGAAGGTTACTCCGAGTTCTCGGGCCCTGCGGTAATATTCCTCGTATCTTGAGCCCACTGGTCGAATGTCCATGTATTCGATGATTACGTCTATCTCGGGGAAGTGTTCCTTTATCATTACGGCGTGTTTTAGGGCTACCATGCAGCAGATGTTTGAGCAATAGTAGTTATGTTTCTCGTCTCTTGAGCCGACGCATTGGATCATAATTATCCTTTTTACTGGTTTTTTATCCGATAAGCGTATGGGTTTACCTTCCGTGGGTCCGGTGACATCAAGTAAACGTGCTAATTCTGTTTGGGTAATGACATCGGGGTAGCGCCCATAGTTATATTCCTTCACCAAGGCCGGGTTGTATTCCTCAAAGCCGGTGGCGATTATTACGGCACCTGCGTCGATTGTGAGGTTTTCTTCCTTTTCTTTTAGGTCAATAGCTTCTGTGGGGCAAACTTTAACGCATTTTCCGCATTTTTCAAACTTGCAGGTTTTTGGGTCAATTGCGTAGACCTGTGGGATGGCTTGGACGAATGGCATGTATATTGCTTTCCTTGTAGTGAGTCCGAGATTGAAGTCGTCCGGCACCTCAACCGGGCAGACCTTAACACACTCGTTGCATCTTATGCACTTTTCCTCGCTCACATATCTCGGGTTCTTTTTAATCACAACCTTGAAGTTGCCAATATCACCCAGAACATCAACCACTTCGGAATTGGTGTAAAACTTGATTTTCGGATTAAACTCGATGTTAGCGCGATAAATGCATCGACGTGGAGAACCGTCACCCAGACCAGGACATCCTGTGGTTCTTACACAGAGAGAGCAGTCCTGTGTAGGAAACACTGTTCCCAGCTTTAGACTCAGTCCACCCACTGTTGGTTTTCTTTCTATTACATCAACATCGATTCCCAGTTCTGCTAATTCTTGGGCTGCTGTTAATCCAGCTATTCCCCCTCCGATTACCACAACTTTCTGAGTAATCGGTATCTTTTCATGGGGGATTTCTTCCAGTGTCTCTGCTCTGTTGGCGGCTGAGAGAATTAAAGCTTCGGCTTTTTCGGTTATTGGTTCTTGGGGTTCATCCTTGTGTACCCACGCGCACTGCTCTCTAATGTTTGAAATTACAAGGTCATAATAGTTCATTCCAGCTTTTTCGAGAAGATGTCCCCACGTGGACTCGTATAGTTTGGGGGTGCAGGCGGCAACCACCACTTTTTCCACCTTGCTTTTCTTAAGCTGTTTTAGCATTTTTTCTAAACCTGTTTTGCACAGGACACTATCCCTCATTATGAATGCAAATTTGCCGCTTTTCTCCAAATCCGAGACTATTGAATCGTAATCAATAACGTTGGATAGAGTTTTTCCACAGTCGCATATGAACAAACCAATCTTAGCCATGAGAATCACCTACAATTTTTCGATTTTTTCAAGAACCGCATCCGGTTTTATTCTCTGGAACTTGAAGTTCAATTCTTCAGCTGAAATACCTTGGGCCAGAGCTAGTAGATGAGGATAATAGAAGACAGGGATATTATAGTCCGTTCCAAATGCCTTATTGATCTGGAATTGGCCGATATCGTATTGAATTAGGCAGAATGGACAAATTACGCAGAGAAGATCCGCTCCTGAAAGCCTAACGTATCTGAGCTTTTCTTCTATCATTTTATTTGTTGTGTTCTCATCCACAGAGCGTACTCCTACTCCGCAGCAGAGAAACTTCTTCTCATAATCAACGGGTGTGGCGCCAGTAGCCTTGACGATGCTCTCAAAGCAAGTAGGATTATCAGGATCATCTACCTGAACAACTTCGCTTGGTCTGAGAACGTGACAACCATAGTGGATAGCTACCTTTATTCCTTCGAGAGGCTTTTTGACTGTAGATTCAATCTTTTTCGGTCCCACATCCTCGTATAATACTTGAAGTAGGTGTCTAACCTCAACAGTACCCTTATATTCTTTGCCCACTTTGGCTAGAGCTTCGTTAATCTTTTCTTTAAATCCGTTTTCATTCTTGAGTATGTAATTTGCCGTCTTTAGAGATTCAAAACATCCACTGCAGAGCGTCAAAACATCTAATCCTTTTTCTTCAGCTACAGCCAGATTTCTGGACGCCAGAACGAGCCAGGTATATCGGTCCAGTGCAGAAAAGCCAACTGGATCAGGACAGCAGGCAAATCCGGGTAAATCTTTCACGTTTACATCCAAGCTCTTTAGTACAATCCTTGTGGATACTTCAAGGTGTGGCAGACGGTTAGGTATGGTGCAACCGAGAAACAGGGCGTAATCATTGCTCATTCTTCCGCAGCCTCCTTCTTCTTTGGAGCTTCACCCTCCGGCTTCTTTTGGGCTTCGCCCTCCATGGGTTTTTTACTTGCTACCAGTTTATCGAAACCGGTATAGCTTGTTAGTGTCCGTATTTCTTCGGGGGGAGCATTTTCAATTATGGGTAGCCCTAGTTTTTCTCTACGAGACAGGATGGCCTTATTGGCAGGGCTGACCATTCCAAAGTCCAATAACGCCTTAGCTTCTTCCTGCAGATGTACTGGAAATAGGCCTTCTTTGCTGGAGAGGTTTTTCAGTTCAATGATAATTTCCGAAACCTTAACTCCCTGAGGACACTTCTCTGTACAGGTGTGACATACTGTGCAGAACCAAATGTCAGGACTCTTAACGGTGCGGTCTCTTCTTCCTAGCAGAGTATTTTCAACGATTCTCCGGGGATTGAATTTTGAGTTATATCTGAACACCGGACAACATCCGGAGCAGGTCGAACACTGGTAACAATAGTTCAGGGTTTCCCCTTCATGGGTTTCTGTAATTTCACCCCGGAAACGATTATCCATACCCGACGATGCCTCAACCAATTTGAATCCTCCAATTCTTCCATTAACTAAATTATTTTATACTCCTAACCATTAAACGGTCAAGTTTAAACCGTTTTATAATTTTTGATGATTCGTTTTGCTTTTTAATGGTTTTTCCGAGCTTTTTAGTAAAAAGCCCAGAGTACGATGGTAAAGCTCATGACAGTTCTTAACCGTGTTTTTTTTCCAGTAACCTCATGATAAACACTGGTTTGATTTCTATAGGGATTTATCAAATTTATCCCGCGTCAGCTATATTAGTAATGTTCCGCGCATACAATTTTTTTTTAGTATAAAATCTTTTTGTATAGTTTTTAATTAATCTAAGTGAAAAATAATTTAGAAAAGAAATTGGCATATTATATCGCTTAAATTCCCGCGTGTTTCCAAGAAATGAGTAAAGATAATGTTACACATTCCAAAAAAAGGGATTAGCTTTCTCCACCACACTAGATCTTGAGGATACGTTCTATATCATTTGCAGCTTCGAGGCTGATGTCGTTTAATGGAATCAGTTTTATGTCATCGGCAGATTTGACACCTACACCAAGCTCAGCCGCCCTGCGAATCTGCTCAAGTTTAAAGATGGCTCCCTTCGTAATTTCCTTAGTTGTTCCGTACTTTCTAAGAATAGCTACTCCAACCGCATCTATTGCAATTCTATCTCTGCTTGCTAGAAGAAGGTTTGGCTCAACAATATCACCACGGTCAGGTCCTCCACTGGCGAAGGCTTTTATTGCGTCCATGACTACTAGGTCAACTTTGTAGGTTTGGTTAATCTCTGCTATCATGAGCCTTTGATTGGGGGAGCTATGCAGTTCGGACATATAGTTGTATGACTCGCTAGGGACTTGACTCGCCACCAAGCCTGTGGAGTTCTTCAGTGACATAGTGAAGTGGCCTCCAAATCGGTGGGTTTTGAGGCAACAGGTTTGTACGACCTTATCGGCGCTGAGAAAGAGCTTCGATATGTAGAATCCTCTTGACCAGTGGGTTCCATCCGGGCCTATCTTCACCCATCCATCAACGCCCTCCTCGTCTAATACCACGACATCAAAACCCAGCTCATCTGATAGATTGAAGACGCCCATCTTCTTCAAAACATCTCGAGTCTTCCCCATCCCACTTCGCTCAGCCACTGTCAGACGCTCCACTCCCGATTCCTTCAACACGTTTACAATGGTCTCTAGGGTATCGATGTGGGTTGAAGCGGGAAATGGGTCGGCGCTGTTAAAGTTCGGCTTCAAAGCCACCCTTTTCCTGTTAAAATTGTTAAGATCAAAACGTTCAAGCAAACTCCTTATACCAAGATTTCTATCTGATGTTTTTATCAGAAAAACTTCACTCTTATTCACCATACTAATAATCCTCCCTTATCCACTATTTAGAAACCACTTAAATCCTTTTGAATCGTCTAGAACACCAGCCTTAATGATTAAGTGGAGGGTATTCAAAACATACTTTTCTATTGATTTATTTAGTCCGATTAGATTAATCGGACTGACTTTCCAGATACCATATGTTCTAAACCATCGCCCTCTAAATCTATTTAAATAAGGGGTTCCTAAAAAATGTTATCTAATTAAAAGGTGTCTAGCAGAACTAAATGAAAGCAGTTTCAGGGATGAGTTTAGAAATGCAATAACAAGAACTAATTTGATTAGTAAGCTAGCTGACAGCTAATTATTTGAAGCCTCTTGCGTCGCTTGAGTCCGAGTCTCCATTTCCGATTTATAAAGAAATTAACTCTGACTCCTTTTTTGCTCTAGCAAGAATTTTAATCGAATTATAGAGCGGCAGAGATTATTAAGCAGAATTAAATCGTTCGTTGTTTTATGCTCTTTAGTTTTTAGTAGAGTTCTGTAAGTTTCTTGAACCTGTTCCAAAAACGATTGGATATCATCCTCATCAAGGAGTGCTTCACTAGCCAAACGTAGCAGATACTGATTATGTACTCTTATGTGGTCATAAGTGTATATAAGATTCATGGATAGATTATACACTTTAAAGGAGTCTAAGCAGTTACTCGGTGTTCAGACAAAAACTATCAGCGATGGGACCGAGAGGGACAAATAAGAGTAGTCAGAACCCCCGGCAGAAGAAGACGAGTTCCCGAAAGCGAAATACTGCGCAAACAGAGAAGGGAAAGAGAAAAAGAAAGAGTAATAATAGGATACGCCCGCGTTTCCTCCCCCTTGCAGAAGGACGATCTAGAACGCTAGGTAGCATTAATCAAAAACAGAGGCGTGGAAGAAGTCCTAACCGACATTGGGTCAGGGCTGAACGAGAAGAGACGAAACTTTAAGAAGATACTAAACTAAAAATGGTGGCGGAGAAAAAGATTTCCCAAATTATAATATCTTACCCTGACCCGCTGACACGGTTCGGATTCAAAACACTCAAAAGACCTTTTCTCCACTTTTAGGACAGAAACAGAAGAAATAAATGAAAACCAGTATAAATCGCCACAAGAAGAAATGGTAAAAGACCTAATAACTATACAAAGGTTACGAGCCATTTGGCTTTTTAAAATCAGGCATTTCGTTACATTTTTCCCACTTATCCCCTCTAAAAACGTAGTATCCTACCGATTTCATTTTTGGTCCAAAACTCGAAGCCCTAGAAGACAAAGAAATATACAACGAATTCACAGACTGGCTCATGGCACTATCAGCAGTAGGAAGAAGCAAAAAAGTAGTAGACAAAATACTCGAATACTACAGAGAAGCCATCGACAAAAGAGACCAACACGTAACAAAACAAATAAACCAAACACTAAAAGAAGGAGAAGCCGCAATACTAATCATGCGCGACGAATACAGAATACACATACAAACCCAACTACCACCAGACATCCAAATATTCCTAGTAAGACCACCAGCACTAAACGACATACAGCAAATACTCCAAAAAATGTTGCAACGCTAACCCCGCACCAAACCTCCACCCAATACACAAGTATTTTTGACCAATTCCTCCACATCGCATCATATTATTAAACGACCAATCAGAGAACTCTTAAAGCATTAAAATACCATTTTTCCAGTTCTCCAATAAATGTTACGACTTCATTAATTTCTCAGCTTTTCACTCTTTATACTTCTTTATAATCGATATGTTACTATCCACATCCTTCTTTGATTTAGAAATCCTAGCCACCCTCACAGCCTCTCTAACGCTCGTAGTATACTCACCAACCCTCTCAGCAATGTAAGCGGCTAAATCCCTTCGAACCTTCATTCTCTTGCTAAGATAGTTCGCAACTATCCTCCGAAACTGCTCCTCAGTATAAGACTTAATGTAAAACACCTGAAAACGATCCTTAAGCTCCGGAGACAATTTCTCATCACTATTACACGCCCCAAAAACCCAAACCTTACCCCTCTTCTCACCCTGCATACCATGCTTAGTCACAATTATCCTACCCGACTCCATCCAGGTCAAAAGAGCCGAGAGATCCTTCTGATCCGAAACCTTCTCAACCTCGTCCACAATAAGAATCCTCGGAGTCTCATCAAACAAAACATCACGAATCCCAACTCTCGTAGAAGTCCCCGCAGTAATAAACCTCCCCCCAAGCCGCTCAATCTCCATCAAAAACAAGGTCTTCGCAGTACCAGGAGCACCAACCAACAAAACGTGAACCGGCTCCTCAGCATTCAGAGACCTCCTTATGAACTCCTTTATGTCGTCAAACCCCTCAATCACATCGAAAAGATCCTTAGGAAACCTAATTTTTCCAGTCTCTACTCACCTAGCTGTCACCTCCCCCTGAGGCTTCTTCAAAGCCTTTTTCACAGCATCCCTATCAACCAGCAAGTACTCCTTCCTCCTACCCCCATAAGCCCTAACTATATCTGCCACCAGCAACCTCTGAACAATCGACCAGTGAACCCCAACATTCTGCCAGCCCCAGTACCGCTTCAACTACCAAAACTCTTAATAATTGCTATAATCATATATTGAACTTACTAGGGTAAAGGGAGAAAGAGTGTTGGTTGATATAATCCCACAACCAACAGATAAAAGCTTCAGGGAGCTGACTAAAGATACTTCAATGGGTAATTCTACCCATAGAATCCATTTTTACCCCGCTAAACTACTCCCTCATGTTCCTAACTACTTTATAAAAAAATATACGTCACTGGGTGAAACAGTACTCGATCCCTTCTGCGGCTCAGGAACAGTACTTTTAGAAGCCCTGCAAAATGGTAGAAACGCAGTTGGTGTTGAAATCAATCCTCTGGCTGCCTTAATAGCTAAAGTGAAAACCACGCCTTTAGAAACTGATAATCTAGTAATATGTTTGAAAACTATAAGAGAAAATTATAATAAAATATTTTTTGATGAAAATGAAATCCCCAATTTTGACAATCTAAACTATTGGTTTGATTCAAGGAGAACATATTCTTTAGGTAAGATCTGTAGTTGTATTAGAAAAATAGAGGACAAAGACATTAGAGATTTTTTCATGGTCACATTCTCTTCCATCATAAGGTATGCTTCAAAAGCAGACCCAAGGAATTATGTTCCTGTAATGCCTAAAAAGAAGTACAAGCCTAAAGGAAAACTGAGGACTTGGCAACTATTTTATGATGCTGCTAATAAAAATATCCGAAGGATGAAAGAGTTTGTTGAAAAAGCAGCTACAGGTGTTAGGGTTAAAGTTTATTGTGCAGACGCTCGGAATCTACCCTTAGAAAATGAATCAGTGGATCTCTTCATTACTTCTCCTCCATATATGAACGCACAAAAATACGTTCGCTCCACGCGACTTGAATCTTACTGGCTAGGTTTATCTAAAGAAAAACAACTGGCTGTGAATTATGATAACATAGGAACAGAATATATTCAGAAAAAAGAATATAATAACATAAGAAAGACGAATCTAGAGGAACTTGACGATATACTAGAACAAATTTTCCAAATAAATCCGATAAGAACCGCTATAGTAGCCAAATATTTCATAGATATGAGGAAAGTTATAAAAGAACTGTATCGGGTTCTAAAAACAGGCAAGAAGGGAGTTATAGTAATCGGAAACAACACTGTTTGCGGGAAAAAGATAGTGACAAATAAATATATTTCTGAACTTTGTCTAGAAGCGGGATTTCAAATAGAAGATATCTGGTATGACACAATCAGTTCCCATGGTCTTATGACCAAGAGAAATAAAACAGCAAATATAATAGACAAGGAATGGATAACTGTATTAGGTAAAGACTAGGGGGGAATTTTTTGTTCCACATTTACTCAACGGAAAAAATTTTCACGACTGAACGTATAGACATATTAAATAAAAAGGCGGAAGAAAACATTGAAACAAGAGGATACGATCCCGAGAGTCAGGTTCCATCAGATCTATCGAATCCCAAATGGTTCTTACCAATTAATGTAATAACAAGTCCTTATTGTCCAACATGGAGATACGATTATTTAAAATATAAAGGGGTGCGGTTGAAAAAAACTTGGGAGAGTTATCAGGGTAAAATAATAGATGAATTATTTGAAGATTTGCATCGGATCTGTTACCATTACTTAAAAGAAACCAAGCTAGGTAATTTAGATCTGCCTAAAGAAATATACAGTAAAATAGATAATTATCTGGAAGAGAAAAAAAATAAAGCGCTTAAACTCGAATTTATTAAAAATCCAAATAAAAAAGTGCTAAACTCCTTTTTTACGAAAGTCAAAGAACTAGCGATCTACGAGGCTACATGGTTTTCTTCAATTATAAATTATAGCATTTCAAATAATTTAGATATAAATATAGAAGCAGAGTTTTTACAGCTTTTCCCTTTTAACTTCAAATATAAGGTTCATGCGGAGGCATTGGGTTTTTCAGGTTCACCTGAAATTGATTTCATCTATAAAAATAATATAATAGGTGAGGTTAAAAGTCTAAGTTGGCATGATCTTTTCAATTTGACTTTAGCTGCCTACGCACTAGTATACGAGGAATATAAAAATGAAAATGTAAACCTTGGAATTGTTTTATGCCCATTATTTGACCGTAATAGACGCGTTCCAATATATAATAGAAAGACAGAATTTGAAATAATATCCGAGGATTGGAGAAAGGCAGTCATACAACTTAGAAACAAAAAAATAGAATCTATTAAAAAGGGGGAAGGACCCCCAATTCCTGCCGATAAACATTATTGCTCAGGTTGTGGTTACAATTATTATTGTTTAGGTGGCGATGAAATTAGTAAGTAAAGTACCTTCCACTAAACTTTCGCCTGAGTATTTCCTTCCTCTACTAAAAATAATAAGTAAATATGAAGGTAGCATCGAGGATATGAAAGAAAACATACACATTTTTCTCACTGAAGTTTCAAAACGTGGAAAACGTAATCAGCATAACTCGGTTTATGCAATCACATTCCCCACCTTTAAAAGACTTAATTTAATCGAAGGAGAGGGTAAAAGCATAAAATTAAGTCAAGATGGAAAAACATTGATAGAAGTGGCCGAGAAGGAAGGCGAAACAGCTTATAAAAAGAAGCTTGCAAAATTAGTCTTAAGAACCGATCAAGAGAAAGCCCATGTGATTGATGCTGTACTTTCATCGGGTAAAGAAGTGCTAACTATTGATGATTTAGTAAATGTCCTCAAGAGTTCTGGAATAGAAACAAACGAGAAAGACGACCGTTTACTGAAATGGCTGAGGATATTAGTTTATCTAGACTTTATTGAAAGGCTGGATGGAAAGTTTAAATTTAACCGATTGCAAGTAGAAGGGGTAAAATCTGAAAAAAATGTTTCACCCCCAGTCTTTGCTGATACTCTGATTGAAACTTACAATAAACTAAAATCTGAAAAAATGGGTAGTCCTTACATACCTATACCCCTTATTGAGAAAGAAGTCTGTAAGAATTTAAGCGAATATGGATTTACAACCTTTGACTTTAGAGAGCACTTATTAAAATTAAAAGCTCAGGGGTTGAGCGACAAGAAAATTATATTTACCAAACCCGGAGCCCGTGAAAGCGGTGGGTTAAAAATCAATAATAATTACTACTACTATATAGCTATATTTGAGGGATAAAAGATGAGCGTTTATAGAGAATACTTATTTGAAGGACCGTTGTTTAATCCATCTTTTGAGTACGAAATACGTGGTAGAGAAAAGGAATTAGATAAAATTAAAAACTTTTTGAAAGAAGCATTTGAAGAAGAGAGTGTCCGTTCAATGCTTGTCCTCGGAGATTATGGTTACGGTAAAAGTTTCATGTTATACAAAATACAAAAAATGGTTGAGAAAAAAGAGATTGAGGGTGCCGAGAAAACAATTACGGCATGGGTAGTAATAGCCGAAACGGAGCCTGTGGGGGCAATATCCTACGAATATGTTACTAATATTTTCAAGGATATCGGACCAAATCAACTTTTTGAGATTGCGAGTAAATTAAATTTAGACCAAATTGAAAAGTTTAAAGAGCCCTTCAAATCAATTCTAAGAGGGTTGAAAGATAGGAAAGAGAGCGCCTTTAATTGGCTAATGGGCGAAACCCAAGACGCAAGGGAGAAAAAAGAATTAGGTGTTAAAAGAAAATTAAAGACCAGTGAGGTTCTAAATATATTCATGGATTTCCTTGAAGCTATGAAAACTTCAGGATATGATAATCTCTTGGTATTGTTAGATGAATTTGAATATGCTGTAAACGTGTATTCAGAAGTAAAGCTTACACAGCTCTTCCACACATTTAAAAGCATTTTTGATAGGTTCATTAAATTCGGGGATGCGAGCAGATTTGCTAAACATATTCAGGTGATAGCGATGACTCCAAAAGGATTTGATGCAATAACTGATCTCGAAACTAAATTAAGGAAAAGTACGGGCGGTGGAGGGATAACACCTTGGCTATCGAGGATGAGATTTGACATCAACCATGTTATCTTGGGACCTTTGGATAAGGAGGCAGTAACCCAGATTATTAAAGACAGGATAGAAGCGCATAAAGTCCCCTTCAAAGAAAGACCTTTTGAAACCTTTCCCTTCATACATCCTGAGTTCTTTGATATGATATATTTGTACAGTGGAGGAAATCCTCGTGATGTATTATATCTCACAGACATCGTATTGAAGAAAGCCGCAAAGGATAACATTAAAGAAATAACTGGCAAATATACTGAAGCCGTTCTTAAAGAATATGGTATAGTAAAACAAATCTAATGGATTAACTTATATTAAAATAGACTACCCGCTTCCACCTGAAGAGCTACAGCAGAACACCATAGTCAATATGTTTAACGCGACCCTGAATTCGTGGCTGGTTTCATCGTGGAAGTCCTAGAAAAAGGTGGAGAGGAAATAAACAGAAAATTGGAAAGGTGAAAACATTACATTTTGCTAAGAGAAAGATAAATCATTATCGTAAAAGTTATTAGTCTCAGAAATTTTATTTCTTGAAAAAAGTGGAAAAATATTTAGGTCGTAGTCGTCCGGTATCACTTTCATGAGTCTTAGTCCCAGATTATTCATGGGAGTACTATATCTATCATAAGGTCTAGCTTGGCCATAATACTCATCATGTCTCCCGGGTTGAGGATGGATAGGCATCTAGCATCAAAGCTTATTCTATAAAGATAACTTTTTCTCCTCTCTCGTAAAAGCTCCATGCTCCTGATAGAGTAGGAAGGATTTGAGATAAACCGTACTTTATATTTTTAAATGCAATCCACGGACTTTTCTGCTCTCCAATCAAGAGCTTATAGAAGAGGGTCAAAAAAACAGCAGCATCTTCAAAAAGGATTTCGTTGAGAGGAGCAAGGCAGTATTTACAACCTACAATATAAAATGCTCTAGCCATATCAACATGACCCGCTTGACATGCCGACAATACCACTAGTTCCGGAATTTCGGATTTCTTTTTGTCTATCCATATGTCTTCTAGGTCGCTGTGGTAAACTCTACCATTTCGAGGGGTCTCTAGACAGGTCCCGAGTTTTTTATGATATTCTCCATGAGCAGATATGTGGACATATTTCTCTTCAACATTTTCGAGTTCTTCTATAAGGTGATTTCTGCCAACTATTCTTATAAAAATTGTTTCATCTTCATAACCTAAAATACGCATCAATTCATACAGCAACTTACCCTCAGACTTTTTTTCTTTAGTTTCGGACATGCACTCAAGTATACATAGTTCATCTAATCTACTCAGTATTATCCTCTCCTTGCTTGTCTACTAATAAGAACTTTTTTAAAATGTATTCCCCTTTTTTATTGACACGTTCATCAAGAGATTAAGCTAATTAAGAAAATGATTTACAATATCCCTAAAACCTATTAGTCTATTAAGTGGGCTAGAATTTGTTAGCAATAAAGTTATGAGTCGCTTAAAAACAGGATTGATTATGCCAATTTAATTTCTCTAGGTATAGATAGGCTACTGCTTGACTCGATTCCGGATGAACCGATTCTGCAGGACCCCATGGTCAGTATGTTTAACGCGAACCCCGAGTTCGTAGCTGATTTCATCACGGAAGTCCTTAAAAAAGGTGGAATGCAAACAGAGAGAGAATTGGAAAGGTGGAAACGCTACATGTCTTGAGAGCCTAGAGCTTGAAGCTATTATTTTTTTTCATCTTTTGTAGAGCGTAATAGTTCATATCCTCTTATATTTGCAAAACCTATCTTTACAATCTTATCTATTAAATCTTGCCTTTTTATCCTCTTCTGATGTTCAATTCCTAAATAATCAGCTAACGCATACAATTCTTCCATTGATATATTCTTATAATCAAGAAGTTTCTGTTGGATTTCTTCCGTGGGTAGAATCTTTAATTCGTTAAAAAGCTTTTCACCAACTTGTGGAGAAAGTACTTTTTTTGGTCGTTTGGTCGATAATTCTTTTACAAAAGAGGGACCGAGTGCGAGTGCCAGTGGACTATTCTCTTTCGCTGAAATCAAAAAATTTTTTATCGTGTCTATAGCAGATAAAATTTCTTTTTGTTTGTAATCATTTGGTAGCGATTTTATTCGTTCCTTGAGATTTTGGAAATAATTAATACCCATATCCAAGCCTTTAATGATTTGCTCTCTTTCAGCATCATTTGGAAATTTACTTAATGTTTCATAAAGAAAATCTAAGATTGAGTATTCTTTTTCTCCTTTTCCTTTTTTCATGATGGTATTCTCCTAATAAATTCATTTGCAATCTCTCTATATTGATATGCAACTCTTTTCGGATTTGAGCCACCTAATAGAAATACGGGTAAAGCGTTTTCTGCAGCTTCGCTATATCCTATTCCTTCCGTAGTATAATTATCAAAAGTTTTATTTGTATAAATCCCAGATACTTCCCTCATTTTTCTATCATGAACATTTATGATAGCTGTCCCACCTAGACGAACTCTTACAAAAATTATGCCTCCAAGTTCTGGAGTTGAAACATCTCTACTCGCAATTTCAGCTGCATTTTTGAGGTCTTTATTAAGTTTTCTAACCCTCTTTTCAAGAATACTGAGCCCTATGGTAGAAAGATGATCGGGAAGAGCAGTAACAACATAACAGTCACTTGCTGCCAAGGCATTTTGAGTTACCAAGTATAAATTCGGTGGGCAATCAATAAGAATATAATCATACTCATCACGAATAAAATTAAGCTTATCACGTAAAATAGTTCTTTGTTTTACATAATGATCAGCCACTGAAGATAGATCATTAGAGGGCGATGTTTTTGTCTGCAAATCTAAATCTATTCCTAACAATTCAACATCAGAAGGTATCAAATTTAATCCCTTAACAACTTTCATACCAGCTTTTTCGATAGGCTCTTGCCAAACTATATTTTTTATATCAAATGGCTTATTATCAAGATATGCTCGATATAATGATTCCAAAGTGCCATTTTTCTTTTTAAAATCTTCCCAACGCTCAGGCGTAGCACATAGAAATGTCAAATTTGTTTGAGGGTCTACGTCCACCAAAAGTATATTCATACCTTGATCTAAAGCCAATGCGCATCCTATATGATAAGCTGTTGTGGATTTTCCAACTCCACCCTTATAATTAATGAATGATACAACCTTCATAACTTTAATCCTCTTTTACTGTTTAATATACATATTTCTTGAGTAAAAAGTCTTTGGTAAATTAGACGAATTTTGGAAGGGAAGAAATGCGAGAGTCACATTCTCAACAGAAATAAACCATGGTAACTTTAGTACCATAATTATTAGCAATCAACGTAAAATCCCTCACCTTCCTTAAGTATACTAAGAAGGTTCTTAGTATAAGGTTCCTTAACCCATTTAAAACCTATGTTAAATATTGGTTTTTCTATACCGAGATCTTTGGCAATGGGCTTTCGGATATAATAATAGCTTTTCTTGCCATTTTCTATTCTTCTTTCTGTTATTCTAATTGCCTTTTTGAGAAGACCACTTTCTAGTTCTTTACCCTTCACCAATACAAGGTTTTTTTCTTTCTCAAGAAGTTCTTCTCGGGTTTTATCACGGGAGCGAGCTGCGGTTTCAGAGAAATGATCAGTTTTGTCCTTGTATTTTGATACAACTTCCGAACGATCAGAGTAATAGTCAGGTTTATCCTTAATTTTCGACCTGATTTGTAAACTACAAGTTTTATTGTCATGTCTAGAGTCTGTGAAATCGTGAACTTCTTCAACTGTAAAATAACCAATTATGAAAAGACCACGATCATTAGTTTCGTAATGTTGCAAAGATTCACAAAATACCAGAAGATCTCCTGGATCAAGATTAGCCATTTGCATTCCTTTTGTACTTGGCTTTCCTTTGATATTCTCTTTTCTATCACCATAGGTAAGGTACTTAAAATTTGGGTCGTAATGAAAAGTCACATTTTTAAGTTTTTCAAACTTTGTCTTGAACCTTTTGGGAATGATTTTCGAATAGGGTCTCTTTAATCTGTCTCCATTGGAATCTCCATAGGTTTTTTCACCTTTTTCACCTCTCATATATTTCCCATTGTTTACATACGCGCGTTTCCATGAATACGTGACAGGTACATATTCGTAATTACTATCATATTCATATTCACCCTCAGACCAAAAAGGTCCTCGTATTCCACCGCTTTCTTTTCTGGAGTCTGCTCCGACACGAAGCAAGAGTGCTTTCGTTATTAGCCACCTCTTTTACAATAATATGGGATTTAGAAAATATATATTTTGAATTATATTCAATATTCTTTAAGAAATTATGTATAATTGATATCGGCTCTGTATCACTATTTCCTTTTGGCAAAACACGTAACCGAAACTTATAATATATCAATTGAGGAAATGGCAAAAGCGATATCCGAACTTGAAAAGGAGAAAATAGTTGGTTTGGAAGCGGATGATTACGTATTGCTCTTATAAATGTAGTATCAACGGAAAATGTTATTTTTTCGTTCCAAATTTACATAATTTTTCGTCTACTCTAAAAGAATTAAGAGATTACTTTAACATTATGTAAATATTCCGTAAAGCTTGCCTAGCACTTTTTATTCGTTTATATATTTCGTCCTTAGCTAGGTTTTCGTCCTTTCCCCATATCTCCTTATATATTCTCACATAGGGTTTTTCCGTTTTAGATACTAGAAGTCTTTTCATTTCGCTTAGTAATTCATCTAAATCAATCTCTGGACAGGGCTTATCAAATATATTCTCTTCTTGTTGTTGTACCCCGATAAATCTACTGAAACGGAAGTTAAATTCTTTGAGCAAACTTAATTGCTGTTTAAACTTCTCCTGGTTTTTCTTAATGGATTCCATAATCGATTTGAAAACTTGTTTATGTTCTATATTTATCGTGAATTGAGCCGATGTATTCCATTTTATTATCGTGTATTGTACTCCCTCAAAGTATGCGCATATCCATCTGTGATGTGTTCCATCAGGGAAATCATTGCGACCTATAAGGTAATATTCAAATTTTGGGTATTCATCAATAAGTGGATTACTCGGTTCGCCGATTAAATCCTTAAATGCTAATGCAAGCTTTCCGAATCTGCGAATTTCCTCATAAACTTCATTATTAAATAACGGGTTTGTACTTTCAGGAATAGAAGATTTATTGGGAGTTATCCATCCTAGGTCGTAAAGGTCTAGTACCCCATCATCTGCCATGCTACTATAACTTTCCATACCAATAATTACTCTCGGAAAGAATTTTTGACAAATCAAAGCGACTTATCCACTAGAAACAGCTTCTTGAGTGCCACCCTTTTTAACCTCAATAGCAACAGCATCCAAATCGCCACTACTATCCCATCTAAAACCCACCAAGTCCGGCTTTCTCTCTATACTTTCAAAGCGTATGGGAAATCCGCCTCTATGGCAAACATCTGAGATTTTAAAACCTTTTGCACCTGCCGTAACGAATGAGAAATAGCCCTCCTTCTCAAGCCTCTTTCTGATTGGACTGTATAGATCACTTTCTTCCATTTATCTTCACCAAGTCTCCCTCTCACTAACATGTTCCAGAAGTTTAGATTAAGTCTGAGTAAAGATCTTAATATCGTTATAAACTTTATTCCCTTTGCTCTCCAGAAAACGCTACAAAGAATAACACACAACCGACTCATCTATATATATCACCCGAAACGTAACTATGAAACGCTCTAAGATTCGTAAACCAGAATTATATCTTGTTATTAAATTAACTTTGGGTTTCTTGAATTTCAAAGTCTGGTTTTACCAGATCTAGCTTTGAGAGAACTCTGCCTATTACTTCTAAGCTGTCATACATTTCTTCAACATCTTTTACATCAAAATAAGTTAAAGCATTTCTAAAATCCTCATGTAAGTTTGCGACTTCTTTTTTAAATTTTTTAATGCCTGGTTCATCAGATACAATTACTAGTCTTTGAACAGTCGGATTAACTTTTGCCCTCTGAAGATTCAGTATATCTTTATCAGGGTCCCCACTTTTATGGACCTCAAAAACATATGTAACTGCACCCAAATTCGCTATTTTCGCTCTCCAAACAACATCCACTTGCGCGCCTCTTGCAATAAGCTTCTCCTTTTCAGCCTCAAAACCTAGCGAATTACCTATTTCATAAACCTTATCTCTTATCTCAAAGTGATCCCACTCGTAAGGTGGTTTAGTAGTAATCACTCTAGCTTGATTCAAGAAGACTGTGTATAAGAAAAAGTCCACTTCGATTAAATCAATATCCTTCAGATTTAGATTTTTTTCTAGTTCTTGGCTAATCAATTTTAAGTGGTTGTTGAATTTAATATACTCCTTTGCCTTAATGTGATATTTATTTAAAGGAATTTCATTTTCAGAAAAGCCTAAAATTCTCAAAGCTTTTCTAGCTTTATCATTCCAAATACCGCAGGAATCAGGAAAAATAAAAGTTAAAATTTCGGTGACAGAAGCTGGTCCAAGACCTTTTACATTAAACTTATCATATCTCTTTTCTAGCGGGTCTGAACCCCACAATAATGCCTTTAATTCCTTTTTAATCTTTTCAAAACTATTTTCTTGCATAATTCTGTTAACTACATAATCCCTATTTCCAAAAAAACCCGTAGCCCAAAGGCTAAGAATAATACTTTTAAAATCAAGTTCCGTCAAATCATCAATTTTATCCTTATACAAAGGTTCAAATAATGGTTTTCTTTTTCTTCTTTCATTCTCATCTTCTCTATAATCATCAGTTTGCATATAATCCTTAAACATTCGTGAAAATTCTTTTATTTTGCTCAACTTATCTTCCGATAAGGATTCACCCACAAATAAACCCCCTTAAATACATTAAATCCTTTTTTAGCTATTTGTTAATTATATAGAATTCACCCTAATAAATTTGTTTAATTTCTTAATATTGTTTCGAATAGTTACTGTTGTTACGTCGAATACTTTGCCGACTTCGTCTTGGGTTACTTTTACGTTCTCTGCTACGCAGGCGAGATAGGTTGCTGTGGCGGCTGTTTAGTAAGAATCTATTCCAGAGGTTGACTATTCATTCTTTGAGGTTTCTCCTGAGGTTAGCGCTCTGATTAGAGTTCCTTTTTATTTTGGTTCTCCTCGCATAGTAGAATACAATTTACAGGATTCGTTTATGGCAAAATCATTGAGTTCGTATAACAGATAGGTACAATTCTTCAGGATTCTATTAGATTTTATATTCGGTTTCTCTCAGTATCAGATAACCTTACCGAGGTTAAATTCATATATTTAATTCAGTTATTAATTATATTGAGTCCAGAATATTGGGGGATCTTGGTGAGAAATAAAAAAGCGATCCGCGGTCTTCCCTTTAATAAAGAAAATTATTGGACTAAACAATATTCACATCCTATACTTGATAATATTTACTTCGCGGGGTGTAAAGATGTCAAAAGGATATCCTGATAAAGTTGATGATCCTATTCAATTTATCCTCGATAAATTCGAAGATGAGGAAATTATAATTGATGCTTTTTATCAGTGGGCAATGAATCCTACATCTGAGTCCGCTGGCTTCGGGGTAAGTGAGAATTATCCGTTTATCAAGGAAAATATCAAGTTAAGATATAATATTTCAGAAAAGGATTCAGAAGAGTATATTAATAAATTAAAAGATGCTTGCGATTGGTTGATTTCTATTAAAGGAATGAATTATGAATTACGGCGAGAAATTAGAACTGTTATCAATTATAGATTTGGAGAAAAACTAAGAAGTAAAATACTAAAAAGAGTCAAAGAGTCTCCTATTGACTTAAAGAGAGCATCATACATATTCGGAAAATTCATCTTCTCTAATTTTCCATTCATTCGTGAGGGAGATATAAACCAAGAAAGATTCTCAGCTATATATAACGTATCAATAAGAAGCATAGGTTCTATAGAGCCCGTATTAAAAGACCTAACAAAGATAGGTATCCTGAACAAGTTACTTTGGATTTCTTCAGGAACAAGTGGAAAAGTTGCTCATTATGAAGTTCCACTGTTTGTAGAAGAGATACTCAATAATATTGATTCATACCTAAAAAGGCCGAAAACTCCTGATGTGAACAAATATATCTCTGCGCTTTTTGATGAGAATAATTATGAACAGTTAAGAGTGATTGATGAAGTATTAAATAGTAAAGATTATGGTGTCAGGGGGTTATACGGGGATACGAAAGAACTTCTTCATTTCGCTCCTTCTACAGGTATTATTAGAAAATACAAAAATATTGTCGCGATTTCCCCGCTTATCATAGATAAATTAGAAGAAATTTTACTTGAAGAAAAAGAAAAAAGAATAAAAATTTTGAGAAACAAAATAGAAGAAAAATTAGAATCTTTAAGGAAAGAACATCAGCCATTAATCGAAATATTCCACGAAGACGAAAATATATGGAAAATTGAATCTATGGACGATCCAACTCTGTATATATACTTGTCAACATGGTTAATCACAAATAATATCAAAAATAAGTTTGAAGATCGGGACTCTCATCTATTAATAGTAGTTACAAATCAATCATTTCCGTCTATTAAAAATTTTATAGAGAACCATTATTATTTTGGACTAGTAACATCGATCTCAGTACTTTATATCGATGATAAAAAATCAGAATTTAGAATGTTAAGAGGACAAAAACACAAGTACCTTGAACAAATAGTAAATGGTATAACCGCTAGAAAGGAAGCTACTCCTAAGCCTGGTCCTCAACCACCAGTATCTCTACCAGATAAGGAAATAACAAAATATCCTGAGACTGATTTAAAAATATTATTAGGCATCAAAGACAATAACGAAAAAGTTTTCTGGGAACCGAAGAATGAACGAAGTTGGAATTTTGTAATAGTTGGTAGTGCAGGAACCGGCAAAACCCAAACAGTACAGGCGATTCTCCAAGAGTTCGCAAAAAATAAGCTCCCATATATAATTTTTGACTTCAGAAAAGATTATATTTCGGTTGAAACAAAAACTTCACTATTCGGTCCAGTATTAGATTTGAATAAGATATCGATTAATCCACTTGAACTTGATGGTAATAACTCCCCTAAAGAGCAGAAATACCAGATTTCGGATATCATTGATTTAGTTTATAATATCGGTGATTTGCAAATACAACACATACGGAATGCTATAAAAGCTAGCTATGAAGACAAAAAAATCTATGAAGAAGATAAGCAAAGTTGGAATAACGATCCTCCCACCTTCAATGATATTCAAGATAATTTAAATAGAATATATGAGGTGGGAGGCAGCGTGACACAATCTTCGATTCAAGGCATATTCGCAAGATTAGACCCAATTTTCGATTTTAAAGTATTTTCTGCCGAAACAGTGATACCATTTGAGAAAATTATGGTAGGTCAAACAGTTATAGATCTTGGAAGTTTACCCAACGATAATATTAAAGCAATAGTTTGTGAGCTTTTCATAAGAAAGTTACGTTACTATTTATACAGGTTACCTGAATCCAGAGAACCAAAACTCTATGTGATAGTAGATGAAGCCCATCGTCTTAAATATGATAAGAAATCATCAATGGGGCAGTTACTCAAAGAAGGAAGAAAATATGGGGTAGGTGTGATTCTTTCAACACAAGATCCCGTTGATTTTCCCGACCTCGTGTTTAACAACATTGGAGGCGTAATGTCTTTACAATTAACAGATCCAAAATTTGCTAAAAACATGGCAGAGCATTTAGGGGGAGAGATTACATGGAAAAATGTAAAAAATGACCTATCTCAAAAATTTTCAGCATACGTAAAATTCTCAAACCTTAGGGATGTAACGAGGTTTAAAGTAATTCCATATTATGAGAGACAATAACGAATGAAAAATTAGAAAATGTTCATGATGGTTTGCCATAGGCATGATGCTGAATCGAACATACAACATTACTGCGACAACTTCATATACCGTATAAAAGATTCGTACCCAATGATGCTTACCCAAATTCGATTCGAAAAACTTTTTTTATGCTGAAAATAAAAATGGTTTGGTAGTTAGGATAATTGCTCTCTATTAGCTTATTCCACCTTAACGAACTTGTTTAATTTCTTTGTATTGTTTCGAATAGTTACTGCTGTTACTCCAAATACTTTGCCGATTTCGTCCTGGGTTACTTTTTCGTTCTCTGCTATGCAGGCAAGGTAGGTTGCTGTGGCGGCTGATGAAAAAGGGTCGCTTCCGGAGGTCGCTCCTTCTCTCTTTGCCGATTTTATTATGGAGGTCGCTCTACTGAAGGTTCTTTTTTTGATTTTGAGCTCCTTAGCATAGTAAGATACGATTTTTACAGGATTTATAGGCGGGGGACTCAGATTGAGTTCACTAACCAGTAGGCTGTAATTCTTCAGAATTTTACTAGAGTTTATATTCGAGATTCTCCCAATGTCTGATAACCTTATTGGGGTTTCAAGCATTCTAAGTGCCAGGTACAGTAAGGCGTAGAAGATCTCCTCTTTTGAACGCCCCTTAATAATATTTTTTGAAGCCGCTTCCGAAAAATACCCACTTGTCCTTTCCAAAACCTGCTTGTCAAAAAGGGCATTATCTTGAAGCCTTTTAATCTCTCCCTCCATAAATATCCGCCAATCTGGCTTTCTCATTGCCGGCTTTTTTCTCAGCTCACTTATAACTTTCTCTAGGTCTATTCCAAGCTTCACCTTCATTTCATCCGGCATTTTTGATAAACTGCGAATTTCGTCAATGGTCTCCCTCGATATGTAAACATGTGACCATCTGCCAGCCCTTGCCATTTTGGGTATCCGTTCATCCGTTGTTATTATCTCCAACAGCACAGGATAGGGGTACTTAATGAAAGCGTCGAAAAAGTAAAAATATTCGCCGTCCCTAACTTCTCCTCTTTTTATTATTGCTTCACCCATTATTGCATGAAAATCGGTGTGATAAAGAAACATAGGCACACCAGGATTCTCAAGCAAACTAATTCTGTTAGGATAGAAACACTTCATCTTCCCTTTAATTAGACTCTTATACCACTGATCGTACTCAGGCATCTCACATTTAAGGGGCTCCTTACCACAATGTCTACCACCCTCATAATAAGGACAATCTGAGCCCCTAGCATATGGCGTGCACGGATGATATTTTACAATAACGCCAGAGAGGTTCTCTCTCATTTTTAAATCCCTACTTAAAATTGAGGATAAAGCTAAAAGAATCTTGGCATCAGCTTTACAGTTTTTCACTATTCGGAATGGCTTTTCCTTTTTAGACATCATTGCCATGCAACAAATAATTTTTAGTTCAATTTTCGTTTAGTTTTTTATGATTCTATGTATTTCTAAAGCCTTTGTTGAAAATATATTCCCTTTACTTTCTTGAATAGTTGATCACAAAGTTATTCTCATGGGAATAAAATGTATCTTTCTTTTCCGCCGATTCTTTTTACTTGCATTGTCTTCAATGGATTCTGGAACTCTAGAAGTACTGCTTGGTTTTTATTAACTTGTTCATATTCATCCATTTGAAGATTTATTACTAGGTGAAGGTAATAATTATCACCTTTTTCTTCTGCTAGTTTATATTCTGATGGTGGGAGTTCTGCGAATAATTTCATTCCAATATGTCCTTTTGCTTCAATATATCTTTCTCCGTCATCTTTTATATGACTTAGTAAATCATAGTTTGAATATGCATGTACGTCATCAACTTTGAGAACATCTTTTTTAGATTCTTCGTATTCCTTTGAAATTTCCATGGCTGCGATTTCAATTTTATCTTTAAGGACTTTATCTATTATTTTATTTACTTCTTCATACTTTGTTACAATTATAGTAGAAACAATTTCTGGCTCTTGTGTTGTTAAATTGAAGTTCCAGCCATTTTTCCTAATTCCTCGATCCCCAGTTTCTCTAAAATAGTTGCGGTATGGGCTAAGTATATCTCCTAACATCATTTGAACAGTATTTCTAATAAATCCCTTTTGATTTATTTTTAATTCTTCAAATTCTCCCGCATTATTTGAGGATTTTGGCGCGGAAAAGCCGTTTTTTGAAATTTCTGCTACAAATCTGAGTAGATTTATGCCCACTAATACCCTTTCTTTATTTTTATCGTAAATAATGTAGTAATCTCTATCGTTAGTTCGAACTTTAATTATGTGAAAGATTCCATATTCAGATTCAGAGGTTGAGAGTAAGAGCTTAGGTAATCTCTCTTTTTTACCAAATCTTAGATATTCAATTATCTTTACAGCATGCTTTAAAGTATTAATTTCGAACTCGCTTTTTCCTTCAAGGTAGGCGAGACGGGTAGCCATGTCTGCCAAAACCTGCTCATATTCTAATAGGTTATCTGTTAGGATTATTCTTTTTAAGTTACTTTTGATTTTTTTTGCAGAGATAATTGGAAAAACCTTTTTGGAACTCAATTCATTATTGAGGTTTTGGACTGTTGTTAAAAAAGCATTTATAAATTCGTCAAGCTGGTCTGTAAGTTCTGCATAAATTAGTCTATATTCGGTGAGTCTAACTTTTTTTTCTTTATAATCTATTTGTCCGATTTCACCTGTTCTCCATATGCTACTTGAAGCTTTTAGATTGGCAATCCTCACCTCCTCACCTAATATGGGCTTTGTAGAGCCTACCGCCCTCTCTATGTTCAAGAGCTTTTCGTAAAGCTTTTCAACTATTGCAAGATCGAAGGCTGTAGAGAGAAACATATTATAAACGTATGATATGTATTGCTGACCCAGCCTCCATATCCTGCCTATTCTTTGTTCTAGCTTAATTGGAGACCATGGAGCATCGTAGTTAATCGTGTGATTAGCTTTCTGCAAATTAATACCCTCTGATGCTACATCTGTAGCTACCAAAACCTGTATCGAGGGGTCATCTTCAAACCTTTTCTTAACAATGTCAAACCTTTCTTTATCTTTCCCAGAGAGTGTTTCAAAGTTTATGGCTCGATCTTTAAATCTAACATCTGTTCTTAAGGAATCTATGATATAATCAAGCGTGTCTCTATACTCAGTGAATACTAATACTTTGCCTTCATTTCTTCCTAAAAGTTCCAAAATAAGCTCCTTTACGGTCTTCAATTTCGAATCTTTTTTAGAAACTTTTTCAGCGAGTTGAAGAATTCTGCTGAGTTCTTCAATATCTCGGGGGTTCAGTGCCTTTGAATATCTCTTAATGAATTTTTCGGCTTCTTCATCGAAGTCTGTTTCGATATCCACCGAATAATCTTCTCCAAGAACATTTTCTTCAAATTCAGCAAGTTCTTCAGTTTCGTCGTATTTTTCGTCCTGTTTTCTATGAAATGTTCTTATCATTGAATTGAGAGTTTTCATAGCTGCTTTTGGAGAAGAAGAGGCTCTTTTTCTTAACAAAACAAGTAGAAGCCCAATAGGGCTATTAACACCCTTGTCTCCAAGTTCCTTAGCCTTTATTTTTAAGAATGAAAAGAGAGCATTCATAAATGCAGTCTCTTCGGGTGTAGGCTGAATCAGATGCAATTGAAACCTACAGTCTTTAAATACAACTTTATCCTGTAAATTGTTAACTACTTCTTTAGACCTCCTGAAAAGAAGAGAATCATGGGTGCTTTCATAAAAAGGATTTATATCTAATTTAGAGTATTCTCCCACAAGGGAGGGATCGAGAAGCCTTAGTCTGAAAAGATAATCATCGGTAACACCTCGGTGGGGTGTTGCTGAAAGGAAAATTATATTACGCTTTATATTTTCTGAAAGTCTTTGAATTGCATTTTTTGTTCTTAAACTTTTCAGCGTTACATTATGAGCTTCATCAACTAAGATTGTATCCCACTCTATGTCGAGAAGTTTTTTTAGATGTTGCTCCATTCTAACAAGCCCAATTGAGATAACAAAATATTTTTGATCTCCTATCTTACTTTTTATCTCCTTTACATCCACTCCAGATTTGAAAAGAAAGATATTCTGCATGGGAATGCCCATTCTCATAAGTTCTGAGACCCATTGTGATGTGAGGATTTTTGGAACGATTATAAGAGCCCGATTTAGTTCACCAATCTTTTCAAGGAAACGTAAGATGGCAATGCTCTCTATGGTCTTCCCAATCCCTATTTCATCTCCAATAAATATTCTAATTGGTCTGACGAACATTACGCGTGTTAAAAGATCAACTTGATGTGGGTAAATATCTATTGGAGCATACATTACAGGATAGTTTGAGGCTATTGCGAGATAAGGGTCAGATTTTGATATTAAATCTATTATGCTTTTAGTATACTGAAATTTGTGTCCTGACTTAGACATACCCATACACCTCTTTTAGGGCACGCACTGGTTTGTAAAGATCCCTCCTCCATTTTCTGCCTCCAAATGCTTCGATGAAGACCTTACTCCAGAATTTTAGATCAACATAGGGCATGTTCCTCACAAGCTTATACATTTCATCCATTACATATTTGTCACGTGTACATTGAAGAATAGCCGAAAGAATAATTGCTCTGTAATAGGACTCCTCTTTTGACATGAAAAAATTTCCATCCTTTTCGTCCCAACCAGTTTCAAGGAGAAAATTCCTGAACATCTTGTAAGGAACACGGGTGTTTAGAACTAACGAATTTAACGAATAATTCCTTTTTTTGCTTCTCTTATGAGAATTTATTGTGTATAAAAAAATTTGGGTAAGTTTTTGATCGATTTTTAAGATTGTTTTCGCTGGCTTAACATATTTAAATCTTAGAACATAAAGCGGCTCTGTCATAATATACTATCTCTCCTTTATGTGGAACTTCACCTTCCCGTTAAGCATTTCGAACTGTAAAATAAGCTTCTCATCCAGAGTGATCGAATCTTCGAAACCTATTTCGAGCTTCATGCTGTAGTTTCGTACCCCCTTCACAACTCTAACAAGCTCAAGTGCCTTTCTAGGAAGAATTCCTTGTATGTTTATATCTATGATACCTCCATTACTTGAGGAAATGTTCCCGCTTGCCTTCGGCTCTGAAATCTTGAATTGCTCCAATACAGTGTTTATTCTCTCAAGAGAGAAATCATCAGTGATGTCAGTTATTTTAACTAATCCCCTCTCTGTATATTCGGTCTTTATTTCGTCCGTTATTATTAAACCAGTTTCTATGGTAACTCTAAGGTTTTTGCTAGCTTTTTCTTCACCACTGATCCTAACAGATAATGGTAAAAACACACTCCCGGTACCTCTAGGTATTTTTATTTTCCAACTAGATGTTATAGTTTCACCATCATGTAGCTCGAAAACACTTCTGTCAAATTCTCCATTTCCCGAAATATCAATTTTAAAAGTACTTCCCGTATTATCGGGATCCTCAAGGGTTATTTCGAATGATACTTCTTTTTCCTCGTCAGGTTCTCCGCTGACACCACTTGGGTTCAAACTTAATCTCACTCTTGGCCCTTCAATTGCTTTTATAATTTTGACTACCGGGGAAATTCGTATAGTATCCTCCCAACCAGTATCAGAGAGTATTGAGTCAATATCAATAAGTTCATTATCGATCTGCACTTTGTACTCCACTATCGCATCTGTCTCCTCTGAGGGTTCCTTCATTATTTTATCCACGAATATCTGAATCGCCATTCTCCAAGGAAGTATTTTATAATCTCTTTTAATTGTCTCAGGAACAGAACCTACTTCATTAATCCTCTGTAATTTTTCACCTTTTCCTGATTCATGATATTTTTTAAAGAGCAGATTTTCGTTTTCATCAACAATTCCAATTCTGAGGTTTTTAACGCCTTCTTTGAGGGCTACATCTAGATCCTTTATTTCAGCTATGAGCATACCAGGGTGTTTGATGAACTTGTCAAAAATCTCTCCTACTCTGTACTCCCTCGTACCCTCTTCAAAATCTATTTTCTGCGTTTCTTTTAGTATGTCCCGAAGGGTTGAGAAGCTCCTTATTTCTTTAATAATTTTCTGAACAGAAGGATGTTCAAGTGTTTGAACAACTTCTTCCAAGAGTGTTACTGCACCAGTTTGCATCCTAAAAATTCCAGCTACATCCTGATTGTCCTCATATTTTGGATATGCAACATATTCGTATGTTGAAAATACTGCCCTAATCAGTTTATCTATGAATTCCTCTTTGAACCTCTCAGCTCTGTTTCTGTAGTATTCTACCTCATCTTCGTCCGCTATGTCCTCCACGTAAGCTCTTGGATCTCCGGCAATCTTTTCACATGCCATTATTCCAGAGATATGGTTTAGACATTCTTTTAGTCTTGCCTCGTTTGTAGAGTAGGCAATAATAACAGTATTTTTATTTGATCTTGTATTCCTTCCAGCTTTAAATATTAAGTCCCTGACACGCAGATACTCAGTGTCCATTCTGGGAGTTGATTCTATTAGATTTACGGGATAGGAAAGAAAAGCTACCGTATAGTTTTCGAACTCATTAGCAAGTTCGTCATATTCGTCTAAGACTTCTATATCCTTTGCTTTAATGCCGTAAAGCGATCTTGGGGATTCTACTTTTTTATTCCCGATTTTGCCACCTTTACTCAATATTTTTACGTAGTCTGCAAATCTGTTTTTGACATCATTAATTCTATCATTATATATGTTCTCCTGCTCCTTGAGTATACTCTCTCTAATGCCTCGAGTACGAAAGAACCAAAAAACACCTTCTTGATCATAAAGAAATTGAACTCTTACATCTCCTTCCAGAGACTGAAGGAAGGATATTATTGATGAGGGATTTAAGCCAGCTATGTTAAAGAAGTCTGGTTCATATACCATAAGAGCTATCATTTTCCTATTTGGAAATACGTCACTTTTGCTCCTTTGATCGTACGGATAAGTTTTTAGAAAAATAGATCGCAAAACTATTTTTGCAAGCTCAGGATTCATGAACTTATCTGGTGATTTTTCTACGGAGTCCGTAAATACAGTTTTGTAGCCTTCCAGTCCCCTAAATAAAAGATCTTCAGCTCCCTCCATCTCCGAGATGTGCCACGGCATAATGATATAGGAATTTATTCGGGCATTCCAAACAGCCCTTACAACTTTCCTCGCAATTTTCAGTAAATCTCTAGTTTTCATCAGTTCAGCTCGTTCAATAATTGTTCTTAATATTTCGATCATTTCTGGATGGAATGGGTATGTCTCAAAAATTTTTTGGGCATAATCTTCTGAGCCGAAGATATCAGGGAAGGCAGAATAAGTATCTGCAAATTCTTTTATATATGATTTTGCAGAATTCAGATCTATCTTTTTGAAAAGCCTTTTCTGGAGTATTTTGCTTAAATCGCCGGCAGCAGCACTTATCGGAGATGTGAATTCGCCAACATCTTTCAATCTTTTATAGAGTTGATCTACATACTCTTTTGAGAATGCACCATCCCAGCTTCGTATATCGCCTGCACGAATGTTAATGTCAAAAGGCAAGGTAATCATCATTACTGATTTTGTTATGGCAACAGCTTTCGCTAAATACTCAACGAACTGTAAAACTTGTCTTTTGTAATTTTTAGCGGTATCTGGAAGTTTTATAGTAAGTTCAAGTATCTCATCTATAAGAATTAGAATCTTCTTTCCACTTAGAAGTCCAGTTAAAATATCTGCATCTGGGACAGTGACTTTCTCGTCATACTCTCTTAAATCATCATATTTGTCAAGTTTAAACGCAATATAACCCCATACTGTGTGAATAGTCTGTTTACCGATTTTGAGAGGAATTAGAGGAGACATACCTCCACTTTTTTCATATTTTCCAGTTATGACGACAACTTCGACTTCTTTAAGCTTGGTAAGTTTCTTAGAGATTTCGATAAGCTTGTTTGCCATATCGGTGTCATAGAATGAAAGTACCTCTCTATCTCTGAGGATTTCTGGCGATTTGAAGGCATGCATGATAGCGAGAAGAGTATGGGATTTACCACCACCGAAGAGCGAGGTTACGGCGAAGGTTCTCTTTGATCTCTCAGCTGTGAAAGCTTCAATAACATCTTCTAGAATCCGTACCATATGTTCTGTAAAGTAAGTTCTGCAGAAGAACTCCTTTGCGTCAAAGTAAATCAGTTTAACTTCTTCATCAGTAATAGTTTCTTCACTTCCTAGTTCAGGAGCGAGAAAACCATCGAATTTAGGATCAAGCACATCTTTCCAAGGTTCACATATTTTCCTTAACATATTTTCACTTTCTAGACGTCTCTAAACACATTTCCTAAGACCATATCGGCAATTATTTTATCAGGATCTTTTTCAAGCAGAACTTTTAAAAAGATCAAAGCTATTGAGCGTGCCTCGTCAAAAGCCTTCGGATTATAAGTTCGCACCTCCTCATAATCCCTCGGCGAAGCACCCCTAGAAGCAAGAAACCCAAGATAATGAAACATATCAACAGAACTATTAATAACAAGTCTCTCACCCTGAACAACACCCTTCTCACCGAGAAAAGAAGAAAGATACCTAGAATCAAACTTTAAAGGCTCCAAGAATGTCAACTCGCCGCTGGATGCCTCCTTTTTAAAAAGATAAGTCTTATTGGACGAAGCACTTTTAGGCCTTACAAGCGTTGAGGCATCAATACCAGTAGCAAGCTTCAACATAACAAGCTCATTAGGCGAAATCTTAAGCCGCTTAAACCTACCACTATCGGGTGTTGCACCAAAGAAGGCCTTAAGAAGAAGATAATATCTACCAATTGCATCTTCAATGTTAGCAAACTTCACACCCTCCCCATAATACTCAGCCAAAGCATTAAACATACCCTCAACTGTCAAAGGAAAAACATACCTTTCAGTAAGATCCTTCACACTAATTGATCCCCTAGCATCCCTAACATCCTCATACCTAGTAAGCTCCGCCAAAACAGCACCCATAGAACCAATAAGAATATCCCTACCACTCAAAACGAAGTCCTGATGCTTTGAGAGTTTTAACAAAGAAAGAGCCTTATTCCTAGCGGATTCCACAACCCCAAGTCTGAAGGATTGATCGTTGATTCTCCCTGCATCACTAACACCTTCGCGCCACACCACAACTATGGACGTATCAAGCCGCATCTTACCCCTACCAGTAACACGCTGATCCGACTCCGTAACAATAGGAAAAGCGTTAGTAACCCGCATTCTCGCACCCTTCCAACCAGCAAAAAGCAAACTCGCCCAAGCCTCAGAAGAAGTATGAGCATAATAAGTCACAAGAACACCACCCTTCCTAAGCCGAGACTTCATTGTGAGAAATGCAAGATTTAAGAGTGCCTCAAAATGCTTGGACGCAAACTCATTTCTATCATCTCTATCCATAAACCTACCAGGATTAGTTGAGACTTCCTGCCTAGCAAACTCCTGCCACTGTGTTAAGATTTCCTCGTAGTCTTTGACTGTCTTTCTGAAAAATGCCCCAGCATGAAAACGTGGAAAAAGTTTTTTATTGTCAGAGCCGCTTAAAGCTCTTTTAAGCCAGACATAGTAAAAGTCTGACAACTCTGTGTATGCAACATCATTGGCATATGGCGGATCCGTTATGATTATGTCATATGTTTTGTCGTTGAGATTAGATAGAGAAGTAGCGTCATCAAGAATTGTTATAGTTTTAATTTTTGTGTAATCTCCTGTTTGAGGTTGAAGCTTTTGCTGAATATCAGAGGAATAGAAGGATAAAGCGAGAAAATTAAGAGCTCTAATCACACCATCTAATACCTTTCTAATAGAGCCAGAATTAGCAAAAATACCAGAGATGTAATCCTTAACCGCTAGGGGACAAATTTCACACCAATTCCATTGCATGGTAATTCCGCGTGTGGATAAGGCGTGTGCGATATCCATACCCCTTGGATTGGAAACATGAGCTGCTGTAACCACACAATTGTAATCCGCAAACTTAGCTAGAAATATGCCTAAATACGTCGTCACAGCCTCAGCATAACCCTTAGCCTCTTCCTCACTCCACACCTCTTCAATCTTTTCTTTCTCAATTCTATTTCCTACCTCGCGTATCAACTTTACGAGCTTTACTAGTGTGACAAGTTGACGAGGGTTAAACAAATCCATCCAGTATTTGAAACCATAGAGAAGTGGAGGGAAATTAGCAGGAGGTTGCAATTGGTACCAGGGCATTAATTCACCAGGAATATCTGGATCACCCTTCTCAATAAACGCTTTAATTTTATCTTTTGCTTTCATTAACCTTCTATTGTCCTCCTCGTTACATGGTTCAAAAAGTAAATCATTATCAATAACTTTAACTTTGACCATTAAACATTGCCTAGCATAGCTGTCAACACCTTCGTGATATTTCTTGAGAGCCCATTTCACATACCACTCCCCCTTATCAGCAACATTACCAGATTCATCAACACTCTCAATATCATTACCACACAACAAACATCTCCCAGATGCTTTCTTAGGATATTTATTTGGCTCCGGCACCTCAAAAGCCCTATCACCCACCCTTATTACATTACCATCAAGTACAGCACCTGAAACATCACCCACAATGGCATTAACATCAACAACCTCAACACCCACCTTATCGACATACTCGACCGGTCTCATAAAAGCCAGCCTCTTATACCCTTTATCACCATGCTTAACCCTCGCAAGCCACCAGTTACCAACAACAGGCGTCCACCCCTGACAGTGAGGACACAAAACCTCCCAAGTACCAATATAAACCGCAACATCATCATCGTATAGATTTTTAATATCCTCATCCTCTCTCAATCTCTCAGTAACCCAGTTACCCCAACGTTCCACATCATAAATCAGCTTAAGTCTCTGAGATTTTCCGCTTTTTCTTGCCTTCTTTTCGGTAATAATGATTTTCTCTGTCCCATATTTCTCAAGGTACACAAGCACAGCCTTCAAAAAAATATAAGCTGTAGGCAGCAACTCCACAGCAGTGGCATCCAAACTCAACCTCACCGCCTCCAGCGGAATCGAACCAAAACCCGCAAAAGGATCAAGAAGACTCACCCCCTCAAAATAATCTTTAATACTCTCGGGAATCACAGGATTCTTCCTATGCGGAGTGCTTACATTCAGTCTTACGATGCTCTTGAACGCATCGGGAGAAGTATTCTCAGGAAGCAAAGAAGCGGCAATAATAGCCCTCGCCCCAATAAGAGGCTTCCTAGTCCACCAAAAAACCATCTCCCAGTAAGGAGGTCTCCCACCACCCTTCTTCTCCGAAAAAGACTTATCATTCACAACACCAAGAGGGAAAAAATCTGACTCAACAAACTTTTTCTGCATATCAACTCACGACGAGACATATTTAGTTTCGTGCTACTTGAATTCTGTAAATATATTTTAGTACACATTCTTTATTTTTTCGATTCTGTTCTCAAAATAGACTTGGTTTTATCGGCAAATTTGGTGGTATATGCTCACTTTTCTCCCTACCACCTCTAAATGTGAAAATCGAAGAGAACCGAATTTTTATTATATATCTAAGATAAAATTAGTATAAATTTCTATCGTTTTTGAATGTTTATATTTTAGGTAACTAATGAAAGTAATATGAACTCTGAACTTGACATATTTTTGACACAAAGGGAGGACAACGCCCAGAAGAAGGCTGAGGCTAAAGACAGAAAGGACGTATAAAGATAAGAGCTATTTTGCAAAGTATTTGTTTTAAGACATCGACACTATTGTAAAAGTTTTGGAGGAGATTGGTGTTTGTTGCGTCTTAAGGAGATTAGTTACTGGTGGAAGCCGGACGTTATTTCCTCCGAGAAGGTTAACAGGTTCATTGATATGTATCCCATCTTCAAGAACGATGTGATTGTCCGGCTTTTAAGAGTCAGAAGGAGACCAGGGGATTCAATCATTTTAATACATTGATGGTTTTTGATTTCTTTCATTATTTTGAATCGTTTTTATTTTGTTAATGTTTTTTAGGGTCTAGCCTTTTTTCATCTGGTAATTTTTCAAAGCAAGAAAGAATTGAATTCCCAAAATTAAGCTAGAACAGTCCATATTGTTTCGTAGTCCTCTTTAGGGATTAGGCGCATTGTTTTACCCTGTAAGCTTCCTGCCCAAACTTTCTTATTTTTTATGAACTTTAGCTTGGGTACTAATTCTTTAAAATTGATTGGCTTGTCTACTATTATTTGCGATTTGAGTTTCACTCTGTTTGGGAATATTTCCTTAGCTGCGAATCCTGTGGGGCTGAATATTTTCTCTGTGCCCATATAGGGCTCAGAGTCAGCCTTCATTATTCCCCCAACCTTATAGCTTTTTGTTATGTAGAAGATTAGAATATCGCCGGGTTTTACTTGGCTTATTTTGTTTTTGTGGCGATCGGTTACTCCCCAAACTTTCTTGTTTTTAACTACTTCCCAATTTTCCGCGTTTGTTATACACAGCCAGTAATTCATTATTTCTCCCTCGTTGGTTTTTTAGTTTGTTTCGTTATGATTCTTCATAAATATCATTCGTTTCTTATATTTGCTTTTTGGTGTTCTCATTGTTTTAATTATTTGAACTTTTTAGTCATTTTATAGTTTTATGAAATGTTGAGGTTTGATTGAATAGATTCCATTGAGTACTGGTTTGAGTCTGAAAAGACTATTGAATATATTTATGATTCGGGGGACAGACGGAGAGGCAAGATCAAAATTTAAAGCCAATAGAAATTTATATGTATATAGTTATGAAATACATAATAAAGATTAAAAGTCTTTGACGGTAAGGGGTAGGAAGCATGATTGATAATAAAGAGATATTGAACAGCAATCTGACCGATGCAAAGAGGTGCTGAGGAATTTAAACAGATAATTAAAGAGTTATTGCCATTAACTATAAGTGAGATAGAAAATAAACTAATCATAAAACTGGAAAAATATAATTTTCCGAAAAGCTGGGAAGTAGAAAATGGATTTATAGAGAATATTTTTAAAAATTTAAGCAAAAAAAGGATTGAGGGAGAAACCTCTATTTATGATGAATATTCTTATGAAATTTTAATCAAGTATGAAACGACTCACCGTCTTCCTCTGCAGTATATGTTAGGTAATGTACCTCTTATCAAAGAGGATTCTGACAATGGATTAGTTTATGAAATTTCAAAATGTTCAGATGAGTATTTTTTATTCATTCTTAAAAATTTAAAAAGGACAGATATGTTAAGCCTCGTATTTCCCTCCCCTATCATTTTAAGAAATCGTATTGAAAGAGCTGCAAGAGGAGACGAAGTGCCTTCTAACTTTTTGGATTTTATGAAAGATTTAATGCCCCGTCTGTTAACTGTAAAAATAAGATCCCAAAAATCATTAGATATAAATCATTTAACCAAACTGGTAAATGCTTTTACGTTTCATATAGGCTATAATTTGAACATATCCATAATTGAAGTGAGATTTTTAGATGACTTTGTACGCTCCGAGAGAATTTCTCGATTAAGAAGAACTAGAATAGAAGATTTAGAACCTCCAAGACGTATATATACTTCTGATTTGGTATATTATTATAAAATGGCAATTTCCACAGATAGTCCAATTTCACAATATATTTCCTTCTATCATGTAGCAGAGCATTTTTTTGAAGCGGTATATAATGAAGAATTATTAAACTTGGTTAAGGATAAAATCACAAGTCCTGATTTTTCCTATAAAAGAAAAAAAGATTTAAAGGATTTAGTGAGCTTGATAGAGAAAAAATTAAAGTTTAAGGAAGATAATATCACCTATAACGAACAAGAGGCGTTATACTTAACGTTGAAAAAATATGTGGATTTAGAAAGTATTAAGATAGAGTTGTCTAAATTTGATGCGACATTATTGGAATATTACCAGTCAAATCAAGTTTCCTTTTCGGAGGGTGATCAAATAAATTTTGAAGAACAGAATGTTGATAATATATATAAAGAACTTTCTAGAAGAATTTATAAAACTAGAAATTCCGTGGTCCATGGCAAGGAAACCGTTAAGCCTAGGTACATACCATTTGTTCATGATAAAGAGTTACTTAAAGAAATTCCACTAATGAGATTCATAGCCGAACAAATCATTATTAAGAACTCTGATTTAATACAATAATAATTAACGATATCATCTACTATCATTATTTTTGAGACAAAAGTTTAAAATTAGTTTTACATCTTCTCATCCTTTTACTAGAATCAACCTGTAACCAAAATCATTTTCAAACATAAAACTATAAACGCCTGAACAATTTCTAACAATAGCAGTAACGCAAAAGCAGTTAAAGGGGATTATGATGGCAATATGCAAATACCAATATAAAACGGAGTTTGTGTGCTATCAATATAGCACTGAACGGTGTAGATGAGATATGGAAATATTTGATTGGATACAACTATTTAAAGAAATATACGACAATTATACAATAGATTGAGCCACTATTTTGAATGTTTTCGCTTCAATACTTAATAAACAAAAGAAGGCGACCGAAACTGTGCTTGAACAAGCATCTTTGATATGCAAAGATTGGGCGCGATAAATATGGCTGGATTGGTCCTGATATAAGAAATTAAATTAGAATATCCTTTTCCATCTTTTCATTTTAATGAGCATATTATTAGGTTTTATCTTTTAGGGCTTGTAATATTTGTTAATTCGACATATCTCAAATATTCCTATATCTATTGGGGATGCATTACTTGTAAATTTTTAGTTTTGTTTGACTTTAAATACCGCAAAACTTGAATATTAAATAGTCATAAATATATCTTGTTAAAAAAGGCCGGGGAGGTTCGACAATTGTCCAGCCTTTTTCAGAATGGCGGAATGTTTCGTTTAGCTTTTAGTATTCTATATGACGACGATTACAAGGAAGGCGTTCACATTATTATAGAACCGTGTCGATTAGATATCCCAGACCAATGTGAACAGGAACTGAGATCTAGACTAAATCAAGCTCGAGTTATTCGTATGTTGCGAGAACAAAGAGAACAACCGCTATCATCATTTAGAAATATTTTTCTTCCTAACTTCGAATTACTAGAAATAGCACTCCTTGATGATCTTTATAAGACTGATCGCGTAGGCCTGATCGGCGAAATTATTACTGAAATTATTATCGAACAGTGTTTTTGCAATTTTCAAATAATACATCACAATTGGAGAAGAACAGGGCACTCAAATCAAGAGGGGATGGACTTTATCGGTATTTGGAACAGAAATGGAAACCTGAACCTAGTGTTCATTGATAGTAAATTCTGCGGAGAAACTTCTAAGAATTACGAGGATTATGTACGAGCAAGAGCTAAAGAAGCGTTGGAAGGAATGGAAAACTATCAAGAAAACGAAATTAAGCTAGGAAAAGCAATCAAATGGATCGCGGAATATAATTTACGAAAACCGATTTCTCTCCAAGAATTGTCTAGTCTTTTCAATCTGTTTGAATCGATGCCTGGGGTGAACTCTGCCTCGATTATTATTTCTTTGCCACTAAATGTCCAATTATTGGTACAAAATCCACCGGATACAATTATATCAACTCGATCACGAGCCGCGTTGGCCTTTGTAGATCTTGCTAACCACGACTTCCTACGGAGGTTAGTAGATGAAAATGAAAGTTGAGACTGAGCCTCTTGGCTTTTTCCGTCTCGCCGAGCTTCTCGTCTCTAAAGAACCTAGCGAGGATCAATACAGTACGACTGCCTCATTTATGGAGAAATCCATAAGAAAGGGTTTACTTCCTGAAAGACTTGGCGCAGTTGGAAGATTCTGCTCATCTATGTGTTACCAGCTTGCAACTGAGTATCGTTTTAAAGATATCCTACGGGAAATCCCCAAATTAAGCGACATTTCTCTCGCACCTTTTGAAGAGATTTTTGCCCCTCCTCTTTCCAAACGAGTCTTTGAGATGACTTTTTCTTTTTGTGAAGAGCAATTCCAAAAGTCTTATGATGTGTCTTCCTCTATTAATGAAATCCTTGGAAAATTAATTATTTCTGATCAATTGAATTATCGAGAGTATATTCATCCCAGAAACATGGATGAGATGAAAACTCTCGCAGATATTATTATCTTCACGAATCAGTGTTCTGGATGGATCCTTGGCAAGGATCCTGCAGAAAATATTCAAACAGACCTTCCTATATTGCTAAAACATCTCAAATCCTTTGATGATTTTTTGGAACAGCGTGAAATACCTGCATGGTTGTACTTTCTATCAAAACTTTTTACAAGAGTGATGATAAAAAGCGTGGATTCTCTTTCAATACATACGGTATTTCACACTTATCCTGAGATATGTGAAATCGCTCTAGATTTTATTAAGCAAAACCACCCGATATTGTGGCCAACACAAATAGAACCTATCAAAGCAGCTCTTCAAAAGAGGGATATTCTTCTCGCTGCTGAGACGGGAACTGGCAAATCGTTAGTAGGCGCTATGATGATTGCTGTGAAGAAGAAAGAGCAAGGTGTGTCTGTGTATACGGTTCCAACAAGGGCTCTAGCGCATCAAATATCAGAAATAATAGTGAACTTCGCGTATCGTGGGATGCCAGATAATGTAAGAGTGTTGACAATGGAAGATGAAGTTGGAAAAGAGGAGCTAGCGGTTTGCAAAACCCTAGTTGGCACTTATGAAAAAATTGAAGGGCTACTTCGAGAAAATGTAATCTTGCCTGAAAATATCAACATGTTTGTGGTTGACGAATGCCACAACATCTCGGACTTCAGCAGGGGAGTTACTCTCGATTTCTTGCTGTCGCAAATGAATCCTCATTTCCATTGCCAGAGATTACTAATTTCCGCTGTCATGCCCGAAGATCAGGGCAGGCGTTTTGCACAATGGGCTAAGACGGAGTATTTGAGGGGTAAAGAGTGGCGAAGAACTAGGTTACTCGAAAAAATTGCATTTGGGCATAGGGAAGTTGAAATACCGCAAGAAGCGGATGATAATACTATTGCTCAAGTTCTCCAAAACTTGGAACATCACGTTTCAGAGCGACGCAAAGTCGAAGATTTCGTCATAGATAAGACAATTGAATTACTTCGCCAAGGCAAAGTCGTACTTGTTACGGCTGAAAGTCGCCGCAAAGTAGAACAATTAGCTGAACAAATTGCAAAGAGAATTACAATTTTTGTCACATCTCCGCTAGTGCCAGACATTTCCCTTCGTGATAAAATGGAGGAAAATAGGGATCAATTGTATCAATATATCCATAAACTTGAATCATCTGAACTTGTTTTACCAAAATCTACAGAGTCTATTTTGAGGTTGCTTACAAGGAGGGTAGTCTTTCACCACGCAGGTTTACCTAAGAGTCTCAGGCAAATTATTGAAGAAATGATAAAAAATAGAATCCCGCTCGTAATTGTTTCAACCTCAACTTTGGAGGCAGGTGTTAATTTTCCAGTAGATGCAGTAATTTTGAAACGATTGGTTTTAACTAAGACAGTGGGAAAGTTAAAAGCAAATTTAGAAAAGTATAGACCATTTGATGCATATGTGTTATCTCGATATGAGAGTACGCTTTTTTCGTCTTATCACAATACCATTGGGCGCGCTGGGAGAGCTGGATTTACAGAAAGGGGGGAATCAATTTTCTTTGTGGATAATCTTTACGAGGCAAAGGAATTTTTTGATATGCGGTATAGGAGAAGCAGATCATTAGGTGAGGGCGCTGATTTGTACGTTGTATCACGACTTGTTAAACCTTCACAGCATGATTATTATGAACAACTACCCATAATATCAATAGATCTAACTCACAGCAGAGGGCGATTTCTTTCAAACCTCTTGCAAGTTGTCTATACTTCTGGGGGCGATCTTGAAAAAATACTTTTTATTCTTAAAAAAACTTGGCTATGGGAAATCCTTTGCGAATTATCCATTATAGAAGATGTTGATAAAAACTTTTCTAGTTTGATTTCCAGTGAATTAGAAGAGCTTGTTGATATGGGCTTTCTTAAGGTAGGACAAAGAGGCTATGAACTCACTCAGTTAGGTCACTTAGTAAACTTATCTCTACTATCTCCTATAAGCGCTAAAAAGGTCATAGACTGCATTCGAAGCATAAAAACTAATTTGCCAGCAATGCAAGAATCAGATATTGATTATTGTGTTCTAAACGCTGTTGGATTAACCTATGAAATGCGGGTTAGCCCGTTTGAGAGACCCCGTAAATTGAGGGCAGAATCCGCAAGCTTAAGACATCGGCTTAATACTTTTGAAATGCTTTCTGATAATCAGTCAATTTTATTGGCAGCGGTTTTGTATAGATGGATCAAGGGCTATTCAGTTGACGAAATAATCAAGGAGTTTGGTCTTCATGCTTCGGATCATGGACTTTTGGAGGAAATAATGCCAAAAAACGCGCTTTGGGTGCTTCAATTTGTAAAAAGGGTATCTAAAGAAATTGGCTGTCCTCAAAATTTGGTGTCTAGGATTGAGGAATTGACCGCTTTTGTATCAGAAGGAACTGATAATAAGATTGCCGCGAAGTTGATAGAGTTTCAAATACCCGGGCTCGGCAGAAGTTCAACGCTTTATCTTGTGGAAAAATTACGACCAGTTAATCTTTCAGAATTCACAAAAATCCAAGAAAGCGATTTCAAAAAGCAGTTTCCAGGAAAGGAAGAGCTGTCTGCCAGAATCTTGAAAGAAATCGTGCAAAAACTCTCTGACAATTCCTGAACATTTGTCCATTCAAGCCATTATGGGGGGGCATAATGAATTCGAGAATAGTATTTGGAGACTTCAGTTATGCCTTCGTTTCTCCTCATTATTAGTTCAAGGTTTGCTATTACCTTATACAAGGTTTTCTTTAAATTATGTTTTTAACAGGGTAAATTTTAAATTTGTGTGAGAACGCCGGCTATAATTATGTTACCGCTAGACATTGGTTAATGATCTGGTATAGGTGGATTCTTAGGAACTGTACTACTCTACCTAGGTCTCAGCGATAATAGGAAGAATTACTTCTAACTTAATTGGGTACCTAGGGTTCCCAGTTCTTTGGAGGATGAATAGCTATTGTAATCACGTAGAATTACCAGTTTTTTAGGTTATACTTTTCCCACTTATTTATAATTGTAAAATCTGGATTATTAGAGTGAGTGCAGGTATTCCTCTAATCTTTTTACGCCTTCCAGTATGTCTTGCATGGATGTTGCGTAGCTTATTCTGAGGTGTCCTTCTCCGTTGGCTCCGAATACGCTTCCTGGTGTTAGTGATACTCCCTTATTTTGGAGTAGTTTTTCTGTGAGTTGTGCGCTGTTTGTGGTGTACTCTGATACGTTTGGGAACGCGTAGAATGCTCCTTTGGGTGTTTTGCATGTTACTCCGTCTATTTGGTTTAGGAGCTTTACTGTGGTTTTTCTTCTTTCGTCGTATTCTTTTCGCATTTCTTCAAAGTATTGTTGGGGATTCTCTTATATTATATTAAGAATACTCTGATACCTCTAACCCATCACCATAATAACCATAGTAGCTGTAGTAACAGTGATGCCGGGAATCATCCTCGCTATCACGTATTTAGACTCATAAAAGGAAACTAGTTTAACTCAATTTTTTATTATCAACAATGTTTGAAAAATAAGGGATTTCACGTGGGGATACTATTGCGACTAACCATTATCTTCAATTCCTTTTTCATCAAAGAAGCTCTAAAACATATTATTGCGGCTTCATAACTCCACAACACTTCTACTGTCAAAGGGGTGTTTAAATACCAAAATTAGAAACAAAGAATGTAAAACTGGAGGATGAAAACGTTGTCCAGTCTAGACTATTTCTTGGTGATAGCGGTAGCAATCATCACCGTCTCCATAATGATTGATCTACACTTCCTCCTAGGCAGGCAGTCCGGGATACTGGCCAGAGGCTTCTTCACCAAACGCCTCCGCACAACCTTCACCTGCGCCCTAAGAATAACCAGCATACCCAGAGAAGTGAAACAGGTCCAGAGAATAGGAACCCGAAAAGACCTCGAAGGAGCAGTAACATACACCTTCCAGCACCTAACCTCTCTCTGGGAGGGAGAAACAAGCGAAGCAAGCTACGAAATCCACACCCAAAAGGACGAGGTATCCATAATATTCTACACCCACCACACCCAGAGAAACATGGATGAAGCCTTCAACAAAGCCTGGACAAACCTCCAAGCCCTGAAAACCAGCCTCAAAACCAACTACTCCGGAATAGAAGTACAACCCGTAGAATTCCAGGAAATCCCCCTAATAGTAAAACCCCTAACCCACACAGAGAAAGCCCTCATAAAAAAACTAAAACAATCCCTAAGCATACAGGACGAGCAGGAGGAAAGACACCTCAGCCTGGTACACCTGAAAAACGCCGTGGAGCTCATGCCAAGGGAGGGAGCGACCCAGATAGACATGCTCATAGACAGCCTTATGGATAACGGTGTAGACGCAAGACTCATAGTTCACTGTAAGAGGAGGAGGAAACCCCGCGTAAGAAAAGAAAGAGTGAAGCAGAAACAGGGGGAGAGACTGACCGTACCCCAGCAGATGGAGCTCGCCGACTGGTACACCGACCAGATAGAAAACCGTCTTGGAAAAACCACCGGATACTGGAAAGTCTCCGCTTACGTAGTCCTAACCACACAGACCGAACATGAAGCCCAGATCAAAGCCAAACAGGTAAGCCACATCCTAACCACAGTTTACAGCGGACCACTCTACGGACCGGAAATCAAAATCCTCAGCGGAAGAAAAATCCTCAAAAAACTGGACAGCATAGCGACTAGGCGTTCCGTTGGAAAGACCGCTGATATGCCCTCGACCAGGCTCGCCGCCCTAATCCACCTACCCGAAAACCCCCTACCTGGACTCAAATCCGTAACCCAGGCCGAGTTCGAGATTCCACCCAACACCGTATTCGACTACATGAGAGATATTCCCATAGCCCTTGTTCTGCACAAAGACCGCGAAGTATACACCTGCACACTAAACCCCGACGAACTCTGCAAGGGAATGTCCGTACTGGGAAAACCGGGCTCAGGAAAAACATTCTTCCTCGCACTCCTACTAAGAAGGCTTCTCGAAAAGAAACCCACTCTACCCATGCTCATATTCGAGTCCAAGGGACAACTCGCATCCCTAGCCTCCATACCCGAAATCAAGGAGAGGGTCCTAATTTTATGCCCCGGAGCAGATTACGCTCCCCTCAGAATAAACCTCTTCGACCCCGGAGAAATAGAACCCGGAGAATACTCAAGAAAACTCCTCGGCTTCCTCACAGAAATCCTCGAAAACTACTTCGGCGAAAACTCCGAATTCAGCCCCCAGATGTCCCGAGTACTGGGAGAAACCCTACCCGAAGTTATTAAGAATCCTTCCCTCAGGAGCTTTGAGGGACTCTTCCAGAGCCTGGACAACTACTCCGCGCGAAACAAGGCCACCTACACCTTCGTGGAGAACACCGTCCTCGCACTCAAGAGCCGGCTCGAAATATTCAGGAGCGGCGAATTGCAAAAAGTCTTCGACACCAAGAAAACCAACATACCCCTAGAAGACCTCCTAAACAAAGTAGTAGTAGTGGACCTCGGACCCTTCCTAGCGGCGGGCGGAACAAAAGACGCTGTCCAGATTATCCTGGGAGTCCTCACGCTTCAGGTTTTTCAGGCCGGGCTCAAGCGTCAGAACACCACCACGCTTCAGCACCTCCTCGTGATTGACGATGCTCGCTTTCTTGTTCCCGACATTTATAACCGCAAAACCAGCGGAGACACCACCGCCATAGAGGACATGATCACCGTCGAGAGGGGGAAGGGAGAGGGGGTGATAGTAGCCTGCCAGGATCCCGCTGTCTCCAAGGTGGTTCTCGCGAACTGCGCCACCTACGTGGTTTTTCAGCTCAGCTTCCAGTCCGCGTCGGAGAAGGAGTTCCTGGAGTTGGAACTCGGGATTCGGAAGGATGAGGAGGCGCAGAGCAAGCATCTGGTTTCACAACCCCCCAGAGAAGCCGTAATGAGAACATCAGGATACCCTCACCCCTTCAGAGTCAGAACCTTCAACCACAAGATTAAAAACCTCACCTCGAAAGAAATAGAGAAACACAACAAAACATATCACCCCAGAATATACGAGGAAGAGTGGAAAGAGTTCAAGGAAGGTGTAAAAGAATCACTGGAAACAAAGGGGTCAGAGGAACAGGTTGAACTACCTCAGAGCAGTGAGGAAGAAAACCAAGATGCCCAAGAACTCGAAAGAATACTCGCCTCACTGGAATCAAAGAAGGAATCATAGCTTACTATCAGCGACTTAGCTTGAAGTCTTACGCGTCGCTCTCTTTCTGATGAAGCTAGAAGATGCTACTATGAAGCAAAAAGAATAAATCCAAGTTTTTGGGAAGGAATATAATTGGGGTAGCTACTACATAAAGGTTTAAAGCAAGCCACTCTTTCTTCCCATTTTCCACTCAAGTATTCTTTTCTATTAAATTAATACTGAATACATAATAGAAAGAATTTCAAGTTAGACTAATATTATAGTAGAAGGTGTAGAGGGTTGGTAAATCAGGACAAGATTCACATAAAAATCAAAAGCAGCGAAAGCGAAGAACGTAGAAAGGCATTAAAACTAATCGGCTATAATTTTGCAGTCCTCCCAGATAAGAAACAGGCCTGGGAAGACCTACACCAGTTAACAAAGGATGAAGACAGCCTCGTACGGTGGGACGCGGCAGAAGCGTTGATTTACGCGTTTCAGCATATACCAGAAGAAAACAAGAAACAGGCCTGGGAAGACCTAATTAGGCTGGCAAAGGACGAAGACAGCCTTACATGGTCATACGCGGCAAGAGCGCTGGGTGAAGCGTTTCCACACATACCAGAAGAGAATAGAAAACAGGCCTGGGAAGACCTACACCAGTTAACAAAGGATGAAGACAGCCTTGCACGTTTGTACGTGCCAAAAGCGCTGGGTGAAGCGTTTCCGCATATACCAGAAGAGAACCGAAAGCAGGCATGGGAAGACCTAATTAGGCTGACAGAGGACAAAGAAAGCACTGTACGGTGGGACGCGGCAGAAGCGTTGATTTACTTGTTTCAGCACATACCAGAAGAGGACAAGAAACAGGCCTGGGAAGACCTAATTAGGCTGGCAAAGGACGAAGACAAGTATGTACGGTGGTTCGCGACATTCTCGTTGGGTAAAGCATATCAACATATACCAGAAGAGAACCGAAAGCAGGCATGGGAAGATCTACACCAGCTGACACAGGACGAAAAGTGTGAAGCACGGCGGGACGCGGCAGAAGCGTTGGTTCACGCGTTTCCGCATATACCAGAAGAGGACAAGAAACAGGCCTGGGAAGACCTAATTAGGCTGGCAAAGGACGAAGACAGCGATGTGAGGGCGTATGCAAATAATTCTCTGGGCTGGGCGTCTATTTTTAGAGCAACTGTGGCGGAAAGTGAAGAAAAGTTCAGAGAAGAATTAGAAAAGGCTCTGGAATTTTTTGAAAAGTCATCAGCTGAGGAATCTTATCCCAATCCTGCTGAATTCTGTCTTCCGTTTTACCGTTCGTTCTATATGATTACTTTTGGGAAGCAAGAGGCTGAAGCTGTGGTACAGAAGTATATTGCTGAGGCAAAAGCGGCGTCGAGAGGTTCAGAAAGTGCCGGTAAGCTCCTTGAAGCTGTGGAAAACCTCGCAAACGCCCTGAGAGAAACTCGGAAGCTGAAGGAATCGGACTTGGAGACCATGCAACATGGTCTCCAAGTTTATAGGCGTTACTGTGACCGTGCTGCGGAACTCTTGGAATCCACAAAAGAAAAGGCACCGGGAGCAACTAAAATAGTCAAGAGGGGGCTTCCAATAATTGACCAGAGAATAACGAGTATAATAACAGAGGTTAAAGAGAAAGCGAGGGCAATATGTCTAGAGGCAAGAGGCTCTCCCCTTGAGGCCCTCGGATTGGAGACTAGTGAAAAGGCGAGGCAACTATCTATCCTTAACTATCTGTCATTAGAGGTTGGATTGGAAGGGTTGGCGGCGAAGATCTCCGAGTTCTGTGAGTATATACCATCATCAGAAAAAAAGGCTGAAATTCGCGGTAAAATTGAGACAACTAAGAGTATGGACGCAGAGGAAAAGATAAGGGTTATATCAGAAGTCTTTGATGATTTGAAGAATAATATTGAATTTCCACGAATTAAAGATGTTTTCATCTCAAAGAGGGAGAAGGAGATTGTAAGGATTGCGACAGTGCAACTTGATTTTGAATTATTAACCGATTCGTTCCCACCAGTAATAAAAGATAAAGAAGCTACGAAAGCGAAGGTTCTAAAAGCTCTCAAAATAGCAAAGGATGAGGGGGCGAACATTGTATGCTTGCCAGAACTTTGTGTTTGCGAGGATTGGTTGTGTGAGATAAAGAACCGATGTGTGGGTATGATAATAATTCCTGGCAGCTACTATGATAAAGAAAATCATAATCTTTGTCGATTAATTTTGGACTCTGATGAAGATGTACCAACCCAGTTGAAAATCAAGCCCTCGGACTTTGAAGATTCGGTAATAACGAAGCAGAGAAGGATGGTATCTGGGGAAAACTTGATATACGCTTATGAGACCCGGTTTGGGAAGTTTGCAGTACTTATTTGCCGGGATTTTGGTAATTTCATCCGTTTTTTGAGGGGAAGAGTAGATATGGTATTTGTTCCCTCTTTTAATCCAGCTGTTGATAGGTTTCACATGGATGCTCACACTCATGTTACAAGCAGCCCATCCTATGTCATAATATCTAATGCCGCTCTCTATGGCGGAACTTCGATATACGGTCAACTTCATAATAAATATTTTAAGACTTTGGAACATGAAGGATGTAAAGAAAAAGGGGATGCTAGTTACAGGCTATGCGAAATAGAAAAAGGAAAGGAGGGACTAATCATTGCAGATTTTAATCTTGTCTATAAGATGGCTGTGGTTCAAACGCCAACAGATCCGGCTGAAGATATAAATCCTGTAAAAAATATTAGAAAAATTGTATTCTAAAACTAGAATTTTAACTTGCTCGCTAATCCAAATACTTCATTTTATATTGATATTTGCATTGTGTCATCGTAATTCGCGTTAACTGTTTTTGTGTTATTGTTAGGATTGCTCAGACATTTATAGTTTTATGTTGGGAATGGTTCGGTACTCCTATTCATTATTATTTTTTGTTTCTCTTTATTATTCATTCCTGCATCACTTTCCGCGGAGCATTACGGCAACCTGTCTTAAGGCTTCCTTCGCCCTTTTATGCTTGGGATCCAAATCTAGAGTTTTGAAAAAGCACTCTTTGGCTTCCTCAAGCTTCTCTAGTTCGATTAGGATTTTTCCCTTGCAGTACCATGCTTCCTCGTGGTCTGGTTTGAATCTTAGTGCTTCCTCGCAGCTCTGGAGGGCTTCACGGAATCTGCTTAGGAGAAATAGGGCTAGGGCTTTTTTGTACCAGGCTTCTGCGAAGTCTGGTTCCAGTTTTAAAGCCTCATCGAAGCACTTCAGGGCTTCCTCGAACTGGTACAACTCGTACAAGCATAATCCCCTGTTGACCCAGACTAATGCTTCACTGGGATTCAGTTCCAGAACCTTATTGAAATATTTTAGGGCTTCCTCGGCCCCGTATAGTTTGTGCGTAATTACCCCTATGTTGTGCAGGGCTTTTTCGGAGAAGGGGTTTACGACTATTAATTTATAGTAGCAGTTTAACGCCTCGGCTTCTCTACCCTGAACCGCTAGTAGATCAGCCTTACAGCATAGTGCATTTTCGTGGAGGGGATTTTGTTCTAAGACCCTGTCGAGGCATTTTATCGCCTCATCGCTTCTGCCCAGGTCGTTTAGTACTATTCCCTTGTTGAAGCAGAAATCCGAGTTGTCGGGTTCAAGTTCAAGAGCCTTGTTAAAGCAGTGGAGTGCTTCTTTGAACCTTCCCAGTGCGAGTAGGGAGTATCCTTTATTGTTCCATAGCCAAGCTTTGTCTGGCCTCTTCTCTAGGGATTCTTTGTAATGGTTTAGTGCTTCCTCGATTCTGCCCATGTTGTTTAGCACCGCACCCTTGTTGAGCAGGGCTTCCGCCAGGTCTGGTTTTAGCTCTAATGCTCTGTTGTAGCATTCCAAGGCTTCTTCATAAAAGGACAGGTCCTCTAGGGCTACGCCCTTCTTGTACCAGGCTTCCGCCATTTCTGGTTCCAGTTCCAAGACCATATTAAAACAATCTAGGGCTTCCTCGCTCCGGTATATCTCTAGTAGAGCGGAGCCCTTCCGGTACCAGTTTTTTGCTTGTTCCCCAATCATTTCTTCACATCCCTCTGCCAAATTAAGTTTTTAATTATACCAGAATTCAAATCTATCACTCCAGTATGTGGGGGGAGATTGTTTCTTCTGGTGTTCCTTCACATTTTTTGTGTTAGGTTCGTGTTTTTGCGCCGCATCCAAGTGATTTTTGGGGCGTTTTTCCCTTTATAAATGGGTGTGCCTGTTTTTGGGGCGAATTTTTCCTCTGTTTGGGGTTGCTTTTTGGGGTTGTTTTAGATTTTCGGGGGATTTTTTCTCTTTTTTTCATTTATCTCGTTTTTTTTTGTTTTTCATTTTAGAGTTTTACTGAGGTTCCTTTTTCTAGTAAAAAAAGGCGGGGATTAATCGCAAAGGTATTGCATGCTAAAAATATGTAAAAAATTGGTTAAAAATTACATATTTCTTTGGATAAATTCTCAAGATAAAAAATTGGTTGGGATTCAAATTTGCTTCGGACAGGTTTTCAATCATACGGAAGTGTTTGAGGGCTTATTCCACTCTATCTTTGTCTGCTTTTTTCTCTCTTTCTTCCATGCCTCAATCATTTTTATGTCGCCACAGTAGCCCCTGTTAAAAGCTTTCGAGATTTTTTAAAAAGTTGGGAATGGGTGTTGTTGGATTAATGACACTAATCCGAGGTGGCTTGTTTGTTGCATTACTATATCTTAATATCCATAAGTAGTGATTATTATAAGATGATGAGATTGTGAGTAACCTGAAGCAGGATAGATGAGAGCCGAGCAACCTTGTGGCGGGCGTGAATCAGGCTATAATTGGATATCTTTTAACCGACTATAGTAATAGTGAGGAGGCTTGGCTGCTGGACTGTAAAAATTTATGTTATTTTTTGTGTAATTTTTTGAATACTTTTTACACATTTTTTGCATTCGAAAGAGGGGCGTCCGTGGGAAGCATTATTTTTGAGTGAAAAGTGGGGCTTTATAAGGATTTGAATGGATAATAAGAGGAGACCAGCCATAAAAATGTGAAAAGAAATCTTAAGGGTCGCCCAAATCGGAAACGGGAACATCTAATCTTTCCGAAGGGTGTTCTAAAAAAAGACGTTAACATTTATTAAAGCGAAACCGACCCCAAAAGATTCCTTAGAGATTGAAATTAAAACCATTAGAATAGAAAAACTGATTGAAAAAATATTTCTGCGAACGGTTTTGAGGAGGTTTAGCTCCGTGTTGGGAAAGTTTCGGCGGGACAAAGACGCTAATAAAACATTTAAAAAATATAGCAAACTGCTTGATAGAGGCGCTGAACTTTTTGATCTTGGCAGATTTGAGGAAGCCATGAAATGCTACGAAGAGATAATAAAAATAGATCCGATGCATGCTGGGGCTTGGAGTAATAAGGGTTTTGTCCTTGAGAGACTGGGTAGGGTTGAGGAAGCCTTAGAATGCTACGATGAGGCACTGAAAATAGACCCGGAGCATTTTTCAGCCTTGACTAATAAGGGTGTTGTTCTTTTTGAGCTGGACCGGTTTGAGGCGGCGGTGAAGTGTCTTTCCGAGGCGGTCAGGGTAGAACCGATGAATGCTCAGGCTTGGTTTAATAAGGGCGCCGCTCTTTTTGAGTCTGGCAGATTTGAGGAAGCCGTAGAATGCTATGATGAGGTGCTGAGAATATGCCCGGATGATGTTCAATCGTGGACTAATAAGGGATTTACTCTTCATAAGCTTGGCCGGTTTGAGGAAGCCGTGAAGTGCTACGATGAGGCGATAAGAGTATATCCAGAGCTTGCTGAGGTTTGGAATAATAAGGGCGGTGTTTTTCTTCAACTTGGTATGTTTGAGGAAGCCGAGGAATGCTTTGATGAAGCGGTTAGAATAGACCCGGATTTTGATGAGGCGTGGCATAATAAGGGTTTTACCCTTCGTAGACTGGGTAGGGTTGAGGAAGCCATAAGGTGCTACGATGAAGCAGTTAGAATAAATCCGAGGCACGCCACAGCTTGGAATAATAAGGGTTTTGCCCTTGAGGGGCTCGGTCGGTTTGAGGAAGCCGTGAAATGCTACGATGAGGCACTAAAAGTAGACCCGGAGCACACTTCTTCTTGGACTAATAAGGGTATTATTCTTGTTAGTGTTGGCAGGTTTGAGGAGGCGGTGAAGTGTCTTGATGAGGCGGTAAAATTGAACCCGGTGGAGGCTGACGCTTGGAATAATATTGGTTTTTCCTTTTATCAGACGGGTAGGGTTGATAAAGCTGTGAAGTGTCTTGATGAAGCGCTCAGAATAGATCCGATGCATATTGACGCCCTGTATAATAAGGGTGGTGTTCTTTATGCTCTTGGTAGGTTTGAGGAGGCTCTGAGATGCTTCGATGAGGCAATCAGAATAAACCCAAAGTTTGCTGAGGCATGGAATAATAAAGCCGTCGTCCTTTATGGGCTTGGGAGATTTGAGGAGGCCAGAAGACGCTTTGATGAAGCAGTCAAATGGAACCCAAGGCTTAAACACCCACTCAGATAAATCAAGATAAATCACTTCAAAACCCGCTAGCCTTAGATGAAGCTTTTATAAGTAACTACGATAAGCTAAAAGCTATCTTCAAATGGATAGTAATAGGCGTGAGGAGTTGCTACTATTTTCTTGAGTAAACATTTGGGTTCTCTCTTAGGTGTATAATTCTCTTTCTTGGCAGGCTCGATTTATTTGACAGAAATTTTTTTTCTGTTTAATCCATAAATAGTGTAATGTGAATAATTAGATTTTTTAGTCGTTGCTTTTTCCTTTCTTAAGAAATAGTTTTAGTTTGCTGTAAGCCTGTAAAGTTTCAATTTTTAATTCTGTGTTCCCACTTTGGCACTGCTCGATCTGAATCGGGCTTCTTTTTCTGATTTTTGCTCTTAAACTGGTAAAAAGTAAAACATATTTTCCGCCGCACCTCAAGGGCGTCTCGGAGGATGTTTGCAAAAATATTTGAAAATTCTCCATAAAATTAGCTAGTTTTTGTAAGAGACCGGGGGTTTATAAGCAAACATGAAAGATACATGGTGCTCCTCAGAAACTTGAGGATAAAAACAAAAATTGAAGGGGAAATTATACGTATGGTAAAATAAAACCAAAAGACGCAATAGATTTGATTAAAAGTTTATCAAAAAAACATAAAGTACCTATGCCGAAAGTTAAAATTATGTCTGATGAAAGCCTTGGTAGTGGCTATGGTGATTATTCTGAGGGTTCAGTTGGTCATGAAGAAATTAATACAGGATTTAAAATTACAGAATTCCACCAAAAACAACATATAATAAGATTAAAAGCCCACAAACTCGATAAAAAAAACAGTTATCCACGAATACGAACATTACTTAGATTCCTTGCACGGCGTTGTCCGTATCGATCGTGCTGAAGGAGAGGGCGTTTATTCTATCGAAGCGTGGGTAGACATCAATAAAGTTTATTTCTTAACTTTTGATTTGAGTGATTTAGAAAAAAATAAAGAAATAGAGAAAAGCGAACTAGCTTTGAGGATATTTTACTTGGCAAGAACTTTTGAAAAGGCGAAAAGAATTGGTTTGCGAGTTATCTACAAAACGAAAAAAGAATTGGATGAGTTATCTGCTCACCACAAGTATGAAGAATTAGTAGTAATAAACGGGACAGATTACATAACTGGTCTTAGAGTGAATTGTATTACTCGAAGAGAGGATAACGTAGAACCACCGTCTGTAATACTTCCATCTGAAGAAAATTTGGATGATGTTGTAATTCTTTTCAATAAACTTAATGATGATTTTAAACTAGGATTTCAAGAAATGTATAAAATTATAAAGAAGGTTGAAGGACACATTACAGTCTTCGAGTTACATTTCTGTCGCTAACACATTAGCTAGACTAAAGAAGGCAAAACTTGTCAGGAGTCCAAAATTTGGACAATGCGAAACATCTCAGAGAGGTCTGTTGAGACCTTATAGTTTGGGAAAAGCTAATTATATTAATTTACATGTTTGTGGAGTTTAGTAAGCATTTATATTTTCTTATTAGCCGTTAGTTTTCTTATGATTTCGTTTGTGTGGGCGCAGTTTGTGCTCTGGCAGGTTGTGCATACTGTGAGTGGGCTGAGTGCTGTTTTTATCAGGTAGACTTTGGCTTGGTCTTGTCCTGCGGTGTATTCTTTGTGTTCTGGGTAGAGTTGGGGTAGTGTTTTTAGTACTGCGAGTTCCTGTTCTCTGGCACAGGTTTTTTGGAGTTCTTTCAGGAGGTATGCTGTTAAGTATTTTATGTGTGGGAGTTTTTCTACCGGTCGGGGGTTCTGGTAGTTCAGGGTGTTTCCGCAGGTGAGGCATTTTGTGTAGCCTACCACTTCCATTATCTCTGTGGGGATCACCGTGTGCTGGTGGTTGCGGTTGAGTAGGAGAACCTCGGAGTAGAACTTCATGTTCACCACCTGTTTTGTTCCCACGATGCTGCCAGTGGTGGTGGTTGTATAGCCTTTGAGTATGTAGAGGTTGGGTTTGGGGTTGCTCAGCTGAACGGGGACGGTTTTTGTTTCTCCGAATAGTTCCTTAGCTTTTTTCCTTCCCTCGCTGGTTAGGGATATTCTCTTGCCCTTGACTCTGAAAAGTTCGGGGTAATTGTTAACCACGGTGTACAGATTTCTCCAGCGTATCTGGGGGCCTTGTCTGCGTGCTATGCCTGCGAGTGTTCCGACTCCGACGACGCCGGTTGCTCCCTCTGCTTCGGCTGTGTGGAAAGCCAGCAGTAGGCTTTGGAGATTTTTATCTCCTCTAGGCTGAGCGTCAACACGTTTCCCATCGGGATCCGTTTATATCACCTCTCCCCTTCTTTTCCAGCTTGTAACATTTAAACCCCGTGAAAAACAGTTATAAAAACAGCCATTTGTGTTACCGAGTTTTAGGGTTTAAGAGAAAAATAAGAGGGGTTGGCACAGTTTCTGAACGGGGCGCCTCTTTCAGGGTTTTTAACGGTAAGCGTAATTCTGAAATGGCGGTATATTGTGTGAAAGTGTGACAGTTAACGTGTGGTTTATAAGTGATTGAATATCAGTATATTTTTGGTGGCAACCGGCGATTATTTTCTCGAAATAGAGGAAACATTGAAATCATAACTTATCACCTTAAAGGCCGGTTGACCACTTATTATATATATTTATTTTAAACCCTCGACTTATTTTCGCTCCAATAATTCCTCACTGCTTTTTTTATACATAACCTTAAAACCTCATTTCTATCCCCAAAAAAGAATGATTCTGCATACTCTTTCTATTTATTAGGTTCGGATTGGTGGAGTTTTTATACTCGTTTCAGATATTTTTTGCAGCGACCTTTTTTCCCCAAAAAAAAGGTTCGTTGGCTCACCTTCGTGGTGGGTCGAGAGAAAATTTTTAAGGTGGTAAGTTATGAAAGCGAGTCTAATTAGAACTATGAGATTTGATATTGAAAGTAATAATACACGTTTGTTGGAAACTCTTAAAGTTTTTAGGGACATGGTGAACAAGATGCTGGAGTACGGACAGAAAAACAAGGTTTACTCTGCTCCAAAATCGGAGAAGCATTTCTGGAAACCTTTTAGGGATAAATACGGTCTAATGACCCATTACACTACTAGTGCTTCACGGTACGCTGCGGGCCTGTTTAGATCGCACTTTGGACTAGTTAAAGCTTGGAAAGAACTTGGACTTTTGTCTAAGGAACCTGGTTGGCCTACGCAGAAAAAGCTCTGCATGAGGCTTCAGCCGGTGCTGGCACACCTCGAATTGGTTGACGGGAGTTTGGAACTCCACGTAACCACGGAGCCCAGAAAAGAGCCCATTAAGCTGGCGCTTCGGTCATATCCTTACGCCGAGCCTCTGATTGAGGCTTGGGCTGCGGAAAAGCTTAAGGTGGGTGAAATCACCATTAAGCCGTCCGAGGTCTACGTGCCGTTCAAGCGTGAAGTAACCTGTAGCGAAGATCCCGTTGGCGTAATGTACTTCGATACCAATCTGAACACTCTGGATTTCATCATCGCAACAAAGAGCGGGGTTTACAGAGGTTTCAAATTGGACATCTCCCTGATACAGAAGATCAGAGACAAGTACATTGAGAAGGTAGAGCGAATCAGAAAAATCCATAATCAGAAAGCCCGAGAAGAGCTCCTTGAGAAGTACCTCACACGCGAGAAGCGGCTGATAAACTACCCGCTGCAAATCGTAAGCAGCTTGGTCGCCGGTATCTCCGAGAGGTACGGCGGACTCTGCGCTGTTTTCGGAAACCTAACTGGAATCCGAAACAGTATAAAAAAGCTGCCGAGATCAAGGAAGCTCAAACAACAGCTACGCCTTTGGTCCTTTGAAAGGCTCCAGCGTCTGTGCGAGTTCAAGCTGCTCCGGAACCCCTTTAAGGTGCCGGAATGGCTGCTTGACCCTATACCAAAGCGAGGGATACACTTCCTCGACCTGTCCCGTGTGCGGAATGAGAATAGAGAAACCCAGCGGACGGGTGTTCAAGTGCCCGTACTGCGGGTACAGTGGCGACAAACACATAGTTGCAGCGATAAACTTAGCCCTTAAGCCTGGTCCAGAGTGGCTGAACTGGGTTAGCCAAGTGGTCACGCCCACGCCCTATCCTAAGGTTACCAAAATTACGGTTGATCAAAAAATCAACCTTAAGGAGACCTTGGACAGGATTTTTGGAACCAGTCCTTAAGATGCGCGTTATATATATGTGGCGAGTGGGTACCCGCTGAAGGCGACAAGCTTCGAAAAGGTAAGCGATGAATCGAAGAGGATTGTGGACTTATGTCTACTTAACCCCATACCCACTCTTTTTCGTTCATAGTTATTAAGGTCGAATTGTTCAAGCAGGCTCCTTATTCCAGCGTTCCTATCCGACGTTTTTATCAAGAAAACTTCACTCTGTTTCGCCATATTAATCATCCTCTCCTATCCGCTATTGTGAGACCGCCTAAGAGGTCTCTTAAACCTCCTAAAACTGCTAACTGCTATGAGTATTTGGAGGGTAATTCAAAACATGCTTCTTTATGAAGAGATTCGTAGTATGATTAGATTAATCGAACTGTTCTCTTAGATATCAAATATGTTTGGAACCTTCACCCTCCAAATCTACCATAATGAGGGGTTCCTAAAAAATGTTATCTAATCTAGTGCCGCCAAGCAGAATTACATAAAAGCCGTTAAAAGTTAAGCTTTGAAATATGTTGGCCAGCTTTTTCTAATTAGGGAACTAACCGATATGTACTTATTTGAAATGTCTCGCTTCGCCTTAAGATTATCCCGTCCTATGGAGCTAAGGAGAAAAATCAACTCTGATTCTTTTTTCTCTCCAGCATAAATTTTAACCGAATCATTGATCTGCAGAGATTATTCAGTAGAATCAGATCGTTCGTTGTTTTATGCTCTTTATTCTTTAATAATGTTCTGTAAGTTTCTTGAACTTGGTTCAAAAATGATTGGATGTCATCCTCGTCAAGAGAAGCTTCACTAGCCAAACAGACGCCCCACTGATTATGAACGAGGTACCATAAAAAGAACTATATTATTTAACTGTGTAAAACCTGCATAATATTTGGAGAAATACCTCAATAATATCTTCAAAAAATTAAAGATTACAATTGAGAGGAATATCACAATTCAACAAGAAACTTTCTTTCTCTCAGTATGCTTTTGATTTCCGTAATGGAGTTATAGATATTGCGCAGCAAAATAATATCTTCTTCGTTCTTATTAAGTTTCTCTCGTAGCATACTATAATAAGCATCTTCTAATTGTACCATGAACAAATAAAGATCCTCGGATTTAAAACTGTCTGCTAATGTTCTACTCGACCTATTTTCGGACATACATAACCCTCTTCATTACCAATTGTTCACTGAACATTGATAGTGGGGTTAAGGAATTGAAGTCTAACTATCTACGATTAGATATATAGATTTTTCTGTAAGAAAAATAACGAAAAGTATAGAAAATTAAATAATTTAATATAAAAATAAAATTTAGAAAGACGAAAGGTATAATTGAGTTCGTATTACCAGCCATTTCACTAGAATGTTAATCACCTTTTTCGGTATCAGTTTTTGAGCCTTTCTTTTTCTTCTCTCTAAGGTCTTTAACCATCACAGCAGGCACTCCTATCCAGACTGTGTAACTCGGTAATACTTTGCCGCGTGTTATCACGCTGTAAGTCCCGACGTCGACATGGTCTTCCATTGTAACACCGGGCCATATCAGAGATCTTGTGCCTATGGTGCAGTTACTACCGATCTTGACTCTTTCTATGAATAGAATGCCTCTTTGTATACCGTGAGCGGCTATAAGTACGTATGCTCCTAGAACAGTGTTATCACCAATCTCTGTCATGGGTGGGTCGACTATTATTGTTGGGAGTACATTCTTTCCTAATTTGCACCCCAAAGCCTTGTACATCAGTCGTGACAATGAGGCGCTGCCCCAGGGTGCTTCTTTATAGTAGTTCTGGTAAGTGCCTGTTATCTTAGCGTTCAGTATCCACTGTCTAACTATCGGGTGGTTCGGTGTGAAGGGGTATTCGCCATCCGGTACTGGTTTAACCAATAGTTTAGCGAGTGGAAGACTAAACAAGAAGTAGACGAACTTTATGATCACGTAGAACAGGGGAGTGAATACAAACAGAAAAGCCCATACCCATAAGCTGTTTTGCCAAACTCCTTTAATTCCTGAAAAAGTTATTTGCGGGTAGCCCAAATAAGGCCATAAGATAGACAGGTTTAGGTAGGGTACGCTGAAGAACCAGTCTACAACCAGTAATAGCAGCATGAAGATCAGTATTGTTACAACGAACGCTGGAAGCATGGGGAGTATAATGAACGCTGTGTGATGGGCAGAGAGCCAAGGTCCGCCATATCTGCCGATTTTATACTCGTCGAGAACACCTTTAAACTCAACTTCGTCCTTGCTAGGTTCGTTTTCGCTAGACAACCGAGTACCTCCATTCGTTAGCTTATAGTCAAAAAGAAAGTATTTAAACATTTATAACCTTTATTATTCCCAAAAAAAAGGAAAAATGATTACTTGATTTGCTGTGTTTTTTAAAATGGTTAAAAAATTATTATGGTTTTTATTTTTGAATCTTGAAGGTTATCCTTTTAGTTAGAGGCTTAACATTATCTCTCTTATTTTTCCCTCTATCAGTCTTACCTTATACTTGCTGAACGTTTCTTCGAGGCCCTTTTTGATTTCCTCTGGTGATGTTTTTGTTTCCAGTATTATCTGGTGTAGTACCATTAATTGTTCGATTTTACCGAAGAAGCTCAAGCAAATTTTCTGTTTTTTTGAGAACTCATCATTTCCTTGATCAATTTCAATGTAGACTTCATCCCCTATTCTCCGCTCGAGCAGATATATGAAATCTTCTAAGTTTTCCACTCTTAGAAATATCATGAGATTTTGCTCCCACTGTTCTCACAAGTAAGAAGATGCATAAGTTATTATTTACATTTTTCTACTCTTCCGCCGCCTCGTAGAAAAGAAGTTTGCAGCCTACACATTCATTTACGTTTACTCTTTTACCACGAGTTTTTCCGATAGGGACCGTAACTTGCCCAAGAGTTATGGACTTCTCTCTACACCTTGGACATTCGCTCATGAGCCACCCTCCATAAATTTTTATAAAAAATATTTTTCATCTGGTTTATTATATTTATTTTCTATTTTTTTGGGGTAATTTCGGCTCCTTTCTCAGTTATTTTGAATTCGCCGATTGTTGAGGCTCTGCCTCTCTGTCTCACATATATTTCACAATCCTTTATTTCTATTATAACATCAGCTAATTGAAGTATTTGCATCATTACACTTTTTTCGGTCAGTTCGGATTCTAGAATAGAAACGAATGTTCCTTTAACCAATCGTATTCGTGCTTTGAGGAACGAGAGAAATCTAATTGCCGCAGGGGGTGTGATAAAAGTGATAATGCTTGAGAGGGAATCGAGAACCATTCTAAGGTTTTTAAAATTCGCAGTCAAAGTTGTTATCGCTTCAACCACTTTTGAGCTTAGTCCAGCTAGGTCGGTTGCAGCAGGAACATACAGAATATTGTTTGTTTCTTCGACTTTGGGATTGACGGTTTGTGAATAGGTGTCAATAATTTTGTATGAAACATTTTCGTCTCTGGTATATTCAGATAGAGACCATCCAAACTCTTCCATTTCGTTTGATACATCCTCGGCGAAGTTGTTTGTTGTAATATAGATTCCCGCCTCTCCGTTTTCAAGGCCCTTGTAAAAGAATTCCTTTGCGAGAATTTCTTTTCCACAAAGCGGCTCGCCTATAATTATGCAAAGAGAACCTAGGCGTAGGCCGTCGTTTAACATTTCGTCCAAGCCTGGAATTCCTGTTTTGATTCTCTTTTCTTTTTTGGGTTCCGACAAGTATCTTCCCTCTTTCTGAGAAAGCCCTTCCATTCTTCCTTTGAGCCCCGTTAGTTAAAATAAATATGTTTATTTTTTCTCTTTTAATGTTTGGGTGAATTAATAATTGGTAAGATTTTTGTAAAATACAATTTGGTGATTATTTAAATATTTTCATAATATCCTTCCTGTGTTTCTCTAATTCTTGGGTAAGCTTTTCAATATCGGTTCTCTCGTCAACTGAAACAACAAGTATCGCTTTGGGTCCTGCACCTAAAGCGAGTATTTTTCCCCTCTCAATTTCTATTATTATCCTCTTTGCGAAAGACTTCATTAACGCGGCTGCTGTCTCCGAAGCTCCGACCATGCTCGCAGACATAGCTGCGAATTTTTGTCCGTCAATATCCTGTGGTAGGGTGCTCTTTATTAGGATACCATTTCTGGTTATTATGGCGGCGCCTTCAATATTAGAAAGGTTTTGTAGATTGGTTAAAACTCTGTCCAGCTCTTCTGCCTCATCAATTTTCAATTCCGCTTCCTCCAAATAATATTATATCGAGAAGAATATCAATCACCAGAGTTAAGTTACTTTTGGTTTTCGCACTGCAACCTATGATGGGTATCTTTAAGGGAAGAGCCAGTTTCTCTTGAACACTCGATGGATCTAAGGCTTCTTTAAGATCCTGTTTGTTAGCGACTATAATTGAGGGTAAATTGTAACCGTTACACTTCTCAAAAAGAATTTTGGCTCTTGGAAATGTTTCTTGATCTGTGCTATCAACTAGTAGGATTAATCCTATCGCTTCTTGGGCTATTGTTTCTACAACGGGATCGAATTGCGGTTGCCCGGGGGTTCCAAAGAATTCGATATAGAATCCTCTATAATCTAATTTTCCATAGTCGAGAGCTACTGTGGTGCCCATGCGATCCACACTTATTGCCTCATCTGCTATGGCATGCAGAAATGTTGTTTTACCGGCGTGGTATGGTCCGGTCACCACGATCTTGGGTATGTAGACTCTTAGTCCTCCAGGAATTAGTATCCTTACGGGAATTTCCAAGTCAGTCTTTCTAGTCCATGTTACCTTTTTTATGGAGAGGGACTGTTTTATGTATAAAAACTCTTTGCTGGGCTTTATTTCGAAGACACCTTCGAAGAAGTCTATAATCTTTACAACCTCGTCTTGTCGGTAAGTCCAAGTGGAAAAGAGACCTATGACAATAGCCTCGTGTAAAGAGCTAATTAAATCCAGAATTTCTTCCACTCCATCCCCGTGCATATCTAAAAAGCTGCTTATGGAGTCAAAGATTACTACGGTTTTTTTTGATGAGAGTTTAGATAGTTTTTCCCTTGTTTCTTGATTGTCGTAAGGATTGGTAACAAGTTTTTCCTTGCTGTCTATTCCACTGTATCCGCAGTAGGCGTCAACCAGGGTGAAGGAGCCTTCTCTCTCAAAGTGGTCTGTTGTCCAACCTACCGCTTTTGCTTGTTTTCTTACCGCGTCAGGAAACTTGTTATTCACTATGTACATTATTCGGTATCCATTATCTAATCCCACCTTTGCAAAATGAAGTCCAATGATTGAAGGATCTATTCCCGGCGCGACCATAAACACAACTTTTTTCTTCTCCGGTATTCCGCCAACCTTTTTGTCGAAGGACGGAATGTTCGTTTTTAGCATGGGTGTAGGATCTCCTAGTAGATTACGCTTATACCATCATTAGTTATGGAAAGCCGCCTCCTACCCATGTAATGAGCTGTGCCCCTCATTTTGAAAACTTCAATATATCTACTCCTCTTATCATTCTCAGATTCCCAATATAACACTATAACCCCGTTCGCTAAGTACTCTTCGACACCAAAACGAGTAATATGATTTGGTTCATTACCGGTCTCTGTAACAAATATGGAGGTGCAGTTGTTTTTACGTAACATGCTGGATATAATGTTTAATTCCCTGCGAATTACACCAGTGTTAGGATATTGTAAAAATAGGACAGAAATGGGATCTAGGACAACTCTCTTTATCCCCAATTCCCTAACTGCGGTTTCGAGTGTTACATATAAACCATCAAGGTTGAAGGCTTCAGGGTTCAAGGATAAAGCTTTATCACCCACGGTTACCAACGTGAAATCTACAAGCATTAGCTTTTTCTTTTTGAAAAGGTCGCCCAAATTCCATCCAAAGTTTCTACCATTCCGGAGTAAACTTTGCATCGTCTCCTCAAATGTTACATAAAGGCCAGGCTCACCATACTGGGAAGCACCCCTATATAAGTACTCTAACGAAAAAATTGATTTCCCAGCGCCAGAAACACCGGATATTATGTACGTTTCCCCCTTTATCAGACCGCCCTGAATCAATTCGTCGAATCCTTTAATACCGGTGGGTGTCCTCTCACTCAAATCCTGCGGTACAGTCTCACCCTCAACTTCACTCTCAAAAACTTTCGCTCTTCTCCGAAGTTCATCCAAGAGAGTATCACCGTTGGGTTTCTTTTTTCTACTCATTATTATTCCTCCCTCCGTTTTTTCAAATCCTCAAGAACCTCTGTAAGTTCGTCAACAGTGGGAACCCCGATAAATCTCCAATTCAGACCTATGAGGTCAAGTGTTGGTGTTATTAGAACCCCATCTCTTAGAGCCCTCTCCGGATTTTTCTGCAAATCCACTTCTTCAATTTCCATATTCAAATTCAAATTTTTCAGACTTTTTTTAATGTTGTTTAAAACCTGGTGATATTTGGGAGTTCTCTGAGACATGTAAAGCACTATTTTATACTTTCCCGCCGACACGTTAGTCACAACCCAAGATGGAGTAATCGTTAGTATTAAATTAATAAACTTGATTAATAAGGATTTAGTATTTTAACCAAATTTTAATTTTGGTAAAAGCAAGATTTTTCTCACATATTAAATGAAAACCAAAAATTGCCTCGCGGCAAATATGCATCAATTATAAGCAATTCGTAAACCCCCAATTTAAAAATCAAGGAGTTACCACTATAAAGGCAAGAAAGAATACTAGAAAAAATAAAAAGAAAATAAAGGTTCGAGGAACAGTATCTAATATTTAAACTCTATCAGATATCTCAATTTTTATTGAATTTACAGCGTCAACCTCTTAATACAGGTTTCTTCCAGCGTGGGTTTCCGAACCACCGTCATTTTCACTCCGGGGCAAATAGTAGTTGCAAGAGCTTCAACCATGGGAAGACATGCAGTGCCGCATGAAATTTTATACTTTTTGAAAGCCTCATGCATGGGACAGTTAAGATGGTAAGCGTCATAGGAATTTTCACCTGTCTTTTGAAATTTTGCTTTTAGTTTCGTTAGGTTACCAGCAATCTTCCAAGCATCCACGGCATCCTTAAGACTGCTTCCCAGTCCAAGTCTTTTCTTTAGTGTCTCACCCTGATTCTTACCCTGCTGTCTGTAAACTTCGGCGATCAGTTTTTCGCCTTCTTTTTTGTACGTCTTAAGAATAGCAGCTGAGAGCGCTGCTGTGGCATCCAGAAGAGAATCTTGGATGAGACCTGCTCTCATCCCACCCGGAACAAGATTATGCAAGGCTAACATTTTACTAACGGACAAGAATAACCACCTCAAAGAGAAACGACATTCTATTCTAAATAAAAATAAACTAAAGATATATAACTTTTAGCCTAACGTAGCAGGTACTGATTATGTACCCTTATGTGGTCTTAAGTGGACATAAGATTCATGGATAGACTGTACACTTTAAAGGAGTCAAAGCAGTTACTCGGTGTTCAGACAAAAACTATCCAGCGATGAGACCGAGAAGGACAAATAAGAGTAGTCAGAACCCCCGCCAGAAGAAGACGAAATCCCGAAAGCGAAATACTAAGCATACAGGGAAAGGAAAGAGAAAAAGAAACAGTAATAGGATACGCCCGCGTTTCCTCCCCCTCGCAGAAGGATGATATAGAACGCCAGGTAGCACTAATCAAAAACAGACGAGTGGAAGAAGTCCTAACCGACACAGAATCCGAGCTAAACCAAAGAAGTTTCAAGAAGATACTAAAAATGGTGGCAGAGAAATAGTTTTCCAATATTGTAATTTCCTATCCTGACAGGTTGACACGCTTTAGATTTGAAACACTCTGGAGAGGCTTGTTAACTAAAGAGAGTGGCTTTTGTTTGACGCGTGTCCCAAAAACATAACAAGGCTTTAATAAATCGCGCACAAACTATAGATATTATGGATAAAAATCTCGCCAAGGAAGAACTTCGTATCCTCATTGATAGGTATAACGCAGTTTTGACTATGTGTCTGTTCGGGAATATCGAATATGAATTTGGGTAGCGCAACTAGCAAAAATTCCGCGCTAGAAACGATTAATTAAATAAGTAGACCATCGACATCAACCACATTAAATTATGGAAATCTTCTCACAGTGTAACAAATCTTCGTCGTCTGGGAGCTTTTAGGATAAAGTATCCTAAAACATAGCCCTTATCCCTCCACGAACTAATCCAAGAATTAGAAATAGAATGAGAAGCCTCAATAAAAAGTTGTAAGGTTTTCATAAATTTTACTCTCCCGAATTAGCCAACCTCAGAGACATACTAAAGAAAAGAATGGGATGAGAAGTTTATTAAACTACTTCCAGTTTCCGCGGGGCTTCCTTCCTCTCTTCGCCTTATGCGTCCGGAGATGCTTCAGCTTCACGGAGACAAGGTTTCCGTCGTACGAAAACTCCCGTTAAATCTCAGAGCCGATTTAGTCGTTAGTCGTTTTTAATTTATTTACTAGTCTTTAATCCTAATTCCGATACGAATCTTTCACTGTCTCCGGGACTGACGTACATCCTTCTCTTCTCAGTGATTATGCGTATTCCGTTTTTGAATCTGTTACAGTACACATACGACGGGCCTATAATAAATTCAACTTTTTCGATACCCTTTATTTCGTCCAGTGACACACTTTGATTTCTGTATCCATATTTAATCCAAAGTTTTCCATTCTCAATCCGGTACTCCGTATTATACGCTGCATGAATAGCTCTTCCAATAACGAAAAAAAATATAGGGGAATAAAAAAGTATAGCAAACAGCGGTCTTAAATCTAGCCCCCAAATGGTGTATGTGATATTAGTACTAATAAGCATTATAAGCATTAAAAGTACGGCCGGCAAAAACAAAGCTGCTAGTATAAGAAATGAGACATAACCGTTGCTAGGCTTCGGTTTATCCACATACACCATTTTTGTTCACTCATTTATGCTTTTCTAGTGATTAGAGGAATTTTTTTTGTCTTTTTCAGTTTTTGGAAAAAGGCTTTTTCGGCTTCGTTACCGAAAAGGAAACTTCAAACGGCAGATTCTATAGCGGGTTTCAGACAAAATAATCAGAAACACGATAAATAATTTTGGGGAGCGGAAAATAAGTGTTTTACGCTGTTTCACAGGCTGTTGTTCTCCCGGCCCAATCTAACAGCTAAATTTCTGAGTAAGGCTTGGGCTGTCTCATTGTTTTCTTTTTAGGCATTTTCATCCCTTATAACCAGCTGTAAAAGAAAAATTGGCTAGATCTATGTCTACTTAACCCAATACCCCTCATTCCACCCTGAACAAGATTATGTAAGGCTAAAATTTTACTAACCGACAAGAAAACCACCTCAAAAAGATACGACTATCTCTTCTGAATAAAGATATACTAAAGATATTTAACCCTTAGCCATGTTATTGAGTATAAAAATGAACCTTATTTGCGGTTTCTGGAAGACCTCTTAAATTTTTAGATTTGGTTTTTAAACCAATAATTGCCTACAATTGAAAAATCGTTTAATCATAATTTAAAAGCCTGATAAAAGAAATTATAAGAAGATTATCATACACCAAAGAATCAAGAGTGATCTGCCGCAGAGTATCTTTAACATCAGAAATAGGTTGATTATCCGTGTAATAAACTGTGAATTTTTGCTTGCTCGTTTTTGGGTTTGGTTTGAGGTGATTTGATTTGGATGCTAGTATTAAGGCGTTGTTTGATCCGGATTCTGTTGCGATTGTAGGTGCTTCCAGCAATGTTTCGAAGTTGGGCAGCATAGCATTGAACTTCATGATTGAGCGAGGCTTTCCCAGAGACCGTGTCTTTCCCATAAATCCATCAGAAAAGGAAGTTATGGGTCTAAAGTGTTACCCCACCGTGAGTGATATCCCCACAAACGTGGATTTAACCTACATACTTACACCCGCGCACACCGTTGAGAAAATCGTTGAGGAGTGCGTTAATAAGGGTGTAAAGTGTGCTATAATCGGATCGGCTGGCTTCGCCGAAGCAGGAAAGGTAGATGAACAGAACAAACTTGTGAAGAAGGCGAGGGGGGGAGGATTGCGTCTGTGCGGTCCTAACTCGCAGGGAGTTATTTCGACGCCGAACAACTTCTGCGCCTCCTTCTCCCCCACCCTTACGATTCCAAACACACCCATAAAGGGGGACGTGGGAATTATTTCACACTCCGGTGCAATGATGGGCAGCACTCTTACCCATATGTGGGATCTTGGGCTGGGTGTTAGCCGATGCGTTTCCACCGGTAACGAGGCGGATTTGGAAACAGCTGAGTTCTTAGACTTTATGGCGGAGGACCCCTACACCAAAACAATCGTAGTTTACCTCGAAGCAATTAAAAGCATAGAATTATTCCGCAAGGCTGCGAAAAAGGCTAAGGAGGCAGGTAAACCCGTTATGATTTTAAGTGCATCCAAATCCCAAAAAGGAAAAAACATCACAAAGTATCATTTGGGAATGGTTTCACCGCCGAAAGAAGAATACAACAAACTTTTCAAGGATTCCAGAGTCATCCTCTGCCAAGGGGAAGACGACCTCTACAATATGCCCATGGCCACAGCGTGGCAACCCAAACCGAAAGATAACAAAATAGCCGTGATTGCAACTTCAGGAGCCGCTTGCACAATGGTAGCGGATTTATGCGAAGAATACGGGTTAGAAATACCAGAGTTAAAAGAGGAAGTGAAAGAAAAACTAAGAGGCATCCTTCCAGAATTCGCTCAAATTAAAAACCCTCTGGATGTTACCGGCCAGATAATATTGAATCTGGCAATGTTTAAAGAATGCATAGTCTCCCTCTGCGGAGAGGACTACCTAAACACCATCCTTCTAATCATCACAAGCGCCGTGGGTAATCCAGCAACCCTTCTCGCGGAGGATATAGTCAAGGTCTCCAATGAGACAAAGAAATTTAACAAACCCCTAATCGTCTGCTGGCTTGCCTCAAGAATACTCTCACAAAAAGCCCATGAATTACTACTGGGAAACAAGATACCCACCTATCCCACCATTCACTCAGCAGTAGCAACAATCGAAAAAATATCAGATTGGGGAAAAAAATAGATTATATCTAGAATCCAATTTTCGGAAAAATTTAAGTAAAACTTGCAATCTCTGAGATACGGGGTTAATAAAATGAGCCAGCAGGGAAAAACATACGGCGAATTCATCGTCGGTGCCAAAGACAAATCCCCCGCCATAACAATTACCGACTCTCACATAATTCTCTTCGCCTCCCTTTCCGGAGATTATAATCCGCTCCATATTGACGAAGAGTTCGCAAAAAAGTCACCTTTCAAAACAAGAATAGCCCATGGTCTGCTTTCCGTCTGCGTGCTATCCGGATACCTGGGGCAACTGTTGAGCGGGACTGCCATAGCATTCCTCGGCGCGCACTACAAGTTCACCGCTCCAGTGAAAATAGGAGACACCATACACGGCGAATCAGAAATAATAAAGAAAAAAGACGTAGCCAAGTATAACGGGGGCGTAGTCACCATCAAGATGCAGATTAAGAATCAGAGGGGCGAAGTCTGCGTTGATGGAGAAGCCTCCGCCATGGTGTCAAACACCAGATTATGGTGAAAACAAACCATCCACGCCAAATTAAATCAAAATTTTTCCTATCCTTATTTTAGAGCGATTCTAACTCAATTTTCAATCAGATTATAGAAGATTTGATAATTTTCTCAATATATTTATTATTTATTAAGCACCCTAAGTTATTGGGGAAAGAATATACTAAAGGTGATTGACATTGGATAAGTATCCTTGGTGGAATAAGACTCAGTGTGAATTAGCGGATAAGATTGAAGAATTCGCTGATAAGCACATAGCTAGAGCCGCTGAGGCGGCGTACAAAAAAGAGTTCCCCTATGACCTCATAGACAAAGTCTTGAAAGATGGGTGGGTTGGAACAATTATCCCAGAAGAATACGGCGGAATGGGAAAAGAAGCCGGAGTAACGGGCTGCTGCATAGGAATGGAAGGAATCGCCCGCCTCGGAGCAATAGCAACATCCTTCGCCACAACCTGTTTTGGGGGCGCCCATCAGACTGTACATTTCGGTAACGAGGAACAGAAGGAGAAGTTTCTTCCCAGATTCGCTAGGGGGGAAATTATGGGAGCCATCTGCATAACGGAGCCCTTCGTGGGTAGCGATGCGGCAGGCGTTGAAACAGTTGCAGTTAGAGATGGAGATGAGTACATTCTCAATGGGAAGAAACGATTCATTACCAATGCGGGACTGGCGGATGTTTACATGGTTTACGCCAAAACCAGCGATAATCTTGCCGATAAGAAAGGATACAAGCACCTTACAGGATTTCTGGTAGAAAAAGGCACACCCGGATTCAGTGTAGAAAAGATTAACGAACTGATTGGATGGGATGGCGTTCGTAACGGCTATCTAAACTTTGATGATGCGAGGGTTCCCGCTGAGAATATTCTAGCCGGTGAAGGGATGGGTTGGAATATTATGATCAGTGGTTTGAACTTTGAGAGAACTCTGGGTGCTATCGCGGGAGTCACGGGCGTGAGGGAATGCTTGAGGTACGCTATTTACGGTACGGAGAGAAGAGTTCAGTTCGGTGTGCCGACGAAGGAATACCAGGCTAATCAGTTGAAGATGGCGGATATGATTGCGAATTGGAAGATACTTAGGCTACTCGCTTACTACATCGCATACCAAATAGATACTGGTGGAATGGCTCCACTTGGACCTTTCCTAGAATCTACCGCGGCAAAGGTTTACATCACTGAGGCTCTGAGAAAAGCAGCTCTTGACGCTATTCAGGTTATGGGCGGAGACGCACTTACACGCTTTTACCCCTTGGAATCAATTTTGAGGGACTGTAAAATTCTTGAGATTGGAGCCGGAACGAATGAGGTTCTGAGGCTTCTCCTTTATAGGCAGGGGATAAGGATTCATGCAAACGATTTAAAAGCTCCCTGGCGTGAAATGCACCCTGAACTGAAAATGCCGATACCATACTTGGAAGTCAAACCCCTACCAGAAGGCACCGAAGTCGACGAGAAAGTGGTGCTAGACGTTTTAGCCGAATACTGGAAGGTTAATCCGGGACTGCACTTTAGCCGAGATCAACTTCTAGCCCACCTAAAAATAGACGAAGAAAGATTGGACGAGATACTCATAGCATTAGAAGACCAGGGACTTGCTAGTAATTACAGGGATAAGAAAGGCGTAATAGCACTCACCAGAGCGACATACAAGGGACTCAAACAAGCTAAACCCAAAGAGTACTACGAATACTTCCCAGAGTGGGTCGACAGAAGCGAATTTTTCTAAAAATACGGGTTTCTCTAAACCCCTCTTTTTACTTTATACTTTTACAAACATAAAATCTTGCGGAAATCTAAATACTGATTCTAGTATACTTACAAATTAAACCAAAGCATAACATAATAGTTAATAAGCCAAAATTTGCTGATTAAAAATAAAAAAATAAAAATTGTTGTAATTTATTTTTGCTCTTTAGTTAGGTCAAGCAGTTTGATGGTCTTATGCCCAACGAACGGAAGTTCGCTGACAGACTCCACAATAGTGATCTCAGCGTCCGCACCAAGGTTTTTCTTTATCCTCTTCTTAACCTCAGCTGTGAAAGCGTCCATGCTCTTAATCTTATCCTTATTCACGGACATCTTAATCCTTAGGGTGTCCATGGCACCCTTGGAGTATTTCATTACCGTGAAGTATTCGGTGAACCCCGGAATGTCACCCAGAATGTTCTCAAGCTCTGAGGGGAATACCTTCTTGCCCTTAATGTTTGCGGCGAAAGCCGCCCTACCAAGAAAGTGCAACCTGCTGTGGGTCCGCCCACAATCACAAACATCACGCTCAATGTAGCCCGTATCTTCGGACCCCCATTTGAAAATAGGTGTTGCTTCAGCGAACAGGTTGGAAATCACGATCTCTCCTCTCTCACCCTCCGGTAAAACTTCGTGAGTCTCCTCATCCATAATATCCAAGAGGAAAAGATCGTCACAGCTATGAACACCCAGATGAGAAGGACAATCACCGAAGTACCACAAAGGATCGGCAACGCCTCCGAAGTCGTATATTCTTTCTGGGGGAACGCCTGTCTCCTCCTCTAAGCGTTTTTTGATGGCTATGGTCACTACGTCTCCGTATCCGGTGTCGATTATTTTGCAGGTTTTTAGTATTTGTTTTAGGTCTTCTTTTATGTTTTTTGCTTCTTCAACGATGGAATATAGTGTTAGAATGGGGGCTGCTAGGACATCAGGTTTGAAGTATTTTAGCGCGATCACGTGCTTTTGTGAAAGGTTGGGTAGCGGGTATCCAGTTTCGGTAATACTCTGGTAGCCTAGTGCGTCGCCTCCGGGGTAGGCTAGTTGTACGTATCCGTGCCATCTAAATCCTGTAGAGTATATTCTTGTTCCTGGGCGGTAGCCCCTGCTCCATTTTATTCGTACTTCTTGTTCTACTCCCTGTATCCAGTCGTCGGTTGTGTAGGCGAATACGCTGGGTACTCCTGTTGTTCCTGTGGAGGCGTTTATTATTCTTATTTTTTCGCCGAAGGGTACTGCGAGTATTCCTCCGAAGGGGTCTCCGGTTTTGGTTCGGTCTTCTCTGAGGTCGTCTTTGTAGAGCATGGGTACCTTTTTAAAGTCTTCCAAGGTTTTGATGTCTTCGGGTGTTAAGCCTGCTTCTTGGAAGCTTTTTTTGTAATATCGGGTGTTGTGGTAAGCGTAATTGATTTCGTACTGGAGTTTCTTTAGCTGTATTTTTTGTAGTTCTTCTTGGGGCATGGTTTCTATGGGCTTGTTCCAATACTTGCTTTCTTCAATTATCTCCATTTTTTCCTCCTCCTCTACATTATTATTCTCGCGTGGGTTCTTTCGCAGGAGCATTTTTCGGTGCTTATTTCTGCGACCTTGTCTGTGACGTACCGTATTATTGGTGTGGCTTCCTCCCACAGATTGGTTATTGTTAGGTTTCCCTTCTCTCCTGGTGCTGTGGGCTCTCCGTTGTTTGGGTCTACTGTTTCTACGATGAATTCGTCTTCCCAAACATGCATACCATTACATTCTAGGCACTCTGTGGCGTAGAAGTGGTTGTCCTGGAGGTCGAGCATTTTGACATGTTTGCCGCCCCATTTTTTTTCGAATTCTTTGCGGTTTTCTTCTGTGAGGACCGGTGCGAGGGGCCGGATTCTATGAATCACGACTTCTGGGCTGAACTCCTTTTTTGGCGTTGCTCCCTGTTTCTCGATTTCTGTTTGCATCAGCTGGGCGTTGTCCATTGTGGTTATGATGATTTGGGGTTTGAAGAATCTGGTAAGACTTAATGCTCTGGGTATGTCGATGAAGAATAGGGTGATTTCAATGGGTATGCTTGTGAATGGTATGAGTGATTGTACTCCTCTTCTGAACATGAAGTGCGCTTCTATGAATCGGGATATGAGTTCCCACTGGCTGGCTTGCACCTCTAATACGGCTCCTCTTTTTAGACCCAACATTCGTAGAGTCCTTGTCATCTGGTCTACCATTCTTTCTCTATCGTTATCGGTTACAGCGGTCATGATTAGGGGCTCTTTGACCTGCGGTTCAGGCGGGTTAGATACTATAAACACTTTTTCCCAGGGAACGCAGCATCGTCCACCAAAAATGTCCTTGAGGGTTACCTCTCTCTCCATGTCCTCTCTTTTTATGAGGGGTAGTTTTTTTAGGTCGCTGAGTGTTTTAATGTCTGCGGGTTTCACTTTGGCCTCGTCGAATTTCTTCTTGTGCAAGGCGGAGTTTTCGTACACATATCTTAGCTGCCTTTTTAGTCTCTCCTCCTGAAGTTTATTAATCTCACTTCGGGGCATAACTTCGATACTCGGTCTCCACATTTTTCTCCTTCCTCTAGCAAAAACACTTTTAAAAATAGAATATACCAGTTCGCATTATTTAAGCTTTACAAAAAATTCGAGTTCCAACCAGCCATAGTGGAAAAGTGTATTATTTTTTTCGGTTTATCGTATATGTTCTGTATTTTTTTGGGCGTTTTTGGGGAGGGGGAATGTTTTTTTGTGGTGACGTTTATAATTTATACATAGAATGTTCGTTGCAAATTGAGTGGTGATTGAAGGTTTTGTGAGCCGGTGTTGCTTTGCTTTTTATGGTGATTCTTATGAAGAGGCATGCTGAAGAATTAAAGGGATGGCTGACAAAGTGGTTCGGTATCCAACTTGGTACCATTACAGGGTTTGTTTTTGTTGAGACGGATGATTTGGAAGATTTTCTTGAGGCTTTGGAGAGAGAGCCGACTAAGGCTTATACTTTGTGTATGTATAGGGGGCCTCTTCTTGATCCTTTGAATTCTTTTCCGGTAGTTAAGCTTTTTAATTTGCTTGTGGGTGAGGTGGTCGCGCCTCTAATTTATAAGGCGGGGCTATCATGTATTCTTGTTTTGGATTTTGACGTGGAGAGATTCTGCTGTGTTTGTGATGGGAAGGAGAAGTGGGCTTGCGTTTTTAGAACTAAGGAGAAGGATACTAAGTCTCTTATTGCTCACATATTTTCGATTCTAGGTTTCGAGGAGCGTTCTTACAGGTATACGGGTTTGAGAATTTTTAGAGAAGGAGCTTCTGGCTGGTTGAAGGGAGGTGTGGAGAGTGGATTATTTAACTATGTTTGGATTAGAAATGATTTTGAGAAAGGGGAATTGGCGTCTCGTGAATCCAACCTGCTGGCTAAATCTATTCAAAACTGGTTTGAGGATAAAGCATTTTCATCCTGTATTTTTACTTGGTGGCTTAGCAAAGTGGGAGTTTGGGGTTTAAACTATGCGAATAAGATGACTTGTGTCTTTTCCGCTAGTGGTAAAGAATCGGACAACAGGGAGTTTTCAGAAATTTTTGGGGAAGTATATGATGCTTACCTTGGAGGAATTGAACCGAAAGAGGAAGAAGTCAAGAGACAAGCGCTTGTTAGGGAAACGGAAATGGTGAATGAGAGCATTAGTATGGGGCAAACGTCGCCAAGTTTGGCGGGTAGGGGGGTTGAGAAAGAAGCTGCTGAACCGTTGACGGCTAAGGTGGACACTGTTGCAGCTGAATCGACGGAGGGCCGCGAGAAGGTTAGACCTTTTGATCTTTTTGGTAAGAGACTTATGGAGTTGGAGGAAAGAGTTAAAAATTTGGAGAGGGAAGTAAGTCGGATTAAGGCTGTTGAAATTAAGGTTGGACAGATAGAGGCGAGAATCGCCAATTTGGGTAAAATTGGAAGCGGAGGACTGGAAGAAGCGGTTAAGCTACTAGATGGGAAAAGCTCTGTTATTGAGAATATGGTGGAGGAAATTAGGACGACTATGAATGCTCTGAACGAACAATTGGGGGAGTTTAAGAAGCGTGAGATAGAAATTATTAGAACAATAAAGGAGTTTCGCGGTAATAAGTAGGTAGGTGATAGGCGTTGCAGGCTGGTGATGAGTCAGAGAAAGTTGCCAATAAGCTTGATAGGGTAACTTCGGAATTCTCTGAATTGTTGAAAAAGTATAAGAGTGTTTTGAGTGAAACGGTTTCTTTGATTTCCGAGTATAAAACAGATGTTTTTCCAGCTTTGGAGAAGACGGTTGATAGCGCCTCCGTTTCAGAGCAGATGGAAATTTTTAAGGGTGGCGGAAGAATAAGCGCGGTTTCCGAAACAAAAAATTTGGGAATCCCCCTTGCTATTTGTTCTACTTCTTACGATGAGGGTGATAACAAATTATTTAGTATCGTTCACAAGATTTACGAAGAATTTGAAAGCGGCGGGAGGCCTTTCAATTACTTCTTTTTCCCAGATTATGAGGGAAGAGTAGAGGTAGGTGAGAACTTCACGAAAATTGTTCAATCACTCTTTGTGGAGAAGATTAAGTCTAAGAATAAGGGAGCCATCATAATCAATTTGAAAACTCTTCCTCCATTACCTTCGCATAGTGGTAAGATTTTTATTGATAAAAATTTTAGAAGAGACCCTCGTAATGTTCTGGTAAAACTCAGAGAAGCACTTGATAAAAATTTTAGCATAATAGACGATGAAAAGGTTTTGGGTGGGGGTAGCCTCACATACTGTTTAAGGGTTATGGCAGAATCACAGAATGTTGAAATTTCTGTCCTTGACTTAACCATTACAAGTGATATTGTTGAGATAAATAAAATTCGTGAACTGATTGAAGTTTTTTGTAAAATAGCCGAGAAGGAATTTACTTAATGGCAGGTAATTGACCATGTCGTCTCAGACCACCTCAGTACAATGGATAAAGATGCCCTTTACCCACGGAATAGAAATGGAAATCCAGATAGTAAACCTTAAGGGTGCATGGATTAACGGCGAGAAAATGGTTAGCATTATGGGTAAAATCGTCGAAGACGCAAGCACTAACCTAAAAAACATTTTAAAGAAACAATCTGACCCAGTGACCGCCATCATCAATAAAAAAATCTCAAATATACGGGTAGAACAGATACAAAAGAGAGGAGGGGCCACGCTGGTATGCAATTATAAATTGCCCGATGGAAAAAAGATAGACGTAGAAATCTTGGGAAAAGACCCACACATGACCGCCATCACATGGATTCTAGAAGTGGCGACGCCTCCCTGTGAGACTTTTGAGGAGTTAACTTGGTGGGCGCATATTCTCCTGAAACTTTCTCATGATGCACTTCCTCCCGGTGTTAAGGTTGTTACCACGGGTTTGAATCCTCTTATGGATTTCCAGCAGGGACTCAGTTTCGGTGACCACCATCATATTGGAGTTCCGGATAAGAATCTGAGGATTTATGTTTATAACTTGTTAAGGGCCTTTTTGCCTCATCTAATCGCTTTGTCTGTGAATTCGCCTTTTGTTGAGGGAAAGCCAACTGATATTGTTGAGATAAAGGATGGAAAGCTACAGGCTCCCGGGTGTGTGAGGAGCATTAGATTAGAGAAAAATATTAAACAGTTGGGCCCAGATGATGCTCAGCATTATATTCCTTATGTTGAGGATTATGATGAAAAGAAATTTGAAAGCGTAGTTAATCGTATCCCAGCTCGTATGTGTGATATGTTTCCCTATACTTCTTTTGGTACTGTGGAAGTACGTGTCTTCGACTCTCAGATAAGTGTTATTAGGAGAATTTCCTTAGCAGCCTTGATTCAAGCCTTAGCTTTGAAAGCCAAGAAAATGTATGAAAGTAGAGAAAAAATTCCTGATATAGATTCTGAATCTCTGGTGAAGAATCGCAGATCAGCCATAAGATGGGGACTTATGGGTCCCTTTTTCAAACAAAAAGATTTGAATGAAATTGTTAAAAAGTATCCCGAGTTTTCAAAATTCTACTATTTTGAGGCGGCGGATGGCGGAGAGGAATTTCTGAAAAGGATGCATGACGCAGTCAAAAATATGATACTCTACTTAAAGGACGAATTACAGGAAATAGGCGTACTGCGTTCAGAGTTCCTTAAACCCATTCTGTTAACGGTTTACGGCGATTTAGCGGGAAGTTTTTCTCCACCACTCACAACCGCTGACTATCAGCTGCTAAAATTCGCCGAACTTTCTCAGAATATGGAGCGCATAACCCGTGAATTACAGATTATTGCCGATCAGAGCTGCGCTAATGTTTGGAGCGACCCTATTCTTGGCACTCCTAATCTACAAGAATTAACCCCAGTAACAGCTAGCATGGAGATACATATTGAACCCGAAGTAGTTTTTGAAGGTCAACCTGTAATCTGCAAGGTATTCTTGGAAAATAAGGGTACGAAGCCGTTGGAGAACATATCAATTGAGAGTACGGTCTACGACAGTTTGAATGAAAAGAGACTCAGTGAAACTTTTGTAGTGGACAGACTAGAACCCACAGAGAAAAGGGTTGGAGAAATCCAATTCGACACACAAATCGGTATCCCGCAGTACATGCTGAAAAACGAACTCAAAGTCGAAAATGAAACAATGGCAATTGAGAGAACCGCGATACAAGCTTACCATGTTACGTGTAAGAGTAACCTCATTGCACAAGTTGATGGCGTTATAGTTACTGGTGCAACTGAAGTCCCCTACGCGGTTTTTGTGGAGAACGCTACACCTTTAGATATGAATTTAACCTTAAAAGTATCAATCGTTGATTCCGATCGGAATGAAGAGCTATATTCAATCTCAAGCCAGGGACAACCTTGGGGTGTAAAGTTACAACATTTGCGTGCAAAAGAACAAGAACTCTTCGTCGCGATGTCTGAGGAAATGGCTAAACTTCAGTGGGCTAAGGACGCGCTGGAGGCGCAGCAGGAAGGTAGCTGGAATGAAATTCCACCCTTGGTTCTGCATCCTCGGATGGCTAAATCATCTTTGCTTAGTCCTCAGTGTTCCATTGTGGCGCAAGTCATGGATAAGAAGGGAAAGATTATTTCCGAAAACAAGTCTGCCGCGTTTAGAGTTTTCTTCCAGACACCAGAGGTTGCGCTTGAAGTGAAAAAAGAACCAAACAAAACCTATCACATCGGCGAACCGTTAGAAATCAGCTTTTCCGTGGACGCGACGAGAATACCCTCAACGGATCCACTTGGTGTAATTGTTAAATTAAAATCGACAAGCAGACAAGATTTTGACATGGTACTCAAAGAAGAGACCATAGATCCTAAAAAAATTTCAGTTATAACAACCAAGTGGAAAACAACAGAGGATGCACTGAAAAATCTTCGCAGCGATGTAATGAAGATCGCCATAGAACTCCATCAGGGAGGAAACCTTGTTGAATGCGAGGAGTTCCCCCACAAGTTTAAACTAGTTAAAGGCCCTCCAATAGAAATAGAATGGATGGATGTTCCCGAGAGAGTTTTTGTAAACATGCCGATCAGTGGAAAACTGAAAATAGGAAAAATCAGCGAAAGTGAAAAACCTCTCGTTCTCAAGGTTGAAGCCCTCATAAATGATCAGCCTCAGACCATCACTACCAAAAGCATAGATGATTTTAAATCAGAAACTCTCATTGAAATAAAATCTTTGATCGTTCCCCAAGGTACTGAGCACTTATGCTTGAAGGCTACGCTTATCAAAAGCGGAAAACCAATCTTAGAATCCACTCAAGAAGTCCCCGTAATCAATCTTGGAAGAGCAGTAGAAGTAACTTTCCAGAATTTGCCCGATCATTTCAACCCAGGTTCAGCGTATAATCTTATGGTTCAAATAGCAAATAGAATCGATGACAAAACCGCTTTCGACTTGAATTGCGAGGGAGAAATAGAAGGAGAGCAGATTTTCAGAGAGGATATACCAATACATCTTAACCCCAAGGAAACACTATTAGCACAAGTAGATGTCAAAATACCCACCTATGTTACGGATAAGGAATGCGCCATAAATCTTGAACTAAGTTTGAATGGTGTAGCAGGTTGGGTAAACAAGAAAAGAGTAAAAATAACTTCAGATAAGCCGAGATTCAGAGTGGGTTATAGCAGTAAACCCCCCTTGGCTGAGTATGTAATGTTTCATGGAGAAACAATGAAATTTAGTATCACTCCCATAGTTCAAAGCTTCGTTGATTACGATATAAACGCTAGAATAGTTTTCGGAATTTTTGAAAAAAATACGAAAAAAATACTTGTACAGGAAAAAAAGACCTTAACTCTGCCTAAAGGAAAACCAGTAAGACCCTTGGAGCAACCTCTAATATGGGAGATTCAACGGCCAAGTGAGTTGAAAACATATGCCCTTGGGACAGTGATTTTCGATTTAGAGAAACCGCACGAACCTAAGGAAATACCGGAGAAATTGGTACTGAACTCATATACTGAGGTAACAATAGTTCCGGAAGCCTAATCCCACTCCTAGAAGTTTTTCCATTCTTTATTTATACTATTTTTCTGGTTTGAAATTGAAAAAAATAAAGGATTATGCTACTTCTAATCTAATGACCAAGTCTCGAGCCAGCTTTTGATACCATTGCAACAACTGTCCCAAGTCTTCAGCTTTAAAGAATATACCTTTACCCGCATTCGCGATGGCTTCCATTATTCGCTCCTGAACTTCACTTCCAATTCCCACGGTAAAAATGACAACATCTTTTCTATCCGTGTAGTACTTGTGGGCTATCTCGACTGGCGGTCCACTTTCCCAGAGGTCGGGAAATCCGTCACTTAGAAGCACTACCATGGAAGGCTTTTTTTCTTCTGCTGCTTCTTTTTCCCATACTGTAATCATGTTATATGCCTCAACTAGAGCTTCGGACATGTTTGTATGGCTGCTGGAAACCTTGTTCAATCGGTCTATAATAAGGCGCCCCAACTGTGAAACTCCAGACATTTTGCTTTTTCCAGGATGGAAGTATGGGAGTTTCTTGCCACCGGTCATGAGAAATGTCAGTGGATCTGCTGTTTCGCTATACGTGATTACAGCAATCTTTTCACCGTATCCTCTCCCAACCTTTTCTACTAGGTAGAGTAAAGCTGCAAACACTGCTCCGCTAACTCGCTTTACTTTTTCTCCCTCTTTGAACTGTTCCAAGAACTCCTTGAGTTCGGGTACTTCGGCGCCCAGTGTCTTTATAGCCTCTACAGCGGGGGTGATGTTTTTAACCGTCATGTCTTGTGTTAGCATGCTTTTTGAAACATCGATTAGGAGTATAGCGTTAAACGGAACCGCCGCCCTCCACGGCTTTACCTCATAGTCCTTAAGCTCTGAAAAGTTAATCACTCCAATCTGTTTTCCGGATAAGCTGGGTTCGGTTGAAGATATATGAATGTTTATCTCTTTTTGAGCCCACTTTAACACCCAGTCCTTGAAGACCACCCTGTGATCCATAAATTCTTGGAATTTTTCCTTTGCCGCAACGACGCCCTGAATAGCGTCCTCTGAGGAACCGGAGAGTGCCTCGACCCCAAACACGATTTTAATAATTTTTTGTGGTTTTCCGGTAAACTTTCTAACGGTTACCTCGAAGTCCTCGTCTAATCCAACGGCTTCGCAGAGAGAAGGCTCCATCACGATTTCTCCAACTGGCGTGTCTATGTCTGGGCGCGCCAGAGCGACGCCCCAGGTTCCTGACAGGGGGTCTTCGAATTCTACAACAGAGCCTTCCATAGCGTTTAGTTTTTGTGCCTCACCTTCATTGATGAGAGCGTAGCCGCTCAATCCTTCCTGAGTGGCGATCTTAAGCTTTAATTCGGGTCCCAGTTCTTTTGCTACTTTCTCTTTCACTTCAGCGGTTTCTTCAACTTCTTCGGCTGGCGTTTCCAACTTTTCCTTGAATTCTTCTTCAGGCTCTTCGACTGGTTCTTCTGCCTCTTCTTCCTTTTTCTCAAGCTTTTCTAGTTTTTTAATTTCTTTTTCTGAAGATTCTTCCAAATTTTCTGATTCTTCATCCTTTTCCGACATTTTTGGCTTTCCTCCCTTTTAGGGGGGGCCCCTTGTATTTTTGGGGTTCCTTATCTATGATAGGTTTCAATTTAAACTTTAATCTTTTCATGTTGGCAACCATATTGAATTTATTAAAGAGGGGGGTAGTTATTTTCTATTACCATTTTAGTTTGGATTATCGAGTTTGTGTTATCGATTTTATGAAATCGGACATTTTTTGAGGGTTAGTTTCTAGGTTTTTGGGCCAGAGTTTTTCATAGAAGGATCTGCGTGAAATGGCATCATCATATCGGAGTATTCTGTTTTTTATTGGTGAAGAGTTCATCATGTTATTATCTAATCTGGCTATCGTTAATATATCTAACACAGAAATTACTATAAGGTTTATGTCCTCCTGATGATTGTTTTCCCTACGGGATATCGTTATCTTAAAGTCGCGAGGCCTAACTTGATAGTTGGGATGCGGATCTATGAAAAAATCAATGCCAGAAATATCATATGATTCATTGCTTACTAGTACAGCAACTTGTTTTGCTAATGCTCTTTCCGTTAACTCCGCTAAATCAATTGGCACATGGACCTTGGTGAAAGTTGTTTTTGTTTCCCTTTTGAAGGGGGGAACCAATTTCAAAACATTGGACCCCAGAATACGTTGAGCGTCTTCAGGAGTACCAGGGAAATTTTTACTCAGAACATATGAGATGAATTGAACCGCGTGTGGTACATCAAAGTAGTTATAATCAGTCCCGAAAAGTATTTTCTCCGACCAGTTTCTGTATCTTCCCAAATTAGGTTGCAGAAGCTCTTTGGCTTCTTCGAATAATCTAGGAACCCCTGCATCGTGAACCCCTGAAATATCACCATAAATATTAGGGTGGCTTAATACTGTGAACAGCTCATTGTGTCCTAAGTGAAAGCCGATATGTGCCATAATTACCTTGAGATTGGTAACAAGCGCCTTATCCATAGATTGCAGTTCACTTCTAGCCATATTTGTTACTTCGTATATATCCATTACCTGACCAAAGCCTCTGGTATCAAATAGGACGGGAACATTAAGTTTTGCTGCTTCCACGAGAATATTTTTTACTTCTGGGGAAACTATGATACTACTCCAACCATCGGATCGCGGGTGAACTTTTAATCCTCTAAGTCCCAGAGTCTCCACCATTCTGTGCAGCTCATTTATGGCTAGTTTTCCCTCAGTTGGAACTACTCTTCCGAACCCAATCAACCTAAGGGAATAGGGGGCGCGGGTAACCCATCGCGAGATGTTATCGTTAGAACGCCAGTAAATTGCATTACCCTCATCTCCCTCTCGCCACTTGAAGTCATCGTTGAAAGGAAAGACAACAGTCTGATCCACAGCCCATGTTCCTTCCAGAGTATCCTTCCACTTCTCATTATTTCGAACACACTCGTTCAAAAAACCATGGGGACTAAATCTAAAAATATCGGGTTTATCAGAAAACAGTTGTGAAAGGCGTCCTCCCACCTTAACGTAGAAATCAAAGGTTCCACCGGGAGCAACCGGATTTCGATTATTGTGACCATCCACGTCGCTTCCGATATGATGGTGGGAATCTACGACATAAAAACGATGAATTTTCCCCGATTCGGTGTCCTCAAACTCCAGCATTCACTTCTCACCCAAAAGTCTTTTTTCTATTTCACGCGATAGTCTACCTACTTCTGCTTTTATGATGTTCATTTCTTTGTTCCAGTTCTCAACTGGGTATATTACAGTTGATATGTTCTCTGTGATTTCCAGCAAGCGTTTTTCTATCAATGTGTTTAACGCGTCAAATTTCTGATCCAGTTTCTGAATAGAAATTTCAAGAGATCCTTGTGCTGAGAGAATATGCTTCTGGTTCTCTGTAAGGCTTTTAATGGATCTCTGAAGCTCTGCTTCTCTCTGCGCAGATTGATTCTTTAGATTATCGTGATCGCCGTTTAATTTTTCCAGACTATTTTTTAGATAGGAATCACTTTTTTTCAAGGATGTTTCGAGTTCTGAATATTTTGCCTCTACGTCTTTCAGGCGATTATCAGTTTCACTTAGTATCTTGTTAAAGGCTTGGGTCAAATCATCGATTACTTTTCCAATTGAATTAAAACGCTCAAGTAACCTACTCAAATTATCAATGCTTGTTTTGGGCATCACCAATCGCCTTGATTTGCGTAGAGAAGATAAACGTCACAAATCACATTAAAAATGTTAAAACACATGTATTAATGAACAGATAAACAAATTAAACGTATCCGTTTCTAGACTTCGTTATCAATCAAATATATTTATAGTAATAAAATATCTTTGCATCTACCAAATTGTTACCCAATGAAAATTCCCTAGTTTCTTAAAAATTACAGACGAATCAGGCATACTATGAAACAGTTTGAAAAATAATGAAAGCCTTAAAAAAGTACAAGCAGTCTAAGTGCAATTATGGATTTGAATACATTCAAAAAATCCCGAAAAACAGAAAAACACTGAAAACAATTAAAATCTTAAATAGAAATGTTTTAAACCCATAAAATCCAATAAAAGAATGAGAAAAGCGCGAGAAAGTGGTTATGATGAGCCTTGTCGTCTATGATGTTAGAGGAGACGGAGAAGTTGACAATATAGACCAACTCGACAAGAATGTTTTATCAAGTGATAGAGTACTTATAGTGATTGCTGAGAACAACAAAAAAATCTATCTCTGGAAAGGAAAAAACAGCCCGGTTCGCAAAAAATTCGTCGGGGCGCAAAAAGCCAACGCTATCAGAACAGAATATGGATTCGCTTATAAAGTAATAGCCATGGATGAAACAGACGAAGAAGCAGACTTCCTTGCCCTAATAGGAATGAAACCTAGCAAAAAACCAAAAGTAGCACCAGCTCCAGCCCCAGAACCAGTAATAGAACCTGTAACAGAGCCGCAAACAACTCCAACACCGAAGCCAAAAGCAAAAACAACAACACAAAAACTAGTCACAACACCAGCACCCGAGCCAAAAGTGGTTATCAAGTCACAGCCCAGCCCTAGAGTTACTACAGCTCAAGTTGAGCAGCCGAGATTAAATGAAAATGAGATTATGGCTAAGCTTGAGAAAATCGAAGTTCCGAAGGGGCTTGCTAGAGAACTCGTTATTTCTGGGCATGCGTTATACGCAATTAAGGAAAGCAAGACGAGCGTTTTCGGTAAGGCGAGCGTTGAAAGGAGATTGGAGCGTGTTAATCCTCCTGAGGGGATTTTTCTGGCAGAAGATTTTATTCCGAGAATACTTGTGGAAAATGGTGTAGTTCAGGCGATTGAATTTTTGAAGGAAAGTACAGATACGGATATTTCTTCCATTGAGCCCCTGAAAGAAGAAATGGTAGCCCATCTTCGCGATTTAGTAGGCACATTTAAGCCGGGTAAAGAAAAAGAGTCAACTAAAAGCTCCAAAAAGGAAAAGTAAGCGCTTGTAACCGTAGTGTCTCAATTCCCAATAAGGGGCTTATTTCCTTCACGCTACAATATACCGGTTGACAGCGACGCAGCGTATTTTTTATTTTCTTCCATCAGTAAAGGCATCCATTTTTTACCTTGACCTGTGTCTGGGGCTTTTTCTGGGTACAATAGGTTTGCAGGTTTTTTTTCTTATGGCTTCTATTAGAGTATCTTCATCATATATTTCGTCTTTGAATAGGGTAGCAACCCTTCCTATGTACTTTGCCTCATGTGCGTCGCTTCCGCTTATCTGAGCGATTCCTAGTTCTATAGCTGCAGTTCTCGCCTCTTTGTTTACGCTTCTCCTGGGAACATGGTTAAATACTTCGATACCGTCTAGTGGAAGCTCAAATATTTTATTGTTTAAACTATTTTCAATATTTCTGAAGGGATGAGCGGCTACGGCTATTCCTCCAAGACTATGAATTCTTTCGATGGCATCATTAGCATAAAGATTCATGGGGAGTTTTTCCGAAATACCGTATGCGAGAATGTGGCCTTCAAATGAAGTTACTTCGCACCCGATGAAAACAGTTATTCCGTATTTGCTCGCAGTCCGACTTGCCTTTAAAGCTCCTTCTACCGTGTCGTGATCCGTAATTGCTATTCCAGTCAAACCTAGGTCGAGCGCGGTCACCATAGCATCATAAATACTAATCTTAGAACAAGGTGAGAATGTGGTATGTATATGCATATCTATTAGACTCATTAGAACCACTATACGGTTTTCCGATTCAAGAAATTGCCTAATATTATTTATTATTATAAATCTGTTGAGAACATTTCTTTTACCTGAGTCTAAACTATTTTTTGTAAACTTATTCTATCTTACGGGATGCCAAACTTTGCTGGATTTTTTAAAGAAAAAGACACCAATGTAATTCATTAACCATGGGAGTACTGTTTTTATATACCCTACTGTTTTTTCTCTCCTCATTGAGGAGTACGCGGCTGCAGTTGTTAGGCAAACCATTTTTCCCTTTTTACCAGCTCTCCATGCCATTTCTTGATCCTCGGTAATAATCAGATTCTTATTAAACCCACCAATTGATCTGAAAACATTTTTTCTATAAAAGCAACACTTGGTTTGAGCATGAGGCTTACCAAGAAAGTAAACTAATCTATAAATCAGGTTAATTAACTTGAAAAAGGCGTTTCCAAAAGGAGTGCCATCGCTGGGATAAATACTACAGGTGCCACCCACAATTAGTTTCTTATCAGAATTTTTCAAAAGTTCCTCCATAAAATTTTTACATATCATTGTGTCCGCATCTAGAAACAATAGAATTTTACCCTTAGCGATTTTAGCACCCACGTTTCGAGCAGCTCCAGCCCCCTCTCTTGGTGCAACCAATAGACGATCAGCGTATTTTTTTGCTATTTCTGGAGTCCGATCTGAACTGTGGCTATCCACCACAATTATTTCGTACATATCTCGGGGTAAGGTCTGATTTGAAACGGATTTAATACAGCTAGGGAGATAACGCTCCTCATTGAGGGTAGGGATAATAACCGATATTTTTACCATTTTTTTCGCCACCACAATAATTTTTCAATCATTCTATAAAATTTTTTATCCTATTAATATTTGACGCCAGATATGGGACTGTTATTTCATTTAATGTTATGGAACCGTGAGAACCTAGGAAGGTTTTCTCTATTATTTCCGCTTTATTTTCTTCTTCTTCTTTTTCCGTCTTCATTTCCGCTCCTTTTTTCATTATGAGTATTACATCACCCACTCTGGATCGAATGGCATCTAAATCCCTAGTTTCAGGTAAAAGCTTTCTTTGAATTTCGTTAAAAGTTAAAGCCAGCCCGTTATCCCCGACTTTTTTTGTGAGCCAGTCCACCACATCCTGTGAGCAATCTTCTTTGACATAAAAATGCATTACGCGCCCTGATCTTCCCGGTGGAAATCTGAGAAAGTTTGAAATTTCTTTAATTTCTGTCTCTTTTACCAGCATCTTTTTTCCTTGTTCCAGCCCATCTTGACCGTGGTCACTGAATAGGGTTAGAACAGATTTCTTAGCTATGTTTTCGTTTAAACGTTTAGTAAAATTAAGAACTACCTCCTCAAGGTGATCCATAGCGTATTTGTATTCCTTGCTGTAGGGACCATATATGTGACTCATTGAATCCATTAAACCCACATAAATATTGATTAGAGTCTTACGACCTTCATACTTTTCCAAGATTCTCTTAGCTAGGGAAAAACCATCTATTATGTCTGAATACCCTATACTTAATTTTTCAGTTTCAAGTAGATGGGAAAGACCAGTACCCGCTATTTCCCAGGGTAGCAACTCGGCGTGGAGAACATTCTCTTCATTTAACAGGGTATAGATTCCCCTTTCTAGTAGTAATAGTTTAACGTCTATTCCGCTTCTGTATAACAAATCAAAGCCTGGGGCGTTAACGGAAGCCATCTTAAGAGTGTCTACAACACTGCCCAGATGAGGGAAGAGAATCTTGTGTCCCATTATCCCGTGTCTTTCTGGGGGTAAACCAGAATGGATGGAGGGAATAGCGGCGGAGGTGATTGTGGGAAATATTGAACTTAGGACTATTCCATTTAATTTTTCATAAATTTTAAAGAGTCTATCAGCTTGGGGAAATTGTTGGGTGCCTAGAGAGTCCACTATCACATTGACGACATTCTCAGCATCCAAACACTCATTTTCCTCAAGCATCCATTTACAGTTCTTATTATCAAAAAGATTTTTCCTATCAACAGCATTAACGTCCAGCATTCTAAACGCTGTAGGCATAGTCATAAAGATGTTTTGATTATAATTCGGAACAAAAAGATCCTCATTGCCATCGAAAGGTTCCACTATATTTATTTCTTGCATTTCTTTTTCTCCTTGAGCACAAATATTAAATAAAGTAATAATAGTAGATACATGTTTTAGGAAAAATAAGGGTGTCGTATATTGAGTTCAATTGTGGGCGTATACAGCAAAAGTGGAGAGAACGTTCTCCAGTATCTTATAAGGATGATTCAGGAAACTTTACACAGAGGTTCAAATTTTGTAGGAATAGACTTGAATCATAATATTTGCAGAGTACAAAGGATTGAAAAATTATTTGATTACGGCATGGAGGGCTTTCGTGGTGTTGGTGTCGCATCGAGAGATACCGGGCAACCCTTTCAGCACGAAGAATTAGATTTATCACTTGTCTGCGATGCAGAAATTTATAATCGGAGCCGCATTGAAGAGTTGACAAATAAACAGTTTGCGGTTGATAAGGAGTCAATTTTACTTCTTTTCGAAAAATTTCTTTCGGCAAAATCGGATATTTCGTTTGCGATGGAGCAGACATTAAACTTTCTGGATGGAGTTTACTGCTTCGCATTGTTTTACAAAAATTTATTCCTTATAGCCAGAGACCCTATTGGTGTTAAACCGCTATACATATCTGAGAGAGATGGAACAATAGCCTTTGCCAGTGAGAGAAAGGCTCTGTGGTGCATAGGAATGTTTGACGCCCATCCTTTACCTCCCTCGTCTTGGGCAATAATAGGAGAATCAGGAATAAAAATCAATTATATTGAAAATCTCAAAGAGGAATACAATAAGAAATTAAGCCTTGAAACAGCGGAACAGAAACTACTAAAACTCTTAACAGAGTCTTTAGAAAAAAGAATCAAAAATGAACGAGTAGGGGTGCTTTTTTCTGGGGGACTGGACAGCGCTGTGTTAACCAAAATTATCCAAAACTTGGGATACGAACCCACCTTATACTGTTCCGGCGTGGAAGGTTCAAAGGATGTTAGAGGTGCAATCCAAGCCGCAGAGAAATTAGGATTACCCCTCAAAATAAACTTCATGACGCTAGAAAATCTGCAGGAAAACCTACCAAACATTGTTTACATGATTGAAGAAACTAATCCACTAAAATTAAGCATCGCCCTCCCCCTATTTTTCTCAGCGCAAAAAGCAAAAAGTGACGGTCTAAAATTCATGATTTCTGGAAATGGGGCGGATGAACTCTTCGGAGGATACGCAAGGTATATACAAACCCTAGAATTAGGCGGGTACACCGCTCTACACCAGGCTCTATTCAAAGACGTTAAGGAAATGGCTGAAGGAAATATTCAGAGAGAAGATGCTGCGAGTATGGCCAATTCAATTGAACTAAAGTTACCTTACTTAGACTATGAACTCGTAAAATACGCCCTATCCATCCCTCCACAATACAAGATTGCAAAAATCGGCTCAACCTATATAAGAAAGTTCATTTTGAGAAAAATCGCCGAAAAAATAGAACTATCCGAAACCCTAGTCAATCGTCCAAAGATTGCCATGCAGTTTGGATCATTATCCCAAAAGCTCCTAGAAAAGCTAGCTAAAAAAAGTGGATTCAACAAAAATCTAGCCCAAAAATACGGATACCAAAGCCCACTAAAACTGTATATAGAAACAATAGCCAGATTCAAAAAAGTTCCTGGAACAAAACCCGAGCTGGAAACACTAACACCAAAAATAAAATGAAACATTAACAAACATCAGAAAACTATCAAAATTTTTCTTACTGGGGCGAAATCTAAATATAGTTTTATTTTGAGTTATTAAACACAATCGGGAGGTGTAACTAGTGGTTAAGTACAGAAGGGGTCACCTTTACTATCCCGAAGTACCCGTCCACAAAATTCTGGAATGGACAGCCGAAAGATTTCCAGATAGATTGGCGTTCCTGCACCCTGTAAAAATGACTTTCAAACAATTTAAAGAACAGGTAGACATATTTGCTACAGCACTAAAAGGTCTAGGGGTGAAAAAGGGAGACAGGGTAGCCTTATACGGTCCGAATCTAATCCAGTGGGAAATCGCATTCTACGGAATATCAAAAGCAGGCGCTATAGTAGTTCCCATGAATCCATTATTCAAAGAAGCTGAAGTAGAATATGAATTAAACGACTCCGGAGCAGAAACAGTCGTAGTCTTCCAACTGATGTACCCCAACGTAGCAGCAGTCAAGAACAAAACAAAACTCAAAAACATAATAGTACAGGAATTAGGAGAAAAACCAAAAGGCACAATCGGATGGACAGAACTAATCACAAAAACCAAACCAAATCCACCAGAATATAAATACGAAGCAAAAGAAGACCTAGCAGCACTAGTATACACAAGCGGAACAACAGGACTACCAAAAGGAGCAATGCTCGCACACTACAACCTAGTATCAAACGTTGTTCAAATATCCCAAATCTTCGAACTAAGCGAAGAAGACATCGCTATAACCGTATTACCATTATACCACATATACGGAATGACATGCTGCATGAACGCCACAGTATGGACAGGCGCACCACAAGTAGTTGTACCAAGATTCGATGTTAAAGAATTCTGCGAACTCTTAGAAAAGTACAGAGTGACATACAGTTTATGTGTACCCCCAATATTTCTCGCGGTAGTAAGACACCTTGAAGACCCAAACGTAAAAGGATACGACTGGACAGACCTCAAAATTTTCAATAATGGCGCCGCACCCATTCCCTTGGAGCTTCTTGAAAGATTTGATAAACTAGCCAAGGAGAAGTGTAACGCCCTAAATATAGTCGTCCAACACGGCTGGGGATTGACTGAGGCTTCGCCAGTTGTTGCTGTCAATCCCATGTACCGCCGCAAGATGGAGTCCCAAGGCACTTTACTTCCAGATACTTTCCACAAGGTTATTGATGTTGAAACTAGTGAGGAGCTTCCTGAGTCGGGGCAGGTTGGTGAGTTAGTAGTTAGTGGACCTCAGGTTATGAAGGGTTACTGGAAGAGGCCCGAAGCCACTGAGAGTTCCTTTTGGACCAACCCTAAGACCGGCGAGAAGTGGCTTAGGACCGGTGATGTAGCTTATATTGATGAAGAGGGTTATGAGCATCTTGTTGACCGTCTGAAGGAAATGATCAAGTATAAAGGTTGGAGTATAGCTCCCGCTGAACTGGAGGATCTTCTTTTCAAGAATCCGCATGTGTTTGATGCTGCAGTTATTGGTAAACCTTCTTCGGAGCCAGATATTGGTCAGATTCCGAAGGCTTTCATAATTTTGAAACCCGGGTCTAAGGGTAAGGTGACCGAACAGGACATTATTAATTGGGTTGCTGAGAGGATTAGTGCTTACAAGAAGATTCGTGAGGTTGAGTTTGTGGTAAGTATTCCTAAGACAATTTCGGGTAAGATTCTGCGGCGGGAGCTGATAGCGCAGGAGAAGAAGAAGCTTGGAATGACATAAAATCTGTTAGAAAACATTGCTTTGATCTCAGTGAAGGTTTGAACAAGGGAGCTTCTAGACTCCTCCAAGTTTTATTTATATTTTTTGGGCAAGTTTTTTAGGTTGATTTTTTATTTTAATTCGTCTGGTTTACGATTTATTGTTGGTGATTTAATGCGATTTGAAATTGCGGGTAGAATTAAGGGAGTAAGTTATGCTATAAGGGATCTTGTTGTTCACGCTGAGAAGCTTGAGGCTGAGGGTAAAAAGATTACGTATTTTAACATTGGTGACCCGAGTCTTTACTTTGATACTCCGGACCATTTGAAGGAGGCTCTTGTTGACGCTGTTAATTCGGGGTTTAATGGTTATGCTCCTTCTGAGGGGCTTCCTGAGCTTAGGGAGGCTATTTGTTATAAGGAGGAGAAGGTTAATGGAGTTCGGGGTTTAGAGGCTGAGGATGTTATTGTTACTGCGGGGATTTCTGAGGGTATTCAGATGTTTCTTGGGGCGATTGCGAATCCGGGTGATGAGATTCTTATTCCTGGGCCATCTTATCCGCCTTATGTTTCTTTTTCAAAGTTTTTTGGTGCAAATCCGATTATGTTCAGGTGTATTGAGGAGGAGGGTTGGCAGCCTGATTTGGATGATGTTAGGAAAAAAATCACTGATAAGACAAAGGCCTTGATATTAGTTAATCCCAATAATCCATGTGGATCAGTGTATGGTCCAAAGGTTGTGAGGGAGCTAATCTCTATCTCTGGAGAGTATGGTATCCCTTTGGTGTCTGATGAGATTTATGATCGAATTGTTTACGATAAGGAATTCACTAGTACGGCTTCCATCGCAAAGGATGTTCCAGTAATTGGTTTCAACGGCTTCTCAAAGGCTTATCTTGTTACAGGATGGAGAGTTGGTTACATGTATTTCTATGACCCCGAAGAACAGTTAACCGAACTCCGTGAAAGCATCGAAAAGGAAGCTCGCGTCAGAATATGCGCCAACACTCCAGCACAGAAAGCGTGTGTAGCGGCAATAAATGGCCCCCAGAACCATATACCGGAACTGGTTTCTCAACTTAAAGAGAGAAGAAACTTTACCTATAAAAGATTGAATGAGATAAGTGGACTTAGTTGTGTTAAGCCTGAAGGAGCTTTCTACGCATTTCCAAAAGTTGAGACAATGAAATGGAAGGACGACATGGATTTTGTTTTACGTGTTCTTTCTGAGACTCAACTACTATTCGTTAACGGATCAGGCTTCGACCCGGTATACGGTAAAGACCATTTTAGAATGGTGTTTCTACCAGACTTGAAAGTCCTAGAAGAAGCCTTGGATAAACTTGAAAGTTTTTTAAAAAAGAATTGTTAGAAGAAAGTTCTACCATTAAAACTTTTTAATTTTTGGAGTGGTATAAGGTTGGATCAACTATCTTTCAAGGATACTGATTTCAAAATAAGGGAAAGGGGTCAGTCAGATTAATGGTCATATGTTTGGGAAAGAAGTTAGATGACAAGTTTTTCTTTTTTGGGAGATGCACTCATTTCTATTTGGCATCCCTCAGGTGTTTCTATTAGGTTGAAGTAGTAGCCTAGGTTGCGACTTACTGCTTCGCCTCTGATTTTGCATAGAATACAGGGAAATTCGTCGGGCAGTGGTAGCGCGGATTTATACTTGTCTTTGTAGTTTTTGCTAAGGCATTTTGAAATCTTAGATTTGAAGGTGCTTTCAGTAAACTCCTGCACTTCTATCTCCGAACCTATAGCCCTCTCTATATTCACTAGTATTCCCATGATTTCTTCAAATTTCTTACCTTTAGCAGCTTTCCAGTTTCTAGTTTCTACATCCAGATAATACTGCCAAAGTTTAGGTAAATCCTTACCGTGCTTACTCTTAATATAAGATATCGCTATGTCCAAAAAGAAGCTTAGACCAGAAACGCCTTTTTGCCACTTTTCTAAAGGTTGTAACTCGGGTATTTCTATTAATTTAGTCCCAGGCTTATGAATCATAGGTTTGGCTGCTGCCTCTTCTTCCTCAAACATGGAACTAAAAGCGGTGTCAGTTTCCGCAGCGAACTCACCTAGCATGTCTTCCGATTTACCAGTCCCAGTTAGCTCTTCCTCCTTTGTTTCCTCCTCACCTTGTGGTTCGATAGATTCTGGAGCAGATTCATAGAGTTTACTAGTTTCCTCTTCTTCTGTTACCTCAGGTGTGGTCATCTTTTTGAAACCAGTCAATGATTCAAAATCAGATACTTTCGTGGGAGCTGACTCAGGGGCGGGAGCAAGGCGGGGAGTGGGAGCAGCAACTGGAGCGGGGCTGGGAGCGGGAGCTGTTGGTTGTTCTCCCTCTGGACTTGGGGTGTATGTGAGAGGATATTTTCTCACTTTTGCTTCGTTTATGATGTTTCCTAAACTTCTTACTATTGAGTAGGGAGATATTAGAGGCAGAGATATGCTGCTACTTATGATACTGGTAAGCACATTAGGGTCAAGTGTACCTACTTTTTTTACGGATATCAAGTCGTTTCCTCTGAATATAGCGATTGACCAATAGTCATCCACTTTTCCTATTTGTACTATGTATGAACTTCCTGCTATACTCGCTTTTCGACTCCATGGCTCAAAAATCAATGTAGGGCCCTCATCTGAAGACATAAGAATTCCTCAAAATTTTTATTTGTTTTACTCATATTATTAATGCTTTGACCAATTTATTTGTTTTTTCGTGGAAAAGTTCATGCTATTAATGGAGGGAATAGAGGAATGTTTTTAGTTAGAGTTATATTTAATATAGAAATTATTTTAATAGACGCTTCTTTTTTTAAATTAGATTTTTAGGAATGAAGAAAAGTATTTTCCTTTTTTACGGGTAAAGACTTAAATTTTTGTTTTTTTTATAGTATCTTGAAAAGGCTTTTTGAAAATATTGAGTTCTTGGGAGTTCAAGAGGTTTGATAGATTTTAATCTAGTCGGAGGAGTGGACTGTGGTCAGATGTGAACTATGTGGTAAAGAGGATTATCTGCCTTTCAAATGCCGGTATTGCGAGGGTTATTTTTGTATAGAACATCGGTTTCCGGAAAATCATAACTGCTCCCAAGTACATCTGGTTCCAGAAAAAGAGAGAAAACCAAAAAGGGAATCGGGGGAAATAGAAAAAAGGCCTCATGAGGAGAGTGCTGAGAAGGATATAGTTCCACGGCGAGTAGTTCATGGGCGGTCTGTTAGTAGGTTGGGTAGATTGTCGACTTCTAAAAGGGAAGTTGCCCATCTTTTTGTAGCTACTATTATTATTTTGGTAGTGGTGTTTTCAAGCCTCATATATAATATAATATGGGTTTTCACTAGTGGGCTAGGAGGTTTGGTGTTTGGAACGCTTATCTGGATGCTTTTTAATGGATTAACATGGTTAACCTCTTATGTTCCATGGGTGTCAAATTTTCTACTCTTTTTTCAGATTGATAATGCTTTATGGTTGGGGCTAATTGTTGTGGTAAGTTTTTTACTTCACGAGTTTGCCCACAAGCTTGTTGCCCAAATGTATAATCTCTGGGCAGAATTTAGGATAATATTTAGCGGTGTTCTTGTCACACTTGTGTCTATTTTTTCTCCTTTAAAATTCCTCGCACCGGGCGCTGTTATGATCTCAGGGCCAACCGATTGGCACTCGGTTGGCAAGACCTCGCTCTCTGGACCTTTAGTTAATCTTATATTGGGTGTTAGTCTATTCGGATTGTCTTTCATGTTTCAGAACGTTTATGTTCAATCTTTATTCTCGCGTGTGAACTTGTACCATATACTGGTTGTAGGGGCGAGTATAAATGCTGATTTAGGAATATTCAATATGCTGCCTCTTGGACCCCTCGACGGCTTCAGAGTTGCAAAATGGAGTTTCCCAGCGTGGCTTGCTGCCTTTGCTTTTCTTTTGGTCTTCCGAATAGTTTTGTTCTCGGTATTTTACTGGTAAAATAATTGGCAGTAAATAGTCTCTGAAAATTGTAATTTCTTATGTAAAAGAAAAGATTAGGTAAAATTAACCTTTTAGAAAGGGGTGTCCCTTTTTGTATTTGAAATTGCTTATAAAAGTTCTGTGAGTTGCGATATTAGTTTCATTCCCAAGTTTTGTGGGTCTATTTTTTCGATGGGGATATATTTACCTTTTATGGAGTCTATAATTCTTTTTAATTCTCTTTCATTTTCGGTTTTGCCGATTTGTATTACCGCGAGTTTTATTCTGGGGTCTTTATCTGCTATTTCTTGGAAGATTTCAAGGTTCTCCGTTTTTTCCCCGGCTGTAATTATTACTGTTAGGGTAGGAATTTGGTCTCCGATTTTTTCAATGAATTCTTGAACTTTGATTCCTGCTTCCTTGAGGGCTGCTTTTCCTTCGGGGTACTGGCACTTATCCATTATGTGTGATGAAAGCACTTTTATTGAGAAGTCCTTTCTATTTGATCTAAAATCCATGTATGGGGTAACTTTTCCTTTTTCTAAAATTGTGAATAAGTTACTTTGATTGGAGTATGAGATGACCGATGCCTTATTCAGATTGCTTTTTTCTGAAAGATTCTTTAAACATGAGACTCCAATCAGAGCCGCAGCAATATTTTTTGTAATTTTTCCCTCTCTGATCTTTTTTTCAAATTTTTCTACTGGTTTCGTATCTAGTGTAGAGAGAAGATCTGCGACTTTTCCGAATTCTTCAATAGTTATATCCGAATTTTTCATAATCTCTGACGTGTTGATGACTAGGATTAAGTTGTATGATTTAACCCATTGTTCTGAAACGAAATTAATTACGGTCTTCCCAGTTTTTATGATTCCTAGCTTTTTATCTTCTAGTTCAGGTTCAGAATGGACTGGTCGTATGATGAATGGGAAGTCTAAGAATAGCTCGGGTAGAATAAATCTCACATCCTTTCCAACAAAAAACCCATTTAGCTTTTCATGTAGTAAATCTATTTTACCTTCAATTTTTGCTAGGAAGTCGGATAGTTTTATTTCTTCAGAAGATTCTACAGCAAAATCTACTCGTTCAAGAAGCTCAATTTTACCTACGTAATTTTCTATTCTAGCAGTATCCCCTTCAAACACGTACCAGTTGCTCATAATCTCCTCGTTAACTTGCAGTTCACCTGGAGAAGCGTCTTCAAAACTTTTCACTAAAGCGGCATACCAATTTTCCGTAACTGTTGGTTTTATTAGGATAATATCATCATCTTTTACACCAAGAATCTTCATGTCTTTAGGATTCATTCCAACAACCTTTTCCCTAAGAGGGGCAGCCGAAAGCGGAAAAACACTGATTTCATTCTCATCAATGGTTTTAGTTTTGAAAAGCGCATCTGCAATCATTTTTGAAACTTTGTTAACTTCATCATTAGAAGATATAAGAGAAGCTAGGCTCAGCAGATTCTTCATGGTTTTGTTAGCACCAATGTTTTCAATAGTCCTATTCTTAAAGGCACTCAAAGTTTGGGGATTAAGCACCGCTATCGCCAATGCGTCACGAGGTACATTCCCCGGAGTTTTCATGAATAGAAAAGTAACGCCTCTATTCTGTTCCTTAGTTGATCTCAAAGTTAAGAAATATTTTGAGAGATCAATAACTCCGTCATCACCTCTTACCAAAAAATCACAGGAACTAATTGTTACTAAACCCCGCTTTATGAAATAGCTTAACAACTCTTCAAATATCTTCGCTGCCCGCTCAGAATACTTATCAATAGCCAGGGTGCAAATCTCCTCTATTGAAGGAGTCAACAAATTATAACGTGGAGGAACTAATCCTACAGCATTTCCTCCGAGTATTCTCTTGAGGTCTGTCGAATCCCCAACGAAATCAGAACTAAAAAGATATTTTAAAGTCGTTACCGCATCACCAATTTTACAGAAAGGATAGTTAGTGCCAAATAGCAACTTCTTAGACCAATTGGAAACACTTTCTTTGGCTGAAACAATAAAGTCAATTAAATGATTAAGATCCAACGCAGAAAGGTCCGCATAAACGTTGTCTGTACTTAAAATTTTCCAGAGCAAGTTAGTATTTGAATCGTATCCAAAGCTATTAAGTATAATTGGAGTTGGAATACCACTAATTTTTGAAATAGCATTATTTAACAATTTCCAAAAAGTTCCCAACTTTTCGGAAGTCAACACCTCTATAATAAGAGGTGAATTTTTATTCTGCATAAACTTTAATACATTTATCAACGAGTCTTCTAAGAAATCAAATTTAATTTTAACACCTGAAAACCCTTCACGGGATAACGCCACTTCTATCTCATTTTCAAGTGAACTCTCCTTTGAAGGCGTCACGTACTTGAACGTAGTGAAGCGAGTCAGGCCAGGCAAAGCACTCCATTTCATAATTAATTTATTGTTCCTAAGCGCTTCAACATCATCACTATCAATCTTTACACGGTCCATACTAACAGCAGCTATCTTACCCATGTAAGGTGACACAAAAAATTCATCAAAAAGCATAGAAGGGGTTTCTCCGTCAACCAAAGGAAGAGGAAAACCAACCAGTTCTTCAGGAGCGCGAATCCCCTCCAACCTATAATTCAAACCTGAAGACGCTTGCGACAATTCCTTAAAAAATGCTTTCTCCACAGATTGACAAAACTTGAAAAAATTTCCACAATCATAATTACGTATCGGCGGTCCTCGTTCAAGTCCCAAATGGATGTGACTATCGACTAGATAAAAATCATGCAATGTTCCATCATCCAAGCAACGCACTAGGAACAACGTCATTGACCTCTAAGATTGCCTAGTTCCATTAAAAAACTCCAAGTATAACATTGCAAAAGTACAATTTAAACTCTATGCAAATTAAATTGAAGCAAATTTAAAAAAGTAAATTCCTTTGGATAACAGAATTTTCTAATGCACAATAATAAAGATTTAAAAGCCTAACTGATAATTATAAAAATTAGTTATAAAAGTTTGGAGAATTCGGGAGGAGAAAAAAATGATATTACCCTCTTTACAATTTGAAACCCCTTTTTTACAAAGCCCAATATTCATTGCAATCATGGTAGTTGCAATACTCGCCTTACTAATTATAGCTAGTGGACTCCGAGTATACCGCGAATACGAAAGAGCCGTAATATTCAGACTGGGCCGAGCATTACCCGGATCAAAAGGACCGGGGCTAATCTATGTAATCCCGATAATCGACCGGGCAGTCAAAGTAGACCTGAGAGAAAACTTCTTCGACGTCCCAAGACAGAAATGCATAACAAAAGACAATGCGCCAGCTGAGATTGATGTCCTTATTTATCATAGGATAATGGATGCTTATGATTCGGTTGTTAAGGTTGAGGATTGGAAGGGTGCTGCTATGGGTTTATCTCAGACTACTCTTAGGTCAGTTGTGGGTGACATAAGTTTGGATGATATTTTGGCTCAGCGGGAACGTATCAATAATACTCTGAGGGAGAAGTTGGATGAGCTTACGAGTCGTTGGGGGGTCAAGGTTACAAGTGTTGAGATTCGTGAGATAATGCCTCCGTCGCAGGTGCTTGAAGCGATGATAAAACAGATGGAGGCGGAGAGGATTAGAAGAGCGACTGTAACGGAAGCTGATGGAACAAAGGTGTCTTCTATTAAAATAGCGGAGGGAGCGAAAAAGTCAACTATTATTAGGGCGGAGGCGACGAAGAAAGCGCTTATTCTGAGAGCGGAGGCGAAGAGACAATCGTCCATTCTGAAAGCTGAAGGTTACTCCAAGGCTTTAGATACCATTCAAAACGTCGCGAAGGATATCGATAGCAAAACATTGGGAATACAGTACTTGGATACACTTAAAAATATGGCTTCGGGAAGTTCAAAGAAATATGTTATACCCAATGAACTGCTGAACATCACTGGACAGTTTGGAAAAATGTTTGGAGGGGATATAACCTCAAATCCTGGAAAGAAAACCAGAAAAAAACAGAATAATAGAGAATAAAGCCGAAAACTCTAGTAGAGAATATAAAAAATCCAGAGAAAAATTCTGAATTCCGTAAACGTGGAGAATGCATCAAACAACATGTTTTAATATAATGTATTGTATTGTTATATTGGTACAAAAAATGCAAGAAGGAAGCGGAAAAGAATGATATTGACATGGTGGATTAGATTTATTTTTGCATTTATCGTGTGTCTGGCAACCATGTTTGGGATCATCTACTTTGTGGCTATGGGACACACTTTAATGAATTTATACAGTGCTTTCACTTTGTGGTCACTACCAATACCATGGGTGAGCCAGGCACAAACTGCAACGTTCTGGAGTAATGTGAAATTCGCGATTACAGACTATTTAATACGTCCGTACACATTAGCAACATCCAGCCCACTTGCACAACCTCCGCAGACCTTTGTTCCTATTGCTGCTCTAACTTTAGGTGGCTTTATCTCTGGCCTTATCTCCAAGCATCCTTTCAGGGCTATAATGATCGGAATAATTTGTAGCTTCCTAGTGGTTATTGGCTATTTAGCTTGGAGTATAAGCGGTGCTATAAGTGCGAGTTCACTTTCTGGCATTATATCAGGTTTCACTGGCATTATAACAGGTATTTCCGGTTGGGACGTTGTTCTTCTATTTCTACTACCAGCAGGTTTAGGGATGATAGGCGGTTTAATTACAAGAGATTGGAGAGCCTTATAATAAAATCCTCATCCATTTTTCATTTTTTGTATTTTTGATTAGTGTAATTCGCAAAACTCTAAGATTGTTTAGTAACTATACTAATCCAGTTGTGAAATGGAGATTCTTTGAGAATTTAAAATTAGGTATTTTTAGATTCTTTTTTTATTATTTGGTTTTTTCTTTCTGTGATTATTCCCATAATGCTTGGATGGCTCTTTTGTCGAGTGTTTCTGGTTTAACCATCTCATCTAGTTTTTGCTGGACGTCTTTGAATGCTTCAAGATTTCCTTCAAAATTTTTTACTTCTAATCTTTTTTCTTTGAATATTTTGAGGGCGGCGTCTGTTATTCTTTTGGCGTTTGCTTGGTCTTTTTTGACATCATCAATAACTATTACTATTGCGATTTCCAGATCCTTATCAGAGTGGAACATGAAGGTATATTTACCCAGACTCATACTGTGAAGTTCTGTTTCTGTTTCTTTTAGTAGGGTTTCTGCGAATGATTGTATTGCAGAGAAGAATCCGGCTACTAGGTCGGAGTCTAGGCTGACTGCTTGGTAGTCTTTGTGGAAGAGCAGAAGACCTGAAGACTTAAACACGTATAAGTTTCTTATAGCCATGTTGTTTCCCTATTTTTTCGCTTAATTTTTCCCTTAGTTTTGAATCTTTTTAATTTTTCCAACCGAGAAAAAGTTGTGTGTTTTAAAATAATTGGTTTATGATTATATATAATTATACTTTTAAATATTGTTATTAGATTTTTGAATTTTAATTCAAAAGAATGATTTCGGGGTCAACAAGAGTATTTAGAAATTCAAGTGAAGGACTCTTTGAATATTACCTGAAAAATACCATGTTTAATATAATGTAAAGTGTAATTCTGTCATTAGCATAGAGGAGAATCAAAAATTGGAATCATTAAAAAATTATGGTTTGAAAGCAGTAGCTTTGATTAACATGGATCAAGAATACGGGCCTATGCTGAAATGGGAGAAAAGTCTTGACGGCAAAACATCCGCACAGGAGATGATAGCGGAGTTTTATACCATGTTTATGGTGGGAATGCATCGTGATATATTGCCCAAAGCCATAGTTTTTGAGGACAAAAATGTGGTGGTGTCCTCATATAATTATAATCTTCTCTGTTTATTCCTTAAACGAGAAGTGGACATTGAAAGCTTTATGACTTTTGCTGAGAGTATCATGCATAAATATAGTGGCGATCCTCCCAAAATTTCCTGCTTGAGGAGCCTTGTAGCGAGGGTAAACAAATTTTGGGAAAAAATTCAGTAAAAATGTTCTCCCTAATAATTTAACTACGGTTTAGTTTTGTCTAGCCAAAAATAAATTAACAATTTTTATAAAAGGCTGAATCTTTTTATTTGCAGTTTTAGGTGAAAATATTAAACTTTAAATTCTAATTAATTTTTATAGCTTTTTTTCAAATTTTCGCGCCCAAAGCAAACTATATTAATTATTTTATATATATTTTTGAGATTTTCGCATATATTATTTTTAATAATTGTGATATTCTCAATTTTATCAGAAAGCTATAAATATGAAATAATCCAATTCTGTATATTGATCACAGAATAATTATGAATTCCGTGTATCGTTATGCAATGAGGGTAAAGCGATGTTGAAAAAAGCAGAACTTATTAAGGTTCTCAAAAGGACTGGTTCCCCTGAAACTGAGTCGCCCCTACACGAAGTCTGTAAATGGTGTGGATGGTATCAAAAATTAGAGGTTAAGGCACTACTTAGAACTCGTGTTAAAAGACCCTGCAAAAACTGCCCCAACTGCGGTTGCCCAACTACAATAATTGCTGAGGAAATAGTTTACACATGCGCGGTCTGTCGGAGGATGTTCATAGAAAAGTATGTCGTATCTATTGACAGAGTCAAAAACGTGTCTTCTGTGGAGTATGAGTATGAATGTTTCCACTGCGGAAATACGTCAAAAATTACTGCGCTCCACCTCTGTGGCGATGGAGAACTCGGTGAGTCTGATGCCTTACTAATAAGGGGAGAGGAAAAACCAGTTGGATTCGAGTGCATAAGATGCCACAAATTCATTCCAAACACAAAACTTTAGTTATTCCAGATACAAAGCTTTATCCTGAAAATTTTTAGATGCACGCCAGAAATCTTTTTTTAAATATTTAAAAACTTTTTTAATTATTAATTATTTTTTCATTTTTAAGAATAGAAATTTTAGCAGGAATATTTTCTGATAAGTTGTGTATATTAGTTAATAGTATGGTAACAAATTTAAGGGCGATAAAGCTTCTTTAATTCGAAGTATGTGATACGCTGATTGGGGGTCTACTCGTGTCTATAGCATATGATATAGCAAGAAAAAACATAGTCATCTGTAAAGTTGATGACACTCTCTCCGAGGTTGCTAGAATGATGGTTGATGAAGAAGTTGGATCACTTCTCGTTGAAGATGACTCAGGAGAGATTGTGGGTTTAATAACGGATAGGGAAATCTTTCAGATAGTAGCGGAGGGAGAGAATCCGAAAGAACTTATAGCCGAGGATGTGATGATAAGTCCGGTCTTTACTGTGGATAGAAATGCCCCGATTACAGAAGTTCAGACGATTTTCGAACAGACAGACGCGGAAAGAATAGCTGTAGAGGAGGGTGGAAAGATTGTAGGAGTAATTAACAGAAAGATTTTTGATAGATTAATGGCCATGAGAGGTACTGGCAAGCCCCTCCCTGTTTAGGGATTAAACTTAATAGTTATTAAGTCAATAAAAGTTACTCAAATAGAGTTGATTATAAAAAATTTAGATATGAAAAAACTTAGAAAAGAGCGATCCAAAAATGGGGTAAATATCTAGAAACCGTAAATATCCTTTGGCATTAGTGGAGGTAATTTGATGAATGATTCCTCTCCTCTGAAGGACTGGGAGTTTAATGAATTCAAAGAATTGAAGAGAGAGGGTGGAGAGGAAAAAGAGAAAAAAAGGTTATTCTCCAAGCTTAGAAAGATCGCTCAAAAAATTGGGGAAGCCATTAAGACTTTTCCCAGAATAAGTATTTGTGTACTGAATGGTAAAGGCATAATTTTTTATTGTAGTAGACCCATGAAAAAAGAGGTGTTAAAATTCATATCCACTTACGTGCAAAGAAATCATGAGTTTTTCCCCGAAGGGAGTTATGCCATACCTAGAAGTGATCTCTCTCTGGTCGTTTGGAAGCTGTCGGAGTCCGTTGCAATTGCAATATACACAGAAGGTGGAATAGGACCTCTTTTATCTTTAACACCTTACATTATGCATTTTTCAAAAAAAATAGATGAAATAGTTGTAAAAGTGAGTTCATTTCCCGTAGAAGAATATCGTATGCTCTACGAAGAATCTACACTTGATGAGAATAAACCGAATATTTTCCGATATGAAATTTTTTCGTTTATTTTCCAAGAAGCTGAACAAAAAAATGAAAAACTTTTGGAGATGTTCGGGGAGAAAGGAGTTGAAGTGTTAAAAGAGATGGATGGTAGAAAAACGGTTCAAGAAATAGCTGAAAAAAAAGGGACGTCGATGGAAGTCGTTACAAAGATTATAAGGCAGGCGATGTGTCAAAACATGGTTAAAAAGGTTCAACAATATCCTCTAGTTAAAAGGCTTAATGGGGGAAGTTTATTACTCTTTGGAATTGATCCAGTTTATACTAATCTTTACAAGGAACTCAGAAGGCTCTGTAACGGGAAGAGAACATTGGAGGAGGTAGCCAGCATTCTAGAAATTCCTGAAAGTAAACTTGTAAATATTCTTGAAAGGATTGGCAAATATATTGAATGGATAAGGAAGGTGGAATAAGTACTACAACTACCTAAAGGAAGTGGCTTGATGTGAGCAATTTAATTCCCATCAAAATCAGGGAACGGTTCACCGAACCTAACTTTACCCAAGGCTTCACCTGGGCAGACGAGGTGGTTGACGGCACCTCCAAGAGTGGTAAACTGGTCGAGGCTGCATTACGCTCACAAAAATTAATAATACAGGAATATTTAAAATCAACTAAAACTCAATTCCTCCCCGCCTTAAAAGACGGGGACACTTTGAGGTGGTTTGATGAAAGTCAGATATAAATCAATAATAATTATACTCGCATTACTAACTATACCTGTGATCTTACTAGCCTCAAGTCCAGCAGCTATCTTAAAGTTATATGTTAGATTGCCTGCAGGCCTTGAATACAACTTGGGATGGATAACTTTCGTTCTTTCTACTAGAGCGGACATTATGACATTGACCCAGTTTTTTGAAACGTATCCACTTGTGGGTCCCATCATAATAGTAGTTCTAGCCACGGGGTTAATACTATTCACTGTAGCGTTCATTCAGACATGGAATCTAGCTTCATTAGTGGCTAGAGGGGAATTATGGGAGGATTGGCGTTTTATTGCAGTTGCTGTGGCAGCTCTTCTGTACGCGGGATACATTACTCTTATCAGTTTTATTTGGGGTGTTATGAAGAGTGATTTTTCGATTTTTAATAGCCCGATTTTCCTCGTTCCAGTGATCGCCTCCCTTATCATAACGCCTTTGCTTATCACGATATCGTTCTACAGATTTAGAAAAAAGGCAGAAGAATTCGTTAAATCCATGGAATAGCAACAGCTTCCACCGTAGGTCGATTTCCACTAAAATGTTAAAAGAATCGAAAAGTACAGTATAATTGCACTAAAGCATAGAGGATGCTAAATGTACGTACTAGAACTTTTAGATAATTGGGCTAATTTACAAGAGAGGGAAGAAGGAAGGAGGCCTGAGAAATCAAGATTTGCAAAAATTTACGACGAGAAAGAAGGCTCAGAAAAGCTAATTAAGCAACGAGAATTCTCCCGAAACTCAACCATAAAAATTGATAAATCTAAATTTAAAAAACCGATATAACAGAGTCAGCAATTTAAATTAATTTTTGATTTGTAAATAGTGACGAAGAAAAATGTTTGTATGTATTAGAGAAGGATACCTTTATTTTTGATGTTTATTATTTTGATTTCCCTTCGAATTCTTTAATTTTTGATTCAAACATTTCGGCGTAAACATTTTCACCCAAGTCTTTTGATATTATAACAGCCATTTTATATAGTTTTAACGCTTCTTTTATTTCTCCTTCAAGCTCATAGGCTTCTGCCTGTGAAAGAAGAACACTACGCTTACCATCCAGCTCTTTTTCTGTTTCTTTCCTCAACTTTGCTAAATCTGGATCATCAGGCATTCTTCTCCAATCCAGTTTTCCTACGACCTCTTCTGATGGAGACCAACTCTCTCCTTTAATTTCTTCCGGCTTTTCTGGACTACTATTTATCTTTATCAAGTCTTGCAATTTGTTGGTGAAATTTATCCAGAAAACTTTTCTGAGAGCTGCCTCCCAGTCGACTCTGGCCGCATAATCGTTAGTGTCCCCGATAAAAGAGATCTTACCGTAGCTTTTATCGACGTCGCTATCTATTTGAACCTCTATCGTTCCCTTTTTTTTATTTAGAGATTTGATTTTGAATTCTTGATCCGAAAAAAAGACTCTCAGATCCTCAAAAACGTTCTCCACATTTGTATTTAGCCCAACATATTTTTTTTCCCAACCAGGCAACATCCTTCCTCCTATAGCCTGTGATATACTAATCGCTTTTAAACCGATGCATCTCTTTAATGAGAAATGATTAAATTTGATATTTTTAATTTTTTAGAACTTTTTACCGTTGGAAACTGACAATAATAATTTGATTTCTATATTTATTTAAGTTCCGAAGCATTGATAGCTAGATCTTGGTAGATGGAGATCTAATTTAATTACTCTTTGACAGTGTTGTTAATCAAAGAGGATTGAAATAGTTTATAATGGAGAATTTTTTAAATTTAAAAATAATTCTGGCCAAATTTATTCAATTATTTCCTTCAATTAAAAAGGAGGCTGCTTAGTGCCCACAGTTAATGAAGTTTACAGCAACGAAGACAGTCTATTTAGAAAATTGTTGCATGAATTGATTCTTCCTCCAGAACAATATCCCCGGTTCAATCTTATCAAGCTTTATCATTTAACCAGCGTCCAGAGAGGCAACTTTATAGTTTCCCTCTTCAAACGGTGCATCAGGATAAATAAGTTAAGAGTACTAGATGTTGGATGCGGTTCCGGCGGAGTGTCCATAGCATTCGCCAAAAACGGAGCACATGTTGTTTCAATTGATTTAAACAAGAACTGCACCAAAATCACAAAGATTAGAGCATGTGAAGAAAAGGTTCTTCTCGATGTGCTAAATGCAGATGCCAGTAATTCTCCCTTCAGCGATGAAGTATTTGATATTTTGGTGTGTAATGATGTTATTGAACATATTCCAGATGTCAATAAATTCTTCTCAGAGATTAGTAGACTTTTAAAGTCCGATGGTCTAATTTTTATTGAAACACCAAACAAGTTATCTCCCTATGTTATTATTAGTGATCCTCATAGTGGTCTGCCTTTTGTAGTACTTCTTCCCAAAAGAATTGCGGATCCCTTTGTTTGGAGGTGGAGTAGAGTTAAAAATTCCCTATATTACAATGCTACTTACCTCGACTTTGTTAAAAAATTTGTAAAAAACGGAATTGAAATATTCTTTGTGGATCTCTTAGCATACCTAAAGGCCGCAAAGACCCCAACTGCACGTATCTCCTCCTCGTCTGGGATCTATCAATTATTAAAAAAAATTGTGAATTTACTATCACCCCTAATTGACTTTTGGACAAAAAATGTTTATTTCAAGTTGTTCATCCCAGGATGGAGACTAATAGGAAGAAAGAAGCCAACTAATTAAAAACACATTTATTTTTTGGGTTTTAACTGAATATAATAGAACATCCCAGATTCTTTTTTAGGAAAATGGAGTGGAAGAAGTTACTATTGGTACTAAGAATTTTTAAAGAGAATTGGTATAGTTTTGCACCACTATTGGGAGTACTTGAACGAGATAAAAAATTCGATAACCTAGCGATCTTATTCCCAAAGGATTTTAAAAACTTATCCGACTCCAAGATTAAAGATATGGTCGAAGAGTATGGAAGAATTATTTTTGCATATTCTTTTTTCACAACACAGGCATCATTAGTTCTGAAGGAGTTGAAAAAACTTTCAGAGTACATATATTCACTAGGAAGACAAAGCTTTACTCTAGTTGCGGGGGGACCGCACCCCAGTGGAGATGTGAGAGGAACCCTGAAGATGGGGTTTGATATTGTGGCTGTGGGTTCTGGTGAAGCTAGCTTCCCTAACCTCATTTATAATCTTCAGTTAGATAAACCACTTTCTAATGTTCCAGGTATTGCATATCTTCATGATGGCGAGGTAATAAGAACCGAGTCGCAAGAATTACAACTAGATGAATTTTATAGTTTTTCCGAAAAATTTGATTTGTTTCCTCCCATCGAAATTAGTCGTGGTTGTCCTCATGGATGTAAATACTGTGAAGTCTCATACATTTTCGGGAAGAAAATGCACCATAGGAGTATAGATGCCATAAGGAAACATGTAGAAGCATATGAAAAGCGATTTAAGGATAGAGGAAAAATCGATATCAGGTTTATTAGTCCAAACTCTCTTTGTTACGGCTCCAAAGACGGCCTAAAGTCAAACCCTAATGCTCTTGAAGAGCTATTAAGAACCAGCAAATCTTTCAATAATTCGAGAGTCTTCCTTTGCAGTTTTCCCTCCGAATCGAGACCAGAAAACTTTGACGAAGAAGTTGCAGGAATAATTTCAGAGTATTGTAGCAACAAAGTTGTTGCGATAGGTGCTCAGTCTGGTAGCAGTCGCGTATTAAAGTTAATGAATAGGGGACACACTATAGAAGACGTTTACGCAGCGGTGGACTGCGCAATAAATAATGGTTTAGGGGTCTCTGTAGATTTTCTTCTCGGGTTTCCCTCAGAGACGAGGGACGATCAGTATAAAACTTATGAAGCGATTAAGCGTCTATTCAAGAAGGGGCAGGTTACGGCTAGACTTCATTATTTCATGCCGCTAGCTGGAACACCCTTGGCTCACAGCAAACCCACTGCAATAGATAAGGGAGTGCTCAGAGATCTATATAAACTCGGCAGAAACGGCAGAATTATGGGACATCTAGAATCTCAGATTAAAGCTTCAGAAAAGATTAGTAGTTTTCTAGGCTTGGATAAAAAATAGAATGAAGAGTTAAAGACAAGTTTATAACCGGTCAGAATTCTTTTCGATTTTTTTATAATCTAATTCGAGGTCGTATTCTGTGGTTAGACCCAACTCATGAAGCTTTTGGTTTGCTTCTTGAAAATTTTTTGCTCCTTTGAGAGCATTTGCGATTGGGCTCAACTTGGAAACAACTTTTGTATCGAAGTAAAATGTTAGAGTTGAAAGAATTGAGAGGTCAACGCTACGGCTTCCGTTCCTTAATTTAAAAATCCCGTGTTCGCCTTTCCATGCTCGAAGGGGAAGAATGCTAGCTTCAGTTTTTACATACCTCGCAGCTTTACGCATTTTTGAGAAATCCTCTGGAGTCATGCCTTTTGCGCCCAAATAACCAGAGTTTCTAGCCACCAGTTCGAATCTCTTCACAAGTTCACTAAGAGTAAGTTCACCATCACAGCTTGGAGCAAAAACAGCTATTACTGTTGGAATTTTTAATATTCTAAGAGCTGCAAGCATCGTGGCATCACAGAGAGGGCTTCTAAGCCCCGGTTCTTCACCGGAGGCCAAGACATCACCACCCACGTCTACGCCTATTATTAAGTCTAACTCTAGTTTATCAGCAGTTTCTTGTAGTCCCCTTGAAATATCACGAACGCCTTTGGAAATATCCACGATTATGGTTCTCTCGTTTAGAAAATTAGCCATGTTGCTGCATTGAAAGTATACACCGTCACTTGTATGGGAATTTTTATCAACGTAAGCAGTGCTTTCTGATATCTTCTCTATGTTTAGTATCTCATCTAGTGATCTGGGTCCAGGTCTCGGGTCAATGACGATACGCTCCCAGCCTACACCCCCTAGTATTGTCTCTACTCCGAGAACATTGAGATACCCACTCGTTGGCAGGGTGCCCATTATATCGCCACCACCGCCAACTCCCAAGCATAAAGCTCTGTTTGTTTTAGAAGCTATTTTCTCTAATGATTCGAGCATCTTCATCTCCAGGAAAAATTTTTTGTGATAAGGAAATTTAAATTGGTTTTTTGTTTTAGAAAATATTTAGCTGGTGGACTAGTTTACTCATGGAAAATAAAAGGATTTGAGCCAACCTTTATCGTAATGATGAGTATCGTGTTTGTAAGCGATTTTTTCTAAATATTTTTAAGAGAAAGAGAAGGGATACCTGCATAATTCAATTCAGGTGATGCTCTCTTCGAATATATCTATTCCCTTATCGGTTATGACCATGACGTCGATTCCTTCTCCTGACTGAGTATCTCTTCTAGCTGCAGCCTTTATTGCTCGTACTGCTAGGTCTTTTCCTTCGTTTACATCTATGCCTTCTTTGAAGTGTCTCTCGAGGGTTCCGAGAGCTATTTCTGAACCAGATCCAGCAGCCGCATAGGCGTCCTTTAGAAGCGAACCCATTAAGTCCAAAGTGTAGATTGCCGGTCCTCCATCATCAAATCCGCCAATGATTGTTTGGCTGAAGAAGGGCATCATCTTTCTCTCGTACAGTATGTTCGATAGAAGGTTAGCGGCTGAGCGAACACCTATGGGCCTACGCTGTTCCATAGAGTACATTCTAGACATTGCTTCAAGCTCTTTTGATAAAACCTGCATGTCAGCTACAAGTCCAGCAACTGTAATTCCTATTCGGTTAGTAATCTTGAAGACCTTCTTACCTACACGACTCATAATGAGACTACCATAAGTAATACGTTTTTCTGCGGCTAGCACGACGCCGTCCTTACAAACTATTCCTATTATAGTTGCGCTCTCTGGAAAGCCTGACATTTTGATCCTCTCCTTTAACCCATAAATTCGTCTGATAAATAAAAACCTTTTGTGATAAAATTCATTATTCTACATTCTCAATCTAATTATCACCTTTTATTAATTTCTATTTATCCCTTTAGTGTCATTTTAGGATACATGGATACACGCTCATTTCATCAGTCGAACCAATGGAGTAACCCGCCGATAGAGTTAAAAAGTGCCTTTTAGTCCCTCTTAATGAGGGATGTGAAGATGCACCCATTTTCGAAAATCAGGAATATTCATAGGTCGGAGGAACTTCTTGATATTGTTTTTCATAGGGCTTCGCGTCTCTCCCTAGATGTGTCGCGGCGTGCCTCTCCGATTGCTAAGGCTAGGAAGCGTGAAGTGGCACGTGTGAGATTTATTTCATATAATCTTGTAGAGTATTTAGAGAGTATGGTGAAAGTGTTTCCAAACCTTGATGAGATTCATCCATTTTATCGAGAGTTAGCGGATATTCTGGTGGGTATTGATAAATTAAAAGAGGTTTTAGCCTCTATTGAGGGAGCGGCTCGAGTAATAAAAAAAATTGCTAGCCAAAAAATGCGGGTAATAAAATTTTCGGAGTATCCTAAACAGGCTTCACAAGCGCGTATAGAAGCTTACGCCAGAATTTCTTCTGTCATTAATAAATTAGCCAGCCGATTAGATTTTTTAATTGATGCTTCTAAAATACTTTCGAAACTTCCCACGGTTAATACTGATGAGTTCACGGTTGTTGTTGCGGGGTATCCAAATACCGGCAAGAGTTCTTTTGTGAGTGCTGTTTCCTCGGCAAAACCGGAAATTGCAGAATATCCTTTCACGACAAAAAAGATTATTTTGGGTCATTTTTCTTATAATGATTCTCGCTGCCAAATAATTGATACCCCTGGTATACTCGATAGACCAATGAGAGAAAGGAATCCAATAGAACTTCAGGCAATAACGGCTATTCGTCATATCGCTAATGTGGTGGTCTTCATTATGGATCCATCACTTTCTTGTGGTTATCCATTAGAAGGACAGTTAGAGTTATTGAGTGAGGTAAGAGAGACTTTTCCCACGCTTCCTTTGGTTGTTGTTATTAATAAGGTGGACTTGATGAGCAGTAAAGACTTGGAAGAAGTTAAAAAGAAAGTGGATAATCCAATCGGGATGGTAGCGATTCAAAACATCGGGGTGCAAGAGGCACTTGAGGCGGCGATGAAAGCCGGTAAACTCCAAGGAGATTTGAGATATGCGAAAGGGACCGCCCTCTGAAAACGTGTTCATGATTATAAAAAGATTGGAGAATGAGCTTCGAGAAGCTCTGGGGAACAAAACAACAATAGAATTTCCCCTAGTAGACATAGTCGATTCCGATAGTGAATACGTGGTTTTTATGGATTTACCGGGAGTGGATAAGAATAAAATCATTTTGAACGCTACCGGTAACTTTTTAGATTTTTCGGCAGATATACCCAGCCCAGATTTGGGGCCGAGAAAATATCTATTACACGAAAGAATTTCCGGCAGCATTAAAAGGCGCCTCACTTTCCCGGAAAAAATCGATACCAATAATATTAAAGCCAAGTACTCAGGAAATAACGGAGTTTTAGAGATACACATTCCAAAAACCAAATCGGAACAAGTGGGCGAAGTAAAAGTTGATTAACAGCTGATTGAGTCGGAATCCAATAAGAGTATGAAAAAAGTGGTAATAACTCAAGCCAAGTATATTTTTATTGTATGGTAAATATGTATGTAATTTAAAACGTTTGGGATAGAGTTCTAAATTGAATTTTTAAGGTTTATTCCATCGACACTAACTATTCCGGATTCTCCTTCTTTACCTGTAACGTCAAATTTAATGTTCAAGATTTTTTCGGTTACCGAAATGTTACTAATTAGGTGGAGAGTTAATTCAGTAACTTTTATTTCAGACCTGCCATCCGCAACCGCAAGATATGGAATCAGCATATCCCCTAGATGAGAATCAATAGGTGCATCTCTTTCAATTTCTTTCAGAAGTTTGTCAGCCACTTCCTCCCCTACTTTTTCTGCGGGTTTGCCTCTCTCACCCAGAGCGTCTGCACCAATTACGCTACCTGAATCTGTTTCAGCCCATAACACAACACCGGATCCGGGGCCTAGATGATGGTCTTTTCCTTGTTCATACCATTCCAGTCTGATTTCAACATCTTTAAAACCAGCTTTCCTCAGCTTATTTTGCGCTGAATCTGATTGTCTTTGAGCAACGTGTTGAGGTAATCTCACAGCGTGTGAGATTCCTTTAATGCTGAGAATTTCCCCTCTCTCAGTCAAGTTTAATGGAGATAATTTCTTTACAGGATTTATAACTGCTCTCACTTGCCCACCTCCTCGCGGATAATGGCCTCGCCTAACCAATAAGAACTCCGAATTATAACCCATCTTCATCAGAATTGGTAAAGTAACATTCTTTATGTAGTCTATAGGCGGACTCCAAGCTACATCTGTACCACCTATAATCTCCAGTCGGGTTGTGGACTGTGCGAAAGCTGAGCAAGGCATTATGGTTTGGAGAACCATGCTAATAGATCCCGCTGTGCCGATGTCGAATTTGAAGCTGCCTCCTTGAGGCTTATCTGGTTGAAATGTTATTGTTCTTGATCCGATTTCAACGCCTGTTACCTTGGCCTGGGTGATTTTAGCTAAAGCATTGATTGCCGTTGCGTGCTGAGCCTTAAGACCCGGGTCTGATCTTTTAGCGCGTATGTTGTAAATCTTGACTGGTTTATTCACGAGAGCGGATAGAGCTATGCCTGTTCTTAAAATTTGTCCTCCACCCTCTCCTACGCTACCGTCTATTTCTAAGATTTCGGTTACCTCCGCTCAACCTTGTTATTCTTTTCTAGGAATAAATCAGTTAAAGTTGAAAAATAGATATTTTTGAAAAAATTATGAATTCTATTTAGTCTTAATTATCTTGTCTCCTTTTATTTTGATTCCTTCATTTTGGAGGAGTTTCTTTTTAAGTTCAGTACCGTAACCGAACTCTCCAATTTTACCATCACTTCTAACAACTCTATGACAGCCAATTACCATGCATAATGGATTTGACGCAATGGCATTTCCCACCGCTCTAGCCGCCTTTTTATTTCCCACTTTCTCTGCGAGTTTACCGTAACTGGTCACTGTTCCCCAACTAATCTTTCTGCCTTCCTCTAAAACTCTTTTCTGAAAGGGAGGATAACCTGAGAGGTCGATTGGCTCATTAAACTCCACCTTTTCTCCCTGAACCGCTCGAAAAATTTTTTCGGAAACCGCTAAGCAAAATTGATCATCCTTGAATTCAATATTTTCGTTTCGAATTTTGTCCATCAGTTTTTTCTTTGCGGTTTCCTGATCCCTAACGGGTAGCACGGTAGCAACCAATTTTTCTCCTCTCCTAGCAGCTCCCGCGTATAATCCATTCTTTTTTAGAGTCGAAGCAATAACAACCATACTCTTACACCTATAGCTATTGAGTAGTATCGTTTGAATCTATATTGGCGAGGTCGTTATCATAATCCTTCTTAACAATTTGTCTGAGTCTTTTGTCTCCCCCTATCTCCTTAATAATTTTCGCCACGCTATCAGGAACGAGATGTTCCCATTTCTCTTTAGCCGCAATCTTTTTACGAATCTCCGTGGCGCAGTACAATTCTCTCTGATACATTGGGGAAGGTTGGACATCGTACCCTGCTTCTTCGAATAACACTTTCACTAAGGAGTTATTTGAAAAAACTATTTGGAAAGGAGGGGTGTAAGATGCTACATGAGCCACCCAAATACGGTTATCATTAACATCGGGAACAGGTACAATATAGTATCTTTTTGGGTCTACCTCATCATCATTTAGTGCACTTCTAATCATCCAAATTCTCTCACCCGCATTAAAAGGATCCTTAAAGGTGTGACTGTACTGGGCGCTGCCAATCGCTATTATTAGTTCATCCACATCTTCTAGTAATTTTTTTACGACATGCAGGTGTCCGAGGTGAAATGGTTGAAATCTACCGACAAATAGACCTCGAGTCATCAGTATTCCCTTTATTCTATTTGATTATTACCTACTAAGAGGTTGTCGAATACCCTTTATATGTTTCTTTACTACTATTTTATTAAAAAGGTATTTGGAAAATTTTCTCTCTAAATCATATAACAGTAAAATGAAAAAGTTAATGAGTTAGAGAAATGCCTTTAGAGAAATGGTGGAGATGGGAATTATGAGTCCGAGTAGGGAAGGTGATGGAGGGGTTTATTTTATAAATGCAAAGTATTTCACTAGAGAGAATTTTACGTTTTGGGAGTTTGTTTTTGGAGTAATCTTCTTGCTTGCTGGACTTGTTTGTTTACATCTTACATTCAACCCCCCTTATCTAGGCTACTTTACTGGGTGGTTACAAAATCGGAATACGTATTTATATTTAGCAGTAGTCTCTTTGCTGGCAAGCTCCACAAGCTTCCTTGACAATGTTTACGAGAAATACACCAAGGGCAAATCTGCACAGACCAAAGAGGGAGATAAGGAATGAGTTTGAATAATAACAAGGATTATAATATTCGACACAAAAAGGTTGAGAAACATCAGTTCACAGACTGCTGGACTTGATATTGGTTGCGATGTTTCTATCCATGCTTGCAGTTGGAAGTTTATTTGACAGTTAAGCCTTTCCTAGAACTTTTATAGTCTATCTTAAAAAATAACCAATGTCCATTTAAGACCACATAAGGTTATATAATCCTTAACTGTTACGTTAGGCTAATGTTAGGAAGTGCCTATTTAATGGCTAAGCTGAGGGTTATTGCTTTACTTACAGACTTTGGGTTTAAGGAATCGTCGGTAGCAGCTATGAAGGGTGCTATACTAAGCATATGTCCGGAGGCTCATATTGTTGACATTTCTCATGAAATCCCTCCTTTTGATATAAGACACGGTGCTTTTGTGTTTGCTTCGGCAGCTCCATATTTTCCAAAGGGCACCATTTTTGTAGGTGTGGTTGACCCGGGTGTGGGCACGGAGAGAAGAGGGATAGTTATAGAAACCGAGCGTTTCTTAGCGGTCGGTCCGGATAATGGTCTCTTTTCGCTCTTCATGGATAGAGAGGGAGTTAAGAATGTTTATGAAATCAAAAATGAGGAGTTAATGCTTGAAAAGAAAACACATACTTTCCACGGTTTAACTATTTTTTCACCAGTAGCAGCACACTTGGCAAATGGAGTCGAAACCCGACTAGTAGGCCCTAAAATTAATAACTATATTCGTTGGAGTGTCCCAAAATCCATAGTTAAAGAAGGAGTGGTTTTGGGAGAGATTATACATATCGATCAGTTTGGTAATGGCATAACTAACATAACTGAAAAGGACTTGGAGGAAATCAATGTAAAATATGACACCGACATAAATGTCAGTATTAATGGCAAAAGAATTAATTTTCCATTCAAAAGAGCATACGGGTATGTTAAGGCAGGGGTTTATGTTTGTGTTATTGGTAGCTATGACTTTTTAGAGATATCAATAAATCAGGATAAAGCCGCCAAAAAACTTGGTCTAAGGGTAGAAAACAAAATCCGAGTAGAAGCCACGAGCTGAAACCTCAACTACTGAAAAATCAGGGGCATTCAAGCAAATTTTCTACTAAAAAAATAAACGTTTTAGCGCTTGTTTAAAGTCAGTAGATTCGGGGTTTAGTTTCATATCTCGAAAAGGGTTTTGATTATAAATTTTAAAAAATGATTCGCTGAATTTTTTGTTTATTCGGCTTCACTCAGTTTTTTTAGGATATTTCCGAAAACCTCTTTTTCCTCGCCTTTTGAGAGGGAGTACAATCTTTGTAATATTAGTTCTGGTGTTGATTTGGCTAGATAGTTAAATCTGGGTGTTCTATCAACTACAAGATTAAGGTTTTCGTCAAGACCTCGTGCAGAAATACCGTCTACCCTGATAGGAGTTTTGGTCAAGTTTATTATTTCCTGAGATAAATGGCTGACAAAAACGGCACATGTTTTTTCGTTTTCATATAGGATGTCTAGTATCCCAGCAATAATTTTGGCCGCTGCTCCTGACTCGGTCATGGCTTCCACTTCATCGAATAACGCGAGTTTGGAAGCTGGATTAGTTATTATGGATGCAAACCTTTTAAGCGTTGTTTCTAAGGCTCCCGCGGATACCATTCCTTGAGATTTTCCAAAGTAAAACAGTTCGTCAAATAGGCTTACGCTTGCCTTCTTTGCTGGAATCGGGAACCCCATTTGAGATAGTATGGCTATCTGAGCCATGAGGTGAATTGTCATGGTTTTTCCTCCAGAATTTGCACCCGAGAGCATGACAACTCGTTCTCCCTTTGTGTCATCCATTTTGAAGCCGGGATCGCCTACTATGTAATTGATGGGAACCACTTTGTCTTTTCCTTTAAGCTCGTTCTCCTTTAGGAAGATGTTCTGCCCGCCTTCGAATCCAATTCCGCAGCTTTCGGTTTGAATTTTTGGGATGTTAAGTTCATAATCCTTGGAGAATAAGCCTACTGCGAAAAATAAGTCAAATTCAAGAATTGATTGAACCGCCTTTCTGACGACGCCCATGTATTTTGAAAGTTTATCAGCGATTTCTCGTAGTATCGTGTATTCCTTAATACTATATTGTTTACGCAAAGTATTTTCTAATTCAATTGTTTTGGATCGATTTAGTTCCAGAGGCAATAAAATTTCTGTGGGAAATATTCCATCTATCCAAACTATCTCCTTGGAGGTTAGATTTAGAATTTTGCAAAACCTATCTTCAGCTTTTCCTAAGGTGTCCAATATAATGTCAGTAACCTCACCTGGAAGGTAACTTTTAAGACTGCCCGCTTCGATGGAGTCTTTTCTAGCTGCTTCAAGAATCTTAATTATTTGTTCTCCTCCGAGTTTCGCTTCACTATCAGATAGTCTTTTTCTTATCTCGTCATTTAACCAGGTTTCTGTATCTAATACCGCGGTGTCAAAAGTGTCTAACGCCTTCCCGAACCTATCTAATTCTGCGTTGTACCCCTCAGCTACTCCACCCTCTTCGGTTATTAATCCGAGAAGGTTTTTCACTTCTTCTAAGACCTGAATATCCAGTTGTGACTTGAATTCATTTATGGCTTCTCCGTCCAGAAGAGTATTAATTATTTTAGCCAACTCGCAGGTAGCGCTTATCACCTTGTAGTTTGCTGAATAAAATTCAATGGTTAATTCTGGAATCAAATCATTAACGGTCCATTCTGGGGGAATCATAAAAACGTTTTCAACATAATCGAGTGAACTGTCGTAATCACCGCCAGTTGGTATGTATAAAGCGAGATCGTATCCTTGAGCGTATTCCGCGGTTTTTTCATTTGGGTCTAATAAAGCGACATTGCAGTAGTGGTCAATTTTTTGTTTTCGTATTTCTTGGTAAGTCTCATCATTTTTTGTGAGAATCGTCCTGCCTTCTATCTTCTTTTTAATCATACCCTTTTTAAGGGGAGCAAGGACACTCAGTAACTCTGATATTTTATCAACTTTTTCTTTTCCTATAGTTTCAATAATTTTCTTTGACTCGATAAAACGCGCCAAATTGTTTTTTATCTTATCGATCTTGGAGGGCGGGAGAGGCCAGTAAAGCACCATTTTATCTTTGGCATATGTTGTTCTGGCATAAGATCGGGCTATTTCAAGTATGTGATCATAAATTTCTTGAATGTCATCGGTTCTGAGAACCTGAGAAGAGGTTACGCCCTCCACATGCTCATAGGCGTTCTTTACAATCTGGAGCGCCTTACCTAAGCCTATGCCAGGAATAGTACCTATTTCGGATATTCTTCCATTTAAAACCGCATCAAGCGCCTCTTCTTCTGATCCGAAGTATTCCACCAACTTTTCCTCTACTTTTTTGCCTATACCCTTTATCTTTTCTAGACTTGCCACCAATTAAATCCCACCAATGTTTCTAGAATCATGCTCGGTTATGTTATATATGTCGCCCATAAGTACCTTGGGTCTCCCTTGTTCAGTAAAAAGCATGGATAAGAGAAAGAGCTTCCACATTATTAAATTTTCTAGTAATTTCTTCTCCATGAATTTTCCAAATCGATAAAAAACTTATGGCGTGCTCTAATTAATTTTAGAAATGAAATATAAATATGAAAATAAGACTATCATTAAAAAACGCGCCTATTATAGGCATCCCGATTTTTGACTTTAACTTTTTTAGACCCAAAGGCAATCTTGGCGCCTAATCTTCCTCCGGATAAGGACTGTTGGAGAAAGGATTTATATAGTGCTTTTATTTCAATCTTATCACTTTTTTGATTTTCCACGGTTATACTCATCTATATTTTTCTGGAAGGCGGAAATTAAAAATCAATCTAACTTATTACAATTAAGAGCTTGAAAAATATGTCAAAAAGCTAACCATTACATTTATATCGATGAAGAGGTTAATTCAGAAAACAACAACAGATTAAATTTTACAACCTTACTAGTGTAAGAGAGTATAATATAAGAAGCAAAATTACGTTTACAAGATTAATAATAATAAAAATGCTGGGTATGGTCTTAGAAGGGAGGCTGTTTCTTGAAAGCGGTCATTCTAGCTGGTGGTTATGGTACAAGATTACGTCCTTTGACGTATACTACACCGAAAACTATGTTACCTATTTGCGATAAACCAGTTTTACACTGGATAATTGACTCTCTTAGTAAAAGAGGTTTTGATGAGATTATTATCACGACTAACTATTTAGAAGACCAAATAAAGAATTATTTTGGAGATGGACAAGAATTCGGTGTAAAACTATATTATCCGAAAGAGAATGAACCGCTCGGAACCGCGGGGTCCGTCAAAAACGCCGAAAAATATCTCAATGAACCCTTTGGTGTAATACAGGCAGATAACATTACGGAAATAAGTCTTGCAGAAGCCTTAAGATATCATAAAGAAAAGAGAGGCATAGCCACAATTTCACTCGTCGATGTTGAAAATCCATGGCAATTCGGCATTGCGGAGTTAAACAGAAAAAAACAGATCAAAAGATTTGCTGAAAAGCCGAAACCAGATGAATGTTTCAGTAACCTCGCCAACACGGGTCTCTATGTTCTGGAACCCGAAATTTTGGATTACATTCCTGAAAACACTCCTTTTGATTTCGCGAAGGATTTGTTTCCCCTGTTGCTAAAGAGGGGTAAGCGTATCTATGGTTATAGGGCGGAAGGGTTTTGGGTAGATGTGGGGAAACCCGAGGGTTATATGAAAGCTACAGAATGGATCGTTAACCAAATAAAAAAGTATATTAGCGAAACCGCCGAAATAGAGGGGAAAGTAGAGGGACCAGTCTATATCGGAGAAAACACCGTTATTAAGAAAGGTACGAAAGTTGAAGGACCGGTAATCATTGAGAACGATTGTACAATAGAAGCGGGCGCTCAAATTCAACCCTGTTCAATAGTAAAGTCGGGGGTAACTATAGGAAGTGAAACCAAAATTGACAAGGCTGTGATGTATCGGGATTCAAAAATTGCTTCTAATGCACACCTCCAAGAATGCATCATAGCCGAAAATTGTGAAGTGGGAAACAGGGTGGAGATAGGTAAACTGGCAGTTGTAGGACCCAACTGCAGAATTGAAGACTCAACTACAGTTTTACCAGGTTCAAGAATATGGCCTGACCTTTGGATTGAAGGTCAAATAAGCGGCATAGTAAGAACTAGAATTTAAACTGATAGAAATATTTTGTTGCTGAAATTTACACAAAAGTTTTTATATTAAATTCTATTTTATGGTAAATACATTGCCCTTCAGTATTAGCGAATACTGATACTACCTATAAGATACTGAATGTTTTGAAGCCGAATTAATTAAAAAAGAATATAAAAGCCAAAATTATGAATATTAAACGAAACGAGAACAAATAACCAATAATTATCAAAGAGGTTTAAAACATGAAGCTTTGGTTGTTAGATATCTTAGCCTGCCCGATAAATGGTTGTAAAAATTACCCCTTAAAGCTCAAAGTTTTTACATGGGAAACAAAAAAAGAGGACTTCCAGAAAGTCAACGAGGATCTAAAAAAGAAAGACCTAAACTTCCTAAAAAAGGAGTTGAAGGGCAGAATTACAATAGATCAATCAGGATCCACTGTTAAGATTGAGGATGAAATGACCAAGGAACCAATACCCCTCAAAGAATATCTCCAAACATTCGCCGAAAAATTAGACATATTAACGACAATCGAGGATTTAAGCGATACACCATCAGTACAGTTAATAAAAAACGCTCTGGAAATAAAAAAGGGTAAGCTCCCCACCAGCCTCACCCCCGAACTCAACTTGGATATACACTTATTAAACTGGCTGTTATACAGAGCCGAAGCTGAGGAAGGAATAATACTCTGTGACAAGTGTGGCAGATGGTACCCCATAATAGAAACAATCCCCCATATGTTACCCGACGATCTACGTGAAGCCAAGGATGACAAAGCCTTTTTGGAGAAGTGGAAGGATAAGATTCCAAAAAAGGTCTTAAACGAGGGTAAACCCTTCAATTTAAAGTAAAAAAATAGTTAATAAAACCCTAATCCTCTTTTTTATGAGAATTTTATACCCGTCAAGAAAATAAATCGATTAGAACAAAGAATCATTTAACAGCCCCCCAATTGTTGAGTCAACCAGTTAACGAGGTGCCCTGAAAAAAATGGTGAAAATTATAGTGGATAAGGAAAAATGCATCGGCTGCGGGGTATGCGTAGAGGCACAAGACATAGTCTGACCGCGCAAAAATTTGCCCCGCGGAAGTTTACAAGCTTGATAGTGGTTCAGCAAAGGCGGTAGCCGAAGAAGAGTGCTTGGTTTGCAGGGCATGTGAAATTCAGTGCGAAGAAGGGGCGATTACCATAGAAGAAGATTGAGTTCTTAAGTTTCTTTAATGCTTTTATAAATATCTAAGAACAACACTAATGATAAAAGTTAAAAACTCTCGAAAAATATATAAATAACTGTAAGATTTTCCGTTCGATTCTTGGAGCGCTGTGGTGTAGTGGACAAGCATATAGGGCTTTGGACCCTGAGACCGCAGAGAAGCCATACTCCTAGTTTGGCCGCGGAATTCGAATCTGCGCAGCGCTACCAATATTCTTCCTTCTTCTAATGATTATCCCTTATTTTCAAATGGTGCAAATAGGACTTCAAGAAACCATCTAGAAGTATCGTTGAGCTTAGCTTTGAAAAATATTTACGGATGAAAATTATATGTTCATCGAAGAGTCTTTCCAAGATTAAAATTAGTTACCCAGAATACGCTGGGGTTAGGTTAGGAAGTTAGATGAAGTAGAAGGGTAAATGAAAAAGTGTATTTTTGAATAGAAATAGAAAAAAATATGTGTTAAGTTGCTTCTCTGCGCAGGTCTTGGATTTTCTTGTCTATGTTAGATTCTGCCTTCTTGAGTTTCTTTTCTTGAGCCTCACTGAGTTTGACGTATGTTTCTTTAGTCAGACGTTTCATGAGGTATCTTCGTCTGAGGTGTTGGATAGCCATTTTGGCTTGCTCTCGGTCGGCTTCATTTATTTCTAAGGCTCTGAAATCCGATTCGAATTTTTTATTCGATTCTAATACTTCAATTTTCTTCTGGTCTAGCTGTTTGTTGAGCGTAGCTAACTCTTTTTCAGCGGATTTAACTCTCTGAGCGTATTCTACCTTTTTGATCTTTCTCTTAAGAGCATCTTCACGCAAACTGTCCATTTCGAGTATCAGTGCGTTCTTTTGGTCGTACAGTTCGCAAAACTCACTGAGAATAGGAGCTATAACTTCTGCAGGGGTTACTATCTCGGGTGCACCCTCTACGCGACGTGATCTGATAACCACATAAGCTGTGGCTACACTGCCGAAGATCAACATAAAGACAAACGGACGCCAGTACGTTGTTGGAAATCCAACACGGTATGTAACGTAGGAGAATGCGTTTTGAGTGGGAAGGACATTGTTCCAGACGTAAAAGAAAACGTTTTTAGCAATTGAGGGAATGGGAATTGCTGGGGGGGTCCAGAAAGATACGTCTGCGAAGTTACTGAATATCAGTGACACGTAAAAGTTCTCAATTACTCCCCCGTAACTGGGCAAAATATTGAAAGCAAACAGGTATGAACCAGAACTACCCACCTGTGACATTGCAATGGGAATAGAGTAGACAGTATAATAGCCGTAAGTCCCATTGGGTGGAACTGGGTAGCGAGTGTTTACTACGACACTATCACCATCAAGCCAAAACCCTACTAGTCCGGCAGGATCATAAGCCATAAACTTTATTGTGCCAGGAGGGGCTTGAAAATGGATTTTGTTGAGATTCGAGGGTCCCTTGTTTTCTATTAGGTGGAGTTCTATTACATTTATTCCAAGCCAAGGATCAACCGTTATCGTTCTGTAAACCGTTTTAAGCGATATGATAGAGTCCCCGCCTGTGAAAAAGAATAGTATTGTTAGTACGTTTATAGTATCGAAGGGTTCAATGTTACTAATATTGTATGTGAGTGGGGAGTAGAAGGCTTGTGCGCCTTTAGGTAATGTGACCGAAATATTACACTGTTCTGTTTTGTAAGGTGAATAGGGGCAGGCTGGAAAATCAAACTGTGCCATATTTCCAATGGAAGGAATCTCAATGGTGGTAATCGTCTCATCAAAATATTGTGTTAATGTAAATGTGTAGTTTTCCCCGGGGGCTAGTGATTTATGGAATAATATTCGGGTACCGTTACGTCCGCCTGAAGAAATTTCTTCTGTATTCAGTTGAAGGTTTTCGGACCAAGCGGTAGATGTAAGGAGCTTAGGCCATATACTCTCAGGGTAGAATATGTCTGCAAATGTTGCAGAGTCTAAACCATCATTTCTTACTCTGAAGGTGTCGGTAATGGTTGCTATCCCGTAGTTGTTTATTGAAATACTTCTTAGTACCAAGCTATTGGTCAGATTAATGGTAGAGGTACCTACCAAGTTTTTTGGGGTTACAGTATTAGTGGTTGGAATGAAAGGCGGATAACCGGTATTATTGTTTAGTGTTATGAGTGCTGTTAACCCTATTGTAAGAGTTAATAGCATCAGTAGCAGTATTACACCCGTTCTTTTTGGCAACCAATCACCTTCGCCAAAGGCGGATTATAATTATGCTGAAACATATATATGGATTAGCTAAAATTTAAAGAACATTACTGAATTCGTATAGATAATTGCGGGAAATTTTTTAGTTATGAATAGTTTAATTAGGTATAAAAGTCTTTGTCCTGAATGATTTAAAAGGTTGGTGGCAGGAATGATATACCTTGAGCCGATTGAAATATTATTTATCGTGGTCGGGTTTCTCTCTTCTCTTTTGATTTGTAATTTTCTGGTTCCCCGCGTGATGCGAAAGATGAAAGAGTTAAAAATTACAGGGATTGACGTACATAAACTTCATAAACCCGAAATCCCAGATATGGGGGGAGTTGCGATTTTAATAAGCGTAATCTTGGGCATAGCACTAATGATCATTCCGTTTGAGGACAATATAATTAGATTGAGATTATTAGCGTTTTTATTAACTGTAACTGCCTCGGGGGCAGTGGGGATGGTTGACGATTTAAAAAGATTGGGGGCGTACACGAAAACCCTGCTTACTGTAATCGCAGCACTTCCCCTATTGATAATTAATTTTTTCTACCCGATATTGGTTTCTTCCCCACGTTTTCCGTTTATTGGACGTACCAGATTAACTATTCTTTATCCTTTATTTGTTCCGGTGAATGTGGCGGTCTGTTCGAATACGGTAAACATGTTGGATGTCATGAATGGAGTTATGCCGGGAACAACTATAATAACATTCGGAGCTATGCTGTGTTGCTCAGTTCTTTTAGATTCCGAGACGGGTTTAATAATATCGGTAGTAATGCTGGGGGTAATGATAGCGTACTATAGGTTCAACAAGTATCCGGCGAAGACCTTTTCTGGTGATGTGGGTTCTTTAACTGTGGGTGCCGCTATTGGCGCTCTCGCGATTGTGGGAGAGTTAGAGATAGTCACCATCATTGCCTTGATACCCTTCATAATGAATTCTTTCTACATGTTGACAAGTATGCGTAAATTTCAGGAATATAGACTTGTGAAAGAGCCGGCGACCATACTACTCCCAGATGGTAGAATCGCAGCCAACGAAGACCCAAAGGCTCCGATACCCCTGGTACGTATGATGCTCGCCAGAGGACCCCTAACCGAACCAGATATTGCCAAGGGGCTCTACTTATTAAGTTCCTTAAGTGCCATATTAGCCATTTTAACAGCAGTGCTAATGGTTTGGTGATGAAAATTGGAATTAAGAAGATATATTCCCCTTATATTGTTAATTTTGCTTGTATATGCCACAATAAACGGAATATTTCTAATCATTGATTCGATAATCGTTCCTTGGCATCCCCCTCAAGAAACATCTTGGACAATTATGAACTATCTTACTTTCCCCTATCGGTTTGACCAAGGTCAGCAAGGATTTTGGAGTTCAATAAGAAATATGATTCAATTAGTTTTTTCAGGATCTCTTGTGTTATTATGGTTGTACTCGTGGTATAAACTATCGAAAAAAATATTCTGGAGAGAGATGAAGAAAGAGAAATTAAGCTAAGAAAATTTAGGACTTTTGGGTCATACGATTTTGTCAATAGTTTCAATTATCCTGTCTGTTGGATTCTCCATGCTATCTAATAAAAGTCTGGCTTTTTTCTTACACTTATCGAAATATTCTTTTGGCTGATTTAGTATTTCCTTAATCAATCTTTTTGCTTCATCTACTGTTTTCGGATGATGCAGTAGTTTTTCCTTTATGAGAGGATCCTCATAATAGAGCCTACCAGGAAAGAAAGAAATAGTTGGAATCCCTAACAGGGCAGCCTCAATCGACATTGTTCCCCCAGCGCCAATGAAAAGAGTACTATTGGAAATTAGACTCGCTGTGTCTATTACATGTTCAATAATAATAATTTTCCTGGAGAGTTTTCTTAAGCTTGATTTTTGACGCCCATATCTGGTGAGCACAATGATTTGAAGTCCCTCACCGAGTTTAAAAACTTCTTTAATTAATGGAGCTATCAAAGGATTGTCATCCGAGGTTTTACCAAGTAGATACGAGGCAAAAGCTTCTTCTGCTCTAACCACAACAATTTTCTTATCAGGATTTAATCCTAAATTTTTAATAACCATTTTATTGGGTGAAAAGTTTTTGAGCCAAGCAGCCGGATCTATGGCGTCGTAGAATATCAGCTGCTCCGGTTTGAAACCAAGTTTAAGCCATTCCTCTTCAGGAATGCATTTTGGTGAAAGGTGGACATCCACAAGCTGTGATATCAAAAGTATTTGTTTAACCGCATGTGGGGCGTCATAAATATTTATAATCGGAATTTGCAATCCGAAGGCTACTCGGGCAGCTTCGGGTGAACAATAGGAAACCAAGACATCGATATCAAATCTTGAAATGTACTCTGCCAATTTAACTATTCTTTTTGCCCCCTCCACCAACTTACCTTTTAGGGTCCCCCCACCATAGCTTCCCAAAATCTCTGCTTTAACATTATTTAACCTCATTAACTCATTTAATTCTCTGAATTTTCTGGTTGTTGCAATAACGGTGTCACCCCGATTTTCTAGTCTCTCCATCATATTTTTGAAGAAGACAACATCTTTGGGAGCAACGAAATCCACCCAAATAGTGGGCATCACAGCGCCTCCAAGCAAACACCCTTTTCTGATTTTACACCCCGATTTAGGTAAAAACTTTTATTTATTGTTTATGGATACGATGTCATTCGGCTTTACGTTTTATATAAATTAAATTTAATTTGTTTTGAATTTCATAATAAGTTTATTTTTGTATTCATTACTGGAAAATAATATGGTAGTTTACAAGTTTCCTTTTTAAGAGGGAAAAATTTCAGAGTTCAAGTACATCAACCAATTCATCGATACCCTCACCCGTTTTCGCACTGGTCAAAACCACCTTGATATAAGGATTTATATCAAGAGCGTCCTTCACCATTTTTTCCGGGTCTACATCCATAACGTCTCTTAGATCTATCTTATTTATCACCGCAACATCCGACATTTTGAACAACAGAGGATGTTTTATAACCACGTGTCCACCCTCAGTGATACTTACCACCACGATTCTCTTATCACAGCCGACTACGAAATCCGCTGGACAAATTAGATTACCCACATTCTCCACAAAGAGTATATCAATGTCGTCTAGGGGTAGCTGATCCAAAACGTTTTGTAGAAGACTCGCAGTTAAAGCGCATTCTCTACCAGTATTAATTTGTATGCATTTGACTCCGTGACGCCTAATTCTATCAGCGTCTATCTCTGTGGTTACATCCGCAGTAACTAAAGCCAGCCTGTACTTCCCTTTGAGTCTCTCCACAAGGGTTTCCAGAATCATAGTTTTGCCGGCTCCTATTGCCCCGACAATGTCGAAGGTTTTGATTCCTTTTTCGTGGAAAAGCTTTTGAATTTTTTTTGCTATCTTTTCATTCGCCTTGATAAGATCCTGCTCAATGTCCACAATTTTGAAACCCTGTCCACTCATAAAATACATCTCCTCCTGCAATTATTCACATTAATGAATAATTATTTGAACTACCCTCTCGCTGTGGCGAGGGGCTTCCTGCTTTAATGATAAGACTAGCCCTTGACATGTTTTATATAGATAATGGTAAGGAAAATTGCGGCGCTTGCCAGCAAAAAGACTGCTGTTCTGTACAGATACATATTCCAGTTTTGTAACCACCCAAGGTAACCAAACAAAAAGTCCAAAGAAGGGTTAAAGTCCAGAGGAGGGATATTAAACGTAAGGTATAAGTTGACGAGCCCAACAAGCAAGCAGATTATTCCAAAAACAAACAGCCACGCCGTAAAATTCGTACCCGTATTAACCTTCCTACCCACCGAAATAGCTTTTTCATTACCTTTCCTACTCGGACTCATTCTCGGCAACTCCTTTATTCCTCCTATTGTTCTGCTTTATTTTAAGCTTAACGTCAGCCAAAGTAATAGACTATGAGGGTCTATAAGGGCTGGTGGACGGCGGGGCGGCTCCTAGACCAGGAGTTCTACTAGGAACTGTGAACAGTGCAGGAAAGCTTGTTTGACCACTTGCCTTTAGTTAATTTGAGTTTGATGGATTAAGTCTAACTGGTGGCTGCGCATCTCTTTGCTCCTTCACTAGGCTGATATTGTTTCCTAGATACATGTAACTCCACCACTATAAATATGATAGAAACTCATACGCTCCATCACGGAGGGAAACTTCTAGCCAATAGAGTAACATTTTTGATGATAAATAAGCAAAGTTTAAGACAGACCTTATTAATGTTTCATCTAGAAATTTTATTACGCGAATTTACAATTTAATTTAATTATCAGAGTTATCTGAGTAGAATCAGGAGCAGACAAATAAAATGAAATTCAAAATAAAGGTTTTCGCTACTATAAGGGAGATAACGAAAACAAAGGAAATCGAATTGGAATCAGACAATAAGATAACTGTTCTTGATGCGATCAAGTTAATGACCGATAGGTACGGAGAAAAGCTGGCAAACTACCTGCTGGAGAAGAATGGAAAACCCAAATCCGTTTTTCTTTTAATGTTGAATGGCGTTTCCGTAAAGGAGCTTGAAGGATTGGAAACGCCGCTCAAGGATGGAGATGTTTTAGCGGTTCTTCCGCCAGCAGTGGGTGGAACGGACTTTAACCTTTTCTCCATTATTTTGATGTGAGATTGTGAGTGATTGTTTTGGTTTCAGTATATGTTTCTACATATGGTTGTTCTATGAACCAAGCCGATACAGAAATCATATTAGGCATATTAAAAGAGGAGGGTTATAGTATAGCAGAGTCGGAAGAGCAAGCAGACATTCTTATCATAAATACATGCGGGGTCAAGGAACCCACAGAAAGGAAGATTTTGAAAAAAATCTCGGAGCTCAATCTATCAGGAAAACCCTTTATTATCGGTGGCTGTCTACCCCGAATAAACCTTAATGAAGTTGTGAAGGCTGGCCCGAAATTCGCTGCGGTGTTAGACACCAACTCATTGTTCAATGTTGTTGATATAGTAAAACGAGTGGAGGAGGGTAAGCGGGGAATCATAAATCTTGATGCGAAAAAGGATGTTAAGTTGGGAACTCCGCGGAAACTAGTTAACCCAGTGGTTGCAATCATTCCCATAAGTGAGGGATGTCTGGGTGATTGTTATTACTGCTGCGTAAAATTTGCCCGTGGAAAACTCTTAAGCTACTCTCCTGAAATTATTCTAAAGGAGGTAGAAACATCGATTCAAAAGGGATGTAAGGAAGTCTGGTTAACTTCTCAGGACACTGGAGCTTATCGCTGGAATAATGAGAAACTTCCCGATTTATTACGAAGAATCGTGGAACTACCCTTAGATTTTAAAATTAGAGTGGGCATGACGAACCCCAAGCATACAACACCAATTCTCGATGACCTGGTGGATATCTACCAAAATCCAAAAATTTACAAGTTTCTCCATATTCCCGTACAGTCAGGAAGCAACGAAGTATTGGGAGCCATGAACAGGGGTTACACAAGGGAACAGTTCACAGAAATCATTGAAGCTTTTAAAACGGGAATCTCCGACCTAACGCTATCCACGGATATAATAGTGGGTTTTCCAGGAGAAAGCGACGAATACTTCCAAGAATCAGTGAACCTCATCCAAGAAATAAAACCCGACATTGTCAATATTTCAAGATTCGCACCAAGACCAAGAACACAAGCAGAAAAAATGGAAAACCAGATCCCGGGATGGAAAATTAAAGAGAGAAGCAGAAAATTAGCAAAAATAACCCAAAAAATTGGTGAAGAAAAAAATAAGAGATGGGTAGGGTGGAAGGGAGAAGCCCTTATAACAGAGCGAGGAACTAAAGAAGGCTGGATATCGAGAAATCACTCCTACAAACCAATCTTATTTCATAATCCGAATCAATGCTTGGGGGAAAAAATTAGGATAGAAGTAATAGCCGCGAAACCAGGATATCTCATAGGTGCTTTGGGGCAAAATTAGTTTGACTCTTTTTTTATATAGGGCTTGTCCTTTCACTAGGGGTTAAACGATACACTTCACCCCCGCATCTCGACATTACACTTAATAAAACCCACCACTACTTTACTTTTGTGTCCTCTGCACACTGTGATGAGTATACTCCAAGCTTACTGGAAAAGAAGCAACCAGAGCCTACAAGAAAGAAGCAGCAACTCTATTTAGAAATCTGCCTTTGTGAGTTTAAAAGAAGGTTTTGTCCCAATCAAGCTTAAAAATGGTTAATGGCCAAAAAAGAATTAATGAGCAAAACGAAAAAACCTGGTGCATGAACGGTGTCGGGGATGACGGTGACTAGAACAGAACACATCCATCTCAAGCCATGCGGCAACCTGAGCAAGCTCTGTCACTACTCCAAAAACCTCTACAACGAAGCCAACTATATCGTCAGACAAGCACTATTCAAAACCGGGAAATGGATACGGTACAATGAACTCGCAGGGATGCTTAAGGTTTCCCAGAACTACAAGGCCCTACCCGCACAAACCGCCCAGCAGACCTTAAAGGTCTTGGAAAGGAGTTGGAAATCCTTTTTCAGAGCCGTGAAGGACTGGAAAAAGTACCCCGAAAAATATTTTAATCGACCCAGAATGCCCGGGTATAAGGGGAAGGACAGCGAGTTCTTGCTAGTTTTCACCAACCAGCAGTGCAAGATAAGAAATGGAGAAATCTGGTTTCCCGAAAAAATTGGTCTCAAGGTTGAAACGAGGCTGGATGACCAAACAGACCTGAGAGAAATCAGAATAGTGCCTAAAGGTGTTGGATATGTTCTTGAAGTGGTTTACCGGAAAATTGTAGAAACTTTGAGATTGGATAAAAGCAGAGTTGTGGGTATTGATTTGGGACTAAGAAACATCGCAACCATTGTAAACAACATCGGAGAGAAGCCGATTGCTGTTAAGGGCGGTGTGGCAAAATCCATAAACCAGTACTACAATAGGGAGAGGGCGAGGTTGCAGAGCATTTATGATGGGCAAGGGATTAAGGTAGGCTCCAAGCTGCAAAGACTAACCGAGAAGAGGAACCGGAAGATACACGATGTGTTCCACAAGTTGAGCCGCGAAATAGTAGAATGGTGTGTTAAACATGATATTGGCGCAATAGCTTTGGGTCATAACAACAACTGGAAGCAGAACTCAAATCTGGGGAGGAGGAACAACCAGAACTTCGTGCAGATACCCTTCGACAAACTGATAAGCCAGATCAAGTACAAGGCGGAGGAAGCGGGAATAATGGTGATAGAGCAGGATGAGAATCACACTTCAAAATGTAGCTTCTTAGATGACGAACCAGTAGAACATCTCGATGAGTACGCTGGCAGTAGAGTGAGTAGGGGATTGTTCCGGAGTTCGAAGGGGATAATTATTAATGCGGACATGAACGCAGCGTACAACATTATTAGGAAGGCATTCCCGGAAGCTTTTGCGGACGGGATAGAGGGTGTTGGGCTTCACCCGGTTAGAATGGGTTTTAATATTCTAACAAAGGATTTTCAAGAAGGAGCAACTAATTTTGTCTCAAAGCCTCTCATAGGAAAGATAATCAAGAATACCGATTATCATATAATGAAAACTCCAGCATAACATTAACATATTCTACTTTGAAACGCGCCAAAAATCCACAGGAATAATTAAGGTCACATAAAAAATTTTTGAAAAAAGGAGTGGATAATAAATATTCAAATATTAAAGGACACTATTATCAAAAAGAGGAAATTAAATGCCACAGAATATCCAAGGAGGGAATATGACTTCTTTGTTAAGGGAAAAAAGGTTAACAAACACCATTTCTAGCAAGCGTGTATCTCCCATATAATAATATGGGTATTACATATGTATTAATCGAACACTACTCACCTTAAAAATGCCCTTTCAAGCGGTAATAGTTACCCAGTACCAACATTGGGGGTGGTCTTATTATCCTCGTAACGGTTCACCTACCAGAAGCTTATCTCGAAGGTTTAGAACAACTCGTAAAAAGTAAAATATACCCAAACAGAAGCGAAGCAATAAGAGTAGCAGTTAGAGACTTACTTAAAAGAGAGCTGTGGGAAAGACAACTCTTTTTTAGAGGCGCAGGACACTAAACAGAGCCAATATGACAGATATTCGGGTGGATGCCAATGAGCAAGAATAGTATTATTAAGGATGCATTGCAAAACGCTAGGGAAAGTAAAGAGCAAGGTGCCACTAAAAAACCAGGATCCGCAAGAATATTAGTTGTAGGCGCCGGAGGCGCTGGAAATAACACAGTAAACAGAATTATGCAAATAGGCATCCATGGAGCAAAATGCATCGCGGTTAACACCGACCAGCAGCATTTAGATGTAACTAACGCTCACCTCAGACTCCTAATGGGAAGAAACGTAACTAGAGGCTTAGGAGCGGGAGGGTTCCCCAGAATAGGCGAAGCAGCGGCAGAAGAGAGTAGGGAAGAACTAGCCGAAATCCTCTCCGACGCAGACCTAGTGTTTGTAGCCGCTGGAATGGGCGGCGGAACCGGGACTGGCAGCGCACCCATTATTGCGGATATAGCGAAAAAGATGGGTAGCATAGTTGTGGGCGTCGTAACTATGCCCTTTAACGTTGAAAGGGGAAGAATAATAAAAGCCAAACAGGGGCTCAGAAAGCTCCGATACTATACGGACACTGTGGTGGTGATAGATAACAATAGACTCTTGGACCTCGTTCCGAACCTACCCATCGAAGAAGCATTCAGCGTGGCAGACGAAATATTGGCAAACATGGTTAAAGGAATAACCGAGTGTATATCAATTCCAAGCCTAATCAACCTAGACTACGCCGACGTACGCAGCATACTTACAGACGGAGGGGTAGCTATGGTCGGAATAGGAGAAGCCGAAGGCGAAAACCGAGTAGAAAAAGCGGTTAAAAGTGCCTTGGACTGCCCGCTCCTAGATGTGGATATAGTGGGTGCATCAGGAGCCCTAATACATGTCACCGGAGGCTCAGACTTAACCCTAGCTGAAGCCACCGGCGTCGCAGAATTAATCACTGATAAAATGATTGACGACGCCAATGTGATCTGGGGAGCCAGAAAAGACCCCCGAGCCGAAGGCATGATAAGAGTCATTCTGATTCTCACTGGTGTTACCAGCCCACAGCTTTTAGGGCCTTCGGACATTATGCCCGACCTACCTTCCATAGAACCCATAAGAGACTATAGTAAGGGAGCTAGCATCCTCAGAGATAGTGAGCCGCTATTTCCAGTATTTTCCGAAGATTCTAAAAAATCTGATAGAGATTTAGGTATTCCGCGCCTTTAGTGACCCAAAAAAGCTTAGACAATAAGTAACAGCTTCTTCACTTCTACTTTTTTTATTTATTTTCCTGAGAGAAGGTAGAAATAACATAATCTTATAGAAAAAGAAGTTATCAGAGCGGATTTCAGATAGAATTCCTTATTTATCAACTGTTTTGTATCTGACTACGTGAAAATGGGGATGATCCGGTATGGATCCCCGATACATACGGAAATAAACTTCTCCAAATAGCTCAAGACACTTAGTCTTCGCCTTCTCGTATAATTCCTCTGGAACCTCCTCATGTGAACGAAAAACCACCATTGGAACCCCGCACATATCGCATTCCACTATAACGTAATCCTCGCATTCAAAAAACCATTCACTGATTTTACGCAATTCACACAATTCACAAAAAACCAAACTTACCAACTCTCAGCAATGTTGTGTAATTTGTGTGTTATAATAGTACACTCCTTCTAAATTTTAATGCTTTCTGCAAAGTGCTTGTATTCTTAATATCGTCTATTTCAAAATAAATTTAGATATAAAAACTTAGTATATGGTGCATTTATTTTTCCAAATACAAAAAATTGGTAAATAATATTTTTTTATTTTGGTTATTTTAGGACAATTTCCGTCATTAATTTGTAAATTGCTTTCGCTCTTTTGTCTTGGTATTTACAATTGTGCCAGATTGTTGCTTCCCAGACTTTATGGTCATCTTTTTTGATGTAAAAATTAGACTGTGTTTCGTCGGGAACCCCTGATTCTTTGCAATTTTTCAATTCCCAGATTTTTTCATCAATTAGTCCTTGGATGAAATTATTAACGGTCTCTGCGCTTAACTGAATTTTTTTGATCTGAGTTTTCTTATTTTCATCAATTGTTTCAGGCAGGTTCCCTGGAGGGAGGTCTTTTCTCAAGTATTCGGTAAATTTTATGGAGATTGTGGTGCGACCGTGAAATGAGGTGTGTCCCTCAACATAATAAAATTCAAACTTCTCGCGTTCGGCAGGGTTTTTAATCAATGATTTTAGAAATTGTTGAATCTCGTTCAAAAGTTACTCTCTCCTTTATCAAATCTCTTAGGATTTGCCTTATTTTTTTCTGACTTTCAAGTCACTGTTTTTATCGATTTAGTATAATATTCTTTCGTAAAGGAGTTTTATAATTCTTCTCAATTTTGGATAATTTTTATCTTAGGGAAAGGTTATGAATAAAATTTTCAAAAACTTAACCTGGTTCGATTTTGACTCGTAGATAGCGACATAACAAATTGTTAAAATAAGCGAGTAACTAGATTTGAACTATTTTGTTTCCTCCAGTTTTTTTGGCCTTTTTCAGTGCTTTCCATGCTCTGTTTCCTAAGGGGGTTTTGGTAAGTTCCCTTGTGCTGCGGGGTTTTACATTACTGATTTTTCCGTAAGCTACCCCTATACTCAAGTGTGCGTGGGATTTTGTTTCTTTTCCAAGGTTCTCGATTTTTTTTCTAATCTCTTCCAAATCTTTGTGTAATTCCTCAAGTTCTGGCTCTACTACTTCTAGGTAAGCTTCCTCTGTTCCTCTTTCTTGGTCTAACCCCCAGAGGATATTAGCGTTATGTTTTGAGGCGAAAATTTGTACAAGTTGAGTAAGGTTTCCGGTGATCGGATTGGGTTTGAATTCTGTCCATCCCATTTTTTTCGTGGTTTCTTTAAATTTGTCTAGGTCTAGGAATATGCCCGCTCCGTCGACTTGTGGTACCTGTCCTTTTCTCATTTCTCGCATAGGGCTACTTTCCTTAGGATTTCTTCTAGCGATTCTAAGTTATTTTTGAGGCTTGACGCTTCTTCAACGTTGATTGTGTGTAGGTCTATGTTTTTTTCGTTGCAGATTTTTCTTATGGGTTCGAAGCTTTCCTCCTCTTCTGGTGTTAATTGAATGATTACTTTGTGGTAATTGTGAGTAGTTATGTATCGTGTTATGGCTTTGGAGGTGTGCTGGATGGTGGTAGGGTCGGGTTTCAGATTTATGTGCTGTGATAAGGGGTATACTTCCTCTAGCTCAAGGGGTATTAATCCGAAAATTGTTGATTTGGTCATCATTTGAAACCTTTTCTGCTGATTCTCTGGGAAACCTTTGATTATTTTGAGTATTTCGGCGTTTTCTCTGGATTTGTGGAAGGGTTTGGTTTTCGGTTCCAACAATATTAGAAGTATATCAGTTTCTTCGGGTTGTGGAAGAGTTTCCAATTTTTTTAGGTGGCGGGTGACTTCGGGTCTTTTTAGTGTTTCTGGTCCTCCGTAGAAGATTGCGTGGGGCTTTGTTGTGGGAGTGAAAATTTCTAAAACATCACTATATTCTCCCAGCCGCCTCAAAGCCTCTAGTAGGGAGGGGTGAGACCGGGCTCTGATTTCTAATAGTTCCCAGAGTCTTCCTTCGAGGATTGCTTGGCGGATTGTTTGGATTTCCATTAGTGAGGCGTAGAGATTATGTTTAGCTAGTAGTGTTTCTCTCTCTGCTTGGGGTTTGTTTAATAGTTCTTGGGGGGCATTCTCCCTGCAGACCGGGCAGACACAGATGTTATATTTGAGTTCTTCTAGTCGCACCGTGCCCGTGGGAGTTAAGTATCTGTTGTTCTTTGCGTATAGTGCGTAGGCGGCTGAGTCGAATGTGTCTATTCCCATAGCTACTATCAAAGAAAACACCATGGGGTGCCCTGCTCCGAACAGATGAACGGGCCTTTGTGGGGGTAGATTTTGTTTCGCTGCCATAATCAGATCTACCAATTTTTCGAATTGATATTTTTCCATTAGCTGGGTAACGCTACCTATCGCATGCATATCAAAATCGAGTTTTCCAACTTCTGCTGCGCACTGTTTAACTAAATCGAGGAATATTCCGCCCTGAACCGGCCCAATCCAGAGTGTATCATCCCGGGTTTTTTGCTTTAGGCTGGACTCAGCATTTCTTATGGTCTGCTTTACCCCATTCTCCACCTCTGAAAAACTAGCATCCAAACCTGAAGGTATGTCTAGAATTATTGCGATATCTGTGTCGATTTCTTCCTGTATAGTTACAATTTCCTCTGGAGAAACATCCACCTCACCGTATACTAGTAGTTGGTAGGCTCCACTATCAGTCATTATGGAATCTGGGAAGTTCAAAAATTTGTGAAGTCCTTCTTCTCTCGCCTGCTCATAGAAATTTTTCTTAATAATGAAAGCGTTGGTAATAACGGCTTCGCATTTGAATTCTGTTTTCAGAAGACTTGGTGGAATAATCAGATTTTTCGGATCTATAACGGGTAGTAGTGCGGGAGTTTGAAATTTTCCACTTTTCGTCTTAATTTGACCGATTCGACCCATTATGTCCCGGTATTTCAACTCAAAGCTCATTTTCTTGCAGCGTCCCTAATCTTTCCAGCCTATTCCCTTGTACTTGAAGCCCTCTCTCTTAACAGTTTCTGGATTTATGATTCTTCTCCCATCCACGATAAAGGGAGTTCTCATTAAACCTTTAATTTCTGCTAGTGGCAGTTTTTCGAACTCATCCCACTCGGTAACTATCATCATACAATCCGCTCCTTTCAAGGCATCCAGAGTATTTGAAGCGTATTTTACCTTTTTCCTAAAAATTTTTTTAGCGTTCCTTATTGCCTCAGGATCGTATACGGTCACATTGGCTTTCTCCTCTATTAAGGCTGGGATTATCGTTAATGAGGGGGCCTCCCGCATATCGTCGGTATTGGGTTTAAAGGATAATCCTAATACGGCAACGTTCTTTCCGTTCAAGCTTCCTAGAAGCTCTTTTGCAAGTTCTATTAATTTTAAGGGTTGTTTTCGATTCACTTCTAAAACCGAAGTTAGTAGTATGGGATTATAACCCACACTATTTGAGGCGGAGATTAAGGCTTGAATATCCTTAGGAAAACAGGAGCCGCCGAAACTAAGCCCCGCTCTCAAAAGATATGGGCCTATTCTGAAGTCTAAACCTATCGCCTCTGCCACGTTATTAGCGTCCACCCCAATTTCTTTGCAGATGTTTGCAATTTCGTTTATGAATGAAATTTTGGTTGCAAGAAAAGCGTTATTAGCATACTTGATCATTTCCGCTGTTCGAATATCGGTCCTAATGACGAGCGAATTTAAATCGCTAAAAATTCGTTCCAAAGCATCTCCTGCCTTATCATTGTTGCTTCCTATTATTATTCTGTCAGGATTTCTAAAATCCTGAACGGCATCACTCTCCCTGAGAAACTCGGGATTGACACACACGCCGAAATCGGTTCCTTCAGATTTTCTAGAACTTTCTTCAATTAGGGGTATAACAACACGCTCGGTCATTCCAGGAATTACGGTGCTTTTAACCACTACAAGGTGATAAGGATTTTTATCTGCCAAGCCTTTTCCAACCATTTCTGTGGCGGATTTTATTGCCTTTAGGTCTATCTTTCCTTTAATGGTAGGGGTTCCCACGGTGATGAATGTCGCTTCTGAGTTAGTTACCGCTCTCTGGACATCTGTTATTGCAACGAGTTTATTTTGGTTTAAAGCCTTTGTTATCAGTTCTGGAACCTCTGGTTCAAAAATGGGAGATTTGCCTTCATTAATTAACTCAACTTTATTCTTGTCGATATCAACGCAAATTACGTTGTAACCCATCTCAGCGAGACATACACTTGTTACGATTCCTACGTGTCCTAGACCCACTACAGAAATTGTTTTAATTTTATCGTCAGGCATTGTATTCGCCTTTTAATTTATCGAGCTTAAAATTGGTAAAGTTGATTTTAAAGAATTTTCTGTCCTTTAATTGATACTCAGGCTCATCTCTTTTTTTACTTCACGGGGGTTCAAAATAGTTTTATAAAAAGAAGACATACTCTTACACTTAAATTAACACTCAAATACAAAATGAGTTGAAATAAGAAGGAAAACAAATATCCATTCGTCATATAAATATAAGATTTAGTTTTGACGAGACAACCTTTTTGACCTATGCGGTCTACCCTTCTACTCGCCAATATCTTTTAATTCCATCCTTTGTCAGGTCTATGAGATATCCTTTGAGGATGCCCTCACCGTACTCTGATCCGGGATTAAGACATAATGTTTTATTGTATTTCTTCTCGCCGGCTGACTCATGGATGTGTCCGTGTAAGCCTAGCTTCGGTTCGTATTTTTTGATGAGTTTCTGAAGCGATTTGGAACCTACTGGGATAAATTCTGGCTTACCCATTGAGTATATTACTCGTAGATTCTTGTCGAGTTTTGGAGCTGAGTCCAGATTGCTCTTGTAGGGAGGTATGTGAAAATTGCAGATTAGATTATCATAGTTATCAACCCTGTTAAACTCGGTTTCAAACTTTTTCTCCAATTCATCTTCTGAGGCTTCTCTTGGTGAATTCCAAGGGGTTGGATTTGACCAGCAACAGCTAATCATTTCATGGTAGTCATCAATCTCAACGACTCTTTCTTCCGGATAAATTACACGTTCGGATTCCTTGATTGTACTGTCAATGATAAATCTGTCATCGTTTCCCGGTGAGACGATGACCTTGACATTTTTATTTACTCGTTCCTCCACCATATTTAGCCATTTTCTGAGTTCTTCAACCATGAGAAGGTCGAAGAGTTTATCCACTTTCTTTTTGTCTGTCTCAAGTTTCTCCACCTCTTCCTCGTCACAAACGTAGGGATAGTAACCGCTGAATTTTATTTTCTCCATCATTTCTTGTACCTCTTCCTTAGTGGTTAATGTGTAGTCTTTTCCAAAAACTGATGTGGTGTATTTGCCGTCTTTGTGTTGGATTATGGGAATTATGAGTTTTCCAGTAATGTCGCCTCCCATTATTATGACGTCGGCTTTATAGAATTCTGCGGCATTTAGGAATTTGATCCAACATTTTTTGGAGCCGTGTATGTCTGATGTGAAAAATAGCAGAGTCAATAATAATCCTCCAGTACTTTGTTCATTCAGTTTATGGTACAAAAAGAAAGTTTTCCAATAATATTTCCAATTGAAAATTAATTAAACTTTGCATTACTAAATCCGCTCAATTATTAAACTACAAATACTTAAAAGATCCCTCTAAAATAGGGGTTTACTTTTAAGAAAAAATTATCTATTTTGTGATAAGATTATGTTTGTTGTATCTTTTTCCAGATTTTTTGCATTAGGGCCTCGTACTTCGTTCCTGCTGCGATTCGATTTATTAGTTCTCTGTAATTTTTTATTTGGTTAATTAGTTGTTCTGCTTTTTCTGTTTCCCCCTTATTGTTGTAGGTTTCAATTCTAGTAGCGTGAATTATTGATTCTAATATTAAGTTGGGTGCTCTACAGATGGGAGTTGCACACGGGTCTACTATTTCTGCGTCTTTTATACTAAATATTATTTTAAATCTGTTTTCATCGATTTTTTGAATGCTGTCTACCGTCGCCTCTATGTAAGCCGATGCAGGGATTAGAATCGGTGCAGCTATTTTCTTCGACTTTTTGAATGTTTTGGTTTCCTTTTCCAGACTCCCTTTATCTATTGACGTTTCATAGAAAAGTGAAACATCGTTTGTGATGTTTATTACGGCACATTTTTTTTCCAAGATATTTCTATACGTTTGACTGGAAGAGTATAATTTTGCGACAATCTTTTTCATATCGGGTGTGCTGATTCCCATTGGAGCCGCGTTAGACGTAAAGTCAGTATTGTAAGTAGTGAATATAGTTTCATATATGCAGTTAGGAATCATTTTTAATTTTTCAAGTATTTCCGAATTCATGTGCTTCGCGCCCATTCAATAGTGTTTAAAGGAACTTAGTCAATAAACTTCAAATCCCTTAACGTCTAAATTAATATGGATACAAACTATTAATATACCCCTATTGTATATTTTACACCGATAGAATTATCATGTTATAGAGGTTTAAACATGAGTGCAACTACTCATTTAGAGGATCTTCCTGGAGTTGGACCCGCTATCGCGAAGAAACTGAGTGAAGCGGGTTATAGAAGCCCCGAAGCAGTGGCCGTTGCTACCCCCAAGGAACTTGCTGCTGCAGCGGATATCGGAGAGGCAACTGCTAGCAGGATAATTGAGGGCGCCCGAGAAATGCTGAACATAGGGTTCGTGTCTGCTCAGGAGTTTCTGGAGCAGAGAAAAGCAATCTCAACGATTACCACAGGCACCAAAAACCTTGACCAATTATTTGGTGGAGGTATAGAAACAAGAGGCATCACAGAGTTTTTCGGGGAGTTTAGAACCGGCAAAACTCAGATATGCCACCAGTTATGCGTTACCGTTCAGTTACCAGAAGAAAAAGGAGGACTTAACGGGGAAGCGGTGTATATCGATACTGAAGGAACATTCAGGCCAGAACGGATTGTCCAAGTTGCCACAAAGTTCGAAGTGGACCCTAAGGCGGCTTTGAAGAAGGTGGTCTATGCGAGGGCTTATAACTCGGATCACCAGCTGTATCTTTCTCAAAACATAGACGGGTTAATAACGAAGGGTAAAAACATAAAACTCATTATCGTAGACAGTATGGTGGGACACTTTAGATCAGAATACATTGGTCGAGGAATGCTTGCCGAAAGACAACAGAAACTGAACAAACATCTCCACACATTGCTAAGGTTATCAGAACTCTACAATCTCGCAGTTGTAGTCACCAACCAGGTTATGTCAAAACCAGACACATTCTTTGGAGATCCAACAACTCCTGTTGGTGGACACATTGTAGCTCACAACTGTACTACTAGAGTATATCTTAGAAAGAGCAAGGGTAATCAGCGAATAGCGAGACTTGTGGACAGCCCCTATCTCCCGGAATCGGAAGTAGTATTTGCAATAGATGAAAACGGTGTGAGCGATTCTTAATGACTCCGAGTTGAAGAGCAAAACACCTCGTCTACTGTGGGTAAGCGTTAAATTCAACTGATTTCCCCAAATAAAACTCATTTTATATTTCTTGTTTATAATAAGGCCTCTGGAAAATGTAGTTTTAGTAGGGGAATAAAAGGAGAACACAAATAATTTCTACGAGCTCCCTAATGGAACATAAATTTAAAAAAATAAAAGGGTAACCTGAAAAAATGCTCTACTCGATTGAAATCTACGACTAGTAAGACTGACTCCGGATAAGCTATTCGGAAGCGTCAGAGTTCTACAGGAGCAAGGAGAGGGCTAATCAGAGGGTGAAGTAAATAAGATTCATTTCAGTATGGTTCATGCGGTCCGTGCATGAATCATTTTTATTATTCTTTCAGATTTTTCAATAGCTTCTTGTGCGGCACGGGCTGTTTTGTTCATCAATTTTTCTTTGTTTTGTGGTGATTCTTCGCCAACAAGTTTTTTTACTTCGGTGTAAGCAGCCTCTCTGTAGTGTGGTTGTAGTGATTTGGTTTTACCATCGGATATTAATTGGGCTCCTTTTGGTTTTTCCACTATTGTGCCGATAATATCAGATTTTATTTTTGCGTTTCTTAATGCCGATAAAATTTCTTCCGAGTACTTGGGGGGATTGAAAATCAGTAGGGAGTCGATTGAGACTCCGAGATAGTCTATGTTTAGTGCGTGAAGCATTTTTAGTACTACGGGATTTACTAGTGATTCTACCTTTTCCTCAAAGATTTTTATTCCCACTTCAGCGGTTTTGCATATTTCGTTGCAGTCCCCTCTTAGTCCCCCGTTAGTCCAATCCGTTGCCGCGTGTATCTTTCCAAACAGGTTCCTGTTCATGAGTGTTTCACAAGCCTTTATGAATTGGATGTTTAGAGTTTCCATAATTACTTCGGGTATCCCACCATAAATAGCGGTAGTAGCTATTGTACCGCCTCCTGCACCCTCGGTCATAATTATGTCATCTCCGGGCTTTACTCTGGTTCTCGCCGCGATAAGGTGAGGCTCTTTGACAACACCCACTGCACCAACACAGGAAACAAATCTGGTTCCTATAACCATGTCTCCTCCAACTCTCAGTGTGGAGCCAGCAACTAAAGGTACACCAGTCAATTTGGAAACCGTTCTTACCCCCGCCATAAAGTCGAACAGCCTTCCAATATCACCGTCGTCTGCAAGATGCAGATCGGTAAGTAACGCCAGGGGTTTAGCCCCTTTAATATAAACATCCCTCATGGATGCTCTAGTTACGTGAAAACCAGCAATAAAAGGAAACTCGGTGAGCCTAGAATGGGTTCCATCAACAGAAATAACAATTACATCATGGCTACCTTTAACGGCGCCAGCATCGTCTTGGGAACGAGGACCTAATAGGGCACTTATTCCAGCATCGCTTATTTTTGCAAGCAATTTGTGAACAAAAAAGTCACCCTCTCCGCGGCAACCAACACCTAAATCATGCATGGTTGCCTCACAATTTGAATAATCCAGTATGTCTGCTATCTCTTTTGTGGTTTTTTGATTGATAGTAGTCCAAGTTTCAGAAAAAACAGCGTTTGCTAGTTCAGAGGCTTCTTCGTCTGTTAAATCCTTATATGTTTTTATTTCATCAACTAGGCGTGAAATGATTTCTTCTTTTGAAGAGTTTTTGGCATAAAGCCTTTTCACAAGTCCCTCTAAATCTGCCAATTAAATCCCTCAATATCTTTCTTTTTCAAACATTTTTTTCAAGACTTGTTAACTCCCAAAGAGAGGTGCCAGAAATTTTGAATCGGTTTTTATTCCAAGAATTTTAGTTTATAATATAAGATGTAAATTGCCTCAAGACGACCCAAAATTTTCTGTTAAAAACTATATACGTAGTGTTATTAACATTTATTGATTATAATCATTCAATTAGCTTCGAAAATAGTTATTTTCATGAGCCAAATTTCCTGTTATTGTTCATCCACATTATTTGAGAATATGTGCAGAAAATAAGAATTAAGTAAATAACGAGGAAAAGAAATTAATGTAGCAATACATGAAAAATATTAGAGCTTATGTCAGCAATTCCATTTTTCATAAACACCATTTAATTTGAGTTAAACCACTAATTGGTTAATTTAAAGATGATTAGATATGTCTGAAAACGAAGAGTTGGAAGCGAAGGCGAAGAGATACTTTGGGAAAGGTGTGACAGATAGGGATAGAGCAATATTTGAGGGAGCTATCACTCTGGGTGCTACTTATCATCAATTTGTAGGAACCCCCATTTCTAAAGATACCAAGGTTGTTTCAGCACTTGAAAAAGCGATAGAAAAGACCATGTCACTGCAACCCTATATTGAAAAGGTTGAAATAAAAATTGATTCAACTAAGATCAAGGAAAGCTCGCATCCTTATGATTATAGTGAAGTGGGAGAAAGAAATCTTTCAGTTAAACTCGTATCCAAATATGGCAAAACCCGAGTTTATATGCAGATGTCCTTTGTTTCGGAACTAGATTTTCCTCTAATGTTTATTGAAAAAATTGAGGAGGGGGATTAATGTCTAACCCTGAAGGTGAGATTTGGCCCTATCTAATTTTCCTTCCGGCAGAACCTGAAAATCTGAAGAAGTTTCTTACCGAAATTCTGGGTTCACCCATAAGTATAAGCATTCTAGAAAAAATAAATGAGGGAACCGTGCGTCAAAAGGATATCATACAACAACTCAATTATTCGAATAAGACCATCATCGCACACCTAAAAACCCTTATTGAATTGAAAGTTATCAAAGAGGAATTCCAGATTGAGGGAGGACGTAGAATCATCGCTTATAAACCTACATCCATAGGCCGCTGGATACTACTTATGTTTGAAAGAAAGTTGTCCACAACTGATCTTGGTGAAGTGTTGGAAGAACTTTTCAGTATTTATCTCGACAACGCGGTAGAACTATGCTTAAAGAGCGGACTTGATTTCAGTCGATTAGAGAACATTTTCTCAAGGTCTATGGGCGAGGGTTTAATAAAACTATCCCAGTCTTCAAGGCTGGAAATACCCAGTGTTCTTGTATTCGGTTCGGTGGCCTTGGACACATTTTCCATGTTAGAGGAAAAGGGCGAAACAGGAGGCTCCCGACTTTTATATGAGTTGCACGAGTTTCCAGGGGGTTCTGGAGGCAATGTTGCTGTGGCCCTCTCAAAACTTGGAGTGAAAACTAGCTTCACAGGAAAACTGGGCGGCGACAGAGCAGGATGGCAGCTGCTAAGTGAATTCATAAAAGATGGAGTAGATGTTTCTAGTGTTATTATCGATAGGGATAAGAGAACTTCAAGAAGCTTCATTATTACTGGAGAGGCTCAAAAGAAAAGAACGTACATTTTTGCGACAAAGGATACCGCTTTATCCATAACAAACCCAAACGAAATCAACTGGAACCAAATGAAAGACGCGGAGACTTTCTACATAGGTGAAACCTTTCTAGAAATTAGTGAATTAATTGCGGGATATGGCAAAAACCTTGGAAAAACAATTATTTACCGTCCTACCATTCATTACCTAATTCAGGGTTTGGAAAAACTAGAAGGGATACTAAGAAATACAAACATTTTTATTATTAACGAAACTGGTTGGCAGAGTTTAAAAGAAAAGGGGGTTAAAAGCAAAAGAGAAATTTTGGAAAAGGGGCCAGACATTTTCATAATCACAAGAGGAACAAAAGGATGCGACACGTACACAAAGGATTTCAGCTTCCATGTAGACGCCTACGACGTTAAAACTGCGGACGAAATCGGTGCCGGCGACGCATTCGCAGCAGGACTAATTGCCGCCTTACTACAGGAAAAAGGGTTTGAAGAGTTAAAGGATTGTATACTTTTCGCCTCCGCTTCTGCTGCTCTAGCAACCAGAGAAATGGGAGCAAGATCTTCGCTACCCAGCTTCGAAGAGGTAATGAGTCTAATAAAGAAGGAGTCCAAAGATGTCAAAGAAATTGAGCTTCAATAAGTGGAATTCATGGTATCAAAGAATCATAAACGACTTTGGATACAGTGAGGATGCGGATACAGAGGCAGCAGAACTTTTGGAAAAAATGCTTGAAGACCAAGATTCGGAAAGACAGTTAAGCCTTCTAAAAGAAAGAATACAGAATAAATGCGTTCTGGTATATGGTTGTGGACCCTCATTAGAGAGAAACATTTCTGAAATCAAAAGAGTGGGTTTAAACAGAGTATGCCCCCAAATAGCTGCTGACGGCGCAACCTCGGCACTACTTAATGAGGGTATAGTTCCAGAAATAATCGTTTCAGACCTCGACGGACATATTAAAGACATAACTTCAGCAAACAGTAAGGGCGCCATTCTAGTCATTCACGCACACGGCGATAACATTCCAGCACTTAAAAAGTTTGTAAAAAGTATGCCAGGAATTCTTGTAGGAACCACACAAACAAAACCATTAACCCACGTATTCAACTTCTCAGGATTTACCGACGGAGATCGAGCCGTATTTCTAGCTGACGCAATGGGTGCACACACAATCCTTTTAGCGGGCTTCGATTTTGGCTATTATACTGGAAGATACTCAAAGCCAAACCACAAAACAGATGTACCAATAACACCAACCAAAAGAAAAAAATTAGAATACGCTAAAAGCCTGATAAGCTGGTTAGCGTCCCAAACAAAAACTTTAATAATAAACATAACCGGAGCCGAGGAAATAATACCCGGAATCAAAAATTTAAAGTGGGTGAAGTGAAAAACGGAAGTCTAATACTTTTGAGGTTTAAATCTTATAACCTTTAGGAATAATAATGCTCACCTTAACATGCTTGGAGTACCTCACAGTGTCCTGTAAAAGGTCTATTAGCTTCTCGGAGACATCAACTTTACCTCTCACACCAACGATTCTTACGCCTACTATGTAATTCTCCATGAGCAGCATAAACCCTCCTTTATTATCACTAAGAGATATAATAATAAAGGAATCAGTGTATCTTCCTCTGCCCTCTGGCCCCAGAATATGTAAATCTTCCTCTATCACCTCTCCCTTTTGAGCCAAATCGTGCAAAAACTCCGGCCTAAGAACCTCCTTACCCGTCTTTCGACGAGTATCCAAAAACTCGTAAGGAGTGTCACCGAGAGAATCTATCTTCACCTTCCAAAAAGACATCAGCCCTTCACCTTCTGAGAAAAAGGACACACCCTTAGTATTTAGAAGAGAAACCCACTAATAAAATTTGGTATCAAAAATAGCTAAGAACCAAGAGTAGTATACTTTTAATATAATCAAAAATAATTAGAAAAGAAAAATAGGCATTTTTTATATACAAAAAATATTTATTTCTCTACTTTATGGGCAACATGTCAACTTAACAAATATTCAAGAGATGAACATATGCAAGGGAATAAAATAATCGCTGTGAGTGGAAAAGGCGGAACGGGGAAGACGAGTTTCCTCGTTTTAGCCCTTAAAGCGCTAATAAAATCTTACAGAAAGGAGATTTTGGTGGTTGACGGTGATGCTGACTCCAATATGCCTGAAGTTTTGGGTGTAAATGTTAAGAAGACCGTGGGAAGCGTTGTAAACGATTTTAAAGAAAAGATGAGTAAGATGGCCCCCGGAGTTGATAAGGGAGACTACCTAGAGTCTCTAATTTTCAGTGTCTTGCACGAGGGAGACGATTTCGACTTATTAGTTATGGGAGCGACCGAGCGGGAGGGTTGCTACTGCAGCGTGAATAATCTGCTAACCAAGATTATGGACACGCTGACGAAAAACTATTCATTTACTCTACTAGACCTACCCGCGGGGTTGGAACATGTGAGTCGAAGAACAAGTAAGAACGTGAATTATATGTTCTTAATTTCGGACGCTTCAAAAATGGGAATCTTGACCGCAGCCCGTATTAGAGACTTGGCAAAGTCCCTTAAATCGAATTTTGATCACATATACTTGGTTGGTAATAGGATAACCTCGGACCTGGAACCCGTGGTAAAAGAACAGGCACAAAAATACGCTCTCGAATACGTTGGAACCATTCCCCCAGACGATCAGTTAGCGCAATACAATCTAGAAGGAAGACCATTACTCACACTACCGGACGACAACCCAGCGTATCAAGAAGTTTCAAAAATTATCAAGTATAAACTAGCGTCATAAGAAAAGACCAAAAATAAGCGGAGAATTGAAAAGGTTAATCAGCTATTTCGTAGCTGCTTTTAAAGCTTCGGGTACTTAATCTATAAGTTGGTGGAAGTACAATTTTAATTACTTTGTGATTTTTTATTTTGACAATTCCCTCGAGATGTTCAAGTATCTCTTGCGCTCTACTGGAGCGGTCTATAACTCCCACCATGCGTATACCCAAATTTAGATGATGCTCAAAAAGTAAAGTTATATCTCCTAATTCGTCTTTTAGATCTATTATTAGAAAGGTGTCCGAATACCGGGTTCTGCCTTCAGGGTCTTTAACTCTCATTTCTCTCCTGACTATTTCCCCATCTTTAGCGAGATATTGAAGGAAGATTGGTCTCAATATCTCTTTTCCTGTTTCTCGCCTAGTGTCATTGAATACTAGGCTTTCCTTCTGTGAATCGAGTTGAACTTCCCAGTTTCCCAACGATTTTACCTCAAATGTTATCATTGTCTAGGTAATTTTTAGCGTAATGTTACTTATATCTCTTTTGATTATGTTGTATTATTACATAATAATTATTTTATGATTTACCACTTTTATTTCAAAAAGGCGCCTTATAGGAGGGATATTACGGAGTTTAAATAAATACAAAAGTATAAAGATTTGAAGGTTTCACATCACGCGGTGTGTGGTTAGGTTGATTGCTCTTTGAATTTCTTTTTCCAGAAACTCAGGCAGTCCGAAAATTCGAACATTCATAAATCCCCTTATTATAAGGGATGTTGCCTCTGCTTCTGAAAAGCCTCTCGCCATTAAGTATTGAATTTGCTCATCGGCTACTTTTCCAATAGCGGCTTCGTGGGAGAGTTCTGTTCCGCTGGTGTTGCCCATAAGCTCAGGAATCGCGTATATTGAGGCGGTATCAGAGAGCATTAAACCGTTACATTCCAAGTGGCCTTTGCTGGTTTTATTATCCCCGATTAATATTCCTCTAGCAAATATTTTGGAGTTGTCTGCAGCTATAGCTCGGGAACTGACCTCGCCTCTACTTTCATTACCTTCTAAGACCAATTTGGATCCCAAGTCGATTAATGATTCGCCAGAGCCGTAAACAACCGAATTGAAAACTGCTGTGGATTTATTGCCCTTACAATAGGCGGCAGGGAATGTCTGTATGCTTTTTAAAGGTTTTAGACATACGTAGTTGTTTATTAGGGTTGCATTGTCCTCAAGTAGAGCTGCTGTGCGGGGGCGTACGTCAATGTTTTGTTTCCAGTTATGAATCATAGTGAAGGTTAGTTTTGCTCCCTTTTTTATGTAAAACTCAGATATTCCAATGTGAAGACCCTTCCCTACATTAGGATGCACAACACACCCGGTAATTATTTGGGCTTCGGAGTAGGGTTCAAGAATAATTACATTGTGAACGTTTTGATCCACATTTTCATTCGCCATGAATAAACAGGCTTGAAGTGGGAGCGTAATTTTTTCTCCTTCCCGAACGCGAATGAGGTATCCATAATCCCATTCTAGTGCTGCTAAAGCCGTGTATTTATCAGTGTCCACTTCGATTATTTTCCACCAATAATCCTTAAACCAGTCACACTTCTCGAAAGCTTCTTTAGTGTTCATTATTTCGGCTTTTCCGCTAAATGCTTTGTCTATGCCCTGATGGATCACTGAGTGATCTATTTGGAAAAAGGTTCCCGCCCGCCCCTTATCTTCAAAGCAGATACCGACATCCGATGCTCTTTTCTTAATATCCTCTGGTAGTTTAGAAAGGGAACTATTCCAATTCTTTACATTTCTTGAATATTCTGATAAATCAAGATCAGGGCCAAATTTCGCGGGCTTGTTTATTGCGCTTAAAGCTTTCTTGTTAAACTCCGACATTGTGAACACCACCAGTAACCCTCTTTTAAAATGTGGTCTAAGGTTTCTATCGGTTCGCCTGAACAGGCTATTGTTCCCTCGATTAGTACATGAGCTTTAATTGTTCTAACGTAGCGAAGGATGTATCCGAGGTGTGTAATCAGGATTCCGGAGCGTCCTTCAAGAATCTCATTGATTACATTTCCAACAATTTCCAAGTTTTCTACATCGACACCCGAATCCGGTTCGTCAAGCAATATGAATTCGGGTTTTTGAGCCAATAACTGTAAAATCTCGGAACGCTTAATTTCTCCTCCGGAGAAACCACAGTTTAAATCTCTATCTAGGAAAGAGGCGGAAAAATTCACCCTTTTTGCTAGAGTTTTTTCCTTTCCAGCTATTTCTGAATTCTTTTTACTTAAGCTTTGTAGAACATCTTTTAATTTTACACCCCTTATTGCTGGCGGATGCTGAAAGGAAGCCCCTATTCCCCTCTTAACTCTTTCATCTATCGGGAGGTTTGTTATATCCTCACCGTTTAGTCGAATACTTCCTGACACAATCTTGTAATTCGGATAACCAAGAATCGTAAAAACTAGTGAGGATTTACCACTTCCGTTCGGTCCAAACAGCACATGAGTTTCACCCTTAGGAACCTCGAGATTTACATCACACAGAACCTTCTTCCCATCTACAACAACAGTGAGATCCTCAATCTCTAGCATATTCAATTCCCTTTACCTCCAGCTTAGTATGACCCTATAACAATACGCATATTAATTAAATCTGAAAGTCCGAGAAGTTTAAATGTATTTTCAGTACAAATCATTTTTACACTTACTTATCCGATTCTACGATACAAAAATATAGGTTAAATATCTTTTCCGACCCCATTAAAACCTAAATTTAATAATTAACATACAATCGGGAAAGTTAAAAAATTGATGCCTGTGGGACAGTGTGTAGTTAATGACCGAAGTTGTAATCGAAAGAGCTGAAATAAAGGACATGGACATCTTACACAAAATTGAGATAGAGAGTTTTCCGGAAAACGCGTTCCCTAAATCATTCCTAAAATACTTAATCGTTCAGCATAATTCCATTTTCCTTAAGGCCAAAATATGCGACGAAATCGTCGGATTCGTAGCAGGCCTCCTCCAAGACCTCTACAGCATCAGCAGAATATACACTTTGGATGTTAAACCAGAATTCAGAAGGAAAGGTATAGCTTCAAAGCTGCTACAAACATTAGAAAAAGAATTCAAAAAAAGAGGAGCCGCCCTCTCCACACTTGAAGTAGAAGTTGACAACACAGCAGCCTTAAACCTGTACCAAAAATTCGGATATAAAATAGGAAGGGTACTAAAAGACTACTACGGAAAAAACCGCAACGGATTCGAAATGACAAAAAATCTAGTCTAATCCTATTAAAAAAAATAAACCTAAACCCCACGCGTCCCAACATATTTCTCGCACCTTCAACTTTCCCGGTACCCACCCAATTTTTGTAAATATAGAAACTTCTTTAGAATGAAGAGAAACACCCTGTTCTCTCCAAAAATTTTGATGCTTACGCAACATTGAATGCAAAAAATAATATGTGAAAACAGTTTGCATTTTTAGAATATTGATTTTTTAGTAGAAAACAATTCAATCAAGAATAATCCGCCCAAAAAAATATTATATCAAGTTACTAAATCTACTAATCATTATGAAAATTGTCACAATTAGCTAACAGATGCTTATTCAAGATTTTAAAATTTTAGGAGGTGCAAAGGCTGGATTATAAGGAGAAACCTATTAAAAAAATATTAGTAGCGCTGGACGGATCTGTTTACAGCGAAAAAGTAGCAATGTATGGAGGGGATTTAGCACTCCGATACAAAGCAGAAATCACATTAATACACGTAGTTGAAACACCCAAAAGTATAATGCCCGTAAGCGAAGTAGAAACCTCTTATTCAATGGAGGAAATCGAACTTACAGAAAAACTGACTAAACAAATGGAGTCAGTTGCCAAAACCTTACTCAACGAATATAAAAAAGATATGAAAAACAAGGGCTTAGATGCAAAAATATTAGTAGAGAAAGGAAACGCTTCCGACATCATACTAACAGTAGCTGAGGATGAAGGCTACGACCTAATCGTAGTAGGTAGCAGAGGACTCGGGAACATTAAACGCTTCATCCTAGGCAGCATCTCAGATAAAATAAGCAAACACGCACACTGCTCAGTTCTAATAGTACGCTAAAACCAAGACCATTTAAACTAATTTTACAATTCAGCACCGAATATCCACAAAATAAACGTAAACCAGTTAATAATAACTATTCTAAAACCACTCGTAAAACGAGTTAATCATATTCTAAAACAAGAAAAAACAAAATAAAAGAAGAATTGAAGTTTATTACTTTGCGAGTTTATCTGGAGCTACGACTTTTACTTTCCACTTAGTGGCACTTTCAATGCTTGCCTTCAACGACTCTGCGGCAGGCGGAATTATGAGCTCCTTCTTCGAAACCTGCTCGTTAGCACCGCCCTCATCCATGACCTTCTTCACAGCCGCAGCATCCAACTTCTTCTCCTTCACAGCAGACGCTATGTCGAGACCTTCAGTGTCCACCACAACCAGCCAAGCCGAAGCCTTAGCGTCCAGCAATGGCTTCTTAACCTCGTAGAAAGACTTGACGTTATTCGAAGTCAAAACCACTGGACTGTCCTTACCAGGATCACCTACGTATTTCAGACCCGTGACTGCTCTATACTTTTCCTTCAGAAAGTCACCGATACCACCGGAGTCCCTAGGACCAACATAAACATCCCAGCCGGAAAGATCCTCGATTTCACCCTTGAACCTGGCACCCATACCAGGAATAATCAAAGCCCTGTGAGCAACCTTGTCTCCAATGTTAAACTCCTGAAGAGACTCAGCCACTTTACTCGCGTTAAACTGACCGCCAGCAGCCGAAGACTCAACTCCAATGCCGCCGGTGTCCATGACTATAAGCCATGCGTTTATTTTGGCTTGTTCTAGGTCGGATTTGACTGTGTATGCTGTTAGGGCGAAGTTTGTTGTTACCATTACTGGGCTGTTTTGGTCTGGTGTGCCTATTGCCATGACTTCGGATTTGACTGCGGGGTGTACTCTGGGGTCTGCGTAGAGGTTATTTTTGAGTATTACTAGTGGTAGGAATGTCCAGAGTTCTGTTGAGTGGATGATTAGTAGGTCGGCGTATCGGGCTGTTAGTACTGCGGATAAGATGGTTTCTTGGAAAGCAGTTGCCAGTCTTTCGCCTTCGGAGACTCCTTCTTTGCCTATCCAGATTGTGGCGGGAACCCCGATTAGAGGCCATCCCACAGTTTTGTCATCCGTTTCTATTGCGGCTCTTCGTAGCATTGTGAAGCTGTTTACGGTGTCGGAGAGTAATCCTTCTCCCCAGAAGGTTCCTGGGTCGAGGGCTAGTTCTTCTACTCCTGCTTCGTGCAGTGATTTCGCTAAAGTTTTTAGTTGGTCCAAGTCTCCTGGTGCCGCTACTATCACTGGGAGTTTTTCGCTTCTTGCGATTTCTCCGACTTCTTTCCAGTTGTCTTTTGTAGCTGCGTATAGTAGTGGTTTTTTTCCCGCAGCGGCTTTTATTCCTGCTTTTAAACACGCGGGGTCTAGTGAGCAGAGGATTAGTGGCCAATTAGTGTTCTTAATGACTGCTTTCACGGTGTTTGCGAATTTGTTGGGGTTTCCTGATACGCATTTGATTGCGATTGCATCGAGCATAAGGGTTTGCCCGATATAGAAGGTTCCCCAGTGTGTGATGAGGTCTACTCGTTGTGTTAGTTCTTTTTCGTCCATTTCGTCGTGGACATCTATTGCTAGTACTGTGGGGTTGAACCATGTGAGTTCGTGGCGGCGCATAACTTCTTTTCCGCCGATTATTTTCGTATGTTCTCCTTCTCCGAATTTAACGGTCCTAACGGGAGGGGTTAATATTTCTTTGAGCTTTTCGTAGTTTTGCTTGTATTTGGGTTCCAGTATTGGTTTGCAGGCTTCTATTTCTGCTTCGTGGTTTATGAGTAGGTAGACGAAGGCCATACAGGTATCTTCCTTACATTCTTTGCAGTTGGTTTTGGGTAGTAGGTTGTAAATGTCTAGGGGTTTTAGTCGTGACATGTTTTTTCGCCTCTTATACTTTGGTGGTTACCCAGTTTAGGAGTGGACTGGGTTTGTCTTTCTTTTTGGAGGTTAGGTATTCGACGACTGTTTTGAATATTTTTACGCTGGCGGGGTGTAGCATCATGAAGATGTCGCAGCCGTTTAGTGCTAGTGATAGTCCGGTGGTTGCTTCCCATAGTGGTCCTCGGAAGTTGATTGTTCCCCATTCGGATCCTTTCTTTTTGTCGCTCATGTAGGCTTCTCTTGCACCCCAGGCGTTGGTGGTTCCTGAGGATAGTGGCATTTGTAGGTCTTTTTCGCCTTTTAGTGCGGACATTCTGATTCTTTCGAAGATGCTGAAGGAGTATTGGAGACCGTAGCCTAGTGCGGCTGTGGTTGCGTCCTGTACTATGTGGTCTTTGGGTAGGCCTGCGTCGAGGAGTAGTTGGTTCATTTTCTTTTGGTTGTTTACGTCTAGCTGTGTCCAGGAGAGTACGTTGTGGTTGTATTTTTTGGCGGCTTCGACTATTCTTTTCCAGTCGAGGTTGTCGGAGGCGGAGTTTAGCATGAGTCTTTCGTTCTGCGCTGCTGCTGCGGCTGCTTCGAGGACTTCGGGGTCCTTTTCTGGGTTTCCGGATCCTCCTATGAGGAGTGGTGTGTCTATTGCTTGTAGTACGTCTTCTATGGTTTTTGCGGCTTGTTTTGCGGGGGTGTTTTTGATGTAGGGGTCTGTGCTGACTAGGTGCACGGTTACTAGGTCTGCGCCGTATTCTTTGAGGGATTTTTTAGCCCACTCCGCCGGGTCGTCCATTACTTCGTCGAAGTGGTCTTTGATTGGTTTGGGTAGGGGCATTCTCGTATCGAAAACGTCGAAAGTGACTAGGGGTCTGTTGGGGTTATCGTATTCAAAACGGTAGAATGGTGGAACCTTTTCTCCACCAATTTTACGGATCTGTTTTCGGGTGCCTCCTTCGGCTCGGGTTTGACCGAATTGCACTTCTACTATTTGACCGGGATATTCTTGTATAGGGGGCTTGAATTTTTCTTCTAGGAGCTGGAAGGGTTTTACTGCTGTGGGTATGACCCCAGGGGCTAAGGCTCTTGGAGCCATAGCAGCTAATCCTGCGGCCATTTTTAGTACCAGTTCATCCGCCTCTAGGCTGACATCTTGCAGTTCTAACTCGCCGAATTTTTCCAGTATTGATAGTATATCTTTGCCGAGTTTTGTTACATCGTTGCTGGGCATTTATATTCCCTTCATTTATTTACTCTTTTTTTCTTCTCTTCTGATTATTAGTTTTTCAGCTTTAATTTTCACGTTTTTGAAGATTAATTGGAAGCCTTCACCGACGCCTGGAATTAATCCGGGCGCTGCTGCCATTGTTACCTGGGGTAGGGCGTACTCGGTGGGAACGCCTTCCTCTGCGGGTGTTTTTTCAGCAACTGCAACCTCTGCTGGCCATCGTTGAACTACGGGGTGTCCCTTCTCTTTTAGGAATGCTTTTAGTTCCGTTGTGTTGGTTGCGTCTTTTTCGGTGGCGATTTTGTCTCTTAGTTCTTCGGGGATAGAGTCTAGGATTTTTTCTTTTACGTTAGAGGGTAACCATACTACTCTGTTCAATCCTTCGTCAGCCTGCAAAAATTTCGGGCTTCGCATGTATTCTATTGCGATGCCGTTGAATCCTTCGACCTGTTTGCCTCCTCCGGTCTGGTTAGCCATGGTTGAAAACGCTAAGCCGTTAACCGCGGTGCCTTCGAAACCTCTGTCCACAACTCCCACTCCGTCCACCTCAGGTATGTAGAAAGCTATGGCCTCAAAGCAGCCGCAGCTGGTGTGCGGATGACCAAACATACTGTACATCCAAACTCTCTCAACTTCGCCGAGTGACTTTTGCTTTGCTGCTTCGTTTGCACCCGAATATTCTCCATGAATCTCGTCGAGTAATTCACCTTTGGGAATCATGAAGTTTGGTCCCTTCGGGTCAACGCGTGCGGCGGCTCGGGCGTCGAACCAGTTTATGGCACCACACAGGGAGACTCTGTTAGGGGATATGATGCATAAGTGGCTTGGTGCAAAGCTTTGGCATAGAACGCATCCGTAGAATTCTTCAACGTCTTCGTCTTTCATTCCTCTGACTCTGGCGTCTCTTGCCTCGTAGATTTGTAGTGCTTTCTTATGCCAACTTTCAATCTTTGCTGGGTCAGTAATGAATGTTATTTGTATCTTTTCTATGATTGGGAACTCGGATTTGAAGAGTCTGGCTAGAACCTTCCCCAAGAAGTCAAGTGAGTTGAAACCTTTCTTGAAGGAACTCTTGCTTAGTCTTAACCAGATGTCGTAGCGCTGGTTTAGGTGCATGAATCCTTCAACATAGTTGGTGAATTCGTGTATTCGTCTCTCAAGTACTGCCTCAAGGTCCTTTTCAATCTGCTTGCCTGCAGCTTCTACCAGTATGCCAAGGGGGTATGACTTGCCTTCCTCTAAGTCCTTTAAGTCCGGTCCCTGTATGATGACTTTTCCGTCTTGAATTTCTTTCATTTCTCGTGCCTGTACCAGTTCGAATTTCTTTTCTATGTTCGGTCCGCCGAATTCGAATTGCATGTCTTTTCCACGGATTCGCTCGCCTTCGTATACTACTCCTACGTCCACAGGTATGTCCTCAAACATGCTCATTCGTATATCCTCCTTTTTTCATTAATCATAATTTTTCGCAAAAAAATTATGCTTTTAATTCAGATACTAAATCATCTAACTCTTTTTTCCATTCTCCTTTCTTTATGTTGCTGAAGCTAAAACTGGCGTTAGGTTGGTACTCTCTATCCAGACTGATTGTCAAAATGTCTGGAGCAAAATGTTTTAGGGTAGATAGGGATTGGCTCTGAACGTAGTATATTCCTCCTAAGTAGGCTACACAATCGTATGGTCCTTTTCCATCCAATCCTTTCCATTCTGGGTCTCTTAGTCTGTTTGTTATATCAACCAATTGCAAATCTACTGCTTTCTTGAATCCCGCATCTCGAAGATCTTTAATCATGTTTGCTGTCGCAACTACAGGGATTCCAGCTTTGCCAATTTCAACTGCGTAATCGATTAGCCTTTTACCGTCCAATTCTCTTGTTGCATGAGCACTAACTATCAACAGGCATCTCTTCTTTTTCATCATCTTAGCAGCAGCCTTTCCACCAACCAGAACGCTAGCGTTTTTTGATCCACCATAATTAGCAGTCTGCCAAGGGGTCGGTGCTTTAGCAGCCATCACAATCTCCTCCATTACTTTACTTTTTTGACTTTTACGAATCTTTCGTACAGTGTAGGGTCTGGTATCTCGCTGGGCTTCCAGTTCCTGTCCTTGAGCACTCTTACGAGGTCCTCCTTGAATGTTACCGGTATGTCGCCTTCAACCCTAATGTACTTGTGAATGTCGTCAGGGAAGTCCTTACCGTACTTCCTGCGGTACAGGTCGATCCAGTGGCTGAGCTTAATCGCCCTACCCTTAAAGTTGTCGCTGGGCCTCAAGCACAGCTTTGCGGTCTCCACAATACATTCGTCCATGTTCTCAGCAGTTACTATCAGGTGCTCTGGACAAGGTCCACCATATACCTTATCACCGGTCCTTGCATTGTACACGTACCAATCCTCATCTTTGTCGCTCCGGCCAAGATACATTCTTCGGTACTTGGATCCGTGTGGTCCCACAATTACCGGTATGCCGTACATATTGACTCCAGTTGCTATGGAAGCTGCCTTCTGACTGTAGGCACCCCAAGCCACACCACAGGCACCCACCCGGTTAAGAACGTAGTCTGCAATCTCCTCAAAATTCGCCCTGAGAGGTCTCCTAGCAAATATGTTTGCAATCTTTATTGCAGCCCCTACTATGTGACTGTTAGCTACACAGGAACCAACGTTCACAAGACATCCGGCGTCAAATTCACCTGGATATTTCTCGTAAAGTGTGAGCCCTTCTTCGTCCTTGTACCGGGCTATGTCCATGGCTGAGCAGCCGCTGACCACTACTATGTACCTTCTCTTGAGAAACTCCTCAGCCATCAAAGCTACCTCTTTAGGCCCATTGGGGTAGTTCGCACAGCCCACGTAAGCTATAACGCCGGGGATTTCGCCCAACACTATGGGAGCTCCCACATTTCGGATCTCAGTGTCCTTAATCGGACCGCGTCCAACCCTTACCTTATAAACGTCCCCCTTGATCGCTTTCTGAGCCGCCGAATCAATCATTTCTTTGACAGGTACACCTTTCTTACAAACGACATTGCATCTGCCGCACCCCACACAGTCCTCGTACAGGGTCTCAAGCTGGGTCAGGTCTCCCTCAGCAGCAGCCCTCACCGCCTCTGTGGTGGGCGAGTCATTCGGGCAGGCTCTCTCACAATCGTAACACTCGGTACATAATTTGGCGTATTCTACAACTTGGTCCTCGCTGGGAACATTCTTAAACTTCTTTCTCATGGGGAATAATTTCATGGCGGTTCTCACAGCGACTTCGCCAGCCTTATTACCGTCAAGTATGAGCGCCCCGTTCGCCTCACCAGCTGTGGCGTACTTGACCAAGTCGTCAACAATGGCCTGAACTAGATCGAAGGTTCTGTCTTTTAATCCTAGGCAGTTCTTCTCGTTTGTAGCTATGAACGCCGACTTGACCTTAGCCGCCTCTTCGAGGATATCCGTTCGGACGCACTGTTCGTCTACCATCACGACATCTGGGATGCCGGACCTGACGAAAGTTAACTGGCGTGCCATTGAGCCAACAACCTTATACCTAGCATTATATCGGGTTATATCTAGGGCGGTGCAGCATATTCCAGCCAGCTCCAAGTTTTCTTCTAGGTTGTGTTCATGCATGTAGTCCATGACACCAACGCTGGGGATGACGTTGTGACCTATTACTAGGATCATTGGCTTTTCGGTACTCATGCAACCCAGGCCGATATCCACCAGAGGCACGTCGCCTTCACCCTTCGGGAAGTTCAGCGCTGTTATCTGGAGTATGTCGGCTGCTTCCATTCCCACGAAGTCCATCAGACCAATGTGCATAGCCTTAGCCTCAAAGTCAATGTAACTCCCCTCCTGTCCGGTGTGGCAAGCGGCAACTCCCTGTACTATCTGGTTTTCAACGTAATCCATAACCTCTTCCAAGTCGCCCAATTTCTGGGGCCTTATGCCGAGTATGTTCCGGATTATAGGAGCCTCAACGGCGATATCGTTACCAAGGTCGAGGGGGTGGTCTGGGCCGACTCTTTTTATTAGGTCGTGTAGCATGTGCCTTGCGTGTCCAGCGTGCGCCGATGCACCTATGGTGCATGCCAAGAGAATTATTCTGCCTTGGGTGTCTTCGATGTCGATTCCGCATGCGCCACGCTTACCCGCTGTTAGGTCACAGTGACCATATGTGCAGAGGCAGCAGCGGTCACAGAATGGAGAGTAAAAGGGGCGATACCTCTTAAGAAGCCTATCTACCGACCAGGATCTAAGCTGAGTCAGAGTGGGTTTGGGTGTGGGTCCCATAGGTTCCCACGGTTCTTCTTCAACTATGACTTTTCCTATCTGCACCTCTAGTTTTTTGAATGATGCTAGAGGTGTCTTAAGCTCGTCTGCTTTCAAATATCCAGAGGGTTTAGCCATTATTATTTCCTCCATAAACTTGCGCAGTATAATCATGTTGAATCCGACTAACGACTGATTTTTTGGGTTTTAAACTTTATGGAAGAATTCAGAGACTGAAAAGATACTTGTTAATTCTGATAAAGATAGCAGTTATTAGCTAGAAGAAAAAGGCTCAAACTTGGCTATTTAAATATGGGAAACAGCTTCAGCAGCTTCATGAACTTAAGGGAATGCTGACACTCTTTGTTAATCTCCGTAGCTTAATAATCTCAAACCCTTAAAGGGTAGGAAAATGCAAGCGGTCTGCATAATTAGAAAAGTGTAGAGGGATTGTTGTGGGGGTTACTGTACAAACATATTTTAAAAAAATAGTTCCATTTTTAAAAAGTTAATTATTAAGTTTTTTAGAAAGAGGCATGAATTACCAGTAACTGGTAAGGAGAATTAAAAAAAGTAAGAAAGGGGGTCGGTTTTCTAGACGATTTCCTTCAGGTAGATGAAATGTTTTCCGAGTTCTCCGCCATAGTTTCCAGCGGTGATCTTTTTCACGCCAGGCATTTTTTTGACTGTTTTTATTCCAGCGGACATCGCTTGTTTTACAAGGTCTAGTGTCAATCCGTTGATTACCAGTTCGTAAACAGCGTTTACATTGTCTGGTAATTCTGAGTCTTCTATCTGACCTTTTAGTGTCGGGCAGTATTTTTGGTTTGTTGTAGCGTGCATAAACTTGTATTTGAGCGATCCGACTTTGCTTCCGCTTCTACATATGCCCCCTGGAAAGGGTAGGATCACTTTGTCTATTTTTTGTATTGCTTCAACTGCGGCTTCTGCGGCAGCCAGTCCCTTTTCTTCGGTTTCTGCTAGTATGAAGAAGTTTCCTCCGGCTACTCCTTTTTTAGCGCCGAAGTTGTTATCTATAATAAATTCTCCTTCCATTACTGGTATCTTGTAGACCTCTTTACCTGCAACTTCACCCTTTTTCTGGAATCCGTCGCCAAAGTATTTCATTTTGTTCCCGGTGTCAAAAGTCAACTCAGGCTCCTCGCCTAGGGCGTCAAAAACCGCGGTTGTGGGGCAGGTGAGTATGCACTGTCCTATTCGATCTATAAGCACTTTCTCAAGATTATTTTTTGAAGCGGCGAACATTACAATTATTCCAGGACGCTTATCTGGTGTTTCGCTTGCGGGTACCTCTTTGTCGATACCAGCCTCACAGGGGCAGCCTATCGCTGAGGTTGCAAATCCGGTGACAACATTAGCAGCTATTCTCGCCCATTTCTCATTTTTTGCGGTTATTAGGATTCTACTCATCCAGAGATTGAAACCTTCCGCAAAGGTGTCAACAACTTCCGCCAAAACTCATAACCTCCACGTGTCTATCTATCTTAACTTCTCAAGTTAGTTATTAGACATTTATGTCTTTTTCCGAAATTAATATTACATTCAATTTTAATATTATTGAATCATTATAGTTTTTAAGTTCTTTGGAGGAAGTTGAACTAAATTCATTAAAAATAGTACACTTCAAAAAATGAGAATTCAAAGAGTTTGAGGGTGTATAATATTTTTATAGGTGTTCATCCGAAAGGCTGTATATGATTGTAATTTGAAAAGATGGTGATGTTATGGATGTTGTCAAAATAGGTTTTGTGAAGCTAGGAAACATCGGTTCTGCTCCACTGCTGGAGCTTCTTTTAGACGAGAGAGCTGATAGAAATGATATCGATGTCCGGGTGGTGAGTTCTGGAGCAAAACTCAACCCGGAACAGGCTGAGGAGGCTGCTAAGAAGATTCTTGATTTTGAGCCGAACCTGGTTATCACAGTGAGTCCAAATGCGGCTTTACCCGGTCCTGGAAAGGTTCGAGAAATAATGGCTGATGCGGGAATTCCTTTGATAGTGGTTTCGGATGCCCCGGGAAAAAAGAGTAAGGAAGATGTTGAAGCAAAAAACCAAGGTTACATAATTGTGAACGCTGATTCAATGATAGGCGCCCGAAGAGAATTCTTAGACCCAACTGAGATGGCTCTCTTTAATGCAGACGTTATCCGAGTTCTAGCCGCTACTGGTGCGTTCTCTGTAATATATCAGGAGATAGACTCGGTTATTGAACAGATAAAGAAGGGAGAGAAACCAGAACTCCCCAGAGTGGTGATTAATAAAGAGACAGCAGTAGACGCAATGAACTTTAGGAATCCCTACGCTCAGGCAAAAGCTTTGGCCGCTTATGAGATTGCTTGTAAAGTTGCCGACCTGAATGTTGAAGGCTGCTTCAAAATACAGGAAGCGGAAAAGTACATCCCAATCATTGCCGGTGCACATGAAATGATGAGAGTGGCCGCAAAATTAGCGGATGAGGCGCGAGAACTAGAGAAAACCGGAGATACGGTGCTGAGACAACCTCACAAAAAATCAGGCGAAATCGTAAAGAAGACCGCTCTAGCTGAAAAGCCTGCTTAATTCTCCCTTCTCTATTTTTTTAATTAAAAAACCCGGGAAATTCATCGAAAAAGTATTTTTTTAAGAGATTTCTGATATTTTGATATTTTTCCAGAAGTTTATGGAGTTTCTTTCTGCTTTTCCTAGTTTTCCGAATATGAATATACTTAAAAAGGCATAGTAATATGATTTAAATATTATTAAAAGGAATAAAAATGAGTTCTATACATCGAGAACTCCGTTCATTAAAAAGCAATAAAAACAAACTCTACTTAAATTGAACAGAAACTTGGAAAAAAGGTTTACAAAAAATTGATAAAGGGGTATAAAATAGGGGTGAAACCTAAACCAAAATTTAAAAAATTGAACGACTTAAGAAAAACATTAATTAAGTTCATTGAGTTTAAGTTTTGAAAGGTGTTGGAAATGAATCTAGAAGTAAGCAAAGCACAGGGTTTACCCCCCTCTCATCTACCAATGGAAATGGTTGAACGCAAGGGAAAAGGACACCCAGACTCCATCTGTGACAAAGCCTCGGAAGAACTAAGCATATCACTCAGCGAGTATTACCTCGAAAACTTTGGACGTGTACTCCACCACAATGTTGACAAATGCGTACTGGTCGGTGGGCAGTCTAACGCCAGACTGGGTGGCGGGGATATTCTTGAACCAATATACCTACTCTTAGTAGGTAGAGCAACAGTGCAGGTAGGTAACGACGCTTCGAAAAAGGTTCCCGTAGGAAAATTCGCCATAGGACATACTAAAGAGTGGATAGCTGAAACGCTCCCACACCTTGATGTCAACTGCGACTTAATTGTGGATTATAAAATTAAACCAGGCAGCGTTGACCTGGTGGGAAACTTTGATCAGGCGCCCGAAATCCCCAGAGCAAATGACACAAGTTTCGGTGTTTCCTTCGCACCATTCACAGAACTCGAGACGCTTGTATACCAGACAGAAAAAACTCTGAACTCACCAGAGTGCAAGCAAAAGTGCCCTGCCATCGGTGAAGACATAAAAGTTATGGGTGTAAGACGCAATAACACAATCAACCTAACAGTAGCAACCGCAATAATATCCAGTGAAACCCCGGACAAAGACAGTTACATTAGTGTAAAAGACGAAATCAAAGAATGGGCATTAAACCTGGCTTCAAAAATCACAGATATGGATGTAAACGTATACGTAAACACAGCGGACGTAATTAAAAATGATTTAATGTACCTCACCGTGACGGGTACTTCAGCTGAACATGGTGACGATGGACAAGTTGGTAGAGGTAATCGTGCCAACGGTTTGATTACTCCTTACAGACCTATGACTCTAGAGGCGACAGCAGGAAAGAACCCAGTGACACACGTTGGGAAAACGTACAATACCGCTGCTCGGAGAATTGCGGATACTATAGTGAAGGAAGAACCAAAAGTGGAAAACGTGTCAGTGTACATAGTAAGTCAGATAGGCGCTCCGATAACTGAACCCCAAGGAATCAACCTAGAGCTAAACATGGAAGGATCGATAAATACTGTTAAAGACACGGCAGAGGCTGTCGCTGAGCAAGTAATGCAAGATATGCCAAACATCTGGAAAGGATTCATGCACAGAGAATACGAATTATTCTAAACCCAATACAATTTCATTTTTATCTATTCTAGCAAGAAGACTCCATGCCATATGCCATGCCGCAAATAACAGTATACGAAAAAGGGAATATCTAAAAGCTTTTCAACGGCAAAAGGATATCCTACTTGTTGGGGTTTACTGAAATCTCTCCTCTGTCGAAAGCGATGGCGCTTTGATAGTTGATCAAGATATGTTATTAATTGATTGGTCATGAAGTCGTCGGCTACTTTCAATAGTTGAAAACAATAATTTTAAATAGAAGCGATTCACCAACCAAAGATAGGTGATAGAGCTAAGTAGCGCAGCAGTTGGGAGGGTTATTAATATTGAAGAGTTACTATAGAGAGAGTGTTTGGATTAGCAAGTGGGTTTGGATCTTGTTTATTGGAATAATTGTGTTCCTCTCGTCTGTTCTCGTCGTTCAATCCATTTTTGGATTGCCAGCAGGCTGGACGCCAGCGCCTACCTACCTATTGCTCACTTTAATTGTAGCCTTTAGTCTCATCATCTTGAACTTTGGAAAATTAAACATAAAAGTGAATTCTGAAAATATTGAGGTCAGATATGGAATAATAAAAAAGAAAATTTCCTTGAATGAAGTCGTATCTTGCGAGCCGACAATGGCAAAGGGAAGAGTGTACGGTGGCGTTGGAATAAGACTTGGAGTCGACGGATCGCTTGCTTACACAACATCTTTTGGGAATGCTGTAAAAATTATGAGAAGGAATGGTATGCCGTTCATTTTCTCAACCAAAAATCCAGAAAAACTTTCAAAGATTATAAATGAAATTTCTAAATCTTAGGGAAGAGCGTGCACGAAATCCTGAACCTGAGAGACTTTGGACAATTCTATCATACAACCGGCTCAGAATAGTACCCCCCACGAAAACGTATATGAACCCCCACAAAAATGAACGATACGGATGTGATCATCAGCACGCGCTAAAACCGGCACTCTACAACATCTGGGACAAAATCCTCTAATGTTGCTAAATCAGTTCTCATACCCGGCCTTCGGAACACCAGAAACACCTATCCATATTTTAATCAGTCCAGTTTTTTCAGACAAACAATCCAAGCAGACAAAAAATAATACTCTCAAGTCGTAATCTCATTTTTATTACAAAAAGAAAAAAAGTCTAAATTTTCAGAGTCCTATTGAGCTTTTGAGCAAGGGAATATCGATTTTGCCTGCAATGTGGGATTTGCCTGTCCTGATGTTGTTCACCAAGACGCTCGCTGGTGCGAAGATTCCTGGATCAATCTTGTAGAAGTCGAATTTTGCCTCTTTGAAGGTTTGATAGAAGGGTTTCCCGTAACTCTTTGAAACGCTGGACGGGGTTTTCTTCACAATTTCCTCAAGCGCTTTATCGTCGTCCGAGTCTACGAATAGAGTTACGTGCCCCGCAGCTATTATCTGGTCGTTGGTTCTTCCCATGGCCTTTGTGCTGTCAGGATGAATGGGCGCTACAGGCGCACTTCCATTCGCGTATATGATTTTCTTGGGATCTAAACCCGACTCCGATATTTTGTGTATTCCTGTTTCGACCACTCTTCCAGAGATTTGGATTGACCCAACCATACTGCTTGTAGGAGCAATCACCAAGTATACCTGACTAGGTTCAACTTTGCACCCTTCAGCAATCACTTCCACAATTTCGTCGTTGGGCATTTTGTCTGCTTCAAGAAACAGTACCGCAACGTCCGACTCGTCTTGGTAATCTATTTCCTCGTATATTTTCTTGGGCTTTAATGATAGAGCTCTCGCTGGCCCTGAACCCATTCCGAAAAATTTCTCTGCTTTGTCGGTGATTCTCCAACCAGCAAACTGGGATCCGAGTGTAGATATGGGAGGATAGTTTGTTGAAACCATCACAGACGGAAGAAGGACGTCACCGTACTGAGCGGTAATAACCTTAGCTTTTCCCAAACCTCCCAGACACACCTTCGTGGCCAACTCTCCCGCAGTGATACTTCCCTTGGCATTAACTCCAGCATCAATTACATGTGCACCGTTCCCGGTTTCGGTCACTTCAACTTGGAACAATTGAGAGTTTTCTATCATTCTGTCTACCTGTAACTTGGCTTGCCGATTCACACTGATAACCAATTTACCACCCCTCATATTCTTCCATTTTTAGATTGCAAGATTGGGGTTGCTCTTCTTAGAAACGTAAATTGATCCTTTACCTTCTTCCGCAAGGTCACCAGAGAACCTCAGGAAAGGCCCTTTAACCTTCTCACCGTCTAGCTCTATTTCAGGAACCTCTTCCTCGAATTTGAACGTAGGCAGTATCTCAGACAATTTCCCAAGCACGACGATCTTTCCCTTAGTCATCTCTCCACCGGCTCGCTCCTGAGCATTACCATAGATTACTAGGGATCCACCTGACATGTGAAGACCTGCAAAGGCACCAATATTTCCTTTTACTATTACTTTTCCATCAGTCATACGTGACGCTACTTCGCTTCCCGCGTTACCATCAACTATTATAGTTCCCTGAACCCCCTTCTCAAGCCGGGTCATTCCCTCGTAAGACCCACGATAAGCCGCGCCCAGATAATTCCCTGCATTACCCTTAATGTGTATCTCTCCAGCCTGCATCTCAGCTCCAGCCCAGTGATCCGCGTCCTTTTCCACCGTGATTTTACCGCCCTTCATCATTGCACCCACATGCATACCAACTTTACCCTTGATGATAATTTCTCCTGCGGACATGCTCTGCCCTATTCGTTTCGTGGTCGGTACATCCCCATTAATTACTATTGACATTTCTCCAGCAGACGCAGCGGTTTCACCAGCAATCTTGAATAATTCTCCCAGTTTCTTCTTGCGGTTACCTCTCCAAACCTCAAGTTTTTTGATTTCCTCAACGGTTTTACCTGCAAAATTATCAGGGTTTATAACCTCAGCTTCAATTGGAATTTTAGTTTGTTCTAGAGGAGTCAACTCAATTGTTGCCATCCACACCACCTCATCTTAGTTAGATTCACCCACTGTTATCGCCATAGACTTGGGCAAATATTCCGTCTGAACTGGATAGTTCCTTAGAGTTACACTATACTGGTAAGTAAACCTGTATTTTATGTCTTCAAGGATAGATTCTTCCTGTTCCTTGGGCAATTGAACATCAACCCATAAGGTTTTACCGAAGGGTGAAGAAACCACCTTGCCATCCTTAACTACAATTACTCCATCTTTTACCGTGTAAGCCGCGTTTCCAAGAGCCTTCTCTAATTTTTTGAAGTCTGTTGAGGGATTCATCTTTTCAGGGTTGAAGTTGTAGATTGCAACATCCCCATCTGCACCAATACCAAGATGACCCTTATCCTTCAAACTCAGAAGCTTTGCAATCCCAGCCCTTGAAACTACAGCAAGCTCACCGAAAGTGTATTCCCTATCAAAATCAGGTAGTTTAGTTTTCTGAGACGCGTTGCTGTGAACTTTTTCAAGCATTTCTTTACGCGCATTCTTGCTCATAATCCAGGTGAAGAATGTCGGATACTTGAAGAAAGGCCCACCATTCGGATGATCAGTAGTAGTACAAATCTTCCAAGGATCCGTAATACCCAACAGGAGTTCCAGCCCTATCGCCCACTGAACAGCATTAACCGGATTCTTACGTCTAAACTCGTATGGCACAACCCCAGCGCTGGTTTCCAATTCCACATCAGCGTTTGTCCACTTCTGATGATTGATCCCATGCAGAGCAAACTCCCACGGCGCATCTGCCGTCATCGTGGTTGTATCTCCGAAGAGGACTTGGCCTGTGTCTATTGAGATGTGGTCGTGTGTGTTTATGTATTCTATTATTGGTTCTGCTCCTGATGCGAATGTGTTCCAGTCCTGTCCGGCGTATGCGTTGAATTGGCAGTGTGTGAAGTGCATTACGCTTTTTCTTCCTGTTGCTGCGTTTATTTTTCTCATGGTTTCGAATGTTTCGAGTGTTATTTCGTAGTTTCCGGGGTGTCCCAGGTTGTTGCCGTGTACGTGTATGGTGTGTGGTAGTCCTAGTTTTTCGTTTGCGTAGGCGAGTCCTTCTAGTATGTTTCTTGGTGAGAGTTCGAAGTATGTTACGGGGTCGTCTAGGCTGTTTACGTTTTTGCCCCATCCCCAGTTTTCGTTGCCGCCGGGGTTAACTATTTTCACGGCGAATCCTTTTGCGGCTCTTAGTAACCAGGCTACGAAGGCGACTAATTTGTCGGGTTCATGGTTGGCTATGTAGTCGAATACGAACCAGTTGTTTCCAAAAAGTGGAAAGCAAGCTTTATCAATTATTGGAATGTCGTTAAGTTCTTCATGTGTGTGTCGTGCTTTGAGGGGTGGCACTGCGGGTTCGATAGCAGTTGTGTAGCCCATAGCAGCATACCTGTAACCGGTTACAAAGGTGGTTGGAACCGAGTAACCTGTTCCAGATCTCAATCCCGGAGCTTTGGGTACCACGTCTTTTCTGTGGTCTTCGGGTCTTAGGTAGCGTCCAGTGTCTACTTTGGCTCCCGCAATATGTGTGTGGATATCCACTCCGCCGGGCATTACAACCATACCAGCGGCGTCTATAACTTGGGCTTTTTTTGAAAGTTTGCTTGCCTCTACCACTTTTCCGTCCTTGATTGCAATATCTATTTTTTCACCGTCAATATTGTTAGTGGGATCATAAACATAACCGTTTTTTATCAGAAGTTCAGCCATCAAGCGTCCCTCAGATATTTTATTCGCATTCACACGATATTCGAGTTATTATTTATCTTTTTTGTTGTTCTTTCCGTTTATACTCTTCGTATAATTCAGGAAATTACACATTTAAACCCATTTTTCGCACATTTGTGAGTTCTATGGTGGTATTCGGGGCTTTTTCAACTGTTGAACGCTCCATTTTGAAAACTGTGTTGAATATATTTGAGAAACATGCCCAAGCATCACTCTCTACAATGAGAAGGACTCAACATTGCAAAGAACTTCGCAGAATCCGCGAGAAATGGGTTAAAAATAAAACATAATTTCGGACAATTCGCTCTAAAGTTATTTATCATTTTGATGAATAAGAAATAAAATTGTAGTTTCCGGCTATTTGAAAGTCTATTAAAACCAAGAAAAATTGCGGTGGCCGGTGCTTCTAATATATTAAAAATTGGAGACGCTACTCTGGCTGCGATTCTTTCTGAGGGGTTCGCGAGGAAACAAAAAACCCTATAAGACTGGGATAACTCTCCTAATACTGTACATTTCATTTCTTGATAAGTGAGCTGGTGAGGAAGTATGGTTGACATCCATGAAGTTAAAGTTGGAACCCTAGCTCCACATTTGTTTCCTTTCGATCAATCTGTTCAGAGTGTAAAAGGAATAGAAGGAGCAGGTTATGATTCAATGTGGTACGTTGATCACCTTATGGGGTTGTTTCCTGAGGCGATTTGGACTCCTGACATAACGCCGTTAGCGAGGTTTGTTAATTCTCCTCATACTTATCCCGACCCGTTTACTTTAATGGCTGCCCATGCGACTCAAACGAACAAGATACTCTTAGGAGTCAGCGTCACCGAAACAATAAGGAGACACCCAGCTATACTAGCTCAGACAGCTTTAACCCTAGACCATATAAGCAAGGGAAGAACTATAATCGGTGTCGGTGCAGGTGAAATTGAGAATATTGAACCATATGGCTTGGATTTTAGCAAAACTTTCTCAAGGTTGGAGGAGAACTTGAGAATTATTCGTCTACTTTGGTCTGATCAGTTAAAGAAGAAAACCTTTCAGGGAAAATTCACGTCCCTCAAAGATGCTGTTCTGGCCCTTGAACCATACAAGAAAGGCAAGTACCCACCAATTTGGCTTGGAGCAATGCGTCCCAAGATGTTGAGGCTAACTGGTGAACTGGCGGATGGATGGATACCTGCAAGTCTTAACCTACCTAGACTTGACGAGACGTATAAGAAGAACGTGAATACCATTAGAGAATCAGCTAAGAAAGCTGGCCGAGATCCTGATTCTCTAACAGCATCTCTTTACGCGTTTGTTTTTGCGGCTAAGACGCATGAAGAGTGCCATGAAATGTTCAAGAAGCCTATGGCTAAAGCTTGGGCGTTAGCCACATCCCAAGAAGTATTCGATGTTGCAAAGATCAAACACCCGTTATCCACCCCAAATAGGAAGTTCAGCGTTTTGACTCAATATATTCCAACAAGGTATTCCCGGGCGCAGATCCTTGAAGCGATAAACAAAGTTCCTGAAGAAGTCCTTGAGTATTGTCCAATACACGGTACGAGGGACGAAATCATTGAGAAAGTGGAGAAACTAGCTAGAGCAGGGTTACAACACATCATTATGTGCGATATGACGGCTTTTGCAGATCCAACAAAAATCATAGAATCAGCTGAAATATTAGGAAATGTTCTCAAATACATCAAAGGGCATTAACACAAAGCCTAAGGAGAAAAATCAGCCCAGAACAATCGGGAAGCAGCTTCCTACCCAAGTTTCCTCAGCGTTGCCCTGATAAGCCCCATCGTTCCAGTTATCATAACATCCCCAGCTGGTGAGGCAAATTGAATCGGTAGGTTCACATATTTGCAATAGACCTGTTCAGACCTGTTACGGTGAATATTTCATGCCTCTCGCAGAAAACTTCTACCCCTCATTATTCTTTTCTAGGTAAAAAGCACCACCTCTCCATCGTTAAATCGGGTGAAGTCTACCCTGTGAATCCAAATGAGGATGAAGTGGGTAGATATACGAACCCAGAAAGACCGAGAATTATACCAATTGCCTAAACTAACACCATATTCTGGTCTCCTGCTGCTTCTGCTAACGCTCTCTTTACCCACTCCCAGCCCACTAACCGCTTCACCCGCTCCTTATCCGACGCCAGCTCTTGCAAAAAGGCTTCCGCTGCCGCTACCTTCGCCTCTATGCTTCTATACACCTCTCCCTCTATCACTCGGCGGACCTCCTCAAAGACCCGCTCAGCGATGTCCAATTCTGGCGAGTATGGTGGTAGAAACACCTGCTTAACCGAAAACTCCTGCACCATTTTCGCCCGGTGGCCTGGAGCGTTATCCCAAACCAGCGCCTCTATCCCAGCGGTCTCCCAGACGGTCATGGCGGCTGTCACCTGCTCCTTCTTCACGCTCTCCAACCAACACCAGTACAGCTCCCCAGAGGGGGTTATGCTCAGCGAGAGATACCTCCACTGGTACTCCCTCTCCACCGCCTGTTTCACCTTCACCCCTCTTGGTGCCCAAACCCTCCGCACCTGCCCCTGGAGTCCCACCCGCATCTCGTCGTTCCAAGCCACCCTCAGGACCTCTCTTACTCTAAGGGCTCTTATAGCGTCTGTAAGTCCCTTTTTTTCCATTCCTCCTGCCGTTGGGGGTCGGCTTTGCAGTACCTCCGAATTGTTAACTTGATTTTTATTTGGTTTTAGTTTAGTTTATGCTATAGAAAAGAATTTAGATTCTGGGAAAGAAAACATTCGCGGAGGTGACAAAAAGTGGTCAATAAGATGGGCGGGACCACTCTGAGCAACCCCGCCCCAATAGCAGGTTCTCCCTTCGTGAAGCAAATTCCAGGGAGACCCAATAAAATGTTGTTGATGAAGCTTTTTAAGTTTGATGTCTTGAGCCAGAACCCTCTGGGAATGGTGCTGTCCAACGTGAAGTACTCAGAATACTGGTTCCTGCTCATCCCCTTCCTGGCGGGCATGCACGAAGTCAGCGTGGAGCAGGGCGTTGAACTCCTCAAAGAATTTGGCCAGCAACCCCCGTCAGCAGACACTGTGCTGAAGAAACTCGAACCACCAGACGTGGAGCAGATCGAAGCCACGGTGAACGAGTACCTGTACCAGAGCCTCAAACCACACCCCCGATTCAGAGGGAAGATGGAGCGGAAGAAAACCACACTAGCCATCGACCTGCACGACGAACCCTACTACGGAGAGTCCCGGTCAGAATACGTGGTCACCGGGAAGAGGAGGGAGGGCACCAACCGCTTCTTCAGGTTCGCAACCGCCTACATCTGCGAGGACGGATACCGCTACAATCTGGGGGCGAAAATGGTCAAAAAGGGGACAAAATGGCGGAAATAGGATTCTGGTTCTAATTGATTGCTTAGATTTAAATTGTTGTTTTTTCTATTCCTTTTGGTGATGTAGTTGTCAACTGAATGTAACGTTCAACGCGATATTTTTGGATTACCCATCCCAGATGGAAAGAACTGAAGAAGGATAAACCTCAACTCTCCTGCCCCAAATGCTCCAGCAAACGCGTCTCACCAAAAGCCTACGGGTTCCACACCCTCAGAGACATCAGCCTAGACATCCCCACACGCATCATCGTAGAAATCGTCTGGTACATGTGCCACGAGTGTGGCTACCTCTTCCGCGACGAGGATACCGAAGGCGTAAGCCCATACGCCAGATTCACCGACTGCGCGAAGGAAACTCTAAGAACAAGCTACTTGGAAGACAACCTCTCATCACGCCAAGTCTCAAAACGCATGGCACGAGACTTCCACCTCAAAGCAGACCACGTCACCGTCCTCCGAACATCCAAAAAAGACAAAAACCGCCAAGAAAATCTCCTTCACCTGCTCCGGCGTAGTCTCCATAGACGGCCTCTACGTCAAAGTGGGGGGAGAGGAGAGGGTCATCATAATCATCGTGGACGTTATAGAGAGGAGACCCCTCATCACAGAGATGCACCTGAGGGAAGACCGCGACGCCATGAGAAGCGCCCTAACAGCACTTAAAGAGATGAGTTTAACCCCCATAAAGCTCTTCATCTGCGACTTCGCGGAGTGGGACCAAGAGATAGAAAGCCTTTTCCCAGAGGCTAAGATACAGAAGTGCCACTTCCACGCCCTGAAGCTCCTCAACAAGGCGGTACTGAAGGAGATCCAAAAAACCCTAAGAGAAAACTATGGAATCGAAGAGAAAGAAATCAGCAAAATCATAGAAGAAAGCCTAAAAGCGGAGAGGGAGGGAACAGAAATTAAGGCTAAAGGGGACGCCGCGGAAATCTACAACCTCCTCCGGAGAACCCTCGAATCCCAGGGAGAGGAAAGGAAGAAGCTCCTTGAGGAACTCCTCTCAAAAGAAGAAGAGATCCCAGAAGACCTGAGGAAGCCCCTAGAACTCATTAAAAAAAAGCTAAACGGATACTGAACGGCACACATTGTCCAAACACACTCATGAAAGCTTTCGGAAGGGAGATGAGGAAGGTGCTCCGGGCGAGGAGAGACTGGCTAAGGGAGCAGAGGAAGGAAGTTAACAAGAGGAGATTCCTCATTGTTAAGAACGACAAAAACCTGAGTGATAAGGAGAGAGCAGAACTTGAAGACCTCCTCCAAAAACACCCCCAGTTCCAGCAGTACATCACGCTCCTGAGCGATGTGAGGTCCGCTATAAAATCGGAGAGAGACGAGGGGATAAGGAAGCTGGGAGAAATAGAGGCTGGTGAGGGGTGGGGCTCCGCGCTTCAGGCGGCAGTGGGAACGATTAAGAGAAACGCGGAGAAGCTTCTCAACTACCGGACTGTGAAGCATCCCGAAGCACGGGTTAGAGCGAACCCGGAGTGTATGATGAGGCCCTTCAGGGTGAAGACGAAAAACAGAAACGGGGTGAAGACAGAGGAAGGCTGGAAAACAATAATAGAAGCGGAGACAAAAGTCCCACTCACAATAAAAACGAAGAAACCACAACAAGCAAGATAAAAGAACCAGAATCGGAAATAGCCCTAAAAATGATAGAACAAGCCCAACGCCTAGTAAAAATAGGCCTCGCGGTACTGGACGGAGGCTTCTACGACACAAACCTGGTGGAGGAGCTCGACCGCAGAGGGATAAGATTCATAATCCGGGGATCTATGAACGCCCCCACAAAAAGGCTGGTTGAGGAGAACAACCTCCAATCCTTGAATGAGGGCGAGGGCAAATTCTTCAAACACACCATGTGCTGCGATGAGCCTGGGAGACGCTGCGTGCACGAGGTCAGGCTGCTCATCTGCCGGAGGTACGGCGAACTCACCGCTCTGATCGCAAATAGGGATTCGAGGCGGGGAGTGAGGGGGGTTATCAATATCTTCAACTCCCGGTTCGGCATAGAATCATCCTACCGGGATTGGCGGCGGTTCCGGTGCCGAACCACGTCGAACAGAAACACCTTCAGAGCCGCAATGTTCTTCGTTGGGATTATACTGCAGAACTTTCTCACTCTCTTCCTCAGCGCAAAAAACAGTGAGGGAAGAACGCCCACCGACGCCCACCGCACAATCCTCATCCTCGTACTGAGGACCTTGTTCTGCTTCTACCCACCAATATAACGATTGATGAAAAGTTAAAAAGGAGGCGATAAAAATATAAAAACAGTTAACAATTCGGAGGTACTGTTTGGGGGAGAAGGGGCGGGGCACCTTCTTTCTACACCGCAATCGTACCAGTAGGCTTCTCGTCCCCCAGAAGGTGTACTCCACCCCGAACTGCTCAAAAATCCACTGCTTCGCGTGGCGGATGATTTTGAAGCCCTTCTCGCCAGCGTAGGCGAGGAAGATTTTTTCCTGCTCCGGGGTTAAGAGTTTTGGGGCTCCGCCTCCCTCACCCTGGTGGTGGCGGCGTACTTCGGCCAAGCCTCCTACCCGGTACCAGCCGACCCATCTCTGGACGGTGCGGTAGTGCACCCCCAACAGGGCGGTTACCTCCTTGACCATCCTGCCGCTCCGTAGCAGCCAGAGTGCGTGCAGGCGGGGGCGGATTTCCGGGTCTTGTTCAGCTTTGTAGGCTTTGAAGAGGGTTTTTTGATCATCATGCCAGTTAACTAGGAGTTGTCGTCCCCTCATCACTCATCTCTCCTTTAGATCCTACCGTAATTAATATTAGCTCCTAGTATAATAACATATGGTATATGTTAAAACAAGTGGTATTAGAACTAGTTGTTGTTTTGACTGAATAGAAATCGAAGTCGAAAACTTTTGGTTAGCTTAATCATTTGCCTTTGCAGGGCAGGTTACTTTACAGAGGATTAGCGAGAAAGCTCAAGTCCCTTTGATTAAAATAGTACTTTTCTGAGAGCGTATGCTGTGTTTCTTCGAACCTCATCTAACTAACCGAGGGCCCACCCCGCGTACCGACACATGTCTTCGTCTTCTAGTAGCTTCACGAGCTTTGGTAGCGTGTGTTTTCTAACTTTTCATCAATTATTCCCTTACTTTCTAACTCAAAAAGTTCTAAAATTTAGGTATGCTAAATTCATCTTCTATTACTTCTTTGGCACAAGACTCGCATAACACCTTATACGGCTTTTATAACTGCTTTATTAAGTTCTGTTTATTGCATATCTCATTTTTGATAATCATATTATGTTGGTGGAAAAACGCCGCGCTGGATAACGCCGAGCTGTTGCAACAAGCCCAAATTATCGCCAAAGCTAATCTCGTCGGCGATTTTATCTCCCTTAAAACGAAGTATGCTGGCTCCCCTGAATTTCACCTTCTTGCCGGTGGGTGGAAAGGGGAAGCCCCCCGTTTGCTCTTTATGTGTGCCCTGGATGGTAAAGAGAGCAGCACCTTTGTCGCCTACGAGGATTAACTCGTCTACCGTCATTTGGGTATCAGGGAAGGCTTTGCGCCATTCGGCGATTGCCTTTTTTAAGGCCTCCAGACCTTTATAAACGGGACCCGGCTCTCGGTGGACGACACAGTCGGCGGTGTAAACTTCCTTGAGTGCGTCTAATTTCCCTTTGTAGACTTCCTCAAGTTTCTTTAATGCCCTTCGCTTGGATTCTTCTGACATTTTACATCCTCCTTTTATAACGATTTAATATTAAAAATACCCAAATTTGTATAAAAATTTTTAGCTTCATTTTAAACAGAAAACATTGAGAAAAGAAATGAACACAAACATATGAAACTTCCGAATTTTATCCAAGTGCCTAATGTGAGTAAACAAATCAAAAAACTACAACTCAGAAAAAGAGAGAAGTACTAACCCTAAGATAAAAAAGAACGGGAAATTAGGAAGTTTTCGGAGTTTTTAATTTTTCAACAATTTTGTCCCAGATTTCTGTGTGTTCACCCTCTGAGAGCACATTGGTTCTTACTAGTTCAAGGGCTCCTTCACCAGGGCAACCGGCGATACATACCCCGCAAAGTATACATTTGTCTTGGTCTACCTCTATTTTTGGCGGCTTATCCCAGGGGTGTTCACGCTTGGGAATTGTTAGGGCTCCAGTGGGACAGATAAGTGTGCAGGTGGCGCAGCCTCCGGGGCATTTTTCGGGGTGGGCTTTGAGTTCTCCTTCAAAGAATTTTTTTGCGGTCTTACCTTCGTCTCTAGTTCGTTTTACTTCTTCGTATTTTAGTTGGGGTAATGCTCCTCCTTCGACAACAAGTAGCTTTGGTTGATCATTAATTCTGAGTTCAAGAGCGTCAAAGGGACAGAGATGAACACAAACTCCACAAAAACTGCACTTTTTCTCATCAACGAGAACTGCTGGGACATCGGATAACTTTTTGTCGGCAGCTCCGACTGGACCTCTTTCAATAGCTTCTTTAGGGCAGACGTCAACGCATACTGCGCATCCCGTGCATTTTTCTCTGTCGAGTGTGAGTTTTGCGTCAACGTCTATCATTTTCATTTCGGTGACTATTTTATCCTTTTTAATCTGTTGCTCGTAGTGTGGATACATTTTTCTCACCTTTCGGCTTGTTCTAGTTTTAGGGCTTTGGTTGAGCAAGCTTCTACGCATACACCGCAGCCGTCACAGGCGTCTTGGTTTACTACTTCGCATTTTCCGTTGATTACGTGGACCGTGTATTGTTTTTCGTCGGTGTTGCCTTCCATTCTTAATCGAGCGTTGATAGGGCAGGCTGTGACGCAGTCTCCGCAGCCGTTGCAGAGTCGGGTTTTTATATGGATTCTATAAACGTTTTTAGCGGTTTCCATATAGGGCTACCTCGTTTAGGGTTCTATGGTGTATAGGGTTATTTATTTATTGTTTGTTTGGGTTTGTTTTGAGGCTTGGAAGTTTTTGTTCCGTCAGCCCCTCAATTATATTATTTGCTTGGGTTTTCCGTGAGAACATGGTCTTAATTACTTTTAAATTTATAGCTTTAATAAGCTACAGATTAATACCGCGGAGAGCAGTAGAAAAAGAATTCAGAGAAATGATAATAGAAGACACGGAAGAACTACTCCCTAATAACAGCCACCACACAGAACGGAGAAACCAAATACAAACTCACTCAGCCCCTTACTAAAATATACAATTAATCAAAAAATAAGCCAAAAAACAAAAACATAAATCATCACACAAAAAACACAAAGAAATACCCATAATAAAAATCTACAAACACATCACCCACTTTAAAAAACAACAAAACAACAAACACAATGAAAAGGAAAAAAGGGGAAAAATAAAAACCTAACTTTAAAAAACAGTACAAAAGTTAATACAGCATAAAAACAGTATATTGTAGATAGGTGTGATATTATTATGTACTCCTTCTAAAGAAAGGCTCCTTTAATACGCGAATTAGAATTGTCTTTCTTTTAAGCGACAGAATTATATCTTCTTAAATAAAATTAACTATTACTTGATTTATAATAGAATTTTAAGAGGGCTCTATTTAAATGGCGACTTTGAGGATAACCTGCGACAACTGCGGGGCCAAGTTGCAATATTCCGAAGGTGAAACAGTTGTAACCTGTCCTTATTGTAATTTTGCCGTAGCACTAATAAAACCAGAAGACGCGGAAGAACACTTCAAACGGGGGAACGACCTTTATGAAAGGGGGTTGCTTGGTAAGGCGATACGGGAATACAGAGAGGCGCTAAAAATAAAACCAGACCATGCCAAAGCACACAACAACCTGGGGATTGCCCTTGATGATAAGGGGTTGGTTGATGAGGCGATACGGGAATATAGAGAGGCACTAAGAATAAACCCAGAATATGCCATAGCACACTACAACTTGGGAAATGCCTTTCATGAAAAGGGGTTGCTTGATGAAGCGATCCAAGCATACAGAGAAGCAATAAGAATAAAACCAGACAATGCTTATGCACATAACAACTTGGGAAATGCCCTTGATGATAAGGGGTTGGTTGATGAGGCGATCCAAGCATACAGAGAAGCAATAAGAATAAAACCAGACTTCACCGAAGCTCAAATCAACTTGAATACGACCCTTAAAGCTAAGGGGCGGCCTGAGAGGCGATCAAAGAGTACAAATAGGCGTTAAGGTTCCTTAATAAAGAGTGAAACTAATTTTGCCCCAAAACCATTGTGTGATAGTTGGTTTGTTTTTTTTATGCTAATTTTTATATAGTGTTTTTGAGTATCGTTTTGGTCTGGTGATACATTTATATTATGGTAGCATTTGTTTTAGTAGAAGTTAGGGTGTTCTACATGGCAAGGGTGAAAATCGATAGGAAAATATGCCAGGGATGTGGCAATTGTGTCGCGGTCTGTCCTTATGGGATAGAGAGAAGAATGTATGAGAGTGGATTTGACTCTTGCCGGGTTGAGAACGCGGATGAAGTTATTTGTGTGGTTAACGGTGTAGCGTGTGTGGTTAGACCAGAATTATGCTCGGGATGCAGATATAGGGATTGCGTTAAGGTTTGCCCCAGTGGGGCACTTAAGATTGAAACAGTTGGAGGAAAATGAAATGTCCAAAAATAACTCTCTTAAAGCAATCTTGATAACGGGCAGAAGCTTGGATCAAGGTGTGGCAATTGAGACTGATAAGGCAGGAGACCTATTCACTAGGGCTTGCGGAAAATGCTTAATGGATCCCCAAGATATGAAGAAGCTGAAGATTCTGAGTGGAGACACTGTTTTAGCTAAAACGAGTTATGGTGAGGTTGTGGTCAGAGCTGAGAAGTCGCCGGATGCGCCTCATGAAGGGATTGTTTTCATACCGATGGGCCCTTGGGCTAATCAAATTGTGAATCCATCTACAAACTCTACGGGTATGCCTTCCTTTAAAGGAGTGGAAGTTACTATTGAGCCGGCTCCGGGTAAGCCTGTTCTCAGCGCTCTTGATATCGCGAGAAAATTTTTGGCAAAATAGAATAGGAAAGGAATGTGGTATAGGAGGAAAAAGTTTGGCTCGAGAAGTTTTAACAGATATTGTTTGTCCTTTTTGTGGTTCACTCTGTGATGATGGAGAAATAATCCTTGAGGACGAGAAAATAGTCGAAACCAAGAATCTTTGTACGATTGGTACAGCAAAGTTCATGTCTTCTCAGAATCATCATAGAATTACAAAACCGATGATTAGGGAAAAGGGTGAGCTGAAGGAAACAACGTTTGAGAAGGCTATTAAAAAGGCGGCGGAGATCCTTGTGAAAGCGGAGAGACCTCTTCTCTACGGGTGGGCTTCAACGGAGTGTGATGCTGACCGCGTTGGATTTGAGTTAGCTGAAGAGCTCAACGCAGTTATAGATGATACAGCGAGTGTTTGTCATGGTCCCTCTACCATTGCTGTGGAAGAAGTGGGTCTTCCGGGATGCACTTTAGGACAGGTGAAAAATAGGGCAGATGTCATAGTTTATTGGGGATGTAACCCTGCACATGCACACCCGAGGCATATGGCGAGATACACTACTTTTATTAGAGGGTTTTTCAGAGAGCAAGGAAAAAAAGACCGAACATTAATAGTAGTTGACGTACGTAATACGGATACTGCGAAGCTTGCAGACCATTTCCTACAGGTGAAGCCTGGTTATGATTACGAACTTTTTGATGCTTTAAGAGCTGCTATAAAGGGACAACCCATCCGGGGAGAAGATGTAGGGGGTGTGCCTGTCTCTAAGATTCAGGAAGTTGCTCAAATAATGAAAAACGCGGGATTCGGGGTCATTTTCTTCGGTTTAGGATTAACCATGTCCCGGGGTAAACATAGAAACATCGAAAACGCAATCAGTTTAACCATTGACTTAAACAAGTATGCTAAATGGGTTATAATGGCTATGAGAGGTCATTATAACGTTGCAGGCTTTAGTATCGTTGGATGTTGGCAAACGGGTTACCCATTCGGCATAGACTTCCAGAGAGGTTACCCATATTATAATCCAGGAGAAACCACTTCTAACGAGATTCTTCAGAAAGAAGAAACAGACGCAGTTTTGGTAATAGCTTCGGACCCCGTCTCACACTTCCCTGCCAGCAGCATATCTTATATGGCTAAACTACCCGTAATTGCCATCGAACCTCACGTAAACCCAACTACTGAGATCGCTTCGGTAATTTTACCTCCAGCTATAGCAGGTATAGAATGTGAAGGAACCGCCTACCGTATGGACCATGTTCCAATCAGATTAAGAAAAGTCATAGACGCCCCAGAGGGTTGCTTACCGGACAAGCAGATTCTGGAAGCTCTATTGGCAGAGGTCAGGAAACTTAAGAGCAAAACTTAACACTCCTTTTTCTTATATCCTCAAAAAATTTTTATTATTTAAAAATCAGTCTTCTAATTTTCTATGTACAATCAAAAACAGACGAATCAGGCTCAGTGTATATCCTCATCGATAATTAAGGGTAGAATGAGTATTAGGGTTCAATAATGGTGCTAACTGAAAGCTTATTCATGGTTGTATTACCCTCTTCTTGCACGCATCCTTGAGAAGAGATCCTTTAATTCGCCTTGTAATTGCATCCTAGCACTCATGGGGCCTCCGCCTCCAGCTCCGGGTCCGGGTCCTGGACCGCCAGGGCCGCTGGCCGTAGCCATTCCGCCTGGTGCACCGTATGCGGGTGCTGGTGTTGGACGTGAGTATGGTGTGGATTCTCTCCCACCAGCTCTATAGTCAGGCTCATCTCGATCAGAGCCCGCGGAGGCTTTCCGCCTTTCTCCTCTAGGTTCGGAGGATCCGCCAAACCGCTGTACTTCGTCCATTCTGTTGTTTACGTATTTCTCTAAGCCATTAATGCGATTATCTATTTCGTTCATTCTCCCTTCAAGCATGTCGACTGCATTTAGGAGTATTTTTACCACTCCTGTGATTATTTCGGCTAGTTCTTTTACTTTTTTATCGTTGCCGAACTCAGCAAGAAGCTCACTAAAATCGTCAGGCATAAGAAGTCGCTCCTCAACTATGGAAATTAGCTTTTTGGCGACATATAAAGGTTTTCACTAATAACAGTTTATATTAACAAATTTATAAAATTTGAATTTGAAACAATGCAAGAAAGAAGGGAGGGAAACGGTCTATACATTTTCCGTTTATTAGAGAAAATTTTTAGGACTATTGCACTTTTTCCTCCAGTTCCACTTCTGTTTTTAAACATTGAATTCTTCCCCACAGTTTTTCCCAATCGACAAAATACTAGAGCTATTTACTATAATTAGGGTTTGCCAAAGAGACAGCGAGTCGGGTATTAGTTGCTCAGGAAAAATACCAGATAACAAAAATATAGAACAGGGGTGAGAGTACCACTGGGTTTGTTAAAAAAAAAGAGGAAGACCGAAATATCAGATGTTTTTTCTTTCCCCTCCGCAACATTTAATCAGGCCTTATTTCACTTTTTTGGAGACTTGCTAGGAAAGAGGGGAAAGGCCATAGATATTGGTTAAGGAACCTTGGAAAGGATCGCTGGGGTAGGGATTATTGATTTAGCCTTTATGGGATTTTTGGGAGGTTCCTATTCCCAACTGGCTCCGCAATCTTTGCATTTCCAGACTTTTTTGTACGTCGGTGTTTGTCCGATGTAGCTGAGTACCTTTCCTTTGTCTTGAACCTGTTTTACGTTTATTCCACCGCATTTGGGGCATTTTACTCTTACAGATGATGTGCTTTCTGACATCTTAAACACCTTTCATATATTATTATTGATTTTCAACCTAGTTAATTTTGTTACTAAATAAAATTTTACTTAGGTTTAATATATTCTTTTTCGATATTTATAATCCTTTTTATTTTCCCATTTTTTTAGAAGAAAAAAATTATAGTTTCTCATATAAAGGAAGTTAATGGCGGTTATTTATGTTGAAATTATTAATTTGCATCCACTTTTTGGAATTAACTAGTGTTAGAACAATAAGAATGACTATGTTATATAAAAGATAACTAATTTTAGAATAGCGTTCAATATTAAAAAATATAAGGCTATATTTGCTTAGAGCATTAATTTTATGGTTTGATTAGTATCACATAAGCACATAGTTAACACATATCGTGCATATAGATTAGTTAATGCAAAATTTTTATACTTAATAGTCCCATAGATAGGGTGTTTACTCGATCCGTGGGAACACTTAGATTCTATTCACTGTGATTTAAAAATGTTAAAACACCGGTGATTGTTCATGGAGTTAAAGGCTTACATTGAAATTATACGTCCGGTAAACTGTGTAATGGGAGGCCTTACTGTACTATCTGCAGTGCTGGTAGCGAATGTGTTCTATAATCTCAATTTACAATTCTTTTGGTCAAAATTTTGGATTTTCCCTAATAGATTTTTTGAGATTGTTTTTATATCCTATTTCGTGTACTTTCTTATTGCTGCTGCAGGTATGGTGATAAATGATATTTTTGATTTAGAGGTTGATAGGATTAATAAACCGAACCGTCCCCTCCCGAGAGAGGCTTTAACTGTTAAACAAGCAGTAGGATATACCGTGGCTCTTTGGGCATCGGGTGTCGCATTAGCCTTTTTGATAAGCGTTGCTTCAGGCATACTTGCCTTAATCTTTTCTGGTATAGGGTTTTTGTACGCAGCGCGGGTTAAAGTTTTAGGAATTCTTGGTAATTTTGTGGTTGCTTTTAGTTTCGCTTTTGGGTATATCTACGGATCTCTCATTACCTCTATGGAGAGAGGCCTTTTGAGAATTCCACTAATGACTTTACTGTTTTTCATTACAGCCTTCATGGTACTTCAAGGGCGGGAAATTATCAAGGGTATGGAGGATATCGAGGGTGACAAATGCAGAAATGCAAAAACAATAGCTTGTGTTTATGGTTTAAAAAGAGCGAGTATCGCGGGTTCAGTGTGTAATGCTATTGGTATAATATCTTTTACAGCATGTTGGATATTAGATATGCCTTCACTGTGGTACGCTCCAATCTTACCCGGTATCACAGGTTCGGTTCTTAATTTTACTGGGATAATAACTTTTGCACCGTGGTGGATAATGGATACGCTCTCACCGTGGTATATTCTACTGCTTGGTATCACAGGTTCGATGTATAATTTTATCGGGATAATAATTTTTACATCGTTTTGGGTAATCGACATGCCTTCCCCATGGTATATTCCAAAACTACTCGGCTTCTGGTTTATTCCTTTCTACTTCGCAGGAATAGTATCTGTGGCCCTATCGATCATACTAATTCTCAGGAAGTGCGAGTCACAAAAGGCGCAGAAATGGTCTAGCTTACTCGTTAAACTAGGAGCTTTATTCGGATTAATTGCTTTCCTTGTAGGTCCATTAATACATGGTTAGATAGAAACATTCGACAAATGAAGCACTTTATTTCAGGATATTTTTAAATAAGTCCACAACTTCCAGAGAGGATAATTTTTAATAGGTTCCCCCAATAGGCAAATGTGAAATGAGCGTCTTATAAGTAGGCGATTAAAAAGAGTTTTAAGATAAGTTTTATGCCTCAATTAGAGTTTCTAGTTTTTCGATTGTTTTTTCTATGCTGGTTTTGGCGTTTGATTTCTCTGTGGCTGATTTTAGCGAGGAGAGGTCAATGGCTCCAGCCTCAAATGCCTCTAAAGCGATAGTAAGGGGAGTTAGTGAACTGCAGAGGCCTTTTCGTAGGGTGAAGTAGTAGGAGAAATCTTTACAGAGCTCCTCAAATCTATCCAGAAGGATATAGCAGCGGTCTATGTCAACTATCAAGCATCTAATCTGTTCCGATGAAATATTTGATTCGTTTAGAATATTCCCTATTTCTTTTTCTAGGGTTGTTAGCCCTTCTTCAAGTTGTTTCCGGATTTCAGCGGTTGTCATTTTCTGCTCACCATCGCTTGTGTTCCCTCTTCAGTCTAAGATGGATTTTATCTGTATGGTAATTATGTCTAAGCTAAATATTTCTTTGCCGAATCTTCCTTTAATTTTTTTACCATTTATTAAAAACCAAGATAGTTAATAAGCAAGAATTAGGTTTTAATTGAGAAATATATTTAATTATATGTTATTATAATTTATTTAATATGTATTATTAGATAAAGAAGTACTAAATGAAACGTAAACGTATCATCCTTAAAAAATCTGGAATTCAAAGAAAAAAACCGTAGGCTACACATAAATAATTTTTAGTAAGGCAACCCGAAAAAGCAAATTGATTTAATATTGCCTCATAGAGGAGTTATGTAGAAAAATTGTAAAGGCGGCTTCAGGGATGGAAGAGATAATAAAAACTGCTCTAGGAGAGATAAAAGCAGACATAGTGATAAAAGACACAAATATAATTAATGTTTGCACCGGCGAAATCGAGCCGGGAGACATTGCAGTAAAATCTAATAAAATTGTCTTAGTGGGTGATTCTTCTCATACCGTAGGGGAGAGAACAAGGATAATAGAGGGAAGAGATAAATTCGCTGCACCTGGATTTTTTGATTCGCATATCCATGTTGAATCCAGTGAGATTACAATTACAGAATTCACCAGAGCTTGCCTTCCTCATGGAACCACCTCAATAATTTGGGACCCTCATGAAATAGCAAATGTAAGAGGAATAAGAGGAATAAGGGAAATTTTAGCGGAGTCCAGGAACCTTCCACTTAATATTTTTGTTATGATACCAAGTTGTGTTCCCGCAGCCTCTCCGAAGCTGGGAAGTTCGGGAGCGGTAATTAGTGTTGAGGATATTTTGGCACTAGCAGGTGAAAAGGGTGTGATGGGACTAGGAGAAGTTATGAATTTTCCGGGAGTACTTAGCTGTGATAATGAGGTTTTAGCTAAAATAAAAGCGGCGGAGGGATTTAGAGCAATAGACGGCCATGCTCCGGGTCTTAGGGCAGAAAAACTCTGCGCCTATTTCTCAACCGGGATTCGCTCAGACCATGAATCAGTCTCTGGGGAGGAAGGAGTTGAGAAGTTGAGAAGAGGCGTCTTCCTTATGATTAGGGAGGGATCAGCATCCAAAAATTTGGCTAGTTTAATCAAGCCTGTTATTGAAATGGGGTTAGATACGAGAAACTGCCTACTGGTAACGGATGATAAAAGTCCTGAGAATTTAAAGGTGGAGGGAGAAGTTGATTTCCTAATTCGAAGGTGTATTGAGGAAGGTTTGGAACCAATGAAAGCTTACCAGATGGCAACCCTTAATCCCGCTTGTTACCTTGGGGTGGATAACAGGTTAGGGAGTATATCGCCGGGAAAAAATGCAGACTTAGTTTTACTCGAAGACTTGGAAAAAGTGAAGGTTGTCACAACAATCGTCTCCGGAGTTCCAGTTGTGGTTAATGGAAACTTTGAAGTTAACATTCCAGATTATGACTATCCTTCAGAAATACAAAAGAGTGTAAATGTCGGAAAAATGCCGGAACCAGATAAGTTTCTCATTAAAACTCAGAAAAAAGAAAATCAGAAAGTTAAGGTAATTGGGGTATCCGAAGGCTCGCTTCTTACAAGCTCCGAAACCGGGCAACTAAAAGTCGAAAAGGGCAAAGTCCTGCCAGACCCTCAAAAGGATATACTTCAGATAGCAGTTGTTGAAAGGCACCACGCCTCAGGAGAAATCGGAAAAGGGTTCGTAAGAGGATTCGGTTTGAAAGAAGGAAGCATTGCATCAACCGTTGCTCACGATTCACACAACATCATAATAGTTGGGACGAATTGGAACGATATGACAAAAGCGGTCAGTGAAATATTCGAAATGCAGGGCGGTATAGTAGTAGTAAACAAGGGAAAAATCATTGCCCACCTACCCCTAAACTTCGCTGGCCTGATGAGTACAGAATCCATTGAAAGGGTTATCGAGAAAAGAAAGGAACTCAAAAAAGCGGTAAGGGAAATGGGTTGCGAACTTGAATCGCCCTTTATGGCATTGTCCTTCTTATCTCTACCTGTTATTCCAGAATTAAAGATCACAGAAAAAGGATTAATTGATGTTATAAATCAAGAAGTGACTAATGTTCTGGTTTAATTTTTTTACGAGTAATCGTGTAACATTTGGGACTTGTAGATTTCCTCTATCCACTTGTTTAAATGAGTGGGATCTAAACTAGGCTGGTTTTTAGTACTTTCGATTTCACTCTTATAAATCAGAGACTCGCCAAAAAGGTCTCTAATATTTTTTTCTATAAATAACGAAACCCTATTTGTTTCCTCCCTTAATTTTATATCCTCAAAGAATTTGACCGCAGAAACTCCTATTCTAACATTTCCATCCTCATCAGCGCTAACTCGAGCAGAATAATTAGCATCATCGGTAATCCATTCTAGTATAGATTTGTCCTCCCTCAGGGAGCTTCCGACATAGCGATAGTGCGAAAACCATTTCCCTTTAAGTCCTTTTGCAAGTTTTTTATGCTCTACCCCTTTCGGATTCACTTTCATTTCGATTTCACAAGATGTAAATTTGTTCTTTTCAGAATCAGGAGGGGATCTCGCTTTATCCTCATCATTATTAAACAAGTTTGAGACTAGGTTTCCTCCCTGTTTAGTTAAGAAATATTCTTGATCATCATTTTTTGCTATTATTCTCTTTCTTACAAGTCTTTTTAACGCTATAGTTAGAGTCTGCTGATGAATATCCAGCCGTCTCCTTATTCCCTGAAAGCCAAAAGAAAACCCCCTCAATTTAGCATCATCACTATTAAAGAGTAATAAAACCTCAATCTCAGGAAAGCTCAAAATCGGAGTCTCGGATAAGGAATCATTCGGTTGTAGATAATTCTTATCTAAGTGAACATCCTTTTCATTATTACTAAGAACATTCTGAAGATCTTCCTGCAATACTCATCCTCCTAAAAATAATCTGAAAAAGAATATGAATGCTTTTTGCACAACCGTTACCAACCGACACTTACAAGTACTATCTTAAATTCCTTTCTAAATAGGAAAAGGAACCTACACGGTTCCCTGCAAAGAAAATGAATAGGGAAAATTGATATAGGATAGGTTGCATGGAATATTTAAAAAAATCATTTCTCCAATGATAAATAAGTTTTTACTATGTACAGAATTCAAAAATAGAAGAGATGTCTTTTTAATAATTAATACTCTAAAAATAGAATCAGGGTGTCCCAAGTTGGTAAAGAAAAACAGGTTCTGTCGCAAGTGCCAAGTAAAGTACAAATCAACTGATTTTGAGTTTTGTAGGTACTGCGGAATGAAACTTGAAGATGAGCATAATGAACATGTTCCTCTGGATGAGGCGGAAACTTCTAAAAAAATGAAACACAAGACCCTTGCATCCTGGGGCTGGATTCCTGCGATACTAGGATATGCAGCCTCATTTATTCTGCTCTACATTTTTCAAAATCTACTAGGTATTGTAGGATTAGTCTTAGGGCTGCCCACCTGGATTATACCAGTCTTAGGTTCATTTCTTCCAGTTTTTAGTCCGGAGTTTCTAGTTTTTGTCACTTTGGGTTCATATGGTCTATTAGTGGTGCCCTTTCTATACCTAAAAATTAGAGGCCTATCCATAAAGGAATTTGGGTTTGATTTTGAGGACAAGAAAGAAGTTCGGAACGACATTATGGTAGGCGTACTTGGCGGAAGCATGATGATGGGAATCTCTATGTTCGTGTCCTCGCTAACAAATTCCCTAAGTTATAGACTTTACTCGCCCTTCGACATCTACCTATCAGAACAATTCTCCACTACAGGCAACGCACCCTTTATGGCCATGTACCCCTATCAATACATACTACTTGCACTAAGCATGTTCCTAATTGTTGCACCCTGTGAGGAAATATCTACTAGGGGCTTCCTACAGCAAGGACTGCAAAATAGTTGGGGAAGATGGATCGGACTCATCGTCACTGCGATAATCTTTTCAGCCCTACACATAATACTATATCCCCAAAACGCAGCGGGAATGGGATTTCCCAGTTATATCGGCTCAATCTCAGCCATACTAGCCATACCCTCTTATCTGGCTCTCTCATTAACACTAGGCACCCTACTTCAGATTAGAAAATACAGAATAATCACTACAATAACAGCCCACGCGGTTTACATGACAATTCTGGTATCAATATACTATTTCCTTAACTACTGGATTTACTTGTACTAATAAAACCAACCAAGTACCCATAAAAAATCCAGACAATAAAAATATGAAAGCGTGCCAAATAAATATTAAAAATAAAATAACATATCAGTTATATAAAACTAAGAAGGTTCAATACTCTAAAAACTTCCCACTTAAGGTAAAAAGCGATAGCCGAAGAGTTTTTAAAAAGGGTTACACATATCTTAATAATAGAGAGTTAAAAAAAACAAAAGCATCAAAATAAAACCAAATAATAAGAAGGGTTAAAACTTGCCTAAGAAGGAAGAGAAACTATTACGATTCGTCCAAAAAGCCTGTTCCTCCCTACTCAGTTCTTCCAACAAGTATATTGAATCCCTAAAAAAAGCACAGGAATCCTACACCAAATCGATAGAAAGCCTCCGAAAAGAACTCGAAAAAGCTGCAAAAGGAATGGAAATCGAACTCGCAATTGCTGAAGTCGCTATGCCCCAAGCTTCAGCAGCGGCAACGGAAACAATAGTATCAACATCCGTCCCACTAGAATCATTCGCCAGTAGAACCGCACCAGATGACGTATTTGGTATGTTTTCCACCAAAACCGGCACCCAACCAGTCACTGCGGCAGGCGCACCACCATCAGCAGGCAAACCGCCATCAGCAGGCGTACCACCAAGTATGGGTATGCCGCCATCAGCAGGCAAACCGCCATCAGCAGGCGTACCACCAAGTATGGGTATGCCGCCATCAGCAGGCAAACCGCCATCAGCAGGCGTACCACCAAGTATGGGTGTACCGAGTGTATCCGCATCACCTGCAGTGGGAGTTGCTGCAATCCAACAGGATGCGGGCTCTATTACGGACCTTAGGAATGCTATGATGACGGAGCTTGGTAGATTGAAGAAGCTGTTTGCTTCGGAGGAATAGATAGGTTATTTTTTGAGGGAGAAGTTTTTATCTAGTGCTTCTCCTATCTCCCCTTAGTATAATTTATATTCTTTAGTAGTTCCCTGGCTGTTTCAACCCACTTTTTTAATCAGGTGAGGTCTATAACCAAAATCTTATTAACAAAACTTAACCCCCCTATTTCTCTTCTTCTTATAACAAAGATAGTAAGATTTTAATGAGTTGAAAAAAATAATACTATTTTTTATTTAACCAGTATAGTAATTCTAAATTATTATTTTAATATTTTAGGGAGTATTCTGAATTTATTTAAATAATTAATAAATAGGAAGGGTAAAGTGAGTTTTAATAAATTTTACTTACACCCCTTTCCCTTTTGTAGTAATTAGGGTGGATTCATTTAGCTCATCTGGATCTTAATTCGTAAAGTTCGCTGCTGTTGGGTATGTAGAAGATGTCATTGTAAAAAACTACGGGTTTTCGGAATAGAACCGCTAGTTTTAGAAACGGTGATATTTGTTCGTCTCCCTTAAAGACGACTTTTGTAGATACGGCGCCGCTGTTTTCTTTGAATTCTGCTGGAGCTATTATGGGTACTCGTTCCTCTTTTGCCTTAATTTTTACCTTATCGGAGAATATTTTCTTCTCATCTTCCTTTGGCATGATTTTTCCTCCTGTACAGCTGTATTATGAAATAGTTATGGATTGATAGTATTTAAATTTTTGATTTTCGGATTTTTCATTTATTTTTAAGATAATTTGGGCATAAGTTTATAATAACTCTTTTTATTCGACCAAAGCAATTTGGTTTTAATTGGCTGTTAAAGACGAAGCGGAATTCTCTATTAAATAATCTGTAATTATATTCTTAAATTTACGAGAGGTTATTTAAACCAGTTTTTTATTTAAAATATCCGTCAAGGCTTTTCTGCCCTAGTTGTTTTGGGCCTTTTTCTTTGTTCTCCTTTTCGTCTAAAATAACTTTTCCATACACTCCATCAAAACCTGGTCTAATATTTATTCTCCCTTCGCGGTTATTGATGATCAAATCAGCAATTTTCTGATTAGCCACCGCCTCAATATCGGGTTTGGACGCGTTAAGTAAAGTATTGTACTCATTATTGAAAGAATTCATAAGTTTGTAGTAGATCTCCCAGATCTGCTTAGCGTACAAGTCCTCAATTCTCATGGCGGCGGAAATAAGTTCAGTCAAAGGGATTAATCTTTTGAAGGGTACAAAATTTTTTGGTATGTAATTTTCATCTCGATCAGCCAATTCTTCTACTCTGTGTTGCACTCCAATAGTCATCTTTTTTCTACAGATCGGACAAATGTTACTTATTTTTATAGCCTCTTTTGGAGACATGCACACGTCTGTACCGCTGGGATGTTTATCCGCGCGATGACCATCGAAGTGATATTTTATGGCTAACTCGGATTTACTTCGAGTTAGTTTCCATAGGCGGGGTCAACCTCAATGGTCATAAGAAGCTTTTCCCGGTCTTTTGTTTTTATAGCCTCGGTTAATTCTCGGAAGGATGGCGATTTTAGTTCGTAAACATTTGCTTCCCTACCAAGCCTCCAATACCATGGACTGTGAGCGTCACTGTTACTCATTAAAACGTATTTGTCCAATTTGCTCAGTCTCCAGTTCATAGCCGGGTCAGAGGATAAACCGGTTTCCACAGCGTAGATGTTCCTGAGTTGATCTTCGTAGCAGTCTTCCATACTGTTGAAACCATTTTGACCTAATGCACCAAACCAACTGGTCCATAAATGTGCGGGAACGATGAGTATTCTTTCATCAATGTTTATAAGATTTTCAACGAGTTCTGCTGGCGTAATATTTAGTGTCGGTCTACCGTCCGCTTCCAGATTCCCGTATTTCGCTAAAAATTCGTTCATTCTATCAGCTGCTTCGAAATTAGGGGCAAACAGAATATGGTGAATCTTCTTTGAGGCCCCTTCACGTCTAAAAACAGTTGACACCTCAGTGGAGAGAATAAAGAAAACATCGTTCTCGCCCTCAACTCTGAAAAATCCCGAATCCTCTATCTCTCTTAGTTTGTTTTTCAACTCGGATAACCATTTTGGATGAGATAAGTCTCCAGAACCTAGAAGGTTTAGCCCCTTAACCTTAGCATGCTTTATCAAATTCTCAATATTCATTTTATCACTGGTGGCCCTACTATATTTGCTATGTATATGTAAGTCCGAAAACAGGAGCAATTATAAAGCCTCCAATTATACATTATTATTCATTATAGTATTTCACTAATTTCAGTGTAGCGTATTTACTTTTAAAAGAGAGGTACAATTAACTTAATAAATTTACATTATGTTGCAAAATTTAGTGAAAAATACCAACAAAATCAAAAAGAAAATACAACAATGTAAGAGGCAAAATATTTAGTGTGTGAGAATGATATAGAAACTTGGATTTTTACTATGATAGGAATAAGGAGGAAAATAAATGAAGAGAATTTACGAATGTACCAGACCTAAAGATGCTAGTAATAGAAAATGGAGTGATTGCGATATATGCTTGGTAGCATCCTGCGGTTACTCTAGATGTTTCGACCCTAACCCAAAATGGCAGGAGCAAGGGGGGGTCTGTAAGTTTGAGCATTGTATAGAGAATATGGAACTTACAATGGAAGATACAGAAAAAAGTTGCCCTGTATTTGGGCACAACTGCCCTGGAGGAGAGACGAAAGTTAAAGAGTGTGAAAAAGTGGAAAAGATTAGAACAAAGGATGGGGAACACTAAAGAATGAAACGAGAAGCTTTGGGGCAAAATTAGTTGCTCTTCTTTCAAAAGCCCCTTCGCTAGAAGAACGTGTTTAGATTCATTCTAGCTGGGTGAAGCCCGATGACACCCTCTATCCCGTCCGCTGTGAAAGCTTTCGGGAATGCCTTTCTCATGATGTTGTAGGCGGCGTTCACGTCCGCGTTGATCACCACACCTTTATTCGACCGGAACAAGCCCCGGCTTATCCTCCGACCAGCGTACTGCTCACGGTGTTCCAGAGGTTCTTGGTCCAAGAAGCTGCATTTTGATGTGTGGTTCTCCTCCCGCACCAGTACGGTTATTCCCGCCTCCTCAGCCTTGTAACGGACCTGTTGCAGCAGCTTCCGGAAAGGTATCTGAACGAAGTTCTGGTTGTTCCGCCGCCCAAGGTTCAGCCTCTGCTTCCAGCCCCCACCGTTATTATAGCCGACCACAATTGTGCCCACATTATGTCCGATGCACCAATCCACTATTCCGCGGCTCAGCTTGTGGAAGAAGTCGTGTATCTTGCGGTTCCTCTTCTCAGTCAGTTTCAGAAGCCGGGAGCCAGTAGTCTTAATCTTCTGTCGGTCGTAGACGCTTTGCAGCCGCGCTCTCTCCTTGTTGTAGTACTGGTTTATGGACTTCAGGGCACCGCCCTTAACAGCAATCGGCTCCAGGCCGATGTTGTTTACCATGGTTACGGTGTTCCTCAGCCCCAAATCCACACCCACCATTCTGTCTCTGTCCAATTTTTTCTGCAGCTCCATGGTCTTGTGGTAAACCACTTCCAAGACGTAGCCCCAGCCCCTGGGCACTATTCGAATCTCTCTGAGGGGTGTTTTGTCGTCCAGCCGTGTCCTAATTCTGATCTTGGGGTTCACCCTTTTGGGGAATTTTATTTCTCCGCCCTTTGTTATTCGGCACTGCTGGTTTGTGAAGATTAGGATGTGTTCTCCGTTTTTCTCCTTGTAGCCGGGCATTTTCGGTCTCCCGAGGAACTTGTTCGGGTTTTTATTCCACTCCTTGGTCGCCCTGAAGAACGCTTTCCAGCTTCTGTCCAGTGTTTTCAGGGTTTGCTGGGCGGTTTGTGCGGGGAGGGCTTTGTAGCTCTCCGAGTTTTTGAGCGTTCCCGCGAGTTCCTCGTATCTTATCCACTTTCCGGTTTTGAGGAGGGCTTGTCTTACTGTGTAGTTTGCTTGGTTGTAGAGGTTTTTGGAGTGGTGGCACAGTCTGCTCAGGCTGCTGCTGGGCGGAAGATGGATTTTCTCGGTTCTGGTCACCGTGATTGTTGTTTCCGGCACTGTTTGGTCACCACCATGTTTTTTCCGTCTTGGAGATGGTCAACCTTCTTTGGGCTGTTGGCCTTTTTTAAGCCTAATTGGGATGAAGTCTTCGTTTAAACGTACACAGAGAGAGAGGCGTGTTTGTCTTTTTTCCGAGTGGGGTGCTTCTTCTTCTAAGAGTAGGTTGTTCGAGTTTTCTCGAGTGGGGTTGTAGGTGTGGTCATCCCGGGGTGGCTGTGTTCTTGATGAGGTGGTTGTGATTAATAAGGGTGAGATGTTAACGGGGTACGTGTAAAGGGTGTGCTGTTTTAACCCAATTCCCAGCGATGGAAAGCCCTTTAAGAAGAAAGAGTTACTAATTTTGCCAAGCTCAAAACGAGATAGAAACAGAATGTGTTTTGAGAATATGCGGGATTCCCTTATTCTCTCGGATTATTTAGGAGAGGTAATGAAACGGCTCCCCAGGGGAGTATGATACAATCTGCTTTTCCTTTTCCTGTGTTTTTTATCGCGGTTTCTATGTTTTCAGCGTGTTCTAAACCCATTTTTTCTACGACCTCTTTTTCTATTCCATCGGTAACTACTATGATTCTCAGTTTGTTTTTAACTAAAGAAAACAGGTAGAGTACACAGCTTTCTCCGGGAAGTTGCCCTTGATCTAATATCTTGAATAGTGTTTCTGGCCCAGGATTGTCTAGCAACATTTTCTCGAAAATTTCACTGTGCGACAGCCCGTCCCAGCAAGGTGCTACATGTATTATAATACCGTCTGGTTTGGCTGCTAGTGAAGAAGCGAAGATAGCTTTCATTGATTTGCCGAAAGTATCATCTTTTGGATGAGAACTAGCTATCACTACATCCGCCTTTTTGTCGATGGGTATACCATAAATATTCTTAGCGCTTTCAACCGCTTCACGGGAAGCCTTAACCACATCTCCTGCAAATATATCTACTATCTGTTCGTTAGCGTCCAGAGTAGCGTTTACCAAAAAGTCTAATCCAAGCAACCTGGCGGCGTCTTCCATATCTTTGCGTATGAGATTTCCTTCAATTTTCCCGAATTCTGCCTTGAACAGTTTAACCAGAGAATGATTTTGGTTAATGGTTCTCCTTCCAGCTATGCCAGGTACAACGATTCCTGCGCCTCCTGTGAATCCAGATAATTCGTGAGGTGTAATGCTTCCTATACCTATCTTTAGGTCTGCCTCGACCACGTTCTTATTAATGAATACCTCCACGTTTTGAGGGCTTTTTCCAACGTTAATTAAATCTTTGTCGGGGTCGTGATCAATGATGTCTACCCGTTCTAAGACATTCCTGCCTAGCTTCTTTTCAAGTTCTTTTTCGTTGAGAGATTCGTGTAATCCCCTTCCTATGATTACAGTAATTTTTTCATCGGGAATTCCAGCCCGATTTAACTCGTCTAGCAATGCAGGAATGATAAGGTATGAGGGGGTAGGGCGAGCTTTATCATCTGAGATAATTACTGCATTCCTTTTTCTGCGTGCTATATCATACAAACTTTCAGTCCCTATGGGATTTCTCACCGCTTTCAGCACTCCCTTATAGGGATCAAGTTGCTTATTAGTTACCTTTGGTGAGAAAACACCTAGTAGATTCCAGCCGTTTGGTAGACTAAAACTAATTTCTTTTTTACCGTAAGGAATCTGTATACCTTTCAACATCGACAACTCCTTTTTAGAAATTTTAACAGAATTCACAAAATAGGAAATAGGAAAACCTTTCTAGGAGCATAATCCTTTTTAAGGATTCCTATTTGGAGATAGTTTTTAGTAAGGCTTGGCTACGTAAACTATTGATTTTGCTTTTTCGCCGCAGATTATGCATTTATCCTTTGGTTTTTCTTTTTCACCAAAGAGTTTGCCTCTTACCTCGTATCCTCCGGTTTCTTCTTTAATTATTTCCGCGCACTTAACATTGTCACAGAACTCTATTTTTATAAAGCCCCCTTTGTTTTTCGCGATTTCTAGAAATTCCTCCTTGTTTTTCACTTCGCGAGTGTTCTCTTCCAAGTCTTTTTCTCTACGTGCCCTTAATTCTTTTAAGATGTCATCCCTCAACTGTTCGATAGTTTCTATTAGTTGGTTCTCTTTTGTCTGAAAGCGTTCCCTTTTATCTCTTCTAAAAACAGTTATCTCACCTTGTTCTATGTCCTTGGGACCTATTTCGAGTCTTATTGGCACGCCTAATAGTTCCCAGTGGTAAAACTTTGCTCCAGGGCGTTCCTCTGAAGAGTCAAGTTTTACTCGATAACCTTTGTCCTTGAGTTTTTGGTAAACTTCCTCACACTTCTCAGTTATGAGTTCGTTCTTTCCCTTTTTAGGTATCGGAACTATTATGATTTGGAGGGGAGCAACATGAAAGGGTAATACTAGCCCATAATTGTCGCCGTGCATGCTGATAATGGTAGCTACTATTCTTGAGATACCCATCCCAAAGCATGTCTGTTGACCGTATTTTTTGGTTCCATCCTCGTCCTCAAACATGATCTCAAAGGCTTTAGAGAAATTCTCACCCAAGAGGTGAGTGGTGGCAATTTGCAGGACATTCTTATCGGGAAGAAGTACGTCAAAAGCGTAAGTTTGATTTGCTCCTGCAAACCTATCCCATGGAGGCCTTTCCATCAATAGAAAGGGTATACCGAGCTGATCGTGTAGGGCGTTAATCGTTATTTCCATGTCCTCTTTTACCTGGTTTACTGCGTCTTCAGATGTTCTATGCACATCGTGCGCTTCTATCCAGTAGAATTCTCTACCCCGAATGAGAGCTTTTGTTGCCTTGGTTTCGTATCGGTACACGGTGTTGCTTTGGTATAGTTTCAAAGGTAGATCGCGGTAGCTCCGAACCCAGTAGGCGTAGAGAGGATACATTGCGGTCTCAGAAGTTGGTCTCAATAACATTGGTTTATCGAGTTCACTATCGCCCGCCTTTGTTATCCAGAAAACTTCTCCCGAAAATCCTTTTATGTGGTCAGCTTCCTTTTGAAAGAATTCCAAGGGTATTACTACTGGAAAGTTGCAAACTGAATGCCCGTACTCATCTAGAGCATCCTCAAAAAGGCGATAAGTTTGCCTCAAGATAGTTGAAATATTAGGACGATAAACTATAAATCCCTTAACTCCATAGCGAAGATCCACCAACTCCGCCCTTTGGACGATTTCATTATACCACTCACTGAAGTTCTGTTCCTTGTCAGGTAAAGGCGTCTCAGTATCTTCAACCATTCAATCACCAGCTAAAACGCAAAACAGTTTTTGCAACGGGTACTTAATATTCACCTTCTATGTAGAAGTATCCAGCATAACTAGGCTAATACTTTAAGATAAATTAAATATTTGGTGAGCGTTAGTTAAGCACCTTCTCTTTTGTTGCAGACTTAAACCATTAAGAGCTAATATAAGTGTTCAATTTCCACCGCGATAAAAATGGATTTGTATAACGGGACTTTTTACCGAACTTTTTTTAAGTCTTTTTCCCTTCGTATTAATAAATACAATTAGAGGGTTAGTTAGTATATGCCAGTAGTTTCTATTGTTAAGGGCGAAAAAGCATCAGAGGCTGTTCGAAAAGCGGTAGACCTTATAAGTGGAATCCAAAAAATTGTGAGGAAAGGAGATAAGGTTTTTATCAAGCCCAACTTGGTTGTTCCCCTTGCTAAAGAATCCGGTGCAACCACCGACCCAGAAGTAGTTAGGGCAGTGATTCAAATAGTAAGAAGGGCGGGAGCCAGCCAGATAAAAGTTGGAGATGCGCCCTTCTTCTTTTACAAGTCCAGAAAGGCTTTCGAAGTTACAGGAACACAAACAGTAGTAGAGGAGGAAGGAGCTGAGGCGGTTTACTTGGACGAGGAGGAATATTTAGAGATCGAGTCCCCTAAGGCAAAGTTAATGAACACCATTAAACTCCCGAAAGTTCTACTGGACTGTAACAAGTTAATTACTGTGCCAAAATTAAAAACTCATACCATGTGTAGAGTCAGCTTAGCGATTAAAAATCAGATCGGTCTATTATCCCCTGAAGAGAAACAGATTTACCATAGGACGGATATCCACCAAAAGGTTGTAGATGTAACGCTAGCGGCGAAACCCGCTCTAGCAGTAATTGATGGGTTAACCGCGTTTGAGGGACAGGGACCTACCTACGGAGATGCTGTGGATATGGGGGTGGTTATTGCTGGAACAGACGTAGTATCCGTAGACGCGGTGACATCAAGTATCATGGGTTTTGAGCCTAGTGAAATTCCTCATATAAGACTCGCTGCCCTACGGAAACTAGGGGAAATGGACTTGAATAAAATAGAAGTAAGAGGAGCGAGTATCAGCGAAGCCCGGAAGAATTTCAAGAGACCCTCAGCAGATGTAATGGGCATTTATCCGAACATAGAGGTTTACGTTGGATGCGCATGCTATGAAGGCTGCTCGGCTTGGGCAAGAGTGGAGCTGGATAGGCTTAGAAAACATGGACTCCTAGAAAAAGTGGGAAAAATTAATATGATAATAGGGCAGGATGCAAAAGTACCAGAAAAACTAGAAGGCAGAACCTACATCATAGGAGACTGCGCAGAGGAACATAAGGATAAGGGAATCTTTGTACCGGGATGCCCTGCTTTCGGAATTTTGGGCAAAATACAACCTATGGGTTAAAGGCATCAAAAACGACGTATTTAAATCCTCTATTATTCGGCTTGCCTCTCCTTAAATTTATTGAATAGCAGTCGCTTGATTTTCGCCATATTTTAGAAAAAATTTTGCTTTCAAAATATTCAACAATTAATTATTATACGGTTGGGAGGAAATCACCGATAAAAAAGAATATGATACTTATTTTGAAAATAATGAAAAATGCTAGAGTCAAGAATTTGATAATAAAAAAATGTTGATTTGTTTGTACCTTTTCTATTGATTATATGTTTCGAGAGGAATAGAAAATCACAGTCCAAAGAATGAAAGCTACGAATATCAGTCCAAAGCCGATAATTACTATTATAGGCCAGATTAGCCAGCTTGTAATGAAAACTATAGCACCTATTATGCTCAGGATTCCTGCAGCGTAGGAAGCCGAGGGCTTTTCAGTCATTTCACGTACAGATATACTAGCATAACCAAGCAAGAGGAAGGTAACACCCAATATAACAAATCCTATCCAGATGACGGAAAAATTCTGTGTAGGTACCGGTAAATTGGGATAAGAGTACTCTCCTATGGTTATATATGGTGCCGTATATCCTGTTGTCAGGTTTCCCATAATGATGAACAAAGCTCCCGATGTGATTCCTATAATGCTGAAGACGAGACTCACTACACCTATGGCGCCTCCACCGATTTTGTACGTGCCGTAGAAACCAATACCAATCAGTATACCAGTCACAATAAGAAATATAGCCGATGTAAATGATGATACACCGAACAAAGAAGTAGAAGGAAAAAACGGTATCGGATAGGGAATTGGCAAACCGTAAAGCTGCGGCCACGGCTCAAACAACGGCCCAAACTGGGAAGCGAGATATAAGCTCAATCTTGCCAAGTAATCATTTATTTCAGTTAAAAGTGAATTAAGTATAAAAATGCATATCATCCCTATGGCTGCGGTTATGGTTCCTATTATTCCTCCAACTGTACCAGTTAGCAACGCTCCTCTAGACAAGTTCTAACCTCCTTTACCCCAGTTTCGAAACTTACTCTAACTTTATTAGGAATCTTTAAAATATTAAATTTGTTAACGAGTGAGGTAGTTGCTCAAGTTATGTCCGTAATCATTTATTTCAGTTAAGAGTCGTTTTCAATCATGTCTCTTGTTATAAACCGGGACATCCCTTTTCCCTCAGTAGATTTCGAGGCTACGATAGTTGCTATATTTCCCGAAGTTTTAATATTTCTTGTTAGGGAATATTCAAGAAGAAATACTCCGAAGAAAATGTCTCCTGCACCAGTAGTTTCTATTACTTTTTCAGGGTTAGTCTTGGGAGTGATGGAAAGGTTTTCTTTTCCTCTTATTAGAACTCCCTCCTCGCCCAGCGTTATTATAACGATTTCTGGGCCGAAATTCAAAATTTTCTGGGCGGCGTCGTGAATGTTTTCGCAGTTCATAGCGGTCAGTGCTTCACGTTTTGAAAACTTAACAATATCCACAAGAGGAAGAATGTCTTCGCCTTCCCTCCAAACATCGAAGGATACGTTTCCTTGGTCTTCAAATTTACGAACAAAACCCTGTACGTCAATGGCTAATGTGGAATCTGTTTTTCGAGAGATCTTTTCCATAAAATCCGATGAAATTTCTCCCGCTATAGGGCTAATGAGCAGAGAATCCGCTTCCAAAAAATGTTTGGGAACATCTTCAAATAAAATTGGCTCGCATCTCTCTCTCAATCTTAATCTTCTACCTTCAGGGAGATACTCAAGTTCAAAGTTTGTTGTCAAACCATTTGTTTTCTTAATAGACGTTTGAATCCCCATTTCTTTAAAAATAGCCAAAGATTCCTCGTCAAGGTCTCTGCCTATTTTAGATACTATACCTACGTTTCCCCCCATTTTTCTAGCAGCTATTCCAGAGTAGAAAGGAGGCCCTCCAATCGAGTGGGTTTTGGAGCCATTTCGAATTATTGTATCCTTTGCAATATGTCCGATAACAACTAGGTTAAGCAAAACCTCTCCCCGTAATGGGTTAACCGATTTTATCTAGGAGCAGCATATTCTTGTTTATCTGGATTTCCTATCGTCTTTTGATCTGACTCGAGTTACTTTTCTGTGAACAGCGCAGTTGATGCAATATGTTTTGATTTCCTTAGTTCTTGGAATGTATGCACCCTGCTGCCTTAATTCTCGGCCAATCATTGGATCCACCATTGTGGTATACCTTGTTACCCGCTTGGCTTTATCACGCGGGACCATTTTCCCGCATCCACTGCACTGCACCACTGCTTTCCTTCCAGCGCTTCCTTTGGCTCTTCCACGGCTTTTACGTTTTTGCGGCAAAATATCCACTTCTAATTCATTTGTTTTGAATCTAGACAAGTAACGCTAAATGAACTATTTATTTTTATCCCTTACATAATATAGAAGTATAGTGTAGTCAGATTATGTTGATAGAAGGTTCAGTTTTTAATGGCATAGTTTTTTACAGATATGTTTGCGTAAATTAGATGAGAAAATGTTTTATGCGGGTTCCTTTCAGTTGTTCTAACTACTTGGAGTATGAGAACTTGGATTGGTGGTTTTTGCTTTGGTACCTCATCCTCAGTGGTAGTGGTGAGTGGTGGCTTTATCTGTTGCTTGGCGGGATATCTGTTTTTACGGGGATAATTGCGTCCATGTTGGGTGTTGGAGGTGGATTTCTAAATGTCCCAGTAATAGAGTATATGACAAATGAACCAATAAATGTAGCCATAGGAACCAGTTTATTCATTATTGTATTCACCTCGTTTTCCGCTACCGTTGGATACGCCCGAAAAAGAGCCATAGATTTTAAATTGGGTTTGGTGCTAGCACCTTCATCGATTCCCGGGGCCTTCCTTGGAGCGTATCTGACCGGATGGATTTCAGTAGATATACTTAAAGCAATTTTTGGAGTGGGGCTTGTTGCAATTGGAATTAATATGTTTTTTAAAAGCAGGAGACAGTATCCGAGTAGTTCTCGAGAAACCCTTAAAGAAGAGACGAAAACAGTAAAGAGGAGTATTCTGAGTTGGAAACGAACAATTAAAGTGGCAAACGGCGAAAGCTATGTGTACCATGTAAACGTACCGTTGGGTTTAGCGTTCTCTTTTGTGGCGGGACTTTTATCCGGGCTTCTCGGAATAGGGGGAGGAATTGTTCAGGTGCCAGTATTGGATATTGCTCTCGGGGTTCCCATGATTATTACAGTGGCCACTTCGATGTTTATGATTGTTTTTACATCATTAGCCGGATCCTTTGAGCACACTATGCTAGGACAAATAAATTGGCAAATCGGAATGGTCATGATCATTGGAGCTGTAATTGGAGCTCAGGTAGGGGTTAGAATAACGATGAAAATAGCGCCCAACCTTCTCAGAAAAATTTTCGGCGTAGCCTTAACTCTCTTAGCAGCTCAAATGATTTATGAAGCATTAATTGCCCTTTAGGTAGGTGAAAATCTTTTGAAAAGAGTGTTTATTCTTAAAGCGAGTAATGCCCATACCGATAATAAGTTCACTGTTAAAGACTTACCTGGCACCTCAGGAAGAATGGATTTGGTCTGTAGATGTATTCTATCCGCCCTGCTTCTATCAAATACTCACAGAGTGGACACAGTTTTTTACGCCGTGCTTGAAGGCCCCCCAAGGCCGCCGCTCATAATTGAGTTGGATGGAGAAAAAATTGAAGAGTTGCCAAGAGAGGAACTCCAAGTCGGCTTAGTATTAAAAGAGATGCTAGACCCCAAGATAGAATCATTTCCTTCTGGCTTTAGATTAGTAAAAAGGGGCTTCCGAGAGCTGGTGGAAGAACAGGCTAAGAAATCCAAAATTTACTACCTCTACCAGTCGGGTAATGATGTTAACAAAACTTTGAATGAGCTTAAAAATGCAGAAAAGCCGCAAATTGCATTTATACTGGGGGATCATATCGGGTTTAACCAGAATGATATTGAATACTTGAAAGAAAAGGGTATTAAACCCTTAAGTCTAGGACTGAAGGAATACTTGGGAAGCCACTGTATATTTCTCGTTCATGAGAAGTTAGACCGCATTTTCGAGCCTAAAATTGCTTGAATTCTCACCGCTTTTTATAAACGAAAAAATGCACACTAAGAAAGTATTATATGCTACCACCTCTCCTCTCTTATTAGGAGAACATAAAAATCAAACAGGTGTATAGTATGGCGCTTAAAAAATTCGCAAGCTGGCTCAAGGGAGGACCAAAGATCAAAGACGTGATTTACAAACTCGACGTATTCACTCGCCGCCTTGAATACCAGAAAAAACAGCTAGAAAGAGAATCTAGAAAAAACAGAGAAGAGGCTAAGAAATATAGGCTCAGAGGAAACACCGAAGCCGCCAAAATGTACGCCGAACACTACATACGGTATAATAAGTGGGCTCTCGCAACGGATGCTTATCGCCTTAGAATTCAGGGCATGGTAGTTAGGCTCCGTCAGAGCGAGTCCGTCTCGGACATTGCTAGCACCTTGTCGGGTATAAGAGCAGCTCTCGATGGACTCAAGGGAGCGATCAACCTCCCGGATATTGCTAAAATGGTTGAGGAAATAGATGGATCTATGCAAGAATTCGATGTTGCTCAAGATGTTGCTGAGGCAGGTATGGAGAGGATGACGGTCAGTACCGAGGTCACGTCCCAAGAAGTCGCCGCCACCATTTCTGAGATTGACCAAGAAATTAGCGTTGAAACTGGAGTAAAGCTCCCTACAGCACCTAGCGGAAAGGTTGAAGAGCTGGAAAAAGATATCAAGAAACTGAAAGAAGAACTTTAAGGCTTCTTTTTTATAATTAAATACGGAAAAGTGAGGGGAAACAGTCTTGTTAGATAGAGGAAGACCCCTGTGTGAGTCACTCGTGGACATTTTACAGAACGTCTCTCTTGTGGAGCCTGTCACCACCAGAGATAAAGCTTACCTTTTAAACTGTTATATTATCGCTCACAGAATTACTGGAAGTAAAACTTATCTTGAACAATTGAACAATCTTGTTGAACAACTGGTTTCTCTCCAATCAGATTCTGGAGCTTGGCTTTCGGGCTCTAAAATTGACAACGAAGCTACTGCTTCAATTGTCCACATCTTTAGAACCATAAAAGAGACTGAAAAGGGGAAGATTCAAAAATCTCTGGAATCCGCGTTCAGGTACGCTTTGACTCAGGAATCACCAGACCTCCCAATTTTAAAAATTCTTTATGAGGGTTACAAATATAATGAGGATGATAGATTTCTTGACAGGATGGTTGAACTAGTAAGCTTAATTGAAATGGATAAACGTGTTGAGGTCTTTCTCCTTCTGCTAATGGCCACCGACAGGATGGAATACATGGAAAAGGCTTTGAAGGTTATAAAACCTTATAGTGGGTTCTCAAATCAAGAAACTGTTGATTTTCTACTCTGGGAGTTGTCAAGTTTTGACACCGATAGATACCCTAAACAGCCTAATCTTAGAAGGCATATCGCCGAGCAAACTGATCTGAACAATTTGAAAGACCTGTGGCTTGCGCTAGCTTATGTTGTAGGTGAAGCAGGCGTAGTAAATGTTGAGAGGGGAAATATTGTTGAGTCACCAAAAATAGTGGATACTCCTATTAGTGTACTCAGGGACGGTTTAGGCGAGTCTGTTATTTTGGGAAGAAGCAAGGCGACCCAGGCTAAACTAGGCTGTAAGGGAACAATGTACATTGGTTGCGTGGGAGAGAGAAAGAGTGAAGATGTGAATCTGCTTGGTTGTAAGGTTCTTTTAGACGGAGTCGCGCCCCATGTTATATTTATAAGCGGTCATCGAGGGTCTGGAAAGTCTTATACAATGGGTGTTATCGCAGAAGAGTTGGCGGAGTCAAAATTAGGAATCGCAACAATCATTGTTGATCCCATGGGAATATTTTGGAGCATGAAGTATCCCAATTGGGATAAAAGAGAATTAGAAACACTTGAAAAATGGAACCTCACACCTGAGGGTTTTGGTAACGTGAAGGTTTTTGTTCCTATAGGCTTTTACGATAGGGTTCCTGAACAAACGAAAGATGCACCCTTCGCTTTAAAGCCTTCGGAACTAACAGCCGATGATTGGTGCCATACTTTTAGTATAGACAGATTTAGCATATTAGGCCTCTTAACTGAACAAGTAATTGAAAAGGTTAAAAATGGCTACAAGGCTCTAATCGATGACCGAGAGTTAAACATTACTGGTAAGGGAGACGCCTACACCATAGATGATTTAATTAAATGTGTTGAGACTTCCTCGGATATCATATCTGAGGATAGAGGATTCAGACGCGATACACGAAGGGCGTTGGTTGCGAGATTCTCTTCCGCGAAACAGTGGGGAATATTCTCAGCTAAGGGAACAAGCTTAACGCAATTGGCAGTTCCAGATCAAGTATCTGTTATGGATGTAAGCCATTTAGATGATAGTCTACGTGCCCTAGTTATTGGCATACTGGCACGAAGAATTCTCAGGGTGAGGTTACAGATTTCAAGAACGGAGGAGGCATCCCAACTAGGTGAAGCAGCAAATGAGAAAGTTGAAGCAGAGATTCCAGTGACTTGGCTTATGATTGATGAAGCACACTTACTCGTTCCTTCCAGAGGAGTTACTGCGGCCTCTGATCCGCTAATTGAGTATACCAAGCTCGGAAGAAAACCAGGTTGTGGCCTGGTGCTCGTAACCCAGCAACCTTCAGCTACGGACAATCGAATTTTATCTCAAATAGATATACTGATAACGCATTATTTATCATATGAGCCGGATATTATTGCTTTTACCAAGAGATCGCCTAAAGAGATTCCGGTGGAAATAAGGGATTCAGGATTTCTGCGTAATATTCCTATTGGAACAACGATTGTTTCTGACGAATCGATCACTAGTAGCCGTGCCCTCGTAGTTAAAATCAGGCCGAGGCTGAGCCAGCATGCAGGTCGGGAAGCGCTTCCCAAGATGGTTGAGGAACTTGCATCAATTCCATCAAAACCTCTCGTTACTTCAGAAAAAATGGGGAAGCCCACTGAGAAAATAGAACAAATATCCGAAACCGAAACAGAAGCCTTAGAGTCTCTTGAGGGGCCAGCGGAAGAAGAAATGGTTGAAGTAGCTCCAGACATATCAATTCCTTCTCCACCTGTACTTAGTCTAGCAACAGATTTAGCCTCTGATTACATAAAACGTGTCTTAGAATATGGATTCTACAATCATTTATATCCAGTCCCAAAAATGGAGGCGGCTGTCGAAAAAATCTTGTCACAAGCGGACAGCATTGAAGTTATTCGCGAGGTTTACAAAAAATTAAAGGAAGATGGATGGCAAACAGATATAAACGCTACAAAAGGTTTACCAGTGATCCTAGGCTCCAAAGACAAATCACGACTATCATTAGGAGTATTAGAAAATGAGGATAATACGATAATTCTTATTTCATCTACATCAGCGCTAAGAAACGAAGCCACAAGTGTAATCACATCATTAAAAGAGACAATTAATAGTTTAAAAATAGCACCCCGAAAACATCCGAAACCAAAACTAAAACCGTTAATAGAGAAAACACCCATAGGCGCAGAACTTCCAGAATTACCCACCCCACCACCAAGACCCAGTATTAAAGCCGCAGACAACATCGAACCAGAACTTCATAAACCATTAGAAGAACCAGTAATTACGAAACCGGAAGAACCAGAGACAAAGCAGAAAATCAGCAAGGAGGAAGAGCAAGAAAAAATCACTAGGGAGATACAAAAATTCCAGAAATATCTAAAAAGTTTACAGGAATACTTTGAATTAGGTAGGATGACTGAAGAGGAATACACTTTTCTAAAACGGAAAACCTTTGAAAAAATTGAGCAACTACGCAGATCATTAATTGAATAAGCTTGGGAGAAACGGGGAATGGCTATCATTTTTGATTCAGAAAAAAATTTGAAAATTTTAAGAGAGTTCTTTGATTATGTAGTTTTCGGTGTTCTAGACAACATCACAATAAATTTGACTCTTGAAGAATCCCAACTAATGAATGATAAAATATTTCCACATTTTAAAGGCTACGTAGAAAGAAAAATTTCTAAATCCCAGTTTCAAAGCAAAGTCGGTAAGATACTGTCAAGGTTTAAACTGGATGAAACACTCCGCTATTACATATCTTCAGTTTTTGAAACGTTCGCCTCCCAATTATGTAGTGAGTTGGAAGAAGCCGAATCGAAACTTGCCCCAGAAGATCTGAAAAGATTAACAGAGGAATACGTAGTCACCCGCTGGTTCGATAAACAAGTTTTAGAATCCGCCTATCGAATTCTAACTCTGGATAGTGTTAGCTATAGTGAGGCTCTAGAGACAAGGGGTAAGATTTTGGAGCTTTTTAAATCGTTCATATCGGGAGACCTATCTTTCGAGGAAGCCTCGCAGGCTCTTGGAAAAATGTTGGAACACTACAGCAGGAGAGAAGTTGTTTTGGGAGTGTCATCGCTTGTACTAGCGGCGATGGCAACCATTAAAACGTTAAACACTAACAAAGTGGCGGAATATGTAAAGAAAGAACCAAAAACCATTAGTCCTCCTGTTTCAAGCTTTCTTCCACCCTCCAGTAGGAAGAGTATACTCTTTAACTGGTTTAGGAAGGATATTGTAAACCCCGCACTTAAAAATCTGGCAGCGAATGGAATATTGGATGAAAAACAGGAATTAGAGAAGGGAATAACAGAATCTTTTATGCTTCTTGTGGATAAGGTTCTGACATTCAACGATTTTGAAAAGAGAATAGTATCGCTTATCAAGCCGGAAATAAAATCTGAGCCCGCACGCATGCACGTCGCAGCTTCCTTAATCAGTATGGCGGAATTAGTTTATGAGGAGGCTGAGGAGGACCCCTCACTGGAAGACTTTATCGAATTCATAGAAACTAGACAAAGAGAGATAAGCCGTATATACGGTTAGATTAATAATATGCCTAAAGAGGAGAATTTAATAAAGAATTTAGATTATTATATTTAGTAGAGAACCTATGAGTGAATTATCATAGAGGAGAATAGTATGAGCTTTAAAGATATACTCTTTGGAAAAAGGCCAAAGAACAAGGATGAGATAATCGCATCGCTAAGAGGGAATATCAACAGACTAACTTTACGTTCACGAAACTATGAGAGAAAAGCGATTGAAGAAAGAACCAAAGCGAAACAGTACCTAAAAATGGGTAACAAGGGTATGGCAACCTTTTCTCTTAGGAAATATAGAAGATACTCGAATTTCTTGAGCAAGTACACGGCATTCATAGAAAATCTTGAGACTAGGTTGATTGCCATTGAGGAAGCTCACGATGTCTCAGAGCTCAAAGAGGCGTTTGAACTTGCGGGAACAGAACTTGAAAACGCACGACAACTAGCTAACTCAGAAGAGATACTTGAAATGATGATCAAGCAAGAAGAAGCTATGCATGAAATAGAGAGAAGTTCAGAAATTTTGGCAACCCCCACAGAAATGGGTGTAGAGGAATCCGGAGATATTGATCGTGAACTTAACCGCCTTGAGGCAGAAATTGCTTTAGAAGGAATAGAAGAACCCAAGGTACCGGAAAGAGATGTAATATCAGAGAAATCATCGTTAGCATCCGAACTAGAAGACCTAAAAAGGGAATTAGAAAGCTCGAAGAAACCCAAAGAAAAAGAAAAATAGAAAAAAGTATCTTTATGTCGTTTTCAAAAAGCTCGGTGAATATGTTATTTCCATGTTTAGTTGCCATTACTCGAGAGTATGTTTTATAATGGTTTCATTCTGAACTCCAAGTTCATTCAATTTCTTATTTATGATATAAAGTTCCTCGTTAATGCTTTTTATTCTTTTAAAGTACTCTTCTGCAGAGATTTCTGCACGATGCCATAGTTCCTCAACTTTTTTGAGAAGTTGCTCGTCGGAATATTTTTTACTTTTCCAGTAAGATATTTCCTTCTTTCTCAATTCTTCTACGCTGGGAGTCTGAAAATTATTATATACGACCCATCTATTAGGGGATCTTTGAAAAGCTCTATTAGTTTCATCAGGAATAGGGAGTTTCGGCGTTAATTCTTGGCGTGGTTCTTTAACTCTTGGGGCGAAAATGCTCTGAATTTTTTGGGTTAGCTCTTTTTTTAGGTCGTCCAGGGTTATCTCTAGGCTTTCTAATTTTGTTGTTTGATTTTTATCCTTTATAGAGTTCTTATCAAAGTTTTTAGCTAATTCTGCATACTTTTCAATTGCTTCTAGAATATTTTTGGGAGCGGAGAACTTCATGTCTCCCTGTAGACTCTCAAAAAAGACTTTTTTTCGAACAGATCCTTCCTTTCCAATTTGGAAGGATTTTAACGGAAATTCAAAATGCTTCAAATATGACTTGTTTAGCATACCCTTTTCTCTGACGAATATTAACCTTTTATCCGTGAATAAAAGTATACCAATAGATGCTTCTAAACTTAGAAAAGAGCTACCTACATATTTTACTCCGGGAATGGCTGCTACAGGTTTTTCGCTAATTTCCAAGTCAATTTTTTCTCTGTGCTCTTCAAAGAATTTGAAGTGAAAATTTAGTAGTTTTACCGTGGAAATAATTGAGTCTAGATTCTTTTCGGGCAAAGCCAAAAGTTCTTTTGCATATATTTTATATTCATTGACATCCGCGGATATTCTATCTATTGCTGTTTGTATTTGAGGAAAATTATGCGGACTCCAATTATCAGGATACGAAAAGTCTATAAGTTGCGCCTGAACCACATTCAAAACCTGTTGAGCCCGCGCCTCAACCTTCTTTTTTATCGAAACAATTTCTTGAAAAAGAGAAAATAGAGTTTCTTCCATCTTTGGGTAATGAATATATCCTCTATGTCTTAGAAAAACTAGTTTACTTCTAGTTTCTTTAAGCCTCCTCGAAAAGTCTTTTAACAATTCGTAACCATAAATCAAAACATTAATATTCTCATTAATAGCCTTTTGGAGTTCAGTCGCCTTATCCGGTATAGTTTTAACCATGCTAGAATTACAATTAGGGCATAATTTCCATTTTTTAATCCCCTTTCTAATATAAATTGAACCACAATCTTGACAACCTTTTTTTGAATTTTTGTTTTCTTCTTGATTTATTTCCTTAGAACCACAAGACCCACAGAAGAAATATTCTTCCTTTTTCTCCCGAGCACATTTGCTACAAAAAGAGTTTTTACATTCTTCACAATAATAAGCTACTTCCGCCTCTCTACAAAAAATGCACTTAAATCTTTCCGAGGAGATCAAAATGATCTCACCGCCTTTAAAAAAACCTCTCGAAGCTCATTTATTTTAGTGACTATTATCCACGTAGATTTGAAGAGCATACCTGTAAGTTATCTGAATATCACACTCTATCTTTATTAAAATGAGTTCAATAAGTCCAAACTTGAATAATAGAATGAAAAGAACTATGAGGTATCGAAAAACAAACGTGTTTAAACAGTGACTTTGCACCCAACAGATTAAATAGCTTCGTCCGTTCCTCTATTTCATAAGTCTGGGGAAAACTGTAATCACTAAGAGGGCTCCCTGTCCACAAAAATTAAAAACAGGTAAAATGAGAGGATATCTAAAAACGTACGAGAAATATTTAGAAACGTTTAATTCCTATAAGATTTAAGTTAACAGGTAGGAGGCAGCAGGTAATGTCAGAAGGCGAAGATTATGACAAAAGTAGTACCATGTACTCTCCCGAAGGCCGTATAATCCAAGTAGAATATGCCAGCGAGGCAGTTAAGAAAGGAGCGCCAGCCTTGGGTCTGAAAGCAGCTAAGGGTGTTATACTAGCGGGAGTGGTAAAAACTCATAGTAAGTTGCTTGAATCTCATGAAAAGGTTTTCAAAATCGATGACCATATAGGAGCAACAAGTGCAGGATACATGTCGGATTCGAGATATCTGATTGATAGAGCAAGAACCTTAGCCCAGTCTTATAGAGTAACTTATAATGAAACCATTGATGTTAATGTCCTTGCGCAAAGAATAGGGCGTCTTATGCAGCGCCTTACACAAGAGGCAGGAACACGTCCATTTGGATGTGCTTTAATTCTTGGAGGAGTAAACGAAAAAGGCGAAACAGAGATAGTTATTTTAGACACCTCGGGGGCAATAACCAAAACTAAAGCCACAGCGGTTGGAGCTAACGAGTCAAAAGTCATGGATGTTCTAAAAGCAGGTTACAAAGATGATATGTCTATAGATGAAATGATGAAACTCGCAGTAAACACACTGAGAGAAGTTTCCGAAGAACTTAATCCTGAAGACATAGACATAGGAATCATAGATGCTAAAACAAGAACCTTTAGACTAGCCTCTTTAGAGGAAATGAAGAAGGCTTGGAAAAAGAAGTAGAAAGAAGCTATTTTTGTTTAAATATTTTCACATAATTCCTTATACACTCTTTCCATTATCTCTCTTGCTTCCATAGCCTGTTCATTAGTTACTTTTTGTGACTTTTTAGTTACTTTTTCATAAAGGAGTCTGACAAATTCTATATTATCCGGATGATCGTTTATGATTCCCTTTTGGTAAGCCCATTTTACGAGAGACGTAAAGGTCTCATTGAGGCTGGGGAGATTACCCGTTTTGGAGACGTATACATGAAAGATCAACTTTTCTATTACGCCGTACATAGTTACTATGTACGAGTTTAGGTCGAACGCCATCCATTGTTTATCAGCTTGTACTTTTTCATCTAACGCCTTTTCTATATAGTCTATTCCTTGTGAGCTTTCTTCTATAGCTCCCTTTGACTTTGAAGAGATAGGCTTCAGTGAATAGACCGGCTTCAGCTTTAGCACCTTAGCATGTTCAATGTAGCTCTCAGATTTTTCAATGAGGTTTTTCTTAATTTCCTCAGAAGCATATTCGGATTTAGCGAATTTCAAACAGTATTCGGCTATCTCAATCCACATTTTCGCTGCGGTTCGAAAATCACCTCTTTTTTCTAAATCATTCGCGGTTTTAATATCCTCATCCAGTTTTTGGTAAAATGCCGCCAACATAGATATCACAATTTTAATTTCAATTAGATTAGTTTATTGATTCTTTTTTAAGGAGATTTTCATTTCTTGTTCAGCTACAGCCTCAGAATTCGAAGGAATATCTTGATTAACTATCACTCCGGGAAATACTGTTGATCCTGCACCGATTTTTTTGCCGGGAAATATTGATACGTTAATACTGATTTCCGTGTTCTCTCCTACAATTGTTCCAAACCGTTCTACAGGTACAGGAACTTTTTCATTATCGAGAATCATTTCGATTGGTGGGCCTCCCCTCATTCTAATGTTCCAAGTCTGGGTTCCCGCGCCTATTTTAACGTTTTTTCCTATTATACTTTCACCTATGTAACTTAATCTCCCAACCGATGTGTTGTTAAAGATTATACTGTTTTTTATTTCCACTCCGAATCCTATAGAGACATGCTCTCCTATCGAGGTGTGGTCCCTTATTAAGGCCCCGTCACCAATAAAGCTGTCACGACCAATAAAACTGGGACCCCTTATAACTGCTCTGGGTCGTATTATCACATCATCAGAGATCCAAACAGGCGCCTCGATTTTTGCGGTGCTATCAATTTGCGCGCTCTCCGCAATAAAAGACCCCTTACCCTTAAGTTTTTGAGCCAGAGCGAATCGATTAGCCGCCAGAATGTCCCAAGGATGGGTTATCTCTGTCCAATCCTTTTCCCAGACCATACCATATACTGTTTTACCCCCACTAATCATTGACTGGACAGCTTCATCAAATTTTTTTGATGCTTTTAGTTTCTTTAGGAACTCCTCCTTAAAGACATACACTCCCGCAGCTGCGTAATTGCTTGGAGCCTCGTCTTTTTTAGGTTTCTCAATAATTCTCTTTATTTTAGCGTTCTCATCAATTTCCACCGCCCCGTAAAAAGTTGGATCATCAACCAAGGTTATCACAATAGTGGCATCCGAATTTAGACCATTGTGATACTCTAGGGCTCTTTTAATTATTTCATCAGAAGCAACAAAATCAGCGTGAACAATTAAGAATTCACCTTCCTCCTTTAATTTTGGGGAAGCGGTGAGAATTGCGTCTTCAATTCCCAATGGTTTCTTTTGTTCAACATAAGATATATTTGCCCCGAAATCCTTTCCAGAACCGAAATATTCGCAGATCTGCTCCTTTTTGTGCCCCACCACGATGATAATATCCTTTAAGTTGTTATTAACCAAGTATTGTATCACATATTCTAGTATCGGTTTTCCAGCCAGTGGAATCATAGGTTTAGCAATAGTTTCTGTTATAGGAAAGAGTCTTTTACCTAACCCACCAGCCAGTACAAGAGCTTTCAAATTGTTTTCACTCTCCCAAAATCTTTTTTATTTTATTGCTATTCAGCATATGGATAATTCAAACTTAGGAATTTATAAGTGATTGTTATGACAAGTATATGTTTCATCTTATTTAATAATTATTTTTTATAATTTTGATTTAAAAGTTAGCTTTGAAATTTAACCATTATTTGGAAATGTATAGTATTTCACCATTATGCAGAACCATGTTGGTCTTTTGAGGAAGGGGTTCCCAATGAATATTTTCCAATAATGGTCTACTACATACAATGATTTTTCCATCTTTAGGGCAGGCAGTCTGTTTTTTATTTGGAAAATTGTTCTCTGAGTTTTCTTCTATAAGTGAATATTGAAGTTCATCATAGTTGTAGCAGTATATGTGATTCCTGTCGGCGAGTACAAAATTTAGTTTGGTGATAAGAGCTTCGGAACGGATCATTAAAATTATTTCATTAATCGTCTCAACCATATCCCGCCACGAGTTCAGATTTACCCCGTTTTCTTCTAGCATATCCAAAATATAGCAGAAGATTAACTCTGAATCAGTGGGGTCGCTTGACTTCGGTTGGTGGTTAACCAGTTTAGATTCAAGAATCCTTCTTGGCCATACAGAACCGTTGTGCACAAAAATAAATTGATGATTATCGATGTAGTTCTCAAAGGGGTGGCAGTTTTCTAGACACTTTTGACCAATTGATGCCTTTCTTAAATGAGCGATTAAAGTCTTCGTTTTTATTTTTTTAATTTCTTTAAAAAAGGTGTCCTCCAAGAGTTTCCGGTCCTTATGGTAGAACTTTTTAATATGGTATAAATCTGTTGATTCAACTAGAAAGGCTATTCCCCAACCATCGGGGTTTGTGGAGCCAAATCTTTTAACGAAAACTTCCAAGATACTTTTCATATCGGCTTCTCTGTTCCCTGACAGAACCAGTAATTTACACATGTTTGACACCATTTACTTTGATCCCGATAGTTAATGAGTTCCGAGATGTATTTAATATCAAAAAGAGATTTAAACGTAATATATTATTTTTGAATTAGGTTTAATACCATTTAACAGAAAGTTATGAAGCATAAAAAGGATTCGTGTCCAAAAATTCATAAACTGGTGTAGAAATTGGATTCGGATAATTATCGTGATAAATTAACGGCTCTTAGAAAGGAAATCGATGAAATTGATCTCAAGATAGTGGAGCTTTTAGCACGAAGAAGGGATAAGATCATAGACTTGGCAGAAGTAAAGTCGAATCTCAAATTAAAGATCCGGGATCAGAAAAGGGAGACTCAGGTAATCAACAACAGTGAAAAAAAGGCTATTGAAATGGGTTTGGATCCAAACTTTATTAACAAGGTTTTTTCTGAAATAATCGACTATGGAAGAAGAATTGAAAGTGGAGAGAGAGGCGAAGTGAAAAAAGTTGCGTATCTGGGCCCCCGGGGAACGTTTGCCGAGGAAGCCGCCCTACTATATGTTTCTGGAACCGAGGCGGAAATGATTCCTATGTCCACTATTGCGAGTATAATTTCTGCTGTGGAAAATGGACATGTTGACATAGGGATTGTTCCTATTGAAAATTCGGTGGAGGGAACTGTGACAATAACTCTTGATCTCTTGGCAAGAAGCGAGGCTAAGATTTGTGGGGAAATCGTTCTTCCAGTTGTCCATAATTTGATTTCAAAAGAAAAAATTAGTCTGGATAAGATAACTAAGGTTTATTCTCACCCACAAGCATTAGCTCAGTGTAGAACGTTCCTCGCTAAAAAACTGCCTCAGGTTTATCTCTCTGAGACGCATAGCACAGCGGAGGCAGTTAGGATGGTTGCAGAGGAAGAGGATACAAATATCGCGGCTATAGGTAGTTTGGCGGCTGCTGGATTGTATGGAATGACGGTATTAGCTGAGGGAATACAGGATGAACAGACAAATGAAACTCGGTTTGCGGTAACAGCCTCTAAAGATAGTGAACCAACAGGTAATGATAAAACATCCATAGCGATATTTCTACTTCAGGATAGACCTGGCGCTTTGTGTGAAGTTTTAGAAGAATTCAGAGATAGAAATATCAATCTCACAAGGATTGAATCCCGGCCATCCAAAAAGGTTCTTGGAGACTACATTTTCTTTGTTGATTTAGAGGGCCATAGAAAAAATCCTAAAGTTAAGGAAGCTGTAGAAAATATAAGTAAAAAGGCGGGTGAAGTCAAAATAATGGGCTCTTTTCAATCAGCCAAAAGGAAAAAATAACCGCCCAACTGGAGGAAAGTTATTAAACACGTTTTAAGCTAAAACTTAATTTTTATATATGAAAGAAGGTTCAGAAAGTGCTTAAGAAGATTTATGAGGAAAACTTGGACTTCGAGGAAGCACTAACTCTGGCAAGTAAAGGAAACCTCGGCGAAATATGTAAAGCAGCGGACAGGGTTAGAAGAAAATATTATGATAATATCACTACGTTTTCTTCAAACGTTTTTATACCCGTAACAAATTATTGTAGAAACCGTTGCGGTTACTGTGGTTTCCGACGTGAACCGGGAGATCCATGTGCCAGGATTATGGAGCCGGATGAGGTAAAAACAGTTCTGGTTGGGGGTAAAGAAGCAGGATGCACTGAGGCGCTCTTCACTTTCGGGGAGAGACCTGAAGAAAAGTATTCCGAGGTAAAAGATTGGTTGGAAGAGTGGGGATACTCATCAATGGTTGACTACCTATACGATCTCTGCCTGACGGCTTTGGAGACCGGTTTGCTTCCCCACAGTAATCCGGGAATCTTAGAAAGGGATGAGATTGAAAAGTTAAAACAAGTAAATGCCAGTATGGGTCTTATGCTGGAAAGTAGCAGTGAAAGATTATGTGGTGCTGGAGGACCGCACGAGTACAGCCCAGGAAAATTGCCTAAACGCAGAATAAAAACTATAGAAATTGCGGGAGAGTTAAAGGTACCTTTTACAAGCGGTATTCTTATAGGAATAGGGGAAACTTTAGAGGAAAGAATCGAGAGTATCTACGTTTTAAAGGAGCTCCATGAAAAATATGGCCATATTCAGGAGTTGATAATTCAAAATTTTGATCCAAAACCAAATACACTTATGGAGAATGTTTCACCACCAAGTTTGAATGATACTATGTTAACCGCGGCAATCACGCGACTAGTTATTAAAGGAGAGATAAGTATCCAAATTCCGCCAAATTTAAATACTCAATACGAACGTGAGTTGCTTGCGTCAGGAATGAATGATTGGGGTGGGATTTCTCCCCTCACATCAGATGAAATTAATCCAAACCATTCTTGGCCGTCAAAGGAAAACCTTGAAAAAATTACCAGAGAAGCAGGCTTCAGGCTAATAGAAAGATTACCAATTTATCCGAAGTACGTACAAAAAAACTATATTTCAAATATAGTTGCCCCGCATGTCCACGAATTGGCAGACAAAAAGGGTTACAGGAAGGTTGAAGGTTGAACTTGTTAAATATCATAGATGGTGAAATTTCCCACATACTTAATAGAGCCGTTGATGGACGTCCTCCCTCACTAGACGAAGCGGAGCTCTTGTTTGGTTGTACTGGCCAAGAGTTTCTAGCCTTGATTCTTGTTGCTAATCATGTCAGGAAGAGAGCCGTGGGAGATATTGTAACCTACGTAATCAATCGGAACATTAACTTCACCAACGTGTGTGTTAATAGCTGCCGCTTCTGCGCTTTTCGTGAAGATAAGGATTCTCCGAACCAATTTCTATTATCAACCGATGAAATTGAAAACAAAACCCGCGAAGCAGTAAAGATGAAAGCGACGGAGGTTTGCATTCAGGGAGGACTGCACCCTGAAGCTAATCTCGATTTATACTTGCAGATATTAAAATCAGTGAGGCGAGTTAGCCCGGATATACACATTCACGCTTTCAGCCCAATGGAAATCCAACACGCCGCAAGAAGGGAGGGATTAAGCACACGCGAAGCCCTAAAGATTTTAAAGGAAGCTGGACTGAACTCTATGCCCGGAACAGCCGCAGAAATACTAGTGGACAAAATAAGAGAATTGATATGCCCCACCAAAATATCAGTAAGAGAATGGATTAAGATTATTGAGGAAGCCCATAATTTGGGAATACCTACTTCAAGCACTATGATGTACGGGCATCTAGAGAGTAACAGGGATAAAGCGGTCCACATGGATATTTTGAGAAATATTCAGAAGAGAACTAAGGGTTTCACAGAATTCGTCCCACTCAGTTTCATTCACCAGCACACAGAGTTATACAAGAATCTCTCCTCTAGGCCCGGTGCTACGGGCATGGAAGATGTTAAAGTATATGCAATTTCCCGCCTAATGTTCGATGGCCTTATCAATAATATTCAAGTAAGCTGGGTTAAACTGGGTACAAAGTTTGCCCAATTTTTGCTCAACGCTGGCGCAAATGATTTCGGTGGGACGCTGTTTGAGGAGAATATTTCAAGGATAGCGGGGTCCCCCAGCGGGGAGTACCTTTCTCCTGAGAGTATAATAGCTTTAATTAGAGACTGCGGGCGTATCCCGGTTCAGAGAACAACAGTGTATGAACTGCTTGGCTAAAAAGGGCTTGGACTAAGTTTAGTTATCCCTCCTTGAAGGCAAGATTGGGATTGAAGAGATTGAAAAGAGGATTAAAATCTGATTTTGAGGAATGTTTTCAGGCTTTTGAGAGGATATAAAATCCCGTCTAGGTATGCTTCAAACAGCAAACACCATGCTTATGATAAATTCTTAGGCATAGATTTTCGGTGATTTAGCTTTCTGTTATTTTTTTGATCATTTTGTTCCAGTGCCTCTATGAGTTTAATGGCGAAAGGATAAGAACCCGTAAATTTCTACTTCGGTGAACCTCTCGCTGTTATTTTCTCTGTCGATGATGAGTTGTAACCTGTTCTCCGTTAGGGGATCGACACTCTGATTCTCGACTCTTTGCGTATGTGTTCTCTGAACTTAAGGGCCTCTTGGATTGGTTTTCTGCCCGTTGGAAGAAACTATTTTTTCCAAAGAAATCTCTTTAAAAAAGAACTAATTTGTGTGTGGGGTTTTTAAGCGATTTTATAGTACTTACGGTTGCCACTAGAGAATGTTGTCTTATAGAGAAACTATAAGACAGCGCACTGGACTGATGTATACGTCCATCGCAAATCCTCTTCTCCTATTTTCAGAAAATAGAGGTCTCCCGATTTATGCAGCCTGGTGCGCCCCATTCTCTAGGGTTAGAGTATGTACACAAACGTTTAGAGGTTGAGGTGAGTTTTTCCCCTGTTTCCGCTTTTCGTGGTGTTCATATACCTTTCGTGGAGAAGTAGAGGGAGAGATGGTTTGTAATGGATCCGTACTGGTTCATGTTCAACCCCCTGATTCACGACCTGCTCAATTTAGTCTTCGGGATTGCCCTAGTGGTCGGAATAGGGCTGCTTATAATGAACCTAGTGAAACTGGCCACCTCCCACAGCCGCATGGGCCCCGCGCTAGGTATGATTGTCGGCTTACTCGTTGTCGGGGTTTCCGTTAGATGGGAATCGGTTCTGCCCATCATCTCGGAAGCTATGGGCGGAGTAGTGCAGTACCTCTCAATCTACTTGTACATGCTGGTTTACCAATGGTTAGCTCAGAACCCAATCCCAATCGCCGCACTCCTATTACTATAAATCAAAGGGTCAATGCACGGTTGGTTAGCGATGCTAAATATCTGGTCTTCTATCGGAGATGATAGACCACATCGATAAAGCAGTTCAAATCGCATTTAATAAGCTACGAGGAATAAATGGTATTTCTCTAGAAACACAGCTGGTTGAAGCAAGAAGGCTTATGTTTCCTTTGCTATGTTATATTTTTTGCTCCTTTCTAAAAATATCCGCGACTCTGGCTTTTAATGTCTGAAAGTTCTTCTCATTTAGAATATTCAAACTTAAGAGATTGTCTAAGCCATCATAAATACATGTTTCAATCTGCTGAGAGTTTATGAGATTTGTTTTATTGAAACCTTTTTCAATTTCAGTTCTTAATTCTTTATTCTCATTAATCAATTTTTCAACCCTTTCTTTTATCGTTTCAAAGAGCTGCGAGTTTGGTAGGTCGAGGGGGAGTGTTTTCTGTCCAAAGTCACAATTAGGAGCTTTTGATTTTAGAAGAAGTAATTGGGGCACTACGTAAAACCGCTCTTTTTTTAAATCTTGGAATTTTGAAATATAAAGAGGTACGTAAAATATTGAGGGGGAATACGTTTTTTCAGGTGATTTAATTATCTGTGAGTTTAACCTTTTTATTAGCTCATCGATTTCTTCAAGTTTCTTTTTACATGACTCTCTTAATTCTTTGAGTGTGGTTGTGACTTTATTCATTAATTCCTGTTGTGTACTTATAGCATCTTCTAGTTCTTCTTTCAATTTATCGATCCGGGAATTTTGTTCCACAATTTTTTTGTCAAAGTCTTGAATAACAAGAGTCTTATCAGCTTCTGTTTTCTTGGTTATTTTTTCAATGGTTGAGTCTATTTTCTTTATGCTCTTAGAAATATTTTCAACAACTTTCTTAGTTTTATCCATGTACTCAGCAACATTAGCTAATTTTTCAATACGCTCGTCTATGATTTCTGACAAGCTGATTCGAGTATCTACCCTTTTTTCTATTTCCTCTGTGGATTTTAATGCGACGTCTTCTAAAACTTCTAAAAGGGGCCCGAATAGATTTTTTATTTCCAATACTAGATTCTTATCCTCTTCGGTAAACCAAGCGTCAATATTTTTTAGTTCTTCTTCTCTAAACTGCATCAGGTTTTCAATCTGCTTCTCAACATCTTTGGTGGTTTCCTCTATTTTAATCTGATACGTTTCTTTAATCTCTACCATTTTTTCTTGTATCTTCTTTAGCCACTTCTCAGCTGTTGAGGCAATCAAATTATCGTTTTCTACTAATTTTTGATAATGTTTATTCAATTCCTCAACAAGTCCGCTGAAACCTTTTTTACTCTCAAGTGCTCGTTTTGGATTTATAAGGGGACGGGGGACAACGTATCCTTTGGTCTCACTTAACTTCGCCTGAGACAAACAAATTTCCATATTTTTAACCACTTCTGGATCCAAGAAGCCATGCAAGGAAAATTCTTCCACTATCTCATTTTTTGAATCTAACAGTAGATTTTCAAAAGCGGTTACAAACGCATCAACATCCTTTACTTTAAGCAAGCTCTTAACATTCTCCATAGCTTGGGAACGTTTAACTTTTATCCGGAGGAAGCCCGCACTCATAGCATCCACAACAACAACCTTATCTCCGTCATTATAGGGCAATATCCAAAAGGGCCATAAAACTCTTATAACTCCAGTTAACTCTTCCTCAGGCTTTTTCCGGAGAAGCCCCCCACCCCGGTTTCTTACATCTTCTAATAAAGAGAAAACGGAGGCGATTTCTACATCAAAGGGGCAAGCCGAGGATTCACTAGTATCTTCTCTAAGGAAGGGTGCTAATTTAACCTTGCCTGGAAGACGTTTCACTTGATAATTTTCTGCTATGTGATCTAGTTCTTTTGCGAATGGTCGGAAAACAGTTACATTCCCTCGCCATCCTTCCAGCTCCTCTCTAAAGCGATTAAGAAAGGTTTTGGAGGCAGAGCTGAGAAAATTTTTGATTTCTTGCTCATCATCATCTTTTTCGACGACGACCACAAAAATCAGATTACCGGAAACCTCACATATAACCTTTGCATCTCCCATCTCCATTGTTTGAATATCGCCATGCCCAATTTCCCGTGCAAAGTTATAAACAGCGCCTAGGAACCCTGAGAACAACGACTCGTCAACATGATTTCTACCATAAACCTTGTAGAAAAGCGACTCACCAGTTTTTAGAAGAACATAGAACGCTTTGATCATTTTAACCCTTTCCAATTTTTTGAAGAAAGGAAACGCCTACTATATTCGAGTCTATTATAGATTTTATATTTACTCGTTATATAAAAATACATCTACCATTAGGTAGATTTTAGAACTTTAGCAAGCTTTAAGCAGAGAAATCCTTACAGGTGTTCCTAGAGAACAAGGGAAAAGGATACAGTCAAAGCCTTGACTTTAGAGCTTAATTTTTAAAAGTAATCACGTTTTGCTATCAATCTCATGCAAATGAGAAGTTTCAGCACGGCAGACCTACCAAAAGTGGAAACTTCTATTTAAACTCCTTTTGCGGAAAAAAGTGATCCATCTCTAAAGGCCAGAATCTCCCATTACTCTCACCAAAAACTTTTTATTATTTCTCGTGTAAGTACCGCAACAAACAATGTTACAATAAATCCAAAAACGTAAAAGAGGTAACAACCATGTCTGACGAAAACGCAGTCTACATTGGTTCAAAACCCGTGATGAATTATGTATTGGCGTGTATAACTCTTTTCCACGGTGGGAAGAAGGAAGTAGTTTTGAAAGCGCGTGGCCGCTCCATCAGCAGAGCTGTAGATGTGGCGGAGATAGTAAGAAACAGATTCGTATCAGAGGCTACACCAAGTGAAATCAAGATTGGAACAGAACCCATAACAGGGGAACATGGCTCAACGATAAACGTCTCAACCATCGAGATCACACTGAGCAAAGAGTAATATAAGAAAACTTTTTGATTCATTTCCCAATTTTTTCTTTAATCTATGCTCATCTTCGTGAGTTTTTTACGTCTCATCTAGCAGAAGATTATTAAAAAGAAAAGTTTTTTAAGCAGTCTTTCTTTTATAAAAACCACACCAAAATTATTGTTTATTATTCGCGGGAAACTGCTGTCAGGGTATTTACCGCTCATGATTACTTTGATTTGGAGACTTAAAATTGAAGGTTCCCATATGTTCTTTTTGCCTTAAAAGTGAAATGTATTGTTCAACTTGTAGAGAGAAAATAGAAAGAGGTGAAGTATCTCCTCTGGATTTAGAGGTAGCTAAGCACCTTTTAGAGCTTGAAAGCAGGTTTCCCAATCTGAAGGATGCAGAGTTTAGGGGAGCTATAGAAACCGATAGTTTAATTATAATTGTTGTTGGTCCAGGTGACATATCTAACTTCATTGGACCGAAGGGTAAAATTGCTAAAGTTCTGGGTGATGCGTTAAAGAAAAAGATCAGAGTCATTGAAGGAGCTTCTTCCACTAAGAAGACTATTGAAGACATTTTGTCTCCCGTCGGGGTTTTGGGTGTTAATACAATTTGGCTTCCTGACGGCACTCTTGAAAAAAAGGTGAGAATTAAGAGAGTAGACAGTAGAAGGCTTCCGGCAAGCGTATCTAATCTGGAGGATATAGTTTACAAAATAACCAAAGAAAAAATAAGAATAGCTCTCGAGTAATCCTTCTGGAGATTTTAGCATAAAGTTGTTCAGTAATTATTTTCTGCCACTTTTCTCTTTTATGGCGTTAGACGGTCTCTGTCTCGGGGGTATAAAACGCATTCTCTTATGTTTTCTGATCCGGTAAGACTCATCACAAGTCTATCCAGACCTAGTCCCCATCCTGCGTGAGGTGGCATTCCCCAGTCAAATGTTTTTAGATGGAAAGTGAATGATTCAGGGTTGAGTTTCTGTTCTTTTAATCTTTCAGTAAGCATGTCCTTTTTATAAATTCTTGTTCCCCCGGAAGCCAGTTCTAGCCAACCGTACATTAAATCGAAGGATTCACATATTTGGGGATTGTCTTTATGCGGTAAAATGTAGAAGGGTTTTCCAGCGGTAGGCCAATCAAAAATGAAGTAAGTCCCTTTTAATGATTCCCCGAGCTTACGGTATGCCTGTGTGGTGATATCTTCCCCCCAGTTTATTTTAACTTCTTCTTTTTGCAGATTTTTTATAATATCGGTGTAGGTGTAACGGGGGAAAGGTGTCTTGGGGATCGAAAGTTTGTGGTTTAAGGATTTTAATTCTTCAGAACATTTTTCCTTGATATGTTTGAACACGTGGCAAATCAATGCTTCGAGCAGTTTCATTACGTCTTCATAATTATTAAATGCTGCTTCCACGTCTACAGCGTATAACTCGCTTAGGTGTCTGACTGTGCGGCTTACCTCAGCCCGAAAACAGGGTGCAATTTCGAAGACCTTTTCAAAAACGCTGGACATTTGCTCCTTGTAAAGTTGAGCGGATTGGCTTAGAAATGCTTCCTTCTCATAGTATGAGATGGGAAAGAGATCCGCTCCGCCCTCGGAGGAGGCAGCAATAATTTTAGGAGTATTAATTTCGATGAATCTTTTTGAAATTAGGAATTCTCGAATAGCATTAACAGTTTCATGGCGGATTACGAAAATAGCCGTTTTTTCTGGTCTCCTAAGGTCTAGCACGCGGTTATCTAACTGGGTGTCAAGGTTTGCATCAACTTTTCCTGACGGGTCTAAGGGCAGCGGAGAAATCGCGGTGTTAACGATTTTTATTTCGTCGGGGATTATTTCGGCTCCTTGAGGTGCCTTTTCAATTTTTCTCACCGTTCCGCGAAGCCATATAACATATTCTTTGCCTAGGTTATCTACTTCATCAAAAATCTTTGGATTGCTCTTAGGGACGGTAATTTGCGACCGCCCCTCTTTATCTCTTAAAATAATGAATTTTATTCCGCCGAGTTTTCGAATGCTTTCTACCCATCCAGCGAGAACCACTACCTCACCGTCAAGTTCCGGTCCTATATCGCTGGTGAAATGCGTCTTGCGAGTATCATAAGCATCATCTGCCAATAGATTCAACCTCCGAAATTGACTCTGTTCAAGTTCATTGAATATTGTCAAAAAGAGAATATCAACTACTAATTAACCTATCGTTTCTTAATTCACATGTTACTTTAATATTTTATCGGGTCCGTTTTCATAAATTCTCTGAGAACAATCGTGGCATAGCTTCCCTTAGGAAGCGAGAAAGAAACCGTGAGTTTAATTGCATTTTCGCTGTATTCATCATTACCGATATCCAATACTTTCAAATCGTATACTTTTAGGAGTATCAGGCGAAACATTCCTCTGGAGCTCATTTCAGGTATCGATTGGAGCCTGAACATGCTCGGATTTAATTCCTCTTCACGCAGAATTTTTTCCACGCATTCTCCAGGTCTATTTGTTGGTAGAGTTGAATCGTATCCTATCAAAGGTATTGAAACACCTAATCTTTCAGAATTAATCTCTTCATTTATTCTCGAAACCGTCTCTTCGGTAACTAGTGTATAATCGTTTGGCGAAATACTGTCAATAGAGGTTACTATATCTCCAGGGACTGCACTGTTTAATGGAAAACCAGAGTTATATCTCAGACTGAGGATTCTGTTAAATAGATACGACTGCACAGCGTGTATAAACATTTTAAGTAGACCTCGCGGAAGCCTCCTGAAAGCACCTATAATATCGTTGGGATGGAGAGATAAGTGTTTTAACATCATCCTCTCATAAGTCAAACGCCTTGGAAATTTTTCAAAAGCCCCAGCAAAATCCTCTTTTTCAGATAAGTAATTACGCGCCTCCTGAGCATCTTCCCCTTCCAGAGGATAAGCCTCTGCTAAAAATAGCATCGCAGCCTCCCTGAATTCCTTCTTAAGGAGCTTGATTCCAACAAGATGGGATAAAGGTCTCTGAATCCCAAACCTTTGGTAACCAAAAAAATTTGGTACCCCACCCAAATCCTCTATTTCACGACAGGTTTGTTTAACTCTTTCTTCCGCTTCCGACATTTCCAAATTGATCTCTCTAACAGTTATACTAAAACGATTCCCCCACAGATCACCGAGCCCAACAGCATTTTTACCCCTATGTATATCCCTTATGTAAAGCCCTTTAATATTTAATTGCTTCAGCCTTTCCGGATCAACTCTCCAAGCACTCACCCTCTGGGTGGTAACTGCTCTTTTATCCTTCACCCCCGCATAAGATAACCTTTTTACGCCTACTCCCAAACTACGAGCTATCTTACTCAAAGCTTCAAAAGCGTCATACATAGCATGCCTCTCAAGAGTGAAAACACTGTACTCGCCCTCTTCCTCGCTTCCATAATCACTATTTGAGCTATTTGTCTGAGCTTTAGAACCAAGGGCGGTAATTATATCCTTTTGAGGAGTTATTTCCTCAACCACAAAATCCTCCCATCTCTTTCTAAGACACCCCCCTATTCCCTCAGACTTTGTAACGAAAAATTCTATTCCCAAGAGTTTATCCAGCTCACTCATTAACCTCACCGAAAATTAACTAAAGTAAGGGCAACCCCCCAGTTATACTATCTATAAGGGATTCTGGGCCTGGCCCAATAGCAAGAGCAGTCACCGTCCCCGGGGGTAGTTCTGTTAGACCTCTGTCGGATATTAAAGCGTGAGGAATTTTGTTTTTCAACGCCTGATATTCAAATTTTTCGAGTTCCTCCAAAGATTTTACCTTCACAACAGCTTTTTTCTGACCCTCATTCATCCATTTTTTCCACCAATCCGAATTCTTTTTCCTAGCATCCTCTGATGCGGAAACTGCGGCGTGCGCCACCTGTACTGCGATTTTTCCTTTACTCATTTTTATGTCCGTTCGAACCAAAATCACCATTTTATATTCAAACATGCCTGAGTGACTCCTGAGCAAAGAGGAACGAAGACCGGTCAATACATTCCGATAGTTTCTTGGCGTCATTTGCTTCATTTTTCCGTTACGTTTATATTAATTATGTTTGAAGGATTTTTCTTGTAACCTTTAAAAGTAAACAAGCTTAAATCATTTTTCAACTAAAAAGACCTCACAACAGGCGGGATGAAATATCTCTGAAAGAAAAGATTTCGACATTGCAGTCATTGGTGGTGGACCCTCTGGTGCTATAGCCGCCCGAAACGCGGCTAGAAAGGGAGTGAGTGTTGCTTTATTTGAGGAACATCCTTCCATTGGATTGCCCGAGCACTGTGCGGGTCTAATTAGTATATCCGGGCTAAGAAGACTAAATATAGATATTCCCAAAGAGTGTATTCTGAATAAGGTTAAGGGGGCTACGTTCTACTCCCCTTCGGGCGCTTTTTTTAGTGTCTCACGCAAGAAACCTCAAGCTTATGTTATTAATCGACCATTACTCGACCAATACTTCGCTTCAATGGCACAAAAGGAAAATGTGTCATTATTTCCAAGATCGAAAGTCGTAGCTCTAAAAATGGGTGAAAGAAAAACACTAAAAGTTTCACATGAAAAAGAATCCTTATTTGACACTAAGGTTATAATCGACGCTGAGGGGGCGAGAGGAAAATTTGTTCGAGAGGCGGGATTAATTCCCATTTCTGGGGGTGTTATACCAGGGATTCAATTTGAGGCGAATAATGTGCAAGTTAACCCAGACCAGGTGGAAATGTTCTTCGGAAACAAAGTCGCCCCGGGATTTTTTGCCTGGATAATTCCTACGGGAGAGAATACCGCTAGGATAGGTGTTGGTGCACATCGCCATGCTCTGAGATACCTAAAAGACTTTATTAAAAACCATCCAATCGCTTCCCAAAGACTCTCAGGCGCGGTGCCCGTCAAACGATTTGGAGGCGGCATGATCCTAAGCGGGCCGATTCCAAAGACTTACACCGATGGCTTTCTGGTGGTAGGCGACGCAGCTGGTCAAGTAAAGCCGACAACAAGTGGAGGAGTGGTAATGGGCGGACTATGCGCTCAAATTGCAGGCGATGTTGCAGCCGAGGCGGTTATTGAAGGAAACGTAAGCAGCGGAAGATTAATGGCATACCAGAAAAGATGGAGAAGACTACTTTCCAGAGAATTTCGTTTAATGCTCCTAGCTAGACGAATTTTAAACAGAATTAGCGATAGGAATCTGGATAAGCTTTTTAAAACCATTATCAAAAACGATTTTCCCAAAGCCATAGAAGAAGTAGGAGACATGGACTTTGAATCAGGGGTGATTAAGAAACTAATTTTTAAACCCAAACTTTCCGCCAGCGTTCTCCTCAATTTGTTGGAATCATTCTTAATAGGAAAAAAGGAAGAAAAAAATAAAAATAAAAAATGATTCCAGATTGTGCAAAAGTGTAAGATTCATTAAATTAAAAATAACAAATATTTAAAAGCCTTCCAAGTCTTAAGTGGAGCAGCAAAATAAAACCAAGAGACGGAGGCTAACTAAACTATGGCTGAAATCAAACCGCAACTATGTGCAAGCTGTGGCAAAGTAGTATCACCTGAAAAAGGAGCAGTGAGATTTTCCTGTCCAAGCTGCAACAAACACATCATCTGGCGCTGTCTAAGGTGCAGAGAATTCTCAAACATGTACAAGTGCCCCGTTTGCAATTTTGAAGGACCCTAAAAATGTTTAAGAGGTGCAACACTTGGCAAAAGTAGTAGCAACCGTGAAAATATACCCAGAATCAACAGAAGTTAATTTAGAAAAATTAAAAGCTAAAATAGAGAAAAAACTCCCAAAGGGGTCAAGCATACACAGTTCAGAAGAGGTTCCAATAGCATTCGGTCTAAAGGCTTTAAGACTCAATATACTAGTCCCCGAAGCCGAGGGAGGAACAGATTACATTGAACAAGCAATCTCAAAAGTAGAAGGAGTCAGCAACATAGAAATGGAAATGGTAAGAAGAGTGTAAAATCCAAGACAATAAAAAACCTCCGCCAAATTCTCCCAATGGGTTCGGCTTTAATGGAAACCTGTTAATAAATCTAATTTAAATTTAAATACCCATTTTCACCTTTTGATTTAAAACTACTATTTCAAAAAACAATTAACAATTAAAAACACGTAAAGCAAAAAAATGCACAAAAAATTAAGAGAAAAAAGTATTAATAATACATATATCATTAAAGCAATATTTTTAAACTTATTAAAAACACTGTTTATCAGAGGAACACAAATTTCAAAGCCGCGTGGCTGAAAAAAGATGTTCTAATTAAATCAGCCCCAGAGTTGGTGTCAAGTAAATTGGTAGATATAGAGCTACGTGTAGAAGAAGCACAGAAGCGCGATGCAGGAAGATTCATAGTACGAATAGACAACGCTGCAATGGAAAAACTAGGCATCCAAACAGGCGACATCGTCGAAATAAAAGGCAAAAAAACCACATCCGCCATCGCTTGGCCAGCCTACCCCGAAGACAAAGACAAAGGACTAGTCCGAATGGACGGATACCTGAGACGCAACGCCAACGTAAGCCTAGGCGACAAAGTAGTAGTTAAAAAGGCCAGCGAAAAACAAGCCAAATCAATAATCCTAGCCCCCACCAGCGTAAGGTTCCCCGTAGAAGAACGCTTCGAACGCTTCGTAAAAAGCAAACTGGTAGGACACCCAGTAACACAGGGGGACACTCTTCACATCACAGTTTTAAGCAGAGCCATCCTCTTCGTAGTTGTGAAGACAACCCCCAAAGGAATAGTTATTGTTAAACCCCAAACAACACTACACATAAGTGAAAAACCCTTGACAGAAATCTCAGTAGGAATACCCCAAGTAACATATGAAGACGTCGGAGGCCTCCACGAGGAAATACAGAAAGTACGAGAAATGATAGAACTCCCACTAAAACACCCAGAACTATTCAAACGACTAGGAATCGAACCACCAAAAGGAGTACTACTACACGGACCCCCAGGATGCGGAAAAACACTAATAGCCAAAGCCGTAGCCAACGAATCCGAAGCCCACTTCATCTCCATCAACGGACCAGAAATCATGAGCAAATTCTACGGAGAATCAGAAAAGAAGCTCCGAGAAGTATTCAAAGAAGCCGAAGACAACGCACCCAGCATAATATTCCTCGACGAACTCGACAGCATAGCACCCAAAAGAGAAGAAGTAACCGGAGAAGTAGAAAGAAGAGTAGTAGCACAACTACTAGCACTAATGGACGGACTAAAAGGAAGAGGCAAAGTAATCGTAATAGGAGCAACCAACAGAGTAAACGCACTCGACCCCGCCCTAAGAAGACCCGGAAGATTCGACCGAGAAATAGAAATCAGCGTCCCCGACAAACAAGGACGCATCGAAGTCCTACAAATCCACATAAGAGGAATGCCCACCGCAGACAATGTGGACATACTACAACTAGCACAAACCTCACACGGATTCGTAGGCGCAGACCTAGAAGCACTATGCCGCGAAGCAGCCATGAAAGCACTCAGAAGATTCCTCCCCAAAATAGACCTAGAAGAAGAAACAATCCCAACCACAATCCTCGAAAGCATGATAGTAACCCAAGAAGACTTCATAAACGCCCTCAAAGAAATCCAACCCTCAGCCATAAGAGAAGTACTCATAGAAATCCCCAGCGTACACTGGGAAGAAATAGGAGGCCTAGAAGAAGTAAAACAACAATTAAGAGAAGCAGTCGAATGGCCACTAAAACAACCAGAAGCGTTCACCCGAATGGGAGTAGCACCACCAAAAGGAGTACTCATATACGGACCACCCGGATGCGGCAAAACACTACTCGCAAAAGCCGTAGCAACAGAATCAGAAGCCAACTTCATATCAGTAAAGGGGCCAGAAATACTTTCGAAATGGGTAGGTGAATCTGAGAAGGCTGTTCGTGAGGTTTTCCGGAAGGGTAGGCTTGCTTCTCCGAGTATTATCTTTTTTGATGAGTTTGATGCTATTGCGCCGCGTAGGGGTAGTGGTGTTGGTGATTCTCAGGTTACCGAGCGTGTTATTAGTTCGCTGTTGACTGAGATTGATGGTTTGGAGTCATTGCATGATGTTGTGGTTATGGCGGCTACTAATCGTCCTGATATGTTGGATCCTGCGCTTTTGCGTCCTGGACGGTTTGATCGTTTGGTTCTTGTTCCCGCTCCTGATGATGCTGCTCGCTTGAAGATTTTCGAGTTGTACACTCGTGGGAAGAATATGCCTCTTGCGGAGGATGTTGATCTTGAGAGGTTAACAAGGATGGCTAAGGGCTACGTTGGTGCCGATGTTGAGGCTTTGTGCCGTGAGGCGGCTATGCTTGCGTTAAGAGAGGACATTAATGCTGAGAAGGTTTATTTGCGGCATTTTGAGGAGGCTGTGAAGAAGATTCATCCGAGTGTTACGCCGGACATGGCTAAGTGGTATGAGCGGGTGGAGGAGCGGTTCCGACAGACAACCCCCGAAGTGTCGCATGTGGTGTAAGAGTGGTTTCAAGGTCGGCAAATTTTTCTTTAATTATTATTTTTGTTTTGTTTGTGTTTTTGAAATATTATTGCAATTAAACGAAATTTTTATTACGTTGTTCTATTTTTTACTTTAGCATGTTTCTCGGTTGATGGGAGGTTTATTTATTGGGTAAGCTTATGTTTATTGATTTGAGTGTCCCGATTGAGGCTGTTCCTAGTGAGTTTGTTTTGCCCGAGATTGTGCATGAGGATCATAGGATGGGGGCGGATTTAATGAAGATGGTTTTTGGTGCCGTGGACTCGGATTTGCCTGATGGTTTGGGGTGGGCTAATGATACTTTGAAGTTGCAGACTCATACGGGGACTCATCTTGATGCTCCGTGGCATTATTTTCCAACTACTGGGGGTGGTAAGAGGGCTAGGACTATTGATGAGATTCCTTTGGAGTGGTGTTTTAGTGATGGTGTTGTTCTGGATATGAGGCGTAAGCCTGATGGCTCTGTTGTCACTGTTGAAGACGTGGAGAAGGCTTTGAGTAAAATTAGGTATAAGATTAAGCCCTTCGATATTGTTCTCATCATGACTGGTGTTGACAAGTATTGGGGTACTCCAGAATATCTGAATAAAGGATGCGGTATGGGGAGGAAGTCCACCATTTGGCTTTGTGATCAGGGAGTCAAGGTCATGGGCATTGATTCATGAAAAGAGCTACCTTTTTGACTTTCACCAAAAAAGGAGGAAGCAAAAATGAAACTATTCAAACCAATACAGATATGCGGCGCGGGAGCAGAGGGACTGAGCGTCTATTTGAATGAATATTTAAAAATGAAAAGAGAGTGAGGCAATGTACATTATTAACAAGGAGGATCACAGGTAAATAGCTGGCGACTTACCTCGCTAGAAATGATTACGACATTATAGGTATGCTCTAAACATATTTTATACTGTTAATAGTTTCTATGAAAGCGCTGGTTTTAAGCTTTTATAGGTACGCTCTAACCAAGGCTTAATAATTCCCTTATGAAGCTGAGTTTTGAACTCATTTGGGGAATGTGGTATAAGGGTGTTATTCAATAACCTTTATTATTTTCTTTGCAATTAATAATTTATGCACATTTGTTTTGAGTTTGAGGGTAAAGGGTCAGGGTACGTATCTTTACCCTTACATTATAATCATTTTGTTCAGAGTATGATTTATAGCAATATTTCGAGGGAGTTAGCCGACTTTCTCCACGATAAGGGATTCGTGCATGGTAAGAGGGCGTTCAAGCTGTTCACGTTTTCCAGAATTATTGGCAAGCCCAAGATAAACGATGGACGGATCGTTTTCGAGGGACCCGTGAAGCTCTACGTAGGTTCCCCCGTTGAAAGGTTTATTAAAGAATTAACGACAACACTAGTTCAGAGTGGTAACATCACAATTGGCGACACCAATCTTTCAGCCTCCAGTGTAGCATTCCCCAAGTCCCCCGAGTTCAGGGAAGAGACGTACGTAAGAACACTGTCTCCAATAACCATTTATAGTACTCTCTACAATTCTCAGAGTCAAAAGAAAACCTATTACTACTCCCCGAAGGAATTGGAGTTCTCAAATCTTCTATGTGAAAATGCCCAGAAAAAACACAACATCCTTTACGGAAAGAGCGCCGAAGGAAAATTAGAGGTTGAACCCACCAGAGCGAAGGAGGTCATCGTTCTTTATAGGGGGACAGTAATTAAGGCATGGACTGGAAAATATATTATTAGGGGGAGTAAAGACCTTATGAGAACCGTCTATGAAACAGGTTTAGGGGGTAAAAACTCTCAGGGATTCGGTATGTTTGAGGTGGTTGGATGATAACCTCACTTAAAATGCTTGGGGAGATTGCGCTCCGAAAAACGGCCGAAGAGAATAAAACCTCAGTAGATGACCCCATAACATTACTTATTAGCCAAGTAAGGCTGAAGGACGAAATAGACGAAGTTATTCGGCTAATCTTCTCCTTGAAAGAGGGGAGAGTAAAAATTGAGAAGCTTAAGGCGACAAATGAGAGAAAAAAGGAGTACCTGTGGATAGGTAATGTGATGGGTGTGGCTCCTCAGAACAGGCTTACCACAACCAAAGTGGAGTATCTTATTTCAAAAACCATATCAAACATAATTAATGATCTTCAAGGACAAAAAGCCAAGAGCAAAAAAGTCCAAGAGTTTGAAGACATCCTGAAAAGAATAAAGGGCAGGTTTTTCATTAAAAACGCGAAGCAGTCCTCACTAAACCCAGAGTTCCTAAGAGGAAACTCAGAGCATATCGAGAAAAAGCAAAACAAGAAGAGTGGAGAGGAAGAGGAGAAAGAAGTGAAGGAAAAGCTAGAAGGGATAATTGAAAGGTTAGGGGTAGATAAGAAGAGTCGACTACTTTACACCGTAGCTTTTGAAAACGAGAGAGAAATTAACCTCCCTACTCATGAGGGTTATATAGAGTATCTTGAGGGAAGTCTTCTCAGTCTTGATGAAGTTATTGATGGTCGTTGCCACATTTGTGGGCGAGATGGAAAGGTTATAGCCGGTCCTAAATATCCCAGCGGTACGCCGCTTAAAATATACGCCATAGATAAGAAAGGCTTTTTTTCGGGGGTGACGGATAGCGATGATGCGAGAGTAAGAACTCATGCTGCCTGTCCCAACTGTTTACGTGCACTTATGGCAGGAAATTCTTATCTTATGCAGAACTTTACTGCTAGAGCAGGGGCAGAAATGTTCAATATTTATCTAATTCCGAGGGTAACTGGGGCAGAGATCGGGCCTTCAGACTTGGATAAGTGGGCTGAGTTCCTCTCAAAGACCTTTAAAACTATTGACTCATTTAAAGCGCTACATGATTTTGAGGAGGAACTCGCTATACAGAGGGAGTTCCGGAAATATGAGAAATACAATTATTTCTTGAACATACTTTTTGGAAGTCCCGAGCAAGCGAAATTTGACTTCAAATATCTAATACAAGATGTGCCTACCACCCGAATCGAGAAGCTGAGAAATGAAAATAAAAGACTTAGGGAAGGGGCAGAAAAACTCTTACCAGAGCTAGAATGGAATCTTGGTTTCTCAGACATAAGTAGAATATACCCCATCAAAGTTAAAAAGCAGCGTCCCTCGGAGTGGAAAGGTCTCGTAGAACTCTTTGGCGCGATGCTGTCAGCTCACGCTTACCCGTATGAGGAGATAATAAAGAAAGCCTTACTTTTTGCACATATATGTAGGTTTGGGACATATAAGGCGTTTAACATCAGGAAGGAGAAAAACCCAGACATACAGATAACTACAGGCATCCTCAAATTCAATCTTCTTTTAAAGTATTTGGAGGTGTTAGACGTAGTTAATAGTAGAGAAGGGTTGGAAGTGAGTGAACTTGTAGAGAAACTTCCTAGCGAATTAAAGAGCTGGATCAATCTCATATCGTACAATCCGCAACAACAAGCCCTTTTTCTCCTAGGAGTTCTGATAGGTAGAATAGGCACTGCACAGTGGAAAGGAGGAGACAAGAAAAAGGCGATTTTAAACAAAATAAACTTTAGAGGAATGGGTAAGGAACGCGTTATGGAACTTGCTAACACCGTTTTTGAAAACTTGCGAATCTACAGAACAATGGAGAAAAATGAAGGCTTGTACTCCATTATGAAGCAACTCCTAGACGCGAACATTCAAAAGTGGTCTATGGGACCTGTGGAAAACGTTTTCTACATTCTCTCAGGATACTCCTTTGCAACCCGTCAGGCAATCAGCTCAAAAACTCAAACCGATAATTTATGATTTGATAATAACAAAAGGGAGTGAAGAAAAATGAGTGATGTGAAAAATAGTGAAATACTTTTCATATACGGGGCCAAACTCTGCAACCCCAACGGCGACCCTGATGAGGAGAATAAACCTCGAATGGATCCAAGGACGAACATAAATCTAGTATCTGACTTGAGGCTCAAACGCTACTTCAGAGATTACATCATAAAAAAATTCGGAGAAAAATACGTGTGGGTAACCACTGTTGAGGGAAAAAACGTAACAAGCGATGAAAGAGGAGAAAAACTGCGTGAACAATTGACAGATGATAAGACTGTAAAACTGAGTAAAGAAAAGGGAAAGAGAGGAGATACGGATTGGGTTACGACTGTTCCGAAGCTCTGCATAGACGCAAGGATGTTCGGTGCCACTATAGCGATAAGGGCGAAAGGGAAAGAAAAGGGAGCTTCGGCGAACTTTACAGGTCCTGTGCAGTTTAGCTGGGGATATTCACTGCATCCTGTCGAAATTGTAGAATCTTCTACCATAACCTCGATTTTCGTTGGAAGAGAGGCAAGAGAGGAGGAAGAACGGTATGGAACAATGGGCAGAGATTGGAGAGTCTACTACTCCTTAATCGCATTCTACGGCATTGTAAGTGGTATGCGAGCCTTGGATACAAGGCTTACGGAAACAGATGCGAAAATATTGGACAATGCACTCTGGGATGCGTTAAAGTTAGGAGCAACAACGAGAAGCAAAATAGGCCAAGAACCTCACTTATACCTCAGAGTGGAGTACAAAGACAAGGAGACCCTCATAGGCGACCTAAGATACTATATTGATGGAGAGTGGGAAAAACAGGTGAGAGGTATAGCGGATATAAAACTTGGTTATTCACGTTTCCTTGAAAAACTTAAAGAACTTGAGAACAGGATAGAAAAAGTGTACATAATGGAGAGTGGGGAAATCAGTTGGATTGAAAAGAAAAAATTGACAGAGGCCCTAGAGGAGACAGAGGAACTAAAGGGGATTGTTGTCAAGCTACCTCACGAAGGCGACTTTTTAAACGAGCAGAACCTCATTATTTCAGACTAGGAGGCATTCTGGAGATTGGAGCTCTTAGTGTTCGATATCTCTGGGTTCTTTGCGCATTTCAGAAAGTTCTATTCGACCTCAAGCTCACTCAGCTATGCCTTCCCACCGAGAAGCGCAATTGTAGGAATGCTGGCTGCAATACTAGGCAGAGAAAAAGATTCCTACTACGAGGAATTCTCCCTAGATAAATGCAAAATTGCAATTGCCTTGAGAACACCAGTAAGAAAAATAGTTCAACAAGTAAACTACCTTGACACCGACACGGTTTCCGAAGAAAGGCTAAGAGGAAGATCCCAAAGGGTTCCAACAGCGCTTGAATTTGTGCTACCAGAGCCTCCAAGCACAAGCGTCAAGTACCGCGTTTTTGTCAACCACGACACAATGAATGAAATTCGCCAGAGAATCACGTCTAGAAAATTTGTTTATCCCCCAAGTCTAGGACTCTCAGGGTGCCCCGCCACCCTTTCCTTCGTATCAGGGTTGAAAGCGGAAGTCAAGGAATTCAGCGAGCCCATAGCAGTTTCCACAGTGGTTTTAGCTTCAAGAATCGAGATAATTCCAAATGAGGGAATCAAAATATATAGGGAGGAACGGGTTCCAATTTCATTCTCTACAGGCAGGAAGATAGAGCGTCTGGACGATTTTGTCTATGAGAGCGAGGGAAAACCAGTGAAAGCTAGGGTTAAAGGAGAATCCTTCAAATGCGAGCTGCCAGAGGGTGAGGTCTATGGCGTCTTTATGGAGTAAGCCGTTTTTCTCTCATCCTGCACATCTTCTTAAGGACCACTTGAGAGATGTGGGTGAGGCTAGCGCTCACTATGTAAAATCTACGAGAATAAATAATGAAGCACTTGTTAAAGTTGCAGAAATAGTGGGGAAAACCCATGACTTCGGAAAGTACTCCGCATACTTCCAGAGAAACCTTCAGGGGGAGAAAATTGAAAAAAAGCTGAGGAGCCACGCCCCCCTTTCCGCGATATTCACAGCTTGGAATGTAAGCCGCAAGTTTAAAGATCCCTTTTTGACGACCGTTGCGTATCTGTGCGTTCTTAAACACCATGGTAACCTAATAAATTTCTCAGAAACCCTTAACAAGTTCCGGGAGTTCCCTCCCTCCCCTCAGAGTCAATTAGAATCCATAGAAGAAAACTTACCCAAGATTTCTACTGAACTTTCAGAAATAGGAGTTCAAGGAATCGACGAATTTATTACAAATATTGGTGAAGCTAGAAATAATATCGGACAGGGATTATTTCATGCAACTAGGGGAACTAAGACTGGTTGGGACGAATACTTCAAGACGCTGATATTATTCTCAGCGCTTATAGACGCAGATAAAAAGGATGCAGCGAAGATTAGTAAAGCCCAGAGACGAACTCTGCCACAAAATATAGTCGATGAGTATAGGAAAGCAGTTTTCAGAAAGCAGAGCACTATGGATGAGCTGCGTAACGAACTCTACGAAAGCGTGATGCATTTCCTAGAGAAGCTTGATGTTCCACCAAGGATAATGACCATAACAGCGCCCACGGGAAGCGGTAAGACGCTGTTATCCCTATCAGTAGCTCTGAAACTGAGAGAACAGCTTATAGAACAGGGCGTTTCACCGCGAATCATTTACTGCCTTCCCTTCGTCAACATAATAGAACAGACAAATGAGGTTTTCTCCGATGTTCTTAGGAAGGGAGGTTGCAGCATTAATCCGGAAGTGCTTCTGAAACATCACCATCTTTCCATTCCAGTCTCGGAGGATGAGGTTCCACTTCACCAGGCCTTAGAGCTGCAGGAATCTTGGAACTCCGAAATAATTGTGACAACATTTGTTCAGCTTATGCATACATTAGTTGGCTACAGAAACAGCTTCTTGAAGAAGTTCCATAACATGGCAAACGCTATAATCATCCTTGACGAGGTTCAAACAATCCCCATCGAGTACTGGCGTCTGACCAGAGAACTTTTCAAAAACCTCACTGAGAAAACATCATCTCATGTAATTCTTATGACCGCAACGCAACCCCTAATATTCGGAGAAGGCGAGGCAGTAGAGCTTGTACCCCACTCCCCGAAGTACTTTGAGAAACTGGACAGAACCCATCTGCGCTACAACCCTGAGGAAATGAACATAAAAGATGCGGCGAAACTAGCTCAGGAACTATGGAAAAGATGCCAGTCACTTCTTGTTGTTGTTAACACGATCCAGTCCTCTATCGAATTGTATGAAAACCTTAGAAGTATGACGGGGGAAATAATTAGGATAGGCGTCGACGATGAGAAGCTGGATGACACAAACCTACCAGTCATCGCATATCTTTCAACAAACATAATTCCAAAGGAAAGGAAGAGAAGAGTCGAACTCATAAAGGGGCTCCTCAGAGAAGGGAAGAGAAAGGTTCTGGTTGTTTCCACCCAAGTGGTAGAAGCTGGAGTTGACCTAGACTTCGATGCTGTGATAAGGGATATAGCTCCTACAGACTCAATTAATCAAGTTGCGGGGAGATGCAACAGGTCTGGAAGGCTCGATAAGGGCGAAGTTCACATCATAAACCTAAGAGACGAGAAGGGAAATCCGTACGCAACTAGGGTCTACAGTAAGGAACACGTAAGAATATCTAAAAAGTTATTAGAGGAAAAGCGAGAAGCATCCGAAAAGGACTTTCTGAAAATGGTTAGAGAATACTTCCAGAAGCAAGCTCACTACGAAGGATACTGTGACTCCGACGAGTCAAAAAGTAACATTAAAAGTATTGTGGAATTAAATTTCGATAATCTCTCAGAATTTAGTTTAATAGAAGATGAGCCGACAGAGGCAATATTCGTAGAGTATGATCCTGAGGCTAAAGAAGCCCTCATGGAATTTACTAAACGTCTTGAGGAGTTCCGAAAGGCAGAGAGGGGTGATGACACTTTCAAGAAAAGAGCCATTCTGAGAGCCGCTAGGGTGAAGCTAGAGGATTATATACTAAACATAAGAAAGCAAGACTGTCACCAGAAAGAGACGATTCAAGAAACAACAATCCGATATCTTGGAGAAAAGTATGTGGAGGAGATGTATGACCGAGAAACAGGGTATAAACGAAACACCATACATCCTGCAATCTGGTAAAATCATAACCGGAACACTGGTCTGGTACTACCACGTCTGTGAAAGAGAAGTTTGGCTAATGGGACGAGAAATCACACCAGACGAAGACTACGAAGCCTTAGACATGGGTCGTGCAGTACACGAGATACACTATCCGAGAATGAAGCGTGAAATAGCCCTTGACGGAATCAAAATCGATATAATAAAGGGTCAGAGCAAAACAATCTGCGAAGTAAAAACATCCTCAAAATACTTGAACGCCGCCAAAATGCAACTTTCCTACTATCTCTACAGGCTTAAGGAAGCAGGCATTGACACTACAGGGGAAATCCTCATTCCAAAGGAGAAAAAGAAAATCGAAATCACCCTAACCCCTGAACTAGAGGGAACACTTCTGAATACGCTAGGACAAATAAGATACATAGTAGAACAGGAACTACCACCCCCACCCACAAAATCACCCTTCTGCAGGAACTGCGCATACAAAGACATGTGCTGGACATGAAGGAGGGAGAAATATTGAAGGAGAGAATATATGTTTTCACCAGCGGAGAGCTCAAAAGGGAAGGGAATACGCTGTGCTTCGTGAGTGAAACAGGAAAAAGATTCCTACCCATAGCGGAAACCGGGGAGATATACGCTTTCGGAGAAATAAGTCTGAATAAGAAACTGCTAGAGTTCCTATCTTCTAACGAGATAACGCTACACTTCTTTAACTACTACGGATACTATATCGGAAGCTTCTACCCGCGAGAACACTACAACTCAGGCTACATGACCCTACACCAAGCGGAACACTATCTCAACCAAAAAACCAGACTCGAACTCGCATCAAAATTCGTTTCCGGAGCAATTGAAAACATGATTAAAAACTTGAAATACTATAACAGTAGGGGGTGCGACCTAGAAAACCCCATAAACAAAATGCAAGAAACACAACCCAACCTCCAAGTAGTCGGAGTAGACAAACTGATGGCGCTAGAAGGGCAAGCAAGGGAAGAATACTACACCGCATTCAACCAAATCATAAAAAACCCCGAATACCACTACACCAAGAGAACAAGAAGACCGCCCCAAAGCAGACTTGATTCCCTAATAAGCTTCGGCAACAGCCTCCTCTACACCACAGTACTAGGAGAAATCTACAAGACCCACCTAGATCCAAGAATAGGTTTCCTCCATACTACAAACTTCCGAAAATTCACCCTAAACCTCGACGTAGCAGAAGTCTTCAAACCACTAATAGTAGACAGGGTGATATTCACCCTCACCAACAAAAACATGCTAACCCCGTCAAACTTCATGAAAGAACTCGACGGCGTCTTACTAAACGAAAAAGGCCGAAAAACATTCGTAGAAGAATACGAAAAAAAGCTACAAACGACAATAACACACAAAACCCTGAAAAGAAAAGTCTCCTACCACCGACTAATACGGATGGAACTATACAAGATCGAAAAACACCTGATAGGAGAACAATCCTACACTCCCTACACTGCGGAATGGTAAACTGAAGGAGCACAGCGAATGTACATCATAATGGCATACGATGTGGGAGTAGAAAGAGTAAACAAAGTACTCCAAATAGGCAGAAAATACCTCACATGGGTTCAAAACTCAGTCCTCGAAGGAGAAATATCAAACTCAAACTTTCAAAGACTAAAAAACCAAATATCAGAAACAATAAACAAAGACCACGACATGGTCACATTCTACATGCTCAGAACCACAAAATACTTCAAAAAAGAAACCATAGGAACAACGAAAGGCGAACCAGCTACAATAATATGAACCCCAACAATCAACCCTTTACCTCAAAAAATTGAAAGTTTTTCAAAGGGTTTTAGCACACTTGATTCAAAAATTTTCATTTTCTTTTGCCAAATATTTAGTCCTAAATCGGACTGAAGATTTAAAAGGCAGACCACAAAAAATAACAATCAAAAAATAGAACAAACATTCGTCGATCCCCCGAGAAAAATGCAACAATAAGGGTCGACAGCAAGACTCCTAAAAAAGGAAACCTAAAAGCCATCTAAATGCAAAAAGAAGCCAAAAAATAAAGGGTTTGAAGAATACCTATGAGGGCTTGAAACTCGCGCATGACAAACACAAGGCGACATTGGCAAAAAGTTTGAAGAATACCTATGAGGGCTTGAAACACATATCCGCCCATGTGGTGCCGTTCCAAGTTGCGAGTTTGAAGAATACCTATGAGGGCTTGAAACTCTTCTTCTTCTTTGCAAATTGTTCCATCATCCTTTGTTTGAAGAATACCTATGAGGGCTTGAAACCGACTTCTGTCGATGTTATTATCACGGCGTCAGCCCGTTTGAAGAATACCTATGAGGGCTTGAAACCCCTCCAGCCGCGAAACCCGCTGAACCAGTTCCAGGGTTTGAAGAATACCTATGAGGGCTTGAAACTGTTATAGTTCCCACCACATCAACCACGCGGGTATTGTTTGAAGAATACCTATGAGGGCTTGAAACTCGAACGGACAATGAACCCATATGTCGCCCCAAGCGAGTTTGAAGAATACCTATGAGGGCTTGAAACCTATATCCTGTAACGCCTCCAGTGTGGCGTCGATCGGTTTGAAGAATACCTATGAGGGCTTGAAACATGCCAGCGAAATTTTGAAGCGCTACGCAATAAGGGGTTTGAAGAATACCTATGAGGGCTTGAAACTTTTCTCTGTTTTCTCGTAGGAGAAGCCTTTAGCTCGTTTGAAGAATACCTATGAGGGCTTGAAACTCTAACTCTCCCCGTCTTTCTTCCTCTCGAAAGTTAAGTTTGAAGAATACCTATGAGGGCTTGAAACCGGGTAGTGGCGGTTTACATATTCGGATACATAGCGGGTTTGAAGAATACCTATGAGGGCTTGAAACCTGCCATCTGGGCTATAACAAGTATGTTAAAACTAAGTTTGAAGAATACCTATGAGGGCTTGAAACTAAACTCCTAAACCAGCCTCGGTGTTCCAGGTTACCGTTTGAAGAATACCTATGAGGGCTTGAAACATATGTAGCCTTCGCGGTAATCCGCGATTGCCTGAGGTTTGAAGAATACCTATGAGGGCTTGAAACTACCCATAGGCTTTACATTGTTAGGCGTTTTAATAAGTTTGAAGAATACCTATGAGGGCTTGAAACTGCGCTTCGGAACTCGCGGGTGTCCAAAAAGTAGAAGTTTGAAGAATACCTATGAGGGCTTGAAACTACTCATCCTTTATTGTTTTATCCGGATCTATGATTGTTTGAAGAATACCTATGAGGGCTTGAAACTTCTCAAGTTGAACTTCTGGAAAAATACGAAGAAGTGTTTGAAGAATACCTATGAGGGCTTGAAACAGTTCTATTTCTCCTCCCCTAGCCCGTATTATTTTCGGTTTGAAGAATACCTATGAGGGCTTGAAACTCTATCACCCCCGCGTTATCCTTATCCCGGTCCAAGGTTTGAAGAATACCTATGAGGGCTTGAAACCCACTAATCTGCTATATAATAGCTGGTATCATATGGGTTTGAAGAATACCTATGAGGGCTTGAAACGCAATACCATATTCCAGTATAGCTATGTATGCATTCGTTTGAAGAATACCTATGAGGGCTTGAAACGTGACTTGTTTGGAGATAGAAAAATGAGTGAATTGAGTTTGAAGAATACCTATGAGGGCTTGAAACTTTATTTAAACATGGAGGAAAAGTGAAAATTGCCTAGTTTGAAGAATACCTATGAGGGCTTGAAACGTGGTTGAAGTGCGCCGAATAGTTCTATACCTAAATGTTTGAAGAATACCTATGAGGGCTTGAAACCCCATTTCCCTTCACTTACTGTGCTATGTTTACGCTTGTTTGAAGAATACCTATGAGGGCTTGAAACTCCATACATTCCTATGGGTTGGAGTTATGTTAATGGGTTTGAAGAATACCTATGAGGGCTTGAAACATGGAACATTTGGAGGGAGCACAGCTAGGCAATTCGCGTTTGAAGAATACCTATGAGGGCTTGAAACTTCACCTACTGGGCTACCAAACGGTTAAGGAAAGAAGTTTGAAGAATACCTATGAGGGCTTGAAACTTCTTTTTATGGTTTCTATGCTCATCTTTGGACACTGTTTGAAGAATACCTATGAGGGCTTGAAACTTCTTTTCTTTTTAAAGAAAGATTAAATCCTGCCAGTTTGAAGAATACCTATGAGGGCTTGAAACTATATCTAACTCTTGCTCATTTATATTTTCATTTACGTTTGAAGAATACCTATGAGGGCTTGAAACGCTGATATTACAATTTTATACGGCGATATTGCTACTAGTTTGAAGAATACCTATGAGGGCTTGAAACTGGAATCCTAACTAGAAATTTTTTAGAATTCGCGAAGTTTGAAGAATACCTATGAGGGCTTGAAACTCAAAAATTTGAGGATGAATTTGGTTATAACCCCTAGTTTGAAGAATACCTATGAGGGCTTGAAACCAATTTGCGACATATTTGGAAAATCGACTCCACAAAGTTTGAAGAATACCTATGAGGGCTTGAAACGTTGAAAAGGGATTTTCTAGGACTTTTGGTAATCAAGTTTGAAGAATACCTATGAGGGCTTGAAACGCTTCTTGTACCACGCAAAGAGCGTTAATTTATATGGTTTGAAGAATACCTATGAGGGCTTGAAACTTGGATTCCACTTGGAGGCTAAGGCTATGATTGTGAGTTTGAAGAATACCTATGAGGGCTTGAAACTATTCTGGAAAACAGAAGAGAAGGGGAGTTAGATAAGTTTGAAGAATACCTATGAGGGCTTGAAACAACTTTATAACAAATTTCCGCATCACGCATACAATAGTTTGAAGAATACCTATGAGGGCTTGAAACCTCGAATTCTAATATCATATTTTTCTAATTCGTTCAAGTTTGAAGAATACCTATGAGGGCTTGAAACTTTATTACGCCATTAATACAAATATTCTATTGGGTAGTTTGAAGAATACCTATGAGGGCTTGAAACCAAACTCAGATGGTACAGGCACAGACGGATATAACAAGTTTGAAGAATACCTATGAGGGCTTGAAACCCTAGAAAAAACAACCTAGAAAGAGAAGTCAGAAAAGTTTGAAGAATACCTATGAGGGCTTGAAACTTATAATTCTCATAATCTTCTTGTATTTTTTCTAAAGTTTGAAGAATACCTATGAGGGCTTGAAACCAATCTGGTAGCGGTAGATACCCCCGATGCTACATAGTTTGAAGAATACCTATGAGGGCTTGAAACTGCAGTATATCTGGCTTCCCACAGAGCCCAAGTTTGTTTGAAGAATACCTATGAGGGCTTGAAACTGGCAGGATGTGGTTTTGAATAGTACCTCGGCGAGAAGTTTGAAGAATACCTATGAGGGCTTGAAACCTACATAAACCATCATAATCCGAAAAAGCAGAGAAGTTTGAAGAATACCTATGAGGGCTTGAAACTTTGCTTCCATTCTTTCATATTTTATCCCCTTACCCGTTTGAAGAATACCTATGAGGGCTTGAAACTTTACACAAAAGAAAAATCCCGCTGCGTGATCTATATGTTTGAAGAATACCTATGAGGGCTTGAAACTTTTTATGACTTGTAAGTAATAGTTTTCAAAATAGCGTTTGAAGAATACCTATGAGGGCTTGAAACTCAAATCACCAATATTTAATCACTATATCCCTTGCAAGTTTGAAGAATACCTATGAGGGCTTGAAACCCACATGACCAACAGTGAATTCCCGCATCTCCCTTAGTTTGAAGAATACCTATGAGGGCTTGAAACTTTCATCTATGGTTTTTTTCGTGGTGTCAATCGTTTGGTTTGAAGAATACCTATGAGGGCTTGAAACTTAATAAGACTAAAGGATTTGAACAAAAAATGAGAAAGTTTGAAGAATACCTATGAGGGCTTGAAACATTAAAACGGGTTTGTATAATTTGACTGCATTAAATGTTTGAAGAATACCTATGAGGGCTTGAAACCCATTAAAATACGAGTCACGTATAATTATATTTCCGGTTTGAAGAATACCTATGAGGGCTTGAAACCCCTCTAGCCGCGATACCCGCTCCACCAATTGGAGTGTTTGAAGAATACCTATGAGGGCTTGAAACCTGGGTGACATAAGTTTAGACGGAGGCGTCTAAATGGGTTTGAAGAATACCTATGAGGGCTTGAAACACCTCAACGACCAAATAGCCTACCCTTTCGATATGCGTGTTTGAAGAATACCTATGAGGGCTTGAAACTGTTCCCTTGGTTATTATTACTGCGGGTTTAGCCTAGTTTGAAGAATACCTATGAGGGCTTGAAACTCTAACTTTGGGAGAGTTAGATAATGGCAATAGTTCGTTTGAAGAATACCTATGAGGGCTTGAAACTTATTTTCAACCATTTTTTTCACCAATTTATTATATAGTTTGAAGAATACCTATGAGGGCTTGAAACTTGAAACCCTCAACATTTGGAACAACTTCAGTTATTCGTTTGAAGAATACCTATGAGGGCTTGAAACTGGTATAGGTGGCGATAAAACCAAATTCAAATGCGAGTTTGAAGAATACCTATGAGGGCTTGAAACTCATAACAATAGTAATATCCTCAGCGCCCCACGTGGGTTTGAAGAATACCTATGAGGGCTTGAAACGTGAACCGAAAGAACGAGTGGAACAGCTGCCACCGCGTTTGAAGAATACCTATGAGGGCTTGAAACTTAGAATTTCAGTATGGAGCGTGAAAAAATGGATCCGAGTTTGAAGAATACCTATGAGGGCTTGAAACAAACACTCGGGACCACGAGCGGCTCATTTTTCACTGGTTTGAAGAATACCTATGAGGGCTTGAAACTTACGAAAAGCCGGGTGAAAACAGTACTGGTTATTTGTTTGAAGAATACCTATGAGGGCTTGAAACCATTTACCTAATTATGCAGTTCAACTGGAGCCAAGGGTTTGAAGAATACCTATGAGGGCTTGAAACTTAAAATTATTTATGCTGGGTATGAGGTTTAGGTCGAGTTTGAAGAATACCTATGAGGGCTTGAAACTCGGCGTGATCGGAGGATACACCGTCTACTACATTTGTTTGAAGAATACCTATGAGGGCTTGAAACAAGCTAAGCAACAGGAACCCAAACCCTATAACTACAGTTTGAAGAATACCTATGAGGGCTTGAAACTTTCGAAACGCTTTCAACTCAGGCAACATGAGCTCCGTTTGAAGAATACCTATGAGGGCTTGAAACCCTCCACCAAACATAACCGCCCAAGATGCGTATAGGTTTGAAGAATACCTATGAGGGCTTGAAACTCAACTGGCGGGTATTAGGTCCCAGAGCCATTTGTAGTTTGAAGAATACCTATGAGGGCTTGAAACCCGCCGGAGAGCGGCTACCTCAAACTCACTGTAGAGTTTGAAGAATACCTATGAGGGCTTGAAACTCGGCGTGATCGGAGGATACACCGTCTACTACATTTGTTTGAAGAATACCTATGAGGGCTTGAAACTTTATCGTGCGGACATCGTAGCCCCTAATCGCTTCGTTTGAAGAATACCTATGAGGGCTTGAAACCATAGTAGCAGTGGGAACCATAATCTACGCAGTCAGGTTTGAAGAATACCTATGAGGGCTTGAAACTCTACATCCACTTCATGACTCTTCTGGCTTAGGATAGTTTGAAGAATACCTATGAGGGCTTGAAACTTGGTTCTGCTTGTTCTCGTTCTAGTCCTAACCCCCGTTTGAAGAATACCTATGAGGGCTTGAAACTTGCTGGCTGCACTATTCATTGGTGCAGTGACCGCGTTTGAAGAATACCTATGAGGGCTTGAAACCTTCCTCCTCGGGACCATAAATCCAGCATAGTTCAGGTTTGAAGAATACCTATGAGGGCTTGAAACTTCTAAAAAGGCTGTGTAGTAAACCATGATGATAACGGTTTGAAGAATACCTATGAGGGCTTGAAACCTCATTGGGAATTATTAGTATAGCCTCAACTATGAAGTTTGAAGAATACCTATGAGGGCTTGAAACTTGCTGGCTGCACTATTCATTGGTGCAGTGACCGCGTTTGAAGAATACCTATGAGGGCTTGAAACCTTCCTCCTCGGGACCATAAATCCAGCATAGT